>Ga0209172_10000164_pt1 | contig 200913 bp, 176 predicted proteins | sample LarsenN4metaG_FD_184113 | JGI IMG/M metagenome (GOLD analysis project Ga0209172, IMG submission 184113) | Hot spring sediment bacterial and archeal communities from British Columbia, Canada, to study Microbial Dark Matter (Phase II) - Larsen... ... | reverse complement strand
CAAAATCAGACAATGGTTTTGCCTTTTCTCTCACTTTATCCAATATCGCCGATTTGTCTTTGCTTTTCGCCAAAGCGATATTAATGATGTAGTTATTTTTCTTGAATTGCGAAACTGGAAAATCGCCAACGATTGCCAGCTGTCCGTCTCTAAATTCGCCAAGTTTTACATTGCTTGATTTGCCTTTTTTGAAAATGAGCAAGCAAGTGTCAACATTCGCCTCGCCGAAAACTTTGTCAAAAATATTGATGATTTGAAGATCGCTTGTTGCTTCAAGTAAAAATTTTCTAAGCGGTGCAAAAGTATCAATCGTCAGCCAAGTGTTAGGAATAATAAAGCCGAAATAACCGCCTTTTTTGAGCAAGCGGAAAGCTCGGTCAATAAACAAAAGGTAGGTGTTTAGCTGGTAGCTTGCGAGCGGAAAGTTTTCGTAATAATACTGCTTTGTTCTTTCGTCAAAGTGTCCGCCACGGGCGAAAACATAGGGCGGATTGCCGATAATCACATCAAAACCACCCTGCTCGAAAGCGTCCTTGAACTCGTCCTCAAAATTAAAAGCTCTCTGCTCGCGAAAATCAGAGCCAAAATATTTTTCCAGTTTTTCGGCGTTTCCCGAGACAAGCGAATTACCGGAGCTGATATTGTGCTGAAGTGTTGGCAGTTTCGTTTTTTGCGACAAAACTTTGAGCAAAAGGTTTAATTGAGCGATTTCCACTGCTTGCGCGTCAAGATCAACGCCAAAAATATTTTCTTTCAAAATATCAAACTTGGCGAAAAGCGAAGTTTGCGGATTTTGTTTTGTTAAAGTTTCCAAAATCTTATCGTAGGCGGCGGTAAGAAAAGAACCGGAACCGCAAGCGGGGTCAAGAATTTTAATTTTTGCCAATTCTTTCGGCTTTGTCTTTTTTAAGACCTCGCCCAAAGTTTCCTTTATCAAATATTCAACAATATATTTCGGAGTGTAGTAGATTCCCTGCGATTTTCTTTTTGATTTTTGTTTTTCCTCGCTTTTTCGGCCTTGAACATAACCTAAATACTGCTCATACATTCCGCCCAAAACATCGGCAGAAATAACGGAAAAATCATAGCGGTAGCCGTCTTTTGTTTCGTATAGACCTTTTATAACTTCGGCGATTGTTTTGTCACTCGCTTTCCATTCCTCGCAATAATGCGGAGCGAAAAGTTTTGAATTGAAGCCGTCATCAAAGTCGCGAAAAACTTTTGCCAACTGTTTGTATGCGTTAGCTTTTCCGCCTCTTGAAATTCCAAGCAAAACATTCGGCTCAATTTTTCTATCTTCGGCGGTGCGAATAAAAATAAGACGATCAAGAATCCTTTGCACGCCCTCGTCTAATTCTTCGTCCGTTAAATTATTTTGTTTTTTGAAATCTTTGGTTAATAAAATTCGCCAAGACATCAAGTCCTCAAAAAGTTTTTCACCGACTTGTTTCCTTAAAGTGAGCTTGCCCCATTTTTGGGCTTCTTTGTCCAATAGTTTTTGTTCAAAACTTTCTTTTGACAAAAGCCAGAGTTGGTCAAAGCGGTTTATGAAATCTCGGCAATTAAGCTCAATAAAGAGATTTTGCGAAATACTTTTTGGCGGAATTTCAGCATTAAAAATTTTAATGCTTTCAAAATCTGTTAAAACCGCCCATGTAACGCTTTTGTTCCAACTATAATTGATTGCCTGTTCCGCCCATTTCCATTCGTCTAAATTAACTTTCATCGCTTTGGCTTCCAAAAATAACGCAGGAATGCCATTGAAGCGGAAAGCCAAGTCAACCCTGCCACCAGAAACATTTTCTTCTGTGGCAACTTCGTTATCGGTCGTTAGATTTCTCATATCCCAGCCAAGAAATTCAAAAAGCGGCTCGATAAATTCGTTGCGAGTTTGTGCCTCGTTGTAGGATTTTATCTTTCCCGTTTCCGCTACTCGCTGATATTTCTCAACGAGCTTTTGAATTTGTTGTTTGGCTTCTTGTTTGTTCATAAAACTACTTTATTAAATCATCAACGCTTACATTTAATCCCTTGGCGATTTTCTTTAGCGTTTCAATACGAGGATCAGTCGTTGCTCCGGTTTCAATTTTGGTCAAGGTATGCAAAGTAACGCCAGCAAGTTTGGACAACTTGTCTTGCGAAACACCGAGCTTGTCTCGGTATTTTTTTATATTCGTGGCTATGGTTGATATATCTTTTGACATTGTAGTAAAACTTTACTATACTTTAATTGTATTACTTTTTTCCACCTGTTAATATTAGTATATGAAATATTTACCATTTAGTCAAACAAAATTAGGGAGCAATGATCTGTTGTGTGCGCACGGGAGGGCGGGGCAAACACAACGTCTTTTCTCTTGGCGGCGCATTTCGCAAAGCGAAATACGAAATTCGGCGGCGGCGGAAAAATCGGAATCGGAAAGCGAGGGCGGGCAAAAATTCCTTCCCCCCAACCCCCTTCCTTTTTGCCCGCCCGAGCGTTCAGTTTCTGCCGCGCGTTGCGCGGCAATCAGTCGGAGTTTCGTTCAAAAAAGGTTCGAGCTTCGTTCAGCAATTGCGACAGACTTGCTTTATTTGACGGTATCGGTTAAACCCTAGGAAGAACTGATGGTCGAAACACGGGCGCCATACGACTATTTATTATTGAGCCATCGCGAGAAACTCGACGACCGATTTTCGCAAACTCAGGTTTTCCATCCAAACCTTGCTCCTCGGATTGTTAGTTTGGTCGTTAGTGTTGAGATTTTAAATCCTTGGCACCCAACGGCTGAGCTTGGCCGGGAAATCATTACCTCACTGCTAAGAGAGTTCAGCCGCAGTGAAAGCCAATCAATCCTTGCCTCTTTCGAAGAATCCCTGAAAAAAACTAACCGGCTAATTAACGAAACCGCCGAGCGGCTAAAAACACCGGTTTCAGTGGCGGCGGCGGTATTAATAGGCAACGAAATACATCTAGCCGCCTGCGGCAACGCCCATATTTTGCTTTTTAGAAACAACAAGTTAGTTAGTGTTGGCGACCTTAAGAAGCGCTCTGCCCAGTTTGAATCAGTCACCAGCGGCGATTTAGGGGAGGGTGATTGGCTGATGCTTGCCAACGCGGAGCTTGATCCCCTTGTCAAATCGCTCGGAGGGTTATTGGCCGAGCCGATAACTCTGGAGGAGTTAGAGCATAAACTGGTTGAAGCGGCTGACCCAAGCAACCGTAATCGAGTTGGCGGCATCATTATGCGCCACAATCGCCAAGGCCAGCACCGAACTTTGGTTTGGGAAGAAAAAGAGCCAGTTGTCCCGCTAAAACTACCGAAAGTGAACCTGCCAAAAATTAATCTAAGTAGTGCCGCGATTAGCTTAGCGGGAGCCGCAAGAAGTCTTGCTGGTTTGGCGCGTTTGGTGATGGAAAGATTGCGTCGATTTAAGCGGCCCAAATTGCCGAAATTTGGCCTACGACTACCAACCGATATTAAGGCGCCAAAATTTAGTTTTTCGTGGCGGTTGTTACCGATTGCCATTTTTATCGCGGCTTTAATTGCCGGCAGTACTTTCGCCTATCGCCAAATTAGCTCGGCCCTACAGGAAGAGCCCCCGCCAGCCACTCTGGATGAAAAATTAGCGCAGGTTGAGCCGCAGCAGCGATTGGCATTTTTAAATGACAACTTCAACTTCGACGAGTATCAAGGACTTTCCGAAGAGAACAAAGATCGCCTAGAGAGCTTGCTCTCAGAAGCGGCGATAACAATGCTCTCGCCAACGTCCTTGGCACAACTACCTCAAGATATTGTGGCGATTTCGCTTGGTTACGAAAACCCGGTTGTGCTAGACACCTCCGGAGAGCTGTGGATAATTGACCAAGGTCTGCCGATTAAAAATGAACAAGACCGACTAATTATCGAGCCCTACGATGTGGCTGCCTTCAATAGAAACCTAATCGTGGTCAGCGACCGAGGTGGCAACGTTTGGCTAATCAACGACACTCCAGAGAGCCCTGTCGCCCTTTCGTTACCGACACCGCTAGCTTCAGGAGAAAAGAAGCTTGCTAAGTTCCAGAACAACCTTTATCTATACAGTCTGCCCAGCGGTGATTTTTATCGAGCAGCCAATTTCTCGGGGACCCTTGAGCAAGCAACGCTTTACGCCTCATCTTCCGAGCTTGGCCTAGCCAAGGTAACTGACTGGGGCATCAACGGCCAGATCGTTACTTTAACCGAAGACGGCCAACTCAGCGACTTCGTTCGCAACAGAAGGGGTGAAGTCAATTTAACTGTCCCGATTTCGAATTCGTTAGAGCTGCTCACAACCAGAGAAGAGGACAGTCGGATTTTTGTCCTAGCGGGTCGGGCGCTTCTTAGCTATCAAGCTAACGGTGAGCCGCTCGGAAGCTACTTTATCGCGCTCAAAGATATTCCTAACGAAATGGAGTTGGGCGCCGGTTCCGAGCTTTACTTCAGCTCCGGCAAAGAGATCTTTACCGTCAAGCTAGCTTCTTGAGGTAGCCCTAGCGCTCGACTGATTGGTTTTTAACCATTCTGGAGGGGGCGGAGATACCGATAACGTCGAGAGCTTTTTTAATAGTTAAGCTGGTTGCTTTAAGTATCGCCAAGCGCGATTGAGTAACTTCGTTTGGCTGACCGATGACTCTGAGGTTCTCGTAAAATTTATGCAAATCGACGGCCAGCTCGCTGACAAACTGGGTTAGTTTGTGGACTTGCAAATCACCGGCAATCTCTTCAATTAAATCAGGGAACTGAATTAACTTTAGCAACAGCCGACGCTCTAGCGGGTGGCTGATTGTTACTCTCTCTGGCAGCTCAAAATCTTCGTCTTTGGAAAACTGACGAAAGATAGATGAGATTCGGGCGTAAGCGTACTGAACGTAGAAAACTGGATTCTGGCTTGAATTAGACTTGGCGATATCGAGATCGAAATCAAGATGGGTGTTAACGTCACGACTAAGGAAGATAAAGCGAGCGGCGTCAGGGCCAACTTCGTCCAAGACTTCATCTAGAGTCACGTACGTGCCTAATCGCTTTGACATTTTCACCTCTTTGCCTTTTTTGATGAGCTTAACCAGCTGAGTAACTACCCAATCCAACTGTCCGGCCCAAGTGTAATGTTCGCGCAGTACGCCCTCAACAATCATTTTCAGCTGCTGAGTGTATCCGTAGTGATCGGCGCCAAGTACGTTGACCAGACGGTGGTAGCCGCGCTCAATTTTGTAGGAGTGATACGCGATATCGGAGGCGAAATAGGTTTGCTCGCCGCTTGATTTGACCAGTACCCTATCTTTATCGTCGCCGAATCGCGTCGTGGCAAGCCACGTTGCCCCTTCGGCTTCGTAGACCAAACCCTTCTCTTTTAATAGCTCCATAGCCCTCTTGTAAACCCCGGTCTGATAAAGAGAATCTTCTGAGAAAAACTGATGAAACTCGATACCGACACGCTTCAAGGTCGGCTTAATCATCTCTTCAAGAATAATCGCCGCCGCTTTCTCCCCTGCCGAAAGAGGGTCTTTGAGCTTAATCCTTTTGGCTAGTTCATCGATATATTTACCCTTATACTCGGCCTGCTCGTCGCCGAGCACCGAATGGCCAAGACTTAGAACTTGCCCGCCGCGATCGTTAATGTAGAACTCCCTCATTACCGTACAGCCGTAGAGTTCCAATACTCTTGAGATAGCTTCGCCGACAAACGCGCCTCGGCCGTTCGCCAACGTCAACGGCCCTGTTGGGTTAGCGGAGACAAACTCAACCAGAACTCGTATCTCTTTACCTAAATCACTCCGGCCGAAAGCGTCTGGCTTACGGATTATTTCCTCAACAACCCGACTCAAGTGCTCGCCGGTAACAGTGACATTAATAAACCCGGGCGTGGAGACCGAAACATTTTGGAAAACTTGAGTTGACTCCAATTGAGCCACAATTTTCTGGGCGATAGAAACTGGCGACTCCTTTAGGGTCTGGCTGGCGACCATGGCGATATTGGACGAAAAATCGCCAAACATCGTGTGCTTGGACGGCTCAACTACAAAACGAGGCGGCTCTTGTTTATACGCTCGCAGAAAGGCTTGGCGCACCGTTTGGTGCAACTGGGCAAAAATCATAATTTTGTTAGTGTCTTGCTATTTGCCAATAAAGTAAGAGTAGTCACTTCCGGTGGGAAACGACTTGCCGCCGAAGCTTTGTTCCCAAAGCTCACTCATTCTAGCAAGTTCCGAGCTCTCTTGTGAAGAGATCACTCTTTCAAGACGAGCGCCGAGGCGGTAATGCTTACCGACTACCCCGGGAGGGGGTTTGGTGGAAAGATCAAAAATATACGGAGAAGCGGCCATATAAATCGGATCTTCCGGAATCGTTACCATGTACTCGCTGAAAGCGCCGCAGTCGTCAAGAACGGACCTCAAATCGGTCACTTTCGTCCAAGTCCCACCCAACTGGTCGCCTCCAACAAGCGATCGGCCCGGGTAAAACCCTCTATCGGAAAGATTGGAGCAAGTTTGCGCCTCGTATCGGGCCTGAAAAGCCAAAGCGATAGCGGTTAGGTCGTTTTTGCGTTTGGCATCGCGGCCTCGACTTTGGGCTTGCGAAAAAGTAAAAATAGTTAAGCTGGCCAAAATTCCGATAATGGCAATTACCGCTAATGATTCTATTAACGTAAATCCGCGGGACATAGCTACATATTGCCGTATTTAACGGCCTAGGCAAACTGCCTAGCGGTGGCGAGATAGACTATAAAACGAGTGCGGGCCGACTTGCAGCATTACTTTCGCAGTTAATTTAACCTTTTCTTGGGGATCCAAAATCTTCCGGCCATCAACCTTAACGGCGCCTTGGCTAACTAGCCGCTGGGCCTGAGAGCGGCTGACTTGTCGGGCGTGGCTGACCGCCTCAAGCAAGGTAATTTCAGCTTTATTGAATGAAACCGGATTAATCAGCTGCTCGGCTATCTTCTTCTGGCGAAAGGTCTCGTCAAAAACCTTGGCGGCTTGCCGGGCGGTTCTGGAACCGTGATACAGAGAGACAATCGCTTCGGCAACAACACCTTTACGATCTTTGGGATTAGGATACTCCTTCTTTAAACTCTTAATCATTTCTTCTGAGTACATCGCCGCCAAACGAGCGTACGGTTCAATCAGCTCATCAGGAATTGCCATCAGCTTGGCAAACATTTGCGGCGCGGCTTCGCGAAGGCCGATATAGTTACCCTCGGAGTTACTCATTTTCTCCGCCGAATTGGTTCCCGGCAGCAGCTCTGTCATCACCAGCTCCTGAGGTTTCTGACCAACCTTTTTCTGTAAGGCCCGGCCAAGCAGCATATTGAGCTTTTGATCCAGTCCGCCTAATTCAACATCGGCTTTCAAATGAACTGAGTCAATCGCCATCGCTACGGCGTAAAGCAGCTCATGCAGAGCCACCGGCTGGCCTGATTTTAGCCGCAGGGCAAAATCTTTCCGTTCGATTAACTCAACCAGACTTACTTTACCGGCGTAAGAAACAAACTCCTCGAGATTAAGACGGCCCAGCCAGCTGGAGTTGTAAACTACCTCGGCTGATTTGATATCAATAATACTTGAGGCCTGTTCTAGGTAGGTCTTCATATTTTCTTTGACCTGACGGGAACTAAGCGGTTTCCGCGTTTTATTGACCATAGAAGGATCGCCAATGGTGGCGGTGAAATCACCGATGACGAGAATGGCCTTACAGCCGGCGTCCTGAAATTGACGTAATTTCCGCAGCACGACGCCGTGCCCTAAGTGGAGGTCTTTGGAGGTAGGGTCGATACCTAGTTTGACCTTGAGCGGCTTAGAGCCAAGCAACCGACGCCGCAAGGAATCTCTTTCAATAATTTCCGCGCTTGCCCAATCGAGCCAAGCCAATGAATTCTTTTTCATTGATAGCTGTAGTATATATGGGTAAAATAGATAGTGTCCACCAATGTTTAAGTTTAAGCCACCAAGGATCCGCAATCCCTTCAAAAGTCAGGTTAACTTGCGCGTCCTGCAAAAAAAGCTCTTCCAGAAGAAAAAGAAGATTTCTTGGAGAACGGTCGGTAAATATGCCCTGTGGAGTTTAGGAATATTTTTACTGATAATAGTCTTCCTGTTTGCGTGGTTCGCCAAAGACCTGCCAACCCCCGGTAAAATCAAGCGGCTGGTCTCGGCCAGCTCCACTCGGCTTTTTGATCGTAATATGAAGCCGCTTTACACAATTTCCGGCGAGAGGAAACGCATTCTGTTGGACGAAAAGGACATTCCCGAGTCAATCAAGCAAGCAACCGTCGCATTAGAGGATAAGAATTTTTACAACCACCCGGGCATTGATGTGGTCGGACTCACCAGAGCGGTCGTCTACGGCGGCCGTCGCGGCGGCGGCTCGACTATCACTCAGCAGTTCGTTAAAAACGCGTTGCTAACCAGTGAAAGAACGATCGTGCGTAAGATAAAAGAAGCGATTTTGGCCATTGAGTTAGAGGCACTCTTTAGCAAAGAGCAGATTCTGGCGATGTATCTCAACGAAATCCCCTACGGCGGCAACAACTACGGCGTAGAGGCGGCTTCTAGATCATTTTACAACAAGCCGGCTAGCGAGTTGACTCTGGCGGAGGCGGCAACGCTGGCCTCGCTGCCTCAAGCGCCAACCACCCTCTCCCCTTACGGACCAAACACGGACCGGCTGTTGGAGCGGCGCAACTTCACGATTGACCAAATGAAGAATCTTGGTTTTATCAGCGACGAGGAGGCCCAAGCCGCCAAGGAGTCTGAGATGGCTTTTGCTCCTCGGCGTGATTCCATCATCGCTCCCCATTTTGTCTTGTATGTTAAAGATTGGCTGGTGCAATATTTCACCGAGGAATTGAAAGACGCCCAGTTGGCCGAGCAGAAAGTAGAAGAAGGCGGTTTCACGGTGATAACGACGCTTGAGCTTGAAAAACAGCTAATTGCCGAGGAGGTGCTCTCGCGTCACGCCGAAAGTACTTTGCGCCGAGTTGGCGCCTCTAACGCCGGTTTGGTTTCGATTGACCCCAAACGGGGTGAAATAATAGCTATGGTCGGTTCAGTTGATTACTTTAATGAGGCATTTGGCGCCTTCAACGTAACGACAGCGCTCCGACAGCCCGGGTCGTCGTTCAAGCCGTTAGTTTACGCCGCTTCTTTTAAAGAAAAGTACAATCCGGCCTTTCATTTGTTCGACCTGCCAACAGACTTCGGCAACTACAAACCCGATAACTATGACGGCGCTTTTCGCGGGCCGATTTCCATCAGAAACGCTCTCGGTAATTCGCTCAACATTCCAGCGGTAAAAATCTTGAGTTTGGTCGGTATCGAAAAAGCGCTCAAGACCGCCCACGACATGGGAATTACTACCCTCAACGACCCCGATCGCTACGGGTTATCGTTGGTTTTGGGTGGGGGCGAGGTCAAATTGCTTGATTTAACTACCGCCTACGGCGTATTTGCCAACGGCGGTGTTCTTGTGCCGACTGTGCCTGTGCTAAAAATAATCGACAGTGAGGAAAAAGAAATCTACACGCACGAGGAACCTAAAGATGCCCGCCAAGTCATCGATCCTCAAGCTGCTTACCAAATCACTAGCGTTCTGAGTGACGCTGAAGCCAAGCGGCCAACCTTTTCCCGCTCTCTTAGTCTTCTGACCCTTAGGGGCAGGCCGTCAGCCACAAAAACCGGAACCACAGACGCTTTCAGGGACGGCTGGACGGTTGGCTACACACCGCAATTTGTCACCGGGGTCTGGGCCGGCAACAACGATAACACGCCGATGATCAGAGGCGGCGGCTCAACCGCGGCCGCCCCGATCTGGGACGACTACATGGAACGAGTTCACACTGACCTCCCGGTCGAGCAGTTCACCCGCCCCGCAGGCATCAGGGAGGTTACGGTGGATCGCCTTTCCAATAAACTGCCGGTTGATGGCTCAGATCCTATAACCGATGTTTTTGCTAGCTGGCAGGTGCCAAAAGACAACGATGATGTTCACATTAGGGTCAGGGTTTGTAAAGAAAACGGTCTGTTGGCGGATTCATCAATCCCAGATGAGTTGGCCGAGGAGAAAACATTCGTTAATATCCGCTCCGAAAGGCCAGACAACCCCAACTGGGAGGGTCCGGTCCAAGCTTGGGCTGCCTCACAAGGATTAAACAACCGCCCACCAACCGAAAAATGTCAGCTGGATAACGTCCGGCCAACAGTGGCTATCAGCTCGCCGACAAATAACCAAGAAGTTACGGGCACTATCACAATTAACGTCACTGCTTCTGCTCAAAGCGGAGTCAGGCAGGTTGATTTCTTAGTTGATTCGATTTTTATCGGTAGCGACACTCAAACGCCGTATTCCGTCAACTACGACACTAAGCAGTTAACTGAGGGTACTCACAAAATTACTGCCCGCGTTATTAGCAATAACGGCTCAACCGCCTCAGTAACAATCAACATTGTCGTTAAAAAAGATACCACTCCCCCGGGTAATGTCAGTGGGTTAAGCTGCATCTCGGACCCCGGCTCCGGAAAGGCCACATTATCATGGACTAATCCAACCGACCCAGACTTTAGCTCGGTCAAAATCTACATCTATCATTACCCCTCACTTCAACAAGCCCGCTCACCGGTAGAAGTGCCAAAACCCGGCACCAACGCTACCATCAGCTCACTGGCTCCGGGCGCTTATAAGTTCACGGTTAAATCAGTCGACGCCAACGGGAATGAGTCGTCCGGCGTTTCCTGTATCTTGACCATCATTTAGGATCTACCGTCTCAATCTCGGCGGGCTCGCCCTGCAGATCTTTAAGCTGAAACTGCAAGTTTACCCTACCTAGGTAACGATTATTTTCCAAATAACCAGCTAATGCCGCTTGAGGCACCCCTTGGAAATCGGTGAAAGCTTCCTTGGAAAAGTTAAATGCAACCACGTCAAAATCGACGTTGCCAAATTTTGCTTGGGCGCGAAAGTGTTTGCCCCCGCCACCCAGCGGCCGAAGCCCGTAAAGCCGAACATTTCGTAGTAAAAATAGCGGTTTAGGATTGCCGAAACCGTGTGGCTGAAGAGTCTCCAGCTGCTTGGCGGTGGTTAAATTAACTTCCCCATGACGGAGTTCAGCTTCCAGCCGAAGAGTTTTCTGCGGCAGTTCTTTCATAGTGGCGGCCGCGTGTTCCTTGACGCTGGCGGTAAAATCACCCCAAAATTGTCGCCTTAGGGCAAAACCGGCCGCCAAGCGATGACCGCCCCAGCGATCGAGATGCTTCGACGCGTGTCTTAATGAGTCAACCAGCGAGTAATTTTCAATTGATCTGCCGCTACCAACAAGAGCGTCTTGCTTGGCCGAGGCAACCAAGACTGGCCTATGGTGGGCTTCGCTTAGTCGACCGGCAATAAGACCGAGGATACCAACAGCCCAGTCGTTATTAACTAGAGTAAGAAGCCGGTCTTTGGAGCTATTTTGCCGCCAAGTTAGCTCTTCGGCTTGTTCTAGAGCCCTTTCCAGTAAGTTCTGTCTTGAAGCATTGTTTCGCTCAAGCTGGCGCGCTTTTTCGAGAGCTTGAGCCGGCTGCAAAGAGGTAACCAACTCAAAAGCGGACCAATTATCGCCCAGCCGACCGCTAGCGTTAAGGCGAGGACCAAGTACAAACCCGATGCTGGCGGCATTAAGTTTATCGGCGTCGATTTTAGCCGTATCAAGCAGGGCTTTGAGTCCCGGTCGTCTTGTCCGCTCAAGCACCTTTAAGCCGTAGTGAACTAGGGTCCGATTTTCGCCAGTCAGCGGCATCACGTCGCTGACTGTGGCAATCGCTACCAAATCCAGCAGCCATTTTTTATAGCCCTCATCGATGGATGGAAAATACTTTTCCAAGGCCACGATGGTTTTATAAGCCAAAGCGCAACCGCAAAGATGCTTAAATGGGTAAATCGAATCCGGTAAATAGGGGCAAACGATCGCCTCTGCCGGGGGTAACTGCGCCCCGGGAAGGTGGTGATCGATAACAATCACCTTCAATCCCAACGAATTGGCCAAAGCCACCTCATCAACAGCCGTAATGCCGTTATCAACTGTAATCAGGAGCTTACTGCCAGCGGCGGCTTGCCGAACGATTTTTTCACTTAATCCGTAACCATCACTTCTTTTGGGCAGGAATACCTGACAACTGCCACCCAGATACCTAAAGGTTTCATCTAACAGGGCGCTAGCCAGCGTGCCGTCAACGTCGTAATCCCCGACAACCGCAATCGGCCAACGGCTCTTGATGGCCTCGGCTATCAGCTCGGCGGCTTTCTCCATATCAGGTAATAGCCAAGGCGAATGTAGGTCATCTTCGTAACTGGGCAAGATTTTATCTGGGTCTATCTGTCGCAGGGCTAGCAAGTGCTCTAGTAAATTTTCGCCTCTTTTATAAACCTGCCACCGCCGAGACATCGATTATTTTAAGTAGATATATCCGGCAACGCGCAGATCTATTTGAGTCCAAGGCAGTTCGCTCTGCGAGGCAAGCAGCGCCTCAAGCGAAGACAACTGCCACGACAGCGGCTCAGTTAGACTAAAAGTTAACGTCACCTCTTTGCCAGCTAATGTCGATTTAACGCTGACTTGATAAAGCGACTCGCCTATCGATAGTGCGTTTACTGTAATTGATCTTTCCCTGAGAGCCGAGACTAGGTTTAAATACTGTCCGATTAGTTCTCGGCTAGCCACTGTCTGCCCAACCGATAACGATTGGGTAAAGACATCTTCGATGGTGATTAGGTCGTTTTCGCCGTTGAAGCTGGCAAAGACAAACCCAGCTTCATCAACTAAATATCGCGATGGGCCAACCTGCCAAATTAAGACCGGTGAGCGATAGAGGGCCCTGCATTTCAAACTGTTAGGCAAACCTCGGCTGCAGTTAAAACTGCTGATTTCGCGGTGAGAAAGTCTGATTTGGTGAACCAACGCCGAAACTTTGCCGGAAAAAATAGAGTGCCCCTCTAGAGTTTTCACCTGCTCAACTAACCTCTGGTCTTCGGAGCCAACAACCTCGACCAAATCAATTCTAAAAACGCCAAGTCTTGGCACAATGATAAAAATTAACCCAAGCACCAGCAGTAAAACCAATATCCGCTTCTGCGGCTTCGATAGTTTACTTTTCGGTGGCGCCTGTTTGGGGGGTTTGTAGCTTGAACCGAATAGCTTTGGGTTTGGCCTGACTCTCGCCATCAGCTGGACAAGTTTTGGGCTATCAACTGGTAAATTTCAAATACATCTCCCGCGCCTATCAGAAGAACCACGTCGTTTTCACCAACCGTATTGGCGAGAAATGTCGCCGCTTCTTCTTTTGAGGCGCGATACTCAACTTCATCCTTGAGGTTTCGCAACCGCGTTAGTAGATCTTCAATTGTGACATAGCCACTTTTTTCCCTCGCTGAGGCGAAGATATTTAACAACACCACTTGGTCGGCCTCGGCTAGAGATGCGGCGAACTCGCTAACAAACCTGCCCGTCCTTGAATAAGTGTGCGGCTGGAAAACGGCGATTAGTCGTTTGCCCGGAAATCGGTGTCGCGCCGCCTCGATTAAACCGCTGATGGCGCTAGGATGATGAGCGTAATCATCGACAAACAACGCCCCGTTGAGTCGGCCGAGCAATTCGAAACGCCTCTTGGGCCCCTTGAACTGGCTAAGACTTTTGACAATGACCGCTTCTTTGATTCCTAAATTGAGAGCTACTATAACCGCCGCGGCGGCGTTTTGGGCGCCGTAGCGGCCGGGTAAATTCAACCTAAACGGCCCGAGCTTTTTGTCTTGGACGGTAATTTCGAACGTGGTCTCGTTCGGGTTTTCTCGAAAATTGACAATCCGAAAATCGGCTTCTTGACTAAAGCCGTAGCTGAAGGCCTGCCTGTCCACCTGACGCTTGACCAAGCGGGCAACCAGCGGCCAGTCAACGCAAGCGATTAGACTGCCGTTTCTTGGTAATCGGGAAGACAATCGATAAAAATTGTCATAAACATCTTCTGCTGTACTAAAAAGGTCCGGATGATCCAGCTCAATACTGGTAACAACAAGGTGCCGGATCGGCAAATCAAAAAATTTGGGCTGAGGATCATCTTGAGATTTACGAAACTCATCAGCTTCTACCACAAAATACTTACCATCACCGATATGGCTCTTGGCGGCTAGGTCAGTTATATCAGGGGCGCCGATGGCCCATCCGGGTGAGTAGCCGGCCGTCTTGAGCACATAGGCAATAAGCGACGACGTGGTAGTTTTGCCGTGAACTCCGGAAACGGCAATAACCTCGTAATCGGCAATGACTTTGCCGAGCATTTCTGATTGGGTTAGAATCTGCCGCCTCAGTCGTCGGGCCGTCTTAACCTCCGGGTGGTCGGCTCCGTAGGCCGCTGAAACCACAACCACATCAGGTTTAGTCTGTTTAATGTTCTCTGGGTTAAATCCTTTATAGGTTACGATCCCAAGGCGTTCAAATTGCTTGTCGTTGGCCTCAGTCTGATAGGCATTTTCTGAGTCAGATCCAGAGACTTTGTAGCCCAACTCGGCCAAGATGACGGCCAAGCCGCTCATTGCCGTACCGTGGACCCCAATTAGATGAACTGACTTGTTCGGCTTATCTTGTTTGCTCATCAAAGAAGGTTAATTATCTCCTCAACAGCATTACTGGTCTTAAAGTAACGCTGCAAGTTCGCCCCTATTGTCTCTAGGGCTTGTCGGTCAGCTAGAAGCTGTTTTATTTCCGAGAGGAATTTATCGCTGTTTAATTCTATTTCTGATCTGTAAATTGCCGCTTCGTGCCCTGCGACTGCCTGAGCGTTCTTGTTTTGGTGATCTGAAGCTGAGGTAGGCAGCGGAATAAGATAAAGCGGCTTACCAAACAGAGAAACCTCGGCAATAATCGTTGCTCCGGCGCGAGAAACAACTAAATCGGAAAGCTGCAGATAATAGGCAAGCTCCCTCTCAATGAAACCAAACGGTTTATAACTGCTCCTCAATCGCGGCGGCAGTTTTTTGGCAATTGCCTTATAAGTAAGGTACTCGGCTTGACCGGTGATGTGGATGATATCGGCCAGCTTAATAAGGCCCGGCAAACTTTTTCTAATTAGATCGTTAATAAATCGGGAGCCCTGAATACCAGCAATGACCAATATCATCGGCCTAGATTTCTGTGGTGGGATTAGCTTAGCCGCTTGCGAAAGATTTTTGCGAATAGGTATGCCGACCTGACGAAACTTTTTAGTTCGATTGCTGTACATTGATGGATCAAACGCCACCAAAACCTCATCGGCAAAAAAAGCGCTTAGTCTGTTGGTCAAGCCCATCACTGAGTCGGACTCGTGAATAACAATCCTTTTGCCTAAAAACCACCCTGCCAGAACCACCGGCAAGGCGACGTATCCCCCCTTACTGAAGATGGTTGACACTCTTCGAGTTAGTAAGAAGCTAAGGGCCTCGAAGAAGCCGACTATAGTCGCCGCCACCCCGACTAAATTAGCCGCGATTGAAGTCAAGCTGTAATAGCGACGCCACTTGCCGGCCGAGATGGGCTGAAACCGCCAATTGTGCTGTTTGACCAGTTCAGCTTCCGGCCCGGTCCGGCTGCCGAGAAAATAAAAGCGAACCTTCCGGCTTTCAAGTTCTTCAGCTAGCGCAAATAACGGAAAAATATGGCCGCCGGTGCCTCCGCCGCACAGAACTATCGTTTTAGAATTAATTAACTGCTTCATGATCTTTCTCTGGAGGCATTAGTTAGCAAGCCGAGCATCGCCATCGTCACCACGAGCGAGGAGCCGCCGTAGCTTACTAGCGGCAACGGCACTCCAGTTAGCGGAATTAGCCCAAGCATTCCTGATATATTGATAACCGCCTGCGAAACTATAGTTGTTGTTAAGCCGACAACCAGTAGCTGGACAAACCGGCTGTTAGAATACCGGGCAATAACAAAACCGCGCCAGAGCAGATAAAAGTAAGCCAGAACCACCAAACTACCTCGAACAAAACCAAGCTCTTCGCCGATTACGGCAAAAATTGAGTCGGTGTGGCTTTCTGGTAAATAAGCATACTTGCTAGTCCCCTGCCCGAATCCAACTCCCCACAGCCCACCGCTGCCGATGGCAATCAGGGCTTGATTGACGTGGTATCCCGATTCCTGTTGCTGGTTTTCCCGATCCAAAAACCCTGTCAGTCTCGCGGCGCGATAAGGGGCGGCATAAATTAACAAGATTACCGCGATAGCGCCAAGGACAACTAGGGCGGCGTACTGCCAGATATTAGCGTTGGCGACAAAAAACATCACCATAGCACTCAAAATAATAACGAAAGCCGTGCCCATATCCGGCTCAATCACGATCAGCCCGGTTACTAACGCCAGCACTGCCAAAAACGGTAGGGTTCCCTTTACGGGGTGTTCAATAAGTTCCCCTTTGGCCGCAAACCAGCCCGCCAGATATATTATCAATAACAGCTTAACTATTTCTGCCGGCTGAAACTGGAGGAATCCTAGACTAATCCATCGGTGAACTCCGGCAATTTCTGGACCTAATATTGGCACAAAGACTAACACCAGCAGAATCAAGGAAGCAAAAAGGAAATTAAGGCGATTTTCGTATAAACTCTCCAGCGGTAATTTTAGAAAGTAAAAAAAGGCAATCACTCCGCCGAGCCACCACAGTAGCTGTCGGATAAAAAAGTGATAGGAATTGCCGTAGTCCTGTACAGCTTGAATTTGAGATGATGAGAGAATCATAACCAAACCAAAAACAGACAGCGCTAAGGCCACAATCGGAATTGTCGGATCGTAAGGACGTCTTAGTTTAATCTTCTTGTTCATTCACGGCAGTTTTAAAGATATCACCTCTTTGAGCGGCGTCCTTAAACATATCTTTGCTGGCGCACCCGGGAGAAAGCAGCACTACCCCCGCGCCGCCAAGCAGCTTGCTCGCCGCCTCGACAGCTTCTTCCATCGAGCTGACAAAGACGATATCCCCCTTAAAACCGGTTTGGTGCAAGGCAGCTGACAATCGGGGCGCTTCTTGGCCAAGCAAAACGGCGCCAACGGCTTTTCCCTTTATTTTTTGGGCAAGTTCAGTAAAATCCGCTCCTTTAGAAGAGCCGCCGCCGATCCAAACCAGCGGCTCCGAGAAACTCTCAAGCGCCATAATCGCCGATTCTGGGGTAGTAGCGTAAGAATCGTCCACGTAAGTAATGCCCTCGCCGCGGCTAACCACCTCCAGCCGATGCGGCAAACTGCGAAACTTCATTAAGCCCCCCTCAATTGACGCCTTGCTAAGGTTAAGCGCTTTAGCGCAGGCAACCGCTAAAGCGGCGTCAAGGAAAAAATGTCCGCCGCGCAGACCCAGCTTCGATAATTCCATCTTCTCTTGGTTTGACAACTCAACCACGGAGTTATTTAGCCGAACATAGGCGCCCGGCTCTGAGGAGACAACCAGCTTTTTGCCGCTAGAGCGCTCGGCAATACCAGCGGCAAATTCGTTTGAACCGGCAAAAATTATTAGATCAGTTGGCTTTTGGTAGAGCCCAATTTTTGCCTTGGCCTCGACGTAGTCGCGAACAGAGCCATGGTAATTTGGGCTCTGCTTGGACAGCGGCTCAAGATGATCGGGGTATATCGGCAAGACAACGGCTATGTGAGGACTATGGTTAACGTCCTCAAGCTGGAAGCTTGAAAGCTCCAAGACGATCATCGTTTGATCATCACAGCTCTCAAGAGCTTCAAAGGCAGGCAAACCGATATTGCCCGCCACCACATATGGACGGCCGGATTCCTTGAGGATTGAACCTATCATCATCGCCGTAGTCCCCTTGCCTTTGGTGCCCGTAACACCGATTGTCCGGTGACCCTCCATGCTCAAAAACAAATCCGTTGCCGAGGTGCAGATAACTTGTGAGGCACCGCTCTCTTTTAGGGCTTGTTTAAGTTTAGCCACCGGAAATCCGGGAGAGCGAAGGAGGTACTGAAAGCGACCCAAATCTTGCAGATAATCAGAACCGGTAATAACCTCGACGCCCTTATATTGCTCATCCAGCGCAAAATCACTTGATTGTTCCAGGATTGTCAGAGCCGCCTTGGCGGCCAATAGCGGCTTAACCAAACTCAGATTCTCTTTGCCGGCGCCGAGCAGGGCAACTCGGGCTTCCTTAAAATTAGACCAATCCATACTTCAGACAGTATGCCAAAGTAACCTGATAAGAGCTAGCTTAGCGGCTAACTAAATAAATAAATAATCCGATCATAGTCGTTACGGCGGATATAACCCAAAAACGCATCGTAATTTTCGGTTCAGGCCAGCCCTTAGCTTCAAAGTGATGATGGATCGGAGCCGAGAGAAAAATCTTTTTGCCGCCTCTTAATTTTTTCGAAAGAATCTGGATAACAGCCGAGAAACCCTCAAGATAAAGGACAAAACCGATAATAGGCAGCAGTAAAACCGTGTCCGTCAGAAAGGCCAACACCGCTAACGTCATCCCCAGCGACATCGACCCAGTATCCCCCATAAAAAACCGAGCCGGATAAACATTAAACCATAGAAAGGCCAGCAGTGATCCCATAATGGTGCCGCAGAAAGCGGCCAGTTCTGCCTTGCCCTGCAGCAGTGCGATAATACCGAAAGCCGCAAAGGCGCTGGCCATAACTCCGCCGGCTAAGCCGTCAAGGCCGTCCGTTTCGTTAGCGGAGAAAGTCGTGAAAACGATTACCGCCATAAACAGAGGAATGTACCAAGCACCGATATCAACAGTTCCCACCCAAGGAATAGAGATAACGTTCCAGCCAAGTTTGGAGTAAAACCACCACGCGCCGATCAACGCAATGACAGCGTAAAGCAGCAGTTTCCAGCGAAAGCGTAATCCGCCGCGATTTGGCCCAACGCCGTAGATATTCATCAGATCGTCCGCGGCACCGACCACGCCAGTTGACACCAGCGCGAAAAGAGGCAGCCATGTTTGGGCCCGGGAAAGGTTCATTAACAGTGTGACCAGAGCGGTTGTCACCCAGATAAGTAACCCACCCATTGTCGGTGTGTTTTCTTTATGTTTATGCAAGGAGTAAAAAATCGGCGCCTGCTTGGCGTCAAAGCCGGTCTGGCGAATCTTTTTTCCGAGACGATTCTTGTAAAGAAATTCGGTAAATAGCGGCGTCCAAAGGATGGCCACCAAGAAAGAAAGACTGGCTAACCAAAAGGTTTTAGCCAAAGCGAAGTTGCCGTTATCGATTAAGTCCATCTAATTTCTCCCTAAGACTATTTGCTACTCTTTCCAAGTCAAGGGCATGCGAACCCTTTACTAGAATACTATCTCCTTCCTTGAGATAAGTGAAGATCTTGCTTTCGCACTCGGCAGCGTCACTAAACCAAACATCGCCTCGATAATTTTTAGCCAATTCCCCGACACCGGCGATAAAATCAAAAACCTCTCTGGCTTGCTGGCCAATTCGCTGATGGAAAATTGCCTCATCGTGGCCGAGCTCTCTCATCTCGCCAAGTACCGCCACTTTGCGGCCGGGCAACCGCTTCATCCAGTCAAACGCCGCGGCCATCGAGAGCGGATTGGCGTTATAAGAATCATCAACTAGCGTATAAGCGCCTAGCCGATACTCTTTAAACCTCCCTTTGGGTCTCTCTAGCTTGGCTAGGGCAGAGCGTACTTTGGATCGGTCTAGCCCCAATTCTCTTGCCACCTCGAAAGCAAAGCTTTCAGCTAACTCTACCGGCCGAGCGTCAACCTCGATTAATTTTTCTTGGCAAGTTCGGCGGTATAGATCGAGGTGCTTGTCTTGACGGTTAACAAATCCGACACCCCCGACCTTCAGTGCCGTTAGGATTTTTGCTTTTTCTTTGGCAATAGAACGCTCGTCAGAGTAATTTCCCAGATGAGCTGGCCCGACTATAGTTATAACCGCCAAATCAAGCTTAACCATTTTAGAAAGCAGTTCGATATCGCCCGGATGATCAGCGCCAAATTCTAAAACTATAAAACGCGGTAGTCGCCCAAATACCCCTTTAAATATGGCTGCCAGCAGGATTAAAGGCCACCACCAACGCAGACGCTGGCGGTAAAAATCTAGCCGAAAACCCAAAATTGCCAAGGGGACACCCAAGAAAGTATTAAGGTTGCCGTAACCCTCAAGGACTTCATTAGGGTGAACGGCACGCAGGGCCTGCGAGATTGCCGCTTTTGTTGAGGTTTTAGCAATGCTGCCGGTAACAGCCAATACTCTTGGCTCAAACTTAATCAACAGCCGCCTGGCCGCCCACCACAAAATCTTGCCGCGCCAGTCCATACCTTTATTTTACCCGAAAAATACCGATACGCCCCTAGCGCAGTTGATAGTAATTAGTAATCCAGCGGGCAATGGCGCCAAAGGTCGGAGCCGCTGAGGACTCGGCGAAGCGAACTGTCTTGGGGTTGTCTAGTCGCACGACCATTACAAACTGGGGATCTTCTATCGGGAACATTCCGGCAAAAGTCCCAACGTGTTGGTTCTCATAGTAACCACCCTGTGGGTTAGCGACCTGAGCCGTGCCGGTCTTACCACCAACCCTTATCCCTTCAACAGCAGCCCTCTTGCCGTGGCCGTTAAGGACCACGCTCTCTAGCATCAGCTTAACCGCGTCAGCTGTTTCCTGTTTGATCACTCTGACTGGATCCGGGTGCTTGAAAGCGGTGGCTTTGTCGGCAACTACGGCTTTTTCTGCTAAATAGGGAGTTACCAAGTTGCCGCCGTTAGCCAAAGCTGAGTAGGCCGCTGCCAATTGGACAGTAGTGGTTGAAATGCCTTGGCCGAAACCGGCGGTTGAACGCAAAACATCGTTCCACTCCTTAAGCGGCCGCAATAAACCTGCCTGCTCGCCGACAACGTCAAGACCTAATTTCTTGCCGAAGCCGAAGTTTGCGAAAAACTGGTACAGCTTCTCAGCGCCAATTTGTTGGCTTACCCAAACCATGGCAACATTGTCGGAGTTTTCTAAGACCTGAGTCATATTCTGCCGACCAAATGTCTTATCCTCAGCGTTCTTTATTGTCCGATCAAGGACCTGAACTGAGCCGCCAAATGTCTCGGTCGTTTCTGGAGTTACCGCGCCAACGTCAAGCGCCACCGCCATTGTCAGCGGTTTTACCACCGAACCCGGCTCATAAACATTGCTAGCCGCCGTGGAGAGAAATTTAAAATGTTCTTCCGGAGCAAGTTTAGAAAAATTATTCGGATCGTAGGTGGGGTATCCAGCCATGGCAATTACGGCACCCGTTTTAGGATTTATAATCACAACCGAGCCGCCGTCAGCTTGATAAGTTTCAATCGCTTTTTTCAGTTCAGTTTCCGCCACAAACTGAACATTGTGATCCACCGTCAAGATAATATCTGAGCCGGATTGAGGCTCTTTGGTTGTTAGAATGTCAATCAATCGCCCTAAAGAGTCCCTCTTAGCAACCCTCTCGCCGGGCAGTCCCCGCAGCTCGCGGTCGTAGACGGCTTCGATACCGTACTTGCCGATACCGGCGGCATCAACAAAGCCAACTATCTGCGCCGCTAGGTTTTCCCTTTCCGGATAGGTTCTGACCAGCTTCGGCTGCAATGTTACGCCGATGAGATTCTGGGCTCGAATCTCATCGGCTCGTTCACTGCTAAGATTTTTCACCAGCGGCGGGATATAGACCTCGTCGTTGTTGACCTTAGAGTAAATCTCTTCCACTGACATCTCGGGCAGATAAGGGGAAAGTATCTCAGCGAATGAACGCTTGTTCTTGATTTGCCTTGGCGTCACCAACAACTCATAAGTCCACTCACTAACCGCCAAAGGAAACAGCTCACCGTTAATGTCTCTGGTTAAAATCCGCCCCCTTTGGGCCTGTATCTTGGTCTCGCTCTCAGACTGATTTCGGGCGGCTCTGGCGTATTGGCTAAACTCAATGACTTGTTTCTCAAATAACTTAAACAGGATTACCCCGCCAAGCAAAAAAATTACGCCAAAAACCAAATACAGCCTCATTGGCTAGGGCTGGACGGTAATGACCGGAACCTCTTCTCCGATTGGAATCATGCCTTGAGCAGCCGGCGATTGGCTAAGATTTTGCAGGGACTGCAATCGCGAGCTTTGAACTTCGAGGGTAGTTAGTTCCTGTCGAAGTTGCTGCTGTTTGGCCTCTTCTTGTCTTAACTGGAGGGCTTTATCTGAGCCCTCCGCTGTCTGCACTAAAAATAACAGCGAGAATACGGCCAATAGCAACAGCATTAGGTAACGCGCTGTCATCGGGCCGATCCGGACGCCGGAGCCCGATTTGTAGATTCTTCGCTGATAAACTCTAGTTTTAGTGAGATTCATTTTGTAATTTGGCGGCTCTTAATTTAGCTGAGCGCGATCGGTTGTTACTAGCTAGCTCTTCCTCTCCCGGCGTGATGGGCTTCTTCGTTAACACCTCAAAATCACCTGAGTTGAAAAACTGCTTAACAATTCGATCTTCGCCGGAGTGAAAACTGATGACCGCCAAGACACCGCGACTGTTTAATTTGGCTTTGGCCTGAGAGAGGCCGATTTTGAGCTGGTTAATCTCGTCGTTGACGACGATTCTCAGCGCCGCGAAAATCGGTGCCAGAACGCTTGGCAGGCGAGTCCCAACCAGTTCAACCAAATCAAAAGTTGTGCGCAGGGGTCGCTCCTTTCTTCTACTGACAATTTTATGAGAGAGCGACTTAGAGCGCCGATCTTGAGCTAGTTGCTCAAACAACCGCCATAATCGTTCCGGGGAAGCCGTGTTGAGTAACTCGGCTGCCGTTTGGCCGTGCGAGGGATCAAACCTCATATCCAACGGCTCGTTTTCTTGGAAAGAAAATCCCCGTCCAAGTCCAACAGCTTTACTTTCCAACTGATCCTGCGAAAGCCCTAGATCAAAGAGGATGCCGTCAAAAGACCCCTCAATTTGATTTAGTTGGCTAAAGGGCATGACCATGAACTCGAATCGCTCCTTGAATTCGGCCTTGAGCTGTTCGGCGAACCTAGTGACGCTTCTATCACGATCAATGGCAATCAGTCTCCCCTCCGGTGAAGATGCTTCTAAAATCGCCCTCGAGTGTCCGCCCCCACCGAAGGTACAGTCAAGGTACCTTCCTCCAGAAAAGGGGGCCATAAGAGTCAAGATTTCTCTTGTTAGGACGCTGATGTGGCGACTTTTTAGCTCCATACTTTATTTAGGTACATTTACTTTTATTTGGCCAAATGGCAGGGGTAGCTGAACTTCGGTTCTGCTACCGTGGGATTGTGCCTCCCCGCCGCTAAACGGGTCGTGCTACCAGGTAGTCCCTCCCTGAAACCGAGAACGATATCAGGGTCCCTCAACCTTACAATGAAATAAAATTTCACCTTGGTATTGGGAAACCCGATCAAAGCTCCCCCCACCACTGGTCATCAAAAATTTAGAATGAATCATTAAACCTCCCATTCCTGTAAGCTTTCGGCGATATCTGCCGCTTTTGATTCCGAATCTTTTGAATAGCTCTGCCAGGCCTTCCTGTCCCAGACTTCAACCCTATTGCCAACTCCGGCTACTACAGCTTCCTCCCCAAGACCGGCGTATTCCCGCAGATAGCTGGGCAGCAGGGCCCGACCGAACTTATCAATTTCAACTTCCATCGCTCCTGAAAGCATCAAGCGGGCAAAAGCCCGGGCGTTACTAGAGGAAATCGGTAACTGGGAAATTCTCGACGCCATTTCAGTCCACGAATCTTTGGGATAAACGAAAAGACAGCCCTCCAACCCTTTGGTAACAATCGCCGAAGAGCCCAGTTGTGATCTGAATTTGACCGGCACGGAAAGGCGCCCCTTTTTGTCTAAATTGTGGCTGTATTCTCCTAAAAACATTATCTACTTCTTTTATTAGTCGTGGAGTTTTGTTTGGGGTAAAAAAGAGGGTTGATTTATCCACATGTTTTTCCACTTTTCCCCACTTCATACCACTTTTTTCCACTCCTGTGCTTAAAGTTACGAGCTTCAGCCAAACTTGTCAAGTGGCTGTGCAAAAGCGGCTAAATTCGCTAAACTAAACCTGCCCGCCACCTCGGGTGCACTCTACTCAATGGAGGGTTCTATGCTCAACTCGACACCACCTTCAAAAATCGCGGAGTGGGGACAAGCGCTCCTAGAAACCGCTGACGATGGCGAAGCCTCGTTGGCGGCTGGGGAGCTCCGAAACCTGCTCAACGAAATCAAGGGATATCATCCTGAGATTCCAGTTACGCGAGAGAGCGCTCTGCGAAAAGCTGGTTTCAAAGAGGATGAAATCAAGGAAATCCTTCGGCGAATTGAATTCGCTGAAACAACGACCTAGCCCGGCTCTGCCGGGCTAATCGTTTACAGGTCCTGTTATGGTATCCTCAAGATATGGACAAGCTCAGCCAAAAACGGTGTGTGCCTTGTGAGGGTGGTGTCCAGCCCCTGAAAGGCAAGGAGCTTCACGATTATCAACTCCAACTAGAGCGTGAAGCGCCCGGTTGGTCGGTTATTGATGACGTTCGTCTTCACAAAAAGTTTAAATTTATAAACTTCAAAGGTGCCCTAGAGTTTGTTAATCGGGTTGGCAAAATTGCCGAGGAGGAGAATCATCACCCTGACATCAATTTTGGCTGGGGTTACGCTGAAATTACGCTCTCTACCCACGCTATCGGCGGCTTGTCTGAGAACGATTTTGTCTTGGCGGCAAAAATCAGCCACGCCGGTTGAACCAGTTAGGGTTTTACCCGTCGCTGTTTCATTGAATCACGCTGGCGCGCTGTAACCGTGCCTTTTGTTTTGCCCTCCAGAGATTCAAAGTCTACTGTGTAGCAAACCGGCGTGCCGATCTCATCTTGGCGACGGTACCTTCGGCCGATTGAGCCGGACTCATCGTAAAAAACGTGCTGACCCGCTTGAGTTAACTGCTTTGCTAGTCGCTTGGCCGCGGCCACTAGCGACGCTTTTTTTACAAGAGGCAAAACGGCTGCGTCGTAAGCGGCCAGAGTGGGCTCGATTGATAATACTATCTCACCCTCCCCTTCGGGCAGATCCTCATCACCCTTGCGCGAGCGCGGATAATACTGCCAGCTCTCCAGCAGTATCGCCAACATAGCGCGATCGACTCCACCGGCCGGCTCAATGACGTAAGGGTGATATTTCGTTTTACTATCCTCATCAAAGACGCTTAAATCTTTACCCGAGTGCTGTTGGTGCTGGAGCAAATCGTAGTCGCCCCGATTAGCGATTCCCTCTAACTCCCCCCAACCCCAAGGGAATTTATATTCAATGTCTGTGGTGGCTTTGGCGTAGTGGGCTAACTGGGATTTCGGGTGTTTCCTGAGTCGGAGATTGCCCGTTGAGAGGCCAAGTTCAACGTAAAACTGCAGACGCTGCTTGACCCAATAATCAAACCATTTATCAGCTTCCTCCGGCTTGACGAAATATTCCAGTTCCATTTGCTCAAACTCGCGGGTCCGAAATGTTAGGTTGCCCGGAGTGATTTCGTTTCTAAACGATTTACCGATTTGGGCGATGCCAAACGGGATTTTGGCCCGCGATGAATCCATAACTTGTTTGAAATTAACAAAGGTACCTTGGGCCGTTTCCGGTCGCAAGTAAGTGGTGGAGCTCTCATCAAAGACCGGTCCAACATTAGTTTGAAACATCGTGTTGAACTGAGTCGGCTCGCCTAACGGATTGCCTTCAGGGCTTTTGGTGGGATCCTCAAGTTCGTCTAACCGATAACGTTTATGAGTTACTTGATCTTCCACTAACGGATCGTTAAAAAGTTCTATGTGGCCCGATGAGTGCCACACTTTCGGGTTCATAATAATGGCCGAGTCGAGGCCAAAGACATCATCCCGACTAATGACAATTTCTCGCCACCAGCGTTGTTTGAGCCGGTTTTTTATCTCAACTCCAACCGGACCGTAGTCGTATATCGAGCCAATGCCGCCGTAAATCTCAGAGCTTTGCCAGATTACGCCGCGGCGTTTTGCCCACGCCACAAAGTTTTCCAGTTGATCAGATTCAACCATGGGTTAATAATACCAGTTAACGGTCGGAAAAATTAGCGGTAGAAGGTAAACACTCCCTCAAGAGCCGTACCGATAGGGCCAAGTAGCGATGAATTGTCGCTTGAGCCAAGATACATTAGGGCGCTGACGATAAATAAAAGCAAAACGATGATCTTAAGCACATTTTTACCTTTAGCAAACAGCAGCAGAATAAAACCGATAAATAACGTTGCGCCGGAGGTGGGCCAACCGATAGCGCTCACAGCCGCCCAAAGACTTTCTGGGAAGAAACTTTTAAGCAGAGGGCTGGAGAGCATAATCACAAGAACCCCTATACCAAAAATCGCCAACACCTCACCGATCGTGCCAACCCCAGAAAAGGTGCTAAGCTCCTCGGCCTCATCAAGATTAGTTGTCGGCTTTGACTGACCCTCTTCCTCATGCTGTCGCTGCTCGGCCACTTTGGCGTAAATGTCGCTTAGCGGGTGGGGCTTGTTTGTCATCTCTGCTTCAGTAGCATCTGTCGCGGCTGGCGCGGCTGGTTTTGGCTCAGGTTGAGCTTCTACTGAAGTTTTAGGAGCAGGGGCAACTTCTTTTTTTGTCTGCTCTGGCGGTTCCTCTTGGATACTGCTGGCTAAGCGATCAATTTTAGCTTCAAGCGCTTGAATTTCACCGCTTAAGGTCTCAATTTCTTCAGCTAAGCGCTCTGCGGTTGTCTGGTCGGTGGCCAGCTCGTTCTCCTCTACAACAATCGGTTTTTCCGAAGCGGCAGTTTGACCGGTCTGGGCCTCGATAGCTTCGCCCTTGTTAATCATTTCTGGCTGGGCCTCGTTAGAATCAGAGCCAGAAGTAGTTTGAGGCGCCGGCTCGTTTTTGGGTTCTGTCTGTTCCCGAGAGCCCTGATTGACCGGCAGGGTGTTATCTTTGGAGGTCGTGGTTTCTAAATTGTCTTTCTCGGTGTTTTCTGTCTCGACAGCAGTCGCCCCCTCTGGCGGTTGGGGCGTCGTTTGACTACTTGTTTGCGATTGAGACTGATCGGCCATTATTCCCTCCTTTTAATCCCTCATAAACCTTGGGGAGAGCAATCCCCAGCCCTGTAATAACTTCATGATGACTGAGCCCAAACCACTTGGCAAGTTCATCAAGTTCAATTCTCCCCCTCTTACCAGACGGACCTAATTGCTGTCCTAAAACGACCACCTCATCGCCGCGCTTGACCGGCTCTTGGCCAAGCTCAACCACGGTGTAATTCATGCACACCCTACCGAGCACCTTGGCTCTTTCGCCGTTTATCAGCATAGCGGCCGAGCCGCGCTGAATCTGACGGTATCCCTCCGCGTAGCCGATGCCTACCACAGCTATTCGCATCGGTTTACTGGCAATAAATTGATGATCGTAACTAACACCCTCCCCTGCGCCAATTTCTTTAACCTGCATTACTACGCTCTTACAGCGCACGACTTCTTCTATTGGCAACTGTCCATCTTCCCAGTACAGCATCGCTCCAACTCTAACGGCGTCAAAATAGCCCTCCGGAAAATTAGCTATGGCGGCAGATGAGGTCAAGTGAATTGGCAGTAACTCGGCTCGATTGCCGATTTTAAGAATTAGCGACCGAATACGCTCTAATTGCTCGAGGTTCGTCGCGCGGTTTGAGGCCGAATACAGATGAGAAAAGACCGCTTCAAAAGAAAGGTGAGGGAAATGCCGCTGGCTGGTAAGCAGCTCGGCGGCTTGATCAAGACTTACTCCTAACCGGTTTAAGCCAGTATCAACCTTTAGGTGGATCCGAGCTTTTTTGCCGACCCTTCCGGCTAATCTCTCGTAAAGAGGGGCCAGTTTGTTTTCGTAAAGACTAAGATTAAAGCCGTTTTCTATGGCCTCGGCTATCTCTTTGTCCTCCAAAAAGCCAAGAATGAGTACCGGTTTTTTAGAAACTCGCCTGATTCTTTTGGCTTCTTGAAGAGAGATTACGGCGAACATCTGCGCTCCCGAGCGATCAAGCGTCTGGACAACCGGCTCTAAGCCAAGGCCGTAAGCGTCTGATTTAACAACGGCAATAATTGCGACTGTCCGACCGATCTTCTCTTGAATAGCTTGAAAGTTCCTATCAATACCGGCCAGATCAACCTCTAGCCAAGCTCGCATAGTCGCTCCATGGCCGATTAAGCCAGTTAGTTATTTCTCTCAAAAATATCTCTTCAGTTTTAAGTGTAACTGGCTCATCAAGCCGAATCTTTCTTAAAAACTCGTACGACTCAGAGCGCAAAATCATCAGCAGTTTAATCAGCTTGGGCGAGGCCTCAACAAACAAAATACTTGGCGAAACCTGACAGTGCCCACAAACGAACCAGCGCTCGTGCGGCACCCATCTGGCCTGTTCAGTAACTCGCCTCTGGCACAGATGACAGCGAAAGCGGCTGATTCCCACCCCCAAAGCGTCCGTTAACTGGCTCAAAAAATACAGCCAAACTTTCGCCCAATCGTCTCCGCGATCAAGGTGGCGCAGGGCCGTTACCGTTGAGGCAAATATTGCTTCTTGCTCGACGTCTTCGATAACAATTCGCTCAACTAGTTTTGTTAGTCCAAGTGCTTTATCGATTAATTCGTAAGAGGCGCGGATATTAATAAATGGGTCTTTCAAATTGGCCGCGACTACTCTTGGCAAGCCGTTGCTGCGCGTCAGCATAATCTCACTTAACATTAAGGTGTCCAAGTGACCGGCGAGTCTGCTGGTTGATCGCCTAGAGGAAACGGCTAAAACTCTCTTCTTGCCCATGCCCGGTGTTAAGATCGTGATTAACCTGTCGGCTTCGCCAAGATTTTGTTTTTTTATCACCAAGGAGAGAGTTTTAATCATCTGGTACAGTTAAGCACTAACTTGCGTCCAAGACCAGTTCTTCTACTATATAATATAGTATGACTGGCAAGAGAGCTTTCACTTTGGTTGAGTTGCTCGTTGTTATCGTCATAATCGGTATCTTGGTTTCAATTTCCGTTGTTTCTTGGTCAGCTATCGCCTCCCGCGGCCGCGATAGCACGCGCAAAAGCGATCTGGCGCGAATCAAGCAGATTCTTAACCAATATCACAGCGATTTGCGGACTTATCCGGCATTTGACCTTAAGGAGGGCGATGGGAGAATTATTCTCAGCGCCAACTGGCAACTTAATGGCGGCACATTGGCTTGCTCCCACGGCCAAATCAACAGTCGCTTAACACCGTTTTACGTTGCTGATTTGCCAAGCGACCCGCGAGATATCGTTGACTATACCGCCACGCCTTGCAATCAGATCGCTACCCCAAACCAAACCAACAGATATATTTATATCTCCGGCCCCACCACCAGCAACGACGGGCCGGCTAAGAGCCCGACAGATTTTGGGCTGCTCGCCACACTTGAGCGGCCGGGTGCTGATGCGGTAGAGAATCAGTTCAATCCGTTCCATAACGACGGCACTGCCACGAGGTTTGGTCCTTGGTACCGAGCCAGAACAGAAGATCAGGGTATTGGGGTAAACGCCAATTACCTCATCACAAACTAGCTGTCTTGATCGGTTACTTAGCGCTTAAAGATATAAAAAGAAGGGCGCTTGTCACCAATGCGCCTACCCCTGCCCAAATAAAAATCTTAGCCAAATCGAACCCCTGTTCGCTCAGACTGGCCGCGCTAAGTTGACCGCCGCCTAGGTATCCGCCAGCTATACTGACAGCGCCAACAACCACCAAAACGGTCGCGCTGATCAGTTGAGCTTGTCTGTTCATAGTCAAATTATATCAAAGATCGCCAAAGGAATCGGAGCCATATAACAATTTTGTGATATGGCGACTTTAAAGATTTTTCGGCTACCGGTTAAGCGACAGAAATTTGTTTGCGAACTTTGTGCTGGCGCCGACCTACTCTCCCGGGAGCTATGCTCCAAGTACCATCGGCGCTGGCGGGCTTAACTACTCTGTTCGGAATGATTAAGAGGTGTACCCCCGCCGCTTCAGCACCAGCACAAAATTTACAAGTAATTTTATCCGCCCGAATCCCGTTTAATTAGAAGTGAGAATCTTTTGCAGAGGACCGTTGCGGAGACGAAAAAGCATGGTCCCCGCCTTGGCGGGGTTTTCCGTCGAGCACGAGCGCCGAGGCTCGCTGGAGCCGAGGACGCGTGTCCGAGCAAAATGATTCGAACGTTTTCCAAACTAAAGCCAAAGACACTGACACTATATACTTAACAAGTATTAAGTAATTCTCGACCGATAAGTACGCCTCGGCTGAATGCGTTACCGCACTTACACCTAGCGCCTTTCAACCCGGTAGTCTTCCGGGGGTCTAATAACGAAGATTAATCTTGGGGCCTGCTTCCCGCTTAGATGCTTTCAGCGGTTATCAGTTCCGAACGTAGCTACTCGACATTGCCCTTGGCAGGACAGCCGATACACCAGCGGTTCGTCCGCTCCGGTCTTCTCATACTAGGAGCCGCCCCCCTCAATCTTCAACGCTTGCAGCAGATTAGGACCGAACTGTCTCGCGACGTTCTGAACCCAGCTCGCGTACCCTTTTAATTGGCGAACAGCCAAACCCTTGGAAGCTTCTCCACCTCCAGGATAGGATGAGCCGACATCGAGGTGCCAAACAGCGCCGTCTCTGTGGACGATTGGGCGCTATAAGCCTGTTATCCCCGGGGTAGCTTTTATCCGTTGAGCGCCGGCCGTCTCGTTCTGCACCGGCTGGATCACTAACACCTGCTTTCGCACCTGCTCGGCTGGTAGGCCTCACAGTCAAGCTGGCTTATGCGTTTACACTATCAGTACGATTTCCATCCGTACCTAGCCAACCATTGCGCGCCTCCGTTACCTTTTAGGAGGCGACCGCCCCAGTCAAACTACCCATCTGACACTGTCACCCCAGGACTTTGCATACAAAGCCCCGGCATTTACAATTTTTAATTTTTCAATTCCATTGAACAATTGATATTTCTTTGAAAATTGAAAATTGCGAATTGATCATTGCCAGGCCTTGTACACAAGGCCCTGGGGGTGAGAATCAAAACAAAACAAGGGTGGTGTTTCATTGGCGTCCGAAGACTCCCACCTACGCTACACATGCCAAGCTCTGATTCAATGCCAAACTGTAGTAAAGCTCCACGGGGTCTTTCCGTCTTGCTGCAAGTAGCCGGCATCTTCACCGGCAGTGCAATTTCACCGAGCCCCTCGTTGAGACAGTTACCAAGTCGTTATGCCATTCGTGCGGGCCGGAACTTACCCGGCGAGGAATTTCGCTACCTTAGAACGGTTATAGTTACCGCTGCCGTTCACTCGGGCTTAAGTTCGAGCCTTCAGTACTCCGCACTGAAATTTCCAATTAGCAGTTTTCAATTTTCATTTAAGTCCCAATGATTCATTGATCAATTGAAAATTATTTGAAAATTTAGAATTGAAAATTGAGAATTCTCAGTGCGAAGCACTGTCAGCCCTCCCCGTAACCTACGAGCACTGGGCAGGCATCAGCCCCTATACTTCCCTTGCGGTTCGCAGAGGCCTGTGTTTTTGCTAAACAGTCGCTTGGTATCTTTCGCTGCGTCCGCCTTGCGGCGGAAGGGCATATCCCGAAGTTACGCCCGATTTTTTGCCGAGTTCCTTAACGAGGGTTTTCTCGACCACCTGAGGCTACTCGCCTCGTCTACCTGTGTCGGTTTGCGGTACGGATACTACGCATAGTTAATTCAAGACTTTTCTTGCCGAGCTTTGAGCCTAAGCGAAATCCAATAATCGCTTTTGGCCACGGGCCCGTGTCATCTTGAGGTAGTTGCGCAGTAGTCACGGAATATTAACCGTGTGTCCATCCCCAGCGTCTTGGACACAAGACGCTGAAATTTTCAATTATTCCCAAAGTTTGAAAATTTAGTCATTGATCATTAATTGAGAATTGAAACTTGAAAATTGATACTTCCAGTGTTTTGCACCTTATGCGCAAAACGCTGGGTTAGGACCGACTAACCCACAGACGATCGCCGTTACTGTGGAAACCTTAGACTTGCGGCGGGCAGGGTTCTCACCTGCCTTTCGTTACTCATGCCAACATTCTCACTTCGTATCAGTCCACGGTACCTTACAGTGCCGCTTCACCCCAATACGAACGCTCTCCTACCAGTCGCGCTCCGCACCGAAATTTCCAATTTCTAATTTTACAACTTTCATTTAATTTTCAATTAACCAATTTCCAAAGTTTGAAAATTTAGTCATTGATCATTAATTGAGAATTGAAACTTGAAAATTGAGAATTCTCAGTGCGAAGCACAACTCCTAATCTTCGGTACCTGGTTTGAGCCCCGTTACATTTTCCGCGCCAAGAAGCCTAGAGGTCGCCTGCGCCGCCTCCTCTTTCGAGGTGGCATTGCAGGACGACGTAAAATCGACTAGTGAGCTGTTACGCTTTCTTTAAAGGATGGCTGCTTCTAAGCCAACCTCCTAGTTGTCTACGCTCCTTCACTTCGTTTCCCACTTAACCAGAATTTAGGGACCTTAGATATAGGTCTGGGCTGTTTCCCTTTCGACAATGCAGCTTAGCCCGCATAGTCTGACTGACTGCGCCAAACGGTGCGTATTCGGAGTTTGTTTGGTGGCAAGAGCTTTCGCCCCTACTCACCATTCAGTGCTCTACCCCGCACCATGCACGCAATCGCTAGCCCTAAAGCTATTTCGGAGAGAACCAGCTATCTCCGGGTTCGATTGGCATTTTACCCCTAACCACAGGTCATCCCCCAGTTTTGCCACACTGGTGGGTTCGGGCCTCCCCACTGGGTTTCCCCAGGGTTCACCCTGCCCATGGTTAGATCACCCGGTTTCGGGTCTAGTCCCTGCCGCTACTCAGCGCGAAGCGCTGAAACGCGCTATTAACACTCGCTTTCGCTACGCCTCCGGACCAAAAGTCCTTAAACTAGCGGCAGAAATCTAACTCGTTGGCTCATTCTTCAATAGGCACGCCGTCACCAACCACATCTCGCTACGCTCGATGACAAATATTAATTTTGAATTTCAATTTTCGAATTTTGAATGAATGTTAGATTTTTTAATATTCAATCATTCAGTTATTCAAAAGTTATTCGAAATTAGAAATTCAGAATTCGAAATTATCTGCATCGAATGTAATGAGATGCGGTCAGCTCCGACTCCTTGTCAGCACACAGTTTCAGGTACTATTTCACTCCCATACTCTGGGTACTTTTCATCTTTCCCTCACGGTACTTGTTCACTATCGGTCAGATTCAGTATTTAGCCTTCGGGCACGATCACCCGATCTTCCGCCTAGATTACTCGTGTCTAAACGTACTCAGGAATAGCATCCAAGTGTGGTTGAAGTTTTCGCCTACGGGACTTTCACCCCCTATGGTGGCCTTTTCCAAGGTCCTTCGACTAACTCAATCCAATCACTCGAAGTAATCTTCCGATGCTACCCGTACCCTCGCTCGTTACACCCCGGACGCAAGCGCAAACATATTTTAGAAAGGCTAGAGCCGTCTCTTTATAGGCCCGCCTGCTTACCGCTTACGCCCAAGGTGCAACGAACGAGTTTGGGCTGTTCCCCTTTCGCTCGCCGCATACTCAGGGAATCGTTACTACTTTCTTTTCCTCCGGGTACTAAGATGTTTCAGTTCCCCGGGTGCCTCCCGTGCCTTGCTACCGCTCAACACAATTTCTAATTTTCGAATTTTCAATTTTCAGTGAATTTTTAATATCTCAATGGTTTGAAAATTAATTCATTGAGATTTAATTGAAAATTGCAAAATTGCGAATTGATAATTAATCAGTGTCGAACGAAAGCAAGGCACGGTACTGTCGGTTTACGACAGTGGGTTTCCCCATTCGGAAATCGCCGGATTATCGCTTGTTGGCAGCTACCCGACGCTTATCGCAGCCTACTACGTCCTTCATCAGCTGAATCTACCAAGACATCCCCTATGTGCTGTTGGTGAATTACTATTTCACTTGCTTAAGCCAAAGCAGTGCCTTTGGCTTTAGTTTGGAACCCAAATTGTGAAAGTTCGGCCATCAAAAAAACCGCCTTGACGGCGGCTAAGCAATCAGGACAAAAGCCCGCCAGTTAGCCGTCGCCTCCTTGTGGTTTTCTTGACATATACTCAGTCTTTTTATCACAAGCCGCCGTAGTGTGTCAACTACCATCGTAGCGCTTGACTTTTTCGAGAAATTAACCTATAATTGGCTCGCCTTTTGGCAAAAGGAGGAATTGAACTTTGAAAAAACTAAATTTCGTGGTCATGTTCGGCGTCGTCTTCATCGCCGTCGCGTTCCTTGTTGGCTGCGGCGGTGGTGGGTCGGGCGAGAAGGCAGTCATCCAAGGGCAAATCATAGGCGCTTGGAGTGACGCCAAGGAAGAGGATCAAGGCCTCTTCGCTTGTTTTATCCGGGAAAACGGAGAGCTGGCAAACGGTCGCGCATGGGCAATCGCCTGCGACGCAGCCAGCGAGTCTCTGACCGGTTGGCTCTCGAAGAAACGGACCAAACTGGACTTCAGGTTCAGAGAGAGCCAGCACTGCCATCCATACCGGATGGAATTGTCTGGACGCCCAGTCGAGCCTTTCCAGTCAGGGTGGGCGGCTGTGGTAACGGCTAAGTACTATGATGTATCGGGCCAGTTCGTCGGGCAACAGCAGCTGTCGGTCTATTTCGAAATAGACCGCTCGAAGGACCGAGGCGCCAACGAAGCCGAAGAAAGGCTTGTGGGGCTGGCTAAGGAGTATTTCGACTTGGTCCAACACGACTCCCTCACCTCTACTGAATCCGAAGGAATCCAGCAGAGGATAAAGAAATAACCCCGCCGTCCCGATCACCGTGCCCCCGCTTCAGCCGAAGAGGGGGCTACTTTTTACCAGTTTTACCGAATCCGCCACGGTTCTTCCTTGCTAAACTGTTCTTGGAAATCTCCCGCCATTTAACTTTCGGTGTTCTAACGACGCAACCCTGAGCCACCCTCTGGAGAGTCTCTACGGTAATCGGCTTTGAGGTGGTGTTTTCCAGCATAATCAGCACTTCGTCAGCCTGACCTCTATAGTCGGAGTCCACCACTCCGATCGAGTGGGGTTTTCTTAACCCCAACCCAGGCGTGCTGGAGCGGGGCAAAATTAGCAATGCCGAGCCGCGCGGGACCTCAATTACCAAACCGGTTCTTATTTTGGCAATCGATTGCGGATCTATGATCGTTTTTTCTAGAGCGTAAAAATCAAAGCAAGCCGCGCCAGAACTTTGGTAATCTGGCAAAACCGCTCCCTCCGCAATTTTGGCAATTTTAATTTCCATCTCTTAGCAATATCAAAGTTGGGCCCAACTGTCTTGCGGCTAACCTGTAAAACAGACAGCCCTCATTAGGGGCAGCTTGAACAGCGTCTCCCAAAAGGGATTTTGTGGTACAACTGGCTTATGCCTGAACTACCGGAGGTAGAAACAATAAGGCGCAGTCTCGACAAAGTCGTTTTAGGGCAGAAAATCCTTGACGTCGAAATACGCGACAATAAGTTATTCCGCGGCAAGAAAGAGGCCACTATCGGCAAAACAATTCAAGAGATTGCTCGGCGCTCAAAAATGCTCATCTGGAAACTTTCCGGCGGCAGTTACCTGCTTTTTCACCTTAAAATGACGGGGCAATTACTCTACGATTCCACCGACCACAAGCAAATTGCCGGCGGCGGCCACCCCGACCGCGAGTACTTAAAGCCGCCCCCACACAAACACACTCACGTAATTTTCAGGCTCGAAAAGGGTCACCTCTACTTTAACGACCTACGCAAGTTCGGCTGGATCAAGGTTTTGAGCGAAAATGAACTAAAAAAAGAGGTTAAGGGCCTTGGGCCGGAGATCAGCTGGCCGGAGTTTACATTTGAGTATTTCCGCGAAAGATTGAGTAAAAAAGCGCAAACCAAAATCAAAACTGCATTGTTGGACCAGACTGTGCTGGCAGGTATCGGCAATATCTACTCAGACGAAACCTTGTTTTGCGCCAAAGTTCTACCGACGCGGCTGGTCAAAGACCTCAGCGAGCGCGAGCTAAAGCGTATCTACAGTTGCTTGCCAGAGATAATCAGCTTAGCCCTCTCTCACGGGGGCACATCGCTGAAAGACTACCGACAGCTCGACGGCTCCACCGGCAATTTTCTCGAGCACGCCAAGGTGTATCATCGCACCGGCAAGCCGTGCCGCATCTGCCAAACCCCGATCGCTCGGCAGATAATCAACGGCCGCTCCGCCCATTACTGCCCCAAATGCCAAGGGTAAATGTCCAATGTTGATCGGTACGCACAGGAGCTAGGCGAGGAGCGAGTCCGCGAACTCAGTAGCATCGGGCGCTACAATATGTACCAGTCCTTCTACCGCAGTAGTATTCTTCAGCACGCCCAAAGGGTCGAGTGGAGGCTTCTCGAACTCGCGCCCCTACTAGACACTTCGTTCGCCTTAGAACGTGCTAGGATCTTGGCCCAAATTCATGACGACAGGGAAATACCCACTGGTGATATCCAAGCCGGTCACAAAGCCGTCATGAGCCAACAGATGTTAGCCAACATCGATAAGTAAGAAGTAGCCGCAACCGACCTTCTCGTCAAACGATTTGGTAAAAAAATCGGACCCTACGATTACGCCGCTCTACTAAACGAGGAGCTGGAGGAGCAGACACGTGAGGCACAGTTGGTTAAATTTCTCGACAAGATCGACGCCTTTTGCGAGGCGTTACACGAGCTGTTGGCCGGAAATACCGATGTCACTGTAGAGAAACCTAATCCTTACGGGCGGCTTGCCCCAGTTCCATTTCAGTATTACCCCGCAAAAACCCGAGACTTATTTACTTCCTTTAAATATATCCGCTCTCTACAGCAACGACATAACCACCCCTTTCTTCAACCGGTGCCAGCGGTTGATTACAAGGAGCTGTCTAAAACCGGCCGGCCTCATACACTGAAGTCTTTTGGCAAGCCAACTGGAATTGACGTCTACGATGCCTGGATCAAAACAATTCGCACCCATTCAAAAAAAGAGGAACTCAGGCATTACTATCGTAAAACCTTGAGGAAGATTTGATTTTGGAGCCCGACATTTGTCGGGGCACTGTGTAGGCAAGGGTTGACTAAGAAACGCTTGACAGTAAGATACTTTCAGGTCTTTTGGCCCTAACAACTTATTCAGGAGGTGACTGACATTGATTCAGTATCAACCGTTCGAACTCCGACGGCCCGACAGCCAGTACCTAGATGGTCTACGCAAGATCCACGAAGAAGGGGTTGTCCAGCCGGCTTCTCGCCAAGGTGCCCCAAGCACGGTTCATCCGTGGGGGCATGAAATGAGATTCGTCATTGAGAATGGCTTTCCCTTTCCGGCTGAGCGTGCCTTGGGTAGGGCTTTCCATATGTTCGTCGGTGAGGTTCTTTGGATTCTCTCAGGTGACACCAGTAAGGAATTGCTGAACAAATACGGCGTAGAATACTGGGATCCTTGGTGTCAAGACTTCCAGTGCGATCGCCACGGCTTGCGTCACGGCGATTTTGGCGGTACTTACGGTCACCAATTTCGCAATTTCGGGGCAACCTGGAACCGGCAGGAAATGCGATACAACAACGATGGCTTCGACCAGCTCGCATATATCGTCGATGGACTTCGTGAGAATCCTCACTGGCGACGCTGGCTAATCACACCGTTCAACCCTCACGACTACGACAGGGTCGAGATTGTTCCCTGTCACGGAGAACTCTTCTTCATTGCAGCTAACGGTGAGCTGTACCTTCACTTGGTTCAACGCAGTGGCGATTGGCCGATTGGCGTGCCTAGCAATATGGTGATGTGGTCTTTCGCCGGAATGGTAATTGCCGAACTAACGGAGCACCGTTTTCGGGGCATGACACACTTCGTATCGAACGCCCACTACTACGGCGACAGAAATATCTCACCGGAAAACCGCCACGAAGGTGATCAAACCTCTGGGGTAGAGATTCTGCTTTCGCGTGAACCACTCCGCTTTCCGACGGTGCAAGTTAAACAGCCCGTCGTCGAAGCGCTTCGGATGATGCTTGCGGGTAATATCGATCCGCTCGCCTCGCCCGAGATTAACCCCGAAGGACTACCTTACCTTGACTTTCTCAGGGTCAACGTCTCGCTAAGAGACTACAACCCCCACCCGCCCATAGCACGGGAACTACTACCGGTCTCAATATAAGGAGGACCAAAATGGCTCACGGAACAATAATCGTCGCAACTGATCGGAACTGGCTGATCGGTGATCGGCCAGACCCTACTTTGTCCGGTACCACACCTTGGCAAGGACAGCTGCCTGTCGATATGCGATATTTCAAAGCCCAAACGAAAAACCGCCCGGTAATATTTGCTCGGCCAACTTACGAATCCATTTCGGAGAAACACCGGCCACTCATCGGAAGGACAAATGTCATTTGGACACGTCAAGAAACTTATGACGTAGAAGGAACGACTACTGTCCACTCCCTTGATGAAGCATTTGATCTCTTCCCAAACCAAGAGCTGATGATATGTGGAGGCGGTCACCTCTACCGCGTCGCTTTGGAAGATCCGCGTGTTGATATAGTTCTACGCACCCGAGTTGACGGAGAATTCAACGGCAACGTTTATTTTCCGGCGCTAGACGAAGACGAGTGGAGACTTATCCATTCTGATTTCCGGCAAGCTGATGGCGAAAACCTGCAAAATTGCGCGTTTGAAACCTACGTCCGTAAATCGGCAATGCTGGTGGATCCAAGAAACGCCCGAACGCCAGAGTATGTCGCTGAACTTTTGAAGATTCAGAGGAGCAGAAAATGCCCATTCTGTCCAGATGGCAAAACCCTCACAGCTGGCGAAGATGAAATCATCGCGCAGAACAACTTCTGGTATGCCATCCGTACTCATACCCCCGTAAAGGGAGCTGAGCATCACTGGGTAATCATATCGAAGACGCACCTGACATCTCTCCAGGAAGTTGCCGGTGCCTACTGGTCAGAAATGGAGCGATTACTAAGAGGGCTTCAGCGAATGCACGAGGTTACCGGCGGAGCACTTTTTGTTCGCGAGGGAGACACTGAAGTCTCCGGAGCAACAGTTAGGCATATCCACTTCAACTATGTCGTTCCCGATTCCAAAGCTAATCAGGCAGCTTGTGCTTGGTTCGGTCGATATCGAGAACCAAATCAATCCCCCTAGGCGAGCCGCCTAGGGGGATCTCCTTTAATCAGCTACTTTAACAATCCTCACTCCTGCTCTCTTTAGTGGCTCAGACCCACCGAGTTTTGAGTAACCTTCCCGAAAATAGCACTCGCTGATACCGCTCCTGGCAATTAGAGCGGCGCAATCCGGACAAGGGAAAGTGGTGACGTAAAGAGAGGCGCCTTTAACCGAAAACCCGTCTCTTGCTGCTTGTACCAATATTGCCTGTTCGGCGTGAATAGTTTGGCGTAGATGCGTATCTGCCCCCAGTTCTAAATGGTTCCGAGGATCATCAACCGCATAGGCCTCATGCGGCGTCGGCAGTCGTTGGTTATAAGCAACAGCTAAGATTTTGTCCTGCGCCCACAGCACCGCCCCTACTTGCCGAAACCAGTCGAAGCTTTTTTGGGCTTCGTGGTGCGCCATTTTCATCAACTTCTTGGCCAACTTGTCGGTGGTTGTCTTAACATCTGGCGATACTGGTTCAAGTCGTTGGATTTTTTTGGCGTCCCAACGCAGAAAAGTCGTATCGTAAGTAACTTTGTTTGTAGGTAAATATTTTTCCAGTAACACCCGCATCTCTATCTCGTCAGCTGAAATGATTTTTTTGTCAGCAAGTTTTTTTAGACCAGTTTTCTCAACGACTTCAACACTTTGAAAAATCCCCAAGCTGCCAATCATTTTAGCTATTGCGCTGGGGTCAACTCGACGCAATTCGCGAGATAATTGAGGAGAATCGGCAATCAGCGACTCACCGATAATAAAAAGTTCTCTTTCATTTTTTCTTCGCCTAAAAAGCTCTAAGTACCCACGGTGGAGTACCGGGACATACAGAATTAAGGCCATATGGCGATGTTAAAGAAGGTTACTAAGGCTCTCAATGGCCTTTTTGGCCTGCTCAACAAAATCTAATGTCATCAGCCGAATCTTAGCCGAAGTGGTGGTTTCTGCTTGAGCTGGGAATATTACTAGTTCTTTGGCGTATTTCTTGATTTCGGTAATCTGTTTCTTGGTATAGTTATTCATTTCGGAGATGACAAATACATCGGGCCTGATGGCCTGTACCAGCTTATAGCCACAGATTCCCTTTGAATCAAAATCTTGGGCTAGCGTCACCAAATCAACGTGCCGTAAGTGAGTCAGCATCTCTAGTCTCTCGTGTTCGGGTACGATTGGCCGTCTCGGCCCCTTACGTAGCTTAACCGCCTTATCCGGATCGACACCAACGATCACAACAGAGCCGCTTTCTTTGGCTTTCTCTAAGAGCGAGCATGACCGATATGAGTCAGGTCATAAGTACCCATAACTAACACCAGCTTAAGGCCGATTGCTTTCAGCGCACTACTGAGCTCTGATAGTGCTTTGTAGTCTTTAATGAATCTTTGCTTAAAGTTGGATCCGGGACCAAATACGTCTACGAGATGACTCATACCAGCATCCTAGATTAAAGAGTTAGTTCGTCAAGGATTTGTACGGTCCAGTTGCCTGAGAGAACAGATAAGTCCACTATTAGGTAAACTAATGGCTAAGGTTAAAAATACCGACGAGCTCTCTCTAACCGATCAGAGGCGAAAAGCACTGGAAATAGTTGAGGCCGGTCTTGGCGCAATTGACACCCAAAAAGTGGTGAACGATAAGGTGAGCTTAAAGGGCAGCAAACTCTGTGTCGGCGATTCGCTCTGTTCGCTTGAAGATACCGGCCGGATCTTTCTTGTTGGAATCGGTAAATGCGCTTACGAGGCGGCTGCTGCGTTAGAGCCGATCCTCAAGGAGCGCCTTGACGGGGGCCTAGTTATCGGCATCGGCGATTATCGCGGTCAATTGCGTAAGGTTAAGGTACTTACCGGAACCCACCCCCAGCCAACCGAACAAAATGTCGCCGCCGCTAAAGAATTGATACAGCTTTTAAGCAACCTTCGGGAAAATGATTTGGTGTTGGTGGTAGTCTCAGGCGGCGGCTCCACACTTCTTTGCCAGCCGAGTACAAACACCTGTGTTGAGGAAGAGATGATTCTCAGAACGTTGACTGATAAAGGGGCAACGATCAAAGAGATTAACACCGTCAGAAAACACACATCTTTAGCCAGAGGGGGCTACTTGGCAAAATACGCTTACCCGGCGCAAGTTATCGGTTTGGTTTTTTCTGATGTTCCCGGAGACAATTTGCAATTTATCGCTTCCGGGCCGACCGTTAAAGACAGCTCAACCGTTGAAGACGCCGATAAAGTTCTAGAAAAATACGGTGTCCTCGAAGCGTGCGGCGTCGAGCACTGCGGTCTAAGCGAAACGCCTAAGGATGATAAATACTTTCGCAAGGTTACTAATATTCTCCTTGTTAGCAACCAAACTGCCCTTGCGGCGATGTCTCGGCAAGCCGAGCGGCTTGGGTATGAAACTACCGTTTGCGACTCGTGTCTTGGGGGTGAGGCCAGCGTAGTTGGCAAAGCAATAGCCGCCTCAATCGGCCAAGCCAAACCGAAAACCGCTCTTTTGTACGGCGGCGAAACCACTGTAACGATCCACCACCCCGACAACCCCAAGCCCGCTCAACAAACTAAAGGCACTGGTGGCCGCAATCAAGAGCTGGCCATCTCAGCTATTCGGTTCGTTAAAGCCGATGAGCTCGTTCTAAGCTTGGCCAGCGACGGACGGGATAACGGCTCCGCCGCTGGAGCGATTGCCGACAGCACCAGCCGGAAACAGGCCGAGCGGCTTGGTCTGGACGCTGCTGATTATCTATCGCGCCACGACTCTTACAGTTTCTTTCACCGCCTCAAAGGACAAATAATAACCGGCAACACCGGTAGTAATGTGTCTGATTTGGTGGTGGCCATCAAAGGATGATAATTTAGACTTATGCCGGAGATAAATCAAACCTACATTGGCTTGGCAATTCTTGCCCTTGGGATAATCGTTGCCTTCACTGTTTTTCGCAAATTCATCAGCTTCATTTTATTGTTGCTGGCCGTTGGGGCGGCAGCATACTGGTGGTTCCTGATACGCTAACGAACTGTGTGGACCGTTGGGGATTCGAACCCCATACCTCCGCCGTGCAAAGGCGGCGCTCTACCAATTGAGCTAACGGCCCCAACTTCGCTCCGACTCACGCCAGAGTTACGATGGGCAAGCCAACCAGTTCGGGTGTTTCTTGCCCCTCGAAGCCCTAGTGTTAATAAGGGCATAGTGGGGAGCTAACGGCCCTGAGGCAACACAAGCCAAATTTTACCTCATTCTCCCACAGAAATCAGCGGTAGATGGTGGCCGGAGGCGTCGCGGAAAACGAGCGGGCACGGTTTCCTGAGCTTGCCGAAGGAAGAGCGAGTTTGAGCGCGAGAGCCGAGCTCTCGCTGGGAGCGAGGACTCGTACTCCGGACAACATCTCACGCTGTTAGATCACCCACCAAACCGCCCCAACAATCGCTAACAATCCAAGCAATTTCCACATCGAATAAGTGCCGCCGGCGCCTAAAAATCTCTCCGCGTATTCTTGGTGGCCGAACAGTTGTGTCAGTTGATAGGAGTAGATTATCAGGGCCAGCCCGCCGCCAACACCGGTAATTAAGACGATTATCTTCCAAATAAAATCCATACTGCCATCGTAATTACGATTAGCTGGCTGAACAAGCCCGTCCAGTAGCCGTATTTCTTAACCTGCCCCTTGGCAATGTGATTACGTTCATGAAACGCCCTCGACCGGCTAACAAACGGGAGTTTAATTGTTATCTCGCGAATCACCGGAGCGTTATCAACAATATCTGGCAGAACCGCCCCCGAGGCCGCCCAAAAAATGGTTGATTTCCAGAACGGACCGGCTTCACCAATAAAAGACATAACAAAAACCAGAAACCCTATTGCCAAAAACCCGTCAAGAAACAAACTGATCAGCGTAATTTTCGGTAGTTGCTTGAGCGGCGTGCCGGAAGGAAATCCCTCCACCTCTTTACCTAACCAGTTTTCCCAGTGCGGCACCTTATCTAGAAGGTAATGAGACGCAACTCCCAACGTCAAACCGACTACGTTATCAACGGGACCGTCTGGTATCAGCGCCCCAATGGCGGCACCAGCGGCAGTATGAGTTAAAATCAGCATTGTCTTATTTTAGATTCTCTACAAATGAGGGGGTTATGAGAAGGCCTCCGCGACGTGGCGGAGGCCGGTCGAACCCACACGACAAGGCGTTGCTAATCGGTGTCCACCCCTCTTATTGAACTGGACAGTCCGTTTAGCTGCCGTGCTACTTTACCCGGCACCCTTTCACGGGGGTTGGTCCCCCTTACTTTGCGCCATTGCCCCTTGGCGGCGCATCAATGTCGCTCCCGAAGCGGAACTCCGGGAAATGGTGCGAGGTTGGGCTCCGTTGCGTCTTCGCTCGAGCACTAGACGCAACGGGTCTATTATACCACATCAGCGCTTAATTAGCACCTTATCGCCCTTCCTAAGGTGCTGGCAGTGTGGCCACTGATCGTAGCCCAATCGGATTTCGCTGCTGTGGCGCTCCGTTGGCTCCAGATCACTAAAAGTGATCCTGAGCCACCAAGAGTGATTCTTCTTGCCGGGTATTGCCCGGCGAATCTCAATGGAACGAGACTCCCCCTCAAGCGAGATTGCCAATGGGGACGACTTGAGGGAATGAATCACAAACTCACCGTACGGCCAATCAGCCGGCAGCTCGTTAGGGGCTTCGCTTACTAGGGCTTCATCAACGAAGTGCTTAAGTGGCATCTGGCGGATCGGCTCCCACTCGCCTTGGCTGTCTCCGTAAAGAGTTGCAACCATCCCCTGCCGCTCAATTACCAATCCCAGTCTGGCCGGCTCTTCCTGTTTAGCCGCCTTGGGCGGCGCGTAGCGATCAACTATCTCAACAAGCCAATCGACTTCGGCCCAGTTAAAGAGCTTCTCAGCGTCGGGGATCCTCAAACGGATACAGCCGCTTGAAGCGGGATAGTTGGGCACGTCTTTGTAGCCGTGGATGTTGATTCGCCTCGTCTTGCCCTGCTTCGGATCATACATATATATTTGCAGGGCAAACGGAATCTCACCGCCGCCAAGAGCGGGCAAAGCCCGGGCGTGGCGTTTTTTCTTTTGTATCCTTACTACTCCGGTGGGCGTCTCCAGTCCTTTGCGACCGGTTGAGCAAGGAAACTGGAGAACAACTTTGCCGCCCTCAAGGGCAAAGAGTTTTTGCGTCTCGAGATCCACTACAATTTTGCTCTCGCCCTCAGCAGTTGTTAAGCCGATGAGGCCGAGCAGTGCTCCTAAGAAATATCTCAATGTTCACTATCCTCCTTGATTTGCTGTGCCCGTAGGCACGCAGACAGATATATTAGCAGAAACACCAAATTTTCCAAGCCCCTCTAGGGTAGAACTAATTAACTAAAACCTGCTCAAGCTCTAATTCAATGCCAAACTTTTCCTTAACAGCTCGCTTTGCCTTATCTATCAGGGCCTTAATATCTCTTGAGCTGGCTCGGTTAAGGTTAACAAAATAATTGCAGTGTTTTGGCGATATTTGAGCGTCTCCAACTCTAGCCCCCTTCAGACCAGCGTCTTCAATAATCTTGCCCGAGGGCACAACAGGAAACGGATCGGTTTTAACAAAGTCCTTGAAGTGCTTTTTCGCTGACTCGTTCAGCGACTCATACGGCACGTTTTTGAACACCGAGCCGCCGTTTGGATACTCGAGAGGATGACGCCTAGCTCGAAAGGCAATATGGTCATCTGCAATCTCTCGCAGAACTGCCGGATCGCCTGAGGTAAGCCCAAGCTCGGCCGAGACAATGATTTCTTTAACTTCTTTAAAAATACTGTGGCGATAGCTAAACCGACATTCTTTATTAGAACGAGTAATGCTCCGGCCGGTGTCAATTTCAACGCTAGTAACGCTCCCAACAGTGTCCTTAATCTCCCCGCCAAAGGCGCCGGCATTACCCCGAATTGCCCCGCCCAAGGTTCCGGGCAAGCCGCCGGCCCACTCAAGCCCAGCTAAGCCGGCGCTGATTGTTTCGTCAACTAACCGCCCTATGCTAACCGCCGCACCCGCGACGACTTTCCGGCTTTCCAGTCTCAATTGACTGATTTCAACCTTGATAACTAAGCCGTCAAAACCGTGATCCGAGATGACGATGTTAGTTCCCCCTGCCAACACAAATATCTCCAAATCTCGTGAGCGAGCAAACTCTAGCGCCTGCAACAGCTCCTCATGAGTACGTACCTCGGCAAAATATCTTGCCGATCCGCCGATTTTGTAATTAGTCCAGTCTGCCAATTTAACGTCTTCCTGAATCCGTAAAGCTTCCATAGAGCTAGTTTACTCGGTTAAACCTGTTATTGCCAGACTAAAGGGCAAAAAGAATCACAATCAATAACCTATAGCCCACAGCTACCGCAATAATCCAAAGCACCGTCCATAGCTTCAACCGCCCCAGCCCGGCGGCGTAAGCCACTAGTTCGGTATTGACCAGCGGAAACATCGCTATCCAAAAGTAATGCCTCCAGCTAACCGAATCAGAAATAGCGATTATCTCTGAGGCGTTTTTCTGGGAAAACCAGCGCCTGATCAGTCGTCTGCCGAAACGCCGAGCCAGAAAATAGGCAATAGCCGTGCCGATCAAATCGCCCACTAGCTGCACTCCCATAATCAGCCACGGGTTGAAGATATTAACCAGCAACACCACCACCGGCAGAATCGGCAGTGGCACAATCACAGTCGCAATCACCGTGATGAACAAGTAGAGAATTACGGTCTGGACCGGATTATCCAACGCCGCTTTAAAGATAGCCCAGTCGCGAAAGTCAATAAAAAGACTCAGAAAAATGGATACGCCGGCCACAAGCAAGCCAAGCACAACCAAGGTAAATAAAATCTTCAGAGCCGCGTCTTTGCCAAGATGAGTTTGAGTCCCGGCAATCACAATCTCTTCTCGCTTGGCCATTAAATAATCTTACCAAAGGTCCGCGTGGGCGATGGTGGGCTCGAACCACCGACCTCGTCATTATCAGTGACGCGCTCTGACCAGCTGAGCTAATCGCCCGAACAAACATTTTAACCTAAACTGTCATTACTTTGAACGCAAACGAAAATCAGAGAGCTAATCGTCTGATCAAAAACTATTCTCAATTTTGAATTTTTAATTTCGAATTTCGAGTAAAATTCGAATGATTGAATATTCAAGTTTAGAAAATTCAGATATTAACTCAAAATTCAAAATTCGGAATTCGAAATTTATATTTGCCTAGCGAAATACGACCAATTAACAATTCTCAATAAATCATTGAACAATTGAAAATTAATTAGAAATTGAAAATTAGAAATTGGAAATTCGCGATCGAGCGTAGCGAGATGCGGCAGTCAGGCGCTTAGCGGTTGCAAGAATAATTTTTAACTCATCCCAACCCCATACTGGGGCCGGGCTCGACTCTAGAGATTACTCCCTAGAAAGGAGGTGATCCATCCGCAGATTCCCCTACGGATACCTTGTTCATGTTATTCCCTGCGTTTCCGCAGAGCATGGACTATATCTTCATCCTATGGTGAAGATTCGGGCATCAGCCCATATCTTCATCTTATGTGATAAAGATAATGGTGCGTTTGCATCATATATCTTCATCCTAGATGAGAGGCCAAAATTTTTTCTTTTCTCGGATGCCATGAACCAATTATTCTTATGAATTTTTGGTGAGACTGGCGCGAGATAAAGAATCTCCAATAATTTGGATCGACTTTTTGGCTAGGGTTGTGAACTTTACCGCTGATTATTCCAAGCTTTTTCAGGATTATCTTGATTTGCTCAAGTTCTTGCCTGTTTTTCTGTGAGAACTGAATATACATCCAGTGTCCATCAGATCTTGGAATACCTCCTTCAGCGTCAAAATATCCTCTGATATAAGCATCTGCTCTTGGACGCTGGCTAGTTGGTTAGGCTCAGTTTTAACGTTGAGAAAATCCGCTCCAGTCTCAATAACTGAAACTGTTCGAAACTTTCCTTCTCGGTAAATCCAAGCCCGATATCCTAGTTGAGTGAATATCGTTTTTAGCCGTTCTAGCCACTGCACGTTGGACTGGGAAATTCGCCAGGTCTTATGTTTCCTGTTGAACGTCCCATCGTGCAGCGCTCCGAACAAATACGCTTTTAGAATATTCTGGTTCACACCCCTCATAGGCGTCGGCGTGTAGTCTCTACGGGGTCCGTATCAGCGGACTTCCCTCGGTATTCCCTTCATACCTTTATCCTAGCCAGTAAGGCCAGTAAAGAGGAGGGGTTCACCGATACAGCCGAATTTTACTTGCCAATTACTCGACAAGGTCGCAACTTGCTTACGACTTAGCGCTCCTCGCCGATCCCACCTTGGTGCCAAATTAATTTTTGACGCTTCTGGCGTTACCGACTCGGCTCACTTGACGGGCGGTGTGTGCAAGGATCGAGAACGTATTCACCGTGACATGATGATTCACGATTACTAGTGATTCCGGCTTCATGGAGTCGAGTTGCAGACTCCAATCCGAACTGACCGGCGTTTTGATGGGATTAGCTCCGCCTCGCGGCTTGGCAACCCTTTGTCCGCCGGATTGTAGCACGTGTGTAGCCCAGGGCATAAAGACCACGCGGATCTGACGTCATCCCCACCTTCCTCCCGATTGCTCGGGCAGTCTCCTATGAAAAATCCAACATAGGACGAGGGTTTCGTTCGTTCAAGGACTTAACCTCACAGCTCACGCCACGAACTGACGACGACCGTGCAGTACCTGTCACCGGGTTCCCGAAGGCACATCCGCCTTTCAGCGGACTTCCCGGGATGTCAAACCCTGGATAAGGTTTCGCGGTTATTGTCGAATTAAACCACATGCTCCACCACTTGTGCGATCCCCCGCCAATTCCTTTGAGTTTTAATCTTGCGATCGTACTTCCCAGGCGGCCAACTTGACGCGTTAGCTTCGCAGCAGAGAGGGTCGACTCTCCCGACTGCTAGTTGGCATCGTTTACGGCGTGGACTACCGGGGTATCTAATCCCGTTTGCTCCCCACGCTTTCGCGCCCTCAGCGTCAGTCACTGCCCAGCGAGCTGCCTTCGCCATTGGTGTTCCTCCCGGTATCAACGGATTTCACCCCTACTCCGGGAATTCCACTCGCCCCTGCAGGACTCTATTCTGGCAGTATTGCTCGCGGCCTCACCGTTGAGCGGTGAGATTTAACGACCAACTTACCAAAACGCCTACGCGCACTTTACGCCCAGTAATTCCGGATAACGCTTGGGGCCTACGTATTACCGCTGCTGCTGGCACGTAGTTAGCAGCCCCTTATTCATGAGGTACCGTCATAATCTTCCCTCATAAAAGAAGTTTACAACCCGAAGGCCGTCTTCCTTCACGCGGCGTCGCGGCATCAGGCTTTCGCCCATTGTGCACAATTCCCTACTGCTGCCTTCCGTAGAAGTATGGGCCGTGTCTCAGTCCCATTGTGGCTGATCATCCTCTCAGACCAGCTACCCGTCATCGCCTTGGTGAGCCGTTACCTCACCAACAAGCTGATAGGACGCAGGCCGCTTCCGAAGCGTAAACTTTAACCAATGCATCTCGCTACGCTCGATGAGAAATATTAATTTCGAATATCGAGTTTTGAATTTTGAGTTAATATCTGAATTTTCCAAACTCGAATATTCAGTCATTCGAAATTTATTCGAAATTCGAAACTCTAAATTCAAAATTCTTTATTGTCCATTGTCCTTATCGAGTGCAATGAGACACATTGGTACTATCGGGTGTTAGCCAGTCTTTCGACAGGTTATCCCCGACTTCGGAGCACGTTCCTACGCGTTACTCACCCGTTCGCCGCGGGTCTAAACCCGCTCGACTTGCATGTATTAGGCACGCCGCCAGCGTTCATCCTGAGCCAGGATCAAACTCTCGTTTATTGCACTTAGACGTCTTACCGCCTAAGGCACGAGTATTTTTACCAAACTCGTGAACTGGCATTCTTGCAACCGCCAAACACCCAACTGCCGCATCTCGCTACGCTCGATAAGCTAGATTTTCAATTAAGCATCAATGAATCAAATTCTGAATTTAAGACATTGAAAATTCTCTGAAAATTGAGAATTGAAAATTGTAAATTCATCTCGAGCGCAATGAGATGCGGCTGTAGAAAGCTGTCTGACGGCAGTCAGTTGTTAATGAACCTGATTGTTAGTCCTCAATGGCAGTATATTAGCCAAGACTAGATAAGTCAAGACGGCTCGGCTAAGATGCTCCTATGAAAGCCATTACCCTACATTATATTATCTCCGCCGGTTCCGAACAGGTTTGGCGCGCGCTGACAGACTGCGAAGTTATCACCAAGTGGGGCGGCGGGCCGTGCGAAATGAGTGAAGCCGAGGGAGAAAACTTTTCGCTGTGGGGCGGCAGTATTTGGGGTAAAAACACCGAAGTAATTCAGCATAAGCTCTTAAAACAGGATTGGTACGCCGGTGCTTGGCCCGAACCCTCGAAAGTTACTTTTGCTCTCAAGGAAGAAAACGGGGCAACCAAGCTCGAGCTGATCCACGAGATTATCCCAGACTCAGAGCTGGAAGAAATAAAAAGCGGCTGGAAAGACGACTTTCTCGGACCCCTCAAGAAGCTGGTTGAGAAAACCAACCGCTCAAAATCTTAACTCAAACTTTTCTTGGGGCCATATCACAAAATTGTGATATAATTACTATCAATGAGCTTAATTGAGGATATCGCCGAAGACGTCGCCGCCCTCCATTTTCGCTTGGGCTCAACCAAGGTTTACGACGACCATTACCTAAAACATTTACGCAAGAATCGCCGAGGTACGGCCAAAGCCAACGATCAAGCCAAGAAACAGCTAACTGAGCCGTACATTAGCTACCTGCGTCTTCAGCGCCAGCTATCGGGACTTAGCCAGCAAAAGCTGGCCGGGCTTTTGCGGACAAAACAGTCAGCAATCTCTCGGTTTGAGTGCGGTTTAACCAGCCCGACGATGAGTTTTCTGATGAGATACGCTAAAGCTGTTGGGGTGGAGTTGGTCTTAACGATAAAAGTAAAAAAGAAGAACTAGAGCATTATCACAATTTTGTGATATGGCTGCATTTGAGTAAATATAGGTTGTGGGTTTGGCTAGGTTAAAACGGTGTCGACAATGCCGTAATCCTTGGCTTCTTGCGGACTCATCCAGAAGTCGCGATCGGTATCTCGCTCAATTCTTTCCAACTTTTGACCGGTGTTTTTAGCCAAAATTTCGTTCATTAGCTTTTTCAGCCGAACTATCTCCCGAGCCTGAATCTCAATATCGCTGGCCTGCCCCTCTGCTCCGCCGGCTACTTGATGGAGCATAATCCGCGAGTTAGGCAGGGCAAACCGCTTGCCCTTCTCGCCTCCGGCAAGTAGGAACGCGCCCATCGAGGCCGCCATGCCAATACAGATTGTTGAAACAGCCGGCTTAACATGCCGCATCGTGTCGTAAATTGCCAAACCCGCCGAAACCGAGCCGCCCGGGCTGTTGATATACATTTGTATATCTTTGTCGGCTGATTCCGACTCCAAAAACAGTAATTGAGCCATAATCAAATTAGCGATATGGTCGTCAATCGGCCCGCCGACAAAAATGATCCTGTCTTTAAGCAACCTTGAATAAATGTCATATGCCCGCTCGCCGAACTGGGTCCGCTCTATCACCATCGGGACCAGCACTTGGGATACGGGGCTGTTTTTACTCTCTTTCATCAGCTCAATTGTAAAGTTTACTTTACAAACGTCAACTATCTGACTTGCCAAAACCGTCAAAAGCGCCTAAATTAGTGCCAACAAGGAGGATTGTACGTTGGCACTAACTTTCTACATCAATAGAGTCGGTCTAGATACGCCGAGGGGGAGCGAAGAAGATCCGAGGGTTTTGCCCTCAGATCAGATCTCGCGGGTAAGAGTAGTTTGCGAGGCGGATGACAGCGTCTATGAGATCAACCTGCCGCCAGATACTCCGCAAGATCGGGACACATTTCTTGAGCTAGTGGGCCGTCAGCTGGCCGAGAAAGTCGCACAGAACTTTGGGGGACCTGTCCCCATAAAAATTGTCGATCCCCCCACGTTCGCCGGCGGCTCTGGCTAGCCGCCCACAAGGAGCCCTCAGCGCCGAGGGCTCCACTTTATTTTCTTTTATTTCTTCTCAATCGCGCTCGAGACAAGTTCGTCTACAAATGACTGAAAGTCTTCGTTTGTCTTCAGGGATTTTCCAACAGTCTTAGCGGCTTCGGCTAAGCCAAGCCCAATTCTCACCGAGCTCTCGGCCATTTTGCGCCAGTCCTGCTGCAGTTGCTCCAGAGTCAGCTCGCGGTCTTTAAGCCATTGCTGTTGGTCGAGGTTCCTGCTTCTTAGAAACTGCTCAAACTGGGATCGTGAGCGTTCAATTTCCGCTTGAGTTAAGCTCTCTGGGAGTTCGGTTTCAACCAGTTTTTCAAACTTGGCCAGCCACTCGGCTTTCTGGTTAGTCAGCTCTTCGTTGGCGCGCCTTGAGACAAGATCTTTTTTGATTGCCCCGCTAAGCGCCTTGAGCGTTTTGTGGTCAAATTTTGCCGCAAAATCATCGTTAATTTCTGGCAAAATTACTTCGTAAACCTCCTCGACCTCTACCTCGAAATCAACTGTTTTCCCTACAAGCGATTTTTCAAAATGACTCTGCGGAAATTTTAATGAGAAAGATTTTTTGTCGCCTTTTTTAAGGCCGATTATTTTATCTTCAAAACCGGGCAAAACTTGCCCCTCCCCCAAGATCAGCGGAAAGTGTTTACTGGACAGTTTATCCAGCCGCACCCCGCCAAGAGAACCAGAAAAAGTTAGGTCAACCTTGTCTCCTTTTTGGGCTGGAGTTAGCTTGACAATCATTTTGGCATGCGAACGGGCAAGGGCGTTCAGAGTTGACTCAATTTCTTTATCTGAGACGGCTTCGCTGGTGCGACGAGAAAGTTTAATTTTCTGCCACGCACCCAGCTTGACCGGCGGCCGCACGTCAAACTCAAATTTGAGCTTAGCTTCCTCCCCCTCAGCGAACTTAACTACCTCGACGGCCGGGTCTTCAATCGGCATCTGTTTAAGATCTTTGGCCAGCTGTCGCCACACTTGCGAAACCAGATGCGAATAGGCCTCTTCCCTGAGTTTTGCCTCATCTATTTGGGCACGAACAAGATTTTCCGGCGCTTTGCCCGGGCGAAAGCCGGCGACTTTAACGGTCTTGGCCAATTCCCTCAACGCTTCTTTAAAGGCATCGGTTACTTTTGCCGGCTCAACTGAGACTTCGTAGCTCATTCTAGAGCGCGGCAATGCCTTAAAATCGATTTTCATTCTTGTAAGTTTAACCCACTCAACCATATTAATCAAAACTCCGGTTCCGAAATTCGATCCGCCAGCTGGCGGACAAAATTCGCGCTCTTGAATCCTGACCCTAATAACATTATCGTTAAGCCATATGGAGGGTGAAACATTCAGCCGCTCTACGGGGAAGGGGCAGTTAGATGGTTAGGCGCTTGGACGGCTTGTATCGCAACAGCGTCACCATTATCTGGGACACTTGGCGCAACAGTCCATGGCGCCGGCCTATCCTGTCAATTATCGTTTTGTGTTCTCTGTTACTTACTAGCTCGGGTTTCTTCGGAGTTCCCCGTATTTCTAAGTATCAAGAGGAGCCGCCATCTGCCCGGGCAGCCGCTAGCTATGTTCAATCCGATGCCTGCAATGTTAGCAACTCCTCAAGCTGTTCCCCTACATTGACTTCTGGAGCTACTGCCAACAACCTTCTGGTAGCTTTTTGTGCCAGCAGGAACTCCGTGACTTTAACTGACCTCTCCGGCTGGACTCTAATCCAAAGAAATGAAAGCGCCACGCCCTCCGCGGAATCTTGGTATACCATCGCTTCCGGAGGAGAAACTAGCATTACTTGCACCGCCTCAACCGGTACATATGTTACTGGGATTCTTTTAGAGTACTCTGGCATAGACACAGCCAGCCCGCTAGACAACTCAAACACAGCCGGTGGCTCCGGTGACACGACCGCTGAATGCCCGTCAGTCACTAATGCTAGCGGCACAGACCTTTATGTTGCCTTACTTCAATTTAGGGCTAACTCAAATATCTCAAGCTGGTCTAACTCCTTCAACGAGCGGGAAGATTTAAACACTGGATCGGGAGCTAATCGAAATATAGTTGCAGCCGCGGATAAAGTTGCCACCGGGACGCAGTCGACAGTCGCCACAAGCGGCTCTTCGGGGGCATGGCGCTGTCACGCCGCTTCTTTTAATGAAGGAGCGGTCAGTCCTACCGTGTCGGGTGGCTGTTTTACCGATGAAACCGAGGGAACACCCTGCACAGATGACGGCAGCAACCAGATAAAAGTAGCAGTTAACGGTTCGGTAAATTCGGGTGTGGATACTGTTGTTGACGGCTCGTGGTCTTTTACTCTCAGCAGCACTCCTTCGACTGGAGCGATACTAGTATTTTTTATTGACGGCGAAGCCACCGAATCAGAGGAAGCGACAACAGTTGTTAAATATGACGGCTCGGGTGATATCAATCTTGTCAAAATGTATCAATCGCAACTGGTTATCGGCACTGACTCCGGCAGCGCCAACACTGATCAAACTATTACTGTTGCAGACCTAGACACCGCTACCAACGGCTACGAAAACTCCGACGACGAAGACGTTCTCTACGACGTGACCGCCGGAGCAGATTTAACAGTTGACGCAGGGGGTAATAAGACGGAGCAACTTTACGTGATGCACGGCGAAACCTTCCGACCGGCCTCCGCCGGTGGATCAGATGTAACGACAGAAAAAATCAGTATAGATTCAACGGCCGTTTGGACCGCAGACTCAAACTCAATTTTTATCACCGGCACATCCGGTACATTATTCACGAGAGTTGGAACATTTACAGCTGGCACCTCCACCGTGACTTACAGCGGTGACGGCGCGGCGACATTAACTTCAGGAACATTTACCGGCTCAAACGCTTTCAACAACTTGACCCTCTCCCCGACAATTACTGCCGCCCGGACTTATACCTTTGGCAGCGGAGCAATTGAAATTAACGGCGATTTCACAATTAATCCAACCGCCGCTAGCGCCTTAACTTTGACGGTTAACATGGGGGCGGCTATCACCGTTGCCGCAACTAAAACAACAACAATCTCAGGCACCACCAGCGGTGCTTCCAACCTTAGCACAACGGGCTCAAACCATTCTCTAACAACAGGATTGCTTAATGTTACTAACTCAGGTGGTGGTGGAACTTTAACCGCCAACGGTTCAACGATTACGATCACGGGTACTTCCGGGACGTTATTAACCGTCGCCGGGACGTTTACCGAAGGAACTTCGACAGTGATTTTTAACGGAGACGGCTCACCGACAGCTTTAAACGGCAACACAGCCGAGGCCAGCACATTCAATAACCTGACTCTTAGTCCAACCATTACTACCGGAAGAACTTACGCTTTCGGCACTTCAGCCCTAACCGTTAACGGTGATTTAACCATCAACCCATCGGCCGGAAGTTCATTGAACCTAGCTGTTAATTTAGGTGCTAACGCAACCGTTGCCACCAGTAAGACGACCTCGATTAACGGCAGCGGGGCAGGTCCAGCCACTTCAACCTTAGATCTGCGCCCGTCAGCAGTCGATTACAGCCTAACAACCGGTCTACTAAATATCGGCAGCAACGGTACACTTGATGCCGGAAGCTCCGCATCTATCATCACGCTGACCGGCACCTCTGGCACGTTATTTACAAGAAGTGGTACTTTCACTCAGGGAAGTTCTGAAGTTAAAATCACCTCCACCTCTGGTTCGCCGACGTTTTTAAGCGGGGCGACAACCTTCCATAAGTTGACCATTGATTCCGCCGCTACCGTCATTAATATGGGCTCGGCGGTTACCATCAACGATGCTTTCGCCGCAGATCTGACTATCACAAGTGGCACCTTTAACGTCGATGCGGCCGACATAACAGGCCCCGGAGGATTAAACGGCTCTCTGGTAATTGGGGCGAGCGGGGCCCTTTGCCTCGGAGGAACAACGGGCGCAACTAACAGCACCTGCAACTCGGGCGCCACCCAGACAGTTGTGCGAAACTTGCCGGCTTTTAGCATCTATTCATTCAACTCCACTTCAACCGTTAGGTACCTCTCAGACGCCGCCCAAACAGTGGATCGCGACCCGACATACGGCAACCTCATTCTTTCGCCGACGATAACAGCCGGCAGAGTCTACACCTTCGAGTCCGGCTCTGTTTCCGTCAACGGCGATCTGACGATCCAACCAAACGCCGCCAGCGCGCTGGCCTTAACAGTTAATTTGGCGGGCAACGTAACTGTGGCCTCATCAAAAACCACTACCATCACCCGTTCTGGGTCAGCCACGTCAACGTTAGACCTGCGGCCGGCCTCCACCGACTACAACCTGGCTACCGGCCATTTAACAATCGCAACTGGGGGTACCTTAGACGCTGGCGGTTCCGCTTCGTTAATTACCGTTTCAGGCGACTACACCAACAACGGCACCTTTACCGCTGGCACCTCTAAGGTGTTGCTTAACGCCACCACAACCGGTCGTACGCTTAACGGCACGATGACAGGCAGTTCGGCCTTCTACGATTTAGAGATAGACAACGGTCTGGTGGGTTACTGGAAGTTTGACAACAACGCCGCGCCAGATGAGTCGGGCGACGGGAATAACCTAACCCTCAACGGCAGTCCGTCTTTTGTTAGCGGCGTCAACGCCGGATATTATGGCAACGATCCCGGGGCGATATCATTAGACGGCACAAATTCGGCCTCAACAGCCAGTCCGAGCGCTTCGCTTAAACCGACCAACAACTACACTGTTGCCGCTTGGGTTAAAACCTCTTCAACTGACACTAGCGGGGCTGAAGTCGTCTCGATGGGAGATGACTACATGCTACGAATCAACCCCAGCGGAGGGGTGGAATTCATCTTCTACAACGGTTCCACTTGGACAAACTGTCAGTCAAGCGGTGTTAACGTTTTAAGCGGTTCGTGGGTCTCAATTGTCGGTTTCAAGGACTCAACAAACGGTAGCGAGATTTATGTTAACAATATCGATCGCACTAGCGGCTGTACCAGCACCGCCGATGTGGTCTACGCCCACGGCACTTCGTTCAATATCGGCCGGCACGGCAACGGCAGCGCCAACTATGATTTTAACGGCGAAATTGACGATGTTAGAGTTTACAGCCGAGTCTGGTCAACCGGCGAAATATCCGATTACCACAACGGCAATCATCCGGCCATATCTGATTACACCTTAAGCGGCGACCTTGACGTAAGTAACAATCTATCAGTTCGAACAGGCAAGCTCGATGTTTCCGCCGATAACCGCTCAATAAGTGTCGGCAACAACTATGTCAACGTTGCCAATTTTGACGGACGCGCCGGCACTCTGACGATGACGGCCACTGATTCGGGTAATTTCGTCCAATCAGACCCAGCGTTTAATACTTTGGAAGTCAACGGCGCTTCAGGAGCTTGGGCGTTAAACAAACAACGACTTGATACTAACGGTAATCTCACCATCACTAACGGCACCTTGGATGTGTCCGCCTCATCGTGTCATAACTCGGCTGCGTGCGCGGTTACTATAGGCAATAATTATTCCAACTCCGGCATCTTTACCGCCAGAACGGGAACAGTAACCTTTGACGCTACAGACACTGGCAATACTTTAAGCGGCACCCTCAACGGTTCGTCAGCGTTTTATAACTTAACCTTCAATGGTAGCGGCGGCGAGTGGTCTGTTAATGCTGCCGCTCTGATTAGCCAAGACCTAACGGTTACCGCGGGAACGGTTATCGGCTCTAACAACATCACCGTTAATCGCCATGTTACCGGCGCCGGCGCCATCAACCTAAGCGGCGGCACCTTTGAACAGCGAGTTGACGCCTCCGCTACCGCCACCGCCAATTTCGGTACCACCAGCGGAACCGCCAATTGGGCTTTCAGCGACCTGACTTTCTCTAACTCTGTTGGCCTCTCCGGCTCTCTAACAATTGCAACCCAAACAGGCGGCTCGGGCACTATCACGGTGGCGGGAGTTTTAAGAGTCGGCAAGTCGGGCGATGCCGATACAACAGTTCTTAACGCCGGAAACCGCACTTGGATGCTCTCCGGCACCGGCGGCGACCCGTTCCAACTGCTGGCCTCCCCAGCAGCGGATTTGAACCCCTCAACCTCAACGTTTAGTTACACCGGCAATAATGGGGCGGGCGACACTACCGTTCAAGTCGAAACCTACAATGTTCTGCAGATCAACAACGGCTCCGAAACTTTCAACCTTGAGGGTAACACTACCGCAGCAACGCTGACTATCTCGGCCGGCACCTTAGCTCTTAACGGGTTTACTCTTAACGTCAACGGCGTGCTAACAGTCAACGGCACTCTGTCGGGCTCAACTAACGTTACGGTTACAGACAACGTTACGGGCAGCGGCACAGTCACTTTAACTGGCGGCACGTTCGAGCAACTTGTTTCCGCCAATAAAAACTTCGGCTCAAGTTCCGGCGCTAACGAATGGCGATTCGCCACCTTAATACTCTCAAGCAGCGCCCTAGGAGACATTACCATTAGCCCCAACGCCGGCACCGGCACGATTAGGGTTGATACCCTGTTTCAGATCGGTCGGGGCACTGACGGAGCACGAACTACTTTCGACAACAACACCGCCAACGACAGGGTTCTGGATATTAACGGTAGTATTTCAATTACCTCCAAAGGCACTCTTGGGGCCTCTAATAACCAGAGCTTTACCGTGGGTGACGACTGGACTTTAACCAGCGGTGGCGTTTTTACCCATAACTCAGGCGAGGTTATCTTCGATACCACCAACACGGCCCGATTCACCGGACCGACTACTTTTTACAAGCTCACCTCTACCACCGCCGCCAAGACACTGGAGTTTACTGCCGGCGAAACCTTCACCATCGACACCGGTGGAGTTTTAACCTTAACTGGCGCGGCAAACCCCAACTGGATTCATGTGCACTCCAGCTCCCCGGGCAACCAGTGGTTAATCAACCACCAAGGCACCGAATCGGTATCTTTCGTCCATGTCTCTGATTCTGGTTGCGACCTTTCTAGCACCGACATCACTACCAGTAGTTCATTCAATGACGGTAACAACGGTACCTGCTGGAAGTTTGACCCAGTTTTTTCGCAGGAAGATTACAGGTTTGGTCAGCCAAACGGGCTGGATATTGATTACACCGGCGCTCCCGCCGAAAACAACCCCTATACTACCACTGGCACCGGAGACGATTTTCGCCTGAGAATGTTGATTCACGTTGCCGATACCGAACTGTCTGTGAGCGGTAAAGACTTTAAACTGCAATTCGGTGAAAAAACCGGCGCCACCTGCACAAGCGGTGTGAGCTGGGGAGACGTCGCCACCGCTTCTGGTGTCATTCGCTACTTTGACGGAGCCGGCAGAAACGATGGTGATAACCTTATCGGCAACGCCGGCGACCCCGATCACGGCCATACGGTCGTTAATCAAGATTACGAAGAAGCCAATAACTTTACTAACTCGGTCGCCGCTATTCCCGCCGGCCAAGACGGACTGTGGGATTTTTCGCTGGTTAATAATTCCGCGGTCGGCGGCAAGAGATATTGCTTTAGGGCGGTGGAAGCCGGCGGCACCCTTTTTGCCAACGGGTATAACCAATATCCGGAAGTAATAATAGATGAGGAGCTAGTATTTACTCTTGACGCCACAAGTAAAGATTTCGGCGTCATTCAGCCGGGCGATAATCCGACTGACGTTAGCTCAACTTTGACAGCCACAACTAACTCCTCAACCGGTTATGTAGTTTACGCGTGGGCGACCCAACAGATGACGATGGGGTCTTTCACAATTGATGACTGGTCCGGCACTAACGCCTCCCCCACTGCGTGGCCGAACGGCTCGTTCGGTTTCGGCTACACCACAGACGATTCATCCCTAACCGGCGGTACGGCCGACCGATTTACTAACGGCGGCGCCAAATACGCCGGCTTTGTCCATACCGGGCCGGGCGATCCGGTGGCTGATCGAACAACCGGCCCGGTTTCCAACCAACAGAACATCATCACTTACCGCATCGCCGCTTCCGGCGGCCAACAAGCCGGCACATATAATACGGTGATTGTTTATGTGATAAGCGTCACGTTTTGATGACAGGCAATTTACAATTCTCAATTTTACAATTTTCAATTAATCTCCAATGAATAAATTTTCAAACAAATACGACCTAGAGGGAAGAACGGCAAAACTAGGAGAAAAGATAATTAGTCTTTGTAAAACAATTAAACAGGACTTAGTAAATAGGCCGATTATAAGTCAGCTTGTTCGCTCGGCTACAAGTATAGGGGCAAATTACGCCGAAGCTAACGGAGCTAGATTCAAACAAGATTTCCATAATAAGATTTATCTTTGCCGCAAAGAAGCTCAAGAGACGCGTTATTGGTTAAGAATTCTCCTGCACAGCGAGCCGCAACTAAAACCTCATACGGTCGGTCTCCAAGATGAATGCCGGCAGTTAATCCTTAATTTCCAAAAAATCGGTTCGACTGTTTCTACTAAATCCCCTAAATTAGAAATTGATAATTGATGCTTAAATGAAAATTGGAAATTTGAAATTGAAAATTCTTTTACCCGTTCTGCTTGTTTTTATCTCTGTATTTTTGATTTTTGGTCTTTGGTCTTTGGTCTCCGCCCAGGGCGGCGCCATTTCCCCCACCATCGGCGTCTCACCGGCTAAGTTTTTCGAGTCTATTACTCCCGGTGAGCCGAAAACTTTTAAAGTTAAGCTGAGAAACCTCGGCACCGATCCTCTGCCGCTTGCGGCCTCAGTCACTGATATTGACGATATTAATGATGACGGCATACCTATTTTTGCCGAGGAAACTTCACGACGCTCAGCCAGCGACTGGCTGAAGCTAGCTGAATCAGACCTGATTATTTCCCCGGGAGAGGTCAGGGAAATTTCTTTCACTATTACTGCGCCCGAGACCACCGCCCCCGGCGGTTACACCGCGGCGATAATCTTTCAGGCCCAACTGCCCTCGTATTATTTTGACCTTGACGCTTCAACCCGAATTCTGCCGGCAATTTCAGTGTTAGGTTTCTTTACCGTTACTGGGGTGGGAGAGATAACAGTTGATCAGGTAGAACTCGGCCGCGTCCGAGTGGCGCCAATTGTTATTAGCTCCCCAATATCAATGGTGGCCGAAGTAAGTAACAGGAGTAACTTCTTTGTCCAAACGGACACCGAGGCAACAGTTAAAAACTTGCTGACAAAAACAAGCTTCAACCATAAACTCGGTACGGTGATTCTTTTACCGGAGAAAAACCGTAAATTTGTGACGGCGTTTGAAAACCAGCTTCTACCCGGCCTTTACAGCGCCGCTATTAGCTTCAAGCAAGGCGATAAAATCTTAGTCGGCTCCGTCAAGTTCGTCTCGCTGCCTTGGTATTTCATTATATTGGTTCTGCTGGCGGCGCTTGTTGGTATCTCGCTGGCTCTGAGGCGTCGCCTCGGGCGAGCATGGCTAGTTCTGCGCGGTAGGGAGGTTGACAGTCCTCGCCCCAAGAGGCCAACAATTAGATAGATTTAAGAAGCAAGATTTAGGATTTAGGGCCTAAGTTTTTGTTCGCCAAGAGGCTCGGCTGACAATTTTCATGTTTAAATTTTGGATTTTGAATTTTTAATTTTGAATAAAATTCGAATATTAGAATATTTTAAGATTGACCCGAAATTCGGAATTCAAAATTAGCGGCTCGCCCGCGGGAGTCTTGACAGTATGACGCTAAAGCAACAAAGTAGTATTAAGACATGAGTTATCAAGGAGGGTTTTCAATGCTTAAAAAGTTTCGCGGACTGCTTTATGGGCTGTCAATAGTGGCAGTTGTTTTGGTTAACTTTGTTGCTCAGCCAGTCAAGGCGGCGGCGCTTGACGATTTGAAAGACCTTTTAAGCGACTCGAGGATCTCAACTGCGGCCAATCACACAATCACTATTGATATGGCTACTGGGGACACTTGGGCAGCTGGTGAAACTTTGATTATTGATTTTGACGACGCTTTTAACAGCACCGGTTTTGCCAACAACGAACCGGAAGACTTCGATATCGTCGTCGGCGCCACGGAGGAATCAATTGTTGCCAACGGCGGTTGTGCTACTAACGACGCCATTGAAATCACAACCGTCAATACAACCACCGATACCTTTACTTTCACCGCCTGCGGCAGTTATACCACCGAGTCTGGCAATGGACATGAGATTGTTATCGAAATTGGTACTAACGCCACCTCTGGTGGCTCAGGCAACGATCAGTTGGTTAACCCGGGTACCATCGGCAGCAAACTTGTTAACATCTCGGGAACTTTCAACGGTAGTGTCGCTAAGGATACTTTGGTTGCTATAACTGAAGGGGTGACTCTTACAGCCACTGTCGATGAAACTTTAACCTTTACCATTGCGGGAGTCAGCAGTGCTAACTGCGATACAACCGGTGGTACGGAGATAGCAAACACTTCTTCGACCGCGGTAAACTACGACAGTATCGGCACACTTAGCCCCGATACCTTCTATGACGGCTGTCAATTACTCACCGCTGGGACAAATGCCTCTGGAGGGTACTCAGCAACCGTTCAAACAACTTCTCTACCGACATCTGGATCCAACACCATAGCAAAGGGTAACTGCAACGGTGCCTGTTCAGACACTAATAGTAACCCCTGGAGTGCATCTACCAGCAACGGCTACGGATACTGTATGAAAGATGAAGTTGGAGATGCTGCTACCACCGTTGATGCTGAATGGGGAACTAATAACTGTGGAGCTGGTACACAGCACTTCAGGACTATCGCTAACGTTGGCGGAGCACAACCGGCACAGGCAATTATGAGCAGTGCCGGGGCCACAACTAACAATGATGAGTCCGAGATTGGCTTTCGTCTGAGCTTTGACTCGGGTCAAGCTGCCGGCACCTACACTTGGACTGTTGTTTACATCTGCACACCGACCTTCTAGAATAAGCTTAGGTCAACCATGCCAAGACAGTTGAGGTCTTCTCTTAACCAGAAGAGGCGGTTAGTAGGGGCCGCTTCGTTTTTTAGCATCGTTTTGGCTATGGCCTTATTGACCGGTTCGTCTCTGCTCGTTAGGGCGCAACAACAAACAATTGCTCTCACAGTTTCGCCCGTGGTGTTTGAGCTTTCGGCTAACCCGGGCGATAAGCTTGAGAACTTTATTAAGGTAACCAACCCCTCAACCGAGCCGATCGCGGTGGAAATGCAGGTCAAGCCCTTCACCGGCACTGAAACCGGAGAAGCAAGGGTTATTGAGGAGGGTGACCCCGCTTATTCGCTTGGACAGTGGCTGACCCTTGATGAAGACGATTTTGTGCTGCGTCCGCAAGAAACCAAAATCGTTAACTTTATCATTAGCATTCCTCTGAAAGCCGAGCCCGGAGGCCGTTACGCTTCAATTCTGGCCACCAACAAGCAAGCTTCTTTAGACGAAACAGGCGCCGTTACAGTGCAAAAAGTCGGCGCTTTAGTGCTGTTGAGAGTAGCCGGAACGATTGAGTATCGCGCTCGGGTAAAGGAATTCCGCACCGTCAACAACGCTAAAGAAATTGCCGACAAGAGAGATCAGACTGTTTTCGAGAAACCGCCAGCTCGCTTCCTGACCAGAATAGCTAACGACGGGACGGTGCACTTCAAGCCAAACGGGTTTATCACGATCTCAAATATGTTTGGCAAGAAAGCAGCTGATTTAGAGTTTCCGGTAAGAAATGTTCTGCCGGACGGTGATAGGGTGTTTGAGGTCGAATGGCCTGAAGCTAAAATTGGCCGCTATACAGCTACATTGGTTTTAAATTACGGCGACAATAACGAGCGGCTTAGCGCTACCACAACGTTTACCGTCTTTCCTTGGAAAATCGGTCTGCCGATAATCATCGCTGGTGTAGTGCTGCTTTGGTTCTTAATCGCCAGAAGAAGCCGAATTCTTAAGGCCCTGTCCATTATCTTCTCCAGAAGTTAACCTCCCCAATATGCCGGGGAAGCGTATAGCGAAAAAAGCGACAATCAGAAGTTTGCCGAATTGGCTTAATCTTGGGCGGCTAATTATCATTGCGGCTGCTGTTGTGGCTTTTGCCGGATTGCGTCCGGCTTTGGCCGCCAGCCCGGATGCTCTGAGTGTGTTACTTTCAGACACTAGAACATCTGTTGAATCCCGACAAACAATTACTCTTGATCAAAGCGCCGGCACCGCGTTTTCTTCCGGTGAAACTATCACTATAACCTTCCCCGCTAGTTTCACAGTCCCCGCCTTTGCTCCATCAGACGTTAGCTTTGATGACGGCACTAGCCGTAATATCCTTGCCAGCTGCAGCGCTGGCGCCAATAATATCGAGCTAGACGTGAGCGGGCAAACCGTTACTTTTACCGCCTGTAGCGGTTACAGCGCTTCGGCCAACGGCTCGATTATAACTATCATTCTCGGCACCGCTTCAACGAAGATTACCAACCCCAGCGTCTCTTCAGTTTACGTTGTTGAAGTGGCCGGTTCATACGGGGACGACCCGCAAGGGGCGGCTGTGGCTATTACCACGGGAACGACATTTTCCCTAACCATCCCATCGCCGGCCGGCAGTGTCCGCTTTACCGGTGACGCCTTCCCCGGCGCCTTGATTACCATTCTTGATGGTGGCGCGGTCATCGGCAATGCGGTTGCCAACTCCACCAGCTTTTTTGACAAAACCGTTTCCGGCCTATCCGCCGGTATTCATACTTTTGGCATTTTCGGGCAAGCTCTGGATGGGCGAAAAACAATCACGCTGAGTTTTAATATTAATGTTGTTGGGGGCACAACAACAACCGTGGGCGGCATTTTATTGCCCCCAATCATTACCGTACCGACTTCGGCTAAGCGGCCCGCCACCCTACCCCAAACAGGGCTAGCTCGACACAATAGCACCGTCACCACCTTTACTAATTCTCATAACGCCATCAGTCGCCAGACCACGACCGATGCCAACGGTCAGTGGAGCGTTTCGGTTACCGACGTCTTGCACCTTGGCGCCCACACCGCCTCAGCCCTTGTTAATGACGGCAGTGGCAATCAAAGTATTCTCAGCGGCGTGCAGAACTTTGAAATAACGCTTTCTGCTGATTTAAACATAGATAACCTAGTTAATCTGGTGGATTTCTCTATCTTGATGTTTAACTACGGACTGGCTAATCCGCCAAACTTAGCCGCTGACATTAACGACTCTGGCAGTCAAGTGGACTTGGTGGATTTCTCCGTAATGATGTTCTACTGGACCGGAGGGTAGTTCGCCTATGGGCGAAATTTTCAATTTTCAATTTCAAATTTTCAAAGAAATCTCAATCTGGAACCTGTTTGAAAATTGATTCATTGAAGCTTAATTGAAAACTGAAAATTGAGTCTTGAAAATTGTCAGCCAAGTTTCTTGGCGGACAGAATCTCAATCCCTTATTCCCTCCTTTATGCTACTGTTATGCTATGGGTCAACGATTAAAACCGCTATTTGTGGTGGCGTTTCTCGGAGGAGCGCTAATTCTTGGGTACTGGTTTTTGACAAACGGCTCAGAGAGTACGGTTCGGCTAAAAACCCCCAAAACAGTCAACAATTTAGAGGAATTTTCGGTGCCGCTTTACCTTTCGACAGATTCGCCGATAAACGCCGCTGAGCTTTACTTTAACTTCGACCCTGCCAGACTTGAGGTCCTCAGGATAGATCAATCAGGTTCTTTCTTTGAGCTTTGGATAACTGGACAGCCCAAGTTTGATAACGATAACGGGGTCATCGAATTTGCCGGTGGCCTGCCTAAACCCGGTTTTCAGGGCAAAAACGGTTTGGTGGCAACTGTAATTATGCAGGCAAAGCAAGAAGGGCTAGCCATTATTGAGATTGACTGGGACAGAAGTCGAGTGTTGGCTAACGACGGCCTTGGCAGTAAAGTCGAGTCGCGTTTTAGAACAGCGCGAATTCAGGTACGATAACTTCTGGGACTAGCAAACACAAACAATATATATGGTCATTCATGGAGGGGTTAGGAAAGCGGTATTTTATCTATTAAGTGTAGCTTTGGCTATCTGGCCTCTTGCGTGGCTGTTCTCACCGATAGGGGCTTATTCAGCGGCAACTTTTTATTTTTCGCCATCGTCGGTGAAGGTAAATATCGGCCAAACAACAACCGTTAGTCTATTTGTCAGCTCGCCTGATCAGGCCATGAATTCAGCTGGCGCAACCATTGTTCTGCCTGAAAGCTACGTTGAAGCTGTTTCGGTTAGTAAATCAGGCAGTCTGCTTACAACTTGGACGGAAGATCCCGCAATTTCGGGCTCAACCATTAAGTTTAGCGGTGGCTTACCCACTCCGGGTTATATCGGGGGCGGCGCCAAGATCTTGAGTTTTGAGATAAGGGGGCTCAAGGAAGGCACCGGCTTAATCACCCTTAACCAAGCTAAGATTTTAGCCAACGATGGACAGGGCACCAACATCATTTCTGGTTCAGCCACCTCAACGGTAACTGTTAGCCGTGTAATCGTTGGCGCTTCGATAACCTCCACGACGCATCCAGACCAAAACAGCTGGTATAACCAAAAAAACATTGAGCTCTCTTGGAACCGCCCCAGCGGTGTTACAGGATTTAGCTATACCTTCTCGAAAGAAGACGGTTCTGGGGGTGAGTCAGCCCAAACTAACTCGACTTCGGCGTCTTTTGCCAACAAGGCAGACGGAGTTTGGAAATTTACCTTAAGAACCAACTTTGATAACGGTCAAACCACGACTTCAACCTTTACTATCAGGATCGACACGGCACCGCCAAATCCGTTTACCGTTAAGTTTGAGCAACCAAATGGCCCTACCGACGCCTTCCCGATTCTAACAATGGACGCTACCGACACTCCTTCAGGAATTGACCGCTATGAGATCATAATTGACGATTTCGAGCCGCTGATATCAACGGAGGCCTCAATTAAACTGCCTCGTCAACGGCCCGGCACCCACTATTACACCGTTAAAGCGATCGATCGGGCCGGCAACTATTTTGAGGTCAAGGGACAATTTGAGATTGTCGGCTTTCCGGGGCCTGTCATTACCGATTATCCTCGCTTGGTTGCCGCTTTACAGCCAATTACCCTAAGAGGTAGAGGCCTGCTTGGGGCAACGATTAAACTCTTCATTGACGGGAAAGAGGTGGCTGAATTCGTTGTGGCCAATAATCTAACGGAAAAGCAACGCCAAAACCTAGAATCAGAGGACCCCGAGCAAACTGTCGAGTGGGTTTATACTTACAAGGGAATTGTCCTGCCCGGCAAACACACCTTATGGGCCATTCAAGTCAAGAGCGACGGCTCAGAGTCTAACCGCTCAAACGGGGTTAGTATGCGAATTACGGCCAGCTCAATTAACCTCGGCGGCCTGATTATTCCTCTCAGCGCGCTGGTAGTGATACTGCTGGTGCTGTTAATAATCGCCGCGGCTATTCTGATATGGCTGCATCGTAAAACCAAGCAAGCTATAGTTAAATTACTGAGTATGCTTAATCGCGCTAAAGGAAAGATTGACGAAGAGCTTGATGAACTTAAAGAGGACCGCTCCAAGGAGGCAATAGCGGAAGCCGAGAGCCGTATCGACAAAACTATAGACGATATCACGAGGGAGATTAAAAAATGAAGTCCATTGTGACAGCTCTCGCGATCATCATGGGCCTGAGCTTGTTCCCGCTACAATCCCCTTCAGGAAAGGCAGCTGGAGCTAGCTTAACTTTTTCTCCAAATCAAGGTGAATTCTTCGCCGAAAACACTTTTGACGTCTCACTCGTAATTAACACTGGGGGCTCGGCTGTAAACGCGATTGAAGCAACGATTAAGTTCCCGCCGGACAAACTTCAAGTGGTCCAACTGTTAAAATCAATTATTGAAATCTGGGTTGCTCAGCCAAGCTTCTCCAACACCGAAGGAACGATTAATCTCCAAGGAGGTATCCCTAATCCCGGGTTAAACACTTCAGCCGGCACCGTCATCTCAATTACGTTCAGAGCTAAAGGCACTGGGGTTGCTAATCTTTCCATAGCCCAAGCAAAAGTGCTGGCCAATGACGGTAACGGCACCAACATCCTCAGCTCTAGCGGACAGGGTAATTACTCTCTTAGTCTAGCTCCGCCGGCTGGTCCCGTTATTAGCTCATCCAGTCACCCCGACCAAGAGCGATGGTATAACAGCAACGATATTACCTTCATTTGGACCGCGCCAGAGAACGCCAGCGGTTATTCATATGTTTTCGATAATAATCCAAATACTATCCCTGACGGAGAAACAGAGATAACTGAAACTTCCATAAACCTAAAAGCGCCTCATGACGGACTTTGGTATTTTAGTCTTAGGGCTAAGGGATCCCTCTGGGGAGGAACGAGTCATTTTGTAACAAGAATTGACACCACGGTACCAGCAGAGTTTGAGCCGCAGATTAGCCCGAAATTTTTAACTGAAGCCAATAGGGCAATTGCGACCTTCCAAACCACCGACAGCCCAAGCGGCCTTGATCACTATGAGGTTAAAATAATCAGCTCGGACGCTTCTGGCAGTAGCGTGACCGCTTTCACCGAAGCCACCAGCCCGTATCTGTTACCTGAGCTCTCTAGCGGACAGTATAAGTTAATAGTTCGAGCGGTTGACCGAGCCGGCAACTATCGCGAAGTGGAGAAATCGTTTATTGTCGCCGGCGCCGGATTTGCCATATTCACCAATCAATTTCTCGTGGGGGCGATTGCGTTACTGGCCACAGTTATGCTTACCTTGTTACTGCTATGGCTACGGCGGCGTCACCAAGCCGCCTTGTTTGGACGTCTGAGGAGTGACTTAAAAGACATCAAGACACTGATGCAACAAAAACGCCAAGAGCTACGACAGCTCTTGCGTCTAGAGCAAGAATCTGAGGCAACGTTAGAGCAACTTGAAGAATCAGCCGACGATCAGCCGCCCCTAGAGCAAGACTCGAACGGCCGGTAAAGGTTCTCCGGCGATTAATTTAAGCATCGCCGAGCCGCCGCCCGAAAGAAAAGAAAACTTATCGGCGAGCTTAAAGTGTTTGAGCATAGCTATCGTGTCGCCGCCGCCGGCAATAGAGGTCGCGCTGCTCGAAGCAATTAGTTTGGCTAACTCGCGGCTAGCGCGCGAATATTCGGCTTGCTCATACCGGCCAAGCGGTCCAGCCCAAACAACCGTTCGGGCTTTGTTGAGGTGACGTCCGTACAGTTCAACAGTTTTACTGCCAAGATCAAGAATTTGCCGCTCGGGTGAAAAAACATAATCTGGCGGCAGGATAATTTTACCTCGGCTAACTCGGACGAGTTTCAGGGCATCGTCTCTCAAGGGCTCCTCAACAACTGATTTACCAACATCTACTCCCGTGGCTGATAACAGCTGATTGGCAACCGCGCCACCGGTTAAAATCCGGTCTGAGCGTGAAAGAAGGGCGAAAATCGCCGGCATCTTATCTGCGGCCTTGGCTCCGCCTATGATGACTACATATGGCCGAGCCGGATGCGCCGCCAAGGAGCTCAAAGTCTTATACTCCTGCTCGAAGCGCAATCCGGCATATGACGGTAAAAACTCTCCAATGGCAACCGTAGAAGCGCTCTGGCGATGAGAAGTCCCGAACGACTCATTAACAAATGCCTCAGCTAGATCAGCTAACTCTCGGGCAAAAGTGCGGGAGTTGGCCTCCTCCCCCTTTTCAAATCGCAAGTTCTCAAGGGCTATTACCTCCCCCTCTTTAAGTTTGGTAATTCCTTGCTTAGTGCTCGGCGAGATAGGTTTTTGGGCAAACTTAATCGGACGGCCCAGCAGAGCCGATAGGTGGATAAAAACTGGTCTTAAGCTGAGTTTTTCATCGCGACCGCTCGGCCGACCGAGGTGACCAGTAAGGATTAACTTAGCTTTACGATTAAGCAGGTAGTTAATAGTTGACAAGCCAAACCGCAAACGCTGATCATCGATAACTAATCCTTCTTTAACCGGCACATCCAAATCCAATCTAACCAGTACAGTTTTGCCAAGAAAATAGCCGTCCTCAAGAGACCTCATCAGTCCATCGTAATCGGCTACGCCAAAGGACACAAATTTTAGCCGCTGCGAGCCACCGTACTCCCCTTCCAAGGGCATCGTGCTTGGAGTACGCTGTAAGTATGCTCAAGACATTTTTCGGCTTTCTCCTCGCTGTGGCCGTCTTTTTTTCTACTCTTGGCATTGTCTTGATACGCCTGCAAAACCCGGATTTTTTGGTGAAGCAAGCCAGAGAGATTAACCTCTACGGTCGTCTAGCGGACAATCTGGAACCGCTGCTGGCTCACGGCAGCGCTGAAGAACTCTCCCTGACCCCCCAAGAGCTCAACGATGCCTTGAAAACTGCCATCGACGGGGAGCAGTTTTACGACTTTATCTCGCTTTACTTGCGAGCGGTTATCCCTTGGCTAACGGGAGACACTAATGAGCTTCAGTTTAGCTACAGCTTGGCCGAGAGTAAGAGCCGATTCAGAGATCAGCTTTCGGCCAAATTGACTAATAAATATGAGAATTTGCCCGAGTGCCAGAGCAATCAGTTGAAAAACTGGGGATTTGACTCAGGATTGCCTGAGTGCCGCCTTTCCGGTGGATCAGCCGAGGTGGAAATCCAGATAGACTCCCTTGTTGGAGCTCGAGTTGATGAACTGCCGGATGATATTCTCCTTAATGAGCCCTCGTCAAACTTACTGCAAATGAGGGCAAACGTTATCAGAGCTGGCCAAGCCGTTAAGGCCGTCCATCTGGCAACAGTTGTCTTGATCGGCTTAATGTTGCTTATCTGGCGCGCTAGAGCCCTTACGACCATCGGCGGCGCTTTCCTCTTTGTGGGACTGGTTCAACTCGGCTTTAGTTTAGTGGCTTGGGATTGGGTTGGCCGTAACGTAGCAGATTTGCTTTCTGGGGGCGGGGAATCGGCTCAGTTGGCTCCGATTGGGCTTGATCTGGCAACGACGATTCTTGAGGTTCTTAAGACTGCCTTAGGTAACTTAACTATCCTCACCTTATCATCAGGCGTTCTTATGATTATTCTCGGCTTAATTTACGGCCGAAAACCGGTTTCAAAGGAAAAATCGGCCTAATCTCTTTCTGTCCAATACAGCTGTGGTGCGGGCCAGCAAGCCGGAACTTGCCCGACGATTGCCTAGGTAAAAATGGGATTGATCAGAGCTAAGTAGCAGTGCTCTTTGCGGCATACTTATCGGATGTTGGCGAGTTAAGTCCACCGCCGCTTCTATATTTCGGACAATTGACTTGGCTAGAGTCAGATCTACACCAATTGTATTGTGGAATCGGCGCAACGGGTGATCAACAACTATCGCGTCAAAATAACCCTCAAAGTTAAGAAACTGATTTAAGTGGGGATATCCCTGCGCCCCGACAGTCGCGCCCTTGATGTGTTTGGGCTCAACTATTCTTTTGGGTGGCCGAATTTCGACTGTTGTAGAGACGGTTTCCTGCTGGAGTTTACCCACGCCCGCCAAGCGCAAAAAACTGACCAGTTGGCTGCTCGGCGCGGCATCTGTTTGGACGGATAATAATCCGGCAACGGCGGCCGGCAAAGCTTTAATATCCGAAGCAACCGCTAAAGAAAGCTGCCAAGAGATAGACGCCTCTCCGGCAAATTTAACGGTGGCTCGACGTCTCTGGCCAAGATGAACTCTAGAACTAAGCTGCATGACCAGTTTTTTTACCTCCTCCGAGAGCCGATCAACTTCCTCGGGAGTAAAGGTTGGTGTCTGGTCTAATACAAGATGGTCGTAATCGAACGTGCCCGAGGTTGTTATAACCTGCCTTCTGGGAAGACTAATTGAGCTTACCTCCTTATGGGTGACTTTGAGGTAGTCGTAGGGCTTGGGTTTAAAATACTTTTTCTTACCCAGCAAACTCTTGATTAAGGGCGCGTAAACGATTCGTTCTCGACGATTAATCATAATCACCTCTAACTCAGCGCGGCGGGCTAAATCGGAATCTAATTGCCGCGCAATTAAATGAATCAGCGGTGAGCTACCTACCAATAACAACCGTCGTCTCATAAATTTAAATCGAGGCGGCCAAACGGCAGATTGCGGCAAATTCCCCTGCTTTTACCGAGGCGCCCCCTAAAAGTAGCCCGCCTATTTCCGGATATTTTAGATAGTCATGAGCGTTGGATCTCTCTACCGACCCCCCGTAGAGGAAAGTCATCTCAAAAACCGCTCTTTTTGAGTAGCGATGAACCAGTCTATCTCTTAGTTTGTTTATCACCTCAACCGCGTAATGCGGGGTGGCCGAATGGCGCGTGCCAACCGCCCAAACCGGCTCGTAGGCAATAATTACCTTGTCAAGATCGGCTTCTTTGACGCCGCCCAAGCCCGTCAAGAGCTGATCGTTGACTTTTCTGAGCTGGTCACTTCTGGTTTTGTGCGAGCTGTCAAAAATCCGCTGATGCTCGCCAATGCACAAAATCGGCCTAATCTTCCAGCGCAGACAGCTGTGCACTTTCTCGTTGACAAAATGGCTGTCCTCACCCAGAGCACGTCTCTCAGAGTGACCAACGATAGCGTAATCAATCAGGTTTCTTAGCAAATAGGCGGAAACCTCCCCGGTGAACGCTCCCTGATCTTCAGAGAAGACATTTTGAGAAGCAAAATGAATGTGCTTCCCTCTCCTTGAGTACGCCTCAATCACTGGAACTAGCCAAGCGTTAGGTGGGGCAAGTACTACCTCAACAGAGCGTATTTCGTCCAGCGATTTCTTAAGTGACGCCGCCAAAACTAAGGCATCTGAAAGACTAGGATACATTTTCCAGTTGCCAACGATAATTTTCTTGGCCATATCTCCAGAGTAACTTCTTTTAGGGCAACAAAAAAGCCTGTCCAACGGACAGGCTTTTTCTAAAGAAGAATGCTTTTAGGCCTCGTCAGAGCCGCCTTCGGTGCTCTCTTGTGGCATTTCGCCCATCTCGCCTTGGCCTTCTTCCTTCTTCTCTTCCTTCTCTTCTCCCATACCTTCCATACCAGTGTTCATGTCGTCCATGTGTTTTCCTTTCTACTTAACCCCGCAGTTAAACAAACCCCCAGCCAACAGCCGGAGAGCGGGGCGCCGCTGGGGCACCTCTCTTATTCTCAAGCTAACAACCCAAACTTAACCTGTCAAGCGCAAATTAACCAGAAGCGCCGACGCCTTTAAAAAACTTAGCTACGGCCGAATCAAGCTCGTCTATGTTAACAAGTCGCGGCCGGTCGCTTTGGCGGCCTTTTAGCTCAATTTTTCCCTCCTGTGAGAGCTTGGCCGAGTAAACAATTCGAAGCGGTAGCCCTATTAAATCGGCTTCGGCGAACTTAACTCCCGGACTCTCCTCGCGATCGTCAAAAAGCACCTCCCAGTCTTTATTAAGCTGTTTGTAAACCCGCTCGCCCTCCCCTGAATGAGTAAGGTCAATAAAGTAAATCTCAAACGGCGCTACCTGACTGGGCCAAATTAACCCATTCGAGTCGTGGTAAATCTCAGCCAACGCCGCCAAAGCACGAGTTATGCCAATACCGTAAGACCCCATAACCGGGTGCTCTCTGGTGCCGTTAAGCGACAGGTAGGTTAAGTTCAGATCCTCGGCAAACTTCGTCCCTAGGGGGAAGATATTGCCTAACTCAATTGCTCGAGCTCGGCGCAGTGACTTTTTCTCGTTTCGGGGAATTGATTGCTCAACCTCTTTATTGTAGCCAGTTTTGGTTTTGGGGTTGTAGAAGATCTCGTCTTCGCCGGCCTCGCAGAGCACCTGAAATTCATCAGAGAATTCCTCCGTAAAACCGCCGCCCCCCGCCTTCACCCGATAGACTTCAAGGCCAAGTTTTTCAAAAATCTTGAAATAGCTCTGAGATGCTTTTTCGTAGAAAGAGTGAAACGACTTGTTGTCAGGGTGGAAGCTGTAGAGGTCTTTCATTATGAACTCTCGGGAGCGCAATAGGCCCGATTTGGCTCTTAACTCACGACGATACTTGGTCTGAATCTGGTACAGCAGTACCGGTAGATCTCGGTACGATGAAATAACCTTAGAGAGAAGCTCGGTTAGGAGTTCCTCATGAGTCGGCGCAAAAACATCTTTTTTCTGTTCATCAAGGTAAAGAACTGTCTTTAAAGTTTTATCCCGACCGGTTTTTTGCCACAGCGACAAGGGCTGCAGAGCTGGCATTAAGATTCTGGAAGCGCCAAGGGCGGTCATTTGCTCATCAATAATCCGCTCAATCTTACTAATCGTCCGCAACGCTAACGGTAAAAGCGTGTAAACTCCTGAGGAGCTCTGGCTAATAAAGCCCGCCCGATTGAGTAGTTGGGCGTTAGCCGATCCGGTTTCGGGGTACTGGCGAAGGGTTTTAATAAAAAATTCACTGAAACGCATTTAGAATCCTGTCTATAACATTAAAGCGGACAATGTCTTTGTAGGTAACCACCAAAAATATCCCCAACACCATCGCTAATCCGACTGCCGCAAAGGTGTTAAAATGCCGCTCGGAAAGGGGGCGGCCGGCTAGTTTCTCGTAAGCAAGCGCCACGACATGCCCACCGTCCAAAGGCAAAATCGGGACCAAATTAACCACCGCTAGACCGATGGACACAATCGCTAGAAGCTGTGCCAGATAATCTACTCCGAGACGCCTCGCTATGCCGGTTAGTGCTCCCGCCCCAACGATGCCGGTAACATTCTCAGAAACCTCTTGTTTAACGACTAAATCCTTAACGAAACCGGCAAAGCCAGCCGCTGAAAGTCCGATAATCCGTCCTACCTCTATAACAGAGGCGACAGGCGCCTTGAGGAGACTGGTCCGCACCTCACCGCTAGAGCTGACAACCACTCCAAGCCGTCCTTCTCCCTCTGGCGGATTCTGTCTTGGCGTTAGTTCGACTTGACGAGATGTCCCCTCTAAGGGGTCCCGCACGCCGAGGACTATGTCCTCTCCCGCGAGCTGATCAACGGTGACGATAAACTCCCCAACCGTGGCCATTTGGCGATCGTTGACTGATTCAATCCTCTCCCCCTTTTTCAGGCCTGCTTGCTCGGCCGGCGAACCCGGAGCAATTTCGTCAATCAAGACTTCCTGACGGGAATCAACCAATGGGTTAGCGGCAACGCCGGGTGTAAGCGGATTAAAGCCAACACTAAAAAGGATCGTTAAAATCAGCCACGCCAAAACTAAATTCATTGTCGAACCAGCGATAAATATGATGAATTTCCAGCTGGCAGATTTACTCCTGAAAGACTCCCTTCCGGTCTCTGTTTCTTTTTCGCCGTAGAGCTTGACATATCCCCCGAGTGGAATGGCGTTGATGGCGTAGGTGGTTTGACCGATTTTTTTGCTCAGCAACCGCGGCTTGAAGCCGAAGGCGAACTCGTCAACCCTGACCCCCGCTCTCTTGGCCGCCAAGAAGTGACCAAGTTCGTGAACGAAAACTAATATCCCTAAGAGCAGTATAAATACCAGAAGAGTAATAATCATTAAACGCTCAAGAGTTCCTTCTCTTTGCTCTCGGAGAGCTCTTTGATTTTCTTGTTGTAGGAGTCGATCAGCTCGTTAAGTTCCTTGGTTAAACGAACTAGCTCATCCTCACGCAACGCTCCGGCGTTTTTGTCCTTAGTGGCGCGCTGCAAGGCCTCAACGCGGGCCTGACGCAGACGAACCCTCGCTTCCTCTGCTTTCTGGCCGACTAACTTAACTAGTTCTTGCCGTCTCTGCTGACTTAGCGGCGGAACAGCCAGTCTCAGCGTATCTCCTTGATTGGTAAGACTAAACCCAAGCTGGCTAACGCTGATGGCTTTTTCGATTGCCCCCATATTCGCCTTGTCCCATGGCCGCACCAACAAATTACCCTGCTCATCGGAAGATATTGCCGCCAACTGCTGAAGTGGCTGACGAGATGAGTAGGCCTCAACCGGCAACGTGGCAATAAGTTCAAAGGACGCTCGGCCGGGCCGAAGCGTCCGTAAATCCTCGGCGAGATGATCCAGTACCGAAATAAACTGCTGTTCTACTTGGGTGGTATTCGCCATGTCGACAACAATGTAACAAGAATCGCCGCCCTTACCAAGCAGTAGACGCTTGCAGAATCATAAACCGCCTAGCTCAAAGCGAGCCAATCGGCTGATTTTGATATTTTCACCCACCTTAAGGGCTGTTTGCTTGAGCAAATCGGCCACGGTCATTGAGTTGTCCCGAAAGTATTCTTGGGCGAGTAATTCATCAACAGATTCCACCGAAGAAGAGGCAATCTGCATTGCTACTTCCTTCACAAAGTTCTGAAACTCTTCGTTGCGAGCGACAAAATCAGTCTCGCAGTTGACTTCCACTAAGGCGCCGATTCTGCCGGAATGAATGTAGCTGGCAATTAGACCCTGCGAAGTTTCACGGGACGCCTTTTTGGCCATCACATCGTGCCCCCACCTCTTCAGCAGTTCGGCGGCCTGAGCTTCATCGCCGTTAGCGTCAACTAAGGCCTTTTTTACATCGTGAACGCCAGCCCCTGTTTGCAAGCGCAGCTTCTTTATCTTTTCCAAGTCAATTTTCATCTTTTTGCGTCTTTTTTGAGGCGACTTTTTTAGGGACCTTCTTAGCCGCCTTGGGCTTAGTCGATTTTTTCTCGGTTTTGGCCTTTGGCTTACTGGCAGCGGTCTCACTTGAGGAGGACTTTTTGGGAGTAGCTGTAGTAGTTACTGAAAACAGCGCTTCTAAAATGAGCTTGACTGCCTTAGGGGCATCGTCATTGGCAGGTATCGGATAATCGACCAGATTCGGATTAACGTCTGTGTCGCAAATCGCCACAACCGGAACTTGGACCTGTTTGGCTTCTTTAAGAACAATTTTGTCCTCCGTGGCGCTGGCTAAAACTATTAAATCAGGCAAGGCCTTCAAGGATCGAACCGATTCCAAAAATCGCTTCGCTCGATCAATCCTAGCGCTAAGGCGCAGCCGATCACTCTTGCTGAGCTTACTGCCTTTTTCGTCAAGCTCCCGTTCAAGGTCTTCCAGACGAGCGATATTGTCCAGCATCTGGGGAAAATTAGTCAAGAAACCGCCCAACCAACGATCGTTGATATACGGCAGCTCTAGTTTTTTAGCTATCTCCTCAACGGAGCGACGAAGCGACCTTCTCGTGCCCACCAAGAGCACTGTTTTGCCCTGATCGCGTGCTTCTTTGATAACTTGTCTAGCAATTGAGAGATTCTCAAGGGTCTTCTCAAGATTAATTAGTGCAACGTGGTTGTTAACCGAGTAAATATACGGCCTCGCCTGCGGAGCGACTAAAGACCGGTGGTGGCCGAAGTGAGCTCCTGAGTCTGCCAATTCCAGCAGACTTGGCAGAGACATTATTTGGCCTCCTTGGCCTTTTGAGTAGCGGCCACTTTTTCTAGCTTGCTCTTGAACCTCTCAAGGCGTCCGGCAGTGTCAACATACTTCATTGTGCCGGTGTAAGCTGGGTGGCACTTGGAACAAATTTCCAACCTTAATTCCGGCACGGTTGCGCCCACCTCAAAGGCGTTGCCGCAAGCGCAGGTTACCTTCGCCGTGTAATATTTGGGGTGAATATCTGCTTTCATGAGTCCATGACAGTATATCGAAATTCACTGCTAAGATAAAGGTGTCGGCGTCGTAAACTCGATTATTTGAACCGTTACTGCTAAAATTGCCAAAAAATGAATGACATTAATCAAGAAATAGAACAAGCCAAAGAACTGCTAGCCCAAACCGATGATCCCCAGATCAGAGCATTGGCTAAGGAGGAGCTGGATAGGTTAATGCTCTCTAAAGAGGCCCGAGAAGAAGAGAACCGGCGCAACGCAGTGTTAGAGATACGTCCCGGCACCGGCGGCGGCGAGGCCGAACTCTTTGCTATGGATCTTTTTAGAATGTATCAACGATACGCCACCTCACAGGGTTGGAAGATAGAGATCTTGGAGATGATAGAATCTGAAATCAGCGGGTTGAAATCACTAACCTGTCTAATTAAGGGGCCTGATGCTTACTTGAAGTTGAGATTTGAGGGTGGCGTTCACCGGGTTCAGCGAGTACCGAAAACGGAAAAATCAGGCCGCATTCATACCTCGGCCGCCAGCGTTGTGGTACTGCCTCAAGCGAAAGATATTGACGTAAAGATTAACCCGACTGATTTAAGAATTGACGTTTACCGCTCTAGCGGCCACGGCGGCCAGTCGGTCAACACGACTGATTCGGCGGTTAGGATTACTCATCTGCCGACAGGGATTGTCGTCGCCTGTCAAGACGAACGATCTCAGCTCAAAAACAAGGAAAAAGCCCTGTCAATTTTACGCTCGAAGCTCTGGGATGTGGAAAGGACTAAGCAAGAAGAGATTACGGGAGAATCGAGACGCTCGATGATAAAATCGGGTGATCGATCGGATAAAATTCGAACCTATAATTTCCCCCAGTCAAGGATAACCGACCACCGACTCGGTAAATCTTGGCAAAATTTAGAGAAGGTCCTAGGTGGTGGGCTGGATCCTATCATTGACGAGCTCCGAAAAATTAGTCTCTCAACCGATGAGAGCGCCTAAACTGCCGCTGGCTTACCGAGAAGCCAAAGCATATTTTTACGGCTTGGAGTTTTTCGTTAATCGGCACACCCTGATACCCAGACCGGAAACTGAGCAGTTGGTGGAAAGGACGATTGAACTAATACGAATAAACCAAGGAGTATTACCGGAGAACTTGACTATTCTTGAGGTAGGAACTGGCTCAGGCAATATCGCTGTTACTCTGGATCTGCGACTAAGAAATGCTCAAATCGTAGCGACCGACATATCCGAGCACGCATTAGAGGTCGCAGGGCGCAATGCCAAGAGACATCAAGCTAAGGTGGACTTCTCCTTGGCAGACATTGCGCCAGCTGGTGGAAAATTCGACCTAGTCATCGCCAATCTACCGTATGTTCCCTCGAGCCGACTGCCGCATCTGCCGGAGGAGGTGCGCCTTGAGCCGAGACTTGCCATAGATGGCGGCCGTGACGGGTTAAGAGTTATTAAGAAACTGCTATCTCGTTTGAGGGAGTTAGCTAAGACTAGGGCAATTGTGGCGCTGGAAATCGATGATATCCAAGCAGATAAAGTTACCCAGCTGTTCAGACAGGAATTTCCCAGCTGGCAGATCAGCGCCGAAAAGGACTTGGCGGGATTTGACCGATTTGTTTTTGGGCTATCCCCCGACTTGGCCAAGCGTTAGGTTGACAGTCATCTCACTGCCACCTCGCAAAATCGTCAGCGTAATTTGATCTTCGGGACTATAGCGGCGAATTAGTCTGACTAAAGGCGTGGTCTCACTGACCCGATCATCGTTAACCTTAACGATAATATCCGCCTCCTTAAGAGAGGCCTGCTCGGCCGGTGAGCCGGGAATTACCGCCGGCTGGGCGTTGCCGAGGGTAACCAGCAGTGCCCCCTGCTCAACAGGCAGACTCAAAGACTGGGCGATGGCTTTGGTTATCGTTTGATAGCGAACCCCCATATAAGCTTGAATTATTTTGCCGTGCTTGCTGAAGAGTTCCAGATCTTTTTTAAGGTCGTTAACGGCAATGGCAAAACCGATGTTTTGGGCATTGCCGGCGATAGCGGTGTTCATTCCGATAACCTGCCCACTCAGATTTACCAGCGGCCCTCCGGAGTTGCCCGGATTAATCGCCGCGTCGGTTTGAATCAACCCGTAAAGTTCGCCTTCGCCCTCCGGGGTGGCTGAGCGCTCTTTAGCCGAGATGACACCGACAGTAACAGTGTTTTGCAGCTCACCTAGCGCGTTGCCCACCGCAGTAACCCACTGCCCAACTTGAACCCTATCGGAGTCGCCTAAATCGGCTACTGGCAAGCCCCGCGCCTCAATTTTTATAAATGCAATGTCATTTGAAGGGTCAGTTGCCATTACTTTCCCTTGATAGGTCTCTCCGCTGGCGGCTGTAACCGTAAAGGTCTCAAAACCGCGGACAACATGCTTGTTGGTAGCGATCAGGCCGTCTGAGGTAATAATAAAGCCGGTTCCTGATGTACGCGGCGCCTGTATCCTGCCAAAACCGGGGATATCCCTGAAAGCGTCTTCGCCGCTAGTAATACTAACCACCGCCGGGCCAACTTTCTTGATTGTTTCAATAATGGCTGAAGATTCCTCAACAACCACCTTGTCCACTCGGGTTGTTTCAATATTTAAGCCGTTAGAGTCAATGCCTATAGCGGCTCTGAGCTCCTTGCCCGTGGTGGTATCGGAGAGAAACAACAAAACCGCAAGAGTCATCAAGATACTGGCGAGAAAGCTAACTGCCAGTACCGACAGCCAGAAAGTCAACTTAGAATTCGGCCAACCCAGTTTCATTTATTTCCTACTTCTTGGTTTTACTGGTGGCTTTAGCGGTTGATTCTTTATGATCGGTTAACGCCTTTAGCACACCGTGAATGGCGGTCGCGATTGTTCCGACATTAACTATAGCAGGCACGATTTCGGCAACAAAGGCCCTAAAGGTTCCGGAAAGATTCTCGATACCGGAGAGAATGCGGTTAGCCCTGAAAAGCAAAACTATCAGATACAACAGGGCTACGATAAAGAGCAAAAGCACTGCTAGAGATAATAGACTAATCAGTTCGTCAATTGTCATCTTTTTTCCTCCTTACTAATGTCCATTGCGTCTTATCCAAGAAAGAGTTTGGATAAACGTGGAGCTGACCGTTTTTGTCGCGCAATCTAACTTTTCTTGCATCCATTCTTTCTACTACCCCCTCAACATCCCCTATCTTAACATAATCGCCGGAGTTAAAATCTGTGTCTTGAGCCAAAAAGACCCCGGCAACCAAATCAGCAACCATGCTCGAAGACCCGACGGCAATTGCCAGAGTACCAATCGCTACCGTTCCTGATAGAGCTAAAGAGATCTGACTTAACCCAATTTGCTGAAGAACCGCCGCCAGTAGGAACACCCACAGGGCGATATTGGCTACAGAAAGAATTATCCCCTTCATCGCCTTGTTGGCTCGGGAATAACCAAGCACGCCGGATAGGGCGGCTCGGACAACCTTGATCACAATGTAACCCACCAAAAAGGTAAGAAGCACTTCTGGAGCTTTCTGGATCGCTTGGTTAATAATCTCCAAAACCCTGTCCATAAACGCAGTCAAGTTCATAGTTCCAGCTTACTAGTCTTCAGCGCCCAAGCAAATTGACTAGCTCTTTAGTAGTCTGTTGAACGTCAGCCCTTCCCTTAGCCGCAGCCATCACCTGCCCAACCAAGTAATGCAATGCCGCTTCTTTACCCGAGCGGTAATCGGAAACCGCCTTCGGGTTGTTTTCGATGACTTGACGATAGACGTTATCAAGATCATCTGCTGGGCTAAACTCATCGATAACATCGGCGATTGACCGATTCTGATTAATGGCCTGATGGACTATTTCAATTACGGTAGTTCTGGGCCAGCGCCTGTTTCGGTTTTCCTTGATTAAAAGTATTTGGTCAGTGTTTCGAAGCTGGCTAAATTCCGGACAGGCAACCAGCAAATTAACCGCCTCCGCCACCACCGAGCGATCAACCTCGGCAAGTTTAGCTAATAATTCAAACCAACCTCGGTCAACGGCAAGTCTAGCTAACTCCCCAGACAAGCCGTACTGGCTAAGGGTTCGGCGCTGCTGCTCCGGCAGCGGTTGTGAGCTAGGGATGAGTTTGGGCAGTGTAACTGACGGTAAGTCCGGCTCTGGAAAATATCGGTAGTCAGCGGAGGTTTCTTTGCCCCGCATCGGCTTGGTCTTCCCACTGGGGCTGTTCCAAGTTCGCGTCTGGTGAACTATTTTTTCGCCCGACTCTAACAATTCTACTTGCCGATCGAATTCGTAATTTATCGCCCGCTCTAGCGCCCGGAATGAATTAATATTTTTTACCTCCACCTTAGTGCCAAGAAGAGAATTTTGAATTTTGTCCGCCATCGGCGCTACCGAGACATTGGCTTCACAACGCATCTGCCCCTTTTCCATATCCGCATCAGCGATTTTCAGGTGACGAACAACTCTCTGTAGCTCTTCGGCAAACCGTTTAGCCACATCGGCTGATTTAAAGTCCGGATAAGTAACAATCTCCAGCAGGGGTACGCCGGCGCGATTATAGTCAACAAGCGAGTAATCACGGCCCTGCTGGTGTATAAGTTTGCCGGCATCTTCCTCAAGGTGAATTCTCTGGATACGGTGAACCACCGAATCAATCGTTATCTTGGCATCACTAACAACCGGTGCGGTGGATTGCGAAATTTGATAGCCCTTGGGCAGATCCGGATAGAAATAACTCTTGCGCGCCCAGAAAGTAACCGGAGCAATCTTACCTCCGAGAGCTTGGCCGAGCTTGAGCGTCATTTCAACCGCTGATCTGTTCAGCATCGGCAAAGCTCCCGGTAAACCGTAACAAACGGGACAGACGTGGATGTTTGGCTTGGCGCTGAAGGGGTCATTAAGACAGCCGCAGAAGAGCTTCGTTTTGGTCTTGAGCTGAATATGAATTTCTAAGCCAACGGTCAGTTCGTAGTTCATCTGCCGCGCAGGTATTCTATGGCTTCTTTAAAGCTTTGTAGATGTTTTTGAATCTCCCAATCGGCAACGAAGCTATCGGATTCATGGACCAGCTCATTGCGCTTGATATGGGCCTGCCACAGACGCGAGTAGAGTTTACTTGGCAAAATTGATCGCAACGCTTTCAGGCGTTCCCCCATAGTTTGCCCCCGCGTTGAGGATTGTTTAAGAATTTGATCAACCAAGTTATCAGCTTGAATCAGGAGTTGTTTTTTTGTCGCCTGATCGGCGGAGAGACTCATTTGATTGAACTGACGCAGTTTTACGTCCACCGCCAGCCAGTCAACTTTCTTAAAGTTACTCCTTGATTTGAAGCCAAGAAGGCCAAGTAAAAACTTCATCATTGCTCGTTTAGCCAATTCGGCTGAGCTGGAGTTGTGCCAGCGGCATTAATTAATTTTTGATTGATAACTACCCCCAAATACAGCAAGAAAATCGTGACCAAAAGCGCCAATACGAGCCGCCTCAGCCATCTCACTAGCGGTGCCCGTCTTTCATGGCGTCTTTTAGCTATGGCCTCTTTTTCCAGCATCTGCGCTTGGAGTTTGGCCGCTTTGCGCTCTGCCGCGCGTCTACCCATCAGACGGCTCCTTTAGGTGCCAGCTGGTTTCGGCTTGATACTGTTTAGCCAAATCCAATATGACGGACTCTTGTTTGAAGGCGCTGATTAGTTGAAAACCAACAGGAAGGCCTGAGCTGGTAATCCCGCAAGGCAAAGAGATTGCTGGCACTCCGGCCAAACTTGATGGCGCGGTCAACATATCGGAGTGATACATTTTAACCGGATCCTTGATGCGACTGCCTAACTCAAACGCCGGCGTGGAGGTTGTCGGCAGCAGCAGAACGTCAACTTGCCCAAAGACCGCCTGATGTTCGGCCGCTGCGGCATCCTTTAGCGCTATCGCCCGCTGATAGTATTGATCGTAATGGCCTTCTGATAAAACAAAGGTGCCAAGCAAAATTCGCCTTTTGACCTCGCTACCGAAGCGCTCTCGAGTTGACAGGTAACGATCGAGCAAACGCTCCCCCTCTGTTTTAACGGCCGCCTTGTAGCGAATGCCGTCGTAGCGAGCCAAATTTGAGGAGGCCTCCGCCGCTAAGATTATGTAATAAGCCGGTAGCGCTGAAGTGGAGCTAGGCAAGCTGACTTCTGTAACAGTTGCGCCTTTGTCGGCAAAAAACTTTAGGGCATTTTGCGCTAAAGCCCTAACCTCATCATCGATTTCAAGGCGCCAGAGCTCTTTGGGCAAACCGATTCTTAACGAATCAATTTTGACTTTCTTGGCTCGGTAGGTGTAATCAATCGTTGTCTGGTCAAACTCATCTTTACCCGAAATAACGGCAAATATTTTCTCAACGTCGTTGGCTTGGCGAGCAATGGGGCCGATAACATCCATAGATGAAGCCAGCGCCACTAAACCGTATCTTGAGACCGAACCGTAGCTTGGCCTTAGGCCAGTTACACCGCAAAAGGCGGCTGGCTGGCGAACAGAACCGCCAGTGTCAGAGCCCAGAGCTGCCCGAGTTAAGCCGGCGGCAACCGCGGCGGCCGAGCCGCCAGATGAGCCGCCCGGGACACGGCTTTTATCCCAAGGATTTCGCGTTACGCCGTAGGCCGAGTTCTCGGTGCTTGAGCCCATAGCAAACTCATCTAAATTAGTTTTGCCTACGATTGTGGCACCGGCTTCCTTTAGACGGCCGACAACAGTGGCGTCATATGGTGAGTGGTAGCCCTCCAGTATTTTTGAAGCGGCGCTAAGCGGCCAAGCTTTGACGGCAATATTGTCCTTGATCGCGATAGCCATGCCAGCTAAAGGGCCATCGCTTCGACCCTTGATCGTGTCTTGGTAAAGAAATGCGTTTAAACTATCCTTCACCATCATCAAACACTGCCGGAATTTTGATCTGATCCTCTTGAAACTCCGGCGCTAAACGCTTTAGTTGGGCCTGAGTAAGCTGATTATCCTGAGGATTATCGCACCTGAGATGATCTAGACCGACTCTTTCCCGAAGTCCTTTTGGTTGACTCTTTGGGCCGCCGTGAAGCTGTTCAACGAACTCAACAATTCTCGGCAAGTCAGCGTTGAGCGCTTGGCGTTCTTTGGTTGAAAGATTAATTCTGGAGAGCTGGACAAGATGATTAATCTCCTCAGTGGTCAACGACATTCTTGGTTGAGTATATCACTTAGTAACCGGACCACCCAGCATTGAGGGGTGCGGTTAAGGTAGCCGTTAGAATTTCAGAGCCCCTTAAGCAGCTCGAGGAATTCCCTTTCCGACAGCGTCTTCACACCTAATGAGCGGGCTTTGCTTGCCTTTCGGCCCGGGTTATCGCCCAAAACGACGAAATCTGTATTTTTCGATACCGAAGAGTTCACATCTGCTCCGGCTTGGCGAGCCCTGTCTTCAATCTGAAGGCGGGTCACTGAGCTTAGAGTACCGGTAAAAACGACAGATTTTCCTGCCAGCGGGCCGGCTGGGCTCTTTCTGCCGGTCTTAGCGCTTGGCTGGTCATCGACTTCTACCTCTTTTAGTAATCGTTCAATCAGCTGGCGCGACCTGCTTGAAGCAAAGTACTCGGCGATACTCTTTGACACGACCGGCCCGACGTCATCAACTTCTTCAAAATCCTTACTCGTGGCGGCCATTAGGCGTTTCAGGGAGCCAAAATGCCTAGCAAGCGCCGCGGCGGTTTCCGTGCCGACATGGCGAATGCCGAGAGCGTAGATAAACTGTCGCAGGTTGACTCGCCGTCGGGAGTTGACTGCTGAAACGATGTTTTCTGCCGATTGCTCGGCGAACCCTTCCAGCTGGGCGATATCACCCGCGCTAAGTTGGTACAAATCAGCCGGATCGGCGATCAAGCCAGCGTCGTAAAGACGATCGATTACCTTCGGCCCCAAACCCGGAATGTTCATCGCCGATCTAGAGGTAAAATGACGCAGTTGTAGGACTCTTGAACCAAGACACGAACTGTTAAGACATCGATAGCTGGCCTCACCCTCAGCTCTGGCGACCGGCTTGCCGCAAACAGGACAGCGTTCAGGGAACTTAAACTTCTTCTCTTTACCTGTTCTAAGCTGTATTACCGGCCCAACTACCTCGGGTATAACGTCGCCTGCCCGCCGCACGACGACCGTGTCGCCTATCAGGACACCGCGTTTACTAATCTCGTCTTCGTTATGCAGCGTTGCCCGACTAACTGTCACACCTCCTACCTCGACCGGTTCGAGGATCGCCACCGGCGTTAAAGTTCCTTGACGGCCAACCTGAACCTCGATATCTAATAATTTCGTCGTTGCCTCCTTGGGGGCAAATTTTAGCGCGATTGCTCCTCGGGGGGCTTTGCCGACTACACCCAGCTCTTCAAACAGTTCCCTTGAATCAACCTGCACCACAATGCCGTCAATTTGATAGGGTAGTTTGTCTCTTTTGGCGATTATCTTCTCTCGATATCGCAAGACCTCTTCGAGAGAACTAGCAAGCTTGTTTAGCTTAGTATTGGCCTTGAACCCTAACTCCTCCAGCTCTTCGTGTTCAAGGTGATGCAGTTTCACCCGCGGTTCGATAAAAAGCTGGTAGGCAATAAAACTAAGATCGCGCTTGGCTGTTAGCTTGGGGTCTAATTGCCTTACAGCGCCGGCGGCGGCGTTACGCGGATTGGCAAACACGGCCAAGCCCTCTCGGCGGCGACTTTCGTTGAGCTTGTTAAACGATTCAAGCAGCATATAAATTTCTCCCCTGATTTCGACCTCTCCAGCTATCTTCGAACGTAGTCTCAGCGGCACCGCGTGAATTGTTCTAACGTTGGCGGTGATGTCTTCGCCGATACGGCCGTCACCTCGGGTGGCCGAGCGCACTAGTAAACCGTCGCGATAGATTAAACTGCAGGCCAGACCGTCGACTTTAAGCTCTGCGTAAAGTTGCGCTTGTTCGACTTGATCGTTCAGTTTTTTTAGTCGCTCAAACCAAGCCGTAAGCTCAGCATCCGAGAAAGCATCCTGCAGTGATAGCATCGGCACTCGGTGCGAAACCTTCTGGAATTTCTCCAGCGGCTCGCCCCCAATCCGCTGAGTCGGCGAATCCGGCGTAACCAGTTCGGGATATCTCTCTTCAAGCGCTCTCAACTCACGGGTTAATGAATCGTAAACCGCGTCGGTTACTGACGGGTCGTCCAAGACGTGGTAGCGATAACGCAAATCGTTAATGGTTTTTCGTAATTTCTCCGCCCGCTTAGCAGCCGCTTGCTTGGTAGGAAAAGCCATTTAGCTAATAATTTTCAATTATCATTTTTCAATTTTAAAATAAGCATCAATCTCAATTATCAATTAGGTTTGGCCATTGAAAATTAATTGAAAATTGAGAATTGTAAATTGAGAATTGTAAATTGCAAATTAGAGCCCTCATATCAGCTCATCTCCATTAATTTCTTAACCCTATCAGTAATCGGGGGGTGGGTGGAAAAAATTGTGGTAAACCAAGATTGCCCGTGCCCCTCTTCTCGTCCGAACGGCTCATCAATAAATAAATGAGCCGTGGCGCGGTTGGCTCGCTTCATCGGCTGATTGTAGTGGGCAATTTTTTTTAACGCCAAAGCTAATCCCTCCGGATAACGGGTCAGCAACGCTCCAGTAGCGTCAGCCAAATATTCCCGTTTGCGCGACACCGCAAGCGAGATCAGTTGGGCAAATAGCGGCGCCAGAATTGCTAGGATCAAGGCAATCAGGATGATATAGCCGCCCCCTTGGTTACCGTTTCGGGAACGCGAGCCACCCCAAAACCAGTTGCGCAGCATTAGATCGCTTACCAAAACAATCGCGCCGACCAAAGTGACCGCCACAGTCATTACCAAAATGTCCCGATTACCGATATGAGCTAGTTCGTGGGCAATCACACCCTCAAGTTCGCTCCTCTCCAAGGTTTCTATCAACCCTGTTGTTACCGCCACGGCCGCCGTTTTCGAATCTCGACCGGTAGCGAAAGCGTTAGGCGCTGGGTCGTCAATTACATAAACTCGCGGCTTGGGCAGCCCGCCGGTAGTTGCCAGATTCTCCACGATTCGGTGCAGCTCGCGATACCGACCCTCGTCGGCCGGTTTGGCGCCGGTTACTGCTAGAGCGATTTTGTCGGAGTAGGAGTAAGAGACCCAGCCCTGAATCACAGCGATACTTACGGCAACCCAGAGGATAATTTGAGCGTCAAAGGCGTAACTTAACAGCCAACCAATACCGATAACCAACAGCAAGAAGATGAAAAACATGTAGAACGTGCGGCGCTTGTTGGCATCAATCTGCTTGTACATTCCTTGACATTTTACCAGTTTCAGGTAAAATTTGCGTGTATTCGAACGTTAAAAGCGGCTCCAGCCGCGAAGGAGAAAAAATTGTGATTGTCTTTCTTTTGTTGGCAGAGGCAGCGATACTTGTGACAACTCTCTTCTTGTTTCCGCTTGATCCGTGTGATGGTGGGCCTATCGTTCGTGGCAACTATAGACGTGACGAGGATAATGATCTATTCGATCGAAAGTGGCGAAAGCGAAATGGGCGGCGAAGGCGAAAAGTTTTATCCAGTGATTTTTTACTACCCGCTGACCGTACTACCCATTCTGTTATTTGCGTCGCTAATAGGTGCGGGTAGCAGGCTTGTAGGTCGCTGGCTGTGGTCAATCGCAACCAGCTCAGGCAGATCAGCAAGGCGCAAGGCACGGGAGCAGCAGGCGGTGGTTAATAAGATCGACCGTCTAGAGAGTGTCGTTGTCGTCAAGCACCGAGAGGTCCGAGCGGTATTGGTTGGGCACCGCGACGAGGCCCAAGCTAGTCTGGATTCGTTAGATGCCATAGCTAACTATCGTGGCACTAAAGACGGCAATATCTTGAACCAGCAAAGGGCTAAGGAGTTAGCCGACCGCTTGAGGGAAATTGTCAACGCACTCAATAAAGACATCTCGGAGTGCGACAAGGCTCTTGCGACGAGTAAGGAGCAGGTAGACTCTCTGAGGTTGAAGTTCAGCCATCATCAGGCCATTGAGGCCATAGGCCAGGCTTACCGCCTGCTCGAAAAGAACCAGGCCGAACAGCCGTTCCTCAAGAGTCTCCTAGAGGAACTGAAGGACACGTGCGAGGTGGCCAACCGACGGCTAGAGGAGTTGTTGGCCGAGGGGCAACAACAAGTTAAAAGCCGTTTAGAGGCGGAGGAAGAAGTCCAGCAGATCAATGCCGTACACTAACCTTCCTGACTGTGAATCGAATGCCCCCGCAAGGGGGCATTTCCTTAAAACTGCACCTTGACTGGTTCTTTTTCGGCCGCGGTGGCTTCAAAAAACTCGCGCTTGGCGTAACCGAGCATTCCGGCGATTAAGTTGGTCGGAAAAGATTCTACCTTGATATTGAGATCGCGCACGTTGGTGTTATAGAAACGGCGCGCCGCTTGGATTTTGTTTTCGGTGTCTGATAATTCGCGCTGCAGCTCCAAAAAGTTAGTTGACGATTTTAGATCTGGGTAACTCTCGGCTACCGCGAAGATAGACTTAAGGGCTTCTGTTAGCATATTCTCTGCTTTGGCCTTATCGCGCAGACCCTGAGCTGACATCGCCGAAACACGGGCTTGGGTAACTTTGGTAAAAACTTCTTGTTCTTGCTTGGCGTAGCCCTTGACTGTTTCAATTAGGTTGGGAATTAAGTCGTAACGACGTTTGAGCTGAACATCTATATCACTCCACGCCTCATCGGTGCGGTTTTTCAGCGTCACCAAGCCGTTATAAGTAACAATCAACCACAGCAGGACTACTCCGACGACCGCTAAGATTATCCAAGTTGACATCAGTGCCATTGTATTTCTCTGAAACTCACTCTGCAAGGGCTTTGATTAGAAAACTACCGGAAATCCAACTCTCTGGAGTTGTCTGAGTTCAGAAACGGCAGCAGGGCGTCTAAACCAAGATCACCCCTGAACAGGGCGATTATTATCATTGCCGTAATGACTATTAGAACCAAAGCCAAAACAACCAACAATCCGATGACAATAACTCGTGTCGGATCTTTCTTGGCGGCAATGACTTCCTCTACCTCTTCCGTGGTGATTAAAGAATCGTTGGCTTTGAGGGCCTGCTCAGACATATCTTTATAATACCAACCCGTGCTGAGAATGGGACTCAGAGACCCTTAGCAATTAGCTCAAGCGCCTTGTCTAGTGCCGGGTCGCTCTGATCGGTCTTTTCCGAGCCGACTGAAACATCAGGAGTCAGCCCTACACCGTTAATCTCTCTTCGCTTAGGGGTAAGCCACTCGGCGATAGTTAGTCTTAAGGCGGCGTTGTTGTTGAGCGGAATCAAATCCTGAACCGAACCCTTGCCGAAAGTCTGCGAGCCGACTACTTTGGCCCTCCCCCAATCCTGCAGGGCTCCAGCCAAAATCTCGGCGGCGGAAGCTGTGCCTCCGTTTACCAGAACAATCACGGGAGTTTGCGGCAAAATAGGAATGCTCTCACTTTTTAGTTCCTCTATTTTGCCGTTTTTGTAGCGCTCAACGACCACCGTAGAGGGCGGCAGAAACAGTCCGGCCACAGGTGGGACAACGCTAAGAAAGCCCCCGGGGTTATTTCGCAAATCAATGATGACTGCCTTGTGGTTGTCGCGCTTGGCAAGCTCAACCGCGCCCCGAGCCAAGCCCTCGGTGTCTTCACCGAATTGGCGAATCTCAAGCACGGTGATATTGCCCTCAATCGTTCGAGCGATGACAGATTTTACTTGAATTAAGTCTCGGACAATCGTAATTGGCACCGGACGGCTAGCGTTCGATCTCGAAACACCAAGCGTTACACTGGTGCCGACTTCACCCCTAATACGGCTAACGGCTTCATCAAGCGACATCCCTTCCGTGCTAACTTCGTCAATGCTAATAATAATGTCGTTTGGCTTAAGCCCGGATCGCTCGGCTGGCGAACCAGCCAGAGGCGCCACAACAGTAATGAGCCCTTCTTTCTCCGTCAGTTCGGCTCCGATGCCGGTGAATTCTCCCCGTAGCTCATCTTCAAGATCAGCCCGAGCTTTAGAGGGTAGATACGAGCTAAAGGGATCGCCAAGACTCTCAACCAGCCCTGCAATCGCCCCCTCAACGGCTCGAGAGGAGTCAAGTTCGCCAACGTAACGCTCTTTGATTAGTCCGTGAACGCGCCAAAATTGACCAAGATCAAGATCTTCTTGACTACGCTGATAGATGCCGCCAAACCAAAAGCCGGCCAAGAAGACGAGCACTACAGCCGCTCCAGCGAGAAGTCTAAGTAGTAATCTTCGCCGCAGCAGGTTGCCGGTGTCTTTTAGCTTTCCTAAGGATTGCCCTTTGCGCTGGAACATCTTTTATGGTCGCCCCGCCCAGTAATCGGCCATCGGAGTCGTAGAGAACCATTGACTGACCCGGCGTAATTGCTCGAACTGGCTGGCCAAGTTCAACAACGGCGCCTTTATTGCTTGGGTAAATTTTAGCCGGTACATCTTCCTGACGATATCGGATTTTAACCATGGCGACAAACTTAGACCGGCGCGGACTGCCAAGCCATCGGATCGGCTCGCTTGTAAACTTATCGGCGTAAGTCTGATTGTCGTTGCCAACAACGAGCAGATTCTCCCTCGTATCCTTGGCAACTACATATAGCGGCGGCACATCTCCTTGCCAGAGCACGGTATCGGCGCCGAGCCGCTCACCGATTGTGTAAAAATTGACCCCTCGATGCTTGGCGATTTGACGCCCGTCAAGGGTTAAAACCGTCCCCTCTTCCCACTTAAGAAAGTTGGCCAGAAACCTCTTTACCGGCAAGCCGCCGGTAAAACAGACGCCCTGAGAATCTCTTTTGTTAAAAGTCGGCAAATCGAACTTCTTGGCCAATAGACGAACCTCGGGTTTTATCAGCTCAGATAAGGGAAAAATTAGCCGAGGCAAAATCTCGCCATCAATCGCCCAGAGGAAGTAGGTTTGGTCTTTAGCGGAATCCATCGGCTTATAGATTCCGTAATCATCGGCCCCTGCGCCCTGACGACGAAGCCGAGCGTAGTGCCCCGTGGCGATAAAATCAATCTCAAACTGGCTCAACTGCCGCCAGAGCGCCTTAAATTTAATTTCTCGGTTGCAGAGAATATCCGGATTTGGCGTTAAGCCGCGGGAGTAACCGGCGACAAACTCTGTAATCACCTTTCGGTAATACTGCTGGCTCAGATTGACGCTGAAAAACGGGATACCGAGCTTCTCGGCAACCATTCGGGCATCTGCCTCATCAGCTTGCCACTGGCAGGGGAAGTCCTTGGTACCTTGCCAGCCGACGATAAAAACCCCTATAAGGTCATAGCGGCCCCCCTCCTTCAACAGGGCCGCGGCCACAGAGGAGTCGACTCCACCTGATAGTAAGACAGCAACTCTTTTTCGCATCGTTAAAGTCGAACAATAGAGGTTAATGATTCAAGATTCAAGAGTCATATGTTTCATTTCTGAGCGCTCCGCGCTAAAGTTGGCCGCCTTTTAGACAAGACTTAGCAACTAATCGGTAAAGTTTTGCGTGAACATCTTGCCGTAGATGCCGCCATCAATCACCCCGATGCCGATTTTACGGTAATCTGACCCAAGAATGTTGGCCCGATGCCCGGGTGAGCGCATCAGCCCGTTATGAGCCAGCTCCACAGACGGAGCGTAAGCGATGTTTTCTCCTGCTGAGCGGAAAGTTACCCCACCTCTTTCCATCCGGTCAAACGGCGATAACCCCTCGGGGGTCTGGTGGGCAAAATAGCCCCGAGCAAACATGTCGATTGAGTGAGCTCGGGCCACCTCGGCGATTTTCTCATCAAAAACTAGCACCGCTAAGCCAACAGCTTGCCGCTCGCGGTTAATCAACTCCAGCATTTTCTGCTCGCTGGCGCGGTCAATTGTGACAGCGCTGGTAGTGAAGTTAAGATCGACCGTCTCATCCGGCGCCACGATTTCTTCCGTCTGCGGCGGCACGGTCAGAAAAGTTAGCGATTCTTTCAAATCCCGCCCCAGTATTTGATTTAAGTACGACTCAACTGTGGCGGATCTCTGGACAAACTTACTGCCGATTGCCGAAGAATCAATTTCGTTTTTTAGCTTGGCCGGAACCGGCAAGGAGATAATAATCGTCAGGATGACCGCTACAATCACAATCCCTTTCAGTAGAGCGGGAGCAAGACCGGCTAGGCGGTTAGGCAAAGCGGCGCGGATTTTGGCCGGAACCAAGGGGTAAAAAAACTTCAACGCTAAGGCGTATAGAAGCTGCAGGAAAAACCAGCTCAGGAAAAAGGCAATTGGGGCGGCTAAGGGGTCTTGAATGCCTGTTTTTTCGCTAATCCACACTCCAACCGGTTTATAAGTTAGCACCGCCAAAAAAACCGTGAGGAAAAAGCCGATTAGCTCAAAAGTCTGTTCTATAAAGCCGCGGCGGATGCCTTCAAAAAAATAAAATAGGAAAACGCCGACGATAATCAGATCAATCCAATTCATCACCAATCAAGATTGAACAAATCTTTTGCCGTTTGCGTCGTTTGCCTGGCAACATCTTCCATTTCTATATCTTTAATGGCCGCTACCGTTTTGGCAACCTCAACCACCGCTCTTGGATCATTTCTTTTGCCTCTAGCGCTCTGGGGGGCAAGAAACGGCGAATCGGTTTCCAGCAGAATCGCCTCAAGCGGCAACTCGGCAATCAGCAAGCGCAAGGGCTCATTAGCCGGATAAGTAATATTGGCTGTGAAAGAGATATTTAGGCCAAGATCAATCAGCTTTTTGGCCTGCTCGGCAGTACCGCCAAAACAGTGAACAACGCCCCTAACTCCTTTAAACTCCTCCAGCATCATCAAAAGGTCGCCGTAGGCCTCTCGACAGTGAATAACCAACGGCAATCGGCTGTCCTTGGCAAATGCCAGAAACTGCCGAAAGGCGCCTTGCTGCAAGTGCGCCGAGCCCTTGGAGCGACCGTGAAAGTAATCGAGCCCCACCTCACCTAAGGCAACCAGTTTGGCGTTAGCATGAAGCAGGCCCTCCCATTCCTTCAAGATTGCCGGAAGCTTTTCAATTAAGCCCGGCTCGACGTCGTTAGGATGCAATCCAACTGTTCCCCAAACTAGCTTGTTCTCAAGCGTCAGATTATTAATTTGGTCAATTGAACTTAAGGTGGTGGCGATGTTGATAACGCCGATACTCTCTTTAGAGAGCTCATCGAGCACTACGGCTCTGTCGTTGTCAAACTGGGGAAAATCAAGGTGAGCGTGCGCGTCAATCAAGCGCATCTAAGAGGCGGCAACAAGGGTAGCGAACGTAACCGTCGCAAGGATAACCGCCGAAGAAAATATTACCCTTGAACGAATCCGCTCATGAAGAATCTCCCACGAGGCAAAGAAAACAATTATCGGGCCAATCACGGCAATTATGGTGGTAAAGATAACTCCTAGCGCGTCAAAGGCGTAAAACCTAGTCAGCATTTGGGCGGCACCGAGCAGAGCGCTAATTAATATCAAACTCCAGCCGTGGCGGTTCACCTGATGCCATCGGGGCCGATAGTACGACAAGAAGAAAACCGCCAGAACAAAAGTCCTGACGGCATAAAGCGCAACAGGAGTGTAAGAAAAGAGCAGCTCTCGAATGATGATGCTCTCCAGCGACATCAAAACAACCGCCAAAAACAAATTGTACGTGGTTTTTGTTACGTGGAGATGTCGCTTTTCCACTCTGGCAAAAATTAGCGCCACGCTGGCAATCAAGCCGGCTATAAAGATTCGACTGTCAAATTCCTCTGGGAAGAAGACCGCCGCCAGTAAAATTGTTACCAGCGGGCCGGTCATGGTAATCATCTCGTGATCGTAGACGCTCTCTTTTTCCAAACTTTGGTAAAACAGAACGTTCCAAGCGATCGCTATGACAATCATCAGCACGACCAGAAACAGCATGTTTGGCAGAAAGACAACGTCCCAGTTGACGTAACCTAAACTTGGCACCAGTACCGCGGTAACAACAAATAAAAACAGAAACAGTAGCGGTATGTAGCGGCTGATGCCGATCTTGATCCTTGAGAGAGCAAGTTTGTCGGCTACCAGAGCGCCAGCCCCGGTAATGGCCGAGATAAGCGCAAATAGCATGCTCTCAGCATAGCACGGCTAAACGGCCTTTGGGCAACCGCGGCTTCACTCGGCGCGGCGAGGGAATATCGGTTGCGCGCTAAGGTTCTGTAACTGACGGCGAGTCTCCTTGGCTGTTTTGGGCATAACCGGTTCCAGTAAACCAGCGATCACCAACAGCTTATCAACCACCTCTTTCAGCTCGGCCAGTTTTTGCTCCGTATCTACCCATAACTGCGAGGAGGTAATTGCTTGGTCGCAGTCCCGAGCGAGTTTGGCAGACGTTTCAAGCAAAAGATGAAAATCCAGCTTGCCTAGTGTTTTATCAAGCAGTTTCTCGGCGCTAACGTTAACGCTCGGCTTGTAATTGACCTTTTTCGCAAGTCCGACTGTCCTGCTGAGCAAATTACCGATTCCGTTAGAGAGCTCGCCGCTGTAGAGCCGATCAAAATCTTCCCAGCTAAAATTGGAGTCCTCGTAAAAGTTCAATTGACGACAGAGCAGATATCGGCAAGCATCGGCGGCAAACTCACCCGCTACTGAGTAACGCTCAAGCAGCTCACGCGGGTAAACGATGTGACCGGTAGATTTAGAGAGCTTTTTGCCCTCAACGTTAATAAAGCCGTGCACGAGCAGTTTTTTCGGCAACTCGTAACCTGTTGCCAGCAGCAGCGCCGGCCAGATGATGGCGTGAAATTTTAAGATATCCTTGCCGATAATTTGGATATCGGCCGGCCAAACTTCGTCGATTTTTCGGCCCGACAGTTCGATGCCGCTGAGGTAGTTAAACAGCGCGTCCACCCAGACGTACATTATATGACCAGGATCTCCCGGCACCTCGACGCCCCAGCCGTATTTGGCTTTCGGCCGCGACACCGACACCTCATCGTAAGAGCCCGACTCGAGCACATTCAGCACCTCCTGTCTTCTTGTTTCGGGATAAACGGCCCCCTTAATCCAATTTCGAATTTCGAGTTTCGAATTTCGAATCTTGAGAAAGTAATTTTCTTCCTCTACTTCTTCTAGCCGAACCTCGTGAACGGCGCATTTGCCCTCCACGATTTCCTCCCCGCGCTTGAGCGCCTCACAGCCGGTGCAATAGAGGCCTGTATACTTCTTCTTTGCCAGCAGTCCCGCCTTGGACAGTTGTTGCCATTTCTCTTGGACAAATTTTTTATGAGACTGGTCAGTCGTGCGAATAAAATAATCAAAATCAATATCGAACTGCTTGCCGAGCGCCTCAAACTTGCCGGCGGTCTTGTCGGCCCACTCTTGTGGGGATTGGCCGGCGGCTTTGGCGGCCTCGAATACTTTCACCCCGTGCTCGTCGGTACCGGTTAGAAAAAAGACTTCGTCGCCGCCAAACTTATGGTAGCGCGCCAAAACGTCTGCGGCCAAAAGCTCGAAAAGAAAACCGATATGCGGCTCGGCGTTAATGTATGCAATTGAAGTGGAGATGTATGTCTTTTTCACGTCCTAATTGTAGCGTAAACCCACCAAGAAATCAGGTAAGAAAAACCGCTCGGTTCCCTTGGATGCCATACGTCATATATGACGTATGGCAAAGGAATCGCTTTTCCAAGCGAGCCAAATATGCCCTCTAGACAGGCCAAGATGTGTTAATCACTAAATAGAGCGACCAGAGTGCGTTCACGTCCGAATTTATCTAGATCTTTAGCGGCTAGCTGTCCACTCCATTTCACGAATGACTCCTTACCGCGCAGCAGATGTTCTATAAACCCGGGTTCGTTTATGTAAGCGGCGAAGCCATCCGAGAACAGGACCGCCGTTGTATCAGTAAAAGGAAATGTGCCGCTCAACATGAACCTCTCCGCGCCCGATTCCCCGGTTAGGGCGCCGTAAGCAACATTCTCGCCATGAGCCACATATGGCTTGTTTCGCAGGTCGCGCCTCACGAACTGGCGCCGCTTGGGATCACGCCAATCACCAGAATCGTGCTCTAGGTATTGATTAGTTTTCTTAAGCCCGTCAGGTGAGATAAAGGTGAGTTTTCCCGATGAATTAAAATGGGCAACTTGGCAGTCTCCGATACTAGCCCAAGAGAGTACCTCATCTGAAATCACGGCGCCAACAGCTACACAGCCGGCGTAGTCATTAACTAAATGATCACACTCAAACGCTCGTTAAGGCTGGCAATGGCCGTATTTGCCTGTTTTAAACGCTTTAGGGCTGTACCAGCTTGGGAGTTCACAAATGTTTGGCAACAAAATCTCGCCGCCTCGGCAGCAGGGCTGGGATTCGGATAGTGGCGAAGCGCCTCTTCCGTATCAACACCGCGCCAGTCCGGGTCAATCAGCGGATCGCGAGTGATGCCATCAGCCACGCAAACTACCCCACCCTTGACGGCATAGGCATCCTCTGGTGGCACAAGATTGCCATGCCTGTTGTTCAGGAGACTAATAATCAACGTTTTCATCTGCTTGCCTTCATCATAACGGCAAACTCACCTTGGGGTTAGAGAAACACATCAAAAAACAATTGTCGGCTTGTTTATTATCACTACCTATTTTGATAAAAGCCTCCCATGAACATTAAAAATACTATCAGTGCTAAAGAAAAAACCGAGACCAAATGGCCAGCAACTGGCGTCCGTTTGCTCAAGACTTTAGGGCGCGGGATAAACGAGATTCCGCCCAAGGAGCCACGCCTCGTCAACTCTGTAATAGAGTTCTGCGAGCTGACATACGATCAGGCTCTGCGGGAATTCGAAGCATTGATCAGTGCTGCAGCTGAAACTGCTCGTGATTTGAGCTGCGAGTGGTGCTTCGACCAAAAGTGTCCTACTTCGGCAATCACCGCCATTTCCTTGCTTGCTGGCGATCCAAAGCCAGTAAAAGACAGGTCCGCTATCGCCGCCGTTATCGTGGAGTGCAAAGAGATACCGAAAGTATTATGCCAACTTAACGATGGCACAGAGGTGGCTATTGGGTTGGGGGAAATCGGACACCTCAGACACTCACAGTTCGAGCACCCCGAATTCCAGAACCTGTTCTCGTTTCTCCTAAACTGGAGATACTCCATTCGGACGCTCTGGTCGACCCGATTGGTCAATCGTATCGGTCGCCTCCTAATAAGGGACGGGCCGAGGGCCTTAGGCGACGGCAAGAGCAACACCGCCCTAGTGAGCAGACTGGATCCAAGGGAGGAGCAATCATTCTACGAGCCATGGGAAGGACGGCTGCGCGAAGAGATAAACCTGCCGGATTTTTCTGATGAAGATGTCGAGAATATAGGCAAGTTACTCTGTTCGGCTGCTTTTGGCTCCGAGATTTGCGAAATCAGGCCAATCGACGCTCTACATCAGTGGCTAAAGCAGCACCGGGTACAGGAATTACTTCGATACGGCCTTACTCCCGAAGAAGTAGTGATACTGATTCGCGCCACCGAAAGTCGCCTTGGCCCTGAAATTGTGGTTCGGTTGGAGTTCGATCCCGAGAAGGGACGTTTTAACCCCTATTTCCTAATCAACGATCATCGTGGCGAAGGCGGTCATCTCGTCAAGCTGGCTGAGATCCCCCATCCGATATTGGTTGATTTCTTCAGCCAAACAGAAGAACTATTCAAGGAAGATCTTTTTCGGCTGGTTCTTCGAGAGCACAAGAGAAAAGCCGAGTGGCTTATCCTGGAGGCCGAAGAACACTAGCGATCTCCCCACTTATCCCGTCGGTAACGGCGGGATTTTGTTTAGCCTCCAGCCCCCTTATCGCTTAAAAGCGATGATCGGGCTAAATCTAGTAAGTTTTTTTGCTCGGAGCTAAGACGATCACGAGCTCGCCTCTCGACGGGTTTTCTTGGTAATAATTTTTGAGCTCGGCAACCGTTGCCCGCCTAACTTCTTCAAACTGCTTGGTCAGCTCGCGTCCGACAATCATCAACCGCTCGGCGCCGCCGAACTCAATAATTTGATCGAGCAGTTTTAGCAGTCTCGGCGCGGTTTCGAAAAATACAACAGTTTGGTCGCTCGCAAGGAGTTTTTTAATAAAGGTTTGGCGGCCCTTTTTGGTCGGCACGTAACCGGCAAACCAAAACGAATCAGCCGGCACTCCGGCCACAGAAAGGACAGCTGTAATCGCCGAAGGTCCCGGGATCGGCACCACTCGGATCCCCTCTTGGTGCGCTCGTTCCACCAACAACCCACCCGGGTCTTGAACGCCCGGCGTTCCGGCATCCGTTACGTATGCAATCTCTTTGCCCGATTTGAGCTCGCTGATGATTTTACTAATTTTGCCCGCGCTGTGTTGATGGAAACTCTCCAGCGGTTTATCGATCCCAAATTCCTCACAGAGAACTTTCGTCCTCCTTGTATCTTCACAATACACTTTTCCGACCGCTCGCAAAATCTCCACCGCTCGATAAGTAATGTCCCTGAGATTGCCAATTGGAGTTGCGATTACATAAAGCATGATTAAGTATTTTGGAGGTGGCGAAATCGCCACCTCCCATGGTCAGTCAATGCCTGCCCGGTGCTGGCCATCCAATTCTTGGTTCAACCGCGCGATCTCTTCCTCGGTGTAGCTTGGCTCGTCTTCGACAAACTCACCGCGAACTATGCGGCCGATCCAGGTCAGGGTATCCTTCAACCCCAAGGGGTTAAAGAGCGCTACCAGCACGACAAACAAGAACACCAAAAGAAGTAGTAGCATTTCCTGCCTCCTTGGTTAGCTAATTGTACGTTTTTTAAGTTGCCCAGACAACTCGACCCACTGCTCGAAGCTTAGCGATTGGGCTCGCCAGTCATGCGGCACTTTCGCTTCGGTAAAAATCTCCCTCAGAACTGGCTTGCTTAGAGCCAAGTCGCGGCTAAGCGCGTTAATAAGCATTTGCCGCTTGTGGCGAAAACCGGCCTCAACCGCCGGATAAAACACGGAATCTGCCTTAGCTTTCTGATCAATCTCAAGACTAACGATTGCCGAGTGAGTTTTGGGGCTAGGATAAAAACTGCCCGGCTTGACCGTGCGAATCAGCTTGGCTTTGGCGTTGGCCTCAACCAAAATGGTTAGAAACCCTCTGTCGCTGGAGCCGGCCCTGGCGACTATACGCTCGGCCATTTCTTTTTGCACCAGCAGGACGACTCTGGTTGGCTTGATGGTCAAGCTGAAGGTTTTGCGAAGCAGAGGTGAGGTGATGGAATAAGGAATATTACTCACAAGCTTGTAGGGGTCGCCATCAAGCGTCCAGTCAACTCGCAAAGCGTCACCGCGAATTATTTTCAGGCGACGGTGCTTTTTTAGGCGCAGATAGTTGGCAAATTCGTAGTCGATCTCGATCGCTATCACCTTCTTGGCGTGCTCAAGCAAGGCAAAAGTTAGCGCCCCCAGCCCGGGACCGATTTCAACAACTGTTTCTTCCTCAGAAAGCTCGGCCGCTTCAACCATATCGGCAATAACCGCCGGATCAACCAGAAAATTCTGACCAAACAACTTTTTAGGATACTTTTTTAGTTCGCGCAGGATTTCTGCTGGCCTCATCAGATTGGCTAGATTTTAACCCGAGAAAATCCGTAATTCTAGTTGAGAATTTGCTCAACTCTGACTGAGCTTAAAACTCCCTGACCGAGTGCGCCGCCAAGTTGAGTAAAAAGACTGGGATGAAGATCTATCAGTACGCCTTGGGCGCCGCAGATACAGCCGTCATTTCTAATGATAATGGAGCGGCCGTTAGCCATATTAGTCACTCGGAGTTCGGTACCTCGGGGGAAGGCGTCGGTGGCAACTCTTGTTCCGCAACAGTCGTACCACGTTGCCTTACCGAACAAGGTCAAGCCGATTTTCAGCTTTGTTCCAATTTTAATTATTCGATTACGGACCTGCTCTAGCACAGTCGTGCCGATTAAGGTTTTGCTGATCAGATCACCGTTTTGACGGATTACCAGATAGTCTTTCTGCAGGCGGCCGTTTTGGCCCTCTTGAACCACTTGGCGCTCGCCCCGCCAAAGACCGGCGTCTTCCTGCTCAAGCGTTTTAAAGGGTACAGTTTCAAGTTCGGCAACAGTGGTTCTGTCGACTCTGGTTATTGAGATTGTCATCTCCTGAGCCAGTTTTGTTCCCAGAGCCGGTGTAATTAGGTCATCAGCTCCCAGCGAAATTTTTTTCTCCGAGAGTAATCCAGCGACATCGCTAGCCCAAGTCCGGACCGTCAGGACTTGTTTGCCATCAAGCAGTCTGACCGGCAAAGCCCGCTGAACCGTTATAACCGTGCCCAATCCAAGACTGGGGTTAGGGAAAAACGACACCCGATCCTCAAGGTAATGCGGCCGTCCAGCTAGAGCAAAAGCTTCCTCAAGAGAGTCGGCTGGGGCGCCGATGGAAAAAACTTCTGTTGGGTGTAGCGGGTCTTGGGCTGGGGCTAAATCCCGCTCGGCCAGTGCCGGGCGATTAGCGAGCAGAAACGACAGGGCAGCAAAAATCACCAGCAACACCTTTGGCCACGCGGACGTGGTTTTCATGTGTAATCTACACTACTTAAGCCGGAATATATGTCAAGGATGGACAGCGGGAATTAAGCGGCCACTATTAGAATATAATTAACTAATCAAAATTTACTCGAAATTCAAAATTCATAATTTGAAATTGTGATATTTACACCCTGTCTATCAGACTTTCGTCGATCTCCTTAACGAATCGGCTTGGAATGGTGGCAGTGAGGCCGCCGTGGATAATGCGCTGATTGGCTAAAGTTAGATACAGCCGTTTCTTGGCTCGCGTCATGGCGACGTAGCAAAGGCGGCGCTCCTCATCAAGCTCGTTCTCATCTTCTAGGGCGCGTAAATGGGGACAAAGACCCTCCTCCATGCCGGAGATGAAAACTACCGCGAACTCCAGCCCCTTGGAGGCATGCATAGTCATCAGAGTGACCGCCTCGCTTTGGCGGTCGTAATTGTCAACTTCCGATACTAGGGCAACGTGCTCTAAAAACTCTTCGATGGTTTGGTATTCGCTAGCCAAATTCAGCAGCTCCTCAACGTTCTCCCACCGCGCTTCACCTTCCGGCGTGCCATCGTTGATGTAGTCACTATATTTTATGGCCTTAATCAGCGTTTGGGTTGCTTCAACCGGCCCCTTGGAAGCAAGCTGCGATCTTAATCCGTCAATCATCTCGTTAAACGATGTCAGCTTTGCCCCGCCGGTGATTAAAGTTTTGGGACCAATACCCCGAGGCGGAACGTTGACGACCCGACTGTACGAGTGTTTGTCTTCAGGGTTAAGTAGCAGTCTTAGATAGGCCAGAATGTCTTTAACCTCCCGTCTTTCGTAGAAGCGTATCGCCCCGATTAACCGGTACGGTATGCCTTCGGCTAAAAATATCTCTTCCAGCACGCGAGACTGAGCGTTAGTTCGATACAGTACCGCAAACTCGTTTAGTGGATAATCCAAACTCCGCAGCGCTCTAATCTCGCCGGCGATAAAATCGGCTTCGGCGTAAGCGTTAGAGGCCTCATAAACAGTTATCGGCGGCCCCTGTTCATTTTCGGTCCAAAGCACTTTTTCGCTGCGGCGGCGAACCTTCTCTATAACAGAATTGGCTCCCTTGAGTATCGTTTGAGTCGAACGGTAATTCTGCTCCAGCTTGAAAACCCGCGCTTTGGGGTAGTCGTGCTGGAAGTTAAGGATATTTTGAAAGTTGGCGCCTCTCCAAGAATAAATGGACTGAAAATCATCACCAACCACGCACAGATTCTCGGTTTTGGGATTGGTCAAAAGCGCCACCAAGCGGTATTGGGCGTTGTTGGTGTCCTGATACTCATCAACCATCGCGTAGCGAAACTGCCGCTGGTATTTTTCCCTGATGGGGGGCTCCTCTTCAAGGGTTTTAACGGTGAGCATTATCAAATCGTCAAAATCAAGCGACGCCGCCTCGAAAAGCTCCCGCTGATAGCGCCGGTACACCTCCAGCGCCACCTCCTGAAAGTGGCCGTTGACGAACTTGGCAAATTGATCAGGCGTTAGCAGCTCGTTTTTGGCGCTTGAGATGATGGCGGCGATGGCTTGGGGCTGATACTGCTTCGGGTCAAGGTTGCTCTCTTTTAGAATCCTTTTGATAAGCGCCAACTTGTCATCGGTGTCAAAAATAGTAAAAGTCCTCTTGAGTCCGATCGCTTCGGCCTCCAAGCGCAATATCCGGACACAGATCGAATGAAACGTCCCCACCCAAGGCAAAACGCTCCTCATCGCCAAGGCAGGGTTTTTCTGCCACTTAGCCCGATCGATGCCAAGAGTTGCAACTATCCGCTCGGCAAGCTCTTGGGCGGCTTTGTTAGTGAAGGTTATGGCTAAGATCTCGTCCGGCTTGGCTTTACCGGCATCGACGATGTAAGCCAACCGATGAGTCAAACATTTGGTCTTGCCGCTGCCAGCTCCGGCAAAAATTAAGACCGGTCCCTCGGTGGCTAGCACCGCTTCTTGTTGAGATTCATTAAGCCCATCTAGGTGCTGCTTGGCAATTGACATCGGTTAATAATAACCGATTGATAAAACATTTTCCCTTTGTTAATATATCTTCGAATCCCCCTTGGGTCGTCTGGTCGCATACCCCCAGACGATCGGCTCGGCCACACCGGGCGCTTCGGCGCCCGGTTCTTTATAAGAAGATTGTCTTTTGAATTTTGGCTGATAATTTGTCAGTATCAAACAGCAATGTCAGCACTCTATCGCCGCTACCGACCGGTTAATTTTGCCGATGTCATCGGCCAAGATCATATCCGCGACCCTCTGCAGCAGGCAGCGATAAAAGGAGCCCACGGCCACGCTTACTTATTTTCTGGCCCGCGCGGAGTTGGCAAAACATCAATGGCAAGAATCTTAGCCAAGGCAATCAACTGCCAAAACCCAAAAAACAAACCCTGCAATAGCTGCTCTAACTGCCGCCTGATAGACAACCAAGCGGCGACCGATATCTTTGAGATAGACGCCGCTTCAAACCGAGGAATTGATGAGGTTAGGCAACTGCGAGAACGAATCGGCTTTACGCCAAACGTTCTACCATTCAAAGTTTACATCATTGATGAAGTCCATATGATGACTAAGGAGGCCTTCAACGCTTTGCTTAAAACTCTGGAAGAGCCACCCGGACACGCCGTTTTCATCCTAGCCACCACCGAGCTTCATCGGGTTCCTGAAACAATTATCTCACGCTGTCAAAGGTTTCAATTTAGGCTTGCTAAGGAATCTGAACTGGCCCAGTTGCTGAAAAAAATCGCTAAAGCAGAGAAAATTGCCGCCGAAGATGAGGCGCTTCAGTTGATTGCCGAAAGAGCCGAGGGGTCGTTTCGGGATGCCCTGACAATGCTTGGTTCTTTGGCGCACCAAGAGCGGGACTTGGCTATCAGCGCCGAAACAGTCCGCCTAGCGCTCGGTTTGCCGCGGGGTAAAACCCTCGAGCTGATCTTAGACGCCGTCTGGCAGGGCCGACCTCGAGAACTGGTAAAGCTTGTTAAAGAATTTGTTGACGAAGGGGGCGATCTGCCTAATCTCATTCGGGCTTTAGTCGAGTTATGCCAACGGCAGATTCTAAGCGATTCATCAACCAAAACAGAAAAACAGCTTGAGACCCTAGAGTCGCTTTTAGAGGCGCTCTCCCGCAGTCGGCATCTGGGCAACCCCTCGAGTTTGCTCGTTAGCCGACTGGTCTCGCTTGCTGTTGGCTACGAACAGAACAAGCCAAGCGGGCCGCTTGTGGCTGATTTGCACCGACCGGACAAAAAACCAGATGAGACCAGAGAGGTTGATACAGTCATCAAAGCTACCGAGCCCAACGTCAGTGAGGATTTCTGGGGCAGGTTGATTAGCCGTATTAAAAATGAAAACCACGCTCTTTATGCCATATTTCGCTCCGCTCAATTTGGCGAAGTCAGCGACGAAAAATTTATTTTGACGGTGAAGTTTCGCTTCTACTGCGAACGTCTTTACGAGAAGAAAAACCGCCGCTTAATCGAAACAATCGCTTCCGAAGTCGCTGGAAAACCGCTGACGCTTGAGTGTCAAGTTAAAGCAGACCTTGATTTAAAGCTAGCCAAGGAGGATGATCTGCTCGGCTCGGTAGTTGATGTCTTTGAGCTTGAAGAAAGTAGCTGATGGATAAAAATTTCGCCAAAGTCCCGCCCCAAAATACTGAAGCCGAAGCGGCTGTGCTCGGAGCGATTTTAGTTAACAAAGACGCTATGGACAAAGTTTCCGATGTCCTTGACCACCAAGATTTTTATCTGCAAAGCCATCAGTCAATCTATCGAGCTATCAGCCGGCTTTATGAAAAGCGCTCGCCTATTGATTTAGTTACTCTCACTAACGAGCTGGAAGGCGTCGAGGAGCTAGACGATATCGGCGGGGCGGCTTACTTGGCTCAGCTGGTTAACACTGTACCGACCGCTCTGCACGTGCTGCACTACGCCCAAATCGTCAAACACAAGGCCGTCCTTCGCAAAATATTGGAAGCTGGACAAAAAATAAGTCAGCTTGGCTACGACGAAGAGCGCGAGGTGCAAGAAATTCTTGATGAAGCAGAAGCGGCCCTATTCGGAATCAGCCACAAACTTGTCTCGGACAACTTTTTGCCTATCTCCGACATTCTCGCGGCCAGCTTTGACCGAATTGACCGGCTCCACCGCGAAAAAGGTCTACTGCGTGGGGTGCCGACCGGCTTTCGCGAGCTTGACAACAAACTTTCAGGATTGCAGAATTCTGATTTGATAATTCTTGCCGCTCGCCCCTCAATGGGTAAAACCACCTTTGCCCTAAACATTGCCTTGAGCGCCGCCGTTAAAAATAAAACGCCGGTTGGTTTTTTCTCGCTGGAACAATCAAGAGAGCAGATTGTTGACCGCCTGCTTTGCGCCCAAGCGATGGTTGACGGCTGGAAATTAAGAACCGGCAATCTCAGCGAGGACGACTTCCCTTCAATCGGCATGGCGATGGGAACTTTGGCGGAAGCGCCGATCTTTATTGACGACTCCCCGACCTTAACCCCAACCGAGATCAGAACACGGGCCCGACGGCTGCAGGCGGACAATAAGCTGGGCTTAATCATCGTCGACTATCTGCAGATGCTTGATAGCCGTCGCAGCGGCGGTGATTATAACCGAGTTCAAGAAGTGTCTGATATCTCTCGATCTCTTAAAGCGCTGGCTCGAGAGCTTGACGTGCCGGTGATTGCCCTATCTCAGCTCTCGCGCGCCGTTGAAGGACGTGAGAAAAAATTGCCTCAGCTTTCCGATTTGCGCGAGTCCGGCTCAATCGAACAGGATGCTGACGTAGTTATGTTTCTCTATCGCGAAGAATACTACGACAAAGACACATCGCGTAAAGGCATTACTGACATCTTAATCAGAAAACACCGCAACGGCCCAATCGGGGAGGTTGAGCTTCACTTCAAGGCGGAACAGGCCAGATTCTACGACCTCGATCGCAAGACCAAAGCCAAGGCCTAATCGGCAGTTGGCTTTTAGATGTCCTGCGACTAATATAATTAGCGGAGGGAATATTGGCAGTTACTAGCGACGTAATCAAAACAATCGGCCGTCGGGCAAACCTGCCCGGATTTAGGGTTCGCTCTTACTTAAAGGCGATTACCGACATTGTCGGCAAGGAGCTTGCAGAAGGTCGAGCGGTGGAGCTTGAGGGTTTTGGCAAGTTCAAATTAGTTAAGCTGCCCCAGCGGCAAGCCAAAGCTAATATCGGCTCTGGAGAGAAAACAATCACCCTGCCCGAGGCGATATTGACCGAATTTGCCGCCGACAAAAAGATATTTGAGAGAAAAAGTCCTAGCGCGCCGGCTAAGGAAGAAATCTCGCGGATTCACACCAGAAAGTTAAATATTGAACTGGCTGAACTAGGAGATAAAAAAATTCCCAAAACCGTCCTTTCTATTATTCCTGAAACCATAGCCCGCAAAGTCCAAGCGGTTCCGTTTGATCTTGCGGGGAAAACTCTATCGGTGGCGATGACCGATCCTGAAAACGAAAACAGTCTTAATCTGCTACGCAAAGCCGCCAGCGGTAAAATAATCAAACCGTATCTGACTACCCAAGACGACCTGCGACACGGCTTTGAGCAATACGCCAACTTACAAGCTGAACTCAAGGAGCTGGTTGAGTCTGAGAACTTGGAGACCGTTGACGAAGAGGCGGAAAAGCCGGCCGAGGACGAGATTAGCGAAACCTCTCCGGCCTCAAAGATAATCGGCTCGCTCCTGAAAAGAGCGGTTCGCGAAAAGGCCTCGGACATCCACATCGAACCATCGGAAGAAGACGTTAATATTAGGTTTAGAATAGATGGAATATTACGCAAAGTCCTGACATTGCCTAAAAAAATCCAGCCGGCTTTGATTTCGCGGGTTAAGATTCTCTCCAACCTCAAAATAGACGAAACAAGACTCCCCCAAGACGGCCGGATTCAAATTGTGATGGATGGTAACCGCGTCGATTTTCGCATCTCAACGCTCCCGACGGTAACTGGCGAGAAAGTTGTCGCTCGGGTGCTTGACCACTCTAAAGGGGTTCTTTCATTCGATGAAATCGGTCTGACCGGACGCCAGTATAGGGCGATGGACGACAACACTAAAAAATCTCACGGCATGACTCTCGTGACTGGGCCAACCGGCTCAGGTAAATCCACCACTCTTTACGCAATTGTCAGCAAGATCAAAGACGAGTCAATCAACATTATTACGATGGAGGATCCGGTTGAATACCGAATGCCCGGGGTGACCCAAAGTCAAGTCAACGCCAAGATTGAATTTACCTTCGCCACTGGTTTGCGCTCAATTTTGCGCCAAGACCCAGACGTGGTCATGGTTGGTGAGATCCGCGATCGTGAAACCGCTGATATCGCCGTCAACGCCGCTTTGACCGGTCATATCGTTCTCTCCAGCTTGCACACCAACGATGCGGCGGGCGCCATCCCTCGTCTTCTTGATATGGGCATCGAATCGTTTCTGGTTACCTCGTCTCTTAATGCCGTAGTCGCTCAGCGTTTGTGTCGCAAAATCTGCGACAAGTGCGCCGAAGAAATAACGCTCGAAAGCGAGATACTGAGACTGGTTAATGAATCAATCGAGGAACTGCCGGAACCGGAGCGCACCGAGACAAAAAAGAATATAAAGTTCACTAGAGGTAAGGGCTGTCCCGCCTGCAATAACACCGGTTACAAAGGCCGGATCGGCATTTACGAGGTTATGATTATGAGCGAGCCGATGAAACAGCTTACCTTAAAGCAAGCTAACAGTTCTGACATCCTCGCTCTGGCAAAAAAAGAGGGACTTATCACAATGAAGCAGGATGGCATCCTTAAGGCCATTGCAGGACAAACCACTATTGAAGAAGTCTGGCGCGTTACTAAAGACTAATGCCTAGTTATCGTTACGTTGCCCGCCACATCAAAAATCGTTCATTGGTTAAAGGAACCGTCGCGGCTGATGACCTTAATCAAGCCAACCAGAAAATCAGGGAGCTTGGACTTAATCCCCTGCAGGTCAAGCAGAACTCCCTTTCAATCAAGTTTACTTTTGAGCGAAAAAAAGTTTCTTTGAGGGAAAGAATTATCTTTACTAGGCAGCTGGCGGTGATGACTAAAGCCGGCCTGCCTCTTGTTAACGCGCTTAAGGCCCTACGGCGCCAAACCGAGAGCAGTTACTTTAAAAAAGTTATTGATGATATTACCGAGGAAGTCCGCGGCGGCGCCATGCTCTCGCGAGTAATGAGCCGTTATCCTAAAGTCTTTCCCGAAATTTATATCGCTGTTGTTCGGGCAGGTGAACAGACAGGGCAACTTTCGGGAGTGCTGTTCCGGCTGGCCGACCAGCAGGAAAAACAGGCCGAGCTAATCGCTAAAGTTAAAGGCGCTCTTATGTATCCGGCGATTATCCTGATTGCCTTAATCGGCGTTGTCTTTTTGATTGTTTTCTTCGTCCTACCAAGTCTTGAGGGAATTTTTAAGGACCTTGGAGCTGATCTGCCCCTGACAACAAAACTGCTGTTTACGTTTTCTAGCAGTATGAGGAAGTACTTCTATATTTGGGCCATCGTGCTGTTTCTGCTTTTCCTTGGGGCTCGCTACTGGTTCAATCGACCGATCGGACGCCAGTTTTGGGATCGACTTAGGTTGAGGGTACCGGTTTTCGGCAATCTAACCAAGAAGGTTTATATGGCAAGCTTTGCCCATACCATGGCAATGCTAACCAGGGCCAGTCTGCCTATTATCGAGTCTCTAAAAATCGTTCGCAAGACAATTAACAACTCCCTATATGACGAAGCTTTTGCTCGGATAGAATCCCAGGTTGAAAACGGCCGCGCCCTTTCGGCGGCCATCGGCGGCGAGGACATCTTCCCCCCGATGGTCAGCCAGTTGGTTAGTCTCGGCGAGGAGTCAGGTAGCATGGAATCGGTTCTGGACGAGATCGGCACTTTCTACGACTCGGAAGTCGATAATTTAACGCGCAATTTGGCCTCGTTGATTGAGCCGATTATGCTTTTAGTTATGGGAGCCGGGGTTGGTTTTGTCGTCGCCTCCGTCCTCTCGCCGATATATAAACTGGTGGGTGAATTTTGACGAAACGCGCCCGAAGCGGCTTTACGTTACTGGAGTTATTACTGGCCGTGATGATTTTTAGTTTAGCTATCCTCACTACTTTTGGCGCTTTCAACTTCTCCCTCAGAGTAGCTAACAACGCCAAAAACTTGACCGTAGCGGCAAATCTCGCCCAAGGAGAGGTCGAAAAAATTCGCGAGCTAAGTTTTCAGGGGTTGAGTATCAATACTAATCCGTCTCCTCAGCCAACCGACAAGCTCCCCGGCGGGTTCGTTAAAGTTTACGTTGACTATTTTATGGGAGATACAAAAATTAAAATCGTTACGGTCAAGGTTTACTGGAACGACAGGCCTGAATCAAACGCCCTTACGGCTGTGACGCTTGTTTCCGAGGGAGGGGTGACAAACTGATGAGTCGGCCTCTGGCGAGTCGAAAGCCGGGTGTTAGCTTAATTGAGCTATTAGTAGTCGCGGCGATGACTTCGGTGGTGATTGGAGTGATGAGCAACATTCTGCTCGACTCCTGGAAGGGACAATTAGTTCAAGAAGCCCTCAATCAAGCCCAACAGAAAGCCCGCTTCACCGTTACCGAGATTGCTGATGTCGCTCGTCAAAGCTCGGGTGTCGTCGATTCTGTAACTTACGAAGACGAAACCTATTATTCCAACTCTAGCTCGGTTATTTTAAAGCTGGTTGCCGACGGACAAACGCCCGGCGACGTTGATTACATTGTCTTTCGCGTTAGACCAACTGATAACTCCGTGGTTGAGCGCCTCGTTTTGCCCGCTCTGGGCAGCAGTCGATCAAGCTGGAAAACGCCGCTGGCGATAAACTTAGATAACTCCCTGTTTCAAATCCGCTACTTCGAAACATCCATCGTTGAAAATGAGCTTATCGCCGAGGACAACGAATCTGTCTCTCCGGCAACCCGAATTCAGGTTCGCTCTCAGATCACTAAAGAAGTTTACGGTCGAACGGTAATTAGAGAATTCGAACAGAGGGCAGCCCTAAGGAATAAGCCATGATTGCTAAGCGACAGCGCGGTCATATTTTAGTTTTCACAATCTCAGTGTTGGCGATAATCTTCGTCATCACCGGTATAATTTTGAGTCTTTCACAGTTTGAATATTTCGGCGCTAACCGCACTTACCTAAGCCGTAAAGCAACTTATGCCGCCGAGGCCGGACTGGATCACGCCATCAGGGAGTTAAATAAAGACAGCAATTATCCGGGTGAAACCATTGCTATCGAGGGAGCCGAAGTAGCTGTTATTGTTACCGGCAGCGGCAACACCCGCCAAGTTGACGCTCTGGCCTCAATCCCAAACGCGGCCAACCCAACCTATCAGAAAAAGCTGCGCATCCAAGCCACTCTTGACTCAACCAATGTTCAATTCTTTTACGGGATCCAAGTCGGCGCTGGAGGTTTAACGATGGCCAACAATTCCCGAGTAAACGGTAACGTTTACTCGAACGGCACGATTCAGGGATCAAACGGCGCTGTAATTTCTGGCGATGTAATAGTTGCCGGCGGCCTGCCTAGCAATCCGGCAGTTGAGTCAACCACCGAGAACACCGACCAATTTTTCGGCTCGAACGTCAATAACCGCGATATCGCCCAGGCATTCACAGCCGCCGAAAACGGTTCTGCCCCTCAGGTGGCCATCCTGCTGGCTAAAGTCGGCAATCCTTCAAGCGGCCTAACTCTTAGAATTACCAACGATGCCTCCGGTAAGCCATCAACCAGTTCGCTCGCCTCCTCTACTATCCCGCCAAATTCGGTTGGGCTAACGCCCTCGTGGATAAACGTTTCGTTTTCTAGCCCGCCAACTTTGGTTAATGGGGTTAAGTACTGGATTGTGCTGGATTACAACTCCCACTCCAGCACAAATCATTGGAACTGGCGTAAAGACGGCTTTTCTCTGGGGAGTAATTACGGCAAATACACCGATAACTGGTCCCAAAGCCAAGCCAGCTGGACTGACACTGGTGGAGTTCAAGCTTTTAAAGTCTGGCAAGGCGGCTTTGCTACTTCGATTAATGATCTGACTATCGGCGATCTGGCTTCAGGAACAGGAAGGGCTAACGCTTTTAACTCTGTTATCATCCGTGGCTCAAGCTGTCCCAACATCTATTGCATTGTTGATAATCCGCCGCCGCAAGCCCTGCCAATCTCCGACGGTGTTATTGAAGATTGGAAAAATGCCGCCGCGGTTAACACCACACTTGGCGACTACACTCTGGAAATAGGTCAAAGTGCTTCGTTAGGTCCACGGAAAATAGAAGGCAATATGACAATTAATAACTCGGCCATCCTGACTCTCACAGGGACAGTCTACGTTACTGGCAATATCTTCATTGATAATCTGGCGACTATCAAGCTAGACCCGGGTTATATGTCAAATTCCGGCGTATTGCTCAGCGATGGTATTATCACCGTTTCTAATAATGTTAATTTCCAGGGAGCCAGCGCCGGCTCAAATATCTTGGTGCTGACTGCGCTTGAAAATCAAGTCGCCAACGGCATCATTTGTAGCAATGGCACCGCCGGAAGTGTCATCTACTACGCCGGTAAATCGCGCATCCAATTTGCCAACGTCTCCCAAGCCAAAGAAGCCACCGCGTGGGGCATCAATATGGATAACGGCGCAACTATCACCTACGAGTCCGGCTTGGCCAACTCCAACTTTACCGCCGGTCCCGGCGGAGGTTGGACGTTCCAAAAAGGTTCTTGGGAAGAGGTGGCGATATAAATGAAGCGTCGCGCGCTCACCTTGGTAGAACTGCTGGTAGTGATGGCTCTGGGATCAATCGTTATCGGGGTAATTACTAGTGTCCTTTACGGCTCTTGGAAAGCTCAACAGGTTCAAGAAGTCACTCAGCAGGTCCAAAATGAGGCCCGCTTTAGCGTTAACTCAGTTACTGACACGGCTCGGCAGGCGACCAGTGTGATTAATTCTCTTTCCGCCGGCTCTCAAAGCTACATCTCAGGAACAGATTCACTGGTTCTAGGGCTAAACGCCATCGATCAGAACCAAAATATTATCGCCGGCACCGATTACATTATTTTTCGCCGTAATCCGAGCAATAGCCAGCTGATCGAGCGAATCATCGTCCCCGCCGATTCAAGCGCTAGGGCAATGTGGCCTTCCCCTATAAGTTTAACTCAAAACGCCGACGGCTTTACCGTTGCCTACTATAACGCCTCTGGAGACGAGATTACCCCGGGAGTTGGCGATCTAACCCTCAGTAGTCGTCTAACGATTTTCTGTCGAACCAGTAAAATAATTTACGAGCAAAATATTGTTAGAGAGTTTGGGCAAGATGTCACCTTGCGAAACCGAATATGAATATGACTAACCCAGCGATAGGTCTTAAAAGGGGCCACGTCTTTACCTTTGCCATAATTGTCTTGGTGCTTGTTTTTGTTATTACCGGAATAGTTCTGTCACTGGTGCGATTTGAGTACTTCACTAGTAACCGATCGTTTCTGAGTAAGCAGGCGCTTAATATCGCTGAGGCCGGAGTGCATCGGGCAATTAACCGGCTAAATCAGAACCTTAATTACCCGGGAGAAGTCGACTTTGCCATTGGCGAAGGGGTGGTTACTATTACCGTCAGCGGCACCGGCTCAGGCCGCGTTATCGAGGCGCTGGCCTCAATCCCCAACGCCGCTAACCCCAGAGTGCAAAAAAGAGTCCGGGTTGAGGCGACGCTTGGGTCAACCAACGTTCAATTTTTCTACGGCATTCAAGTGGACGGCGGTGGCGTTACTCTAAACAATAACGCGGGTATATACGGCAACGTTTTTTCTAACGGCAATATAATCGGCCACGGCGGCTCGTTTGCCACCGGCGACGTCATTGTAGCCGGCGGGCTCAACGACAGCCCCTCGCTCGCGTGGGAGACAAACGACACCGACCAGCCCTTTGCCTACTCAAGCGCCACCCGGGCGATTGCCCAATCTTTCGCCGCGCCGCAAACGGGCGCGCTTAACAGAATCAGCGTGCTGCTGGCAAAAATAGGCAATCCAACCACTAATATCAATGTCAGGATCGCCCAAGACAGCTCTAATCGTCCCGGCTCGACCATCTCCAACGGCACTGCCACTATCAACCATGCCTCCGTTGGCAGCTCTCCTTCATGGGTTGACATTTCTTTTGCCGCAAGCCTCAGTCTCACCGCGGGCAGTAAATACTGGATCGTTCTCTCGTTGCCGGCCGCCAGCACCTCAAACCACTGGAATTGGCGCAAAGATTCAAGCGATGGTTACGCCGGAGAGACGGCCAAATACTCCAGCGGCGCAAACTCTAATTCATGGGCGGACTTGAACGGTGATCTGGCCTTTCGTCTTTGGCAAGGCGGCGTCGCCACAAAGATTGAGGGTTTAACGATCGGCACGCCGACCAGCGGCTCGGGCCGAGCCAACGCTTTTATTAATACCACCGCCCGCGGCACTGTCTGCCCTAATCCTTATTGCATCATTGACAATCCCTCTCCCCAGAACTTGCCGATTTCTGACGGCGTCGTCAACGACTGGAAACAAGAGGCCGCCTCCGGCGGGACTCATAGCGGTGATTATAACCTTGGTCTTGGCAAGCAGGGTAGTCTTGGGCCAATTAAGATTGAAGGTAATTTAAACCTCTCCAACAGCGCTGTGCTGACCCTGACAGGAACGATTTGGGTCACAGGCGCAATTAATATTTCCAATAACGCGGTTGTCAAACTCGATCCGGGCTACGGTGAGGGCTCTGGCATTGTTGTTACTGACGGTATCGCCACCGTTACAAACGGTGCCCAGTTCCAAGGTTCAGGTCAAAATAATTCTTACGTTTTACTTTTAAGCACACGAGACGCTAAAAATGAAAACTCAATCTCTGTCAGTAACAACTCTGTTGGGGTAATTTACTACGCGGCGCGCTCAATGATTACCTTCTCCAATAACGCCAGAGCCAAGGAAGCCACTGGCTGGGGCATAACGCTCAACAATAACGCCACCATTACCTATGAATCAGGGCTGGCAAACACCCTTTTTACCAGTGGCCCCGGCGGGGGCTGGACGATTAAGCCCGGCTCATGGCAAGAGTTGAGCGTCTAAGCTGCAAATGGCACCAGTAATTTATCTTGCCAAGCAGAAGCCGTTGTGGAAGCACTTAATCAGCTGGTATTGTAGGACAAGGAGGGAAAACTGAGTTTGATTCTCGGCGTTGATATCGGTTACCAAACAGTTAAGCTGATCGGCTTGGAAAAATCCGGAAAGCTTTGGCGATTGAGGGGGATGAGCGTGGTCAGTATCCCCTCAAATCCTTGGCAGGCCGATAAAATCATCCACCAAGAAGAAATTGCCAAAGCGATCCAAGATGGCTTACGGCAGGCCAAACCGCATCCGATCCACTCACGCTACGCCATGACCGCCTTGCCGGAGTCGGTTATTTTCTCGGCGACTTTCGCCGCCGATAAACTGCCGGAAAAAGAGATGGCCGAAAACCTTCCCTTTGAAATCGCCGAAAAGCTGGCAATTAACCTCGAGGAGTACCAGATTGATTACGAGGCCCTAAAAACTCGCTGTCAGCCGACTGAAACTGAGGCGGCGGGTTCGGCTGCCAAAACTGCCGGTAAGGGCGCGCCGACAGTAGCTAAAGGAGCCATAACTAAACAGACTATCTTCGCCGTTGCCGCCAAAGGATCCCTGATTGAGTCGCTTATCGAACTGCACCGAAAAGCCAAACTTGAGCTGGCTGGCATCGACATTAAACCGGGTGCTATCGCTCGCTCAGTGATCGAGAAGGACGACGGCCAAGCGCGCGTTATTATAGATATGGGTGTTGGCGGCACCGGTGTATCAGTCACCGAGGGGCAAAATCTGCGAGTCACAGCAACGGTGCCGTGGGGAACGAACATTTTGGGCTCAGACGTCACTAAAACATCTCCCGCGGACTTGACCGGAAAGGCCGCCCCTGTATTCGATGAGCTCTCTCACGTCATCCGGTTCTTCGAGAGCCGCGTTTGCCCTGCTCTTCGCATTAAAGAGATTATCATTTCCGGTACCGGTGCCAGCATCCCCAACATCAAGGATATTTTTGCCAAAGAATCAGGACTAACGGTGCGTTTGGCAGAGCCGTTTGGGCGTGTTCACACCGGAGATTTCCCTGTTCCCGAGCTACTCTCTCACAGTTTCGCTGACGTTGTCGGGCTAGCAATGAGGAGGCCTTAGAGATGGTCAACCTACTACCTCAGCAACTCAAAAATGCCCGCAAAGTAAGATCAATTGCGTACTCAGTAATTCTGGTTTATGTGGTTATTATCATTGGGCTCGGCCTAGGAGCTGCGGCAATGGCTACCTTTAATTTAACCGGCCAGCTGACCATCAACGACAAGACCAACCGCATCAATGCGCTTAGAAGCGAGGCCGAGAGAAAACGCGAGCTGGCCGCCAAAGCGGCTTTTGTGGAAGACCGTTTACAAGCCGAAGCCCAACTTAAAAGCCCGTTTGATTGGGACGCCATCCTTGAGGCGATGGCCAGTAACACCCCGGTTGATGTGCGACTGACTGTGGTCAACCTCAACGATTCACAGGGCCAAGCAAAACTGGTTCTAGCCGGGGAAACTAGCAATCGCCGATCGGTTATTTTACTTCGCGACAAGCTCGAAAGCGACAACAACTTTGTATCAGCGGTAATCACCAACATTTCTGATAACTCCTCTGAGGGCGGCAAAAAATTCAATTTTAATTTGGAGGCCAATGTTAAGCCCACTTCTTAAAGACATTACTTTTTGGGTGGCGACGATACTGTTTGTTGTAGTCGCCGGTATTCTCAGCTGGAAAATCATCCCGCCTGTTATCGAACAATATCAAGGCAATAAGGCGAAGGTTAGTGCGCTAGAGACCGAACTGGTTCAGGTAGAGCAGTATGCCTCAACTCTTGAGGGCTTAGAAAAAAACCAAGCCGAACTTAACAGTCTCCACCAAACGGCCACCCTACTACTGCCGACAGAGCCGACACCGGAGTACGCCATGCTGCAATTTGACAGCTTAGTTGAATCGCTAGGTTTGGTTGGAGTAACCGTTGAGGTTCCTTTGGTCAGCGCGCCATCAGCGAACCTCGACGTTCAAGCAGACCAAGAAGCTGTGGAGGGCGAGACGAATCCTTCCCCAGCCGCTCCGGCCGCGGCACCAACTGAGGTAACTTTCACCATCAGCGGTAATATGAGTTTCGCCAAAGCCAGAGAAGTTCTAATTAGTCTCAAAAGTTTTGGCCGCTGGAATAAAGTCACTAGCGTAGAGATGACCAATGCTAGCGATCGCACCAATGTCACCATCGGCGGAATCGTTCTCTACAAAGCCCAAGCCCGTTCAGATTACTCGGGCGAGGCGAACCTGCTCGATAGAGCTAAGGAAATTTTCAGCAAATACCAACAGTATGCCACTGTTCCAGATGTTGCCACTGAGGGCAACTACGGCCGAGCAGACCCGTTGGCGCCGGTCAATTAACTGAGGCCTGAAAAATTACCGTTTGCTTTAACCTCTGCGATATCTGCCTCTAAGCTTTGTAGCTTAGCCACCAAGTGTTCGTACCCGCGCTGCAAGACACTAAAACCTGAGATTTTACTTTCCCCTTCAGCAATCAGAGCCGCGATGATATAGGAAAAACCAGCCCGTAAATCCGGTACGGTAATGTCATCACCCTTTAGGGGGGTTGGGCCATCAATAAGAGCGCTTTGACGATAGTTTCTCAGGCCAAATTTGGACTTAATGTTCTCCGGCGACTCCTCATAAAGTGAGATCTTGGCGCCCATGGCGTTGAGTGCCTCAACGTAGCCAAAGCGGGACGTGTAGACCGTTTCATGCACCACAGAGCGGCCTTGGGCCTGAGTCAGCACCACCACAAACGGCTGTTGCCAGTCGGTCATAAACCCGGGATGCACATCAGTTTCAAGCATAATTGGGCTAAGTTTCTTTTTCTGGCGGTAAAAAGTAATCCCGTCACGAGTGATATCGAACCCGCCGCCGATTTGGCGAAACTTGTTGAGGAAAGTCATCATATCAAGCTGCCGGGCGCCGCGGACAAATATCCTGCCGTTTGTGCCGGCGGCGGCGCTGGCCCAAGATGCCGCCTCAATTCGGTCAGGCATACCGGTGTGTGTTGCTCCTGATAACTTCTTTACGCCTTCAATTAAAATTGAGCGGTCAGTATCAACAGAAATAATTGCTCCCATTTTTTGCAAAAGAGCAATTAGATCCAAAATTTCCGGCTCAACCGCGGCGTTATGAATTTCTGTTTGGCCCTCGGCTAAAACACTTGAGAGCAGGATCTGTTCTGTTGCCCCAACGCTGGGATATTGCAGGGTAATTTTCGCCCCCTTAAGCGGGCTCTTTGCCTCAAAGTGGGCGCCGTGGCGATCTTCGTGGTAAGTCGCTCCAAGGTGTCTCAGGGCTTGGACATGGAAATCAACCGGCCTTGGTCCGATGTTGCAACCGCCAAGTTTCGGCACGTAGGCGCGGCCGAATCGTTTCAGCAGCGGCCCACACATTAGAATAGGGATTCGGCTGCGGCCAGTAATGTCCTCTAGGTCTTTCTGGTTGAGCTGTTTAATGTTTTTGGCGGCAATCTGGAGTGTGCCGGGGCGAATCTCCTCGATTTGACCGCCCATTCGCTCGATCAGTCTCTTCATAATGGCAACGTCCTCAATCTTTGGAACGTCTCTGATGATGACCGGATCATCAGACAACAACGCCGCCACCATGTTCTTGGGTACAGTGTTTTTTGCCCCCCTGAGAGCTACCTCCCCCACCAAGGGCTTGCCACCCCGCAATCGGATATAGTCTTGCACCGGCGCGGCCTGACTAGTCCTTGGAGCTGGATTGGCTGCCGGCGGCTGGTTTACTTTCCAAAACAGCATGAATTTTCTGTATAACCTCACCGGGCATAGTTTCACTCTTGACGATGTAATCGGTGGCGCCAAGTTCGGTTGCCTGAGCCCGCTCGCGATCCTGAATTAAAGCAGTCAGGACAATAACGGGAATACCGGCGGTTTCTTTTTCCGCTTTAAGCTGCTTTAAAACGTCCAGCCCGTTAAGCTTGGGCATCATGATATCAAGCAAAATCAGATTAGGACGGGTATCTTTGGCTTTGGCCACCGCTTCTTGCCCGTCTTGAGCGGTTTCAACCGCAAAGCCCTCGGCCTTGAGCCGCTCCAAATACATCTCTCTGAGCGTCAAATCGTCGTCAACCAATAAGATGCTTTTGTATTCTTCTGCCATCGTATCAACACGATAGCAAAACTATTGACTGCAGTCTACCGCCAGTCAAAGATGAAGGAGATGCTTAGATTCAACTACCTACTGGTCGCCTTGGCTTTGATTTTTGGGCTAGTTATTGGCTATTTTGCACGTGGTTGGGTTGAGTTAAGAGCCGACCAGCCGCCGCCCGGCCAGGGCGGTATTTTGGGCAGCTCATTTTTCCGTGCTACAACCAGGTGCTGCCAGCAGGTTGCGGTCGAGGAAACCACCGAATTGTAAAAGACAATATCAGACGGCTGTTGAATTCTTCATTGACGCCCCTTCGTCTTGGGTCAATAATTGCCGGGGAAAGGAGGTGATGAATATGAGCAGCAAACCCGACGGCAACCAAGATCAGGGCTGGGCTGGCGAAGATTGGGAAGAAGACGAGGACGCTGATGAGGAAAACGACGGCTAGCTTTCTCCGTATCTGCGTTCGGCCAAGCGATCTTGCTGGAGATTGGAGCGTAGTAGAAAAAAGAAAATATTTTCTGCTGAGATCGAACAAGGGTCAGATATTGCTGCAGAAGTGGCAACCCTATCCAGTTACCTTCGCCCAAAAGAAAAGTTTCGGCGTTCTATTCGGTTATATCGACCCTAATTGCTTAGGCGTGATCAATACGGTATCCAACTACAAGGAGTTGCGGCACGAGATAGGGCGTCTTCGCCAGCAATCGGCGGAATTCTTAATCGGCGTTATCCGCCCCCATAGCTCAAGTTTTGAGCTATACCGAGATGTCCACTGCAACCTTCCGCTCTTTTTCTACCACAAGCGTGCGGTATTTCTTGCTGACAACCACTTTGAAAATATAGTCACCCATCCTGAATTTAAAGTCGAGATTAATGAGCCAATACTGGGCGCTTTCCTCGCCGGTATTACCTATTACACTAACGAAACGGTATTCTCACACCTAAAAATTCTAACCGAAAGATCAGCTCTCGCGCTCAAGCCAACTAGCAGGGTGAGCTTACGGCTACCGCGAAGCGCTCAACCGACACGCACCCGTAGGCGCAGCAACTTGGCTTCCTTTGCGAAGGTATTGGGAAAAACAGTTCGTAAACGATCTCAGGCAGTGACCAAATTCGCCAAGGTCGGTGTCGAGCTTAGCGGCGGCTTGGACTCTTCAACAGTTGCGGGCATCGTCTCTACCAACCTCCAAACCCCCCTGCAATGTTACAGCATTGAGTTTCTCGGCGACGGTGCCACAACCCTTCGCCGAAAACTACTTCGCCTCGTCGAGCGTTTCCCTCTTAAGTCACATCTCGTTAAACTGGGCAACCGCTATCCGTTAATCAAACAAGCAAAAGTTATGCGCCCGAAATTCTACAAGAGCGAGATTTATGAAAACATCATCGCCAAGTTGGCTCAAATGGCGAAGGCACACGGCGTTGAAGTAATTTTTACCGGTATCGGCGGCGATGAACTGTTCTCTATAGACCAAGGAGAAAGAAATAATTTTCGCGGCGAAGCTTACTTAAGCAAGGCTGCCTCGAAGCCGCTACCGGCTTTCTGCACTGAGAAGTGCCCCCAGGCCGTACAAGAACTGGCCACCTCCCCAACCCCTTTTCCGCTGCCCCTGCTACCTCACTCAGTCCACGGCGCCCACTTAGCAACAAACAATATCTTTATCCTCAAGGGAGTTTGGCCAATTGCCCCGCTCGCTGAGCCGAAGCTAGTGCGTTACTGCCGCGGCCTGCCGAAAGAGTATCGCTTTAAGAAGGAGATTTTACGGCGCTACCAGGCAACCAAGAATTATCCAGTTGAGGTTTTCCGGCCTGTCGTCAACGAGAACTTTCAACAGATATTCGATGAGGCGTTTAATGTAAAGGCGGCCGATTTTTTACGAAAGCTGTTTGAGCGCTCGATTCTTGGGCGTCTTGGTTGGCTGGATAAACAGAAACTTGTTCGAGAGTATGAGGCAATCCGCAAAGGGACTTCGATGTTGGATCCTTTTATGCTCTACCGCGTCGCGGCCATCGAAATCATTCTGCAGTCTCTCGAGAAGAGCAATCCTTAATTCTCTACGCCTAGCCCAATCTTCTTTCAAGCGGGCTGTTTGGCACGTCTTGACCTGTTGGCACTTTAGAATTTGGTGATTGTAATTTGTTTAGGGTTCGGTCGTCCTCTAACACCGCTCCCTCCACTTCCTTCGGGGCGGCTTTGAGCACCGGTATCTCGAAAGCAAACGTTGAGCCCTTGCCCTCTTCCGACTCCATCCAAATTCGCCCTTTGTGCAGCTCGATAAAGTTTTTTGAGATATACAACCCCAAACCGGTGCCGTGCTGTTGGTCTTGCTCCCGTTTAACCTGCGAGAATTTCTGGAACAGCTTTTTCTGATCTATCTTGGCAATACCGCGGCCGGTATCTTGCACCTCAGCGGTAACTTTGTGGGCATCTCCGTAAACCTTAATAGTAATTCCTCCCCGCTCGCTGTATTTGATGGCATTGCCGACAAGGTTGACAAAAACTTCCCTAATCCTATCGGCATCGCACCACGTTTCGGGTACTTTAGCTCTGTCTGCAACAAGCTTAAGCGAAAGTTTTTTGGCATCGGCTTTAATCTGTAATTCATGAACGACTGACTCAGCCAAATCATAAAGATTGCTTTTGACAAATTTCATCTTCAGCCGGCCCTGCTCTATCCTAGAGACGTTCAACAGATCCATAATCAGCTCCGCCAGTCGCTTGCTAGAGTCGTAAGCCCTCTGCAAATACTCTTTAGCCCTCTTGTCTACCTTGCCAAGCCCTTCTTCAAGAACCATTGACAGGTAACCCTCAATTGCCGCCAGCGGCGTGTTCAGCTCGTGAGAAGCCATAGAGATAAACTCGTCTTTAAGCTTGTCCAGCTCCGCCAAATATTCATTGGCGTCTTTCAGTTTTTGGTAGGCCTCGGCCCGCTGAATGGCGATACTCATATCGTCGGCGATGGCGTGAATCATATCCATATCCTGATAGCTTAACTCATCCTTTGTCACCTTAAAGACAAACATCATCACCCCAAGCGGTTCAACTCCAGAGGTCAACGGCACGGCGACGACGTGGCGAGCTCCCATTACCTTTTGGAGGGTTAGAGCTAAGGTTTTGGAGATCGGTGGAGAGATAAATTCAGAAAAGTTGGCTGATTCTTTGGTTTGCTTACTAACAAGCGCTTCGTGGAGCATGTTAAAGCCGCCTTTTAACGGATACGAGTACTTGCCGATATCAGCCCCAACTAAATGATAAATCTTCTCCGTTATCTCTGTCGAAGAAATGGCGTAGGCGCCGAGCTGTCCGCCCTTGACAAGGTTCAACAGCGCCCCTCGGCAGTTTTCCAACTGCCGCGGTATCTCATCCAAGATTTTTTGCGCCATCGGCTTGAGCTCGATCTCGTCCAACACCAGCCGCGATATTTTCTGCAGTGTGGCCAAGTTCTTGTTCCGCTGTTCGAGCTCCGCTAGTGCCTTTGTTTTCTCCTTGGCTAACTCCTCTACCTCTTCCCGCCGTGAAACTTCATTTTGAACAGAGCGAACCAAAAGGTAGCCAAGTAATGTTACAAGAAAAAGGGTAATAGACCTGAATATAATTTCGCTTGTGTTGCTCGAGGCAAATAGCTGCCCTATATTAACTGCGACGAGTGCCGCAACCGTTACCTCGGATACAATAACCTTTATATTAAACAGCCCATGTTTGGTAATTGCATAAGCAATGGCAATCAAAAACGGGAAAGTAAATAATGGACCGAATGAAACGAAGCTCGCATTGTTAAACACAACAACGAGCACAAAATTAAACACAACGATAAGAAGGAAGGTGAGCCCCAACCCCACGAGAAGACCTAGGAGCTGAGCCTTGAGTATACCGCTGGATCTAACGTATTTAACCACTGTCACTACACAACCTGTTACAACAGACCCTATGGCGATAACGACAAAGGGAAGCATGCCTGGTCCTATTATTGGTTGGAAATTTCCGACTTCCCCAGTAACTCCCGTGAAGAGGAATGGGCTAACCGTTAATACCACAGTGACTGCTAACATGGCTAAGAGGCTGTAGTAAAGTTTTTTCGAGAACCCTATCCTACCTTCAGGAAAAGTAGCCACAGTTAGCAAGAAGAAAACGGCCTGAGGGGTAGCGAAGAACATTGTCAAGCGCATCCAAAACAGAGCTGATTCCTGTGAAACTGCTTGGATAGAAAAATACGTGGCTATAGACCAGCAAGCACTGCTAACGTTGAGAATTACAAAAGCTCGGTTCGCAAAACTCTGTGGGTTATTGGCGAGTGCGATATAGGCCAGTACCGAATGGCCTACTACCGCTGCGATTAAAATACCTAGTTCCATCCCTCCCCTATTATCAGTTTGGCTCGGTGTCCAGTGCCTTATTTGGCGTTAATAAAACGCGCTGACTTGGCATGGCATGGCCTACTAGCGCCTGTCTGACTGCGTAGGCGGCCACAGCACTCGACATTACCGCCGCGGTGCCTAATTGGGGCCAAGTTGGTATACTATTCCCTATCTCACGCAGACTATGCATCATCCTTTCTGAAATATGCTCCTTTCCCACTATCGATGACGAGAGTTTAACCTTGTCTTCCAAAGAAAGAGGGTTGGGTAGATTGAGGTAATCAATATCATCGATCAGGCCATGGAGTATAGGGCGATCGGGCTCTAGATCGAACCTCTCGATGTCCAGCAGTACGCCGTCATCATTATCGGTCGCCATAATCACAGGCACTTTTGCCTTTTTTGCCTCAACTCTCAGTAATATTTTCAGCCTCAAGTCATCCATCTCATCGATAAGGACGTCTACTCTGGGCTTAAGAATAAAGTCTTTCAAGCCTTCATCTGTTAGGCCGTTTTCCCACAATTCCAAGTTAACATCCGGGTCAAGTTCCCATAACTGATGAGCCATCATCTCAGCCTTTCCCTTACCGAGATAGGCTATCGAGCCTCTGAGGCGGTTAAGGTTAGAGAGATCAAGGGTGTCAGGGTCTGCCAGTTTCATAAATTTGGGCCCACCGGTCATTGTTAGCACTGCCCCGACACCGTTCCCAACCGATAGACCAGCTATGCCAACCCTCGAGTCTCTAAATTTTTTCTGCTCTTTGTGAGTAATAAGCTCCCTGTTTCTAGCCGTCCTCACTTTAAAATAATTCGCCTCACTCAAAACATGTATTAATGTATTTCTCCAGGGAAAGAACACCCAGCGGCCAGCGCTAGGGTTTTGGCTCCCTTCTTTTTCAAGGAAAGCTTCCAACTTCTCCCTGTACTCAGGGTGACCAATAAGCTGTGGGTGATCAACTTTAAACAATTCTTCTAGTAGGCTTCCGTAGTTGTCTATTACGGTTGCGTGTTTGCTAACTTGTCTTAGCTTTGATTCGGTTGCTGTCTGGAAGATGATAGGACCCCTTATTGCTTCGTTTGATTGGTCGCCACGTTGAGCTAACGGCATCTTAAGACTTCCACCTCTGCTTCGTGCCCACACTAAAGTATTTCTTCTCACCATTCATATGTAATTTCACTCTGGGCATTGCTTTTTTGCCAACTGCCTGAAATAAGCGGTTATACTCCGAGTTCCTTTCCCGCAAAGTCTCGCATATGTTCTTTTCAGCTAGCCTCTTGAGTTTAAGAGAAGATTGAATACTAGGGCTCATTTCAAGATGTATAGTTAGTGCCTGGTCGAAGTTGCGTCTTGTGGTAGTTGTCATCACAAACTTTCCCGTAAAGTGGTTTGCCATGACTGCCACATCAAGTGCGTCTTTTATATTGTCAACGTAGATATTTACCCCATATAAGTACACTGTGAAATCCGCTCTATCGTACAAGTACACAAAGGGGAGCTTGTGACTTTTGGCCAGCATATTTGCCGGTATCTTTATGCCAGCTCGCCTGAGTTGCTCAATGACATCGCTGTAAGTGATAACACCACCTGTGTCGCCTATGCTGTAACGCACTAACGGAAGCCCCGCGCTAGATGTGAAAACCAGCGAGTTGTCTTCTAGCTTCTCGAAGTACTTAAAAAGCGGATTATATTGAAAGAGTGCAGGCACTCGCTCACCCCCGAAGAGTATCTTTCTCAGCTCTCGATTGTTTTCGGTCTGACGTCTTACGAAGATACTCAACGGAGTTTCCATCCCCAGTATTGCCGAGTCCGCCGAACCATAGGTGTTGGAAGAAGAGCCCAGCTCATCCTCTGTCCGAACTCGGGTAAGCATGTGATCTCTCCACTTTTCGGTAAATGATTCTGCTCCAAAGATAAAACGCACCCTATATTGTTTCCAAGGGATGCCTGCTCTGTCGCCAGCATCTAGAATGTCTTTAATGAACGGTGGATAGCCAGCTAAAATTATTTGATCAAACTGAGGAGCAAGACGACTGATAACCCTGATAGTTTCTCTTAGGTCAATACCAGGTGTTACTATGGTCAACGGATAACCATTCTCGGCGACTCTTAAGCATGAAGCGAAGGTGAAAGGCCCCGCCACATACATCCCCATTGAATACCCCACTACCAACAAGGAGCTATGTCTGTTAACCTCAAAGCCGTATTTAAGCAGTAATTCATATGCCGTATCTACCTCTTGCTCTAGTAGCCTATCCCTTGGCCAGAAAAACGGTTCACCGGTAGAGCCAGAACTGACTGAGATAACGTGCTGGTTCCGAAAGTTGCCCCCCCAACTTAAGTCTTTAAGGGAGTGAGCCGTAAGATAGTTACTCTTACTCACAACTGGCACGGAAGCAAAGTCGTCCATATTTATATCATCGACAACAATATTTTGCTTTTTCAGAAAATCCTTGTAGGCAGGTACAGTTCTATAAGCCTCCTTGAAGGTTTCGAACGCCTTTACAGCTCCGAGTTGGTCCCAAAATTCAGGTGGCTTAGAGATTAGCTCCTTATTTCGTTTTTCTATGGGCCAAGTAAGGAAGCTTTTATAGTAATCCAGTGCAGACACAGCTCTAAATTTGAAAGCCATTCTGATGAAGTTATATCAGATTATATCAAGAAGTGTTAAGATTGTTTCACTAATATGATAAAGGAGAAGGCTGTCATCCTCGGCGGTAACGGGCTAGTTGGGCGGGCGTTGGCAGGAAAGCAAATAACAACCCTAAAATTATAAATATTAGAGACAAGAATCTTTTACCTGGTAGGCCTGATTTTTGTGTTATCCATAATGCCGCTGTGCTCGTTACAACTGCACCAGTCGTATACGTAAGTTTTAAAAGTATTGTTGTATCAAATAACTGATACGCAAAATTAGATACACCCCATAGACCTGTCGCAATACCCAGGAGTCCAAAGACAAGGTTATTGGTATCTTTTTGACTGTGAGTCAAGACAAAAAAACCAAGGAAAAAGTTCCCGATACTAGAGGCAAGGATAACTGTCAACAGAGGGCTCATTTACTATATAACACCCAATCGTTTGCCAACTTTTCGAAAAGCGTTCGTTAAGTCATTCAAATGTTCATCGGTATGTGTGGCCATAAAAGAGATTCTTATCCTAGCCTTACCTCTTTCTACAGCTGGCCATCGTATTGCAGGTGAAAAAATCCCTAAACTAAACAATTCATCTGCAAACTTAAGGGCGTTTTCTTCAGAACCTATAAGAACAGGTACAATGTGGGTGGAGCTGGAAAAGGTGTTAAAGCCCATTTCATTTACACTTTTTCTAAATATTTCAGATATAGATCTAACTCTTTCTCTCCGCCAATTCTCTTTGATCGAAAGCTCGATGGCTTTGGTGACGCCAAGCGCAGAAGCGGGAGGGATTGATCCATTAAAGATATAGGTTCTAGCCGAGATCCGAATATAGTCTATGAGTTTTTTACTCCCAGCAACGAAACCGCCAATCCCACCAAATGATTTTGAAAGAGTACTCATATAAATATCTATGTCTTCTATCGCCACACGCTGTTTTTCATAGGTTCCCCTGCCATTTTCCCCAAGAACTCCACTAGCATGAGCATCGTCAACCATAAGGATTGCGTCATGTTTTTTCTTCAGTAACACTAATTCTCTCAACCTCGCTTCATCGCCGTCCATACTGAAGACCCCGTCAGAAACTATCAGCTTTGTACCAGACCTATCTCTTCTAAGCCGTGTTTCAAGGAAATTCAAATCTTGATGATCGTAGACTACCTTATCAACTCCGGCTAACTTCGAACCATCGATAATACTTGCGTGGTTTAAACTATCACTGTAAATCGTTCCTCTCCTCTGGCCGAATAGGGAAATTATCTTATTCTTTACCACTGCCTTCGCTGTTAACTCTGGGATATTAAAAATAGCTGGGATAGTACCCATATTAGCTAGCATTCCTGCAGAGAATACTGCTACAGACTCAACACCTTTATATTCCTTAATTTTATTTTCTAACCTTAGATGAGCTTCGGTCGTACCAGAGACTAACCTGGAACCACAGCTACCATGACCATACTCATCGATCCCGGCTTTCACCGCTTCCCGAACCGCGGGGTGATTGGCTAAACCAAGATAATTACTCGAACAAAAAATTGTTACCTTTTTACCACCGATTGTTACCTCGGGGCCAGCTGGCGGACCGTGAATAACATAAGATTTTGGATAGAGTTTGTTCTGATCGATAAAGTTGAAGAGATTATTAACCTTGTTAATAAAATTGATCATCCCTTTTCGTTATCAAATGCCCAAGCATGACCCAATATTACCATTTGGTCAGTGTATTGCACAACTTACCCCAACTGCCTTAGATTTATCCCAATTAGCCTACACAGAGAATCTGGCTCGCGAAGCGAATCTACACCAAAAAGCTACTACAACCTACTTACTAAGCGTTTCAACAGTTGCCACTTTTCTTTAATATTCCCCGAAACATGTTTATCGGGAAGCTCTAGCTCACTTGCTACCATACAGACGTCTAACAGCCGGAAATCGTTCCGTACCGCATCTATCGTCATGAAACCTGCGATTTGATAACACCCTTCCTGTCTTGTAATTTTACCCCTGTCAATCAGCTCAAGTATCGCTTTGCACTCGCTAGCGAAAACTCTCCTAAATTTCCTCCTGCTTTCGGTCAAACTCGAAATTTTTAGTTTAGAGAATATTTTGTTCATAACCCAACTATTTAACTATATGGTCAGTTTTAGGACTTGACCAGGTCTCTGGGGTCAACCAGCTAGCCCTTCCGCTCGCCCTGACCCCGAACGTGAACGGTGTTGCCTTGGGAGTCAACGATTGCATGGCCGTGATCGCCATGCTTTCCGCCGCCGTCAGAGTCGAAGATTGTGTTTGAGTTTCCTTTGTTATCCATGTAGGTAACTTCCACATTGTCACTACGACTCTGCTCATTGCTGTTCTTGTCGTCAGCCACGTCATCAGACCTCCTTTGAAGTACTCAAACGGAGTGATCCTCGCTTGGCGGGGACATTGTCATATAGGTCAGTTAATCAAATCCATACCGAAGAGGTACCAAATCAGTACTTCTGGGTTTTTTCGATGTAGCTCAATCTCCGAGCCTGAGGAGCATTGCTCGACGGATCTGGTATTCAATAAATATTGAATCAGGGCGAAGCAAGGTTACAAGCAACAACCGTTATTGTCAAGGCCTTAAGGGCGGGGGTCTAATACCTGTGCTGGTAATACAGATCGGCAATTTTTTGCATGATTAATTTCGTTGCTTCAAGGACGGCTCTGTCTTCAGCTGGGAGCAGTTTAGTTCTGTCTAAGCGAAATGGCTGGCCGATCCTGACGGTTATTTTAGGCCTACCCCAAATTATCGGCAGGGGAGGCAAATCCCTAGGGCTGTGCAAGGAAATCGGCAAGATCATTGCCCCCGTTTTCAGGCCGAGCATTGCTGCCCCACGCCTACCCTCGCCGAGGGCGGGCCGTTCTATCACCATCCGCCCCTCGGGGAAAATGATGACAGAGCCGCCGCGCTTTAGAATGCTGAGAGGCAGCGCTAGCGATCTTTCAATTCCCTTACCCTTCTTTGCCGGAAAACCGCCCATCAGCCAAATCAAAAAATTAAATAAGGGGATCCTGAAAAATACATCTTTTGCCATATAGCGAAGAGGAAAAAGTTTTGGTTTAGCAAGTAAGGCGATGGCGACCAGCTGAGGATCAAGATGGGCCTCGTGGTTGGCTGCCACTATAAGCGGCTTGGTAACCTCTGCTAGGTGATTCTGTCCCTCAATTTCAACCTTAGTAAAAATTTTTAGCCAAGCTACCGTAAGAGCAGCAATTAGCAGCTGGAAGAGACCGATTACCATCAGGTTATTTTAACTCAACTGCTAACGGGCCGGAAATAGTTAAGCCGGGGCTAAATCAGCCCCGGCCGTCAAAAAGGAGAGAGCGCCCCTCACGGGGCGAAAATGTCAGGTGGAGTGTACCCCACTGCCTTGGCTCCCCGCCAAGGCGAAACAAAAGCACGACTACGCAAGATCATTTTCCGCTTTCCCTCCTTGTACAGTGCAACTTGGGAGCCCGATTGCTCCCGATAACTAAATCGTACGCCGAGCCAAGCAGTTGTCAAGACTCACCGAACCTTACGGCTAGCTCTTCCTCCGGCACATTCTGCCAGTTTTCGTTTTCCCCTTCGGCGGCCGTGAGCGATCGTAAAGCCGCCTGACGCTTTATCTCCTCCGAGTTACGGCTGATTAAATCCTTAAGTTCATCATCGCGAGTAAAGTAGTAGCAACCAACTTTTTGGCCCACTTTCAGTCCGGCACTTTTACGGGCCTCTTGCAGCCGCCTTATCAGCACTCTCAGCCGTCCGCGCTCGGCAAGCTCTGGTGTTAGCTTGATATCAAGATAAACAGTCCTGCCCTCGGCCAGCTGAGAATTGGGCCACGTTTCGTCTCGAGGCGGCGGGGCAAAGATCACTTCTTCAACATTGACTTCTTCGGCTAGCTCGGTGATTAAGTCCGGCTCGTTGGCGATCTCCTCAAAACCCTCTAGCGCCAATGAAGACAGCGGCTGGCGCAGGGCAATTTTGGCCTCGGCTCGTAAGGAGTGAACAACCGAAGCAATCTGCCGAATAAGCGCCATTTGACTCAGCAGCTTAGATTCCTTATTAACTAGGGCGCCATCCGCGCTCGGATAGTCTTTTAAGTGAACCGATTCTTCTTCTGGAGAGAGCTCGCGAAAAATTTTCTCAGACATAAAAGGTAGCAACGGTGCGATTGTTTCGGCAAAGCGAAGCAGTGTTTGCTTGAGCGTCAACGAGGCGGCGGACTCTCCAGCGGTGAATCTATCGCGGCTGCGCCGGATGTACCAAGTCGAAAGATCTTCCGTGAATGGCCTGATTTCTTTTGCCGCCCCAGTAAAATCATACTCCCCTAAAGCTCGATCAAAGCTACCGATGAACTGCTCAAGGCGTGATCTAATCCAGCGGTCTAAGATGTGCGTCCGCTCAGGGGTTGCCTTGTTCGAGTCCAACTTAGCATAGGTTAAACAGTACTGCAGAGCATTGCGAAGGATATTGAGCACTCTAGAGCACTCTCTTATCTCTTCCTCGCTGATATCAGCGTCCTCCCCTCGCATTATTTTTGAACTCATAAAGTACAGCCGCAGAGATTCGGCGCCGTAACGAACAATCGTACTGCGCGGATCGGGATAATTGCCGTAGGACTTACTCATCTTTCGGCCGTCTGTGCCCATGAGCACGCCGGTGACAGCTACATTTTTAAAGGCAATCTCATCCATAATCGCCGCGCCGAGCAGATGAAGATAGTAGAACCAGCCCCTCAGCTGGCCAGTGTACTCAACGATAAAATCAGCCGGGTAGTGCTCCTTAAAAAGCTGCTGGTTTTCAAACGGATAGTGATCTTGGGCAAACGGCATAGAACCAGACTCAAACCACACGTCAAGAACATCGCTAACCCGTCTGGCAGTTTTTCCCGAAGGCAATTTGAGCAAGATTCTGTCAATTGCCGGCCGGTGCAAGTCGGTGACTTTTTCACCTGAGAGCATTTCAATTTCGGCGATTGAGTCGGGCACGAATATTTCTCCGTCTTCAGTTTCCCAAACAGGAATTGGAGTGCCCCAGTAACGAGTTCGGCTGATTGACCAATCGGGCGCGTTCTCAAGGTTATAGCGAAAGCGCTTCTGACCAAAATGCGGCGGCACCCAGTTAATTCTGTTGTTGTATTTGAGCAGTTTGCGCCTAAGCGGCTCAACTTTTAAGCTCCAAGAAACTTGCGAGCGATAAATCAGAGGGGTGTCGCAGCGGTGGCAGTGAGGATATGAGTGGATTATCTGGTCCACTTTAATCATCAGCGACTTCGAGCGCAGTTCATCGATAATGAGCGGGTCCGCTTTTTTGTAAAAAAGACCGGCGTACTGGCCCGCTTCGGCGGTGAAATGACCTTCCTCATCCACCGCCTCAGGCACAGTCAGATTGAACTGTTCAGCCAGCGCCGTATCGTCCTCGCCAAAGCCCGGGGCGATGTGGACGATGCCGGTGCCCTCGGCCACATCAACAAAATCGGCGGCATAAATCTTGTGATCGCCGGAGTCGGTTTTGAAAAAATTAAATAGCGGTTCATACACTTCGCCAACGAGCTTGGTGCCTTTGAAGGTTTCAACTATCTCCAAATCGAGGTCGCGATATCGCTCTAGGGCTTGATGGGCCAAAATAAACAGCCGCTCGCCGTCGCTGACCTTTACATACTCCTGGTCCGGCTTAACCGCCAAAGCCATATTGGCCGGCAAAGTCCAAGGCGTTGTTGTCCACGCTAAAAGATACACGTCGTCGTTGAGCAATCTAAACGCAACCGTCACGGCCGGATCCTTGACCGGTCGGTAACTGCCCTCATCCATCGTCACTTCAAATTTTGCCAGCGGTGTGGCGCAGCGGGTGCAAAACAACGAAACTCGCTTGCCTCGATAAATCAGCCCCTTGTCGAAAAGTTGCTTAAAGACCCAAATAACTGATTCCATATAGTGGAGTTGATCGGTCCGATAAGCCCTATCCAAATCGGCCCAGCGGCCGATTCTGTCTATATACCATCGCCACGAATCAGAGACCTCGGCCACGTACTTACGACACTCGCTAATAAACTTATCAATTCCCAGTTTCTCAATGTCCTTTTTAACCTTAAGGCCGAGTTTCTTCTCGACCTGCGTTTCTGCCGGCAGGCCGTGGGTATCCCACCCCCAGATCCGGCGGACGTAGCGGCCCTTCATAGTCTGATAGCGAGATATTACGTCTTTAGCAATCGATGGTAATAGCGTGGCGTAGTGCGGTGTGCCGGTGATAAAGGGCGGGCCGTCATAGAATGAAAAAATCGGCTTGCCTGAGGAGTGCTTGAGAGTTTTGGCGAAGATGTCCTGTTTTTGCCAGTGCTCAAGAATCTCAGACTCAAGCTCGTACATCGGCCCCGCGCTCTCCGAGGAAGGTTTAGACGTATCGCTTGGTTTCATCTTGACTCTCAAAGAACTGACGCTTAACTTCCTGCTGGGTGGCGCTAGTTAAGTCCTTAACGGCAACTACACCCTTCTCCCAAAGCTCTTCAAAAGGAATGACCACCTTCTTATACCCACGGGAGTCAGCGTATTTTAGCTGTTTGCCTAGCTCCTCGGCGCTATCAGGAAAGAGCTCAACTGTCATATTTTTTTCTCTAAGCCGGTTCACCCAGACCCTCAGCTCGTTCTCGATGGGAGGAAAGTTAACGACGAACAATCCTTCTGGCGCGGCGCTTTTAAATAATTCCACCAACCGGTCAACTCCGAAAGATACGCCAACGCCGCTTAGTTTGCGCTCGGCTAAGCAGCCAATTAAATCATCGTATCGGCCGCCGCCGATCAGACTACCTAATTGCGGTTCCTTGGCGGAGTTTGCCTCGATAACAACACCGGTATAGTAGTCTAGGCCGCGCACCATTTTAGGGGAGAATTTGGCTTTGAGCGCAATTGAAGAGGCAAACCCCAGCAAGCGCTCTAGCCGATCCACTCTCTCAGGAGCAATCTGGCCAAAACTAGACAGCTGGGCGTCTGATAAAAATAGACTCTCAACCTGTTTTTTAGCCGCGGAAGTCAGCCCTAGTTTGTTTAACTGGCCGTAAAGCGTCTCGGCTTTAATTTTTTCAGATTTATCCAAAAGTCTTAGCAGGGCCGATCTCTTGCTTGCTTCAATTTCCAGCTCGTCAAAAGTTTTTTCGATAAGCTGGCGATCGTTGAGCTCTACCGCTAAGCCAATGCCAAGCGCTTTTTCCGCGGACTTGATAATTTCAAGCACCTCCTGCTCTGATCCAACGGCCGAGTTGTCGCCAACGATATCAACATCAGCTTGGGTAAACTGGCGATAGCGGCCGCGCTGCGGCTTCTCGCCCCGCCAAGCCGGTCCGATTTCAAACCTTTTAAATGGAAAATTCAGACTTTGGTTATTGGCGGCGACGTATCTGGCTAAGCTGACGGTTAAATCGTAGCGTAAGCCAACCTCTCTACCGCCATTGTCCTCAAATAAATACAGCAGTTTCTGAGCTTCCGGGCCGTACTTGCCAAGCAAAACATCGGCTCGCTCAATGGCCGGGGTTTCCATCTCAATGTAGCCAAAACTGGTGAAGACTTCTCTCAATAAACTCTCTAGTTGAGATTTTGGCTCTCGAAGTGAATCCCTAAACCCTGAAAGCGGCAACAGCTCTTTTGAGACCATTTGCCTAATTCTAGCCAATTTAACCTGAAAAGGTAAACTAAAAAGCCCGCCGATTACCGCTAACGCTAGCTTGGAGGAGTTTAGCCAAGTAGTGACGAGTCCTTTTGTCTAACGAGGCAATGATTTTTGCCTGAATTAGCCGATTGTCGAGTTCTGACATTTCAAGATGGGCTAAGGCCCGAGTATCAACAGCCGTTTCGGGGTAGGAAGTAAACTTCTGCCAAACTGCTTCGGCCCACTCGGGCGGCGCGGCTGTAGCCAACCTAACCTCTTGGCCGCTAGGCCAAGCGTTACTGAGCCAGTCCGGTTCCAAAAATACAACTGAGACGAGCTGGTAATTTACCGGCTCGGCCGTCGGGCCGTCAATAAGCCGGCGATGGAAAAATCGGCGAGCCACAACTATTGGCAGATAGTGGCCCTCGTATGCTTTCGGTAAGTGTGCCGTTATCGGTTCCAGTTGCGAGAGCGCTTCCTTGGAAAGGTAGGGACTGGTTAACTGAGGCGTCCCTACGATAATCGATTCTATGTTTTTAGCCGAACTAAAATCCAACCGCCACACAAGAGGCCCGATCTCGGCGCTATAAATTAAGTCTCCCTCTTCGATGGACCTATATGACGACCCGCTACAAAGATGGCGTAAGAATTCGTGTCCGTGTTCGGCTAGCTTAAGCCGTCCGAGAAGTCGGTGGTACAGGTGTTTGTCCCCAATAATCCTGACAGGCCGCCACTGGCTAATAAGCTGATCTAAGGGCTCCAGTATGACTAATTGAGGTCCGTCTTCTTTTTCACGGTTGATTTTGGGCAACAGAAGCAATACAGCTGTAACCAATATGACTACCAGAATCAGCAACGCCTCCATTGCTTCATCTTAGCTGTTTTAGGCACAGCCAAGAAAACTCATCGTGAGAACCAATTGGTAAATATGTTTGTGGCGCGTACGGGATTCCCCTGCGGGCCGGGGCTTGGCCGTTCCAAGCATGGAACAGGGCCTCGCCCTTCGAATCCCGACACGAGCCAAACTTTTGGCTCGTTTACGCTTGCTCGCTTCGCTCGCGGCGCGTACGGGATTCGAACCCGTGATCTCCTGGATGAGAACCAGGTATCCTAGGCCTCTAGACGAACGCGCCAGTTTAAAATAGGGGCAATTAGTCTCGGGACTAACAAGTGAAATTTTACAGTAAAGGTAGGCCCTAGTCGAGTAAAAGACTACGGGCGAAGACGACTATTAAGCCAGCGTCCTAAATCTGGAGGGGGCTCAAAACACCCAGCGCACCGCGGCTCGTAAATTACCGAGTCAGATTCCCCCTCTGGAATAACCTCTGTTTCAAAAGCGCTTGAGGGTTTACCTCTGGTAAGCCGTTGAGAAAATGACGCTGGATTAGTTTTGCAATAGCTGCAAAGTGCAGTTAGTCGATGAACTTCATCAGCCATTGCCAATAGTCCCCCAATCGGCCCGAACGGCAGGCCTCGAAAATCTCGATCTAGACCAGCTATGGCAACTGTAAGACGACCCCTTAAGATAGCCACTACTTCTATAAGTTTGGAGTCGAGAAACTGGGCCTCATCTATTCCTACCATTACCGTTTCCTTGTCGATATGCCGGAGAATCTCGCGGCTGCTATTGACGATAATAGTGTCCACCTCAGATCCGCCAAAACGAGACTGAGTAATTGGTCGGGACTCACGCGTATCAGCGGCGGGACGGAACATCAAGGACTTCAATCCTGTTTGGCGACGCTTGTCGAATTCGTTAACAACGATATAGTGTTTTCGAGGCCCGAACTGGGCCAGCACAAACTATAAGACTGTAATCCGCCATTTTGAGCCTCCTAGTATGCTTAACCTAACAAAAAACGCCTAGCGTACAAGCGCTGCCATTTGGTTCTATAGTTAACGTGGCAGGGATACCTGAGGGCTAAAGTAATACGCCGGTTTGGCTCGGGGCATCACTCCTTCAGCAGCTCACGGGCCTTTTCTACCAGCTTCCCCGGCTTAATTTCAGTTTTAAGAAAGTATCCCTGTACCCGACCTTCGGCTTGAGCTCGATACTCGGGATTGGGTAAAGCAGTCAAAACTATCACCGGCATCAGCTTTAATTCAGGCAAACTGCGCATTACTCTTAAAACTCCCAAGCCGCCTTGGCGCGGCAACATTAAATCAAGCAGAACTAACGCCGGCCGCTGAATCAGAGCTAAATCAATGGCCTCTTGACCGTCCGTTGCCTCGATAACCTCAAAGCCGTTGGCGGAGAGCACCTCTTTGTAAAGACGGCGCAGTTCTTCGTTGTCCTCAACTATTAAAATCCGCCGGTTCGTCATAGCTCTACTTTACAGCGGTTTGCTAGCTGTCTGTAGTTTAGCCCATCCCTTCAGCGATTTAACGATGAGTTTTCGAGATTCGTCGACAAAAAGCACCGATGCGGCGGCGGCCCCACAAAGAACCAAAGTTTTAGCGTCTAGCGCCACCACGCCCAACAGACTCTGCAGCGGCGGCCAGTACAGGGCGACAAAGTAAATTGAAAACGCCAAAGCGAACAATCCCAGCAGAAGCGGGTTGCCGTTTAGTTTTAACTCAAAGACTGAGCGGGTTTCAGAACGAGCGTTGAAAAGATTAAAGAGCTGGGCTAAAACCATCGTTGTTAATACAGCGCTTCGCGCATACGTTAAGTCCTGCTGGTGAAACAGAGCAAATATAACCAAGGAAGCCACCGCCATAGTCAGCGATACGGCAAGGATTCGAGCTAGAGTTGTCCGGTTAAGCAGCGGTTCCCGAGACGAACGAGGCGGTCTTTTCATCAGGGCCTCCTCCTCCGGTTCGGCGGTTAAGGCCAAAGAAGTAATGCCGTCGGTAACTAAATTCAGCCAAAGAATCTGAACTGCCAGCACCGGCAGTTCCCATCCTATAACCAAGGCGGCAGAAATAATTAGCACCTCGCCAAAGCTGGTGGCAATTAGGTAATAAGTGACCTTGCGGATATTCTCCCAAATCAGCCGCCCCTGCTCTATAGCGGCAACGATTGAGCTAAAATGATTGTCCAGCAAAACCATATCAGCCGCTTCGATGGCAACATCAGTGCCGTGGCGTCCCATGGCAATTCCAATATCCGATTTCTTTAGGGCTGGCGCGTCGTTGACGCCGTCTCCAGTCATCGCCACTACCTCACCTTCTTTTTGCAGGGCTTTAACGATGGCTAGCTTTTCTTTCGGCGTAGCGCGGGCAATGACGCTAATCGACTTTAAATCTTTAAAATTTACTTCTTGGGCCAGAGCGGATTCACCGGTCGCGTTAAGGCCGAGCTTATCAGCGATGTGTTCAGCCGTCAGAAGATGATCACCGGTAATCATCACCGGTCTGATACCCGCCTGATACGCTCTATCAATGGCCGGCTCAACTCCCTGCCTGATCGGATCGCTCATAACGAAGAAGGCGACAAAAGTTAGGTCCTTAATTTTTTGGGGCGAGGGTTCCTCTGAGAGCGGCCTGTCAAGGTGGGCCATCGCCACAATTCGATATCCCTGCCGAGCATAGTCCTCGGCTGTCGAATTTAGCTCTTGGCGCTTGTCCTTGCTGATCGGCTCTGAGCGGCTCTGACTTCTTAGCAGCCGCTTAGATAAGGCGAGAATCTTCTCAGGCGACCCCTTCACGAGATAACGCCAGCGGTTTGGTAGCCGGTATACCGAGGCCGAGTAGCGCAGGTCTTGATCGAACGGAATCTCCATCACATCAGGAAATCTCTTCTGCAAATCGCTGGAGTAGTAACCGGCTTTGGCGGCGGCAACAGCCAAGGCCGTTTCGGTTGGATCCGTCAGCTCTCGTGCCTCGTCTTGTTTAAGGTCAAGCCGCCCGACTTGGGCCGTTGTCGCTAAGGCCACTTGCTCAAGGGCAAATGACAACAGCGGCTCTTTGTGAGGAGAGACTGATTCTGAGGATTTCTTAAAATTGCCGCTTAGGCCGAAGCCCCTGCCGGTGACTTCGTAGACCTCTTTACCGACGACAATCTTTTCAATCATCAGCTGTCCCTCGGTTAGGGTTCCGGTCTTATCAACGCAAATCGTCGTGACCATACCCAATGTCTCGGTGGCAGTAATCTGCCGAATCAGACCGCGCTTTCGAAAAACTCTCAACAAACCCACCGCCAAGGTTGCCGTCAAAGCGACGGGCAAGCCCTCCGGAATAATAGAGACCAGCAGCGCCAAGGCGGTCTTTGACATCGTCGGCAGATCAAGCCCCCGCAAAACACCTACAACTAAGGTCAACAGCGCTAAAGAAATTGCCGCTGCCACCAGCAAACGCCCCAGACCGGCCAGTTTCTTAGTGATATCGTTGGCTCCCTTCTTGACGCCGCTGACTTGGCTTGAGATTTGACCAACTTCGCTGGACATGCCGGTATGAGTGACCACGGCTATTCCCTGACCAGCAATCACCAGCGTCCCCATATAAATCATATTTTGGCGATCGATCAGCGAGACATCCGCCGAGACGACGGTTGCGCGCTTGGCGGATGGTACCGACTCTCCGGTCAACATTGCTTGGTTGACTCTAAGATTGTCTGCCTCGATTAATCGGGCGTCAGCGGGAACCCTGTCGCCCGCCTCGACAACGATGATGTCCCCAACAACTAACTTCAGAGCTTCAATTTTACGACGGCTGCCTTCACGAAGCACTTTGGCTTGCGGCAAGAGAAGCTGTCTGAGTTTAGCAATTGTCATCTCAGAGCGATATTCTTCAAAGGCGCCAATAGCGGCGTTAACAATAATGACCCCGGCCACGACAATAGTCTCCGTCAACTGCCCCTGCCAAAAACTTATGGCGGCGGCGATAACTAAAATATATACAAGCGGCGAGGCAAACTGGCGAGCAATCACCCGAAACAGACTAGGCGTGTCTTGGCTGGTTAATTCGTTAGGTCCGTGACTGGCCAGTCTCCGTCTCGCCTCGGCCTCTGACAAGCCGTGGTTGGCGTTAACTGAAAACTCCTTGAGAACTTGCTCAGTTCTTATTGCCCAAACTCCCTCCATAACACTACAATAACTGAAGAAATGACTCAGGCGAAACTAAGACTCGGTATCTGCTAAAGTAAATCTCAATGGGGCTTCTTCGGAAATTTTTCTTATCTGTCACGATGTACCGGTTAATGCAGATCTTTCTGCTGTCACTTATCACCCTTGCTAGCGTCCTCTCCTTGCTCGGTGTTCTGCCCTACCAATGGTTTCAGATACCGCTTGCCGCGTTGGCGCTAGCGGCGCTTTGTGTTGTCTTCAACCGGCTGCTCTCTAGAATTTTTCGAACCAGCGGCCACGACGATTCCGCCATCATTACCGGTTTAATATTGGCCCTTATCTTCGGTCCGCTTGAAGTTGCAAGCCAAGCCCATATTGCCGTTGTCCTCGCCGGCATTGCGATGGCCTCGAAATATATCTTGGCATTCAAACATCGTCACTTTTTCAACCCCGCGGCTCTAACAGCTGTAATTGCTTGGCCGATTATAGGAGAGAGCGCTAGCTGGTGGATCGGGAGCTGGCACTTTGCGCCGCTGGTGGCTCTTGGCGGATCCCTTGTGACTCACAAAACAGGTCGCCAAGTGATGGTGGTCGCCCTACTTGGCACGATTATTACCTCCAGCGCGGTAAAATCGTTTTTCGGCTCTGGGGAAATCGGCGATCTAGACCAAATCATCAATCCGCTGATACATTCACCGATTCTCTTTTTTGCTACCGTGATGCTACTGGAGCCGGTAACTTCCCCCTCCAATCGACGCCAGCAAGCCGTTTACGCCGTTATCGTTGGCTTGGTTTTGAGCTGGCTACCATCAATTATTAGTGGCTTCCAGCAAGGTTTTGAGCTCGCCCTGCTGACTGGTAACATCTATACGCGGATAGTCAAAAAAGGCATAACTATGAAATTAACCCTTGCTCACAAGAAAAAGCTCTCCGAAAATATCACTAGCTTCATTTTTGAGGCGACCGACCGGCTCAAGTTTACCCCCGGACAATTTTTGGAATGGACATTGCCTCATGCCAAACCCGATTCACGCGGACAAAGGCGCTACTTTACCATCTCCAGCTCCCCAACCGAATCACACATCGCCCTAACAACAAAATTTGCTGGGGAGACTTCCAGCAGCTTCAAAAAAACCTTGTTTGATCTTGAGTTGGGTCAGGAAATAATTGCCGCCAACTTAGACGGGGAATTTGTCTTGCCAAATGACGCTAAATCTCCGCTTGTTTTCATAGCTGGCGGCATCGGTGTTACCCCGTATAGATCGATGATTAAGTGGCTGCTCGACACCGGCAACAAAAGGAAAATTACACTGCTCTACTCGGCCAAAAAAGAATCCGAGCTGATTTTTAGGGATCTTTTCTCTAAGGCCGAGAAAGAGATCGGCCTCAAAACAGTTTACGTGCTGACCGACCAAACGCCGACAATCGCTTCAGCTAGAAAGGGCTTTATTGATCAGCCAATGATCACCGAGGAAGTTCCCAACTGGCAACAGTCGCTGTTTTATATTTCGGGGCCCGAGCCGATGGTTGAGGCCTTTGAAAAAATGCTCTCCAAAATGGGAGTTCCTTCGAGCCACATCAAGCGAGACTTCTTCCTGGGATATGAGGAGACTTACCAGCTAAAACAGGGGTCTTAATTTCTACTTGACGGTGACGGTACCGCCATCGTTGGTGCGAAGATGGTTGTGGTAACCCCAGCGACCGCTTCTGGTGAAAGTATAGGAATACGATTCGCCGCGGCCAACGCCAACTCGGCTATCAAACGCCGAATCATCGCTGTGGATTGGGTGAGGGTCGGAAGCAACCCACATTGAACGGGATGACTGGTTAATAAAGACAACCTTGGTCCCCGCTGTAATCTCAATGGAGTCAGGCGAAAAACCGTCGTCGGTGTAGGTAACCACCGTCTCCGCGGCTGCTTCAGGCGCCTGTTCGGTTGAGGAGGGTTCTGACGGACTCTGGCTGTCGGTACTCTGGCTGCTGGAGCCCTGCTCTTGAGTGCTTTCAGTTGGCACGGTGCCTGTATCAGACTGATTACGATAATTGCCAAGCAACCAATAGGCCAGAAATGCCGCGACCAGTATGGCCACGATTATATAAAAGGCCTTGTTCATTGACTCCCCCAGCTGTCTCCGACCTTCTCGCCCGAGAGAGCACTATCAAGTAATTCTTTCTGGAAACCGATGAAAGCTCGCTTCTCCCCATCAGGGTACTCTAACAAGGTTACCGGAACCCCTCTTTGGTGGGTGTGGGCCATCATTTCCTCACGAGCGTTATCGTCTTGATCAACGTAGACATTCTGATACGACACCTTTTTCTCATCAAGGTAAGACTTCTCCATCTTGCAGAACGGACAAGTCTGGGTGGAATAAATTGTGATTTTTGGTGAGGCCATCTTTAGTCAAAGTAGCTTAAGTGGAAATCTAGTTCAAGAGATGGCACGAGTATAAATGTTTGGGCCGAGGCCCGCTAACAAGTATTATAAGACCATGGCTGGTAAAGAGCGTGCGGTCTATCTTGCCATTATCGGGTTGCTGGTTGCTGGTACGCTTTATTTTGCCTTTAAAACTGATACTGCTTTGTCGCCCAGCAGTTCTCCGCCAGCTTACGACGCTGACAGCGAGCGGCATTCTTGGCCGATTGAAGAATTTATTACCAACCTTGAGGTGCCGTGGGATATGGCTGAGGATTCCGCGGGCAATTTTTATTTAACCGAAAGACCGGGCCGCGTGCGCTCTTATACCTCGGAAGCTAAAGAGCGGTTTTCAGTAGCGCTCAAACAAGTTGCCTCAGTCGGCGAGTCCGGCCTGACTGGGCTTGCCTTGCACCCAAATTTTGATGAAAACGGCCATCTGTACTTGTACTACTCCTACCGCCAGTCAGGGCAACTTTACAACCGAGTTAGTCGTTTTCGGCTCTCGGGCGAAGAGTTGGTTGAAGAAACTTACATCCTTGATCGCTTGCCCGGGGGCTCGATCCACAACGGCGAGCGCTTGCGGTTTGGGCCGGATGGAATGCTTTGGGTCCTGACAGGCGACGCCGCTCGAGCTAGTCTTGCCCAAGACCCAACAACACTTGCTGGCAAGGTTTTACGCTTGACGGAGAACGGCCAAGTGCCGCCGGACAACCCGACACCCGGCTGGCTTGTTTACTCGCTCGGGCACCGTAACCCGCAAGGGCTAGCATGGCACCCGCTAACGGAAGAGTTATTGGTCACAGAACACGGTGAAACTGCCCACGATGAGATAAATATCATTAAGCCCTTAGCCAATTACGGCTGGCCGAGGGTGAAAAAATGCTACTCGGAAGATAAGTCTTTAGCCGAGCCGATTCTCTGCAGTGGGGAGGAAACCTTTGCCCTCTCTGGTATTGCCGCCTCCGGCACAGCAATTTGGCGGCTGCGTAACTCGTTCTTTTTCGCTGGCTTAAGAGGTAATTTGCTGGAGCGCATTGAGTTGAGGTAGTTGAAGGAAAGGTCGCCGCCCGAGAAACGGTTATTAAAGATGAGTACGGTCGGATGCGATTGGTTTTCATCGCCAAAGACGGCACAATTTACGTGTCGACTTCCAACCGGGACGGCCGGGGCAATCCTGCAGAAACTGACGATAGAATTCTAAAAATCGTGCCGAAGCAACTTTAATCGCCCGCGACGATGAATCGCCAAATCATCAGGCCGACCAAAAGCGCTACCAGCAAGCCCAGCACTAAAAACAGCCCCAATTTCATTGAAAAAAGCTGACGCATTGTTCCCAGGCAGGGATTCGAACCCCGATTCCTAGAGCCAGAATCTAGTGTCCTACCATTAGACGACCTGGGAGTAACTAGGCAATTCTAGCACAGGTTAGGACTGATTTTTAGCCGAGAGCGCTAGCCAAGATTCTCGATCGCTTTTTCCAGCCGCGCGAGAGATTTGGTCTTGCCGAGCACCTCCAACAGCTCAAACGCGCCCGGCGAGGCCTGCTGACCGGAGATGGAAGCCCGAACCGCCCAGAGCAGTTCACCGTCTTTTAAGTCGCTCTCGCGGGCGGCTTGGCGCAAAACTGTTTCGGTTTCATCTAGGGAAAATTGAGAGAGTTTCTTCAGCGAAGCCAAGGCCAGCTTAAGCGCCTTTTTGGTTCTGGCCGGAGTTGATTTCTTGGCGATCAAAAGACTTGGCTTATAGCTTGGCTCAAAGTAGAAAAAGTTGATGTTCTCCTCGATTTCGTCCAGCCGCTTTAGCCGCTCCCTGACACAGGCAATTACTTTGAGATAGTAGGCCTGATCCTTCAGAACCGCCTTAGCAAGCTGCTTGTTTTTAATAAAGTCTTGGGCGTAAGAGGCAACATCTCCCAGAGGCAAATTACGTATGTAGTAACCGTTCATCCAGTCTAACTTTTCTTGGTCAAAAACCGAGGGGCTTTTACCGACGCGTTCCAGCGTGAACTCCTCCACTAGTTCCTCCAAAGAGTAGATTTCGCGATCAGTACCGGAAGCCCAGCCAAGCAGTACCATGAAATTAACCAGCGCTTGAGGCAGATAGCCGCGGTGACGGAAGTCATCAGTTATAGACACCGGGCCACTGCGCTTGCTCATCTTGCTTTTGTCGGGGTTAAGAATGAGGGGCAGGTGGCCGTATTGAGGCGGCAAGACTTGCAGCGCTTCGGCTAAAAGAATTTGTTTGGCGGTATTGGCTAAGTGCTCTTCGCCTCGTAAGACGTGGGTAATTTTCATCAGGGCATCGTCAATGATGCCGCTGAAGGCAAAAAGCGGTGTGTCGTCAGAGCGCATAATAACGAAATCACCGAAACCGCCGGCATCAAATTCAACTTGTCCTCGTATTAAATCGTTAAAGGAAACCACTTGGTTCTCGACAGCAAATCGAATGACGGATTCTCTGCCGGAGCGTTCAAATTCGTCTTTCTCTTCCAAGCTCAAGTGGCGACAGCGGCCGGAATATTTGGGTGCTTGAGCATGATCGAGCTGATTTTGCCTGTCGCGCTCAAGCTCTTCGGCGCTGCAGTAGCAGCGGTAGGCCTTGCCCTGCTCAAGCAGTTCTTGGGCAAACCGGCGGTAACTTTCCAGTCTTTCCTGCTGAAAATAAGGCCCGTAGCTGCCACCCACCTCGGGACCTTCGTCCCAACCCAAGCCCAACCAAAGCAGGCCCTCGAGAATGTCTTTAGTAAAAACATCATCCGAACGTTCTTTGTCTGTATCCTCTATCCTAAGAATAAATTCACCGCCATGTTTTTTAGCAAATAGATAATTAAACAGCGCCGTCCGAGCAGTGCCGATATGGAACTGACCGGTCGGAGACGGGGCGAGTCTTACTCTGACGGCTTCAGGCATTTAACTCCACTGCTGATCTAAGATGGCGAATCTTCGGTTGGTCGGACCACTCATCTACGGTAACCGCGTCAATCCTGACGGCGGTTGTCTTAAAACGTTTTTGCATCTCGAAAGCTAAAAGAATTAGTTTGCGCTGCTTGGCGTGATTAATCATTTCAATCGCCTGACCTTGGTGAGAATCAGTTTTGGCCTTGACCTCAACGACAACTAGAGTGTCTTTGTCTTTGGCCAGAATGTCAATTTCACCGAGCTTCGTTCTGAGGTTGCGCCGCAGGATCTTCAGACCCTTCTTCAGAAGAAACGTCGCCGCCAGACTCTCCGCTTGATCGCCCAGCTGTCGGTTCCACTTCTTGAGCATCTTTCGGTTCATTGTCGCCCGATCCTTCCGTTTCGGCAACTGGCTCAGCGCCCTGATCGGTATCTCGGGAATCACTCTCTTGCTCGGCGATTTGCTCGGCTTGCTTGGCAACCTCTTCCCAAACCGTGCCGGAGATTCCTTTGTCTTTGAGCTTAAACTTTCTGGCTTCCACCAAACCCCTGACGAAATTGAGCTTGGCGCGTCTGACCTTGCCGGATTTGAGACGCTCTACCTTAACTAAATGAGGCGAATGGAGAGGAAACGTTCGCTCCACGCCAACTCCGGAGACAATTCGTCTAACGGTAAAAGAGGCCTGCAGGGAATTAAGTCGCCTAGTGGCAATAACTAGCCCCTCAAAAATTTGAACCCTTTCCTTGCCCAGTTCGCGAACACGATAGTGAACTTTAACTGAGTCTCCCGGGCTAACTTGGGCTACCTGACTTTTCCTGTGTTGACTCTCGACTTTTTGAATTAGAGGGCTGTTCATTATCCTGTAGTTACGTTGACGAACTTTTTCGATTTGAGTCCGCCATCGAAGCCCCTGACCTTGCGCTCTCTAAAGACAACCTTGCCGTCTCGGGTAGCGTAAATAGAATCGTCGCCGGCAATACCAACGCCTTCACCAGCATAAAACTTACTGCCCCTCTGGCGGATTATAATCATGCCGCTTTTGACCGTCTCGCCGCCGTAGCGCTTAACGCCGAGGCGCTTGGACTGAGAATCGCGATTGTTTTTGGTTGAACCTTTTGCTTTTGTGTGGGCCATAACTGCACCAGCATATCTAAAAAAGTCCCCTCATTCAAGGGAGGCGGGCTAATTTGCCAGCGACTAAGACTTTGCTAAAGATAAGTTTGATGGCCAACAAACAATTCGTCCACCTTCACGTCCACAGCCATTATTCCTTGCTGGATGGCCTAGGAAAGATCGACGAACTAACAGAAGCAGCCAAGTCAATGGGTATGAACGCTCTGGCACTGAGCGATCACGGCGTGATGTACGGCGCCATAGAATTCTATCTAAGCTGTAAAGACAGGGGCATCAAACCGATCATCGGCCAAGAGGCCTACGTTGCCAGAGGTTCCCACAAAGACAAAAATACTGCCGAAACTAAACCCTACCACCTGCTACTACTGGCTAAAAACGAAGAGGGCTACAAGAACTTAATCAAGCTAACCACTATTGCCCACCTTGAGGGCCATTACTACAGACCGAGAATTGACCGCGACCTTCTCAGCCGCTACTCGAAGGGTTTAATTGCCACCTCAGCTTGTTTGGCCTCGGAAACTTCGGCCCACATCTTGCAGCGGGATCTCGCCGCGGCCGAGCAGACAATCAACGAATATCGGGAGATTTTTTCGCCCGATAGTTATTATCTTGAGCTGCAGCACCACCCGTCCATTTCGGAGCAACATCTAGTTAACCAGCACCTTATAGATCTAAGCCGAAAGCTCAAAGTACCGCTGGTGGCAACTAACGACGTCCACTACGCTCGCTCAGAAGATCACGACACGCACGATCTATTGGTTTGCGTCCAAACGGGGAAGCTGGTTAGCGACTCCAAAAGGATGATTTACAACGGCGATTTTTCTCTCAAAAGCCCCGAGCAGATGTACGAACACTTTCGACAAACTCCCTCAGCTATCGAAAACACCCTCAAAATCGCTGATTTGGTCAACTTGGAGATTCCGCTAGATCAAAACTTACTGCCAAACTTTCCTCTGCCTGAGGGTGAAACAGAAGAGTCGCTGCTTGAAAAATGGTGCCGCGAGGGCATCAAGAAGCGCTACGGCAGAGAAACTCCGCAAATAAAAACGAGATTAAACTACGAGTTGGAGATAGTTTTTAAGATGGGCTACCCGGGTTATTTCTTAATCGTGGCCGATCTGGTTAATTTTGCCAGAAGCCGCAACATCTACGTTGGCCCCGGCCGCGGTTCGGCCGCCGGATCACTGATTGCTTACCTAACGGGAATAACCGACATCGACCCGCTTAAGTACGGCTTGATGTTCGAGCGATTTTTAGACGCCAGCCGAATTTCAATGCCTGATATAGATATCGACTTTGAGGATACTCGCCGCGCGGAAGTTATTGAATTTCTTCGCCAAAAGTACGGCCAAAACCACGTTGCCGGTATCATTACCTTCGGCACAATCATGGCTCGCGCCGCGGTGCGAGATGTCGCAAGAGTGCTCGGCGTCAGTTACGCCAAAGCCGACCAAATCGCCAAAGCCGTCCCGCCGCCCATCCAAGGTCGCCACATCCCTCTGGCAAAAACTCTTTCTGAAAACGCCGAGCTGCAACAGCTTTACACCCAAGACGCTGAGGCAAAGCAGGTGCTTGATGGCGCCACCAAGCTTGAAGGGACGGTTCGTCATGCCTCCCAGCACGCCTCGGCGATTGTTCTAACCAAAGAGCCGCTAGAAAATTACGTTTCTGTCCAGCTGGCGCCGGGCGGAGACGTTCACCAAATTACCCAATACTCCATGGGGCCGATTGAAAAAATCGGCTTGCTTAAAATGGACATCCTTGGGCTGGCCAACTTAACAGTAATGCACCAAGCGGTTGAGATTATTGAAGCTGTCTATCAGAAAAAAATCGATATCTACAACTTACCGCTTGACGATAAACGAACCTTTGAGCTGCTTGGCCGCGGTGAGACGACGGGAGTTTTTCAGCTTGAGTCGGCTGGTATGAAACGCTACATCAAAGAACTCAAACCGAGCCGCTTTGAGGATATTATCGCCATGGTTGCGCTTTATCGGCCGGGACCGATGCAGTGGATTCAAAGCTTTTTAAACCGCAAAAACGGCAAGGAACCGATTACGTACCTCCATCCGCTGGCTGAAAAATCCCTCAAAGAAACCTACGGCATTCCGGTCTATCAGGAAGAAGTTATGCAGTTGGCGAAGGATATGTGCGGTTTTACCGGACAAGAAGCCGATACCCTTCGCAAAGCGATGGGTAAAAAAATACCTAAACTAATGAACGAGATGAAGGCCAAGTTTGTCGCCGGAGCGATGAAAAACGGGGTTGAGAAACGCCAAGCCGAGAGCATCTTCAAACAGCTAGAGGACTTTGCCGCCTACGCTTTCAATAAAAGCCACTCCGCCTGCTACGCCATGATTGCCTATCAAACCGCTTACCTCAAGGCCCACTACCCCGACTGCTTTATGGCCGCGCTGATGACCAGCGACTTACATAATATCGATCGCCTTTCGATTGAAATTGCCGAATGCGAAAAGATGGGCATCAAGGTTTTGCCTCCGGACGTGAACGAATCATTTGCCGCTTTCGCGGTAGTCAAAGACAGCTCGGGTTCTAAAAACAGCTTCATTCGCTTCGGCATGGGGGCGATAAAAAATGTCGGTGAAGCCGCCGCCAAACGAATCGTGGAAGAGAGGAAAAAATCAGGTCCTTATCAGTCGCTGGAAGATTTTCTCAGCCGAGCTTCCCTCGTGCTAAATAAAAAAGTTCTTGAGAGCTTAACAAAATCGGGTTCGCTCGACAGGTTTGGCAAGCGCAGTGACTTAGTCGGCGCTGTTGAGCTGATGATTAAATACATCAGCAACGGACGCCACAAAAACCAAGACCAGCTGAGCATCTTTGGCCATAGCGGCACCCAAGAGCTGGCCAAGATCAAGCTCTCAAGCGTCAGTGAGGATAAGACGCTATATCTGACGTGGGAGCGTGAGCTGCTCGGACTTTACCTCTCCGACCACCCGCTTAAGCGGTTTCAGGAATCGCTGCGAGGTAAGGTAATGGAGATAAGCCAGCTGAAGGACTTGCCAGCGCCCGAGCAGCCGATTCGCCTAGCCGGTATCGTAACTTCAGTTAAAACCATCACTACTAAAAGTGGGGAGCAGATGGCTTTCGCCGCTTTCGAAGACCTTGGCGGCGAGATTGAATTAGTCATCTTCCCCGGAGTCTTTAACCGCCAAAAAGATCTCTGGCAAAACGACGCACTCTTGCTTGTTGAGGGTCGGCTCAGCTCGCGCGATGGCGAAAGTAAGCTTCTTCTAGAGCAAGCGTGGCGGTTGGGTCAAGACCAGCTGCCAACTCATTCAGTCGCGGCTAGGCCGCTACGATCCAGAGAAACTCAAACAGACACTAGCTACACGGTAGAGCTGCCGGCAAAAGCCGACAGACACTTGGTTGCCCAGATAAGATCGATCCTTGAGCGACACCCCGGACAGGTCCCGGTCGAGTTGAGATTATTGCAAAACGGTCAGGTCAAATCTTTGAGGATTAAGCTTAAGGTCCAGCCGTCCGTCAAGATGCAGTCCGATCTTGCCAAAGTTCTGGGTGCTTAGCTTAAACCGGCGGAGTCGGCTTGGCTGGATTTTTTCTGAATTCCAACTATCGTCTGCTGAACTGAGTAAGGGTCTGTTACGTCAATTAAATCTAAATTGCCGACGCTGGAGGCGGTCTGAATTTTCACCTTGCCGAAGTTAAGCATCGTTCTAACCGGACCGCTGATATGCGTTGAGATTTCTTGGATTTTCTCAATATCAGCTTCCGAGATAACGCGGCCGAATAAGCCCGGTTGATCCACCTTCAGGACGCGTTGGTTAGTGACGATGTAGTCAGAATTATGCCATGAATACCACTTGTAAAAGGCGTAGACAGCGCCGATTATAAATGACACGGCAATCGCCAAAGACGAGTAAATCGAAAACCCGAAATACTTAATCATTAAGACAACCAGCGCAAGCAGGACCAGCCAGACGACGATGATAGGCGTAAGCACCCAGACATGTTTTTTGGTTACTAAAATAACTTCTTCTCCGGGGCGTTGGCCGTAAAAGGTGTAACTTGCCATCTCAAGTCCTCTTCATCGTGCCACCTTTAGCTCTTGGCGCAAAGCTATAGAAGGCCACCAGAGCCAGCATAATGATAATAGACAGAGTAATCGCCCAAAATTTGCCTATTGTTTGGGTGTTCAGCGCCACCAACCCTAAAGACAGACTCATCAGGTAAATAAACAGGTTAATCTGCCATTTCTTCCAGCCAAGCAGAAGTAGTCTTTGAGCTAAGTGCCTCGAGTCTGCCTGAAACGGCGACGCTCCCCCAACAAGCCGCGAGACGATAACTACAATTGAATCCAAAATTGGAATGGCCATAACTAAAAATGCCGTGGCTACTTTGCCGCCGGAAATTATTGCCAAGACGCCGATTAAAAAGCCGAGCATGATTGAGCCGACATCGCCGAGAAAGACGCGGCCGAAAAAATTGTGTACTAAAAAGCCGATGATTGCCCCGAAGGCAATTGCGCCAACCAAAGCGTTAGGCAGCTGATTGACGGAGTCAGAAAGCGATAAGACTACCAGCACGGCGATTGAAATCGCCGAAACGCCACCGGCTAAACCGTTAAGACTATCCAGCCAATTAACAGCGTTGCCAAGCAGAACTAGCCAAGCAACAACAAACAACCAATCTAGCCGGCCAAGGACAAACGGCTCGCCGAAGGGATTGGAGATGGTCTGAATTTTAATACCGAAGTAGGCAACCAGCATGGCGGCGGCGATTTGAGCGGCAAGTTTCCAGCCCCAGTGAATTCCCTTGAAATCGTCTCGCAGATTCACTCCCGAGAGCAGGATAAGCGCCAAGACAAGCCCAAGAAGGTTCTTGTCAATTTGCCAGAGAGTCTGGGAGCTAAAGACAAGTCTCTCCGGAAGCACTAACCAAATCGTCGCTAAAACCAAAAGAAAGGTGATCATTATGGCTAAACCGCCAACTCTGGGAGTCGGCCGGCGATGGAGATCTCTGGGGCGAGGCTTGGTCAGGAAAATACCGCGGCCAAGCGCGTAAGACCTTAAAAGCCCAACCAGCGACCAGCTAAGAATTGCCGCGACCGCCGCGCTGGCCACCAGCAGAGTCATTACTGTCCGTGGACGTGCCTCTCGTGGACAGTCCGATAATTAATTATCTCAGTTTCGGCAAACCAAAGGGCGGTTTCGATTTGCGCTTCCTCAGCGGAAGATGAGGCGTGGATGACGTTTCTGACCCCGACATCACGGCTGTCAGCCCAAGCGTAAGACATATGCGAGAAGTCGCCCCTGATAGTCCCCGGCGGCGCGCTCTTTGGTTCTGTCGGGCCGACAATTTTGCGCACCGTTTCGATGGCTTCAATGCCCTCAATGACCATCGCGACTACGGGGCCAGAGCTGAGCATCTCCACCATCTGCCGACGCACTTTTTCGCCGCGGCGCTTGGCTAGATCTTCTCGATAATGCTTTTGGGCGAACTCTTGATCAACTAACTGCAACTTCAAACCGACCATTTTTAAGCCGGCGTCCTCAAAGCGGGTGATAATTTTCCCGACTATACCTCGCTCAACGCCATCTGGTTTGATTAAAACTAACGTTCTCTCTGGATGCATAGTTAGATCATATCAGTCTAATTCATATTAAGCTGGGCTCGGAAGACCTCATCCGATTCGTACGGTCCGATTACCGCCATGCTTAGCCGTTTGAGTGAAAATATCTTTTGTGCCAGATCCTGGATTTGAGCGGGGGTAACACTATTGGCTAGCTCAATCGCCTCGGCGAAACTTTCTTTGGCGCCAAGTAGCCGATCGGTGCCGTACCACTTAGCCAGCTCAATCGGCCTATCGGAGTTTAAAGTTAGAGAGCCGATAAGATGGGCTTTGGCTTTCTCCAACTCAACTTTGCCCACCGGCTCCTCTTGCAGACGACGCAGTTCGATAAGAAGTGACTCCAAAGCGCGCTCAACTTTATCGGTGTTGACCCCGCCGTAAATGCTAATCATGCCGGTATCCTCTAAGGAACTAATTTCAGATCGTATGGCGTAAGCCAAGCCCTGCTCCTCACGAATTCGCAGAAACAGCCGCGAGCTCATGCCCCGGCCTAGCACCGAATTCAAAACCGCGCCGACAAACCTCTGCGCGGCCGAGAGAGCAAAGCCCTCCCAAGTGCTGCCTAACATAAAATGTGTTTGGTCGGTCTGCTTGCGTTTAACGAGCAGGCCTTGGCCTTTCGAGCCGCGGAAAACCTCCGGGCTGCTCAGCTTGGACCCTCCAGCGATTGGGGCCGTCTTGTCCTGAACGAACTTCTTCAAACTCTCGGCAATCCGACCAACGTTGCCAATTACTAAAAACATAGCTTGGCCCGGGTGATAGTGTTGACGGTGATAACTTTGAAAATCGGCTAAGCTCATCTTTTTAATATTGCCGGGGGTACCTATGATGAACTGGCCAAGCGGATGGTCGCTAAAAGTGGCCTGCATCAAAAGATCATCAACTAACCGGGCCGGATCATCCTCAATCATTTTGATTTCCTCTAAAATCACGCCCCGTTCCCGCTCAAGATCTTCTTGGCGCAGTCTAGGAAAAAAAGCCAGCTCCAACGGCATTAAAGCGCCAATTTTCCACTGCCGAGACGGCACAATGTTCCAATAACTAGTGTGGTCAACGGATGTCCAAGCGTTGAAGTAACCGCCGATGCCTTCGATGGCTCGGGCAATATCCAGAGTTGTCGGATAAGTTTTGGTGCCCTTAAACACCATATGCTCAAGGAAATGAGCGATGCCGTTGTTTTGCTTGGTTTCGTAGCGCGAGCCACTGCGAATGACTAAAAAGTTGGTGATTGTGTTAAAGCCGGGCAGATTAACGGTGGCAAATCGCAAGCCGTTTGAGAGCGTTTCTTCGTTATAGTCAATTTTCAGCATTACCCGTTATTGTAATCACTCAAGGGCTAACTAGCAACGGTCATTGACAGTCTCCGCCAACCAAGTCATTCTAAGCAGAGAGGATGGAGGGATGATCTCAGTACCGATTGATAGAATCGTGCCGTTAACTGACGCCAGAGATAATTTTAGTCGTCTAGTCTCAGATGTGGAGGCGGACACAGAAGGTTTATATCTGCTAACCAAAGGGGGTAAGCCATCAATCGCTTTAGTTAATATCGACTACCTTGAGAAGCTTATGAGTAGCACCGATTCAACGGCGCCGAAAGCCGCTTGGACACCAAAACCGTCTGAACCGAAAAGCAAAGCTAGTCCATCAGTTAAGCCCCAACCGTTCCCTCCACCACCGCCACCGAAGCCAAGTGAACCGAAGCCCGAGAGAGCACCAGAACCGTCACCAGCGAAAAACCCGCCAGCGCCCAAACCGCCGATTGATCCGTCGTGGACCGGCCGAGACGCTAGTACCAACAATCAGGGGCAAGTTCAAGTAAACCCTTGGCCGATCGTCCAAAAGCCAGCCGCGCCACCAAGGCCAGAGCCGAAGATCGAACCGTCGGTTCCTCCCATAGCCAGTACTCAGACGCCAAATCAAGCTGCCAGCGCGCCGGCTAGACCACCTATCTCAGCCGGAGCTGTACCTCCCCCACCGCCGCCTCCTCCGCCACCGCCAGCAGCTGTCAGCCAAGCCCAACCGCAAACGCCTCCTGTTCAGCCAAGCGTCAGCATTAACCCACCTCAACAATCGCCCCAGAACAGGCCTCCCGCGCCCGGTGAACCGCCGGCAAATCCAGCTACTCCCGTCTTTACCGGATCCAATCCAGAGACGCCGAAGCCCCAAAACGAATCAGGCAGTCAGGCCGCTACCCCACCAGCCGACTCGCAGAGAATCAACTTTGACAGCCCGCCTAAAACAGACGGTAATCAGACCGAACCAGTCGCGTCGGGGTCCTCTGCAAAACCGGCAGATAACCAGACAGGCCAAACTGCGACAGCCCAAGCCCAAGACAGCAAACCAGCCGACCAACCGGTCGTGAAGGACTTGGAAATCTAACTTCTCTGCCCAAACCGACTAAAGCTTGGCTCGGAAGACCGCCGAAAGAATTAGGGTAAGTATCACCCCCAAAACAGCCCCGATCGCCAGTTGTGCTTTGGTGTGTTGTCTGAGCGTCAAGCGCGCCCACGCTGTCGGCAGAAGCAGGAGATAAAGGTAGCTATAAGCTTCACCTTGGTAAAAGACAAGCAAGCTAACTAAGGCGCTCATCGTTGCCGTGTGAAGACTAATCTTCCAAACGGTAGTAATTATGGTCAGCATAATCAGCATCGCCACAAGCACGTAGCTGATTGTTACGAGCCGTTCGTCTATACCTAATCGGGAAACTATTGTTCCTCCCACAAGCGCCCCGAGACTAGCAAGCATCAAAGGCACCACCCTGTCTTCTCGACGCGACAGATCAAGATCAATCACTTTTTCCTTACGCCAAAGCGCCAAGGCGTATAAAAACCCGGGCAGTACCAGCAGGGCGCCAGAAACTGCCGACCAACCCCATAACTCAGAAGGGCTATCGGCAAAGCGGCTAATAACGACTATCACCGCCGCCATCAAAACCACGGCCGGATTAGTTAGGTTGGAAATTATGATGGCGAGAGTGAGTTGGCGCTTATCCATCTGGCCCGTTTCCGTTTAGCCCGACAAATCTTAGGGCTCGAGACAAAAAGGCGTCAATCTCTTTTTCAAAGCGAATAACCGTCCAAGAAACGCCGGCGGCGATAACCAGCCCGGCCAAAACATCGCCAAGGTAATGGAAGCCAATCGTCACTCTAGCGAAACCGCTGGCAAGCGCCAGCGCGGTAAACACCGCTCCGGCACGAGGATAAGTTCTCATCAAAATAAAACCAATCGTTAGCAAAAAGGCGCTGTGATCAGAAGGAAAGGCCTTTTGGGGTTGTTCAAACAACAGCTCTTGGTACTCTCCGGCAAATGGCCGATCCCGAAAGCCGTAATTGCGATAGAAAAACTCGCCGATCAGGTTACTGAAAACCTGCCAAGCCACCAAAGCTGACAGGGCCAACTTTAGCGACAACAGGCGAGTAGAACGATTGACCAATAAAAACAATAAATAAACGGCGCTGGCATAAACAAACAAAATTGCCAGCACCGCGGCCGGCAACCAGACCGGGCTCTGTCGAACAAACTCAAAAAGCCAAAGACTAACAGTTCTGTCAAACTCAAGTATTCCACCCATCTGCTAAAGTGTAGCCAATGACCATTTCTCGAGCAATCAAAGATTACTTAAAACATCTGCGCATCTCGCGGAATTTGGCCGAGTATACTATCCGAAATTACTCCCACTACTTGGCGGTTTTCCAGAACTTTGCTAAAGAAAATAAGATCCAATTAGTCAAGCAATTGGATAAAACAATTGTCAGCGATTATCTGGAATTTCTCTCCGCCGAAAGACAGCCCAAGCTTTCGGCTAAAACCCGCAATTATTACCTTATAGCGCTGAGGGGACTGCTGAAATACTTGCACAGCGAGGACATCGACACGCTTGCCGCCGAGAAAGTGCCGCTATCCAAAAGCCGGCCCGCCCAAATCCAGTATCTCAGCCACGACGACTACGAACAGCTGCTCGGAGCAATCAAGGGTGATAATTTAATCGCCAAAAGAGACCGAGCCATTGTAACAGTGCTGTTTTCTAGCGGTCTGCGAGTTAGTGAGTTGGTCGCCCTCAAAAGAAATCAAATCAGTTTGGTTAAGGGAGAATTCAGCGTCCGTGGCAAGGGGGGCAAAGTCAGGCCGGTCTTTCTGTCTGAGCAATCGCTTGAGATGCTCTCTGATTACATTGAGTCGCGCCACGACGCTAACCCTCACGTTTTCATTAGGCACCACAAGAACCCCTCCCTCGACAAACGCTCGCGGCCGCTAACGAGCCGGTCAATTCAGAGAATTCTCAGCCGTTACGCGCTGGAGGCCGGCTTATCAAAACCCGTTTCGCCGCACAAACTCCGCCACGGCTTTGCCACCGATCTGCTCAGTAACGGCGCCGATTTACGCTCGGTTCAAGCATTACTTGGCCACAGCTCAATCGCCACCACTCAGCTCTACACTCACGTGACTGACAAATCTCTTCGTGAAGTTCACCAAAAATTCCACGGCCAAGCCAAGCCAAAAAGGCCGGAACAGTCTTGAATCCTTACTCTTTTATCAGTAGAATTGTCCTTAATGGAAGAAGCCAAACAAAAGTTGTATTTATTAAGCGCGCTCGGCGAAAACGGGCCAGCGACCGTCAAGATTATTGAAGGTCTGCTCGGCGGCCTTGGCGCGCAAATTGAGAAAACCGAGGACTTAGGCCCGCGCGAGCTGGCCCAGCCGGTCAAAAAACGTCATCAGCTGTCACTGGTTTCAGTGTTTTTTGCACTTGACGGCGCTAAGCTCAAGCAATTTGAGGAGCAGTTAAGGGAAGAAGAGACGATCGTCAGATTTTTGCTGACTTCTTGGCGAGCGCCGCTTGAGGAGCCGAAGACCCGCTCAAAGACTAAGAAAGTAACGGCCAATGTTTAGTTTAAATAGAGCCGAAGTTATCGGCAATTTGACGCGAGATCCGGAGACCAGAGCCCTGCCAAGCGGCCAAACAGTTTGTTCGTTTGCCGTAGCGACTAATCGGCGCTGGCGAGACAAAGACGGCAACCAAAAGGAAGACACCCAGTACCACGAGATAACGGTTTGGGGTAAGCTCGGCGAGCTGGCCGCCCAGATGCTCTCTAAGGGCAAGAAAGTTTACGTTGAGGGGCGCCTTCAAACTAACAGCTGGGAAGCGCCTGACGGCGGCAAACGCTCTCGGACCGAAATCATCGCTGAGAACTTCATCCCTCTTTCGCCTAAAGACGAGGCCAGTCTCGATTTGGCTAGCTTTGACAAAGACGACAAATCGACTGCTCCCAGCAAGAAAGAAAAGAAAACCAAAGACGACTCCGCGACTCAAACGGAGGAGCCGGAAATAAATCTTGACGATATTCCCTTTTAAAACAAATGAAACGCAAAGCTGATTGTTATTTTTCCAAAAACCAAATCAAAGAAATTGACTACCGCAACACTGAGTTGCTCAAAAGATATCTGACCAGCTGGGGCAAGATTAAGCCGGCTCGGGAAACTGGGACTTCAACTAAGTACCAGCGGCGCCTAGCGGAAGCCGTCAAAAGAGCCCGTTACCTCGGGCTGATCGCCCAGTCGCGTTAATAAACTCCACGAGAAGAGTAATGCTGACGCTCAATCAAGCCAGAGCCGGTCTTAAGATTGTGCTTGACAACCAGCCCCACGAAATTATCTCCGCTAGTCACCAAAAGATGGGGCGCGGCTCGGCCAAGCTAATAACTAAGCTGAAAAACCTGCTTACTCAAGCCACCACTTGGCGAACATTTCAGGGCGACGAGCGTCTGCAGGAGGCCCAAGTCAATTACCGCCGAGCGCAGTTTCTCTACGCCGATAACGGCGTTGCCCACTTTATGCTGTTGGATGATTTTAGCCAGCACCAACTGCCCGAAGACGGCCAGAGCAAATGGCTCAAAGAAGCCCAAGAGGTTGATTTGGTGCTCTGGCAAGACCGGCCAATAGCGGTCAAGTTGCCAAGCAAAGTTTCTCTGAAAGTCGTTGCCGCTGAACCTGCCTCTAAAGGCAACACGGTTAACGCCGCGACCAAACCAGTTGAGCTGGAAACCGGCGCCGTCATCCAAGCACCGCTTTTTATTAAAGCAGGCGACACGGTCAAGATTGATACCGAAACGGGCAAGTACGATTCCCGGGTTTAATTAGTTAAACCGTTAAGGAATCGTTTGTTCAATATTAAACAAACCGCCGCGGGTATTAACCAGCAGTGCCCAGGTTACGCCGCCGTAATAGCCGATAACTCGGTAAGTATCCGTTCCAGAAAGCATAGCGGCTATCCCCATGGCCGCTAAAACATCCTCCCCATCAGGCAGCCAGCTCAGATAGCGGCCGCTGGCACTGGTGTCGCAATTGCCCTCAACATTATAGTTGGAGCAATAAGAGTATCCTCTGGGATCCCGAAGATCCCGATTGCTGTCGTTGACGATTCCCCGACCGATACCGACCGGCGTCACCAAAATAGTGCCCTGACCTCGGCCTTCGCTGTCTTGCAAACGGGCAACTCCAGAGAGCATTAAAGTTTTATCGGAATCAGGTGCTCTCTCATACGGATAATAACCCTCAAGAGCGCTTCTTCCGGTCGTGTTGGCAAACGAGCGCTCTGGCGCCGAGAGCATCATTGAAAACTCACCGTTTTGGCGCTTATAAGCCGAGCCCGGGTTAAGAATTGCCAGAGAATAGCCGGCCGTTTTGCCTGTTTGGTGGCTACTGCTGAGCCGCCCTAGGGTGCCGAGGTGGCGAAGGTGGTGCCCGCCACAACTACTTTGACCGACATAACGACAGGCCCCATCCTCCAAATCACGGTTAAAGAGACCAAAAGAATTCTGCAGAGAATCGCCGTCAAGGGACTCAAAGAGACCGTTTAAGGCCCTGCCGCCGTCAAGGGAAATGCCGGAACCTGCCAAAGTAAAGACCGTGTCGGTGTCGGGATTGGCCCCTTGTGGCACGCCCGGAACGCGGGCCCCGTAAAAAGTGTCTCTGTCGCCGGTAAACGGATCGAAGCGGAACTTGCCGCCGAAAAAGACCGCTTTATCGCCCTCATAGACCTCAAGTGCGCCGCCAAACATATTAGGCAGATCGCTGCCCGAGAGCGTCGGTGACGTTTTCTGGGACCAAGCCGCCTCAAGACCGCCGGTTTTACCGGCATTATCTTCCAGCCAAACCGTGCCGTAGCGGCCGAAAGTGGCGCCCACCAGATAGAGCTGAGATTTTTTATCCCCCAACCCGCCAAAGTCATCCTTCTCTACCGCGGTAAAAGCCGCTCCTTGGCGGGGAACCGGGCGATCGTCGCTGCCGGTATCTTTACGGGCTAGGCGGACTTGCCAAGTCAACCCATCTTGGGGATTTGAATTTAAATCAGCCAAAATCCACTCCAGCGCCCCCTTGGTAAAATCATCGTTCTGCCCAAGAACCGGCTGATAACCTGACAAACTAAGCGCCCCGTAAGAAGAACTACCGGAGCGCACTAGACCGCCAACTGTTTTGGCGTTCTCAAGCGGCGTTGATTTAAATGTTTTACCTTCAAATTTAAGATTTACCGTTTGGCCAATCGAATTACGCTCGCTAACTACACCGTGGTAAAGATCGGCGCCGTTGTTACCGAGCTGGATCAGCACCGTCGCGCCGCGAGGAATTTTCATTAACTTCTCGGAAGAGCCACTAATGACATCCTCACCTTCCGAGAGCTGATAATTGATGCCGCTAATCTCCTCGCGAGAGTCAACCTCAGAGTAGAGCACGGCCAGCTTGGCAAAATCGCTTGAGAGGGCCAAGCCCGAATCTCCCGGGTAGGCCGGGTTATGGCGCAGGGTAATCAGCCAATTATTTGGGTCCCGACTAATGCCATCAATAAAGCCATGGAACGACTCAATTTTATTTCCGGCTTGGCGCTCAACCAAAACTTGACTGCCCAACGCAAGGCGAGAGACCATAGCGGCTTCGTTGCCTGCAAGCGGCACCTTGACCTGCCAAGTGGCTGACTCGTCCCAACTGCCGCCGTTCGGCATGATGGCCGGGTTACCATTATCCCCTAGAAAGAGCAGAGGATTGTCCGGATAATGGACGACCTGTAGTCGGGCATCACTAGATGGACGCGATTTTGATTTGAGCTGGTACATCTCCCATGAAATCTCCTCCGAGGGGTCGGCAGGCAATTTTATCCGCCACGCCTCCGCCATACTGAAGCACCCCTGATAGTAGCAGGGCGAGCCGCCCCAAAGCGCCAGATACGGCTCGGTGCCGCTCGGGTTGAAAAACTGCAGGTGCGCCCCCCAGCGAGGCGACGGTTCACGGACAGCGTCTCCGCTAAGAATTAGCCCTCCGGTATAATCGTTGGTTGGTTCATTCGGATAGTTGCTGCCGTGATAGAGCACAAGAGACCCTTGATTATTGACAATATAACCCCACAAAACAGTCTGTAAGGTACCATCAGAGGCGTATTTTTCCAACACTGCCATGTCCCCGATTGCCACGCCCCCGGCTCCTTGCTGGATGGCGCAAGAAACACCGGCAAAACCTCTAGACCCCATACAGATAACACTTCGGTTCGGCCGGCTCAGGTGATGAATTGACAGCTCCTTCAAGCTAACCGTTTCCGCTGAAAAACCGTAAGGAATTAGTCTTATATCAACCCTGCCGTCTCCGTAATTAAACACTCTTGTTATCCTAGCCCAGCCGCGAAACGGGGTGCTGGAGGGGTCGTCGTGCTTACCGAGCAAAAGCACTTCGTCCTCAGGAGTAAAACCGGCCACTTCCACGGCCAACCGTAAATCACCGCTTTCTATTGCTCTTGCTAAGCTCACCGGGCTTTGCTGGCTGGCATTAAACTTGGCATTAAGAAAAGTAGCGCTGTTGCCGGAACGTTGCTCGATGGACGAGATGGAACGGACAACGTAGTTAACCCCGCTCTCAATCCGAGCCTCTGGATCATTGAAGGCTTCAGGGATAACAGTTTTGGCTTTCGCCCAAGAGCCCGCGTCGATGTCAAACAGATACAAGCGGTTGTCTAGCCGCCGGGCGATCCGGAAGTTACTGCGGCTAGCGGCAAGGCACTCGGCGTGGCGAGCTTCTATACAGTTGGAACCGACCGCTTCATGATACGAGCCGCCAAAGAGCACTAAGCGCTTGTAGGCCGAATCGTAAGCCATCGAGGCGCCAAAGCGCGCCCGGGGCGTGCCGGGACCGGGAGCATTAATATACTCCCAAGTATTATTACTGGGGGTGTAAAACCAAAGATCGGCTGTTTCGGAGGCCAAGCCGCCTTCGTAGTCGTTAATGACAATCCGACCACCGAAAATCGCTACTTTCCGAGTGCCGTTATGGGTGAAGGAGGTGTGGGCGTAGTCGCGAATCGGCGGCGGCATCTGCCTAAACTTATCAACAGAGAATCCGCTCATTGATAACCCCGAGGCAGTGATGCCGTCAACCACTCCCCATATGGGAGCTGTTGCGGGGGTGTTAGTGTTATAAAACTGAACGATATCGCCGATAGCCGGGCAGGTTTGTAGTACAGCTGGCGGGCCGAGACTACGGGGACAGACAGTCAAGCCAAAGCTGGCGTTGTTTTCGCCTTCGTCGTAGCTTAAAGTAATGCCGGAAACGGAGCTGTAAGTTGAGAACTGGGCCGGGGAAAGCAGAGCCAGCCAAGCGATGTCATTATTTGTCACGTAACGGATTGGTCGGCCGGATGAGTCAGTCATTTTTGGTGTGTCGAAATCGTTGTTGGATAGCTGTAGCGTAAGGGAGTAACGTACACCGAATGAGTCTTCAGTTTTGTTGATTGCGGCGACTCGGGCGTTATATAGAATCCCCTCATCGTCGGTGCGCCCGGCTAAGCGCTCGAACGGCCCGTGCTCAGTCATCAGGCGCAGGTTTAACAGCTGATTTAAGCGAATCCCCTCCAAAGAGCCGAAAACGCTAACGGTCACGTTAGAGTCGGGCACAAAGCCGTTTGAGTTTGAAAAACCGAAAGGCCCAACACTAAAGGCAACCGTTTTGGCGCCGCGTCGGATGACCGCTTCCCAGTCTCCCGCCGGAACCGGGTCGCCTGTCAGGACCGGTTCGTTTTGCTTGGCCCAAACCGGTTCCGATCTGGCGATATCTCCCGTGGTATAAGGGCCCCACTGGCCCGCTTCCGGCAGGTCGTTCCAAAGACTGGGCTGAAGATACCGCAGGCGGTACTCATCGGACTCAACAAACAGCTCCCCGAGCCCGTAGGCGTAAAGCTGATCGTCGCTCATCGCCGCGTCTAGCCAAACTTTGAGGTTGTTGTTCTTGATGACCGCTTCAAATTGAGCCCGGATTTCTTGGCCGCTGACGTTAACAAACTGCGTTCCTTCAATGTTTGTCTTGTAAGCGCCCGAATCCTTAAAGGCCGGCAGATACGGAATATAGAGTAAGTCTAAAGTTTTATAAAGGGAGCTGGTACCGTCAACGGCTTTTTTGCTGAGAAACTCATCTTGCGGCCCGCCGAAATTAACCAGCCAGTAATCGGCTTGGGAGCTGTCGAGCCAATTTGGCGCAAACGGATTATAGAAATGCCCAAGCTGGCTTAAGGAGGAAATTAGTCTTTCGTCATCAGAATCGTTGCCGGGAATGTCTTTAATCTTAGTGTCGTTGACGATATTTAAATAGTGGAACATTAGCGCCGGGTTGTTAGAGCCGGTTTGGCGGAAAAGGTATTCGCCGGAGTTAACCCAACTGCTAAGCACCGCCACCGCCAGACAGCGCGGCAAGCGAACATCCTCCGGCTCAATGCTGTAAATGCTGTTTCGCGGCGTTGGGTTGAAAGATTCAACCGAGTCAAACTCGACAGAAGTGCTCCGCGTCAAATCAAAGGCGTACGGCATATCCTCGCCAGTAGCCAAACGTGAGCGCAGCTCGGCTACGCCTGACTCAGCCGCTAATTTTGCCACGGCGGCGCTGTTGATTCGGTCTGTTGAGGCCAGCTGGCTGTATCGCACCGCCGCGCTGGTCAGTGCCATCGTTGTCAGCACGGCTACAACCATTACCGTAAGTAGCAGAGCTGAACCGCGAACTACGTTTTGCCTCATTGGCCAACCCCCAGCGCCACAGAACTGGTTAGATCCAAGACCGCTCGGCGCTCTTGACTACTCTCGGATTGGAGAATACCGGCTTCGCGGATAACCGCCCGATAGCGAAGCAGGGCGCAATCATTACCGCAACCGGTGGGAGTTGATTTGACAAACTCCAGTTGAGTCGTTTCCACTGTCGCTTCGGCGAGCCGGCCCTGATAAACTATTTCGGTGCCACAGAAGCCGTTTTCCAGCAACGGGAAAATCTTAACTGCCAAAACGGTCTTGTTCTCGCTTCCCCCAAAGTTAAATTCCTCAGTGCCGCTGTCTGGATCGTACGAGTGAGTCGCTAAACCGATGTTGGTGCAGACGTTGCCGGCTTGGCTGGGTGAGAAAGTTTTGATTACCACTAAATCGCTTTGAGTCACTGTAACATCGGAGGCCTTAGACAGCGCGGCTAAGCGCCGAAGCTGTTCTGAAAGGGTCCGAGCCGCTTCAGCCACGCTTGAACGGGCTTCGGCCCGGACAATCAGGTTATTGGCGCCGATAGTTGCCGCCAGAGCGACAGTTACCGCCAGCAAGAAAAGGGTCACGCTAACCAGCAGCTCTATCAAAGTAAAACCTCTCATAATTTCTCCAAAAAATAATTGGCTTGAATTGACCTTGAGATTCCCGTTCCCCAGCTGGTAGCGGTTTGAACGAGGAACTTTCCCGAACCCGACGGCTGGATCTCAGAAACTTTAACGTGTCTGATAAAAGTTAGTCTTGAGCGACCTAGCTGTATCGGCGCAGGCGTCTCCTGAAGCGAACAGCTAGCATCCAGCTGCTCGGGGCACGACAGGTAGCAGCCACCGGTATCGGGAGTGCAAATGCTGGTCGTGTCGCGAAAGCCGCCCAAACCCTCCAAGTCAAGCCGCTCAATCATTAAGCGCAGGTGGGCAATTGTCTCGTCGTTAAGAGCGTAAGCGACCGTTTTTGTTTCGGAATCAACCACTAACCTAAGCGACGACACATTGAGGGCAATAATCCCAAGGCCCACCATTATTAAGAAGGCAACGCTAAAGAGCACCTCAAGCAGTGAAAAACCTCTTCTCATCTTTAAGGCGGTGGTGGCTCAGGATAAACGGGGTTACCGGCGGCGTCGGTGCCGGGGGCAACCGTTGAGCCGGTCCCCGGGTCTCTATTGGCACAGCTCCAATGAGTCCCCTTGTTAAAAACCATTTCCCTCTCCAAACCCCGATTGCCGCCACGGTCAACCGGACTAACGTAAAACGTCAAGACCGCCGGCTGATTGCTGATAGTGACGGCGCTGGTAGTAAAACTATAAATTACGATATCGCCTTCGGGCTGATCGGTAGTGTAGCTAAGCAAACGCACCACCGGCAGGCGGCTGCCCGTGTCAGTTTGTAGGTCAATATCGTAGTAAACCGGCCGGTTCGGATCGGTTACATTCTGGGGCGGGTCTTCGTTATTAAGAAGTTGGTCAACCGCTCGGCTAAAGCGCAGTACCATGCTCGATTCGCTGGTTCGGCAGATCACTAAAAGCCCCTGAAACGGTTGACTGTCAAATTCCGGTGGCAGACTGTCACCGGCGGGGTCAAAACCAATATCCGGCTTGACCGATAAGACATCAATGTTGCTGGTGTAACGGTTGATGACAACGTAACGGGATTCAGGAAAGCGGTTGGTTGTCAGCTCTATATAGGCGTTGGCGCTGGAGCGTCTTAAGTCAGCGCCGCGGTGTTGCAGCAGCCAGTCGCTGTCTTGGCTAAAGTCCAATGATTCAGCTAGCTCTTCAGCATCAGCAGCCCCACAGCTAAAACCGGCTTTGCCAGCGCTAAAGCGAACAACCGCTTCGTAGCTATCGGGACTTGGCGAAATAGCGGGAAAGAAGCTGGCGATGTAAACCCCTCTAGGCAGAACTATTTGGCGAAGAAGCGTCAAACCCGCCTGATCGGCCTGATCGCATCTGATAAGCCCTTTCTCTAGGACAACTTCGGTAGTTTGAGGGTTGCCCGTGGCTAAATTGTCAGCCGCCCCGCCGGTCTCGCTAAAGGGGCCGAAGCGCACTTGATAAGCTCCGGCGGCGCCAGCTGTCTCGCGGCGAGACTTGCTAGGAGCGATGGAGCGGATTTTGGCCTCGAGCAGGGCCTGACGAACTTGGTTGGCGGCGTTATCCAGCAGATAGCGGTCGTTTTGGCCGAAAAAGTTAGGCAGGCCTGTCGCCCCAAGAAGAGCCAGTATCCCCAAAACCACTAACAGCTCTATTAACGAGTAGCCCTTGCGGCGTCCGGTCAACTCCATTACTAAAACGAGCCCGAGCCAGTGCTGGCCGGTTTTCGGCCGTATGACTGGACAACGTGGAGGCCAGTGGCATTATTTTGACAGCTCGTATTTTTCTCCCAACCCGTACTGCTGTTGAAAATAATCGGCTGATAACTGGAGGAAGAACGGTTGTCCTTGGTTATATCCGCCCCCGAGGCGCTTTTAAGACACTGGTATAGATAGAGGCCGTCATTTAGGTTCCCCGTTGGTAAAGCAAAAAACCTTGTAGTATTGCTATCATCAGCCAATTGGCGACTGGTTTTACCCGACCCTTCTATAAAACGCATATTATCCGTATTAATGTTAAAGAGGGATTCTAGCGACGGATCGTTGGCACTTTCCAGCTTGGCGCTGACAATCATATCGGCGTAATCGGCCGAGACGCGGTATTGGTAATTATCCGGAATCTCGGCCGCTAACGAGGGGTCGCGCACTTGAGATTCAGCATACTTAAGGCAGATTAGAAAAGCGTTGACTGAGTCGAACCCTTCTAGCAAGGTTGCCGTATCAAGATTGTCCGTATTGCTGGCAAAGAGGACGGGACTGCCGTTTGGCAAAGCAGTACACTGCCCGATGCTGGGGGCCAAATCAAAAGCCGAATTCATGGCACCGCCATCAATCGGCTGTCCGCTATCGTTTAGATTGTCGCCGAGATAGAAAGTAAAGTTCGGGTAAATCTTAAAATCGGATTTGAAGAGATCTAACGATCCTCTGATCAGAGAGATATCGGCCTTGCGCCGGGAGTCGCGGCTTTTGCGCTGGACGGAAGCGATGGAAACGGTAATCAGCGTCATCAAAATGCCGATAATCGTGATAACCACCAGCAGCTCAATTAGGGTAAAGCCCTTTCTTCGGGTCATCTCCATCAGCTTAGAAAGCTCCGGTTAGGTTGTAAATGGGCTGCAGTACGGAAACGATAATGAAACCGACCGCCAGCCCTAGGGCGACAATAATAAACGGCTCCAACAGCGACGAGAAGGTCTTTAGTTTACTGTCGACTTCGGCCTCAAAGTAATCAGCCAGCGTGGCCGCCGAGCCGCCTAAGTCGCCTGATTGCTGGCCGACAAACAGCAGTTGAGTCATCAGGCGGGGGAAATACCGACTGTGCTCGAGCGAAACTGAGATTGGAGCCCCCTGCTCGAGCGAACGCATCAGAGACGCTAGCGCCCGTTTGAAAATAACGTTATCGGTGGAACTGGTGACGATTTCCACCGCCTCGATAATCGGCACGCCGGAATTGACCAAAAGCCCCATCGTTCTATTAAACCGAGCCAGATACGCCTGTCGCGCCAGAGCGCCAAAAACTGGAAAATTTAGCGCCACGTAAGAGCCGAAATATTGGCCCCTCTTCGTTAGCAGAGCCAATCTGTAAACAACAATTAGAGCGATTATGGCGCCAATTATGATAGGCCAACCCTTAATTATAAAATCGGTCACTGCCAGCAAGGCCTTGGTTGCAAACGGCAGTTCGCTGCCAAGAGAGTCAAAAATATCACGAATAGGCGGTATTACCCGCGTAATGATGATAATCCCGACAATAATCATCACCACGACGATAAAGGCGGGGTAAATCATGGCGTTGCGGACCTTGGCGGAGAAATTGGCGATCCTTTCTGTCGAGTCTGCCAGCTCTTTGAGAACCTTGACGAGATTACCCGTTGCTTCTCCTGCGCGAATAACACCGATTTCAACAGCCGGAAAAACCCGTGAATGACCGCTCATCGCCACCGATAAAGGAAAACCGTTCTCTAAACTCTCAGAAATTTCTTTTAAGACCTTTTTCAAGCGGCGATTTGGCGTCTCGGCCGCGATATCAACCGCTTGAGTAATATTAACGCCGGCTTTGAGCATTGTTGAAAGTTCGCGATAGACAATTGAGCGGTCTTTGGCGCTAACTCGACCTAAGCTGAGTTGCTGCCAGAAACTTTTTTCCTGCTCGATGGAAAGGATGGTATAGCCGCGGCTTTGCAGTAATCGACGAACTTGACCGGCGTTACTGGCGGCCGCACGACCGTAGCGAATCCGACCACGATCGTCCTTGACTTTATAACGAAATGATAGTCTCCTTTGCGCCGTGATTCCCTCCTGAAGTTATTGTAGAGCAGCAGGGCAGGATTTGCTAATCTAATAATATGTTGATTGAGGCAAGCACTCTTAGGGGAGCCAAGGTGATTGCCTCCACCGGAGAGGCCATAGGTAAAGTTGGCCGGTTGTTCTTTGACGGCTCAGCCGCCAAGCTGGTCGGCTTCCAAGTAACTCGGCCGTCGTTGATTAAAAGTTTTGCCGCTTTGTCTTTAGAAGACACGCTCTCACTTAGCCGCGAATCGGTAATTGTTGATTCGCCTAGCGCCTTAAGGAAAGATCACGAGCCCTTTGACACGCTGAACAGGCGTTGGGGCAAAGTGTTGGATGTGCCAGCCAAGACTGAATCCGGCCGAGGCCTCGGACGAATCTCTGACGCAGTTATTGACAGTCAAAGCGGTCTGATTACCAGATTTTATCTGGTCGCTTTGCTCAAGGAGCGAATCATTCCCCGTCAATTTTTGGTAGCGATCAGCCCTAAAGCGGTTGTGTTTAGCGATATAGTTGACCAGCCGATATTTAATCAAGTGGCCGCGACAAAAACCGTCGCGGCCTAAGAAGATGAAATGGCGGGGGCAGAGGGGCTTGAACCCTCATCTTCCTCCCTGTCAGGAGGCGCTCTGCCTGAGGCATGTCCCTGAATCGCAAAATCCGCCAAGCTGGCGGAGAACTACCCCTTTTTGAGCTACGCCCCCACCTAGGCAAAAACTAGATTACCGACTACCTAAACTGCAGTCAAGTTTGGCCGCTGCAACCCGGCCGTTAGCGGGGGCGGTGATCATCAGATTGCCCTCGCGGCGCTCAATCAGATCTAGCAGTTGCTCTGCCAAAAGCGCCGGATCAATCGGAGGCGGATAAGGCAGTAGATCTAAACCCTGCCAAAACCGGGTTTTCATCGGTCCCGGCCGGACGACCAACACGCGCTTAATGCGCCCTCCGGAAACAAGCCCGACAAGATGCTTCTCAAACTCCGATTTGCTCTTACGGAAAGTCCCCCAGAGTACTCCCTGAGGAGTCGGCAAAGCCGAGGTTACTGCCAGCAAGCAATTGAGCTGACGATGTTTTTTGAGGCACTCTTTTACCACGGCAACCGGAGATTCAAAGCAAAGCCGTCGGATTTTCCGCTCGGCTTTGTCTCGAGAGACTTTGTCCAATAAGCCAATCCGAGGGCCCAAACACAGTACCAACGAATTGATATTAGCCGCTTTGCGGCCGTGGACGAGTCCCCGAATCTTGCCTAGGTAATCAACGCCGCCAAGGTCCACCTGCCGAAAGTTCAATCGAGCAGCGTCTTGGGGCGCTTGGCAGCCGGTAACGCGAACCGAGCCGAGCTCCCTTTTTAATATAGTTCTGGCAATCTCCAGCCCCAAGCCGCTACTGCCGCCAACAATTAAGGTACGACCAAACATATTACTCCTCCTTTTGGTTGAGTGCATTTTACGACGTTAACCCTCAAAAACCAAGTCCGAGCGCGCTTTACCAAGACGACTCGGTGTAATATACTGGCTTGGCGAAGTTCCGGGGCCGCCCACAGGGCGGCCCCAAGTTGTTAGGGTAGTTGATTGTATCTGCAGTAGACCCAAGCAATCGCCCCGATAATGATGATGACTGAAATCACCCCATACCAAGGATTATTGCTCGGGGGACGACCTGATCGCTTTTTCATGAGAACCTCCTACCGCGCAATTAGCGCGGATCTGGAAGAATTTTACACCTGTTCTGCTAATTTTTCAACGGTAACTGGGCTTGTTCGCCACACCCCCATACGTGATATATGACGTATGGCTACCAGAAAATTTACGATACTTATCTAATAAGTAATTCAGGACAAATATCGCAAAATTGTGATTAGCGATAATACATCCAAGCTTGATCGGTAAAGCCGGCTACTTGGGCGGCCGTTTTGCCGGGAAAGAACTCGGCTTTGAGTTGACGATCCTGAAAGAGCTGGAATAGGGCAACGCCCAAAACTTCTCTCGAGGAAGGTTCGGCTCTGATTGAGGGAGTAAAGCTCATGTTGTCCCACGGCCGGTTATTGGCGTCAAAATAGTTGTTTTGCACCAGTTCATACTTAATCAGGCCCCTTGATACATCCACAGTGGCCGGATCCGGCGCGTTGCCTTTAACGGCAAATTGCCCCGCCTTACCTTGCCAGTTACCGATCGAGACCCAAAACATCGTCGGGTCGTAAAGATCCGGCACCAAGGCCAGATGTTCCTCCCAATAATAGCTGCGGTCGGGACTAGATTCGTCGATATAGCCCTTTGTCCCTTCCTTAAACCAGTTGCCGATCAGTTTGCCGTCAACGTCGTAATCGATTTTGCCGTCGCGGGGCTCGGCTTGGCGCGGGTTGCGACTGTTAATAATTTCCTGCAGAGGCGGGCTGAAGTACTTTGTGAACTCGTCAGTATGGATTTTCCAGGCCTCGCCGTCGTAGAGCTCCGGATGGATAAAGCCCTTTAGGGTTAGCTCGAGGTTATAAACGGCCGTGTCGAGCGTTTGGCCGCCGATTCTACCGATCTGCTGGCCACCAGCTACTTTCATATGCCCAACGGCGCTGTCGCGAGTTTTAAGATCGGGGAATGCCTCATACACTTCATCTGAGAGGATTGTGACAAGATCAAAGTAGGTGAAGAAGGTGCAAGTGTGCTGAAAAGTTAGGCGGAACTCCTCGGCTCGCGTGGCGCCGGTGTCGACATCGATGCTGCGACGCTGAACCTCAATTATGTAGCCGTCACCCATGGCGTAAACGGGGTAGGCGTCCCGAGGCGAGTTATAGCTTTTTGGGGAAAAGTAAACGTGATCAATCGGAGTCACGTGAGCCCCGGCCAGTAAACCGTAGGGAACAAAAGGGCCAAAGTCCTCCGGATCCATTGGCAGATGCGTTAGAGTTACCGCGCCACTGCCTTGGCAGTTTCTTTGCCACTGCTGACGCAGCTGCCGTTGGCCGGCGGTCAGGTTAGCATCAGCGCTTTCGGTATCGGCAACTTCCTCAACCGGCTTGGCGTCTCTAACACCCGAGTTCCTACCTAAAAAGATTAAGTAGCCAAGACCGCTGAGCACCAAAACGACGCCGGCAACAATCACCACCAGCGAAATCTTAGCGATCCCGCTTTGCATTAGCTAATGATGACCCTCCCCACCAGCCCCGTCAATTCAACGGCGTTGCATGCTTGGGCGTTTTCTTTTGGCGGAAGAGTTTTGGCTTGCTCCCATTGACAAGCTAGGGGTACTTTGCTACCATTTACTTAAGAAAAATCTCCGGCCGGTGTTTACTGCACCAACTTGGCGGGGGATTTTTTGTTACTCTGGAAAAACACTCGTGAAGTACCTGTTGCCAGTCTTGAGATCGTGGCGGATTTGGACAGAAAATTTCCTCTCATCAGCCCAAATCCCGGCGAAACGATAAATCTTTTCGCGTTTCGACTCAAAGATCTGCTCTGGTTTAGTGGTTTTGTTTTCTTTGATAAGTTCCAGGGCGCAGGAGTAGAGTTTAACCCGCCGGGCTTTGTCGCGCATGCCTTTCGTTGCCAGATGATCCCAGAAAGATTTTATAAATACTTTTTCTTTGTCGAAATCGGGCTACGAATATACGGTCGGCGCTTAGTTTTCTTTTCGATCTCGTGGAAGATCTTTCTGGCCGCTCGGTTCAGCTCGGCGTACTGCGTGCCAGGTAATGTTTTGGATTTACAACGATAAAATGTTCCCGCCATTTTTCTGATTGTATCAAGTGAGGAACAAATTCCGGAGCCGTTTTCGTTTGACCCTACTCACGCTGATCGGTTTGCTCGACGCGGGGCGGTTCGCGTGAATAAGACACCACGGGCGGTATCGTCCGCGAAACTTCACCTCGGGACCACAGACAGTTGTGAAGTATTTGTTCCAGTTTTCAAATAGTGCTGGATATAACCGAAAGGGCTTCCCGTCGGTTGAAACCCCTCTTAAGACCCTAGTTTTAAAAGACACATTACTATCCTATACTGGGACTCAAATGAGTGGCACTAAAGACAATGACAAGTTTTCAAAAGAGGAGATTAGGTTTCTAAACAAGTTTCACGAGGAGCTTTCTCTTGGTGAAACTCAGCAATTAAATGACTTAGAATGGAACTGCAACAACAGATTTCAGTTTGCCAAAACTCATAGTGTCCTACTAAAGGATTGGAAGAACCAGCGTCTCAAAATTCTAGAACAGATAAAGGGCAATGAATACAATGCGAGCTTGCGACCTGAGGTAGTCCATGAGATGGTTCGTATCGGCGACAGGGTTATGAAGAAAAAAATGAGGAGGATTAGAGATGCTTTTGAACGAAAATTCGGTGAAAGCATTTTCAACTATCTTGGGGCCCCGACGGAAAGACAAAAAGTCAGCCTGTACTTATCTTAATCGCAATAATAGTCGTTGGAGTATTAATATGGGTTTTCTCAAGATAAGATGTCAGACAATACATTTGCTATCCTGCTGATCGTCGTCGGGTTATTGACGTTCCTGGCAGTCCATCCGACGTTAAAGACGAGTGGCTTTAATGCATATACAGACCTCAGACCCAACAAAACATCAGCCTCATTAGGCTTCCTTTACTTGTTGAGATATGCGGCTGGTTTAGTGGTGATGGTCGGGGTGGTCTGGTTTTTAAACAAAAAAACAGCAAAAACAAAACTATTCTTTGGTTAAAAACCCCTAAGGATTGCGTGGCTCTAGGGTGGCATGAGACATTACTTTGAGCCGTGACACCTCTTATACTTTTCCGGTTTACCATCTGGCCTAGCCCTAGAACTGCATGGACACTCTTCGTTGGGCTTAATCCTGATCAAATTCAAGCTACGTGAAAGGTAAAGTGCGGGTCGTCAATCTTCTTCAAAGCCATGTCAGCCAGCTCTTCTATTTCTTTTGAATAAATCTCCATATTGTGAATTATCCTTTTCAGTGTTTCGACTTCTCCCTCTACGCCTTTTCCCAATCTCCCGGTGACAATGAAGAAGCTTTCTCCCCCACTCGGTAAGCCTGTAGCTTTCCCTAAGTCGGCCAAAACTAAGTGATCTTCTTGACCGAAATCGAATATGGCCCTCGATGACCCAGACGGGTAAACAACTTTATAACCATGCTTAGTCGCGTAGCTCCCCGGAATTGCACTACTGATCGTGGCGTAAATCTGGCCCATTTTGATAAGATTATCCTTTTACGCCTTGACCGCGTCTTTCACATGAGGGCGCAGGTGCTGGGAAGGCGGAATACCCATCATCCGGTAAACACTTTCTTCCCCATGAGTGCCATTGGCCCAGGATTCGTAAAACTCTTGCACACGGTGGTTACTAGCCCTGACGTAGGCCTGCCACTCGTTAGATTCGATTAGCTTAATTATCAATTATAGCTGGTCAGCCAGCTCAAACCACAAGGTGAATATCCTGTTGACGGTGTTGATCTGCAACATTCTTTCGCCGGTCTTGCCCGCATTAAGATAAGTTTCGTACAGACTCTGGGCTAATTCTAGCTGAGCTTTATGATTATATATTTTGCTGTCGATTCAAGTATTACTTTTTTATAAACCTGCCCCCTTTGTCGAGACAATTTTTCCTTGTCGTTTTCTGAGAGTTGAGAATAGCGAACGGTTCTCATTGCTTCGCAAAAGCGCGGGGTTTACCCGCGCTTTCTTTTAACTTCCTTTAGTTCATCCTCCGCTTACATTCCCATATCCATACCGCCCATGCCGCCGGGCATCGGTGGGGTAAGTCCACCTGAAGACGGATTTTTCTCCGGCAGTTCAGCTACCGCCGCTTCCGTGGTTAGAACCATCGCGGCCACCGAGGCGGCGTTTTGCAGAGCTGATCTAGTAACCTTGAGCGGATCAATAATGCCTGAAGCAATCATGTCAACGAACTTGCCGCTGGCGGCATCGTAACCGTGACCCCGTTTGCCTTCAGCGATTTTAGAGACGATGATTGCTCCTTCAGCGCCGGCGTTGTGAGCAATCTGCCACGACGGCACCTGTAGCGCTTTGCGGACGATTTCGATACCGATTTCCTCGTCGCCTTCGCTTTTAAGCGAGTTAAGCGCCTCTTGAGCTTGGACTAAGGCACTACCGCCGCCGGCGACAACGCCTTCTTCAATGGCCGCCCGAGTGGCTTCTTTGGCATCTTCAACGCGGTGCTGTTTTTCTTTTTGCTCAACTTCGCTGGCCGCGCCAACTTTGATTACCGCCACGCCCCCCGAAAGCTTGCCGAGCCGTTCTTTAAGTTTATCTTTATCGTAATCGCTGGTGGTTTTCTCTATTTGTGTCCTAATTTGAGCAATCCGTTCCTTAATGGCCGAAGATGAGCCCTTGCCGTCAACGATGGTGGTGTTGTCTTTATCGCTCACCACGCGACGGGCTTGGCCGAGCATCTCAACAGTCGCCGATTCAAGCTTCATACCGGCATCTTCAGAAACGACCTGACCACCGGTAAGAATGGCGATATCCTGCAGCATCTCTTTGCGCCGATCGCCGAAACCGGGCGCCTTGACCGCTAAGACGTTAAGGACGCCGCGCAGCTTATTGACTACCAGCGTCGCCAGCGCCTCTCCCTCGATGTCTTCGGCGATAATCACCAAGTCTTTTTTGCCTGATTGAGCCAACTGCTCCAAAAGCGGCAGAATCTCTTGGATTGAGGAAATTTTCTTATCTGTAATGAGGATATGGGGCTTGTCTATGACCGCCTCCATGCGTGAAGAATCGGTCACTAAATAGGCCGAAACGAAACCTTGGTCGAACTGCATCCCCTCAGTCATTTCATGCTCTACCCCAAGGGTCTGAGACTCTTCCACTGTGATGACGCCGTCGTTACCGACCTTCTCAAACACCTCGGCGATAAGATTACCGATTTCGGTGTCGTTGGCAGAGATTGAAGCAACTTGGGCGATCTCTTCTTTATTTGTGATTTTCTTAGCGTGCTTTTTCAGATGAGCGACAACAGCTTCTGTCGCTTTCTCAATTCCGCGGCGTAAGCTCATGACAGAAACACCGCTGGAGGCGTGGCGCAAGCCCTCGTTAATCATCGCTTGAGCCAAAATGGTGGCGGTAGTGGTGCCATCACCGGCGATGTCGTTGGTTTTGGAAGCAACGTCTTTAACCAACTGCGCCCCCATGTTTTCAAATTTGTCCTCTAAGTCGATCTCCTTAGCGATGGTAACCCCATCGTTGGTTATAACCGGACTGCCAAAACCCTTGTCTAGCAGGACGTTTCGCCCCTTAGGCCCGAGAGTTACCTTGACGGTATCGGCCAGCCGGTTTATGCCAAACCTGATTTTCTCCCTCGCGTCTTCGGAAAATTTAATTTGTTTTGCCATTTAGAACTCCTTTTCCTTTAATTTTCAATTTCTAATTTTGCAATTTTCATTGGATTTTCACTCGTCCAATTTCCAAACATTGAGTCATTGAGACTTGATTGGAAATTGAGAACTGAAAATTGTAAATTCATCCTTTCAGGATGCCTAGCACTTCATCCTCGCGGATGATTTTGTACTCTTGGTCGCCGATTTTGAACTCATCGCCGCCGTATTTTGAGAAGATTACTTTGTCGCCGACTTTAATTTCCATCGGCACGCGTTTGCCGTCTTTGTCCAGTCGACCCGGCCCAACGGCGACTACCTCACCCTCTTGCGGTTTCTCTTTAGCTGTGTCGGGGATAACGATACCCGACTTTGAGACTTGCTCGCTCTCGAGCGGTTTGACGAGCAGTCTGTCAGAAAGTGGCTGTAACTTCATTCAACCTCCTTTTTTAGATCTTTTCCCATATTTGCAAGTGTTATTGTAAAGCCAACTTTACATTGGCGTCAAGACCCCCGCTTGGCTAGCTTCGGCTCAGAGCCGCAAGGCGCAGGACACTTGGGAAGCCGCCAAGAAGCGACTACAATACAAGCGATGGTTAAGCGACTAGTATCAGGCATCAAGCCCACTGGAGAGTTGCATCTGGGCAACTATCTGGGGGCAATCAAACAGTGGGTTGAGCTACAGCAAGACTACGATTGCTTTTTCTTTGTGGCTGATTATCACGCCCTGACGACTAAGCCGGAGCCGGACCGGCTGCGGCAAGACACCCTCTCTACTTTGGCGATGCTGGTTGCGCTTGGCGTTGACCCTAGAGGGAGCGTTTTATTTCTCCAGTCTGACATTCCGGAACAAGCCGAGCTAGCTTGGTTGCTGCTGAACTTCACCTCAGTTGGGGCGTTGGGGCGGATGACCCAATACAAGGAAAAATCGGATCGCCTTGGCCAGAACGCCGGGCTGTTCGGCTATCCAGTGTTGATGGCCTCTGATGTTTTAACTTACGACGCCGAGGCGGTGCCGGTGGGCGAAGATCAGATTCAGCATCTGGAATTGGCCAGAGAGATCGCCCGTTCCTTCAACAGTCACGCTGGCAAGATCTTCAAGCAACCCAGGCCGATCCTCAATGAAGGCGCCCGGATAATGTCGCTGTCAAATCCTGCCCAAAAAATGTCAAAATCAATCCCAGGCAGTGCGATAGGTCTTCTGGATGACGAAGACGAGGTGGTTCGAACAATTAAAAAGGCGGTTACCCAAACCAGCCCGGGGCGAGCCAACGAAGGCGTTAAGAATCTGCTTAGAATTATGGAGGGTTTAAGCTCACCTGAGACATTTTTACATTTCCGTGACCAGCAGAGGCACGGCACCATCCGCTACAGCGAACTGAAAGACCAGCTGATTGAGGATGTTCTAGATTTCCTTGGGCCGGTCCAAAAAGCGTATCACGGCCTGAATGGCGATCCAGAAAAACTGCGAAAAATTTTTGCTCGCGGCGCCGAAGCCGCGCGACCGCTTGCCCAGCAGAAACTCACTCAAGTTAAAAACGCGCTCGGCTTGGTTGATTAAGCCCTCCGAATTGGGTAAAATAATCCTTACCCAAGGAGGGGGTAAGCATAATGACAAGAAGAGCCAACGAATGGGATCCCGCCTTCAGTCTGCAGGTAACAACGCTTGGACAGCTGAGGGGAAAGCCACTTCCGCCTAAGTCAGGCGTCTTAGTGGAAGTGTCGTCTCGACTATGTCCTTTCTGCGAAGAAGAGGGCAAGAAGACGATTTGCTCGGGCGATCCCGCCCGGTGGATGAGGGAAGACAGACTTCGCCAAGTTGGGGGGGCCTGTCGGGTGGTCTGCTACGACCACAAAAGCAAGTCAATCTGACTTGCGCCCAATTCGCGGCCTGCCGATTTCTTCGGCGGGCCGTTTTTATTTAGCGGCCAACTTTTTCAATAGATGGCTTAGTTCTGCTGTTTTTGCTCGGCACAGGGAGGCGTCTTTGGCTTCAACATTCAATCGCAACAGATCCTCCGTGTTGGAGGTGCGGGCGTTAAAGCGCCAAGTGCCAAAGCTAACCGATAGCCCGTCCGTTCGATCAACTCTGCCGGCGCTGTAATGACCTTCCAGCTTAGCTATGGCGGCCTCCTTGTCGGCAATCTGAAAGTTTATCTCACCAGAAACAGCAAATTTCTCTTTGAGCGGCCGAAAGAGCGCCGAAACCGGCCCGTTGTGTTGACTGATGATATTAAGCAGAAGCAGAAACGGGATCAGGCCGTTATCGGCTCCGAAGAAGTCTCGGAAATAGTAATGGCCGCTCGTTTCACAAGCAAACAACGCCCCTTCCTGACGCATTCGGTTTTTAATAAAAGTATGGCCGGCTTTGCTTTGGATGGCCCGGCCGCCTAGACGGCTAATGGCCTCCTCCATCGCCCAGACGTTGCGCGGGTCGTAGATGATGGCCGGACGACTGCCGGCTGGCTCTTTCTTAATCAAATAATCAACCAAAACGGCGCCGACATGGGAACTTTCAATGAAATCCCCTCGCTCGTCAAAGAAAAAACAACGATCGCCGTCAGCGTCCCAAGCCACACCGAAATCAGCGCCGGTTGAACGGATCATTTGCGATGTCTCAACTCTGCTCGCGGGTATTAGAGGATCTGGCCGGCCCTTAGGAAAATTGCCATCAGGCCGAAAATTGAGCTCGAGTAGATTAATTTGTTCGGCTTTAACTCGCGATAAAAATTGACCTGCCAAAATTCCAGACAGGCCGAAATTATTGTTAGCAACAATTTTAAGTGGGCGAGAGCTGTCAAACTCGACAAATTTGGTGAGGTGGTCGAAGTAATCTTCCAGCACTTGCTTGGGCAGAGCTGAAGCGACTCTTTTTGATGGAGGCAAATCAAGGTGGCTCAGCCGCTCAATTTCCTTTAAGCCGCTCTCAGAAGAGATGGCCTCAACGGAGCGACCAACCAGCTTCAGGCCGTTAAACTCGGCTGGGTTGTGAGAAGCCGTCACCTGAATGCCGCCGTCGTAATGATAGTAGCCGACAGCGAAATAAAGCACTTCTGTTGGCACTTGACCGATAGCGGCCACTTGGACGCCCTGACTGATCAAGCCCTCAGTCAGCGCTTTTTCCAACGCCGGTCCAGATTGACGGACATCGCGGCCGACCGCCACAATTTTCGGTTTCAAAAACTTGGCGTAGGCACGAGCAATCTTGTTGACGGCGGCCTCGTCAATCTCCCCCGGATAAACACCGCGAATATCGTAAGCGCGAAATATTTTTGCCAAATTCGCCATGGCTTTATCTTAATTTAACTGGCTCATAAGAAGAAGCCCCCGCATAATACGAGGGCTCCGTTGGTCGGCGGCAGAGCTAAAACAGAGTTTTCTGCCCCGCCGCCTCAAGTCTAGCTTTGGGCGGCTTTCTGCTGGGTTCAAGCGCCCTTCTGATCATACGGACCCGGGCTTTGTTTATGCCCCGGATTTTCATAACTGCACCGCTTTTGACGGCTTGCTGCAATTCTTTGAGACGTTTGAACCCCGCTTTCACTAACATCTCCAGAACTGCTAGTTGAACTGGCAGCAGGGCGAGCTGGGAGTAACCTCCCCTAGAAAGCTCCCGGCGAAACTCCAGCTCCTCCAGAGCGCTCTCTAGAGCATTCTCAGCCGCCCGGAAGAGTTGCTCTTCCGGCAGCTTTGTTCTTCGACCCAATGCCGAGGCGATGGCGTTGATGGCGTCTAAGCGCTCCAGTTCGGTGCGCCTGACTGCGCCGTCAGACTCCAGAAAGTATACGCTCATAGCAATCCTCTGGCTGTAGGCCAGACAGCTATTTAGCTTTTGGATGTGGTCTGCATAGTACCGCTGCATTTCTTTGTAGCGCCGCGACACATTCTTCCTCCTTGTTCAGATTCGGTGACCCAATTGTAGCGTAAAAGGACGAAAAAGCCAATGATCAAACCCTTAACTAGCTAAGCCGGGTCTTGAGTTGTTGGGGGTAAACTCTCGTTAGTCCCGACCAAGAAACGGGCCGGCCACGCTTTATAGACCGAGCGGAAAGTTTGCTTATTGATTACTTGGCCGTTACGGCTGACGGTGTAAGTGACTACAGCCGTTGCGCCCTCGTGGGGTTTCTCGATTTGCTTCTGCTCGCCTTTAGGCAAGGTGTCGGTTTCAACGTAAATCGGCTCCCCCGGGGGAGTAATATTAGAAACAATCGGCTCGGTTAAGTGGGTGGTGCGGCCATCGCTAGTGCCCCAAAGCTCAAAGACCACTTTGTTGCCGATAACTCTGCCCTGAACAAGGATATGTCCGGGCGTGTCGTTGAGAAATCTAAAGTCCGGCTTGGGCAGATAAATTGTTGCGTCAAGCCCTACTGGTGGCTCGTAGTACGAAACCCGATAGGAATGATTGCGCCGCTCGGTAACTTTCAGCCCAGCGTTCAGGACCGATCTAAAAAGAGTGGTGGAAACTTGACATAAACCGCCACCGAATTCCGGAACGGTTCGGTTCTCCTTAATCACCAACTCCGGCAGAAAGCCAGTTGTATTATCAACCGCGCCGAGCGCTTTGACTGTTGAAAATTCCTCACCCGGCTTGATTAGGGCGCTTTGGAGGATGGAGGTACCGTTAGCGATGTTGTGGCGGCGATTAGCAGGCGAGCCGGTAAAGTTGGTTTCGCCGTAGCCAATCCGCTCGACAATCCCCAGCTCGCTCAAGTTGTTCTCACTGATTACCGGCAAAGCCGTTTTCATTACCAGCGCTACTTCACGCGGCTCGGGCTCCTGATGCAGAGCCCCCAGTATCAGCTCGGCCGAGACGGTAATATCAACTACCGTACCCTCCTTCGATTTCTCAGCGATTACCAGTTGGCCGCTTCTTATTTCCAGCTTGGGGTCGCGAGCGGGTTGGTCGATTGTTTGAGCGTACTGGCCAAGAAAGTTCATTACCGCCTGCAAGGTAAATTCAGCGGTTAGAATCTGCTGCGAAACTGGATTATCCACCCCCAGCAGCGGATCTTTACCAACAAAGCCGATCAACTGACGAATCTCGTCGGGCTTGAGAGACTTTTTCTCCCGCGGCGAAATTAGTGTCAGCTGGTACTTTGACAATTTTTCAACCGTGGCCTCAAGTTCGGCCTCATCGCCAAGGACTATTTTGGGCGCTTCAAATTCAAGCTCAATAACAATTTCACCCGCGGTAAAACTGCCCCAGCGGTCTGTCAATTGCCTCGCTATCAGCTCTTGATTAACCCTTTTGCCGACCTGCTCTCTGGTAACAACAAGCCGATTCAGGACAAATTGGGCGCTGGCATCTATCGCCCTTTGGTCAACTACTTCCGCGACTTCGGCGATTCGGGCCTCGAGCAGTTCAAGATCGTAGGTGGCTTTAGCAATCAAGCGCTTCTTTTTGACGAGCGTGCCGAGCTGTTCTGCTAGCGAACTAAAGAACCCACCGCTTCGTCCTAAGGCATACATCGCCGAGACGGTCTTGTCTTTGTCAATCTGCCAACCGATCTCATCGGGGCTGATTTCGGCTGAGGTCTCTCTGTAAATTAGCGTTATCGGTTGAGCCGGGCGATCCTGTTCGAGTATTTCCAGTTTCGCCTTGGCTTGTTCTATCGTAAGTCCGGCAAAACTCTGTTGGCCAAGGTATACATTCGGGTAAATCCGCCCCAAAAATGAGATTGAGTAGAGCAAATACAGCGCCACCAGCGATAGCGCTACTCCCAAAATCCAAGCGAATAATCGGTATTGGCGAGGGTTTTTAGCCGCCATACGCGAGAGTTTCTGCATTAGGGCGTCCCAGAATTTTTTGTTCATGAGATTACCCTAGCGGCTGCCCAATATTTCTTCAAGAACCGCTCGAGCCAAATTCTCTTGGCGCTTCTGCTTGTCTTTAAGTAGAAAGAATTCAGCCGTCACTAGATCGCCGATTTTAACATGGGCCGGAATGAGCGAGCGCTCTACAGAGAGCTCGTTACTTTGGGCATCAACCAAAATCACCCGGGCGCCAGCAAGTCGCTTTACCGTCCAAGCCGGCACTTTTTTCATTTTAAATGATAAAGCCGATGATCAGAATGGCAACGATGTTGATTATTTTAATCATCGGGTTGATTGCCGGACCGGCGGTGTCCTTGTATGGGTCACCAACGGTATCCCCCGTAACAGCCGCTTTGTGGGTTTCGCTGCCCTTGCCGCCAAAATGCCCCTGTTCAATGTATTTTTTGGCGTTATCCCACGCGGCGCCGCCGGTAGTCATTGAGATAGCGACAAACAGGCCCGTTACAATAGTTCCAATCAGCAAACCGCCCAGAGCCGCCGGGCCGAGTATCAGGCCGACAGCTATCGGAATCACAACTGGAATCAGGGCCGGTACAATCATCTCCTTTAAGGCCGCGCCCGTCACTATTGAAACCGCTCGGGCGTAATCCGGCTTGACCTTGCCCTCGAGGATGCCGCGGCGCTCTTTAAACTGACGCCTGACTTCGCTGACAACCGCTCCGGCGGCGCGGCCGACCGCCTCCATCGCCATCGCCCCAAAGATGTAAGGCAGAAGGGCGCCGATAAACAACCCGACCAGAACTTTCGGATCGGCCAAATCGTAGCTGACCGAAACTCCCCTCAAAACTATCTCTTCTGTGTATGAAGCAAACAGCACCAGCGCCGCCAAAGCGGCCGAGGCGATTGCGTAGCCCTTGGTGACGGCCTTGGTAGTATTGCCAACGGCATCGAGTTCATCGGTTACTAAGCGAACCTCCTCCGAGAGTCCGCTCATCTCAGCAATACCGCCGGCGTTGTCGGTAATCGGACCGTAAGCGTCGATGGCAACAATAATGCCGGTTAAACTCAGCATGGCAAAAGCGGCAATGGCGATCCCGTAAAGTTCCGCTAGTGAGTAGCTGACAAGTGTGCCGGCAACAATAACAATAACTGGCAGCATCGTTGAACGCATCGATAGCGCCAAGCCAGCAATGATGTTGGTGCCGTGGCCTGTTTTCGAGGCCTCAGCTACCTGCTTGACCGGCCGATACTTGGTTGAGGTGTAGTATTCAGTGATGACCATCATAGCCGCTGTAACCGCCAAACCGACCAAAGAAGCACCGAAAAGTCGGCTACCGTCAAGCTCAGTTGAGCCGCCGACTAACCAGTTGATAACCGGATAGAACCCCGCTGCGGCGAGAACGGCCGAAACCGCCAAAGCACGGTACATCGCCGCCATAATGTTGGGCTTGATTGATTGGCCGACGCTGACAAACCAAGAGCCGATTACTGAGGCGATTACCGCCACGGCGCCTAGGGCAATCGGCAATAAAACCGCCGAGTGCTCGTTGGGAAAGATTATCGAGCCAAGCAGCATCGCCGAAACGGCCGTCACAACATAAGTTTCAAATAAATCAGCCGCCATACCGGCGCAATCGCCGACGTTATCGCCGACGTTATCGGCAATGACCGCCGGATTTCTCGGGTCGTCCTCAGGAATGCCGGCCTCGACTTTCCCGACCAAATCGCCGCCCACATCAGCCGCTTTAGTGTAAATGCCGCCGCCAAGGCGAGCAAAAATTGAGATGAGCGATCCGCCGAAGGCCAGACCTACCAGCGAAGCGATGTCTCGCGTCAGAAAGTAAAAAACGGTCGTCCCCAGCAGCCCCAAACCAACTACCATCAGGCCCGTAACAGCGCCGCCTCGGAAAGCGACTCTGAGAGCCGCCGATAGACCGCTCTTGGCGGCCTCAGCCGTGCGAACGTTGGCTGAAACAGATATGGTCATGCCGATAAAACCGGAGAGAGCCGACAAGGCCGCTCCCAGCAAGAAACCAGCGGCGATCTTCCAGCTCAGGAAAAACCCGATGAGAATAAAAGCCACTGCGGCCACAACGGCGATCGTTTTGTACTGGCGCGCCAAGTATGCCCTAGCGCCAACCGCGATTGCTGAGGCGATTTCCAACATTTTTTTATCGCCCCGCTGTCGGCGGTTAATCCAGCTAATCAGCCAAAAACCGTAAAGTATCGTTACCAAACCGGCCGCGGTAGCGCCGTAGAGAACTATGCTTTCAAAATTCATCTTCGCCATTTTACCTGTCAGCACGATCTCGAGCAAGATCCTTCGCGGTGTATTGACTTTTGGGCTAGCATTTGAAAGAATTCGTTTCTAGTTCGTACCAACTACAAGGAGGCAAGATGTGCGACAAACCACTCTCTTGGTGGTTCCCACCAGCGGCAACCGAGCAGCCGTTGCCAACGATGGCAAGGTTGCAGTTCATCCCGGAGCCGCTTGCCAACAACGTCTCGAGACAGCCGCCAAGCGGCTGAGTGAAGATGGCCAAGCTAAACTGGCTATCGTTGGCGGTTGGCGAGCGCAGGCCGAACTCTCGGAAGCGGCAGTAGCCAAACGCTGGTTTCTGGCTAGGTTTCCGGAGCACTCCGACAGGATGGCTTTCATTCAGTCGGAGGGCTGTTTCACAGCCGAAGACATGATCAGGTTGGCTCGCAAGCTGCACTCGCCTGAGTGGGCAGGTGCATTTGTTCTGCTTGTTAGCCACCCCGACCACGCATTGTTGGCCGCACAGACGCTACGCTCTTGCGGCATAGATAAGGTGGACTTTCTTGATTCTGGGGAAAGACCGCCTTACGGAGCGATCAAGCTGGCGGTTCTAAAACTGATCTACAGTCTTGACCCGCTCTGGATCAGCGCCCCGGCTCGTGTGGTCGCTCGCCTCGTTAGTGAGAGGCGGGGTGGTGGCTTCTGAAGCCCCGGTTGCGGGGCTTTTTTCTAAGCTAGAATTTGCCTGTACACTTCCAGCGTTTGTCTTGCCATCTTCTCCCACGAGTACTGCTTAACCCGCTCTAGGCCCCTTAGGCGCAAACTTTCGGCAAGCTTGTTGCCGGAGAGGATTTTTTTTATCGCCGTAGCCAGCTCTAAGGTATTTGTTGGGTCGACAAGCAAACCGGCATCGCCAACTACCTCCGGCAAGCTGGAGGTGTTGCTAGTAACCACGGGCACACCGCAAGCAAAGGCCTCTAAAATCATGATGCCAAAGCCCTCGTACAAACTCGGATGAACATAGACTGCGGCGCCTGAATACAGTGTCGCTAAGTCTTCGTCGCTGACAAACCCCGGCGTAATTATTTTCGGGTTATCTTTTTTAGCCGCCTCGACCGCGGCGGCGACCTTGAGGTTTTGCTGGTCTGGCTTGCCGGCGATAACCAGCCCAAGATCGGGGAAATCACGACTCAAGATTTTATGGGCTTCTATTAATTTTAGTAGCCCCTTGTATTCTTCCCAGCGGCTAACAAAAAGCAAGTATCTATCAGGAAGTTTCAGCTTGGTTTTTAGCGTAGCGACAAGCGCCAGGTCGGCCGGACGGAAACGGCTTTCGGCACCCTCCGGCGTTATCACAATTTTGTGATACGGAAACCCAAGCATGTTCACCAAGTCATCGCGCGTGGCAGCGCTTGGCACAATGATTTTTTTAGCTCTTTTGCAATCCCGCATCACCAGCCGGTAGGCCAACCGGCGCGGCAACGACTTTTTCTGCTTGCCGCTCGGGTAAAGATGCATAATCAAATCGTGCACCGTCACCACGAACGGCCGCCGATATAAAACAGGATGATTAAAGTTGGCAAAGTGGACTAAGTCGAAATTGTGGGATTTTAAAATACCGGGCAGTTTAGTTTGCTCGGCCAAAGAGTAGTGAGGAATGTCAACAACAATTTTTTTCAGGTTCCTTGCGCGAAGGTCGAGCTCTGCCTCGTCCTCCGGCGTAATAATCGCCGTGTACTCGTTGTCTTCGTCTAACTTCAATATCTCTCTAAGCAGGTTCCGACTATAGCGACCCAATCCGCCGGTGGCCCCCCTGTAAAACCTCAAATCAAGCCCGATGTGTGCCTTTTTCATTGTTTAAGTTGTAACCTAAGCCCAGCAGCAGGTAAAACCACATTGCTGTGAAGGTGTTGTCACTTAACGGATGTAGGAAGAGCGAGTTCACACCAACCCCTAAAATTAGCGCCACCAACGGCGACGACTTATTGCGGTAGGCAAAAACTAACAGGGCGCCCCAAGTAACCAATATCAGGCCCAAACCAACGATGCCGTACTCGTAAACGATCTGCAAAAACCAGTTTTCGGGAATGAACGGGTCGTCGTGGAGGAGGCTACCCGGCCCCGCCGTGCCGGGACCGTGGCCGATAAGAAGCTCGGTTGGAGTAGCGGCGGCAAAGCGTGCCTTGACCTGCCCCCAGGTTTCCAGGCGTTCAGCGGTATGGCGCTCCTCAACAAAGTTGCGACGGAGTGGTTCGACCAAGAATACTGTCGCGATAGCAAGCGACGCCGCCACAACAACCAACATTGCCATCTTCGATTTCGCCCCCTGAGGTAATTGAATGACTAGGTACGGCACGACCAACCCCACTGCTAAGCCCAAAATAGCGCTACGGGATAAAGTCAGCACTACTAGAACGGCGGCGGCGGCTAGCAGCCACGAACTGAGATAGCCTCTCCAGAACAGCCAAAGAGAGGCCACCATTAAAAAGGTGGCTAGTTGGTTCGGACCGGGTAGTGATCCTTGTAGTCTCGGCCACTCGCCAGCCCAGTGCTCCATGCTCAGTTTTAGCGTCTCTAAAAGTTGCCCGGCATCAATCTGCCAGAAAAGCCACTGGAGTGCCGCCACTACACCAACACTGTAGAACGAGAATTTGAGAATTTTCTCCCACGGAAAGCCGGTCTCACTAGTGAGCAAGGTACTCGCACGGCCGACAAAGTAGAGTAGTGGAGCAAAGATACTGTAGCGCAAACCGCGCAGGTAGTTATCTGGCGCCTCGGTCCAGAGGAAGCTCAAAAAGACAAAGCCAATGAACACCAAAACGAGAGTATCGACTCCGGCAAACGAATGTTTGGCGCGCAGTAATCCCACTAAGGACCAGCCGATCGCAAAGAGAACCAGCGCGCCGAAGATTACTAAGACATGTGCCTGCCAAGGGATGAAGGCATCTTGCAACCAGAGGCCTTGGAGGGGTAGCAGGAGGAGGGTTATTGCGGCACCCCAATATGGCAAATACTTGAGGGTACTTAGGGCTAATTTCATCTTACTACCAGCTTTCGCCACAATTTCTTCAGTCTTTTGTGGGTTGGTGGGAGCTCCGGCCAGATTGTACTCTTAATATATTCGGCACTGACCTTTCTGCTCTTTTGAATATGGTATCTATCTGCTAGGGCTTGAGGAAGCAGGTAGCAGGCCGCAAAAAATCCTTTAATCGCCTGAGGCCAAACGTTGCAGCGAGCCCGGTTAAGAAACACGGCCGGATAAATAAGCATAAATCTGAGGCCGATTTTTAAGAGCAGTCCTCGGGGGACGTTTTTAATAAAAAGTAGGGGCAAGTTCTTAAGTGTTTGATAAACGGTAAAGCCGACTAGTTTATCGCTAGTGGCGCCGCGGCGGTGAAAAGCAACAGCGACCTTGGTGTAGTACGCCTTCCAGCCGGCCAGTTGGGCTCGAAAACTAATATCGACGTCTTCGTAGTAAGCAAAGAATTTCTCGTCGAACAGGCCTATCTCATTAAGCATCTCTACTCGATATAAACTAGCCCCGCCAGTGGCCCCAAAAACGTAACCAGAGTCCGTGGCTTGTTGGGTGGGTTTGTCTCTGTCTCTTGGAAAGGCTAGCCCCCAGATCGAGTAAAAATCGCCAGTGCTGTCGATCATTTGACCGGTTGCGTTCAGTAATAAACCAGTTGCAATGCCGATCCGCGAGTTGTCTTGTAGGACTGCCGCCAGCTCTGTCAGCCAGTTCTTTTTTGCTGCCGCATCATTATTGAGTAAAGCAATTGCGCCAACTTGCTGCTTGAGCGCCAAACGAATTCCAGCGTTAGCCCCACCGGCAAAACCAAGGTTGCTGTTGTTAAAAATCACCTGGAGTTGCTGGCCCATCTTGGCCTGATACCGCTCCAAGACGGTCCTTGAGCCGTCTGTTGAGCCGTTATCGACAACGATCACGAAATAATCAGGATAGTCTTGAGCAAAAAGCGAGTCTAAGCACTCCGACAGCATATCAGCGCCGTTCCAGTTTAGAACGATGACGGCAATCCGGTTTATTTCAGGCATTTACCCTTGTATAATAGGGTATAACCGATCAATGATAAACCCAGTTAGCATCTTCAACCGCCGTAATCGCATCCTGTTGCGTGAGCTAGTAATCACCGACTTTAAATTGCGCTATCAAGGATCAGTCCTTGGGTATCTCTGGTCACTGCTAAAGCCCCTACTACTGTTTACAATTTTGTACTTAGTCTTTGTTCGTTTTTTACGCTTCGGCTCGGACGTTGAGCATTTTCCGGTCTATCTACTCCTAGGTTTAGTGCTTTGGACATTTTTCCATGAAGCCACAAGTCAGGGATTGAATTCTATTGTTGGACGCAGCGACCTTCTGCGTAAAGTTAGCCTTCCTAAGTATATTATCGTTGTCGCCAGCAGTATTTCCGCACTGATTAATCTTGCTATCAACTTGGGGGTGGTGGCTATTTTTATGGCTATCAACCGAGTAGAGCTGAAGGCAACCGCCCTATATTTACCGCTAAATATACTTGAGTTATATATACTTGCTCTGGCCTTAGCTTTCCTTCTATCGGCGGTGATGGTCAAATACCGCGACGTCGGCTACATCTGGGAGGTCATACTCCAAGCCCTGTTTTATGCAACACCGATTATTTACCCTATCAGCATGGTTATGGCTCAGAGCGAGACAGCGGCTAAGGTGTTGTTGTTAAATCCAGTTGCTCAAATTTTCCAAGACGCCCGCTACAACCTAGTCAGCCACCAAGCTGTTCGCACCCATGACCTAGTCAGTAACCCCTATATTGCCTCAATCCCATACGTGATTGTGGTGGGGCTGATAATTATTGCCAGTCTATACTTCCAAAGTAAATCAAAACACTTTGCCGAAGAGATATAAATGTCAGAAAAAGCCGCGATTATCGTTAAGGACCTGCATAAAAGTTTCAAATTACCGCATGAGCGTATCAGCGGCATCAAACAGGGTTTGGTTAACTTCTTCCGCCTGAACCGCGGATTCGAAGAGCAAAAAGTCTTAAATGGCATCTCTTTTAAGATAAAAAAGGGCGAGTTTTTTGGCATCGTCGGCCGCAATGGGAGCGGAAAAAGCACTTTACTCAAATTACTGGCGGGCATCTACACTCCGGATAGTGGGTCAATTGAAGTAAACGGCAGCTTAACACCTTTCATCGAATTAGGTGTTGGCTTTAATCCTGAGCTAACAGGTAAAGAGAATGTGTTTCTCAACGGGGCACTGCTCGGCTTTAGCCGAGAAGAAATGTCCAAAATGTACCACGATATAGTCGAATTTGCTGAATTGGAAAAGTTTATGGACCAAAAACTGAAAAACTACTCATCGGGTATGCAGGTCCGGCTAGCTTTTTCTATTGCCATACGCGCCAAAAGTAATATTTTACTTATTGACGAGGTACTTGCCGTTGGCGACGCCGCATTTCAAACAAAATGCTTCGATCATTTTTATAAACTAAAACGTGAGAGTAGAACGGTGGTGTTTGTTTCACACGACCGCGGTGCTCTAGAGAAGTTTTGCGACCGCGGAGTTTTAATAGAAGGAGGTTCGCTTGTCTCAGCCGGGCCAATCCGCGAGGTACTTTCTGACTATGCCCGCATTGTTTTAGGGGAGATCGAAACAACCGTTAACCCAGAGGCTCCAGCCTCAAATGAGGAGAAAGAGGACCGGAAGCCACGTGACTCCAGGGAGACCGAGTATGCCAAAGTAACCGGCATAGAAATTTGTGATCAAAACGGCCGAGCAAAACGAAAATTCAGTTTTGGTGAACCTGTCACAGTGCGCTACCGCGTAAAATTCAAACGCGCCGTGTCGAGTCCAATTGCTGGTCTCACTGTTTGGGATAAAAATGTTACTAAAGCGGTATTTGCCACTAATACTCTAATTGAGAACAAAGGCGATCTTAGCCAAGTTAAGGCGGGGGAGGAATTTGAATTCAGTTTCTCGATTCCCACTACCTTAAATGACGGCGAATATATTATAGAACCTGGCATCGCCAATGAGGCGATAACTATTTACTTCATCCAGTATCCGGCGGCGAGCAGCTTTTTGATATCTGGTAGTCCAAACCCTCATTCAATACTTTCGGCTGATCGTCCGATGACGGTGAAAAAAATTTCCACCGGCTAAACATATTTGCTCATGACTATGCTGTCCAAGATCCGCCGTCTTACCCGACCAGCTAAAAAATTTTGGCATTTTATGGCAGGATTAGTTGTTTACTATCGTCGCTACGGTGGGTGGCAGTTTCTCCTAAAAAGCGCCCAGAGGCTTCTCGGCACAAAAGATACCTCAATCTTAAGGCGAGCACTCCAAGCTGCCGCTTATCAAAACTGGATTAGAAATAACGAGCCTAGTAAGACCCAGCTGGAACAGCAACGAAAGCAGCCCCCTCCACGCAAGCCATTGATCAGTATCGTTGTTCCTTGTTACCAGACACCACTTGCCCGCCTTCAGGAGCTGATCGATTCGGTCCAGTCACAGACCTACAGTCATTGGCAACTCTGTCTTGTACTGCCGCGTCCGATTACCGGGGAAATTGAAGATTATCTGACCCTAACAAGCCAAACCGATTCACGTATTAAACTCATCTTCCTTGACTCCAACTTAGGTATTGCGGGCAATACAAACAAGGCCATAGAAAACGCTGGCGGGGAATTTATCGCCTTTCTCGACCACGATGATACTCTCGCACCGTTCGCCCTGTACGAAGTGGCACAAGCGGTTAATCAATCACCTAAAGTGGAGCTTATTTACTCAGACGAAGACAAGCTGAGCGATAACGGCCGATCGCGGCACTCACCTCACTTCAAGCCGAATTGGAGCCCAGACCTACTAAGAAGCTATAACTACATTACTCATCTGCTAGTCGTTAAACGTTCGCTACTTGAAACTATAGGGCCGCTACAGAGTAAGTATGACGGTTGCCAAGATTATGACTTAACCCTAAGAGCAAGCGAAAAAGCACAGGAGATCGTTCACATTCCGAAAATCCTTTATCACTGGAGACAGCACGAACATTCAACTTCGGTTAATCCCTCGGCAAAACCGGAGGTAGCAAGTCTGGTGGTTAAAGTAGTACAGGATCATATTGAACGAATCGGCCGTCAAGGAACTGTTCAGGAAGGTCCCTTTTACGGTGCAGTTAAGGTACAGTACGAGCTCTTGGCCTCTCCACTTATTTCGATAATCATCCCCAACCACGATCATCCAGAAGATCTTGGGCGATGTCTCAGTTCAATACTGGATAAATCAACATATAGAAATTACGAGATTATCGTCATGGAAAATCACAGCCAGCGTCCCGAGACGTTTGAGCTTTATTCTGAGTACAAGAAACGTGGAATCAAGGTTGTCCCCTGGGAAAAACCATTCAACTACTCTGAGGTTAACAATGACGCGGCAGCAAAGGCCAAGGGAGAGATCCTATTATTTCTTAATAACGACATCGAGGTCATCAGCCCCGACTGGCTAGAACAGATGCTAATGCATCTTCAATATCCTGAAGTCGGGGTAGTTGGGGCAAAGCTTCATTACAACGACGGTTCAATTCAGCACGCCGGGGTAATCTTAGGGATCGGAGGAATAGCTGGTCATTCCCATAAACACTTTCCTCAAAATGACCCGGGCTATTATGGGCGACTTCAGGTAGTGCAGAACCTGAGCGCCGCTACTGGAGCCTGCTTAATGACAAAGAGAACTGCCTTTGAGGGGGTTAGGGGCTTTGACACAGAACTGCCGATTGCCTTTAACGATATCGACTTTTGCCTGAAAATCCGTCAAAGAGGTTACCTGATCGTCTGGACACCTGAAGCTCGTCTCTACCACCATGAGAGTAAGACCCGCGGTTATGAAGATACCTTTGAAAAACAAAAGCGGTTCTTGGCGGAGATTGAACACTTTAATAAAAAGTGGTCAGATACCATTAGGAATGGTGACCCTTATTACAGTCCAAATTTAACACTCTCATCGGAAGATTTTTCAATAAATGTCCTCGCATAATAACTCAATAATGAAATTGTCATTTAGCATTTTCACCCGATATCGTTCGGTCGCGGATCACGTTAACGCTCTTAGGCGTCGGGGAGAGAGGTTTACGATTCTCGAGGTAGGAGGTAGGGGCAATTTCTTGAAACGGTTTTTACCGCAAGATCAAATTACCATTCTTGATGTCGATGACTCCGGTGAAGAGAACTACGTTAAAGGTGACGGCCGTCAGCTTCCCTTTAAAAACCGCTCATTTGACTTGGTGGTTTCAACAGACGTGCTAGAGCACATTCCGCCAGGCGATCGTAAAAAATATCTCAAAGAACAGGTTCGTGTCTGTAAAACAGCAATTATCTTGTCTGGACCGTTATACCAGCCCGACGTAGCCCGCCTTGAGAAGAAGTCGAACGACTACTATCGAGATCTGACAGGAGAAGAACACCCCTGGCTCAAAGAACACGTCAATTACGGATTACCTAAAGCCGAGGACATCGAGGCGATCTTCACCAAACATCACCTCGCCATAACTAAGAGCTGGAACCAGCGTATCGACCTGTGGAGCCAAATGGTTTTGATTGACCTTTTAGTCGCTACTGCGTACACCCTTGAGGTAGAAAAAGCTTTTCTTAAATTAAGCCACCATTATAATTCGAAGATTTTTCCTTTTGATTGTGATCCGGGCGGGTACAGAACCATCTATACCGCTATCAGGGGCGACCGTGTCCCTAAAACCATTGCTCGCAAACCTTACCAAACGATAGACCCTTGGGTGGCCGAGAAATTCCAACAATCAGTTTTTAATTTATTGATGACGATACAGCGCCATCACTTAGGAATTATTAAGGACAAAGACCGACACATCTCAGTCTTAAGTAATTTGCTGGCTACCCAGGAATCAGCACTGTCAGCGCAGCAAGATTTACTCAAACATTGGGAAGCGACCATTAGCGCCCAGACTTCAACGCTACTAGAGAAAGAAAAGCTTATTAAGGACCAAGCGACAATGATCGCCGCCCTTGAGGACACTCAGGGCCTAAGAAAAGAGGCCTTGATTGAACGACAAAAAAAAGAGGCCTACCAACAGAAGCTTGTTGAGTTAGAGCATCAGTTTGCCGAGTTAAACCAGCAGCTACATTCAATCTACAGTTCTAAGAAGTGGTTCCTAATAACGCGAGTGGCCAGCGTTTATAGTCGACTCATCCGGCCAGTACGCTCAGCACGAATAGCTTTAAGAGTTGTCCGGAGTGAGGGTTGGCCTGGTCTCGAGCGCAAAATGAAACAACGGCGCTATAGCGGATCACAATACCCGATCAGCTTACCTGATATTAACGCCCAATATCGGACTTGGTTAAAGCAGCACCAACTCACCGCTGAAAGCATCACGTCACTTCAAAAAACAATGCGGTCATTCAAAATTCAACCGAAGATTAGTGTAATCGTGCCACTTTATAAGACGCCGGTGCCGATATTAATAGAGACAGTGGCTTCTGTCAGAGAGCAAATTTACCGCAACTGGGAATTGGTTATGGTAGACGACGGTTCAGAGTCACCGGAACTGGCGGAGTATTTGAGTTTACTTAAAAGCCAGCCACAATACAAAATCATCTCTCTAACAAAAAATGCCGGGATTGTTCAAGCCTCAAACACTGCCTTAAAACACGCTTCGGGTCAGTACGTCGCTTTTCTCGACCACGACGACACCCTGACGCCAGACGCTCTCTTTCGCGTGGTGGAATACATTAACAAATTCCCCAAAGCTGATTGGCTTTATTCAGACGAAGACAAAATTGAAGCCGATGGAGGTCGTTGCGACCCCTACTTTAAATCGGACTTTGCGCCGTACTTTCTCCTCTCTCAAATGTATCCGTGTCATCTCGCAGTTTACCGAAGAAAGTTCGTCGAATCCCTTGGCTGGCTCCGCAATGGCTACGACGGCAGCCAAGATTATGATCTAGCGTTGCGGGCCGCTGAAAAAACGAAACCCGTCCATATACCATTCATTCTTTACCATTGGCGGAAGATTGATGGTTCCGCCGCCAAGGCGCAGCTCGAGAAGCCCTACGCTAATAAAACCGCCTTTGCAGCTATTAGGGATGCCCTAAAGCGGCGCAAGCTCAGCGGACACGTCGAACCAGGTCTTCGACCAGGAACATTCAGGGTTCGATACGACCCCCCAAAAAATGCCTTTGTCTCAATAATTATCCCTACCCGTAACCAAGTTAAACTCCTCAAGAGCTGCATCCAAAGCATCATCACCAAAACCCGCCATAAAGATTACGAAATCATAGTATTAGATAACCGAAGTGACGATCCTTCTGCGATTCGCTACCTTTCTGCGGTTACTAAAGATCCTCGTATCAGGGTCGAAAAGTATGATTTCCCCTTCAATTTTTCTGCCATAAATAATTTCGGAGCAAAACTCGCCAAAGGTGATTACTTACTATTTTTGAACAACGACACGGAAGTAATTAACAGGGATTGGCTAACCAGTATGTTAGAGCTAGCACAACTAAAAGATGTGGGCGCAGTTGGGGCTAAACTACTTTACCCAAACAACACTATCCAACACGCCGGAGTTGTCCTTGGAATTGGTGGTATAGCTGGTCATTCTCATAAATACGTTCCCAAAGACTTGCCCGGCTACTTCTCTCAGAAAGATTTAATCAGAGAATATAGCGCCGTAACAGCTGGTTGCCTGCTGATTCAACGCAAGAAGTTTGAGGCCGTAGGAGGGTTTGACGAAGCGTATGCCATAGCCTTTAACGATGTGGATTTCTGCTTGCGTCTGGGACAAAAGGGCTACCGCTGCCTTTACACTCCTTACGCCGAGCTTTATCACTACGAATCAGTTTCGGTTGGACAGCCTGACACGAGCGCGCGTAACAAAAAACACTACAGTAAGGAGATTAATTTAATGAGATCTCGTTGGGGCACACTTCTCAAGAATGATCCATATTACAATCCGAATCTCAGCCTAGAACGCGAAGATTTCAGTTTACGAATTTAGCTTTAGGGGACGCGGGGGAAGTCGGAGCGAGTAATCCTGCTTATCGAGGGTTAAGTTTGGGTTATAAAAGGGGTCGTTATCTTCCCAATGGTGCCAGGTGTCACGCATATAACGGATTTCGCTTGGGTCTATATTAAAGTTGACGTTTACTTCGCCCAGGCTGGCCCGTTCATGGTGGTAAAGTAACACTTCAGGCGCATAAACGTTGTAGTAGCCGGCGCGGCGCATTTTTAAGCAGAAATCCACATCGTTAAACAGCATCCGTAGCCGCTGGGCGTTGTAGCCACCGACTTTTAAATAAGCGTCGCGTCGTGTTAATGTGACCGCCCCTGTCACTGCTGAACAGTTGCGTTGCAGTTCAATCACCCCAAAGTAGCCGGGATGGAGCGGATGTTGACTGTAGGGGTGTCCGGCGACTCGGTCACTATTGTCCGGTGCCGAACCATATCCGAGAACCACCCCAGCGTGTTGGATAGTGTTGTTTGGGTAGAGCAGTTTAGCGCCGACAACCCCGACTTCTGGGCGTTGCATATAGCCGACCATTCGACTTAACCAGTCGCGACTGATCGGTTCGGTATCGTTGCCCATAAAGCATAGATAATCGCCGCGAGCTTCTTTAGCGGCCATGTTAAAAATTGCGGCGATATTGAACGGCTTCGAGTAGTCGATAATCCTGATTTGAGGGTTCTTTCGCAACTTGTCGAAATAGGCAAAAGTTTCCGCCTGCTCACTGTTGTTGTTGACTACAATCAGCTCCCAATTCTTGTAGTCGTTATTTTGGAGGATGCCGTCGACACAACGCGACAGTAGATCGTGCCGGTCTTTTGTTGAAATAATAATTGTCACTAACGCACCTGCTGATGTGTAGATGATTCGGTAGGTGCCGGGAATCGGCCCTGCCTTGACGGTGCCGTTCAGGCCACGTCGTTTGAGTGTATCAGCCAAAACCCTCTTTTCCTTGCCCGAGTTCGGGCCACCAAGGCCGTGCAGCCCACCCGGGGAAAGTCGGTCTGCTCTCACCGTTGCCACGATAGTGGGAAAGTGAGAGATCAGATGGGTTTTCTCCACGGCTTTCAGAGCCAAATCCCAAAGAAAGGTTGGGTCAGTGATCGGTAGCGGCTCAAGCTTGGCGTAGAGCGATCGACGAATAACTAGTGGCGTTTGAAGATACGGCGAGCTAAGCAGTAGGTCCGGTGAGTAGTCCGGTTTGAAATAGGGGATTCTTCGTTTACGAGACTGATCGAAAACCTCGGTATCAAAGTAGGCTATTAAGGCATCGGGTTGGCTGGCAAGGCACGCCGCAATACGTGTCAGCGCGTCTGTCCAGAGTTCAGTTTGTCCGTTTAGAAAGACTAGATACTCGCCACTTGCCTGAGAGGGGTCGGTGACGGTTTCATAAGACAGCCCGAGGACATCCTCGACTGGTAGCTCAGTAACTGGATCAGATTGATTAAGCAGGATAAAGCTAAGCTTTCCAATTGTCTTTGAAGGGCGGAGTGTGAAACGGCCGGATCCGTTAACGTCTTTCCAGGCCTTGTACTCCTCAGCTCGAGCTGCTTGCCAATCAGACGACGGCCTTGACCACCACTTCAGCCAAGCCATCTCCGCGATTCCTACTCAACACGAACGTTCGGAATGGCAATGATGAACTGGCCACCCTTTTCGCGATATGATTCCTGCTTTTGCATGATCTCGTCGGCAAAGTTCCAAGCGAGCAGTAAGACGTAGTCAGGGTTATCTTTTTCGAGCTTTAGTTCTGGGAAAATTGGCACGTGAGTCCCCGGTGTGAAACGACCCTGCTTATAAGGAACCGAGTCGACGATGTAATCGAGTAGGTCAGTGCCTATTTTACAATAATTTAACGTGACATTGCCTTTGGCGGCTGCACCGTAGCCAATAATTCGCTTACCCTCACCCTTAAGCTTTTTGAGCAAAGCGGTCAAATCTTTGCGAATCTTATGGACACGCTCAGCGAATGCCTCGTAGTACTCACGCTTGGTCATGCCGGCCTCATCTTCCGCGTCGAGGAACTCTTTGATTGCCGGAGAGACCTTATGGCTGGCGTTTTTGTGAGTCACGAAAACTCGTACTGAGCCGCCATGAACCCGTTGCTTGACGATATCGGCTAGCTTTAGCTCGTGCCGCTCGAATAAAGCCTTAAGGGAATGGATCGAAAAGTAAGACAAGTGTTCATGGTAGACGGTGTCAAATTCGTTTTTATCGTGCATATCTTTGCCGTACGGGAATTCACCGATAAAGACGCCTTCCGGAGCCAATAACTCCTTCACGCCCTTGAAGAAATCGTGAATATCATCAACGTGAGCAACAACGTTGGTCGCGGTAATGATTCTGGCCTTACCCTGGCTTGCGGCTACTTCCTTGGCGATCCGGCTGCTGAAAAAGTCGTCCAGAGTATTAACGCCGTTCATACGAGCAACAATCGCTAAATTAGAAGCAGGATCGATACCGAGCACTTGAGCCTCATGTGCCTTGAAGAACTTTAATAATGTGCCATCGTTGGAACCGATATCTACTACCAGTTCACCTGGTTTAACATCAAAGCGTTCGACGGCATCAGCAGCCATTGACTCAAAGTGCTGGATCATCGTCTTGGAGGTTGACGGAATATAAAGGTAGTTACGAAACATAATCTCAGCCGGGATAACGTGGGTCAGCTGTGACAGTGTGCAGTTCATACAGACATAGACACCGAGCGGGTAATGGGGCTCCGGACCGCCTAGCTCTTTCTCGGCTAAAAAACCGTTCGGAATAGGCATTGTATCGAGAGAGAGGTACTCAAACAAATCAGTACTAGCACAGATACGGCATTTTTTAACGCGGTACTCTTGGTAACTTTCCTTCTTGACGGACTGGGTGTGAGTTTTACTTTCTGCAGGCATTATTTAGATTTAACATTTTTTACGATTAAATTACAGGTACATCACTGTACGGGTTTTTTGATTAACGCCTTCCGTAGGAAGACCAATAATGCACCTATGAGGGAGATTATAGAAATATAGAGTCCGATCCTGAAGGAGTCAGGTCGGTAGGCAAATTCTACAGAGTGCTCCCCTTCTTCAATCAGCACCCCCCTGAGCGCTAAATTCGTTTTGTAAATCTCCACCTCCTTGCCGTCGATATACGCTTTCCATCCCGGGTAATATGTGTCACTGAGAACTAGCAGGCTCTTGCGAGGAGCGCTCACATTCAGGGTTACTTGCTGATCTTTATAACTGGTGATCTCTACTGACTCGATGGGTATAGCTGACCTACCCTCAATATTTAACCGCCGATCGGTTTCGATTACCGCAGAAAGTCGAGGGTTAAAGTCGGTTGTCTTCATTGCCGCTACGACGTCGTCTTCGGTGGGCTGGACGGTTACATCGCCAACTAAAAACGCTCGAGGAAAGGCGTGCGTATTTTCGTAAATATTTACCTCATCCTCGTATACCAGTCTATACTGCTCGTCATTAACGACTGGCTCATCAGTGAGTCGGAGCCTAGACCACCCGGCCAGGTCATTCAAGTTATTCGCCCCCGCCGAGGTCTCGAAATCAAGCTTGATTGTCTGGCCAGCGTAACTACCCAAGCTTACTTCTCCATCAATCCACTCCCTATGCTGTGAGTTGGTGCGGGGATCAACTGTAAGTTCGTAGACCAGCGATCGATCACCCCTGTGGGTAGTCCATATTTTGAAAGTCGCCCCATCGCCTTCCTTGCCCCAGGACGACTGATCAATACCGACGGAAAAGGTGAGTTTAGTGTCTCTTGTTCTCGGGGTAACTGTCGTGCTCAACACTGTGTCCGGATGTTCAAACACTGAGGTTCTGGTTTCGTCGCCAACTTTCAACGTACGAATACCTGTATTAGCACTATCGATACCGTCAACCAGCTTTCGGGCGAGGCTGGAGCTGTCTTCTACGATCGCCTGGTTTTTAGTGACTATATAACGGATGCCCAAAAGGTCAAAGAACAGGTTGTTGCGGTAGGTGGTGGGCAAGTTTTCTTTGGACGCATTTTCGGGCATACCGGTGTAGCGATCGACAACGCTTGGATTAATAAATTCTTTAATGTAGCGGAAGTAGTGTGTCACAAATACCGCGTCAAGATCCCTGACGTCGTATAAGCCAAAGGCGCTTGAAGCGTTGGGATAAAGAAGGTAGTCAACAGCGAAGAGACGCTCGGTCCCCCGATCCTGCAAATACTGAACGAAAGGCGGCTTGTTGTAAGGTTCAACGCGTTTCGGCCAGTGCTTTGGCGCCAAGATAACCATCTCGGCAATAGCAACGACGGCGAAAATAACGGCAATGTACTTGATCACGTCTCGGCGTTTAAACCAAAAAAACGAGCCCGCTAAAGCTAGTAAAACCAGTGTGGCCGGAAGAATAAGCTGAATCTTAACCTTCTCGATAACCCTTTCCGGGGCTAGGTCCAAACTTGGATACAGGTACCAAATGGTATAGCTAACCAATATCGCCGGCAAGATCAGTAAGTAGGGTCTGTAGCGCTTCTGATCCATCAAGAACAGGTAGTTGACCCCCAGGGCTGCCAGCGCGCCGCCTATAAAGGAAATCTCAGGCCCAAGATACTTCTGATAGCCGATAGCATTGAAATAGGGGACGCTACTAAGCCAATCGTAATTAAGTAGCCCGTAAAGCTTGGTAATGGCAACAAAAAACAAGAAGAGAAAAATCGGCGTATACCGATAGTATTTTTTTAGACTGAAAAGGCTTAGTGTCCCCAGGAACAGCGCGGTCACACCGATATAATTTCTGGTGCCTGACCACGTTCCATATTGATCAGTCCAGGGCTGGTATGGCCAGCCAAAAAAGTAGGGGTAAAACAAGTTGATTAACATTTTCTTGGGGTCATGAATTGTTGCCAGCACCTCTTCAGGGCCGTGAATTGTATAGGCGTACCTCATAAACTCGAAGAAGGGTAGCACCAAGAAAAAACTTAAGCCTAACCCCATAACAATGCCACCCAAAGCCTGACCAGCTTTTTCTAGCCACTTATCCCTGTCGATAAACAGGCGGTAAGCGAAGTAAATCAAGCCAAAGGTGCCAGCTAATAACGCCGTCTCTGGATGTCCACCAACTGCCATCAAGAATACCGATAAGGCCAGCCACAGCCAGGAATTCTTCCTTTTTTGCGCGATAAGCTCAAAGCTAATGAATAAGAGCGGTAAAACTATGTCAACGTTTAAGTGGGCCTCAGCCACGAAAAACAGGTAGTGCCCACTTAATATAAAGATCGTGGCTCCCACTAGGCTACTAATCTTCTTTAGGCCAATTAGCCTAAAGAAAAGGAAGGCGAGTACGCCACCTATCGCCAAGCGAAGTAAGAGGTAAATATTCCACACTAACGGAGTTGGGGCAATGAATACCAAGGCCTTGAGCGGGTAGAAAACCGCCGACTGCATCGCTGCCGCCAACGGCTTACCGAGCGCCTGACTACTGTTCCAGAGTGGGATATCACCGTTGCGATACATTTTCGCTGCCTTTTCTGTCCAGGGCTCGTCCTGCCAGGCAGATGCGCCCGGGTCAAGCTGATGTCGATTAGTGACGGGTTCGTCGTAAGTAACGCCATATGGTGGGTCATTACCCATTACTCCAGCTGCAAGTGGGGAGCCTAAAAGTGAACGATTGTTTATCACTACGGGATAAAGACTTACCAGGATAATGAGTGCAAGTCCCGCAACCGGCCAAGTTAACTGCCAAAGCCTGCTCTGGAGAAATCCTCTAAAGAGACCAAAATTCTGAATAATATTAAAAAAGACCGCCGACATATTAATAAGCTACTGTTGGGCGTAGATCGCGTCAATGAGCTTTAGGGCTTCCCAACCATCCTCACCTGTGCCGAGCGGTTGCGTCCCTTTGTTAATCGCGTTTGTAAAATCCTGCCATTCCAAGATCCAAGTCTTGTCCTCGTCAGGAAAATAAAAGGTTTTAATAATCGGTGGGCCCGACTCTGGCCGGCGGCGAGCCCAAGTTAGCTTTTGGGGACCGTAGCTCTTGACCAGGCCGTCAATTGCAAGGTAGCCATCCTTACCGAAGATTTCGAACGAAAACAAATTTTTCCACTGTGTCCAGCTGGCGTGCAAAAAAGCGGTTTGCTTTTTCTCCGTTCGAAGTATGGCAAACCCGTTGTCGTCAAGGGGCATATCCCAAAAGGCAGTTTGTGCCGCTCCGATAGCGCTCACAAAGTCTCCCAGAAACCAACGAGCAAGATCAATCAAATGTATGCCTTGGTCGAGCAGCTCTCCACCACCTGCAATACCTGAATCGGCACGCCACTCTTTATCGTATCCGGGACGACCCCCGTGTCCGTAACGCGCCCGGACATACATCAACTCTCCAATTTTGCCTTCATCAACCATTTTCTTGGCCTGTAAAAGTCCGGGAAAGTACCTATGATTAAACCCGCATTTATAAACTAGCTTTTTCGCCTCTGCCGCCCTAACGACCGGCTCGACCTCTTTAGCATTTCGCCCTAGCGGCTTTTCGGCTAGAACGTGAAGCCCGGCCGCAAGAGCTGCTAAACACATTGGCGGTAGCATTTTATGATTGGTGGCGACAACCGCGATGTCGGCCTTAGTCTCCTGAAACATTCTCTTGTAATCTGCGTAGACTTCGCCACCAAACTCATCAGCAAGGATTTTCGCTCTCGACTCGTCAAGATCGCAGAAGCCGACAATCTTGTCTTCACCTATTTCACGAATCGCTTCGGCTCTTTTCCTACCAATTAATCCGGCGCCAACAATAAGTACGTTACCCATGAACTTAATAATCAAGAGCAGCTCCTAAGAGCTGCTCATTGAGTTTTCCTTCCATAGAATTTTGCCGAGATCTACCGACTGAACTATTCATCTTTCTTCCTCCGGGCAGTCAGGGCGTCGCTTGCCATCAGCGCCTTGATCTTATCGGAATCGAACTCCTGCCACTTATCCCAGACTGCACTCAAGAACTTGCCAGTAAGACCGTTCGAGTCATCTGAAGCCAAGTAGACGCAGAGTGCTGCCGCCTTCTCCGCTGGCACGCCGCCCTCTTCTTTTTGCTTGAGGAGCTTAGCGTAGGTCTCATCTCCCAAGGCTTCCTTACCCGCAGCGAGACCTTCTTCAAAGAGCTTGGTGATCACAGCGCCGGGTGCGATGACGTTGATGTCGATGTGATCATCTTTGTGCTCCGCCGCCAGCGTCTCTGTCAGCCGAATGACGGCAAACTTAGAGGCGCTATAGCCGCTGATGCGTGGCAACGGTCCGTCGCCGCCTCCCGAGAAGTTGATGATTTTTCCCCTGCCCTGCTTCTTCATGAGAGGAATAACGCGACGGATCACGTCGAAAGTGCCGAAGGTGTTGACGCCGAAAGCCTGTTTCCAAACATCAAAGTCCACCTCCTCTGAGCGGCCGATGGGGCCGTAGGTGCCGGCGGCATTGACTACAATGTCGACCCGGCCGAAGCGTTCGACTGTTTTGTCGACAAGGGATTTAACACGTTCGGTTTCGGCAACATCACAGCGACAAGTTTCGACGGTGCCTAGTGTAGCGAGTTCGGTTTTAGCAGCCTCAAGACTTGCCTCCTTGCGGGCAGCTAGCATAACGCTTGCACCCTCTTTAAGGAGCGCTCGAGCAACGGCCCTACCGATATCGCCGCTACCCCCAGTAATGATTGCAATCTTATTTTTTAGTTTCATGATGTACTTCTCCAATACCCGTCCCCAAATAACGAAAGCCTAACTTGAGGGCTTTCTGCCTACTTTCGGGGCTGGCAAAGTTGATGAGGTCAAGTATAACTGGTTTAGACATCTTTTCAAGAAGCGGAGCGTAATCCAAGTCTTTAAATTCCGGCCATCCAGTAATGATTATGATTGCGTTCGAGCCCTGTACGGCTTGCTCAAGTGAGTCACAGGGTTCGAATTCTGGCTTGCCTATTTCCGAGAGATCAGCCTTCGGGTCAAAGGCCTTTACTTTAATACCTTGACGGCGTAAACGTTTGATGATTTCCAGAGAAATTGATCTTCTTAGCGTACTGGTTCCGGGCTTGTAGGTTAAGCCAAGGACAGTAACGGTAGTATCGTCACTAATTGGGCCAACAGCTTTAACAATCCTAGAGACCGCCTTATCGGGACGAGTGGCGTTGGTCTTTAACACCCCTTCAATGACCGGCAGTTCCATACCTGCCTTATGGCTAATATCGGTCAGGGTAATAAGGTCCCGCGCTAGCGTGCCTCCGGCAAAGCCTAGACCAGCGTTCAAGAACGCTTTACGCCCAATTCGTACGTCAGACTTTAGAGCCTCACTAACTTCCATAACATCGGCACCAACAAGCTCACAGACATCAGCTAGCTCGTTAATAAAGCTTACCGAGGTCGCTAAGAAGGCATTAAGAGCGTGCTTGGCCGCTTCTGCAGAACGTAAAGAGACCTTGACTATTGGAGCCTTTGTACCTTCAAGGACCTTTTCAATTAGCTCATAGACGTCTTTATTATTGGCTCCGACCACAAAGCGATCCGCTTTTAAGAAGATGTTTAAAGCATCCCCAAGCCGTAGGTTCTCAGGTATATAGGCGATATCAAACTGAAGGTTGGGCCTCCTCTTTTTTATCAGCCTGTAGAATTCATCACAGGAGCCAACTGGGACTTGGCTGCTCACGACTAAGGTGAATGGAGATTGCTTAATTTTAGCGATTGTCTCAATGGTTTCGATAATCTTGGTTAAATCAGAACGATCTCGTTCATCAACTGGAGTGTCAAAAGCAACAATAATAATTTCTCTAGTTTCTAGCTCTTCGAAATTATCAGTAAATTTCAGCGAACCGCTTTTAATATGTTTCTTGAGCAACTCGTCCAGTCCTGGCTCAAAGAGCGGAGCTTTACCCTCTCTGAACTTTGCTAGCGCCTCTGGCTTGTCCTCAAATCCGATGACGTCATGGCCGAGCTCGCTTAAGCCAGCCGAATAAACTGACCCCAAGTGCCACAGGCCAATTACACCGATTTTAGACATCACTGGTGCGACTTTTTGGCCGACACCGATAGCTTGGCCTCGCCTAGTGGGGCAAAACGATAATAAAGTACCGCCCACATGCTTTTAAGCAAGTTCCACCACTTTGCTTTCTTACCTTCTTTAACAGATCGGGCCATGTTGTATCTTATGGGCAGTTCAATGATCTTCTCACCATTCTTGAAAACTTTGGACGTTATCTCGTTACAGATATCAAATCCCGTATCCTTGAGATGTAAATCTTTGGCAATCTTACAATCCATAACCTTGTAGCAGGTACAAGCGTCGGTTAAGCGTTTACCGTAAAGAATGTTGTTCATCACCGTTAGAATCCAGTTAGCAATTCGGTTTGGGATAGGCATATGTCGGATTGAGCCCATAAAGCGTGAGCCGTAAACAACACGGGCACCGTTTTTGCCAACTTGATCTACTAATCTCGGGATGTCGTTTGGGTCATACTCCAGGTCAGCGTCCTGGATAATAATAATGTCACCTGTGACGTGTTTCAGTCCTTCTATGACTGCCGAACCCTTACCGCCGTTCTCCTTGTGAAATACCTTCACCCTCGGGTCGTTAATCGCATCCAGGGCCTTTTTAGTGTTATCTC
>Ga0209172_10000163_pt1 | contig 201131 bp, 187 predicted proteins | sample LarsenN4metaG_FD_184113 | JGI IMG/M metagenome (GOLD analysis project Ga0209172, IMG submission 184113) | Hot spring sediment bacterial and archeal communities from British Columbia, Canada, to study Microbial Dark Matter (Phase II) - Larsen... ... | reverse complement strand
GTCGAAGTGCACACCGAGAAGCGCGCTTCGCCACGTCAGGAGGGCAGCAGGGTCGCCGCCTGATCAACCGCGCATACACCAAATTTGACAATAGCTCGAGATCCCAGCACGGTATCCGGTAACCGTACTTGCGGGCGCCGGCTACCGGCAACGCACCCGACAAAACGTGATGGACTCGGACGGCACGCTGATCATCCACTTCGGCGAGTTGTCCGGTGGCACGCGGGAGACGCTGCGATTCTGCGAGCGCCTGGGGAAACCGGCGCTGACGGTGGACGGCGCGAAGGAGTCAGCCGAGGCCGCGGCCGAGAAGGCGATCGACTTCATCACCAATCATCGCGTCAGCGTGTTAAACGTGGCCGGGCCGCGCGAGAGCACGCATACCGGCGCCGCCGAGTATGCGAAGCGGGTAATGTCCGAGATTCTCCAACGAGAATGCCCGCTTTGCGGGTAGGTTTGTGGGTAAATCTTATGATGTTTACGTTTATCTTTGTATGTCAGACACATACGTCAACTTCTGGCGGAGAGAGTGGGATTCGAACCCACGATACGCTTGCGCGTATACCGGTTTTCGAGACCGGCCCATTCAACCGCTCTGGCATCTCTCCGTTGTACTGCAACCGCTGATACCGGTTTTGGCTCCGGCCGCGCATTGCGCTTAACCTGCGCGTTGCGCAGGTTAGCCTACGCCGCAACAGTGCGAAAAGCGCGCACTGTTGTCGAGACCGGCCCATTGGCTTCGACATAACCTGAAGGTTAGTCTACGCCGCAACACACCGCTCCGCGGCGTGTTGTCAACCGCTCTGGCATCTCTCCGTTGTACTGCAACCGCTGAACCGGTTTTGGCTCCGGCCGCGCATTGCGCATCATTGCGCGGGCGATTTTACCACGTGAGGTGCGCCGTTCAGGCCTCGACAGGCTCAGCCCGAACGGGGATGCACGCGTTTCGGCGCTTCCTGCCCTCGAGGGATTTGAGGCCGAGAGATACTGAAGCCGAACGGCGTCGTATCCTTTTCAGCGCTTCGCGGGGTCGATCGATGTGAGCCCGCCGAGATAGGACTGCAGCGCGACGGGGATGTCGATGCCGCCGTCGGCGCGCTGATAGTTCTCCATGATCGCGATCAGCGTGCGGCCTACCGCAAGCCCCGAGCCGTTGAGCGTATGCACGAGCTCAGGCTTGCCCTTTTCGTTGCGGAAACGCGCCTGCATGCGCCGCGCCTGGAAAGCCTCGAAATTGCTGCACGACGAAATCTCGCGGTAAGCGTTCTGCCCGGGCAGCCACACCTCGAGGTCGTAGGTCTTCGCCGAGGAAAAGCCGATATCGCCGGTGCAGAGCGCCATCACGCGATACGGCAGCTCGAGCCGCCTCAGTATCGTCTCCGCGTGGCCGGTGAGCTCCTCGAGCGCATCGTAGGAACGGTCGGGATGCACGATCTGCACCAGCTCGACCTTGTCGAACTGGTGCTGGCGGATCATGCCACGCGTGTCCTTGCCGTAGGAGCCCGCCTCGCTGCGAAAGCATGGCGTGTGGCACACGAACTTCAGCGGCAGACGCGGTCCCGGCACGATGTCGCCGCGCACCATGTTGGTTACGGGCACTTCGGCGGTGGGAATCAGATAGAACTTCTCGCCGTTTTCGCGCGGGACGGCGAACAGGTCCGTCTCGAACTTCTCGAGGCTGGTCACGCCCTGCACGCTCGCGGCGTTGACAAGGTACGGCGCATACACCTCGGTGTACCCGTGCTCGCGCGTGTGGACATCGAGCATGAACTGGCCGAGCGCTCGATGCAGGCGCGCGAGCGCCCCGGTCATCACGACGAAGCGGGCGCCGCTGATCTTGGCCGCCGTATCGAAGTCGAGCATGCCGAGGCCGGTGCCGAGATCGACGTGATCCTTCACCGCGAAGTCATAGGTGCGCGGCGTGCCGATCCTGCGCACTTCGGCGTTGTCTTCGGAGGAGTTTCCAGTGGGCACGCTTGCGTGCGGCAGGTTCGGAACGACCAGCAGGAAATTATTGAGCCTGTCCTGTACCGCGGCGAGGCGCGCTTCGAGCGCCTTCAGTTCCTCGGCCTGCGCGTTGACCTCCGCCATGAGGGATGAGGCGTCCTCGCCCTTCGCCTTGGCCTGGCCGATCTGCTTCGAGAGCGCGTTGCGCCGCGCCTGCAATGCCTGGGTCTCGACCTGCACCGCCTTGCGCTCCGCTTCCAGCGCCTGGAATCCCGCCGTATCGAGCGGGAAGCCCCGGCTCGCCAGCCGTTTCGCGACCTGATCCAGGTCGCTGCGCAATAACTGTATGTCGAGCATGATGCCCTTCGAAATTTAATGGGGGACAAAGCCGAAAACGTGGTCCGTCCCCTATTTTACTTCTCCGCTTCGCGATCGAGGCTGCGCAAATGCGCGAGTTTTTCGCGGATCTTCGCCTCGAGACCGCGCTCGGTAGGCTCGTAGAATGACGGGGGCGTCAGGCCGTCCGGAAAGTAGCGTTCGCCGGCGGCATATGCTTCCGGCTCGTCGTGCGCATAGCGGTACTCACGCCAGTAGCCCAGCTCTTTCATGAGGCGCGTGGGTGCATTCCGGAGGTGCTCGGGCACCGGCCGCGAGCCGTCCTTCGCGACGAATTCGCGCGCCTCGTTGTAGGCGGTGTAGACGGCGTTGCTCTTGGGCGCGACGGCGAGATAGAGGACGGCGTGCGCGAGCGCGAGCTCGCCCTCCGGCGTGCCGAGCCGCTCGTAGGTCTCGCAGGCGTCGAGCGCCACGCGCAGCGCGCGCGGATCGGCGATGCCGATATCCTCGACCGCCATGCGGATCATGCGCCGCGCGAGGTAGAGCGGATCCGCCCCGCCGTCGAGCATGCGCACGAGCCAGTAGAGCGCGGCGTCGGGCGCGGAGCCACGCACCGACTTGTGCAGGGCCGAGATCTGGTCGTAGAACTGATCGCCGCCCTTGTCGAAGCGGCGCAGGCTCTGGGTCAGCGTGTTCCGGGCGAACTCCGCATCGATCGCCCGCGTTTCCGACTCGGAGGCCGCAGTGCCGAGCTGCTCCACCATGTTGAGGAGGCGCCGCGCGTCGCCGTCGGCATACGCGATCACCATGGTCCGGGCCTCGGCCGAGACTTCCACGTCCTGGAGCGCATGCCGGGTCGCCCGATCGAAAAGCGCGCCCAGCTCCGCCTCGGTGAGCGGATGCAGCACGTACACGGTCGCGCGCGATAGCAGCGCGCTGTTCACCTCGAACGACGGATTCTCCGTGGTCGCGCCGACGAAGGTGATGAGCCCCTGCTCCACATACGGCAGAAACGCGTCCTGCTGCGCCTTGTTGAAACGGTGCACCTCGTCGACGAAAAGAATCGTGTGCCGTCCGCTCCGCTGGAGCGCCAACTCGGCGCGCTGCACGGCCTCGCGGATGTCCTTCACCCCCGAGAACACCGCGGAGATTGCGATGAATTCGGCGTTGAAGGCGTCCGCCATGAGGCGCGCGAGCGTGGTCTTGCCCACGCCCGGCGGCCCCCACAGGATCATCGAATGCGGCTTCTTCGCCTCGAACGCGAGCCTGAGCGGCTTGCCGGAACCCACCAGATGCGACTGCCCCACGACTTCGTCGAGCGTGCGCGGGCGCAGCGCCTCGGCGAGCGGTGCCCGCGGTGCGCGCTTGCCGAACAAATCATTCACGGATCACGTCCGCCCCCGGCGGCGGGGTGAAGTTGAAGGTCTCGGGCGGCAGTTTCGGATTGCGCACGACATCCGCGAACTTGATCACCGTGGTCTGGCCGAACTGATCCTTGAGCTCCATCGCTTCGAGACCCGCTTTGCCGAAACCGATGCGCACGCGCTCGAACGCGGTGTCGCGGCTCTTGGGCAGCGCCTCGACCCATTCGAGCCCGCTCTCGTTCCCGGCATCTTTGAGCGTGTAGTTTTCCTCGATCACGTTCTTCCCGGCGAGCAGCGCGGCGGGGCTTGCGCCGAGCGCGCGATCGAGCGGACGCACCGTGACTTGGTTCAGATCCTTGTCGTAGATCCAGAGCTGCGCGCCGTCGCTCAGGATGATCTGCTCGTACGGCTTCTGATACGCCCAGCGGAACTTCCCCGGACGGGAAAACTGCATGGTGCCGCTCGCCTGCTGCAGCTTCTTCATGTCGCGGTCGAGCACCATCTGCGCGAAACGCGCGCTCGCGGATTGGGTGTTGTTGAGAAAGCCGCGGAGCGCGTCGATGCCGGAGGCATGCGCCGCAAAGGGCAGCGTAAGGACGAGAAGGAGAAGCGCGCGCATGTGGATTCCCGGGGAAGTCGACGGAATCTGCCGTAAGACCGCCTTTCGCGACGGAAATTCGCAGCGGTTGACTCAGCGCTCGTCGGCGCTCACGGCGGAAGCCGGGACGAGCACGTCGCGATTGCCGTTCGACTGCATCGCCGAGACCATGCCCGCGCGCTCCATCTGCTCGATCAGCCGGGCGGCGCGGTTATAGCCGATCCTCAAGTGCCGCTGCACCAGTGAGATGGACGCGCGGCGGGTCTTCAGCACGATCGCGACCGCCTGGTCGTAGAGCGGATCGGACTCGCCGCTCCCCTCTTCCAGCAGTCCCTCCTCGCCACTCTCGGTTTCCTGGCCCTCGAGCACGCTTTCGACATATTGCGGCTGGGCGAGCTTCTTCAGGTGATCGACCACCTTGTGCACCTCGTGGTCGGCGACAAACGCGCCGTGCACGCGCTGGGTGAAGCCGGTGCCGGGCGGGAGAAAGAGCATGTCGCCCTGCCCGAGCAGCGCTTCGGCGCCCATCTGGTCGAGGATGGTGCGTGAATCGACTTTGGCCGCCACCTGAAAGGCGATGCGCGACGGGATGTTGGCCTTGATGAGCCCGGTGATGACATCCACCGAAGGCCGCTGGGTCGCGAGGATGAGGTGGATGCCCGCGGCGCGCGCTTTCTGCGCGATGCGCGCGATCAGCTCCTCCACTTTCTTGCCGACGACCATCATGAGATCGGCAAGCTCGTCCACCACTACGACAATGAGCGACATCTCGTGCAGCGGCTCCGGATTCTCGGGGGTGGATGTGAGCGGGTTGGCGATCGGCGCCTTCGCCTTGATCGCCTCGCGCACCTTCTGGTTGAAGCCGCCCATGTTGCGCACGCCGAGCGCCGACATGAGCTTGTAGCGGCGGTCCATCTCGGCGACGCACCAGTTGAGCGCATTCGCCGCCTGCCGCATGTCCGTCACCACCGGCGCGAGGAGATGCGGGATGCCCTCGTAGACCGACAGCTCGAGCATCTTCGGGTCGATCAGGATCAGCCGCACCTGCGAAGGCGGCGACTTGTAGACGAGCGACAGGATCATCGCGTTGATCGCCACCGACTTGCCGGAGCCCGTCGTTCCCGCAACGAGGAGATGCGGCATGCGCGCGAGATCCGCGACGATGGGATTGCCGGCGATGTCCTTGCCGAGCGCGAGCGTCAGCGGCGAAGCCATGTCGCCGTAGACCTGCGAGCTCAGGATTTCGGAAAGCCGCACGATCTGGCGCGTCGGATTCGGGATCTCGAGCCCCATGCAGCTCTTCCCCGGAATCGTTTCGACGACACGGATGCTGACCACCGAAAGCGCACGCGCGAGATCGCGCACGAGGTTGATGATCTGGCTGCCTTTGACGCCGACCGCGGGCTCGATCTCGTAGCGCGTGACGACCGGCCCGGGATAGGCGGCCACCACCTTCACTTCCACGCCGAAGTCGAGGAGCTTCTTCTCGATCAGGCGGGAAGTGAATTCGAGCGTCTCGGTCGAAAGCACTTCCAGGCTCTTCTCCGCGGCATCGAGCAGATTGAGCGGCGGGAGCAGCGTATCCGGGAGATCCTCGAAGAGCGGGACCTGCTTTTCGCGTTCGACACGCAGTGACTTCGGGATGTCGAGCGCCGGCGGCTCGATGCGGATCGGCTCGCGCACTTCGAGCTTCTTGCGCCCTTCCTCCACGATTTCCTCGCGCTCGATCATCGCCTGCGCGCCGGCCTGCCGGTCGATGCGCTCCTGCCATTTGCGGATGACGTAGCTGCAGCCGTCCTCGATCCAGCCCCCGACGCGTTCGATCACGATGAGCCACGATATGCCGGTGAAGAGCGCGAGGCCCGCCGCAAACACGGTGAGCAGAATGAGCGTTCCGCCAGTGAAGCCGAGGAGGCTCGTGAGCCCGTCCCCGAAGAGCGAGCCGATGATGCCGCCGGGCGCATGCGGCAGCGCCGCCTTGAGAGAGTAGAGCCGCACCGCCTCGATGCCGCTGCTCGCGGCGAGCACCATGCCGAAGCCGGCGGCCGCGACCATGTACGAGCGGCGATCGGTCGCCGGAACGGTCTCGATGCGCCGGAATCCCCAGAACACCGCCACGGCGCAGAAAACCACCCACCAGTAGGCCGACATGCCGAAGAGGTAGAGCATCAGGTCGGCGATATAGGCGCCGACCACCCCGCCGGCATTGTGTATGGTCGTGGCGCTCAGGCTGTGGGACCAGCCCGGATCGTTCTTGTCGTAGGTGTAGAGGACGAGGAAGAGGTAGAGCGCCAGCGCGAGCAGCGCGAACCACCACGACTCACGCAGCCGCGCCGCGATTCTCGGCGGCAGCGGATTGGGCGCCGCGCGGGCTTCGCCGTTTTTCTCGCGTCCGGGCACTCGTTCGATTACTCCCTTTCAGTCTCGATTGTACATCCCGCGCACATGCCGCGGTCGAAAAAAAACCTCGCGCTGACGGCGAGGTTTTTCAGCATGTCGGGCACGCGTTCAGCGCACGACGCATTCCCCTTCCGGCGCGCCGGGAAGCGCGAACGGCAATTGTCCGAGGCCCAGACCCGGATCCTTGCTCACCAGCGTCGGTGGTGTCTTTGCGTCCTTGACGTAGCTGATCTGTCCGGGATTCACCAGCAGGGAGCCTGCTTCGTTCTGCACGATGTAGATCCCGGTGTGGGTCGCATGGTAGAGGCCGGGCGGGAGCTTCCCGCTCGTCGGCGTGACGCCGGCGCAACCCTCGGAGCACTCGAGCGTATCGCCCGACGACCCGCGGATGCCGATCGTCGCCTGTTGCGTGCCGATCTTGTAGGCGTCCTGATTGCCGCGCCGACCGATGAGGCCGGTCACGCTGCGCATGCCGCCTTTCACGAGCCGCAGCAGGGAATTGTCCTGCTGCGGTTGCTCCCTGACGAAGTTGTAGGCCTCCACACGGACCGTGGTGTTGGGCCGCAGCGTGATCGAGCTGCCATCGCTGAAATTGACCTGCGCGTAGCTGTCCGGCGCAGTCGTCAGCACGTCGCCCGGATTGACAGGCGAGTTGCGCGCCAGAATGGTGGAACTGCCGTCGGGACGCTGCACCGAAAGCGACCCGCTCAGATGGACCACCGTTCCCGCGGCGGCCCAGACGCTGCCCGCGAAGAACGCGAGCAGCACGAGCATCCACTTTCCTGCGACTGTTCCTGGTACGGCCATAGCGCTCTCCCCTTGAGTAATGCGGTGTACGCGTGCGGCCGGCCTCAGGCGACGGCGCCGCGCGTGGTGCTGCGTGTAGTCATCGATTGCCGATCGAGCAGCACGATCCTGCGGCGCTCGGCCCGGATCAGGCCCTTCTCCTGCAAATCCTTCACGACACGGCTCACCATTTCGCGCGAAGCGCCGATCATGCGCGCGATCTCCTGCTTGGGCGGCGCGTGCTGCACCACCCACTTGCCGTCGATTTCTTCCGCCATGTCGAGAAGAAGCCGCGCAACCCGCCCGTACACGTCGATCAGCGCGAGACTCTCGATCTTGCGGTCGGCATCGCGCAGGCGCTTCACGAGGTTGCGGATGATGCGCATGGCGAGATCGAAGTTGTCCTTCATGCAGGTCACGAACCCGGCCTTGGACAGCCTCAGCATCTCGCACGGCTCCAGCGTCTCTACGCTCGCCGAGCGCGGCTGGTCGTCGAGCAGGCCCATCTCGCCGAAGAAATCGTGCGGCCCCATCATGCTCAGGATCACCTCGTGACCTTCGTCGTCCTGGATCAGCACCTTCACCCGTCCCGAAAGGATGATGTAGAGCGCATCGGTCTCGTCGCCGGCCCGCACGATCAGCGCGCCGCGCGGATAGCGGCGGTGCTGCACGTAGGCGAGAACAGCATTCAACTGCTGCTCGGAAAACGTGGAAAAGAGCGGGACGCGTTTCAGGATCTGCGGATTGAGCGCGAACTGGACCGGCATGGGCCTCCCGTCACTGTCTTCTTGTCATCGTCGTGGCTCTCTCTTCTCCCGGCGTCGCCGTCGAGGCGGCTCATATACTGCCAGATCGCGCCCACGCCGTCACGTGCTCCGCGGCATCGTGCGTGCCCGATACCGCGCCACGGCTCGACAGCGCGCCGAGCGACCTGCTAGATTCGGGGTTTTCCACGCTCTGCACTCAGCCTCCGATCATGCCTTCCAGCCGCCACTGCCGCGTGCTCATACTCGGATCCGGACCGGCCGGATACACGGCTGCGGTCTATGCCGCCCGCGCCAATCTGAAGCCGGTCCTGCTGACCGGCCTCGCACAGGGCGGCCAGCTCATGACCACCACCGACGTGGACAACTGGCCGGCGGATGCGATGGGCGTGCAGGGGCCGGAGCTCATGGAGCGCTTTCTCAAGCACGCGCAGCGCTTCGAGACCGACATCATCTTCGATCACGTCCACACCGCCCGTCTCAAAGAGAGCCCGCTCACGGTGATCGGCGACCAGGCGACCTACACCTGCGATGCGCTGATCATCGCGACCGGCGCCTCGGCCATGTACCTCGGTCTGCCCTCGGAGCAGAAGTACATGGGGCGCGGCGTGTCCGGCTGCGCGACATGCGACGGCTTCTTCTACAAGGGTCAGGAGGTCGCTGTCGTCGGCGGCGGCAATACCGCCGTCGAGGAGGCGCTCTACCTCAGCAACATCGCGAGCAGGGTGACCGTGGTGCACCGGCGCGACCGCTTCCGCGCGGAAGCGATCCTCGTGGACAAGCTCAAGGCGCGCGTCGCCGAAGGCAAGGTCTCGATCCTGTGGGATCACGTGCTGGACGAGGTGCTGGGCGACAACAGCGGCGTCACCGGCATGCGCGTGAAGAACGTGAAGACCGGCGCGGCCACCGAACAGAAGCTGCAGGGCGTCTTCATCGCGATCGGGCACCGCCCCAACACCGAGATCTTCGAGGGCCAGCTCGAGATGAGGAACGGCTACATCATCACGCGCAGCGGTCTCGACGGGGGCGCGACCGCGACCAGCGTCCCGGGCGTTTTCGCCGCCGGCGACGTGCAGGATCACGTCTATCGTCAGGCGGTCACCAGCGCCGGGAGCGGCTGCATGGCGGCGCTCGACGCGCAGAAATACCTCGAAGGCAAGGGACTCGTTTAGCGGGATAGCGATGGCCCTCGACAACGATGAAGAAAGATCACCCCAAGGCGGCGAAAGAGATCGAGCTCCTGCGCGAGCTGCTCGCCGATGTCACGCCCATCCCGCGCACCAATCGCGCGCGCCTCGCCACGAGGCCGCCCGCCCCCGTTGCAGAGCAACGCCAGCGCGATGAGCAGGCGGCGCTCGCCGCGAGCCTGAGCGCCGAAGACCCCTGGGATAGCGGGCTGGAAACCGGAGACGAGCTCAATTTCCTGCGCCCGGGCCTGCCCGCGATCACGCTGCGAAAACTGCGGCGCGGGCATTGGGTGATCCAGGACGAGATCGATCTCCACGGGCTCACCGTGCCGCAAGCGCGCGAGCTGCTCGCGCTGTTTCTCGCGGCGAGCCTGCGCCGCGGGTTGCGCTGCGTGCGCGTGATCCACGGGAAGGGATTGCGCTCGAAGAACCGCGAGCCGGTGCTGAAGAAGAAGGTCGCGCGCTGGCTGATGCAGCGGGACGAGGTGCTGGCCTACTGTCAGGCGCGCCGCACCGAAGGCGGAGGCGGCGCCGTGGTGATACTGCTGCAGGCGGGCTAGATCGCCGCTTCGTCGGTTTCGCCGGTGCGGATGCGGATCACCTGGTCCACACCGCTCACGAATATTTTTCCGTCGCCGATTTTTCCGGTGCGCGCCGCCTTGACGATGGCATCGATGGCGCCATCGAGCAGCTTGTCCGGAACGACCACCTCCACCTTCACTTTCGGCAGGAAGTCGACGACGTACTCGGCGCCCCGGTAGAGCTCGGTGTGGCCTTTCTGCCGGCCGAAGCCCTTCACCTCGGTCACGGTGAGCCCGCTCACCCCGATTTCCGACAGCGCCTCGCGCACTTCGTCCAGCTTGAACGGCTTGAATATCGCCTCGATCTTCTTCATCGACCCCTCCGCAATGCGGATTCAATCACGGCAGACGGGAACGCCGCGCCTGCTGCGAGATGGGTAAGGATATCACAGACCCCCGAGCGGCCGACAGGCGCACCGCCCCTTCAGTCGAAGCGATGGCGGTACTTGTTGGTGATGGGATAGCGCCAGTCCTTGCCGAAGCCGCGTTGGGTGATGCGCACACCGATCGGAGCCTGGCGGCGCTTGTATTCGCTCACGCGCACGAGGTTCACCACGCGCTTCACGTCCTCGACGGCGTATCCCAGGGCAACGATCTCGCCCGGGCTCTGGTCGTTCTCGACATACGCCTCGAGGATCGCGTCGAGCACCTCGTAGGGCGGCAGGCTGTCCTGGTCGGTCTGATCGGGCTTCAACTCCGCCGACGGCGCGCGCTCGATCACGCGCAGCGGGATGACCGGTGCGATGCCGTTGCGATAGCGCGCGAGCCGGTACACCAGCATCTTGTTGATGTCCTTGAGCACGCCGAAGCCGCCCGCCATGTCGCCGTAGAGCGTGGCGTAACCGGTGCCCATCTCGCTCTTGTTGCCGGTGGTGAGTACGATCGCACCGGTCTTGTTGGAGAGCGCCATGAGCAGCGTGCCGCGAATGCGCGACTGCAGATTCTCTTCGGTGGTGTCTTCGGGCAAGCCCTTGAACTCGGCGGCGAGCGCCGCGCGGAACGCGTCGAAGATCGGCCTGATCGCGATTTCCGTGTAGCGCACGCCGAGCGCCTCGGCTTCCGCGCGCGCATCCTCGCGGCTCATGCTCGCGGTGTACTGGGAAGGCATCATCACCGCGCGCACGCGCTCAGGGCCGAGCGCATCGACCGCCACTGCGAGCGTGAGCGCCGAGTCGATGCCGCCGGAAAGCCCCAGCAGCGCGCCCGGAAAGCCGTTTTTCCCGACGTAATCGCGCACGCCCAGCGTGAGCGCGCGGTACACTTCCTCTTCGGTGGACAAGGCGGCGGCGCACTCGCCGGGCTGCGGCTCGCCGTCGGTCAGCGTGACGAAGCCGAGCGTCTCCTCGAACCACGGCAGCTGATGGGTCAGGTTGCCCTTGCGGTCGAGCACGAACGAGGCGCCATCGAACACCAGCTCGTCCTGGCCGCCGACCATGTTGGCGTAGACGAGCGGCATGCCGGTTTCGGCGACGCGCTCGCGCATCACCTCGTAGCGCACGTGCTGCTTGCCCATGTGATAGGGCGATGCGTTCAGCACCAGCAGCACCCCGGCGCCGGCCTCGCGCGCCGCGCGCGGCGCATCCGCGTGCCATGAATCCGCGCAGATGTTCACCCCGATCGTGACTTCAGCTTCGGCCGCGCGGCGCGTCGACGCCGGCTTCCCCCACGTGTCCTCGCAGATGTTGACGCCGAACTGCACGCCATCGAGCGCGAAAACGCACGGCGCCGCGCCGGGCTCGAAGTAGCGCGCCTCGTCGAACACCGTGTAGTTCGGCAGATTGCGCTTGTCGTAAACGCCCGCGATCCGCCCGTCGCGTATCACGGTTGCGGAGTTGTAGCGGCGCCCGCCGAGCGCGCGTGGATGGCCGACGACGAGCGCGATGCCATGCGTTCTCCGCGCGAGATCCTCGAGCGCGCGGTCGCATGCCGCGAGAAAATCGGGCCGCAGCAACAGGTCTTCCGGAGGATAACCGCAGATCGCGAGCTCGGGCGTCACCATGAGGCTCGCGCCGGCTTCGCGTGCGCGCTCGGCAAACCGTGCGATCCGGTCGACGTTGCCCGGCATGTCGCCGACCGTCAGGTTCATCTGCGCGATCGCAATCTTCATGCGGCGAATGATATCATCGCAGCCCACCGACCGTGGCCATCGACGTCGTCACTACGCTCGCGGGCATCGCGCCCGATGAATGGAATCGCCTCGCCGGCGAGGATCCGTTCCTGCGCCACGAATTCCTCTCGGCGCTGCACGAGACCGGCTGCGCCAGCGCCGCGACCGGCTGGGCGCCGCACTACCTCGCGCTGAAGCGGGACGGCGCCCTCGCCGGCGCGATGCCGCTCTACCTCAAGGACCATTCCTACGGCGAGTACGTCTTCGACTGGGCGTGGGCCGACGCCTATCAGCGCCACGGGCTCGACTACTATCCGAAGCTCGTCTGCGCGGTGCCGTTCACGCCCGTGACGGGCACACGCGCGCTGGCCACGAACGCCCGCGACCGCGCACGCCTCGTCAGTGCCGCGCTCGCGCTGGCGCGCGAGTTACGGGTGTCTTCCCTGCACTGCCTCTTTCCCACGCGGGACGAGGCGGACGTGATGCAGGCGCACGGCATGATGCCGCGCCATGGCGTGCAGTTTCACTGGACGAACCGCGGCTACGCGAGCTTCGACGCATTTCTCACCGGCATGAGCCACGACAAGCGCAAGAAGATCCGCCAGGAGCGCCGCAAAGTGCGGGAAGCGGGTATCGAGTTTCGCTGGCTCGAAGGCGAGGCGATCGGCAGGGAGGAATGGGGGTTTTTCAACCGCTGCTACCGCCGCACCTATCGCGAGCATCATTCCACGCCGTATCTCAACCTCGATTTCTTTCTCCGCATCGGCGCGACCATGCCGGAGCACCTGGTGCTCGTCGTCGCATATCGCCGCAGCAAGCCGCTTGCGGCGTCGCTCAATCTGCGCAACGCGACGCGCCTCTTCGGGCGCTACTGGGGCACGCTCGAGTACCACCCGGGACTGCATTTCGAGACCTGCTACTACCAGGGCATCGAGTACTGCATCGCGCGTGGACTCGCGGCACTCGAGGGCGGGTCGCGCGGGGAGCACAAGCTTGCGCGCGGACTGCTGCCCACCGCGACGCGGTCCGCCCACTGGCTCGCGCATCCGCAGTTCAGCACCGCGGTCGAAGCGTTCCTCGCGCGCGAAGCGGGCAGCATTGCGCATTACGTCGATGAACTGAACGAGCGCCAGCCGTTCAAGGAGACTGGACAGCCGCCTTCGTCCTAGCGGGCACTGCAGCGTACAGGAGAGCCGCACTCCTTCCCCGCCGCTGTGCTATGGTTGCGCACCGCGCGGCGGGGAATGGGATGGGAACGGGCAAGCAACGCTGGGGATATGGACTGCCGGATCAGGTGCCGGCCGCCGTGACGGGCGCCGCCGCGCCGAGCACGCCCGCGGGCGGCGGGCGCTGGCCGCAACTGCGCGGCGATCTCTCGGGCGGGCTCGTCGCCGCGCTCCTGACGATTCCGGTCAGCATCGGCTACGGCCTGCTCGCCCTGCTTCCACTCGGCGAGTCCGCCGTTCCGCACGCGATTCTCGCCGGCCTCTACGCGCCGGTTTTCGGCTGTCTCGTGGCGGTGCTGCTCGGCGCCAACACCACGATGATCTATTCGTCGCGCAGCGTGACGACCTTCCTGATCGGATCGTTCGTGCTGCACGATCTCGCGCTCTCCCAGTCGTCCTACATCCGGGCGGCCGATCCGCCGACGCTGCTCGCAATCGTGTTCCTGCTCGTGCTGCTGACCGGCCTGTTCCAGGCGCTGTTTGGTGCGTTCAAGCTGGGCACGCTGCTCAAATACATACCCGCGCCGGTCATCGCGGGATTCCAGAATGCGGCCGCGCTGCTGCTCATCGCCTCCCAGCTCAACATGCTGCTCGGTTTGCCGACGGGCACGCTGCTCAATAGCCTCCCGCAGCACCTGGGAAGCGCGCAGCCGCTCACGCTCCTCGTCGGCATCGTGAGCTGCGTGCTCATCATGCGCGCCGCGCGCATCACGAAACGCGTGCCGCCGACCATCCTCGGGTTCGCGGGCGGCATTCTCGTCTACTATGCCTTCGCCCTCGCTGGATTTCGCGCGAGCCTGGGTCCGGTCGTAGGATCGATCGAGGTCGATCTCCCCGATCCCCACTACCTCGCGAGCTTCGTCGATCTCTTCCGCGATCCGCGGTTTCTCGAGTTCCTGCCGATCGTCGTGCTGAGCGCGCTGAGCGTGGCGACCGTCGCCTCGCTCGATGCCGTGCTGTGCGCGCGGCTCATCGCCGCCGATTCGGGCCACCGCTTCGACGGCAACCGCGAGCTGGTGAGGCTCGGCATCGGCAACATGGTGGTGTCGGGCTTCGGCGGCATCGCGAACGGCATCAATCTCGCATCGAGCTTCGCCAATCATCGCAGCGGCGGACGCACCGCGCTCTCGGTCCTGGTGCACGCTGTCGCGATCCTGTTCGTGGTCCAGGTGCTCTCGCCGCTCATCGGCCGCATGCCGCGCGTTGTGATCGCCGCGGCCCTCATAGTGGTCGGCATCAATCTCGTGGATCGCTGGACCGTGCAGCTCATCCGGCGGCTCGCGCGCCGCGATGTTCCGTTCATGAGCGGAACGACACTCGATCTGGCAGTCATCCTGCTGGTCGCCGCGGTCGCGCTCGCGACGAACCTGTTCTTCGCGGTGGCCTTGGGCGTCGCGATCACGATACTGTTTTTCCTCGTGCGCATGAGCCGCTCGGTGATCCGCCGCACCTATCGCTGCGACGCCGTGCACTCGCGCAAGACGCGCGCACCCGAGAGCATGGCGCTGCTCGCGCGCAGCGGAGGGCGCATTCTGGTCCTCGAGCTGGAAGGGCCGCTCTTCTTCGGGACGGCGGAAAAGCTCGCAAGCCACATCGAGGACATGGTTCATCGCGACGTGAGCTACATCATCATCGATCTCAACCGCGTGAACGAGATCGATTCAACCGGCGCACAGATCATCATCCAGATGCATGACCGCATCACCAGGCAGGGGCGCTATCTCCTCATGAGCGCGGTCGGCGAGGATACGCGGCTCGCCCGCGTGCTGCGCGACACCGGCGTCACCGCAGCGGTCACCCGCGCGCGCATCTTCTCCGACCTCGATCGCGCGATCGAGTGGGCGGAAGACCATCTCATCCTGAGCGAGGTGGGAGACGCCCGCGAGCGGGAGGAATTCCCGTTCGGACAGCTCGACGTCTTCTCCGCCATGAGCGCGGAGGAGCTCGCCTCCGTGAGCGTGCTCCTCGAACGCAGGAGCTATCGTGCCGGCGACATCGTCTTCCGGCAGGGCGATACGAGCCGCGAGCTCTATATCATCGCGAAGGGCAGCGCCAGCGCGCGCCTGAAGCTCCCCGGAAATGCCCGCGAGACCCGGCTCATCACCTTCGCAGCAGGCACGGTGTTCGGTGAAATCGCGCTGCTCGACCAGGAAGCGCGCTCGGCGACGATCGCGGCCGACGAGGACCTGGTTTGCTACGTGCTCGAGCACTCGGCGTTCGAGGCACTCTCGCGCGAGCATCCGTCCGTCGCGATCAAGATCCTCGCCAACCTCGCGCGCGAGCTGGGCGCGCGGCTGCGGCGCGCGAACCGCACCATCCAGCAGCTCGCGACCTAGCAGACAGATGCGCGCTCAGTGCGCGCGGCGAAAGCGCGAGAAGAAGCTCCACATCTCGCGGTTGGCGTCGATCACGGCGCTGGAGGTGCCGAGGAGCGCCGGCAGGAAATTCCTGCGGCCGCCCGGCCAGACGTGACCGGGCCCCGCGAGCTTCCACAGCACCACCTCGGTGCCGTCGCGGCACGGCGCATGTACGACACGGTTCGCGGTGTGGCCGTCGTCCACGCCGGGCGCGCCCTGAACGAAATCGACCACCCTGCCCTCCCGCGGGCAGCCGTTGTGCTCGATCCATTTTCGCAGCATGTCCTCGACCGGCGCGTGAAACACCCGGGTGTCGGCCTGCGGGAAGGCAGGGCCCAACCCGCCCGCGTAGAGCGCGCGCTCGTCATCGAGGCTGTGGATGTGCATCACCGGCACCGGCAGCCGCGGATGGAAGCGAACGAGCGTCATCGCGCCCGCGACGCCCGCCACCGCGGCAATGCGCTCGGACGCTTCGGCGGCGAGCCGATAGGCCATCATCGAGCCGTTCGAAAGGCCGGTCGCGTAGATCCGCGTTGCATCGATCGGGGTGCGCGCCGCAAGGTCGTCGATCACCGCAAGCGCGAATCCCACATCGTCCACGCCGCTCATAGCCGCGACCCCGCAGCAATTGCCCGCATTCCAGGTGAGAAAGCGCGTCCCGAAGCCGCCGCTGCCGTTGGGGTAGACCGCGATGTAGCCGTCGCGGTCCGCGGCCTCATCCATGCGCGTATACCACTTCTGCGTGCGCGCGTTGCCGCCGCCGCCATGGAAGTTGATCACCACCGGCAGCGCCGCGCCGGATGTGGCCTGCGGCGGCACGTGAAGGAGGTAACTCCGCGAAAGCGATTTGTGGACGACCGGAACCTCGTAATCGCCCGGACGCAGCGCTGCGGCCTGCGCGAGCGCCGCGATCACCCACAGGAGAAGGGAGAACGCGAGCCGCACGCGACCTCAGGTCCGCGCCGCCACGGGTTTGAGCAGGGGCCGCAAAGCGAGCAGCCCCAGGATCGGGCCGATCGCGAGCGGCACGAAGAGATATTCCGGATGCACGCTCCCCGCGAGAGCGTTGAGAAGCTGGATGCTCAGGATCGATATCGCAAAGCCGATGCAGTTCGCGATCGTGAGCGCCGATCCCACCAGCGACGGCGGCGCGTTCTGCGCGTTGAGCGCGGAGAATTGCGGCGAGTCGCCGACCACCACGACGCCCCACACGAGAAGAAACGCGAGAAAGAGCGGGGTCGGCGCGTGGAACAGGAACGGGGAAAGCGCACAGCAGAGCCCCGAAGCGGACAACTGGAGGAATGCCACGCGCGCGCTTCCAAACACCAGCGAGGCGAGTCCGCCGACCGCGCAGCCCGCGAAGCCCGCCGCGATGATCCAGAACGACCAGAGGGACACATTGAGCACTCCCATGCCTTTCAGCGCGAGGTGCGCCGTGATCACAAGGGGAACGAAGGCCCAGTAGGCGTAGAGCTCCCACATGTGGCCGAAGTAACCGAACGCGGAAGCGCGGAAGGCGGGCGAGCGGAACGTGAGCGCGAGCGCGGCCGGATCGAACGCCGCGCCGCGCGCGAGATACGGGCCGTCGGGCACGAAGCGCAGCATGGCGAAGCCGCCCAGCGCCGCGGTGACGCATACGCCGAGCGTGACGGCCTGCCACGAAACCGCGGTACCGAGCCCCTTCAGCAGATGCGGGAACGCCGTGCCGACCACCAGCGCGCCGACCAGAAAACCGATCGCGCTGCCGAGCCCGCGCTGATACCAGCCGGCGGCGATCTTCATCCCGACGGGATAGATCCCGGCGAGAAAGAAGCCGGTGAGAAAGCGTGAGACGAGCAGGCCCGCGAGCCCGGGCTCGGCCAGGAAAGTGCCCAGGTTCGCCACCGCGCCGAGCAGCGAGCATACGAAGAACACGATGCGCGGTGAGTGGCGGTCCGCGATCGTGAAGAACGCAAAGACGAGCGTCCCGCAGATGAAGCCGAATTGTACGGCGGAAGTGACATATCCGACCGCGTCGGGGGGAAGCCCCCATTCGCGTTCGAGCTCGCCGAGCACGGCGTTGCCGGCAAACCAGAGCGAGGTGCCCGCGAACTGCGAGAGCACGATGACGGGCAATATCCAGGGCGGGCGCCCGCTCGCTGCGGGATTGATCATCGTTGCTCTTTAATTGAGCTGGATGCGCTCACCCCAGGGCACCGCGCCCCGGCCCTTCACCAGCCAGATAACGGGATAGTCCGGCGCCTGCGGCGGAAACTCGCCCTCGGCATCGGTGAAATAGATGACGAGATCGGGCTTCAGGTGCCGCGTGGCGATCCATTCGAACGGCGGCACGAAGCTCGTGCCGCCGCCGCCCGCGAGCCGCTTCGGCACCACGATCGTCTCCCACGGCTGAAAAGCCCAGGGACCGCGGCTGTCCAGTCGCTCGTCGCAGGCATGGAGCGTCACCTGCGCCCGGACCTGTCCTTTCAGCGCGTTCACTTCCGCAACGAACTCCGCGATCTCGTGCTCTCCGATCGAACCGCTCGTGTCGATGACGACGTGAACGTCGATCGCACCGCTCGCAAGCCGCGGCAGCAGCGCATCGCCTTCGCGCCGCGACAGGCGCTGGAAGCTGTAGTCGTCGCGCGCGGCGCTCATCATGTAGCGCGCCAGCATCTGCCGCCACGGCAATCGCGGCTGAAGGAGATGATCGATCGTGCGCAGCCACGACTCGCCGAGGCGTCCCGCCTGCTGCGCCTGCTGCGCGGCGGCCGCAAGCCGTCCCTGCCATTTGCGCGCCAGTTCGTCGCGCTCGACGGCACTCAACGCGTGCTGCGACGGATTTCCCGGCTGGCGGGGCTCCTCGTTTCCGGCGTCGTCCCACGCGTCGCTGGCTGCCGCGACGGCTTCTCCGGCCTCCCGCGCCTGTGGCGCCGCACCCGTGACATCGCGCGTTCCGGCCGCCGGCGAGCGGGCTTCATCGAAGAGATGGCGGTCGAGCGTCGTCGATTCGGCGTCCGGCGGAAGGAGCGGATAGATCTCCTCTGCGGAAAGCCCCCGGAAGTCCGGATTCCAGAGCGCTTCGGGCGGAGGCTTCAGCCCGTCGTCGATCAGGAGCTGGTTGACGGCATAGTCGCAAGCGATGTCCCAGCGTCGGCGCACGCGGTGGCTGCGCCGCGCAAAGTGCGCGAGCGCGCAGTGCATCGCTTCGTGCGCCAGCACGAACTGCGTCTGCACGAAATCGAGCGCGGCGATATAGTCAGGATTGAAATAGAGGGCGCGGGCATCGGTCGCGACGGTCCCGCACCAACTCCCTTCCGCCGGGACGAGCGGCAGATGCATGACGAGCGCGCCGACGAAGGGCTTTTCCAGGATGAGCCGGGTGCGCGCGGCGCCCAGCTTGGTCATCACCTCGGCGTCAGGCATTCGGCGCAAACTTGAGATCGTAGAGCATGAGATCGGTGATGCTGCCCGCCCACATCGCGAACTCCGGCACCGCGAAGAGCGGCCTTCCGACCGAACGGTGCATGTCGGTCACCAGCATCACTCCCATCTCGCGCTGCGGAAAGCGCGTCGCATAGCGCAGGATATTGCCGTACACCACTTTGGCATGCGGCATGTCGCGCGCCTTGAGCGCGCGGCGCACGAGCGCTGCGGCAACGCCGTACTGCAGGTCGATCGCGCTTGGAACGGGGGCGGCTTCCCCCTTCAGAATCGCGTCGATGTCGGGCAGTTCGGCCATGTGCTCGATGAACGCATGACATTCGATGCCGGCCGCCTGCCCGACGCACGCCTGGAGCGCATCGCGCAGGAGACCCGGTGTATCGGCGAATTTTACGAGCGCGCGGTGCGCATATTCCCACGAGCGCGGGCTCGCGAACGCGAGCGGGTTCTGCGCCGGATCGAAGTCGAAGAGCAGATCGGGGCGAAACCGCAGGAAGGCGACGATCCTCTCGTCGATGCCGGCGGCGTGCGCCCAGGCGATCCAGTCGTCGAGGTGCGGTTCGATCTCGTAGTGCGTGAAGCGGTTCGCAAGCGGGGTCGGCATGACGTAGGTCACGCCGCGGTCGCCGTAGCGGTTGCCCGCCGCGAAGATGACCCAGCCCTCGGGCACGCGGTAGTCCCCGAGGCGCCGGTCGAGGATCAATTGATACGCGGCCGCCGTGACGGTCGGCGGCGCGGACGTGATCTCGTCGAGAAAAAGTATCCCGCGCGCGCCGTGACGCCCGGCGTGCGGAAGGAGCGAGGGCACCGACCATTCGACGCAGTCGCCCTTGCGGAACGGCACGCCGCGCAGGTCGGTCGGCTCCATCTGCGAGAGCCGGATGTCGATCAGCTCGACGCCGTGTTCGCGCGCGATCTGCGCGATGATCTGCGACTTGCCGACGCCAGGCGGGCCCCACAACATCACCGGCGTGTGAGCCTCGCAGGCGGTGCTCGCAAATTCGCGATCGAGTATCGCGCAGATGTGGGCAGGACGCATAGCGGAAAATGTCCGTCGAGGTATGCTGATTCAGCACATCGTGAGCTTAGACTGCCGCCGCGCTTGTCGCCATGAGCCGCGCCTGCACCAGCGCGACTTCGAGCGCGGCGCGGTCGATGAATTCGGGGATCAGGCGGAACACCTCCGCGAGTTTCTCCGGCCGGCGGCACGCAGCGCGCTCGAGGCGCCGCCGCGTCTCACGCGTGAGATCGAGATGCGTCAGCAGCGCCGCCGCCTGCCGGTCATGATACTCGCGGGCGAGCGTCGCGGCCGTCGGATCGTCCCACGCTTCCGCGATGAGCAGCTCCGGAAACGCGTTCCTGCCAAGGCGCCGCCCCGCGAGCGCACCTGCTACGCTCACGCCATGGAGCCCTCTGCCGCTCCCGTCCGCTGCGCGCACGAACCACTGCGCGGCGCGGTGCGGGCGTGCCGCATCGTTCACCACACGCGACAGCGTCTCGCGATGAGACACGGGCCATCGAGCATCCGCGCCAACCTCCGCCGTGTCGCGCAGGGAATCCGCCTCGGAGTCAGCATCCGCCAGCACAAGAGAACGCCACGCCGGAGCCTGCGTCGTTTCGACGGCGAGCGATGCCCGGCTTTGCAGCAGCGCCATCGGCTCGCGCGTCGAGCCGTGGAGCAGCCACAGCTCGAAGCGATCCGCCTGCGGGAACGGTAACGGCGGGCGCGCGTTCACGGCCTCCATCAGAGCCGCCGAGTCGGTGGGGCTGAAGCGCGCCGAGGTGTCGGACCAGCCGCCGACCGGCCACAATCGCCCCTCGCGGTTGCGCAGCCGCGCGCGCCAATGCTCGCCGTCCACGGTATAGGCAAGGGCATGGCCCACGTCGACTACGTGCACCATACCGCGGCAGGGCGCAAGCTGCCGCTGGCTGTAGTACTTTGCGATCATGGACGCCTTCGTCCGGTCGGAGAGACCGCGCTCACCGCTCAGGTATAGTATCGGTTCGACGCATTCTAGCCCATGAAATTCTGCAGCAATTGCGGCGCCGCCGTAACGCAGCGCATTCCGCCGGGCGACTCACTGCCGCGCTATGTCTGCGACCGCTGCAATACCATCCACTATCAGAATCCGCGCATGGTGGTGGGCTCCATTCCCGAATGGGAGGACCGCGTCCTGCTCTGCCGCCGCGGCATCGAACCGCGCTTCGGCTTGTGGACGGTTCCCGCGGGATTCATGGAGAACGGCGAGACGACCCTGGAAGGGGCGCTGCGCGAGACGCTCGAAGAAGCGAACGCGCGCATCGAAATGGGCCCGCTCTACGCGCTCTACAACATTCCGCACATCAACCAGGTGTACATCCTGTTCCGCGCACGCCTCCTCGATCTCGACTTCCGCGCCGGCGCCGAGACGCTGGAAGTACGCCTTTTCGCCGAGCATGAGATCCCGTGGAGCGAGATCGCTTTCGCGACCGTGCGCAACACGTTGACGCACTACTACCAGGATCGCAGAAGCGGCGAATTCCGCTTTCATATGGGCACCATCGAGCCCGTGAAGAACCCCCGCTGAGCGACGTGATCCGGTCCGTATTGCGTGTTGCCGTCGCTCTCCTCGCCACGGCATGGTTCGCGAGCATCTCCGCCGCGCCGTTTCCCTCCGGCGTTTCCCAGCGGACGCTCGAAATCGATGGAACAGCGCTCGAAGTGCACGTGTTCAAGCCGTCCGACTATGCGGGCAAAGGGCTCCTCATTACGCTGCACGGGCTGAAACGCAACGCGACCGGCTATCTCGAGTACGCCCGTGCGCTCGCGGAGCGGCACGGGCTCCTCCTCGTCGCCCCGCGCTTCGATCGCGAGCGCTTTCCCACGTGGCGCTATCAGACGGGCGGCATCGCGCGCCGTGTGGCCCCGTCCGAGTCGCTGCAGCTCGAAGCGGAGGCGTTGTGGACGGTGACGCTGCTCCGTCATCTCGTGGAACGCATCCGCCGCGAAGAAGGGGCGCCGCACCTGCCCTACAGCCTCGTCGGACACTCCGCCGGCGGCCAGTTCCTCAGCCGTTTTGCCGCCTTCGTGCCGAACGAGGCGCGGCGCATCGTCATCGCGAATCCGTCCACCTACGTGTGGCCCACGCGCGAGGTGCGCTTTCCGTTCGGCTTCGGCGGCCTGCCCGAGCGGCTCGCCGACGATGAAGCGCTCCGCCGCTATCTTGCGCAGCCGGTGACGATCTTTCTCGGATCGGCGGACGTGCATCGCGACGCCCATCTCAACGTGAGCGATGAAGCGATGCGTCAGGGTGCGAACCGGAGAGAACGGGGACGGCGCGTCTTCGAAGCGGCGCAAGCCCTCGCGCAGGAGAAAGGCTGGACATTCGCCTGGCGGCTCGTCGAGGCGCCGGACGTGGGACACAGCGCACGGGCGATGTACGCAAGCCCGGCCGCCGACGCCGCCCTTGCCGGATACTGAGCGCTATTCCGTCGGCATATGCCGGCGCAGCTGGACCGGCTCGCGGCGTTTTGCGCGCAGCCTCAAGTTCAGCATTTCGACCGCGACGGAAAAAGCCATCGCGAAGTAGATATAGCCCTTCGGTATGTGGAGGTCCCAGCCCTCGGCGATCAGCGCGATGCCGATCAGGATCAGGAAACTGAGGGCGAGCATCTTGATGGTGGGATGCCGGTCGACGAAGTTGCCGATGGGCCCGGCCGCGAACATCATCACCCCGACCGCGACGACGATCGCGATGATCATGATCTGGACCTCGTCCACCATGCCGACGGCGGTGATCACGGAATCGAGCGAGAATACGATGTCGATGATCGCGATCTGGAGGATGATCGACCCGAATGTCGCGACTGCGGGGGCGGCTCCGTGCGCTGCGATGTCCTCGCCCTCGAGCGCGTTGTGGATCTCGTGCACGCTCTTCCACAGCAGGAACAGTCCCCCGCCGATGAGTATCAGATCGCGCCCGGAGACTTCCTTGCCGAGAACCGAAAAAAGCGGCTGCGTCAGCGTCATGATCCAGGCGAGCGAAAGCAGCAGCAGTATGCGGGTGAGCATCGCGAATCCGAGCCCCAGCGTGCGGGCCCGCGCGCGCTGATGCTCGGGCAGCCTTCCCACGAGGATCGTGATGAAGATGATGTTGTCCACGCCCAGCACGATTTCGAGCGCGGCGAGGGTGACGAGTGCGAGCCAGGCATGCGGATCAGCGAGCCATTCCATGAAGTGACTCCCGTGTCGGAACGCCCGCATTATAGGGGCGCCTTGTGCTACAGTTTTCGGCCCCGTCGCATCCCGGCATGAGGACGATGACTGAATCGGCCGCGCCCCTTGGACAGTGGGTCGGAAAGAAAGAATCCCTGAGCGGCGTGGCGAGCGCATGGCCCGTTGCAGCGCTCGCTGCGACGCTCGACTGCCCGGCCCCCGGCCGGACCGTGCCTCCGGGATGGCACTGGCTGTATCTGCTCGAGACGACGCCGCAGTCCGGACTCGGCCCCGACGGGCTCGCGCAGCGCGGCGGGTTTCTGCCGCCCGTCGCCTTGCCGCGCCGCATGTGGGCCGGCGGCCGCCTGCAATTTCTCCACTCCATCACGGTCGGCTCACCGCTACGGCGCGACTCCGAGGTGATTTCGGTCGAGGCGAAACACGGCAAGAGCGGCGAACTGGTGTTCGTCACGGTGCGCCACACGATTTCCTGCGCCGATCGGATCGCGGTGGTCGAAGAGCACGACATCGTCTATCGCGAGGCCGCGAAACCGGGTGAACCGCCGCCGCAGGGCAAGCCTGCGCCGCGCGATGCCCGCTGGCGGCGCGAAGTGGTGGCGGGCCCGGTCATGCTCTTCCGGTTTTCCGCCCTCATCTTCAATGCGAACCGCATCCACTACGACATCGATTTTTGTCGCGACAACGGCTATCCCGGGCTCGTCGTGCACGGGCCGCTGCAGACCGTGCTGCTCCTGGAACTCTGCCGGCAGCACGAAAAGCGCCCGGTGAGACGACTCGAGTACCGCGCGCTGCATCCGGTCTATCACACCGAAGCGTTCACGGTGAACGGAATGCCGGATGCGAGCGGCGAGCGGGCGCAGTTGTGGACGGCCAACGCGGCCGGCCATTACGCAATGAGCGCCACCGCGTACTTCCAGACGGACCGCGCCGCTATTTCAGGCGAATTGCGAGCGCGTAGCAGAAGTGCGGACCGGCGCCGGGAAACGGCGCATCGTCGGTGAGGCACGCGACGTTGGTGAGCGCGTTCGCCCCGCGCCGCAGCGCTTCGGTCTTCAGCGCGGAGAGCGCCTCGTCGCGCGCGGCGCGCGTCGGCACCTGAAACGCGCTGCGCCAGGACTCGACCCACAGCCGAGTCACGATCTCGTAGCGATCCCGCGTCAGCATGCCGGGAGCATAGACGCGGATCTCATCGGGCGCCGCCGCCACTGTGGATGCATACGAAAACACTGCGAGCAACCCCGCGCGCGCAACGTGATTCATGGCCGGGCCCCCTTTCGACATTCCGCCATTCCATTCTACCCGTGCATGCGCGAAGGTGCGCACGATGAGCGCGGCCGAGTCCGGCTCGATCGTGCGCATGTGACGCCGGCGCCCGAAGCGGCGTCCGGCGTTACAGGTTGTAGCCCGCTTCGTTGTGCATGACGGTGTCGAGACCTTCCGTCTCTTCCTCCGCGGCAACGCGCAGGCCAGCCAGCGCATCGCTCACCTTGAGCAGGATCCACGTTCCGATGCCCGACCAGGCGCCGATCACGAGGATACCGATCACCTGCACCACCAGCTGATCCATCATCGTCACTTTTTCCGGGTACCCGACACCGCCGAGTGCGGCCGCCGCGAAGATGCCGGTCAGGAAAGTGCCCATGATGCCGCCGACGCCGTGCACCGGAAAAACGTCCAGCGAGTCGTCGATCTTGAGCGCCCGCTTCATGAAGTTGGTCGCGAAGAAGCACACCACACCGGCCGTGGCGCCGATCACGAGCGCGCCCAGCGGTCCGACGAAGCCGGACGCCGGGGTGATCGTGCCGAGCCCCGCCACCATGCCGGTCACGATGCCGAGCACGGACGGCTTGCCGTAGCGCGTCCACTCGCAGATGACCCACGCGAGCGCGCCGGTCGCCGCGCCGATGTGGGTGACGAGCATCGCCATCCCGGCGGCGCCGTCAGCCGCGAGCGCGCTGCCCGCGTTGAAACCGAACCAGCCGACCCACAGCATGCAGGCGCCAGTAACCGTCATGGTGAGGTTGTGCGGCGGCATCGGTGTCTCCGGAAAGCCGCGGCGGCGGCCGAGCACCAAGGCGCAAACGAGCGCCGCCATCCCGGCGTTCAGATGCACCACCGTGCCGCCCGCGAAATCCATGAGTCCCATTTTCTGCAGCCAGCCGTCGCCCCATACCCAGTGCGCGACCGGGCAGTAGATCAGAAGCAGCCACAGCAGCGAAAAGAGCAGCATGCCGGAGAACTTGACGCGCTCGGCGTAGGCGCCGACGACGAGCGCCGGGGTGATGATCGCGAAAGTGAGCTGGAACATGGCGAACACGGTCTCGGGGATCGTGCCCTTGACCGTCTTCGCGTCGATACCTGCGAGGAATGCCTTGCCGAAGCCGCCGTACCAGGCGTTTGCCGCACCGCCGTCGCCGAACGCGATGCTGTAGGCCACGATGACCCATGCGATCGTGACGACGCAGGTGATTGAAAAGCACTGCATCAGCACCGACAGCACGTTCTTCGTTCGTACCAGACCGGCGTAGAACAGCGCGAGTCCGGGGAGCGTCATGAACAGCACCAGCACCGAAGACACCAGCATCCAGGCGGTGTTGGCCTCGTTCAGTTTTGGCGCTTCGGCGGCACCCGCGAAAGGTGCGATTGCAAAGAGCGCTGCGCCGAACACGAGTGCGACGACACCGTGAACGAAGCCCCAGCCGGTCGCGGCGTGCTTTCCTCTTGTCTTCATGGCTCCCCCCGATTATTGAATCGAGCGGAGCAAAGCAAGATGCGTTCCCAGGAATAGTGCGCTGACTTTGCAGTATTTTTTTGCGCGCACGCACCGTCGGGCGTCATAATTGCACCAAGATGAATCACGCGTGCGCAAATTGGCACCGTTATAGTGCGCGCCTGCAATCCCGGCGCACCTGAAAAGTGCCGTGTGCGCATCACGTCACACCACATGTCATAAGCCGTTGAGGCATTGGGAACTTACCGCTATAGTCCCGCCGGAGAACGACACATCATGGCGCAGGCTGAGACCGCAATCCGGCACAAGGACCGCAAGCTGCATCTGCAGCAGGTGCTGGACGACCTCGTCGCCGACCGTCTCGTGAGCCGCGAGGCTGCCGACAAGCTCGTCGCCGACCGCCGCTTCACGCGCACCGAGACCCATCCGCTCGTAGTCGTCGCCGAGCAGAAGTGGAAGGATCCCCGCCAGCCGCGACGCGTGCTGCATCTCGAAGCGCTGACGCAGTGGCTCGCCGAAAAAGTCGGCCTCCCCTACCTCCACATCGATCCCTTCAAGATCGACTTCGCCGCGGTGACGAAGGTGATGTCGAGCGCCTATGCCGAGCGCTATCACATCCTGCCGGTCAGCGTGAACGCCCGCGAAGCCACGATCGCAACGTGCGAGCCGCATGTCCGCGAATGGGAGGAGCCGCTCAAGCAGGTGCTGCGACTCGACGTAAAGCGCGTCATCGCAAATCCGCTCGACATCCGCAGCTATCTCGTGGAGTTCTACGCGCTCGCCCGCTCGGTAAAGGGCGCCGCGGCACAGGACAAGGGCGCCTACAGCGAGATCGCGAACTTCGAGCAGCTGGTGCAGCTCGGCCGCAGCGGCAAGCTCGATGCCAACGACCAGCACATCGTCCACATCTGCGACTGGCTCTTCAATTACGCCTTCCAGGAGCGCGCGAGCGACATCCACCTCGAGCCGCGGCGCGAAGTGGGCAACGTACGCTTCCGCATCGACGGCATGCTGCACCACGTCTACCAGATCCCGACGCCGGTCATGGCGGCGATGACGAGCCGCATCAAGATCCTCGGCCGCATGGACGTCGTGGAAAAACGGCGCCCGCAGGACGGACGGCTGAAGACCGTCACGCCCGACGGCGAGGAAGTGGAGCTCAGGCTCTCCACCATGCCGACCGCGTTCGGCGAAAAGCTGGTGATGCGGATTTTCAATCCCGAGAATCTGGTCAAGGACTACCACGAGCTGGGATTCACGGAGACCGAGGAAGCGCAGTGGCGGCAGATGGTGGGCCGGCCGCACGGCATCATCCTCGTCACCGGCCCGACGGGCTCGGGCAAGACGACGACGCTCTACTCCACCCTCAAGCAACTCGCCGCGCCCGAAGTGAACGTGTGCACCGTCGAGGACCCGATCGAGATGGTGGAGCCCGCGTTCAACCAGATGCAGGTCCAGCACGGCATCGGCGTCGATTTCGCCTCCGGCATCCGCACGCTCATGCGGCAGGACCCGGACATCATCATGGTGGGCGAGATCCGCGATCTCGAAACCGCCGAGATGGCGATCCAGGCGGCGCTCACCGGGCACCTCGTGCTCTCCACCCTGCATACCAACGATGCGCCAGCCGCGATCACACGGCTGCTCGACATCGGCGTGCCGCCGTATCTTCTGCACGGCACGATCCTCGGCGTGATGGCGCAACGGCTGGTGCGCACGCTCTGCCCGCACTGCAAGGAAAAGCACGAGCTCGACGATTCCGCGTGGGAAGCGCTGGTCGCGCCGTGGAAGGCCGCGAAGCCGCTCGGCACCACCTATATCGCGAAAGGCTGCCTGGAATGTCGCATGACCGGTTATCTCGGCCGCGTGGGCATCTACGAGACCATGGTCATGACGCCCGAGCTGCGCAAGCTCGTCACCGGGGATACCGACCTCGACCAACTGCGCGAGAGAGCCTACAAGGACGGGATGAAGCCGCTGCGCATTACCGGCGCGATGAAGGTCGCCGCGGGTCTCACCACGATCGACGAAGTCATGGCGGTCGCGCCGCCGCCGACCGGCGACCGCCGCCAGCATTCCCGCTGAATTTTCCCCTCCTTCGACAAGGAGGGGTGCCCACTGTGTAGTCGGATTGGTGAGGCGAGGCAACGCCAATGTACCGGGTGGTGAAATCAGCAAGAAACGGGTGGCGGCGCAGCAGCGTCCGGCTTATCCTCGTTCACCATGGACATCGCAGCATCGGCTCCTGCCGCAGTCTCCGAATTTGAGGCCTCGCGCGACTTCGCCCGCATCGCGCGCGCGATCGAGTTCCTGCAGGGCGAGGCGATCCGCCAGCCCGATCTCTCCGCAGCGGCCCGCCACGTGCACATGAGCGAATTCCACTTCCAGCGACTTTTCACGCGCTGGGCCGGCGTGAGCCCGAAGCGCTTTCTCCAGTATCTCACCGTCGAAGCGGCGAAGGCCCGGCTCGACCGCTCGCGCAGCGTCGTTGACGTGGCAGCCGAAGTCGGTCTTTCCGGTCCGAGCCGCCTGCATGATCTCTTCGTCACCATCGAGGCCATGTCGCCCGGCGAATTTCGCGCAGCGGGCGCGGAGCTGACGCTACGCTATGGGGTGCACGCCTCGCCGTTCGGCGCCTGCCTCATCGCTGCGACCGAGCGCGGCGTCTGCGCCCTGCACTTCCTCGAACCCGGCGAAGATGCCGCGGCCGTTCTCCGGCGCGAGTGGCCCCTCGCGCGGCTCGAGCGCAATCCCGCAACGACGGCGAATCTCGCAGCGCGGATCTTCGCGCCCTTCGGCGAGAAGCGCGCGCCGGTCTCGCTGCTCCTCAAGGGCACCAACTTTCAGCTCCAGGTATGGCGTGCGCTGCTCGCTGTGCCACCCGGGCGCCTCACGACTTACAGCGGGATTGCAGAATGCATAGGACACCCCCGGGCTCAGCGCGCAGTGGGCAACGCGGTTGCGGCGAATCCGCTGGCGTGGCTGATTCCCTGTCACCGTGTCATCCGCGATAGCGGCCGCTTCGGCCGCTATCGCTGGGGTATCGCGCGCAAGGCCGCCATGCTCGGCTGGGAAGCCGCGCGCGCCGATCGCATTTATTCCCTTCTCTCCGCGAGCGCATCATGAAGGAATCCCTGCAGCCCGGATTGACGTACCGCTTCCAGTTCACGATTCCGCCCACCAAGACGGTGCCGCACCTCTATCCCGAATCGGACATGTTCCGTGAAATGCCCGAGGTGCTCGCGACCGGTTACCTGGTAGGGCTGATGGAGTGGGCCTGTATCGAGGCGCTGCGGCCGCATCTCGACTGGCCGCGCGAGCAGTCGCTCGGCACCCGCGTCAACTTCTCGCACCTCGCGGCCACACCGCCCGGGTTCACCGTGACGGTCAACGTGAAGCTCGAAAAAGTCGATGGCCGCAAGCTCGCCTTTTCGCTCTCGGCGCACGACGGCGTGGACCTGATCTCCGAAGGCACGCACGAGCGCGTCGTGATCGACGCCGCGCGCTTCACCGCCAAAATCGGGCAGAAAAAGCCTCCTGACCGTTCGTCCTGAGCGGAGCGATAGCGGAGTCGAAGGAAGCGGAGCGATAGCGGAGTCGAAGGAAGCGGAGCGATAGCGGAGTCGAAGGAAGCGGAGCGCAGTCTTGTTGGGTGGGCCCCGGCCCACCGTGGTACAGCGGCTATGCGATGAGCATGAATGCCCACCCTGCGCACTGCTACGACCCTATGGTGGGCACAAGTGCCATCCTACGAATTTCGGGACACTAATGCGATTTGGTAAGGAGCCGCATGCCGCGATCGAGCCCTTCGAGCGTCAGCGGAAACATGCGCTCGCCGATGAGATCGCGCGTGATCCGGATCGACTCGTGATAGTCCCACACGGATTCGGGCTGCGGATTGAGCCAGATCGCGTGGGGATATACCGAGAGCAGCCGCTGCATCCATACCGCGCCGGGCTCCTCGTTGGTGTGCTCGACGCTACCGCCCGGGTAGACGATCTCGTAGGGGCTCATCGTCGCGTCGCCGACGATAATCACCTTGTAGTCGTGAGGATAGGTGTGCAGCACGTCCCAGGTGGAGACGCGCTCGGTCGTGCGGCGACGGTTGTCGCGCCACACGCGCTCGTAGAGAAAGTTGTGGAAATAGAAGTATTCGAGCCGCTTGAATTCGCTGCGGGCGGCGGAGAAGAGCTGCTCGCAGACGCGGATGTGGTCGTCCATCGAGCCGCCCACGTCGAGGAAGAGCAGCACCTTCACGGCGTTGTGACGCTCTGGCACCATCTTCAGGTCGAGCCAGCCGGCATTCTTTGCGGTCGAGCGGACGGTATCGTCGAGGTCGAGCTCCTCCGGGTTGCCTTCGCGGGCGAAGCGCCGCAGCCGCCGCAGCGCCACCTTGATGTTGCGCGTCCCGAGCTCCACGGTGTCGTCGAGATTGCGGAATTCGCGCCTGTCCCAGACTTTCACCGCCCGGCGATGGCGCGACTCGCTCTGTCCGATCCGCACGCCTTCCGGGTTGTAGCCGTAGGCGCCGAAGGGCGAGGTGCCGGCCGTGCCGATCCATTTTCCGCCACCCTGGTGCCGGCCCTTCTGCTCCTCCAGGCGCTTGCGCAGCGTCTCCATGAGCTTCTCCCAGCCGCCCAGCGCCTCGATCTGCTTCTTCTCTTCGTCGGTCAGGATCTTTTCGGCGAGCTTCCGCAGCCATTCCTCGGGGATCACGATCGCCGTCCCTTCAACGTCCGTAATGCCTTTGAAGTAGGCGGCGAAGACGCGGTCGTAGCGGTCGAAAAACTTCTCGTCCTTCACGAGGGAGGCGCGCGCGAGATAGTAGAGGTCGTCGAAGCTGCCGAAAATGACCCGCTTTTCAAGCGCTTCGAGGAGCGTGAGAAATTCCCGGATCGAGACTGGCACCCCGCCCTCTTTCAGCCTGAGAAAGAACTCGATCAGCATGGAGAGGTTAATTTTCCTTTTCGCATCAGCGCCTTACCTGCCGCGCAGCGCATTTACAACCCGTTACACTTTCTGACAGATTTTAAGAGCGCCTTGCGCCATCATGGCGGCCATGCGGGTCGATGACCCGGACCCGGAAACAAGGAGGTATGCCATGGGTAAGCGTTTCGGTTTGATCGCAGCGGGTGCGGCCCTCGCGATCGCCAGCGGCAGCGCGCTGGCGGGCGGCAACGTGAGCTTCGGCATATCGATCGGGGTACCGGTTGCGCCGGCCCCGGTGTATGTCGCGCCGCCGCCTGTCGTCTACGCGCCGCCGCCCCGCGTGTATTACGCGCCGGCAACCGTGTACTATGCACCGGCCTACTACGGTCCGCCGCCGATCGTCGTGAAGTACAAGCCGAAGCACTGGCACCGCCATCACCATCACTGGTAACGCGAGACCCGCAGACGTCCCGCGGGAAGAGCGCGCCTCCGGCGCGCTCTTTTTGTTTGCGCGTGCCTCACGACTTGCGCCGCGACATGAAGACGAGCCGCTCGAAGAGGTGCACGTCCTGCTCGTTCTTGATGAGCGCCCCGTGGAGCGGCGGGACGATCTTGTGGCTGTCCTGGCTGTGCAACACTTCGGGCGGGATGTCCTCCGCCATGAGCAGCTTCAGCCAGTCGAGGAGCTCCGAGGTCGAGGGCTTCTTCTTGAGCCCCGGCACTTCGCGGATCTCGAAGAACGCTTCGAGCGCCGCCCGCAGGAGCTGCTTCTTGATGTCGGGAAAGTGGACGCGGACGATCCGTTCCATCGTCTCGTGATCGGGGAAGCGGATGTAGTGGAAGAAACAGCGCCTCAGGAACGCGTCCGGCAGCTCCTTCTCGTTGTTGCTGGTGATGATCACGAGCGGGCGGTGCTTCGCCCGCACCAGCTCGTGCGTCTCGTAGACGTAGAACTCCATGCGATCGAGCTCGCGCAGCAGGTCGTTCGGAAACTCGATGTCCGCCTTGTCCACTTCATCGATCAGGAGCACGGCCGGCGTCTCCGACGTGAACGCCGCCCACAGCATCCCGTGCACGATGTAGTTGCGGATCTCGTGCACCCGCGGGTCGCCGAGCTGGGAATCGCGGAGCCGCGAGACGGCGTCATACTCGTAGAGCCCGTGCTGCGCCTTGGTGGTCGACTTGACGTGCCACTCGAAGAGCGGCCGGCCGAGTGCCCTCGCCACTTCGATCGCGAGCATGGTCTTGCCGGTCCCGGGCTCGCCCTTGATGAGGAGCGGGCGCTCCAGCGCGATCGCGGCGTTGACCGCCATCATGAGATCGTCGGTTGCAACGTAGGTATCGGTTCCGGTAAATCGGCTCATGAGTCTCCTCGAGTCCAGGCATGCTGGATGTCGGCTTTCCGGTCGATGTCGTAGAGCACGCCGGCGTCGTCGCAGTCGATCAGGCGCAATGCCGTGCGGTGCTTCTCGAGCAGAGCCCGCGCGCCCCGGTCGCCGTCGAGCGCGAGGAGCTCGCCCGCGAGCGCGGCGCTGAACCCTACGGGATGGCCGCGCTCGCCGCGATAGCGCGGCGCGGCCAGCATCGCCCCGCCCTTCAACGCCGCGACGACCGCGCGAATCGTAGCGGGGGCGATTCCGGGCATGTCGGCGAGCGCCACGATCCAGCCCGCTGCATTGCGCTCCGCGGAGATCGCACAGGCGAGACTCGCGCCCATCCCGCGCCCCGCGGTCTGGCACACCGTAGCCGCGCAGCCTTCCTGCTCCAGCATGTCTGCCAGGGGAAAATCGCCCGGGCGCACCACCGCTGTCACCGGCAGGCCGGCGGCAAAGAGATTGCGTGCGGCGTGCGCGGCAATCGCTACACCGTCGGGCAACGGATGGAGCAGCTTGTCTCCACCGAAGCGCGAGCCCGTGCCGGCAGCGAGAAGAATGCCGACGATGTTCGATTCGGTCTGGAGCGCAGCCATCGCCGGGATTATAGCGGCAGCACTCTATATATAATGGCGTTGACCCCGCGCGCATCGAAGGAGCCGCATGCCGAAATTCTGTGCCAACCTCACGCTGCTGTTCAACGAAGTCGGGTTTCTCGACCGTTTCGCGCTCGCCGCAAGGGCCGGATTCACCGGCGTGGAGTATCTCTTTCCCTACGACCACGATGCCCATCAGCTCGCGGAGAAGCTCGCGCGCAATCGCCTGAAGCAGGTACTCCACAATCTGCCCGCGGGTAACTGGGCGCAGGGCGAGCGCGGCATCGCGTGCCTCCCCGATCGCGTCGGCGAGTTCCAGGACGGCGTCGGCAAGGCGATCGAATACGCGATGACGCTGGGATGCACGCAGTTGAATTGCCTCGCCGGCATTGCCCCCGCCGGCGTGCCGGAGGAGAAGGTGCGCGCCACCTTCGTGTCGAACCTGAGATTCGCCGCGGAAAAGCTGAAGCGGGTCGGCATCAGGCTGCTGATCGAGCCCATCAACACGCGCGATTTCCCCGGCTTCTATCTCAGGCATTCACGGCAGGCGCTCGACATCATCCGCGAAGTGGGCTCGGACAATCTCTTTCTGCAGTACGACATCTATCACATGCAGGTCATGGAGGGCGATCTCGCCGCCACGATCGAAAAAAACATCCGGCTCATTCCGCACATGCAGCTCGCCGACAATCCCGGACGCCACGAGCCCGGAACGGGCGAGATCAACTACCCCTTCCTCTTCCAGTTCATCGACCAGCTCGGGTACCACGGCTGGATCGGTTGCGAGTACCGCCCGCTCACCACGACGGAGGCCGGACTTGCCTGGATGCGACCCTACGTCAAGGGAAACCCGGGGCTGCGGGACGGTGCTTGACTTGCGTTGCCGCACGGCGACACAATCCCTGCGCAATCACGATTCACAATCCGGCACACAGGAGGGAACATGACCGCACTACGCACGGCGCTCGGTGTCGCGCTTGCCGCAACCATCGCGATTCCGGCGGGCGCACAACAGCTCAGGCTCATGACCGGACCGCAGGGTGGCTCGTGGTACCCGCTCGGCGGCGCGATCCAGGGCATCATCGAAAAGAGTGTGCCCGGAACGAGCGTGCAGGTGCTGCCGGGTGCGGGCATATCGAACGTGCTCGGCGTGCAGACCGGCAAGGCCGAGCTCGGATTCGGCAACGCTGTGTCTTCGTTTGACGGCGTGCGCGGCAACGAACCTTTCAAGCAGAAGACCGACAACCTGTGCCAGTTGAGCACGCTCTACTTCCAGTACTTCCACGCCGTGGCACTGGCAGATGCCGGAGTCCGCAGCGGGGCGGATCTCAAAGGCAAGGCGCTCACCACCCAGCAGAAGGGGAATACGGGCGAGCAGATGACGCGCGATTTCCTGCGGGTGTACGGTCTCGACTACGGCAAGATGTCGAAGGTCAACTTCGGCTCCTACACCGACTCGGTGGCGCAGTTGAAGGACGGCCACGCGCAGGTCTTCACGCTGATCACCACGGTGCCCGCGTCCGCGGTGATGGATCTGGCCGCTTCCCGCGACGTGCGGGTGCTCGAAGTCCCGGACGAGAAGCTGAAGGACTTACAGAAGATCAATGCGGGCTACGACAAGCGCATCATCAAGGCCGGCAGCTATCCCAAGCAGGACCGCGACATTCAGACCATCGGCACGTGGACCCATCTGGTGGTGAGCTGCAAGCTGCCCGAGCCGCTCGTCTACAACATCACCAAGGCCTTGGCCCAGAACATCGAAACGCTCGGTAACGTGGTGTCGGCCGTGAAAGGGCTTACGGTGAAGGACATGGCGATCGACGTCGGCGTGCCTTTACACCCGGGCGCGAGAAAGTTCTATCAGGAGGCGAAAGCCCTCTAACGACAATGACTGCAGCGGCGCTTCCGGCGCCGCTGTTTTTTTCCTGGGGCTGCAGGGATGCCGCTGACGGCGGGGAGCGTGCTGAAGAAGGCGATCGCGCTGATCGCGGTCAGCATGTCGGTCTATCACCTGACGATCGCTTTCATCGGCGCGCCGCAGCAGCTCTACTTCCGCAGCACCCACCTGCTCTTCGCGCTCACGCTCGTCTTCCTGATCTACCCGACGTTCCGCAAGAAGGTCACCGGCGAGGCGGGCATACGCGACGATGCCGGCGGCGTGATCGGTGCGACACCCGCCGATCACGCATCGTGGATCGATTTCCTCTTCATCCTCGCGTCGATCGTCACGACCGGCTACGTCTGGATGAACCACGAGCACCTCATCACGCGCTTCGTGTTCGTGGAGGATCCGACCCCGACCGAGCTGGTGCTCGGAACGATCTTCACGCTGATCGTGCTCGAAGCGACGCGGCGGGTCATCGGCTGGGCGCTTCCCGCGACCGCCATCCTGTTTCTCGGCTACGCGCTCCTCGTCGCGAAGACGCGCCCCGAGCAGTTGATCGAGATCATGTACATCACGACCGAAGGGATCTTCGGTTCGACCCTCGGCGTCTCCGCCGCATACGTGATCATGTTCGTGCTCTTCGGCGCCTTCATGGAGCGCACCGGCATCGGCCAGCTCTTCATGGACTTCGCGCTTTCGCTGACCGGTCACACCGCGGGCGGCCCCGGCAAGGTCGCGGTCGTGAGCTCGAGCATGTTCGGCACGGTGTCCGGCAGCGCGGTGGCGAACGTGCTGGTGGACGGGCCGATCACGATTCCGCTCATGAAGCGCACCGGATTCAGGCCGCCTTTCGCCGCGGCCGTCGAGTCGGTCGCGTCCACCGGTGGCCAGATCATGCCGCCCATCATGGGCGCCGCCGCCTTCGTCATGGCGGAATTCCTCGCCGTAAGCTACTTCCAGGTGACGCTGTGGGCGCTGATTCCCGCGGCACTCTACTATGTGGCGGTCTTCTTCGCGGTGCACTTCGAGTCGAAGCGCGTCGGGCTGCTCGGCCTGCCGCGCTCCGAGATTCCGCGCTTCGGCGCCGTCATGCGCGAGCGCGGGCACCTCTTCATTCCCATTCTGGTCGTGCTCGGCGGCCTCATCGCGGGCTACAGTGCGCCGCTGTGCGCGCTCGCGGCCACGCTCTCGTGCATTCCGGTAGCGCTCATGCGCAAGAGCACGCGCAAGGGCATCACGCTGATGACGATCTGGGGGGCGCTCGAGGACGGCGCGAAGAATTCGGTCGCGGTCGCCCTTGCCTGCGCCTGCGCCGGCATCATCATCGGCGTCATCACGCAGACCGGCGCCGCGATCAACTTCACCGCGGTTGTCGTGGGGCTCGCACAGGAGATGCTGGTGCTCGCGCTCATCCTCACCATGCTGGCGGGCATCGTTCTGGGCATGGGCATGCCGACGACGCCCGCCTACATCGTGATGGTATCGCTGCTGGTTCCCGCGATCATCAAGCTGGGCGCCACTCCGCCCGCCGCGCACATGTTCGCGTTCTACTTCGCCATCCTCTCCGCGATCACGCCGCCCGTGGCGCTCGCCGTGTACGCGGCGGCGGGTCTCGCCAAGGCGAATCTCTGGGAATCCGGATGGGTAGCGGTACGTGTCGGTGCCGCCGGATTCATCGTGCCCTTCATGTTCGTGTTCGAGCCCTCGCTCCTCATGATCGGGCACTGGACCGAGATCCTTCACTCCTTCGTCACCGCCTCGATCGGCACCATCTGCCTCGCGGCAGGACTGTTCGGCTATCTCCTGCGCGAGGCGCGCGTGTGGGAACGCGTGGCGCTGGTCGCCGCGGCGCTGCTGCTCATCAAGCCCGGACTCATCACTGATCTCATCGGCGCCGCGTTGCTGCTGGCGGTCGTCGCAACGCAACTGCTCGCAGGCCGCGCGAAGGCACCTGCGGTCAAGCCCGCCGGAACGCAGCCGAAATAGCGCTCGCAGCTCTTCAGTCGGTTGCCAGCCGCGCGGCGGCTGTCGCACAATCCCCTCTTCATTCGCGGAGGAAACAACATGAGCAACATCGGATTCATCGGCCTCGGCATCATGGGCAAGCCCATGGCGGCGAACCTGATCAAGGGCGGCCACACGCTTTTTCTCCATTCGCGCAGCGGCGTGCCGGCGGAGCTGATCGCCGCGGGCGGCAAGGCCTGCGGTTCAGGCAGGGAGGTCGCGCAGCAGGCCGACATCATCATCACCATGGTGCCCGACACGCCGGACGTCGAGAAGGTGCTGTTCGGCGCGAGCGGCGTCGCGGAGGGGCTTTCGAAAGGCAAGATCGTGGTGGACATGAGCTCGATCTCGCCCATCGACACCAAGCGCTACGCGAAGCGCATCAACGAGCTCGGCTGCGAGTACCTCGACGCGCCGGTATCGGGCGGCGAAGTGGGTGCGAAGAACGCGACCCTCACGATCATGGTCGGTGGCGCCGAGGCGACCTTCGCGAAAGTGAAGCCGATCTTCGACCTCATGGGGAAGAACATCACCCTTGTCGGCGGCAACGGCGACGGGCAGACCTGCAAGGTCGCGAATCAGATCATCGTGGCGCTCAACATCGAAGCCGTCGGTGAGGCGCTGCTCTTCGCCGCCAAGGCGGGCGCGGATCCGGCAAAGGTGCGCCAGGCGCTGATGGGCGGCTTTGCCGCCTCCCGCATCCTCGAAGTGCACGGCGAGCGCATGATCAAGCGCACCTTCGATCCCGGCTTCCGCATCGAGCTGCACCAGAAGGACCTCGCACTCGCGCTCGCCGGCGCGCGCGCCATGGGACTTTCGCTGCCCAACACGGCCACCGCACAGGAGCTCTTCAACTGCTGTGTGGCGCAAGGCGGCGCCAGGTGGGACCACTCGGCGCTCGTGCGCGCGCTGGAGAGGATGGCGAATCACGAAGTCGCGAAGTAATCCTCGCACTTCCTCGCCCCGTGAACGAGCCGCCGCCTCATCGCGCCGCCCGCAGGCCGCTCCCCGGGGCGCTGCTCGACGCGCTGAAAGCACGCTTCGGCGAACGCGTGTCGACCGCCGCTGCCGTGCTCGAGCATCATGGCAAGGACGAATCGGCGCATCCGGTGACGCCGCCCGATGCGGTCGTCTTTCCCGACACGACGGACGAGGTCGCGGCCGCCGTCAGTCTCTGCGCGGAACACGGCGTGCCGGTCATCCCGTTCGGCGTCGGCTCCTCGATCGAGGGACATGTGCTTGCGATCCACGGCGGCGTGTCGATCGATCTTTCCCGCATGAACCGTATCCTCGCCGTGCACGTCGACGATCTCGATGCCACGGTGGAAGCCGGGGTGACGCGCAAGCAGCTCAACCGGCACCTGCACGATACCGGGCTCTTCTTCCCGATCGATCCGGGGGCGGATGCAACCATCGGCGGCATGGCGGCCACGCGCGCCTCGGGCACCAATGCGGTGCGCTACGGCACGATGAAGGAAAATGTCCTCGGGCTCACCGTGGTGCTCGCCGACGGCAGCATCATCAGAACGGGCGGGCGGGCGCGCAAGTCGTCGGCGGGCTACGATTTGACGCGGCTCATGGTCGGCTCGGAAGGAACGCTCGGGGTCATCACCGACATCACGCTCAGGCTCCATCCGCAGCCCGAGGCGCTCGCGGCCGCCGTATGCGCGTTTCCCTCGGTGGATGCCGCGGTACGCACGGTGATCCAGACCATCCAGCTCGGGATTCCGGTCGCGCGCTGCGAGCTGCTCGACGCGCTCACGATCCGCGCGGTGAATCGCCACAGCGGCCTCGACTTGCGCGAGGCGCCGATGCTCTTCTGCGAGTTCCACGGCACCGAAGCCGCGGTCGCAGAGCAGTCGCGCAGGGTACAGGACATCGCGCGTGAGCAGGGCGGCCTCGACTTCGAATGGGCGACGCGGCAGGAGGAGCGCACGCGGCTCTGGCAGGCGCGGCACGACGCCTACCCTGCCTGCCGCAGACTGCGTCCCGGCAATCTCGCGTTCTCGACCGACGTCTGCGTACCGATCTCGCGGCTCGCCGAGTGCATCGCGGAGAGCAACGAAGACATCGCGCGCGCCTCCATGCCGATCGCGCTCTTCGGCCACGTCGGCGACGGCAATTTCCATCTCGTCGTGCTGATCGACCCGAACAATCCGGGAGACATCGCGGAAGCCGATGAGCTCAATCGCCGCGTCGTCATGCGCGCGCTGCGCATGGGCGGAACGTGCACGGGAGAGCACGGCATCGGCCTCGGCAAGCTCGATTTTCTCGATGCCGAGCACGGGTCCGCGGTCCGGGTGATGGCGGCGATCAAGCACGCGCTCGATCCGCACGACATCCTCAATCCCGGAAAGACCGTGCGCTGTCAGGAAATACGATCGTCGCACCGGTGAAAACCGGTGTCCGGAAGACAGTGTTCCTCACTGGATTCCGACGTACGCCGGAATGACCGGGTCTCAGCCGCACCAGGGAGAGCGCTGCATCAATGCCTGGCACTCCGCGGACTTGCGCCGCTCCGGTGTGATGGAGCGCACGGCGTCGTCGGTCTGCACGCGCCGCCAGTGGTCGCTCCACGCGCGGTAAGGGGTTGCGGGCTGGCCTCTTCCCTTCTGCTCCTTCGCCGACCACAGCCCGCCGCTGTTGAAGCCGAAGATCGGCTCGAGGTCGGGACGCTTCGACGCCGGCAGAATGGCGTGGTTGAGATTGTCGAGGATGAGCGGCTCGGCATCCGGCCGTTCGTAGTAGGCGAGCACCATGTGCGCGCCGGTGAACGCGCCCTGCCCGCCGCGCCGGTACACCGCATAGACGATGCGCAGTCTCGTATCTTCCACGCCGAGCGCCTTCAGCGTGAAGTACTTCGCGATCGAGAAGTCCTCGCAATCTCCGCCATCGTTGGCGAGGAACTCGACCGGCTTCGCCCAGTAGTCTTCCGCGCACCACATGACCGGATCGCAGTAGAAGGGCGTGCGATGCATGAAGTCGTTCACCACCTTGAGCTTGGTGGCATCGTCCGCCGCCCGCGCGCTCGATGAGGCCAGCAGCTCCTTCCATCCCGTGAGACGCGCGCGCATGGTGCTGCGCTCGGCATCGTTCGTCGCGAGCGACTCGACGAGCTGCGCGATCTTCTCGTCGTCGATGCTCACGAGGTCGGCTGAGGACCAGCTTGCCGCGGCCCCCACGAGCAGCGCCGCCGCAAGCGCCGCGCCAGCTCGCCGCATCCGCATGCCGCACATCCCTTCAGTCGCCGGTCGGGGCGATGCGGAATTCGAGCACGCCCTGTGCCGCGGCGAGCGTCTCGGAAAGCGCGCGCAGGTTGTCCGGATTGAGCGTGCGCAGCACCATGCGATACTCGAAGTGCTTGCCTTCGCCGGTCAGCCGGTAGTTGAGGTTCGCGATGGAGAAACCGTGCTGCGCGACGACGCGCCGCAGCTCCGCTTCCGGCATCGCCTCCGTGCGCTGGAAACGCACCAGGAAGTGCGCATAGAACTGCGCCGGCATGCGGTTCTCGATCCAGCGGAAGGTCGAAAGCGTTCCGAGCGTGAGCGCGGCCGCGAGCCCGGCGGGAAAATAGAATCCGACGCCCACCAGGATGCCGATCGCCGCGGTGATCCAGATCGACGCGGCGGTGGTGAGTCCGCGCACCGACAGCCCCTCCTTCATGATGACGCCCGCGCCGAGAAAGCCGATGCCGGTCATGATGCCCTGCGCCATGCGCGTCGGATCGACCACCACCCGCTCGAGCCTTCCCGGAACGAACCACTGGCTTTCATACACGGTGACCAGCATGAGCAGCGCCGAGGCCATGCACACCAGGGTGTGCGTGCGAAATCCCGCGGGACGTCCGTGATAGCTGCGCTCGAGTCCGATGAGCCCGCCGAAGGCGACGGCGACGCCGAGCCGCAGCGCGATTTCAATGTATTCTTCAGCCATCTTCGAGTGGGCTTCCCGTGCGCGTATCCCCCGAGGCATTGTAGCCGCTGCACACCCCGCGCGTTAGGGCGTCGCCGCCAAGTGGGATAGAATTTCCCCATGTCCGCTCTCGCCCAGCAGATCGCGCCCGACCCGGCACGTCAGCAGGTCGTCGCCGCGGCGCTGCGGGCGTTTCTCCCGGCGGAGTCGGTGTTGGCCCACCCCGAGGAGCTCAAGCCCTACGAATGCGACGGGCTCTCGGCGTACCGCCAGACGCCGATGGTGGTGGTGCTGCCGCGCGACGAGAGCGAAGTGCAACGCGTGCTCCGGACCTGCTCCCATCTCCACGTTCCGGTGACCGCGCGTGGCGCCGGCACCGGCCTCTCCGGAGGCGCGCTTCCCCGCAGCGACGCGGTGCTGCTTTCGCTCGCGAAGCTGATGCGCATTCTCGAGATCGATCCGGCAGCCCGCACCGCGCGCGTGCAGCCCGGGGTGCGCAATCTCGCCATATCGGAAGCCGCGGCGCGCTACGGACTCTACTACGCGCCCGATCCCTCGAGCCAGATCGCCTGCTCGATCGGCGGCAATGTCGCCGAAAACGCCGGCGGCATGCACTGCCTCAAGTACGGGCTCACCGTTCACAACATCCTCAAGCTCCGGGCCTGGACGATCGACGGAGAATTGCTGGAAATCGGAGCCGATGCGCTCGACGCCGCGGGCTATGATCTGCTCGCGCTCATGACGGGCTCGGAAGGGATGCTCGCCGTGATCACCGAGATCACGGTGAAGCTCCTGCCCCGGCCGGAACACGCACAGTGCGTCCTCGCCGCCTTCGACGACGTCGCGAAAGCAGGACAGGCCGTCGCCAACATCATCGCCGCCGGCATCATTCCCGCGGGCCTTGAAATGATGGACCGCATCACCACGGGCGCAGTCGAGCCCTTCGTCCATGCCGGCTACCCGCTCGACGCCGAGGCGATCCTGCTCTGCGAGTCGGACGGCAACGCCGAGGAAGTCGCCGAAGAGATCGCCCGTGTGCGCCGGGTCCTGGAAGAAAGCGGGGCGACGGAAATTCGCGTATCGCAGAGCGAAGTCGAGCGCACCCGCTTCTGGGCCGGGCGCAAGTCCGCGTTTCCCGCGGCGGGTCGCGTCTCCCCCGATTACTACTGCATGGACGGCACCATCCCGAAGAAAGCCCTGCCCCAGGTGCTCAACACCATCGCTGCGCTGTCGAAGCAGTATGGACTCCGCTGCATGAACGTGTTTCACGCCGGCGACGGCAACCTCCATCCGCTCATCCTCTATGACGCCAATCGCCCGGGCGAGCTTGAGCGCACCGAGGAGTTCGGCGCGCGCATTCTGAAGCTTTCGATCGAGGTGGGCGGCACCATCACCGGCGAGCACGGCGTGGGCGTGGAAAAAATCGATGCGATGTGCGAGCAGTTCGGGCGCGCCGAGCTCGAGCTGTTTCACGAAGTGAAGGCGGCCTTCGATCCGCAGCGGCTGCTCAATCCGGGGAAGGCGGTGCCCACGCTCAATCGCTGCGCGGAGCTCGGCCGCATGCACGTACGCGCGGGGCAGGAGAAATTCCCCGATCTGCCGAGGTTTTGAGCCCTTGGATCTCGTCGCTCAATGGGGGGAGTCAATACGCGCGGCGGCGGCTGACCGGCGCGCGCTGCGCATACGGGGCGGCGGAACGAAGGATTTCTACGGCGGCGCGCCGCACGGCGAGACGCTCGATACGACACCGTATCGCGGCATCGTGGAATACGAGCCCACCGAGCTGGTGCTCGTCGCGCGCTGCGGCACGCCGCTCCTGGAAGTGGAAGAGGCGCTTCGGAAACGCGGACAGATGCTCGCGTTCGAGCCTCCGCACTTCGGCGCGGCCGCGACGCTCGGAGGCGCGATCGCCGTTGGGCTCTCGGGACCGCGTCGTCCGTATGCCGGTGCTGCGCGCGATTTCGTGCTCGGCGTGCGCATGCTCGACGGCAAGGGCAGCGATCTGCGCTTCGGCGGGAAGGTGATGAAGAACGTCGCCGGTTACGACATCTCGCGGCTCATGTGCGGCTCGCTCGGCACGCTGGGCGTACTGCTCGAAGTGTCGCTCAAGGTGCTGCCGCTCCCCGTCTCCGAAGTCACGCTGCGGCGCGAGGAAACGCAGGCCGACGCGATCGCGCTCATGAACGAGTGGGCTGGAAAACCGCTCCCGGTCACCGCCACCTGCCACGTCGGCAATGCGCTGCACGTGCGGCTCGCCGGCGCGGCGGCCGCGGTGCGCGCCGCACGGCAGAAGATCGGTGGCGAGGAAGTCGCGGACGGCCCGGCGTTCTGGCGCGCTGTGCGCGAACAGGCGCTCGATTTTTTTCAGGGTCCGCAACCGTTGTGGCGCCTTTCCGTGAAATCGACCACGCCACCGCTCAATCTCGCGGGACCGCAGCTCGTCGAATGGGGCGGCGCGCTGCGCTGGCTGCGCACGGAGGGCGATGCGAACGCCGTGCGGCAGGCGGCGACATTCGGCGGCGGGCATGCGACGCTCTTTCGCAATGGCAACCGGGCGCCGGGGGTCTTTCATCCGCTCGCCCCGGCACTCGAGCAACTGCACCGCCGGCTCAAGCAGAAGTTCGACCCGGCGGGCATCCTCAACCCCGGAAGAATGTACCCGTGGATGTGACGGGAATCGATCATGGCGAATAACTTCCTCGAACAACTGGTCGCCGAGTGGTATGAGTACCGGGGCTACTTCGTTCGCCGCAACGTGCCGGTCGGCCGGCGCGCGCGCGGCGGCCACGAGTCGGAGCTCGACGTCGTCGCGTTCAATCCGACCTCGCGTCACCTCGTGCACATCGAACCCTCACTCGATGCGGAGAGCTGGGAGAAGCGCGAGCGGCTGTTCCGCAGGAAATTCGAGGCCGGCCGCAAATACATTCCGCAGCTCTTCGACGGCTTCGATCTTCCGCCGGAGATCGAGCAGATCGCGATCCTCGTCTTCGCGAGCCGCAGCAATCATCCGATGCTGGGCGGCGGCAAGGTGCTCCTCATCTCGGATCTCATGCGCCAGATCATGGAGGACCTCGCCGACAAGAAGCTCGTCTCCAATCTCGTCCCGGAGCACCACACCATCCTGCGCACGCTCCAGTTCGTGATCGAGTACCGCAAGAAGGTGTTCGACACCCTGCGCTAGAGGCGACGTGGAAACGCATCTCGCCGATTTCATCCGCGACACGCGCGAGGGCCGCGAAGCCGAGGCCATCCTGCGGCGCTGCGTGCATTGCGGATTCTGCACCGCGACCTGCCCGACGTACCAGCTGCTCGGCGACGAGCTGGACGGCCCGCGCGGCCGCATCTATCTCATCAAGCAGATGCTGGAAGGCGCGCCGGTCACCGCGCGCACCCAGCTCCATCTCGATCGCTGCCTCACCTGTCGCGCGTGCGAAACGACGTGCCCCTCGGGCGTCGAGTACGGCCGGCTCGCGGACATCGGGCGCAATCTCGTCGAAGCGCGCGTGGGGCGCAGCGGCATGGAAGCCCTCAAGCGCCGCGCGCTCCGCGCGGTGGTTCCGCACCGGCGCCGCTTCGCCGCGCTCTTGAAGCTCGGACAGTGGATGCGACCGCTGCTGCCGGAGGCGCTCAAACAGAAGGTGCCCGAACCTGTTCACCACCCCGGCGCTACGCGCCACCCCTCCTCATCGGAGGAGGGGAAAAATGCATGGCCCAAGCGCGCACATGCGCGCCGGATGCTGGTGCTCGAAGGCTGCGTACAGCCGAGCCTCACGCCGGCGACCAACGTTGCGGCGGCGCGCGTGCTCGATCGGCTCGGCATCACGCTCGAGCGCACACCGCAGTCCGGGTGCTGCGGGGCCGTCTCGTTTCATCTGAGCGCCCATGAAGAGGCGCTTCACCACATGCGCCGCAATATCGACGCGTGGTGGCCGGCGATCGGGCGCGGCGCCGAAGCGATCGTCATCACGGCGAGCGGCTGCGGCGTGATGGTCAAGGACTATGGACATGCGCTCGCGCACGACATGGACTATGCCGATAAGGCGCGGCGCATCTCGGAGCTCGCGCGGGACGTGAGCGAAGTCGTCACCGCCGAGCGCGATCGCATCGAGCCGCTCCTCAGGCATCCGCCCCGTTCGCGCGGCCGCGTGGCGTTTCACTCGCCATGTTCCCTGCAGCACGGGTTGCGGATTAGAGGCGCCATCGAATCGCTCCTGACGCGCGCTGGCTACGAGCTCGTTCCGGTAACCGATCCCCACCTCTGCTGCGGCTCCGCGGGGACCTACTCCCTGCTGCAGCCCGAGCTGTCACGTCAGCTCCTCGAGCGGAAGCTGGGCTCGCTCACCGCAGCCGAACCGCGCGAAATCCTGACGGCGAACGTCGGCTGTCAGACGCATCTCCAGAGCGGCACTCCGCTCCCGGTGAGACACTGGATCGAGGCGCTGGACGATGCCCTTTCCTGATACGCGTACAACAGTTCGACGGCGGAGGAGGAAGCTGCGATGCGCGTGCGAACCATGACCTGCGGCGCGGCTGTGCTGGTCGGCCTCTTTTCCACCGCCGCCGCGCAGCAATTCCCCACCAAGCCCTTGCGCATGGTGGTGCCCGCACCGCCCGGCGGGTCGTCCGACATCATCGGACGGCTCCTCGCGGAGCACCTGCAGAAGCGCCTCGGCCAGACGGTCGTCACCGAAAACCGGCCAGGCGCGGGACAGACGATCGGAAACGCTTTCGTGGCCAAGAGCGAGCCCGACGGGCACACGCTGCTGCTGGTCACCGTGAGCTATACGACGAGCGCCGCGGTATATGCAAAGCTCCCCTACGATCCCGTGACGGATCTCATCGGGGTCGCGATGGTGGGCGCAGGGCCGCTGCTCCTCACGGTGCATCCGTCGCTGCCCGTGAAGAGCGTGAAACAGCTCATCGCGCTGGCGAATTCGCGGCCCGGATCGCTCAACTTCGGCAGCGCGGGCGCGGGCACCATCCCGCACATGGCTGCTGAACTCTTCGTCGCCAGCGCCAGGGTCGATATGGTGCACGTCCCCTACAAGGGCATCGCGCCCGCAGTGACTGCCACCGTCGCGGGCGAAGTACCCGTGCTCTTCGCCAGCACGCCCGCCTCGCTGGCGATGGTAAGAGCGAACCGCCTGCGCGCGCTCGCGGTGACGACGGCGAAGCGATCCTCCCTGCTGCCCGAGCTGCCCACCGTAGCGGAAGCCGGCGTGCCCGGTTACGACGTCGCGACGTGGTGGGGCGTGCTCGCGGCCGGAAAGACGCCCGCGCCCATCGTCAGCCGCCTGAACGACGAGATTCGGAGCATCGTCGGATCTGACGACGTGAAAGCCCGCATCGCCGCCGACGGCGCCGAGCCCGTGCTCGAGATGTCGGTGGAACGGTTCAACGCGCTCCTCAAGGAAGACATCGCGAAGTGGCGCAGGATCGTGAAGGAGCGCAACATACAGGCAAGCTGACGCCCGTCACGCAAATACTGAATGGCATGCGGAACGCTGGATTGCGGCTTGGCGCCGGAATGACGACACTGCTCCCGCCGCCTCGGAATGATGACGCTAACCTCGTCATGCCGGTGGCAACCGGCATCCAGTAACCCGGGATTCCGGCTTGGCGCCGGAATGACGACACTGCTCCCGCCGCCTCGGAATGATGACGCTAACCTCGTCATGCCGGTGGCAACCGGCATCCAGTAACCCGGGATTGCGGCTTGGCGCCGGAATGACGAAACGAGCTCACTGCAGCAGGCCCAGCTCGCGCAACATTGTGCCCAGGAAAGCACGCTCGGCATCGAGAAACGCGCGCGTGCCCGCACTTCCTTTCCACGTGCTCGTCCAGTGCTGCTGCGCGAGTTCCGTGAGCCATGCGGGATCCTTCACCGCCATCCCGAGCGCGGACTCCCAGTAAGTTACCTGTTCCGGAGTGATTCCTGGCGCACCGATCACGCCGCGCCACTGCCCGAGCGTGCACGGTATCCCCTGCTCCTGCCATGTCGGCACGTCGGCATAGCAGCCGCTCATGCGGATCGGTGAGGACACGGCGAAGGCCCGCACGCGTCCCGCGTCGATCTCCTTCATCGCACTCGCGGCGGACACGACCGCCACGTCGGCATGCCCTTCCACGACATCCGCCACCGCGAGCAGCGCTGACTCGAAGACGCGCAGCTCGAGGCGCTTCGGGTCGCCGCCGAGGTGCCCCACGATTCCACCCAGGGCGATGTGATTCGTCGTCCCGAGCGCCGTGGCGATCGCGATCTTCATGGCGCCCGGATCGCGCTGCAGACGCCCCAGGAAATCATCGCCGCTTTGGAGCACGTGATCGGCGCTCGCGACGAAAGCAAGATACTCGGTGTAGAGGTTGGCAATTGGGGTCAATTCGGCATGGTCGTAATTCGTCACGCCGAGCAGGCGATTGGTGAGGAGCGGCGCGGAGCTGATCGAAAGGACGTGCGGGTCGCCCACGCGGGCGCGCAGCGCGTCCCACGCGTTGCTCCCGCCTCTGCCCGCGATGTTGGTGAGCCGCGCCGGCACATCGATGAGGCGGCTCGCCTCGAGCACGCGGATCAGCGCGCGTGCCGGCCGGTCCTGTCCGCCGCCCCGTGGCGTGCCGACGATCAAATCCACTTCTGCATCGGGACGCCAGGGTGTGGCCGGCATGTCGGTTCCGCTCCGATGATTTGTTAAGATTCGGGGAAACTTCCAATGGAGCATAACGGTGCCGCGCAATTCCCTGCAACAACCGCAACGCCCCCTCATCACCGGTCCCGCCGTCTGGGTGGGCCCTGAAATCCAGAACGACGGATCGTGGATCCATTGCCTGAGCGAGGCCTCGATCGCGGAAATCGATCGCGCGCTCGCGCACGCCAAACGCGCCGGCGCCCGCGTGCCCTATGCGAAGGCCCTCTTTCCGCTCGAGCGCGTGGCGGACGAACTCGATCGCCTGCTCGACGAGATCGAGAACGGACGCGGCTTCGCGCTGGTGCGCGGCATTCCGCGCGCGCGCTACACGGACGAGGAATGCGAGCTCATCTATTGGGGGCTCGGCGCACATCTCGGGAGGCCGGTATCGCAGAACGCCCGCGGGCATCTCCTCGGCCACGTGCGCGACGAGGGCCGCATCCATGCCGATCCCAACGCCCGCGGCTACCAGACCAACGAGCGCATGGACTTCCACACCGACATGCTGCCGGTGGACGTGCTGGGGCTCTTCTGCCTGCGCACGGCGAAGCGCGGCGGCGCGAGCAAGCTCGTGAGCGCGCTCACGGTGCACAACGTGCTGCGCAATGAACGTCCAGATCTCCTGGAAGCGCTCTATGGCGACTTTCACGTGGACTGGCGCGGCGAGGAGCCGCCGGGTGAAAAGCCCTGCTTTACGTTGCCCATGTTCAGCAATCGCGACGGCAAGGTGACGACGCGCATCGTGAGCCTGCCCTATTACGAATCGGCAGCGCGCCACGGCCCGCAGTACCGGCCGAGTGCAATCCAGCTCGAGGCGTTGCGCGCGGTGCAGGAGATCGCCAACCGCCCCGAGCTGATGCTGACCATGGCGTTCCAGGAAGGCGACATCCAGCTCATCAACAATCACATCCTGCTCCACGCCCGAGAAGCGTACGAGGACCATCCCGAGCCCGGGCGCGAGCGGCACCTGCTGCGCATGTGGATCGCGGTGGACGATGCGCGGCGGCGCCCGCTCGCGACTGCGCTCGCCGAGCGCTACCGCTGGGTCGAGCGCGGCGGGATCCCCGTCAAGCAAATCGCGCCGGCATAAGAGCTTGCAGGAAGTGAAACGCGCGTCTCACCTCCCCGGTGGCGCGCGGCGCCGGGGTGGGGATTCCCCTCCTCCGATGAGGAGGGGTGGCGCCGAAGGCGCCGGGGTGGTCACCTCGGCGCTGCAAAACGCGTTGCGATGTACTGTTTTGCGCTGTCCGGCTCCAGCCGCACGCTGCCCGGGCCGCTGCGCACGTAAAAGCCTCCAGCCTCGCCCTTCTCCACGCCCTTCCACTTGAGGAACACCGGCTCGGGGCTGCGCTGGCAGGTCACGACGCAGACTGCTTTACCTTGCACGATCTGGATTTTCGGGTCGATGCAGGTGCCAGCCCGATCACCCAGTCCGTTTCGCACCACCTGCGACAGGTGCAGCATGAATCTGTCGTCGTTTTCGAACTGATCCATTTCAATCCCGACGATAGACCGGTCGTCGGCAACGCCGATCAGAAGGTCACCCCCCTCGGTATTGAGAAACGCCGCGATTGTCTTGAGCACGGCGTACGTGACGATCATATCGTCCTTGCGGCTTTCTTTCAGATTCCAGCGCAGTGTGGATTTGAACTCAAGCGTTTTCGATTCGCCGAGCTTGATCAGCTCCTCGGCCTGGCGATGCGCCCGCAGGTACTGGTCGAACAGAAAATTCTTGATGACCTCTCCGAACGCGCGGTCGTCCACGATTCGCTTGTACAGCTCGAAGTTGGAATCGACGATCTCCTGAATGACGTTCTCGACCTTCTGATCGAAGGTGAGCCGCACATTCTCGCGTGAATTGACCCGCGCACTGGCATCGAGTGCGGCATCCGCATCGAGCTTGTCCATCATCTGCTCGATCGTGACCCGGTGCTCTGGCCCGAGCTTCAGCCCGAAACGCTCGTTCAGCTCGGCGATGATCCGGGAAAGGCTTTCCATCTCCTCGGGCGCCGTTCCGTGCCGCTCCTTGGTGCCCACAGGATCGAGCACGCCGGGCTTGCGCTCCAGCATGATTTTTCCGCTTCCGGTCTGCTGGATGCGGTACGACTCCATATCGATGTTCTGCTGCACTTCGCGCGGGAGCTGGGCGGGATCGGGCGGCAAAAGCCGACGCAAGTGGCGACCGAAAACGTAGAGCTTCTCGAGGTCCACATCGGCAAACGTCAGGATCTGTGACAGGAACGCGTAGAGGCGCACGTAATCGGTAAGCTGGCCACGGAAATCATGCCGTTCCGGCTCCGGCATCTCCTTGAAACGGTCCACGACAGGCCCGAGCGCAGCGTAGAGCTGATCCTGTGTCGCCTTGGGGTCGAAATAGATCTTCGCGAATCCGTCGATGTCGGCTTGGGTATAAACGGGGAAGGCGCCAAGCCGGGTCTGAATTTCGTAAAGCAGATTGGGATCGGTTGCTTCCGCGAGCAGCGTCGTCTCGTAGTACGGCTCGAACGCCGCCTTGATCGTGTCCGCATCGTTGGCGAAGTCGAGCACCATCGTCCCTTTCTTCGCCGGCGGCAGCGTGCGGTTCAACCGGGACAACGTCTGCACCGCGTTCACACCGCCCAGCTTCTTGTCCACGTACATGGTGTGCAGCAGCGGCTGATCGAAGCCCGTCTGGAACTTGTTGGCGACGATCAGGAACCGATATGCGGGCTGCTCGAAGGTCTTGGCGGTCTGCGCCTCCGGGAGGCCGTTCATCGACGCCTCGGTATACGACTGGCCGCCATCCTGCACCTTTCCGGAAAAAGCAACCAACGCCTTGAAGGGCAGCCCGCGTTGCGCGAGATACTTGTCCACCGCGAGCTTGTAGCGGACGGCGTGCAGGCGGGAGCGCGTCACGATCATCGCCTTGGCCTTGCCGCCGATCTCGTTCTGAACCTGGGCCGCGAAGTGCTCCACCATGATCCGCACTTTCTCGCCGATCGCGTGCGGGTGCAGCTCGACGAACGCCTTGAGCAGGTACTGCGCTTTCTTTTTGTCGTAGTGCGGGTCGTTCTCGACTTTCTTCAAAAGCCGCCAGTAGGCGGTGTAGGTGGAATAGTTGGCGAGCACGTCGAGGATGAAGCCCTCCTCGATCGCCTGGCGCATGGTGTAGAGGTGGAACGGCTCGAACTTGCCGCCCTCCCGCCGCTGCCCGAAGAGTTCGAGGGTCTTGGGCTTCGGCGTGGCAGTGAAAGCGAAGGTGGACATGTTGCGCAGCCGGCCGCGCTTCTCGATTTCGGAGAGGATGGTGTTCTCCAGTTCCTCTTCAGGGGTTTCGGCACCGCTTTCCTCCTCTTCCGCCTCTTCGAGGGAGCCCGTCGCCAGCACGGATTTGAGGCTTTTGGTGCTCTCGCCCGACTGCGATGAATGCGCCTCGTCCACGATCAGCGCGAAGCGCTTCCCGGGAAGCTCGCCGATTTCTTTCGCGATGACCGGGAATTTCTGAAGGGTAGTAACGATGATCGTCTTGCCCGACTCCAGCGCCTGCTTGAGCTGCCGCGAGGTGGTGTCGATGTTCTCCACGACGCCGAGCGTCTGCTCGAACTGCCGCATGGTGGTCTGTAACTGGCGATCGAGCACGCGCCGGTCGGTCACGACAACGATGGAATCGAAGACACGCCGGTCTTCCGCGTCGTGCAAAGTCGAAAGCTGGTGCGCGAGCCAGCCGATGGTGAAGCTTTTTCCGCTGCCCGCCGAATGCTGGATCAGATACCGATGGCCGGCACCCCGTGCGCGTGCATCGAGCACCAGCTTGCGCACGCAGTCGAGCTGCTGATACCGGGGAAAGATCAGAAAGCGCTTGCCGGTCTTGCGGCCCTTCTCGTCCTCTTCCTCCACTTCGTGGATGAACTGGCGCACGAGATCGAGCACGCTATCGCGCGCCCATGTCTCTTCCCAAAGATAGCTCGTGGCGTAACCCTTGCGCGTGGGCGGCACGGGCGGATTGCCAGTGCCACCGAACTTGCCCTTGTTGAACGGCAGGAAAAAAGTCTTCGCACCGTCAAGCTTCGTGGTGACATAGACGAGGTCCGGGTCTACCGCGAAGTGCGCGAGGCAGCGGCCATAAGCCAGCAGCGGCTCGCGCGGGTCACGGTCCGTCTTGTACTGGCGGATCGCATCCTCCACGTCCTGCCCGGTCAGCGGATTCTTCAACTCGGCGGTGAAGATCGGGATGCCATTCAAGAACAGCACCATGTCGATGCTGTTGTCGTTCTTCGTGCTGTACCGGAGTTGGCGCACCACGGCAAAGAGGTTTGCCGCGTGCAGTCGCCGGGTATCCTCGTTGAGCCCGCTCGCCGGCCGGAAATACGCGAGCGAGAACTTGCAGCCCGAATCCTTGATTCCCTGCCGCAGCACGTCCAGTGCGCCACGTCGTCCGATTTCGGAGGAAAGGCGCTTAAGGAACTGCTCCTTTACCGCCGCGCCGTGATGCTGCTTGAGCCTATTCCACTCCTTTGGCTGAGTTGCGAGGATGAAATCGACGACATCGCCCGGCAGCAGGCATAGTGTGCGGTCGTAGTCGCCAGGGTTGCGCTTGCGATAGCCGCCGGGCATCTGCGAACCGTATGCCGACGGCTCCTCCATTGCCCGCGTTGCGTCTCCGGGACACGCGTCAGGTCCGTAAACGAGGAGCCCGCATTCGATCGCGGCTTCGAAGCTCCGCTCGGACACTTCAACGGTCACGCCGCCTCCTCCCGAACGTCGATCTTCCCCGTCACCGCCGCAGAAATCAGTGCGGTACGGAATTCCGTGAGGCGATCGATCGCATCGCGAATTTTGGCGATGAGTGAGTCTATCCTAGCGCTCTCCTTCCGTATGAAGGTCACGATTTGATCCTGCTCCGTTGTCGGAGGAATTGGCGTCGAGAAACGACCAACATCCGGCATATAGATCGTCTGATGGGTCGAACCCATCGTCAGCCGCCGAAACTCATACTGCATCGAACGGAAGACGTAGAGCAAGAACTCAGGCCGTAGCGTAGATCCGCACACCCAGTTCACGAAGTCCTGTGTCGTCGCCATGTCGACGGCCATGATGGCAGAGAAACCAACGGAGGCGGTACGCGAGAGTAGAACAGTACCCTTGGGAAGCAGCCTTGCGGCCGAGTTAGCCAGCCCAAGTTCACTGATCTTTTCCGCGGTTTCGGACACGTACTCGGTCTGTCCGTCCCGGATCTGCCACACGTCCGCAAGACCGAACCAGGGAATTGTGCAGTCCCGCCAGTACTCAGGATGTTGGCGACTTGGCGTGTGCCCTGATCGAAGGCGCGCCGCAAATTTTGTGCGCCTCACCTCCCAATGCGCCGGAATCGGCCCCAGCCACTCGACTGCGGACTCTTTCATGGGAACGTTCGGGTCGAGGCCTTTGGTGACCGCGCGCGTGATGAGCGCAGCGCGCTTTTCCTGCAGCAGCTCGATCACCCGCTCCTTCTTCGCCACCAGCGCATCGATCTTTGCCGTCTCTCGGTCGAGAAACGCCGCGATGGCGTATTGCTCCGAGAGAGGCGGAACGCCGTGCCACATTTTGACTATGTCGTCTATCTCAGCTCGCTGATGGCTCCGCGTTGCAGATCTCACGACCGCTGAGAGACGTTGGCGAGTTGACTCGGCGAGAAACAGATATAAAGCCCAGCGTATGTTGCAGTCACGCATTTCGAACGGAACGAATTCAGTCGAACAAATAGTCGGCACGTCTTTCTTGGTTGCAACGAGCACGACGCCCTTGCGTGGATTTAGCTTGGAGACCAGCAAACGATCACCTCGGACTCGCAATTTTGCACTGTCAATCTCAGAGGGTGCCTCTAGTATCCCGTCGCCCGAGTTCTGGACTGACGGAATTGAATAGTGGAACACCACCTCGTCCAAAATTGCAGATGGCTCGATCTGGAGCTTCTCATATCGCAGGAAAGAATCCGACCGTTTTACGTGCCAATGCGCTGGAACCTGCCCCAGCCACTCAATCCCTGAATCTTTGTACGCAGGATACGGCTTGAATCGCCGCAGTGCGCTCGCTTGCTCCAGGATCGTCGCGTCGTTCATGACGTACGTCTCCAACCGGCCTTCGGCGCCCATACGGACTTGAGCGGCGCACCGTCCCGTGCAGCCGCTATCACCGGCTCCAAAAATGTCGTGATCCGGGAAACTGTCTCTGCGAGTTGTGATGGCGCCGATGTAAGTCCGCCTTTGCGCAGAAAGCTCTGCCATTGAACCTGCTTGCCGGGTATCGCCGCGAATGCTGGCGTCAGCGCAATCGGGAGAGCCTCCGGGATAGCAGTGCGCCGGCGATCGAACGTCGCCCGCACAGCGCGCGCAAGCACATCCCCATCAAATTTCTCGTGCTCGGATAGCGCAAGGATGTCGAAGAAATCGCGCATGCGGCTGTTCGCTTCGCCGAGCACAACCATCGCATGCAGCTTTTCCGCAATCGAAGTCTCCGGGCGATAGGCCCGGAGCCGTGGCCGCGGGAGATCGAGCAGGCTCGGATACTCGAGCCATTCCGGCTCCGGGGTGACGGAATCCCCGATGCCGATATCGACCTGAACCTGAAGACGCGCCTTCCCGAGCCGCGCCTCCAGCGTCGCCCGCATTCCTCCATACACATCTTCGGCGCGGATTTGGCTCACGCGAACCGACGACGGAAGGAACTCCAGGCCGTCCGGTTCGACATCCGCTCTACAGATATCGCTGAAGATATGCGTAAGCGATTGCTGCGACAGATCGCCGAATCCAAGCAGATCGGCATCGCGCGTGGGGCGTATGGTCTCGCCGAGCCATACCAGCATCATCAATGCGCCCTTCAGCACGAAGCGCTCGGCATGCCGCGAGCGGGACAGCCGATAGAGGAACCGCTCCGTCGCGTAACGCGCAAGGACCAGGTTCGGCGCCATGCCCGCTGCCTTCGCATGATTGACGAGCCGCGTCTGGATCGAAACCGGCAGGCCCTGGACCGCAGCGGTCATGCGACGAGCAGTTCCAGGTAAGGCCGCATCACCTGCTCCACGCGGCAAATGCGCGCATAGCGGTGAATTTCATCCATGGTGAAGCGCCGCGCGCGCCAGCCTTCGCGCAGCGCCTCCAGCGCCACGTCGAGCCCGATCTTGTTGCGATACTTGAAAACGTCGGCGATCGTCTTCGCCGGGTTGTACACGCGCACCGTCTCGCCTTCGATCTGATGCGTCTCAATGCCTTCGGTAAAGGCTTGTCCGCTGAACCGCGCGATGCGCAGCCTGGGATAAGGGATGGAGGGACGGCGCGTACGGCCCTCGATCGCGATCCACACTTCATGCGGAAGCTGCGTGCCGATCTGGTGGAAGCTCAGCGCGGAGATGAGGCAGATCACGGCTTTCGGCGCAGCGGCGGCCACCAGCGCCAGCCCATGGTGCTCGGTAAGAGGCGCGTCGGGCAGCCGGTATCGACCGCGCCCGACGCGTTCCAGCGCACCGCTTCGCACCATACGGCTCAGCGTGTAGGTGTGAATGCCGGCCTCCATGGCCTCGAGCCTCGTAACGGAACCGCGCGCGCGCGCGAGTTCGAGGAGTCGTTCGGATGAGTTTCCATCTGGCATGTGGCGAATTGTATACATTTATTTATAAATGTCAACGTTAAGCCACATGCCCCCCCAAGCTACTGCGGCGCTGATCCGGTGACCTCGGCCAGCATCGCAAGGATGTCCTTCTCGATGTTGCGAATATCCGCTTCGATTTCCTCCAGCGGGCGCGGCGGCTTGTACCGATAGAAATAGCGGTTGAAATTGATCTCGTAGCCCACGATCCCGACTTCTCCATCCTTCTCGTCGCGCCGGGTCGTATCGATCCACGCGTCCGGAACATGCGGCTTCACTTCCCGCTCGAAGAACGCCTCCACCGTTTCCGATAGCGGCACACTCTCGCTGTCACGCAATTCCGGATCGGGCTCCGGATTGCCATTCGCGTCGCGGCAAATTGAAGCGCTCTCGTCCCGCTCGGACAGCGCGGAGAGAATCGCTTTTCGCGCAGGGCTGGGGATTTTCAGCTTGGCCTTTTCGATAGCGCGGTCGAGCGCTTGCTCGAATTCTTCCCGATCCTTGAAGACCCGATCCGGGAGCGCTTTCACGAGCTTGCGGATCGCCTCCTGTAACGCGCGTCCCTCCGCCTGCTCTTTGGCGCCAGCAGCCCCTTTCTTCTTGGACTGCGCCAGTGCCTGGAAGCCGCGCTCCTCTTCGAGCCGGGCGATGCGCTCCGGCGTGGCATGGAAGTTGAGCCGCAACGGCCGCTCCACCGTGATCTTGCGAAATCCGAAATGCGTGGTCGGGAAGATTTTGCTGACGATGAATTCCTCTTCCTTTCCGTCCTTCGTTATTCGGCGCGTCTCGCCGTCCTTGAAATCGGCGAGTATCTTGAGAATGTCCTGCGCACGTTCAAGCGGGATTTCGCGGCGCTTGTCGCCCAGGCTTTTCCGCATCAGATTCGAGAACAGCCCCCGCTTGGTGTCCTGATCGAAATGCGAGGCGTCGATGAGCTGCACCTTGCCGCGCCGCGCCGGTGCTTTGCGGTTCGTCACCACCCACACGTAGGTCGCGATGCCGGTGTTGTAGAAGAGCTGCTCAGGCAGCGCGATCAACGCCTCCAGCAGATCGTTTTCGAGGATGTAGCGGCGGATCTCGCTCTCGCCGCTTCCGGCATCACCGGTGAAGAGCGGCGAGCCGTTCATGATGATGGCAATGCGCGAACCGCCCTCTTTCGGGTCCTTGGCGTGCGCCAGCATGTGCAGCAGGAAGAGGAGCTGACCATCGCTGATGCGCGGCAGTCCAGCGCCAAATCGTCCTGACGCGCCGCGCTCATGCTCCTTGCGCACCGCATCTTCGTCCCGCTTCCAGTCCTTGCCATACGGCGGATTCGCGATCAGGTAGTCGAACGACTGACCGGCGTGGCGATCGTTGGAAAGCGTGCTCCCGAACATGATGCGGTCGGCGTCGCGCCCCGTCGGCTCCTTGATGAAGAGGTCCGATTTCGAGACCGCCCACGTTTCGGGATTCACTTCCTGTCCGAAGAGGTGGATTTCAGCACCCGGATTGATGGCCGGACGCAGAATATCGCCGTTGCGCCGCACGCCGATGGTGACGTGCTCCTTGGTGATCATCAGCATGCCGCCCGAGCCGCAGCACGGGTCGTAGACAGAGAAGACGGCGCCCTTGCGACGGATGCGTGTCTCATCGCCTGCCAGCATGAGGTCCACCATGAGATGCACCACGTCGCGCGGCGTAAAGTGCTCGCCCGGATTTTCGTTCAGCGCCTCGTTGAACTTGCGCAGCAACTCTTCGAAGATCATCCCCATGGTCGGGTTGTCCACCCGGTCCGGGTGCAGGTCGACATTCTTGAAACGCTCGAGCACCTGGAACAGCAATCCGGCTTCGTTGAGCTTGCTGATCGTGTTGTCGAAGTCGAACCGCTCCAGGACTTCGCGCATATTCGGGCTGAAGCCCGCGATGTAGTTGCGAAGGTTGGCGGCGACATGCGGGGCGTCGGCGAGAAGCCGCTCGAAGTCGTAGCGCGAGGTGTTGTAGAAGGCGAACCCGGATGCCCTGCGCAGCAGACCGTCCAGATCCTCGATCTTGCCCCTGAACTTCGCCTGCTGCTCCATGACTTTGGGCTTGGTCGGCGCGAGCACGCAGTCCAGCCGCCGCAGAACGGTGAGCGGCAGGATGACGTCCTGGTACTTGCCCCGCTTGAACGTATCGCGGATGAGATCCGCGACTCCCCAGAGAAAGCTGACGATTTCGCTGTGATTCATTCGTTCTTCTGTGTGGTTCGATGTCTGGATGCCGGGCTTTCACCGGCATGACGATCTGCTCAAAGATACCACTCACCCGACGCCCGGGCTACTGAAGAAAGCTGAAAGGGCTTGTACTTTTTCTTAAAGAGGCGTACGATCGCGCGGCAGTACAACACTCACGAAGGAGTGCGCGATGCCTGTACCGAACACGGTTGCCGCACCGGATGCAACGCTCGCCCGTACTGCCCCGCGTCGCCCGGCGGCTCTCAAAGGCCCGCAATGCCACACGCTCGCGATCGGCGATCAATCCATCCTCGTCTACGAGGACGAGCTGTGGACGAGCAAGCAGAGGCAGGCGAACCCGATCCACGAAATCTCTTACCGCGCATGCTTCAAGCCGCAGCTGCCCGCCTACTTCATCGAGCGCCTTACGAAGGAAGGCGACGTGGTGTACGACCCCTTCAGCGGCCGCGGCACGACCGCGGTGGAGGCGGCGCTCCTTGGCCGCACCGTCGTCGCGAACGACGCCAATCCGCTGTCGGTGATTCTCACCTATCCGCGACTCGAGCTGCCGTGCGTCGCGGATATCGACAAGCGCCTGCGCTCGATCGCTTTTCCCGCGACCGCCTCGACCGATCTCGATCTTTCGATGTTCTTCCACGAGCGCACGCTCTACGAAATCCTCGGGCTGCGCCAGTACCTCGCGCGGCGCCGGGCGAACGGCAGCGAGGACAGCATCGATCGCTGGATACGCATGGTGGCGACCAACCGGCTCACGGGCCACTCCCCGGGATTCTTCTCGGTGTACACCCTGCCGCCCAACCAGGCGGTCTCGCCCGAGAACCAGGTGAAGATCAACGAGAAGCTGGGACAGAAGCCGCAGTACCGCGACGTGCGCGCGCTCATCCTGCGCAAGAGCATGCAGCTTCAGGCCGGACTCACGGCCGGGGATCGCTGGCGCCTGCACGCAGCGGCGGAGACGGCGCAGATTCTCGTGCGCGATGCGGGCTCGACACCGGCCATCGCGTCGGAGAGCGTGCACCTCACGGTCACTTCGCCGCCGTTTCTCAACGTCGTGCAGTACGCGCGCGACAACTGGCTGCGGTGCTGGTTCAACGGCATCGATGCCGAAGCGGTCGGCGAGCGCATCACGATGTGCGCGACGGTCGAGGAGTGGCGCGATGCGATGGCGGCGGTGCTGCGCGAGCTCTATCGCGTGACGTTACCCGGCGGCTGGGTCGCGTTCGAGGTGGGCGAAGTGCGCAAGGGTGAAGTGAAGCTCGAGGAGACCGTCGCGCCGCTCGGGCTCGAGGCCGGATTCGAGTGCACGGCGATCCTCGTCAACAGCCAGCGCTTCACGAAGACGGCCAACATCTGGGGCATCCAGAACAATCGCGGCGGCACCAATTCGAACCGCATCGTGCTCTTCCGGAAGCCGTAGACAGCTGTAGCCTGGATCCCGGCGTTGCGCCGGGATGACGAATTCTGTGCCGATGTCGAGAGTCGGATGACGCTCCGCGGGATGAAGGCTGGCACGTCATTCCGTTAAAACGGAATCCAGTGAGGTGCGCCGGGTTGCGTGCGATCAGGATTTCTGGTAGGTGCCGATGAGCTCCGCCTGCGCGAGGATGTGGCCCCGCATCGCCTGCTCCAGCGCCGCCTTGTTCGGCTGCTCGAGGTCCGGCAGCACCGTATCGAGCGCGTAGAGCTTGTGAAAATAGCGGTGCCGGCCGATCGGTGGACACGGACCACCGTACCCGGTGCGCTTCCAGTCGTTCAGCCCTTCGCGCGTGCCTGCCGGCAGATCATCCGTCCTGATCGCCTCTTTCAATCCGCTGGCGGACGGCGGGATGTTGTAGAGGACCCAGTGCACCCATGTCATGCGCGGCGCCCTGGGATCCGGCGCATCCGGATCGTCCACGATGAGCGCGAGGCTCCGGGTGCCGTCGGGGACACCGCTCCATGAAAGCGGTACCGACACGTCTTCGCCCTGGCAGGTATGGCGTCGCGGAATCTCGCCGTTGTGTGCGAACGCGGTTGAAGTGAGCGTGAGAGGCATGTCCCACCTCCGGACAGGCAAGAACCCTGTGCTAGTATAGCCCCGGCTGCATGCGCCCGGCGCGTGTTGGCGCTTCTAAAGGGCTTGCCGACTGTCTCTCCGATCACCGGCAGGGCTTTCGCAAGCGCTGCGTCCGGAGGCGAACCCTTGCCGATTCACTACGAAAAACTCATCTGTTGGGACATACCCGAAGTCGAACAGACGCTCACGCGCCGCGACACCATGCTCTATGCGCTCGGCGTGGGGCTCGGCGCCGACCCGTGCGATGCCGATCAGCTCAAGTTCGTGTACGAGGAAAAGCTGCAGGCGCTGCCGACGATGGCGATCATCCTCGCGTATCCGGGCCCGTGGCACGCGCATCCCGAAACCGGTATCACGCGCAGTCACGTCGTGCACGGCGAGCAGGGTTTCGTCATCCATCGGCCACTGCCGGTGGAAGGCACGGTCGTGGGCAAGACGCGCGTCGTCGGCATCGTGGACAAGGGCAGGGACAAGGGCGCGCTCGTGTTGACGGCGTGCGAGGTGCGCGACAAGGCAAGCGGGGAGCCGATCTGCTCGCTCACTTCGACGACCTTCTGCCGTGCCGATGGCGGTTTCGGCGGCCCGTCGGGTCCGACCAGGCCCGCGCACCCGATTCCGGACACCGCGCCGGACAAGGTGTGCGACCTCGCGACGCTGCCGCAGGCTGCGCTCATCTATCGATTGTCGGGCGACTACAATCCGCTGCACGCCGATCCTGCGTATGCACGGAAGGCCGGCTTCAGGATGCCGATCCTGCATGGCCGCTGCACGTTCAGCATCGCGGGACACGCGATACTCAGGACCTGCTGCGGCTACGATCCCGCGCGCTTTCGCAGCATGGAAGGTCGGTTCTCGTCGCCGGTCTATCCGGGGGAGACGATCCGAACCGAGATGTGGCTCGCCGGCAACGTCGTTTCCTTTCGCGCGACGGTGCCCGGGCGCGGCGTGACCGTCATCAACAACGGCCGCGCAGAGATCCTCCCTCCTTCCGGTGCATGAAGAGAGGTGGATGCGCAGCAGACGGGGTGGTGCTTTCCCCTCCTCCGATGAGGAGGGGTGGATGCGAAGCAGACGGGGTGGTGAAACAAGGAGAACGCAGTGAACCAGAACGGCATGGTCGAAGGCAAAGTGGTGATCGTCACCGGCGCGGGCCGCGGCATCGGCGCCGCAATCGCAAAGCTGATGGCGAAGGAAGGGGCACAGGTCGTGGTGAACGACATCGGCGTCTCGCTCTCGGGCGAAGGCGGCGACCGGACCCCGGCGCAGGAAGTCGTCGATGAAATACGCAAGTCTGGCGGCACCGCGGTGCCGAACTACGACAGCGTCGCGGAATTCGCATCCGCCGCGAAGATCGTCCAGTGCGCGGTGGATCACTTCGGCCGCGTCGACTGCGTCGTGAACAACGCCGGAATCCTGCGCGATGTCATCTTCCACAAGATGACGGAGGAGGACTGGGACGCGGTGATCAACGTGATGCTGAAGGGCGCCTTCAACATGTGCCGGCATGCGGCGGACCACTATCGCCGGCAGGAGAGCGGCAGCTTCATCCACATGACGTCCACCTCGGGGCTTGTCGGTGCGATGGGACAGGTCAACTACGGCGCGGCCAAGCTCGGCATGGTCGGGCTTTCGAAGAACATCGCGATCGACATGCAGCGCTTCAACGTCCGCTCGAACTGCATCGCGCCGGTGGCCTGGACGCGCATGACGGCGTCGATTCCGGCGAAGGACCCGGCGAGCGCGAAGCGGGTCGAGCAGCGCAAGCAGGTGACGGCGGACCATAACGCGCCGCTCGCCGTGTTCCTCGCGAGCGACGCGGCGAAGGACGTCACGGGGCAGGTTTTTTCCGTGCGCAAGAATGAAATCTTCCTGATGAGCCAGTCGCGGCCGCTGCGCGGCATCCACCGCTCGGAGGGCTGGACGCCGCGCGCCTGCGCCGAGCACATGCTGCCGGCGCTCAAGTCGTGGTTCTTCCCGCTCGATCGCACGGCCGACGTTTTCAGTTGGGACTCGATCTGACCGCATGGTGGACGCCGCCTCAAAGCGCGCGCAGGCGTGCGCTAGAATGCCGCTCTGATCCGGCTCCCACGACGGCATGTCTTCCCAAGCAGCCAGCGCTACGCGCGATGCACCGGGCGATCTCACGCGCTTCCTGAATCCGCGCGGCGTCGCGATCGTCGGCGCATCGAACGATCCCGCGCGCATCGGCGGCCAGCCGATCCGGCTCCTCACGGAGTTCGGCTATCGAGGCAAGGTCTATCCGGTCAATCCCAAGTACGCGGAGATCCGTGGTCTTCCCTGCTATCCCGATGTGACGGCTGTTCCGCAGCCGTGCGATGTCGCGCTGATCGCATTGTCTGCACCGCACGTGCCTGGCGTGATCGAGCAATGCGGTCAGGCGGGCATTCCCTACGCACTCGTGCTCTCGGCCGGATTCAGCGAAGTGGGCGGGGAGGGAAAGTCGCGCCAGGCTGGACTCGTCGCAGCGGCGCGTAAGGCCGGCGTGCGCCTCGTCGGTCCCAACTGCCTCGGCATCATGAACCTGAAGGACAGCGCACGCGTCGGCTTCGGTGGCACGCTGCAGCTCGCGACGCTCAGGCCCGGGCCGCTCGCCATGGTGACGCAGTCGGGCGGGTTCGGATTCGGCGTCGTGGCGATCGCCTGCCATTACGGCCTCGGATTCAATTATGCCGTCTCGACCGGCAACGAGGCCGATCTCACGCTGCTCGACTGGATGGCCGATCTTCTGGAACGGCCCGAGGTGGAGATCCTCGTCGCGTTCATGGAAGGGATCACCGACGGGCGGCGCATGATCGAGATCGGCGAGCGCGCGCTCGCGCTCGGAAAGCCGATCCTGGTGTGGAAAGTCGGCAACACCGACATCGGGCGCCGCGCCGCCACCTCGCACACCGCGCGCATGACCGCGGGCTACGAATTGTTCCGCGCGGCGTTTCGCCGCGGCGGATTCATCGAGATCCGCGACGTCGACGACCTGATCGATATTTCGAAGATCCTGCTCGGGCGCAAGCTCCCCGCCGGCAATCGCGTGGCCGTGCTCACGCTTTCCGGGGGCGCCGGGGTACTGCTCGCGGACCGCTGCATCGAGCACGGGCTTGCGCTGCCGAAACTCTCCGAAGCGACGACCTCGCGGCTCAAGGAAATCCTGGTGTCGTTCGCCTCCGCCGACAACCCGATCGACGCGACGGCCCACGGCTACAACGACAACTTCGCGTCCTACAGCCGGGCGATTCGCGAGGTGATGGCCGATCCCAACATCGACCAGGCGGTCGCCCGTCCCCCGCGTGGCAAATCGGCCCGCACGTGGGCCGAAGGGCTGCTCGATGTGCTGCGCGAAACCGACAAGCCGCTCGTGCTCAACTGGCCCACCGCGCCCGACGACAACGGCGACGTCATGCGCCATCTCGAAGAAAACGGCGTGCCGTGCATCCTCGCGCCGGGACGGGCCATCGCGGCGATGGCGGCGGTGACGCAGTTCGCGCGCAAATGCCGGGCGTATGCCGATCAGCCACCGCGCCCGCACGTGCGCGCGGTTCACCGCGCTCATATCGATATTCCGCCCGGTGCCCGGACGCTCGCCGAATATCATGCGAAGCAGGCGCTCGCGCGCTATGGCGTGCCGGTCGTGCGCGAGGTGCTGCTGTCCGCCGGCGAAATCGATGCGCTGCGTACGCCGCCTCTACCCTTTCCCGTCGCGGTGAAAGTCGCTTCGCCGGACATCGCGCACAAGACCGAGGCCGGTGCGGTGCGGCTCGACGTGACCGATCTCGGAAGTCTCCAGCAGGCGGCGCGCGAGGTGATCGCCGCTGCGCGCGCATATCGCCACGGTGCCCGCATCGACGGCGTGCTGGTGCAGGAGATGGCGAGCGGGCTCGAAGTCATCGTCGGTGCCGTGAATGACGCCTGGTTCGGACCCACCGTGGCGTTCGGTCTCGGCGGCATCTACACCGAGCTCATGAAGGACATCACGCACCGCTTTGCGCCGTTCGATACCGATACCGCGCGCGACATGATCGCGGAGATCCGGGGTGCTGCGCTGCTGCGCGGCTACCGCGGGCAGCCCCCCTGCGATATCGACGCGCTCGCGGAAGCGCTCGCCCGGGTCTCGCAGCTCATCGCCGATCACGCGGATCGCATCGCCGAGATCGACGTGAACCCGCTTATCGTCAAGCGCGCAGGCCACGGCGTGGTCGCCGCCGATGCGCTCATCGTGACCAAGGCGGAATCGTGACGTCTCACCGACCATTTCAGAGGAGAGGATCATGAGTGATCTCATGCAGCAGTCGCCGCTCGGCGTGTACTACGAGCACTGCAAGAAGGGCGAGCTCGCCTACCAGGTCTGCACCGACGACAACACGCCGGTCTTCTATCCGCGCGCGGTGGCGCCGGGGACCGGCAGCGCCCGTCTCGAATGGCGCGTCTCCAAGGGGCTCGGAACGGTCTATGCGACGACGGTGATGCACTACCGCAACGAGCCGCCGCTCAACGTCGCGCTCATCGATCTCGACGAGGGCTTCCGCATGATGAGCCGCGTCGAGGACATCGATCCGATGGACGTGAAAATCGGCATGCGGGTGAAGGTGCGTATCCATCCGGGCGACGACAAGCTCCCGCCCTATCCCGTTTTTACTCCCCTCCTTCATAAGGAGGGGTCGCCGCAAGGCGGCGGGGGTGGTGAAGGGAGGTCAAAATGAGCGGACTCGAACGCGCCAGCGTCGCCGTAGTCGGCGTCGCGGAATCGGATCTCGGACAGGTCGCCCCGCATACGAGCCCCGTCGATCTCATGGCGCAGGCGACGATGCGCGCGCTCGACGAGTGCGGGCTCAAGCTCTCCGACGTGGATGGCATCTTCTCGGCCGCGACGCAGGTTCGGACGGCGCCGATGACGCTCGCCGAGTACCTGCGCATCAAGCCGAAGTGCTTCGACGGCACGGCGATCGGCGGCTCGTCGTTCATGTCGCACGTCGCGCACGCGCAGGCCGCAATCCAGCTCGGCCTGTGCGAAGTCGCGGTGATCGCCTACGGCAGCACGCAACGCTCGGTATCGCGGGCCGCGGCGTCGCCGCGCGAATTCAATCCCTACGAGTCGCCCTACCGGCCGATGCTGCCGATCAGCGCCTATGCCATGGCCGCCTCACGCCACATGTACCAGTACGGCACGACGCGCGAGCAGTTGGCGGAAGTCGCGGTCGCGGCGCGGAAATGGGCGCTCATGAACCCCAAGGCGTGGGAGAAGGAGCCGCTCACGATCGAGCAGGTCCTCAACTCGCGGATGGTGAGCTACCCGTTCACGGTGCGCGACTGCTGCCTGGTCGTGGACGGCGGCGGGGCAATGATCCTCACCTCGGCGGCGCGCGCGAAATCGCTCAGAAAAAAGCCGGTGTACGTCCTCGGTGTCGGCGAAGCGCTGAGCCACGCCAACATTTCGAGCATGCCCGATCTCACGCGTACGGCAGCGGCCGAGTCCGGCCCCAAGGCGTTCGCCATGGCGCGGATGAAGCCGTCGGACGTGAACATGCTGTCGCTCTACGACGCGTTCACGATCACGCCGATCCTCTTTCTGGAGGACCTGGGCTACTGCCCGAAGGGCGAAGGCGGACGCTTCGTCTCCGGCGGCACGATCGCCCCCGGGGGGAAGCTCGCCGTCAACACGAGCGGTGGTGGACTCTCCTACTGCCACCCGGGAATGTACGGACTGCTCGTCATGATCGAGGCGGTGCGCCAGGTGCGGGGCGAATGCGGCCAGCGGCAGGTGAAGGGCTGCGAGGTCGCGTTGGCGCACGGCAACGGGGGTGTACTCTCCAGCCAATGCACCGTGATCTTCGGGTCTGCATCAACGCTCTGAGAAGCCGTGCGCTCGCGCGCCTCCACGGTCGCATCCCCTCGCAAGGGGCCCCTGCTCCGCGCTCCGGCGCGCACGGCAACGGGGGTGTACTCTCCAGCCAATGCACCGTGATCTTCGGGTCTGCATCAACGCTCTGAGAAGCCGTGCGCTCGCGCGCCTCCACGGTCGCATCCCCTCGCAAGGGGCCCCTGCTCCGCGCTCCGGCGCGCACGGCAACGGGAGAGTACTCTCCAGCCAATGCACCGTGATCTTCGGGTCTGCATCAACGCTCTGAGAAGCCGTGCGCTCGCGCGCCTCCACGGTCGCATCCCCTCGCAAGGGGCCCCTGCTCCGCGCTCCGGCGCGCAACCTTCACGCGACCTTACAGGCGCGGGGGTGTAGGAGGTTTTTGGCGGGGTTGCGCCGGTAGAGGCGGCCCAGACGCGGCGTGCGGCGCGCTCGGGCGGGCTTGAGTTCGAGCCCCACCTTGTGCACCGCGCCGCCGGTCATTTCCAGAACGTGCAGTTGTGCGCCGCCCACTACGGCGCGATGCCCTGGCTTAAGACGCCCGTCGCCGTCGCGCTCGAGCCAGGCGTTGAGTGTCAGTCCGGGCTCGAGTTCGGGCACCTTGAGCCCGTAGAACTGCGCGAGATCCTCCAGCCGCACGTTGCCGCTGAACGTGAACCCCCAGAAGCGGGGTTCGGAATCCATCCGCGAATACCGGTTCTCCTCGTGCCCGTCATGGCGTGATTCGTACGACTCGTACACTTTCCTGAAGCTCCTCTCTGTCAATTGCGGCCCGCGCACCTTGTTGTGAGACCGCGCTAGGCAGTGCGAGGCGGACCTTGTTCGAATCGGGACATCACGCGGTCGTTCCTCCGACAGCGCGGGCCACCGGAAAGTGCCGCAAAAAGTTTTGATCCGATGCCCCGGGCTGTAAGGTCCCGCACCGGCCGCCGACGAAAGCGCAACCCGATAGCTGCGGTATCATTGCACATGGAAGGAGGTCTTATGAAACGGCGTGAACTGCTGCTGAGCCTGCTCGCAGGAGGTATAACGGGCGCATGGGGATGGCACGCCCGTGCCGCGCAGCCGACGTCGATGAAAGGCGTCGAAGAGCTGCAGAAGAACTGGAGGCTGCTGCTCGCGCAGGGCGTGACGGTCCCGCAGCCGGATCAGCCGCTCAAGCTCACGAAGGAAGAGTGGCGCAAGCGGCTCGACAAGATGCAGTACTACGTGCTGCGGGAAGAAGGCACCGAGCGCGCCGGCACGAGCCCGCTCAACAACGAGAAGCGGCCCGGCATCTATTCCTGCGTCGGCTGCGACTTGCCGCTCTTCACGTCCGACATGAAATACGACAGCGGGACGGGTTGGCCGAGCTTTTTCACCACGATTCCCGGCGTATTCGGAACGAAGAAGGACTACGGGCTGTTCCTGCCGCGCATCGAATACCATTGCATCCGCTGCGGCGGCCACCACGGCCATGTCTTCGACGATGGCCCGCCGCCGACGCGCCAGCGCTGGTGCAACAACGGCGTCGCGCTCAGGTTCATTCCCAAGACCGGAAAGGCATAAGCGCCCGCGGAATGCCTCGCGGTGAATCGTCGCTCGCCGCCGGTGCGAAACTGCCGCGCACAGCGCCGTGCGGCTGTGGTATGGTTCACTCGTGAGCCCGCACGACCGACGCCAGATCATGTCCACGCCCGCATTCCGGCTTGCCACCGTCGCCGACGCTTACGAAATCGCCGTCATGTCGCGCTATCTCGTGGAAGTCGGATTGCGCGGATGGTCGTGGCATCCCGAGCGCGTCGCCAAGGCGGTGCGCGCGCGTGACACCACGGTGCTGGTCGCGGACATCGAGCGCAACCTGGTCGGCTTCGCCATCATGGAATTCGGCGACATCAAGGCGCACCTGAGCCTGCTCGCGGTCAAGCCGTCGCATCAGCGCTGCAGCATCGGTCGCCAGCTCGTGGACTGGCTCGAGGAGGCGGCGCTCGTCGCGGGCGTCAGCACCATTAACCTCGAGCTGCGCACCAACAATTTCGGCGCACGCTGCTTCTACAAGATGCTGGGATTCAGGGAAACGGCCTACATCCCGGGCTACTACCGCGGCGTCGAGACCGCCGTGAAGATGTCGCGCGACATCCGGCGCGCAATTCCGCAAGCCGGGCAGCTCACGCCGGGCCGCGCCGCCTAGCCGCCTTTTCGCTGCAAACCGCCTGTTTCATCCGCGTGGCGCGCGAGCGCCCATTGGACGTGCTCGCGCACGAGCGCCGAGGGATCGTCGCGGCGCGCCTCGAGCGCCGCGATCACCTTCGGTGAGGTCGGCGCGTTGCCGAGCCCCACGGCAAGGTTGCGCAGCCACCGCTCGTATCCGATGCGGTGGATCGCGCTCCCGAGAAGCCGCTCGTGGAACGTCGCTTCGCTCCACCCGAAAAGCTCGACGAGCGACACGTCGTCGAGCCCGTTGCGCACGGCGAAATCGCCTTCGCCGCTCTTCCTGGCGAACCGGTTCCACGGACAGGCGAGCTGACAGTCGTCGCAGCCGTACACCCGGTTGCCGATCGCCGGACGCAGCGCCTGCGGGATCGCGCCCGGGTGCTCGATCGTGAGGTAGGAAATGCAGCGGCGCGCATCGAGCTGGTAGGGCGCGACGATCGCGCCGGTGGGACAGACGCGGATGCAGCGCTCGCACGTGCCGCAGTGATCCTCCGCCGGCGCGTCGACCGGCAGCGGCAGGTCGGTATAGAGCTCGCCGAGGAAAAACCACGACCCCGCCTCGCGGGCGAGCGCGAGCGTATGTTTCCCGCGCCAGCCGAGCCCCGCCTTGCGCGCGAGCTCCACTTCCATCACCGGCGCGCTGTCGGTGAACGCCCGATAGCGGAATTCACCCACTGCCGCGGCGATGCGATCGGCGAGCTGCTGGAGCCGGCGGCGCAGCACCTTGTGATAATCGCGTCCGAGCGCATAGCGGGACACGAACGCCCGCGTGCCGTCCCGGATCACCGACCAGCTCTCGCGTGCCTCGGTGAGATAGTTCATGCGCACGGCGATGATGCGCAGCGTCCCCGGGACGAGCTCGGCCGGACGCGCCCGTTTCGCCCCGTGTCTTGCCATATAATCCATTTCGCCGTGGCGGCCCAGGGCGAGCCATTCCAGGAGCCGCGCTTCGGCCTCCGGCATCTCGCAGTCGGTGATGCCGACGCCCTGAAAACCCAGCTCCCCGCCCCATCGCTTGATGTCGCGCGCAAGGGCGTGGAAATCGATCTCTGTCGAGCGACGAGCGCTGACGCCTTGCATACCGGCGATCATAAACCAGCCCTACTCAGCCGATTCCTTGCAGGCGAAAGCGACACGCTCGCGGCAGGCGCAGCGCTCGCCCCGCACCTTGTCCCCGGGATGGTGATTTACCTCACCGGCGACTTGGGCGCCGGCAAAACGACCTTCGTTCGGGGGCTCTTGAGGGGTCTTGGCTACCCCGGAAAAGTCCGCAGTCCGACGTTTACACTGGTTGAACTTTATAAATTTTCTAAGTTATACTTGTATCACTTTGATTTTTATCGGTTCGACGATCCACGCGAACTGGGCGACGCAGGCTTACACGAATACTTCAACGCCGAGTCCGTGTGTCTCGTGGAATGGCCGGAGAAAGCAGCCGGATCTTTACCGGCGGCAGATTTGAGGATCGCGCTGCGGTTTGAAGGCGACGGCCGACGCATGGAGATGGAAGGGCGCACGGAGGCGGGCAGGCGTTGCATAGCGGAACTCGGACACTGAACCAAGACCGGCGGTCGGGGACCCTGCCCCGGCCCGGTCTCGTTTGGTATCTGCTCTTGCTCTTTGCCTGCTGCCTCACCCCGCCGGCCCACGCGCAGGGCATCGCGATCACCGCCGCGCGGGTATGGCCGGCGGCAGACTATACCCGCATCACGCTCGAAAGCCGGGTGCCCGTCACGCACACGCTCTTGAGCGTCAAGGATCCGGAACGCCTGGTGCTCGACCTGGAGGGCGTGGAGATCACCGCCGCGCTGACCCAGCTCGCGGAGCGCATCTCCCGCGACGATCCTTACATCAAGGCCGTGCGTATCGGCCGTTACAAGCCGGGAATCGTGCGTCTCGTCCTCGATCTCAAGACCGAGGTGAAGCCGCAGGCGTTCGTGCTGCCGCCGGTCGGCGACTATGGGCATCGTCTCGTGCTCGATCTCTATCCGCTGCAGCCTCCGGACCCGCTGCTCGCTTTTCTGGAAAGGAACGAGACGCGCCGCAGCCCCGAGCGGGCCGAAACCACGGCCGCGGCCCCGGAACAGACGGAGACCGTCGCGCCCCGCAGCCCCCGCCGCAGCGAGCCCCGCCCCGCCGACGGACGTTCGAAGCGCCTCATCATCGTGGCGGTCGACGCCGGGCACGGGGGCGAGGATCCTGGCGCGCGCGGCCGCAGCGGCACGAATGAAAAGGACATCACGCTCGCCATCGCGCGGCGGCTCAAGGCGCGCATCGACCGCGAGCGCAACATGCGCGCGGTGCTGATCCGCGACGGGGATTACTACATCCCGCTGCACATGCGGGTGCAGAAAGCGCGCCGCGTGAACGCCGACATCTTCGTCTCGATCCACGCCGACGCCTTCATCCGCCCCGAGGCGCGCGGCTCGTCCGTGTTCGCGCTCTCTGAGCGCGGCGCAACCTCCGTCGCCGCGAACTGGCTCGCCAGGCGCGAAAACGAGGCCGATCTCATCGGCGGCGTGAACCTCGACGTGCCCGATCCCCATCTCAAGCGCACGCTGCTCGATCTCTCCCAGACCGCCACCATCAACGACAGCCTCAAGCTCGCCAAGGCCGTGCTCTCGGAGCTCGGAGAAATCAACGCGCTGCACAAGGCGCACGTGGAGCAGGCGGGCTTCGCGGTGCTCAAGGCGCCGGACATTCCATCGATCCTGGTCGAAACGGCATTCATCAGCAATCCGCACGAGGAGCGCAAGCTGCGCGACCCGGCCTACCAGAACCGGATGGCGGACGCGATTCTCACCGGCATCAAGCGCTACTTCGCGCAGAATCCGCCGCTCGCGCGCGAGCGGCTGGCTCAGAATTGAGCGCGACCGGAACAGCGCTTCGCTGCCGCGTCCGCAGCGGGCATCCGCCGCGATGGCGGGCCGTCAATCCGGGGCGCTGAATTGACGCGCCCCCCGTCCCGTCGTTCGATCTTCCTCGCGCTCTTTCTCTCGCTCCTTCCTCCGACTTCCCCCGCCCAATCCGGGCCGCAGGCCCGCGTCATCGGCGTGCACGACGGCGACACGCTCACCGTGCTGATCGAAGGCAGACAGGTGCGCGTGCGGCTGCTCGACATCGACGCGCCCGAGCTCGGCCAGCCGTTTGGCACGCGCTCCAAGCAGTCGCTCTCGGAACTGTGCTTCGGAAAGCGCGCCGAGCTCGACGTCCGCAGCCACGACCGCTACGGCCGCACGCTGGCCCACGTCCACTGCGCGGGCCGGGACGCGAACGCCGAGCAGGTGCGGCGGGGGTATGCCTGGGCCTACGTGCGTTACGCGCCGCCCGAGTCGCCCCTCCATGCACTCGAGCGCGAGGCGCGCATGGCGCGCCGCGGACTGTGGGGCGACCCGGATCCCACCCCGCCCTGGGACTGGCGCCGCAACGGCCGGCACTCGCTGCTCGCGCCCGCCGCCTCGCCGCTCACCGCAACGTCACCGCAGTAACCGCCGCAGACGGCAAACCTCCTTGAAATTCAACGCCCTCGCCCCTATCACAGGGAAAGTAGCGTCCTCAAGGAGGGTGCCATGCTTGAATCGCTGCAGAATTTCGGCAAGGAATTCGGCCGGGAGCTGGCGCGCGCGTGGGAGCATCTGTCCGACGGCTGGCGCGAACTCCTCACGCGCTCCGGCAACGCGCTCACCCGGTTCACACGCAAGGAGGACCCGGAGCCGGCCGCCGGCGCCGCGCTCGCCCCGACCTGGGGTCTCATCGCGGGCGACGTGGTCGACGACGGGCGCAACATCGTGGTGAGGATCGAGCTGCCGGGCCTCGAGCGTGACGACTGCGAGGTGGTCGTTGACGGCCCGATGCTCTACATCCGCGGCGAAAAGCGCTACGACCACGACTATGTCGGCGGGTCGTTCTACGTGCGGCAATGCGCTTACGGCCGCTTCGAGCGCGCGATCGCGCTGCCGCATCACGTCGATGCGGCGCGCGCCGATGCGATCTATCGCAGCGGCGTGCTGACGGTGAAGCTCCCCAAAGCCGCCGCGACCGAGCCGCGCAGCATCGCGATCCGCTGAGTCTCCGGCGCGCGCCCTACTCGAGCGCCTTGACGATGTCCTCGACCACTTTCTTCGCGTCGCCGAAGACCATCATCGTCTTGTCCATGTAGAACAGCGGATTGTCGAGGCCGGCATAGCCGGAGGCCATCGAGCGCTTGTTGACGAGGACGGTGCGCGCCTTCACCACGTCGAGGATCGGCATGCCGTAGATCGGGCTGCCCTTTTCGTAGGCGAGCGGATTGACGACATCGTTCGCGCCGAGCACCAGGGCAACGTCGGTCGAGCCGAACTCGCTGTTGATGTCTTCCATCTCGAAGACCTGGTCGTACGGCACTTCCGCTTCCGCGAGCAGCACGTTCATGTGTCCGGGCATGCGGCCCGCGACCGGGTGGATCGCATAGCGCACGGTGACGCCCTTTTCCGTGAGTTTCTGCGCGAGCTCTTTCACCGCGTGCTGCGCGCGCGCGACCGCGAGCCCGTAGCCCGGCACGATGATGACGGACTCGGCGTTCGACATGAGGAACGCCGCGTCGTCCGCGGACCCCGAGCGCACCGTCTTCTGCTCCGCGCCGGCCGCCGCCGTGCCTTCCGCCGCGCCGAAGCCGCCGAGGATCACGCTCAGGAAGGCGCGGTTCATCGCCTTGCACATGATGTACGAAAGGATCGCGCCCGAAGAACCGACGAGCGAGCCGGCAATGATGAGCATCGAGTTGTTCAGGGAAAACCCGATGCCGGCCGCCGCCCAGCCCGAGTAGCTGTTCAGCATCGAGATCACTACCGGCATGTCGGCGCCGCCGATCGGAATGATGATGAGCACGCCGAGAAGGAACGCGATTGCGGCCATGACCGCGAAAGGCACCCAGCCCTTGTCCGGCGCCAGGAAGAACGCTACGCCGAAGCCGATCATCACGAGCGCGAGCGCGAGATTGAGCAGGTGCTGGCCCTTGAATACCACCGGCGCGGAGGAAAAAAGCCGGAAGTGCTTGCCCAGCCCCGCGAGCTTGCCGAAGGCGATCACCGATCCGGAAAAGGTGATCGCGCCGACGAAGGTGCCGATGAAGAGCTCGAGGCGGTTGCCCGTCGGCATCGGGTCCGGCACGCCGAACGCCGCCGGATTGTTCACCGCCGCGACCGCGATCAGCACCGCCGCCATGCCGACCAGCGAGTGCATCGCCGCGACCAGCTCGGGCATCTGCGTCATCTGCACGCGCCGCGCGACGAATGCGCCGATCGCGCCGCCGATGGCCATCGCGATCAGGATGTACTCGAGATGCCCCTTGGCGACGATGGCGAGCGTGGTGATGACGGCGATCGCCATGCCCGCCATGCCGAAGTAATTGCCGCGGCGCGCCGTCTCGGGATGCGAGAGCCCCTTCAGCGCGAGGATGAAGCATACCGAGGCGACGAGATACCACAGTGCGACCAGATTGGCGCTCATGGCGCGCACCTCGTTGCGTCACGTCCCGAGATCCGCGCGAGCGCCGGCGCGCCCACCATTTCAGCCTTCACGCTTCTCCCCTTTCGGCTGTTTCTTCTTGAACATCTCGAGCATCCGCTGCGTGACGAGAAATCCGCCCGCAACGTTCACGGAGGCGAGTGCGACCGCAATGACGCCCATGGTCGAGCCCATGTCGAGCACGCTCGCGCCGGCCGCGAGAATTGCGCCGACGATGATGACGCTCGAAATCGCGTTGGTTAGGCTCATGAGCGGCGTATGCAGCGCCGGCGTCACGTTCCAGATGACGTGATAGCCGACGAACACCGCGAGCACGAAGATGATGAGGTTGATGATGGTGGGATCGACGCTGCCGGTCATGTCTGGCCTTTCCTGACGATTTCGCCGTCCACGCACACGAGCGTGCCGGCGATGATTTCGTCCTCACGGTCGAGCTTGAACTCTCCGCTCTTCAGGTCGAGCATGAGGGCGAGGAAATTGAGGAGATTGCGCGCGTAGAGCGCGCTCGCGTCCGCCGCGACGAGCGCCGGCAGGTTCGAAATGCCGATCAGCGTCACGCCGTGCTTGACAACCGTGCGGTCGCGCTCCGAGAGCGGGCAATTGCCGCCCTGCTCCACCGCCATGTCAACGATCACGGACCCCGGTCGCATGCTCTTCACCATGTCCTCGGTGACGAGCACCGGCGCGGGGCGGCCGGGAATGAGCGCGGTCGTGATGACGATGTCCGCCTGTTTGATGCGCTCGGCGACGAGCGCCGCCTGTCGCCTGCGGTAGTCCTCGCCCATCTCGCGCGCGTAGCCGCCCTGGCCTTTCGCAAGCTCCTTCTCCGCCTCGGTGAGCGGCACCTCGATGAATTTCGCGCCGAGGGACTCGACCTGCTCCTTGGTTTCGGGACGCACGTCGGTCGCTTCCACCACCGCGCCCAGGCGCTTGGCCGTCGCGATCGCCTGCAGCCCGGCCACGCCCACGCCCATCACGACGACCCGCGCGGCTTTTACGGTACCTGCCGCCGTCATCAGCATCGGCATGAGCCGCCCGTAGGCGTTGGCCGCCATCAATACGGCCTTGTAACCGCCGATGTTGGCCTGCGATGACAGCACGTCCATGCTCTGCGCGCGCGAGATGCGCGGCAGCGCTTCCATGGCGAAGGCGGTGACGCCCTGCTGCGCGAGCCGGGCGATCCCGTCCCTGTCGTGGGGATTGAGCAAGCCGATCAGCATCTGTCCGCGGCGAAGTTGCGCGAGCTCCTGCTCGGAGGGGCCGCGCACTTTCAGCACGATGTCCGCCTGCTGGTAAACCTCGCCGGCGCTCCCGACCACGGTGGCGCCGACGGCGCTGAACTGATCGTCCGGTATGCTCGAGCCCGCGCCCGCGCCGGCCTGTATGACGACCGCATGATGTCCCGACGCGGTCAGCTTCTTTACGGTCTCGGGCGTCGCCGCGACGCGCGTCTCGTTCGGCCGCGTCTCCGCCGGAATGCCGAGCTTCATCTACAGTCACTCCTTCCCTGACTCGCGCACATCGCACGACCGCGATGCCTGGCGCGGATTATAGAGGATACGAATTTCGCGCCTCTTTGACATACATCAACCAAACGCGCGTCGTCGTCCCCGTCCCGTGCGATGTCGTGGAACGCGCAGATCATCGCCGCAATCCGGAAAGCTCCTCGAACACGGGACCGAGCTCGCCGCACCGCAAATTGCAGAGCGCGGCGAGCATCTGCGCGCCCAGTGCGGTGACCGGCATGAACGCGCCGGTCTCGCGTCCCGCATTCAACGCGAGCTCGATGTCCTTCCACATCAGGCTCGCGCGGAATCCCGGCGCGAGCGCGCCGTCGAGGAGTCGCTTGCCATGGTTCTGCAGCAGGAAACTCTGCGCCGAGCCGCCGAGCAGCGCGTCGCGCACGATCCCGGTCTCTCCGAAGAGCACCTGCTCGACGTCCGCCGCGTCTGGCAGGCAGAGCACGATCGCTACACTCGCCTGCGCGACATCAGCGGGCGTTGCGCAAGCGGCGGCGCCTTCGCGAGCCAGCGCTTCCGCCTTCGCGCGGCTCCGGTTATGGGCGTGGACCTTGAAGCCCGCCTGCATGAGATTGCGCGCCATGGCGGCGCCCATGATGCCGAGCCCGATGAAGCCGACGGGCGCGCCCGCCCTGATCGTTTCCGCCATGCGGCACCTTCAGGGAGACAGCTCAGAGCGTGATGCCGCGCAGAAAGTTCGTGCGCTCGCGGCCGCCCGCCATGAGGAAGGACGCGTCCGACCCGCTCAGGATGAAGCGCGCGCCCATGCCGATGAACTTGCTCATGAGCTTGGGCTCGTAGACGCCGCCCATGCCCGGGTACTTGCCCGTGCCGCGGCAGGCCGCGACGACCGTTGCGAATGCCGCCTCCGCCATGTCGGATGCGAACTGCCCCGGTATGCCCATCTCCGCGCAGAGATCGTTGAAGCCCACGAGCAGCACGTCGATCCCCGGCACTGCCGCGATCGAAGCGGCGTTGGCGATCGCTTCGGGCGTTTCCAGCATCACGACGACGAGCGTTTCCGCATTCACCACGCGCATCGCCTCGCCGATCGGCAGGGCTTCGAACGAGAGCTGCGGCTGCGCACCCGCGATCGAGCGGTGGCCGAGCGGCGGGTACTTGCAGTACGAAACGACGCGCTCGGCCTGACCCGCGCCGTCCACGTGCGGCACCACGATGCCCTGCGCGCCGGCGTCGAGGAGCCGCGTCGCATGGTAATGCTCGTGTCCCGGCACCCGCACGATGGGCGTGATGCCGGCGCCCAGGCTCGCCATCGCAATCTGCGCGGCGGTATCGACATCCATCGAGTTGTGCTCCATGTCGATGAAGAGCCAGTCGAAGCCGCACGTGCGCGCGATGGTCGCGATGTCCACCGTGCGCGCCTGACGCAGCCCCATGCCGAGGGCGAGTTCCCCGCCCGCGAGCCGCTTCTTTGCCTGATTGACGACGATGCCCATGAGCCTCCCGTTGAAGACGATCGATCCTGTGGAAATGCACCCGAAGAAGGACGGATTGTAGCCGCCGCGTTCCCGGAGCGCGAGCGATCGGCGGATGCTATGCTTCGATGTCGTCGTCATCGGACATCGCTCGAAGGGAAGCAACGATGAAACTCACCGCACGCTTCGCCTTGATCTCGCTCGCCCTTCTGGCGCATGCCGGAGCGCTACACGCGCAGACCTACCCCGCGCGGCCGGTGCGCATCATCGTCGGCTACACGGCCGGCGGAGCAACCGATGTCACCGCGCGCATCGTCGCGCAGAAGCTCGGCGAGACGTGGGGCCAGCAGGTGGTGGTGGACAACCGCCCCGGCGCGAGCGGAACCATCGGCGCCGAACTGGCCGCGAAGGCCCCGCCCGACGGCTACACGCTGCTCGTTTCGCCGCAAACGAGTGTGGTCACCGCGCCACTCATCCTGCGCAAGGTGAACTTCGACACGCTGAAGGATCTCGCCCCGCTCTCGATCATCGGCTCGACACCGCTGCTGCTCGCCATCCATCCCTCGCTGCCGCCGCGCAACTTCAAGGAGTTCGCCGCTTTCACCAGGGCTCATGCCGCGAAGCTCGCCTATGCGACCGGCGGCATCGGCTCGACGCCCCATCTCGCGAGCGAGCTGCTCAATCTCTCGCTCGGCGTGAGGCTCGTGCACATTCCCTACAAGGGAGAGGCGCCGGGCATCGCGGACCTCGTGGGCGGACAGGTGCCGATGATGTTCGCCAACCTCCCGGTCATCCTGCCGCACGTGAAGGCCGGCAAGCTGCGCGCGCTCGCCATCTCGAGCCCCGAGCGCTCGCCGCTCGCGCCCGAATATCCGACGCTTGCCGAGTCCGGGATGCCGGCGTTCGACATCGCGACGTGGAACGGACTCTACGCCCCGGCCGCGCTTCCCCGCGATCTCGGCGCGCGCCTGAGCGGAGACGTCGCACGCGCCGTGCAGGCGCCGGAGGTGAAGGAGCGGATGGTGAAGCAGGGCATCGATCCGGTGGGCAGCATGCCGGACGACCACGTTGCGCGCGTGAAATCGGAGTTCGTGCGCATCGGCCGCATCGTCAGGGAAGCGGGTATCCGCGGCGAGTGAACGCAGGTGCGCCCTTGTATAATCCCACATGCCTGAAATAAGGATCCTTCCCGACCTGCTCGTCAACCAGATCGCCGCCGGCGAGGTGGTCGACCGGCCGGCCTCCGCGCTGAAGGAGCTCCTCGAAAACAGCGTCGACGCGGGTGCCCGGGAAATCTCGATCGAGCTCTCCGCCGGCGGAACGAAGCTCATCCGCGTGGACGACGACGGCTGCGGCATCGAGCGCGGGGATCTCGCGCTGGCGCTGGCGCGACACGCGACGAGCAAGATCGCTTCCAACGAAGACCTGGAGCGGGTCGCGACCCTCGGCTTCCGCGGCGAGGCGCTCGCGAGCATCGCTTCCGTCTCCCATCTGAAGCTGGTGAGCCGCCGCGACGGCGAGCGCCACGCCTGGTCGATCTCCGCGACCGGCCCGGAGCTGTCCCCGGTAGCCCCCGCGTCGCTCGCGCGCGGCACGAGCGTCGAAGTGCGCGATCTCTACTTCAATACGCCAGCGCGGCGCAAATTCCTCAAGTCGGAAGCCACCGAGCACGCCCACTGTGAAGAAGCGTTCCGGCGTATCGCGCTCGCGTGCAGCGACGTCGCCTTCACGTTCCAGCACAACGGCCGCGCGCGATGGCACCTGAAGCCCGCGTCCATCGTCGAGCGCGCGGACGCGCTGCTGGGCGAGGATTTCTGCGGCACCTCGATCGGCGTCGATGAAGAGAGCGCCGGTTTGAGGCTGCATGGTCTTCTCGGCCTGCCGACGCATGCACGTGCCGCCCGGGATGCGCAATACTTCTTCGTGAACGGTCGCTTCGTGCGCGACCGCCTGCTCGCGCACGCGGTGCGCCAGGCGTACGAGGACGTCCTGCATCACGACCGCCATCCGGCGTTCGTGCTCTTCCTCGAGATCGATCCGGCGCAGGTGGACGTGAACGTGCATCCCACCAAGATCGAAGTGCGCTTTCGCGATGCGCGCGGCATGCATCAGTTCGTCTTCCATGCGCTCCACAAGGCGCTCGCGCGGACCGCGGCCGGAGAGATGGCGGTGCCGGCGGCAGAAACCCTCGAAGGGCGGGAGCCACCTCCCGCACCGCCGGTCTACGTGCGGCAGGAGCGCATTGGCTTCCACGCGGCGGAAGCCTCCGGCTTCTACGAGACGCTGTTCGGATCCCGACCCGCCCGGACCGCTCCACTCGAAGTCGCTGAAGAAGGCACACCGCCCCTGGGCTATGCTCTTGCCCAGCTCTCCGGCATCTACATCCTCGCGCAGAACGCGCGCGGTCTTGTCATCGTGGACATGCACGCCGCGCACGAGCGCATCATGTACGAGAAGCTGAAGCGCGCCCTCGAGGGCGAACGCATTCCGATGCAGCCGCTGCTCGTGCCGGTCACCTTTGCCGCCGACGCGCTCGACGTCGCCACCGCCGAGGAGCATGCCGGACTGCTCGGCACCCTGGGCTTCGAGCTCGGCGTCGTCTCCCCCACCACGCTCGCCGCGCGCGGCGTGCCGGCGATGCTGCAGGAGGCGGATGCGCGCGGGCTCGCGTGCGACGTACTGCGTGAGATCCGCGACTACGGGGCAAGCCGCGTCCTCACCGAGCGGCGCAACGAGCTGCTCGCTACGATGGCGTGCCACGCGGCGATACGCGCGAACCGGCGTCTCACGTTGCCCGAGATGAACGCGTTGCTGCGCGAGATGGAAGACACCGAGCGCTCGGGCCAGTGCAATCACGGGCGCCCGACGTGGCGTGAAATTGCGCTCGCCGAGCTCGATCGGCTCTTCATGCGCGGGCGCTAGAACCTGGCCAGTCATGCCGAACTTCCCTCCCGCAATCCTGCTGACGGGACCCACGGCGAGCGGCAAGAGCGCGCTTGCACTCGCGCTCGCGGAGAAACTGCCGTGCGAAATCGTGAGCGTGGACTCGGCGCAGGTCTATCGTCACATGGACATCGGCACCGCGAAGCCGGATGCGGAAACGCTGAAGCGCGTCCCGCACCACCTGATCGATCTCGTGGAGCCCCACGAATCGTATTCCGCAGCCCGCTTCCGCGACGACGCGCTCACCGTCATGCGTGAGATCACCGAGCGCGGCCGCGTCCCACTGCTCGTCGGCGGCACGATGCTCTACTTTCAGGCGCTCACCGAGGGCCTGAGCGAGCTGCCGGAGGCCGATGCGGCGATCCGCCTCGTGATCGACACCATGGCGCGGGAATCGGGATGGCCGGCGCTGCATGCCGAGCTCGCGCGCGTGGACCCCGAAACCGCGGCGCGGCTGAAGCCCGCCGATGCGCAACGCATTCAGCGCGCGCTCGAAGTCTACTATGTCACCGGGAAGCCGCTCTCGGCGCTCACCCGCAAGCCCAAGTACGTGTATTTCCCCTACACGCCCGTCCGCATCGCGCTCGTGCCGGGCGACCGCGGCGTGCTCCACGAGCGCATCGCGCGGCGCTTCGAGGTGATGCTCGAGCTCGGGCTGATCGGGGAAGTGCGGCGGCTGCGCGCCCGCTATGCGCTCGATCCCGGCATGCCGTCGATGCGCTGCGTGGGCTACCGGCAGGTCTGGCAGTACCTCGACGGCGAATTCGGACTCGCGACGCTCCGTGAAAGGGGCATCGCGGCGACGCGCCAGCTCGCCAAGCGCCAGCTCACGTGGTTGCGCGGGATGCAAGGCGTCACGACTTTCGACTGTCTCGCCGATGATCTGGAGCCGCGCGTACTGGAATACGCCCAGCGCGAGCTCGCGCTCGCCGCGCCCGCCTAACGGATCTGCTGTGCGAGCGAATTCAGGAAATCCGCCAGCGCTTCGTCTCTCGGTCTGATCGGCAGTTTCAACTCACCGGCGGTGGTGGTGATCTCGACGTAGTGCGCGGGACGCAGCAGGCCGACTGCCGCGGCCAGCAGGCCCGCCACGAATACGCCCCCTGCGGCATAGAGCAGCGTTTCGCGCCCGGCGGAAAACAACGGCGTAGGCACGAGCGCAGCTATCGCGGCTGCGGTGGCGAGCGCGAGGCCCAGCACCACCCATCCCCACCTTACGTACTTCACGACCGCGAGGCGCGTGATCCCGCGCAGGGGATACACGCTCTGATGGTCGCGGCCCCGCACGATGAGGCGCCGGTCGGTCAGCACAAGACGGGCGATGAACATGCCCTCGGTCGCCTCCGCGTTGTCGACGATGCTCTCCCCGCGCGCGAGGTCGAGCGCGAAGCCGTCCAGCAGGCGCCGGTCGGGCTCGATGCGCTCCGCGCGCCGCGGCGCAGCGGCGGGTGGCTCGCGCTGCGGCAGCTCGCCGATTGCGCCGAACGTCGGCTCGCGGCGCTCGAAGGGCGGCTCCTCGGTACGCGGAGGCGCTTCGTCCTTCATGAATCCGCGGCGTCCTTGCGCTTCACCAACGCGCCGGCCCACCCGCGGGCGAACGCGATCCGCACCTCCTCCCCGCACGCGACCTCGGCGCTGTCGCGCACGATCCTTCCCGCGGCGTTGGTCGTGATGCTGTAGCCGCGCTCGAGCACGTGCTGCGGGCTCAGGTGCTTCAGGTGCGATTCCACGCGCTTCACGAGCGCGCCCGCGGCATCGAGCCGGTGCAGCGCTGCCTGACGCAGCCGGCGCGCGCGCTCGGCGTTCTCGCGCGCGAGCGCTGTCACATCCACGCGCGCGGTCCGCGCGCGACGCGCGAGGTCGCGCAACTGCCAGCTGCGCTCCTGCAACGTGCGCTGCCACGCGCCGTGCATGCGGGTCGCCATGTGCCCGAGCCACCCGAGCCGCTCGCGGATGCGTTCCCCGGGATGGGCGAGCCGCTTGCCGAGGTAGTCCACGCGCTGCATGCGCGATTCGATCGAGCGCAGCGTGACGCGCCGCAGGCGTTGCTGCCAGTGCGCGAGCTTCTGCCTGAGTTCCGCGCAATCGGGCGTCGCGAGTTCGGCCGCGGCGGTGGGCGTCGGCCCGCGCACGTCCGCAACGAAATCGGCGACGGTGAAGTCGGTTTCGTGGCCGATGCCGCTCACCACCGGAATCGGACAGGCGTGGATCGCGCGCGCGACGACCTCCTCGTTGAACGCCCACAGATCCTCGATGCTGCCGCCGCCGCGACACACGATCAGCACCTCGCACTCGGCGCGCGCAGCCGCCGTCGCAATCGCCGCGGCGATGCGCTGCGCCGCGCCTTCCCCCTGCACCGGCGCCGGATAGACGATCACGGCGATCGAGGGCATGCGGCGCCTCAGGCAGGTGAGCACGTCGCGGAGCGCTGCCGCCTGGAGCGACGTGACGATCCCCAGCGTGCGGGGAAACGCCGGCAGCGGCTTCTTGCGCCGGGGATCGAAGAGGCCCTCCTTCTCGAGCCGCGCCTTGAGCTTCTCGTACGCCTCGTAGAGCGCGCCGAGCCCCGAGCGCCGCATCGTCTCGACGTTGAGCTGGAACTTGCCGCGCGCCTCGTAGAGCGTCGGGCAGGCGCGCACTTCCACCTGCATGCCGTTGTCGGGACGCCAGTCGAGATACTGAAGGCGGTGCCGGAAGATCACGCAATCGACCTGCGCTTGCACGTCCTTCAGCGTGAAGTAACAGTGGCCCGAGTCGTAGCGCTTGAGATTGGAGATCTCGCCGCGCACCCACATGAGCGGCAGCCTGGACTCGATGAGATCGCGGGTGAGCCGGTTCAGCTCGGACACGGAGACGACCGGCTGTGCCACCGGCAGCGGGAGATCGGGCATGGGGGCGGTGTTCACTTCGCCGCAATCTGTCAAATCCATCAGCCGCTGTCAATCGCCGCGCGCGGCGCCAGATCGTCGCAAAAGGCGCTTGACCGCGCACGCGCCGCGGAGGAATCTTGGCGGAAAGCCGCGCAAATTCGATGCCGATGGACGTGACGCTTCCCCACGCAGCCGACAAGGATGCACCGCTCCGCCAGGACATCCGCCTCCTCGGACGGATGCTGGGCGACACTCTGCAGGAACAGGAAGGCCCGGAGCGCTATGCGCTGATCGAGGAGATACGCCAGATTGCGGTGCGCTATCGCCGCAGCGGCGATCCCGGCGCGCGCGAAAGTCTCGAGGCGATCCTGGGCGCGCTCGATCACGAGACCGCGATATCGGTGGTGCGCGCGTTCAGCTTCTTTTCCCAGCTCGCGAACATCGCCGAAGACCTGCACCACAACCGGCGCAGGCACGCGCACCGGGTGGCCGGCTCGCCGCCGCAGGAAGGCACGATCGAGCTCGCGCTGGAGCGCCTCCACGCGGCTGCCGTCCCTGCCGAGCGCCTCACGACGCTGTTGGCGCACATGCTGGTCGCGCCGGTGCTGACGGCGCATCCCACGGAAGTCCAGAGAAAGAGCATTCTCGATGGCCAGTCGAAGATCGCGCGACTCCTCGTCGAGCGCGATCGCGCCCCGCTCGCCGAGGCCGAGCTCCGCGAGAACGAGGAAGCGCTCCGCCGCGTCATCCTCGTGTTGTGGCAGACACGCATACTCCGGACGATGCATCTCACGGTGCAGGACGAGATCGAGAACGGGCTTGCCTACTTCCGCACCACCTTCCTGCAGGCCGTGCCGCGGCTCCACTGCGAGCTGGAGGATCTCGCCCAAGCGTACGGCGCGAGCCCGCGCTACGCGCTGCCGTGTGTGCTGCGGGTCGGGAACTGGATCGGCGGCGACCGCGACGGCAACCCCAACGTCACGCACGAAGTGATGCGCCATGCCGTCCAGTCGCAATCCGCGGTGGCACTCGGTCACTACCTCGAGGAGGTGAGCCGGCTCGCGGCAGAGCTCAGCATGGCCTCGCGACTCGTCAAGGTGAGCCCGGGGCTCGCCGCGCTCGCGGACGCGTCGCCCGACCGATCGGAGCATCGCCGCGACGAGCCGTACCGGCGCGCGCTGATCGGCGTGCGCTCGCGCCTCGCGGCCACCGCACGCGGGCTGGGCCACGCCACCGAATCGCCGAACGCGGAAGCGCCCCCCTACTCGGATTGCGCCGCGTTTCTGCGCGATCTCGATACGGTCGCCGACTCGCTCAAGCAGCACGGCGGCGCGCGCATCGCGCGCGGGCGCTTGCGCCACCTGCAGCACGCGGCAAGAGCGTTCGGCTTCCACCTCTGCGCGCTCGACATGCGGCAGGTGAGCGATGTACACCGGCGCACGGTGGCCGAGCTCCTCGGGTGCGCGGGCGGCTCGGCGGACTATGCGAAGCTCGCCGAAGAGCAACGCGTCGAGCTTCTGCTGCGCGAAATCGCCACGTTGCGGCCGCTGAAGTCGCCCTACGCTCAGTACAGCGCGGAAACGCGGCGCGAGCTCGCGACACTCGAGGCGGCCGCGTCGATCCACGCGCGATACGGGCGTGAAGCGCTCCCGAACTACGTCATCTCGCGGGCAACCGGCGTGTGCGATGTGCTCGAGGTCGCGCTCCTTTTCAAGGAAACCGGCCTGCTCGTTCCGGGCGCGGCGCCTGCGCTCGCGATCAATATCGTCCCGCTCTTCGAGACCATCGCGGATCTGCGCCGCTGTGGGCCGGTCATGGATGCGCTGCTCGCCGCGCCCGACTACCGCGCACTGCTCGCAAGTCGCGGAAACGCGCAGGAAGTGATGCTCGGCTATTCCGACAGCAACAAGGACGGCGGCTTACTCACCTCGAACTGGGAGCTGTACAAAGCCGAAGTCGCGCTGGTGAAGGTCTTCGAGCGGCACGGCCTGCCGCTCAAGCTCTTTCACGGCCGCGGCGGGACGGTCGGCCGCGGCGGCGGGCCGAGCTACCAGGCGATCCTCGCGCAGCCCGCCGGCAGCGTGAACGGTCACATCCGCATCACCGAACAGGGCGAGATCATCGCGAGCAAGTATTCCGATCCCGAAATCGGCCGGCGCAACCTCGAAACGCTGGTCGCCGCGACGCTCGAAGCGAGCCTGCTGCCCGCCCGCGTGCCGGACGGGAAAGCCGGGCGCTGGTCGGATGCGATGGAGGCCCTCAGCGCGCACGCATTTCGCGCCTACCGCGGGCTCGTCTACGAGACGCCCGGCTTCACGCAGTTCTTCCGCGAAGCGACGCCCATCGCGGAAATCGCCGAGCTGCGCATCGGCAGCCGACCCGCTTCGCGCAAAGCCGCGTGGGAGATCGAAGACCTGCGCGCGATCCCCTGGGTGTTCAGCTGGTCGCTTGCCCGCATCATGCTGCCGGGGTGGTATGGCTTCGGCGCGGCCGTCGAGCAGTTCCTCGCCCACGAGGGCGCGAAAGGCCTCGCGCTGCTGCAGGAGATGCATCGCGAATGGCCGTTCTTCCGCGCGCTCCTTTCGAACATGGACATGGTGCTCGCGAAGACCGACCTCGGCATCGCCGCGCGCTACGCCGCGCTCGTGCGCGATTCGGATCTGCGCGATCGCGTATTCGGGCGGATCCGCGAAGAATGGACCCTCGCGACGCGCCACCTGCTCGCGATCACGGGGCAGGCGGAGCTCCTCGAAGCGAATCCCACGCTCGCGCGGAGCCTGCGGAACCGCTCACCCTACATCGATCCGCTCAACCACCTGCAGGTGACACTGCTCGATCGGTTGCGCGGGGGCGAGCGCGACGAGGTGCTGAAGCGGGCGATCCTGCTCACGATCAACGGCATCGCCGCGGGCTTGAGAAACAGCGGCTGAAATACTTGACAAGCGCGCGTTTCGGGGCTTCGGTATCCACAGCGCCCGGCGTGCGTCGGCGCATCCGCCGGCGCTGCTCCGCACCCCACAGGGGACGCGCTTAAGTAATTGATCCAACGAGAATATTGGCACGTATATTTTTTGAGCGCGGCAGCAAAATCCCATACGGACGCCTCACTTAGGCGTGGTCTCCAACAATTCATGCACAAGGTTATCCCCAGAGTATGTGGACAACCGAATTTCCCGTTGCGACAGCGCAATTTAAGAACGTCTTGTAAAGCAAAGTATGAAAACCGGCTTGCTGAAAGCGTAGGGCGCGGCTAAAGTTACGGCCAATTTTTCGGAGCCCGGAATTTGTTTGCAATCATCGAAGCGGCCGGCTGGCCGATCTGGCCGCTGCTGCTCTGCTCCGTCGTCGCCCTGGCGATCATCGGCGAGCGCTGGTGGTCGCTGCGCCAGAACGCCGTCATGCCGAAGAATCTCCTGGGCCAAGTGGTGCAGGAGTATCGCCAGAACGGCATCACCTCCCAGCTGCTGACGCGGCTCTACGACAATTCTCCGCTCGGCGTCATCTTCGCCGCGGGGCTCAAGAACGTGAAGATGTCGCCCGCCGTCATGCGCGAGGCGATCGAGGAAGCGGGGCGGCTCGTGGCGATCGAGCTCGAGCGCTTTCTGACGAGCCTCGGCACCATCGCCGCGATCGCGCCGCTGCTCGGGCTCTTCGGCACCGTTATCGGCATGATCGAGATCTTCGGCTCCCAGGGCCCCAAGGGCAGCGATCCGCTCATGCTCGCGCACGGGATTTCGATCGCGCTCTACAACACCGCATTCGGCCTCGTGGTCGCCGTGCCGAGCATGATCTTCTACCGCTATTTCCGGGCGAAGGTCGACGCGATGCTGGTCGACATGGAGCTGCAGGCGATCAAGCTCGTGGAAATCCTGCACGGCGAGCGGCAGGCCTAGCCGCGGATCAGCCCATGCGATTCCGTTCTCGATCGTTCCGGGAAGAGCCGGAGATCAATTTCATCCCGCTGATCGACGTGCTGCTGGTGATCCTGATCTTCCTCATGGTCACCACCACCTATTCCCGCTATGCCGAGCTGCAGATCAACCTCCCGAGCGCCGAGGCGGGCAAGCCGCCGGAGCGCGTCGAGCAGATCGACGTCGCCGTCGACGCGCAGGGCCGTTACCACATCAACAAGCAGCCGGTCGCGTTCAATGGCCCCGAAGCCTTCAGCCAGGAGCTGAAGCGCGCGGCGGGCGGCATGAAGGAGCCGGTCATCATCATCGGCGCGGACGCCAATGCACCGCACCAGTCCGTGATCAACATCATGGAAGCCGCGCGCATCGCCGGCTACAGCAAGATCACGTTCACCACGCAGGCGAAGCAGAAATAGCGCGGCCGGGCGGCACACTCGTGTCGCGGCCTCGCGGCTCACAGGGACAACATGGGCTGGCTCGAGCGACACTGGTACCGCGTCTCGCCGGTCTCTTTCCTGCTCTTCCCGCTGAGCCTCGTCTTTCGCGCGCTCGTCGCGCTGCGTCGCGCGCTCTACACCACGGGCGTCTTGCGCACAGTGCGCCTGCCCGTCCCGGTCATCGTCGTCGGCAACCTCACCGCCGGGGGCACGGGAAAGACGCCGCTCGTGCTTTGGATCGTCGCCCTGCTCACCGCGCGCGGAATGCGTCCCGGCATCGTGAGCCGCGGCTACGGCGGCACGCGGCGCGCGCCGGGCGCGGTCACGCCCGAAGCGAAGGCGGCGGAATACGGCGATGAGGCCGTCATGCTCGCGCGCTCGAGCGGCGCGCCGGTATGGGTGGGACGGGATCGTGCGGCGAGCGCGCGCGCGCTGCTCGCCGCGGTCCCGGAATGCAACGTCATCGTGAGCGACGACGGCCTTCAGCACTATCGCCTCGCGCGCGACGTGGAGATCGCGGTCGTGGACGGACGGCGCGGCGCGGGCAACGGGTTGCTGCTGCCGGCGGGCCCGCTGCGCGAGCCGACCACACGCCTGAAGAGCGTGGACGCCATCGTCGTGAACGTGAGCGAGTCCGCCACCGTCGGACTGAAGGCAATTGCGCCCGCGGCTTATGCCATGGCGCTGCGAGGCAGCGAGTTCTACAACCTCCTCAACCCGCACCATCGCGCCGGCCCCGAGCACTTCCGCAGCCGCCGCGTGCACGCGATCGCCGGCATCGGGCACCCCGAGCGCTTTTTCATGCATCTCACCCGGCTCGGCGTCGATTTCGTCGCGCATCCGTTCCCCGACCACCACGCCTACGCACCCGCCGATCTCGCTTTTCCCGACGCCGAGTACATCCTGATGACGGAGAAGGATGCGGTAAAATGCCGCGACTTCGCCAGCGAGAAGCACTGGGTGCTCCCGGTAGCCACCGAGCTGGATCCCGCCTTTGGCGAGCTCGTGCTCGGCAAACTGAGGACCTTCACGCATGGATCCTAAACTGCTCGACATTCTGGTCTGCCCGCTGTGCAAGGGACCCCTCGTCTACCGCAAGGCCCGGGGCGAGCTCGTGTGCAAGCCGTGCCGCCTCGGCTATCCGATACGCGACGACATTCCGGTGATGCTGGAAGACGAAGCGCGCAAGCTTCCGCCGGAAGAAGAACTCTAGCGTGAACTTCATCGTCGTCATTCCCGCCCGGTACGAATCCACGCGCTTTCCGGGCAAGCCGCTCGCGGACATCGCCGGCAAGCCGATGGTGGTGCGCGTGGCCGAGCGCGCAGTGAAGAGCGGCGCGCGCGACGTGCTCGTCGCAACGGATCACCCGGCCATTGCGCGGACGGTGCGCGCCTGCGGTTATTCCGCGGTGATGACGCGGCGCACGCATGCTTCCGGAACCGACCGCATCGCGGAAGTGGCACGCCGGCTGCAGTTACCTGCGAACCGCATCGTCGTAAACGTACAGGGTGACGAGCCGCTCATCCCGCCCGCGCTCATACGCGCCGTCGCATCGAAGCTCGCTCAAGCGCGCGGCGCGCACATCGCAACCGCATGCACACCCATTCGCGAAGTGCGCGAGTTCCTCGATCCCAACGTCGTCAAGGTCGTGCTCGACGATGCCGGGCATGCGCTCTACTTCAGCCGCGCGCCGATTCCGCACGCACGCGACGCGGGCACACCGCTCGCGGCCGGTGTGCCGGCGTATCGTCATCTCGGAATCTATGCCTATCGCGCGGGCTTCCTGCAGCGCTTCGCGAAGCTCGGGCCCGCGGCGATCGAGCGCGCCGAGGCACTGGAGCAGCTGCGTGCGCTCGCGCGCGGCTATCGCATCGTCGTCGCGATCACGCGCGCCCTGCCCCATCCCGGCGTCGACACGCCGGCGGATCTCGAGCGCGTGCGCCGCCACTTCGACGATCACGCGTAGCGGCGAAGTTTCTGCGCCGCTCAAAAGCGGCTATACTCTGCCGCCCGTTGACTCCATTTCCCTGAGCGCCGGCAAGGCGCCGGCCGAATAACCGGCGACCGCTCCACCGACGGCGTCTGCACCGATCATGCGCATCCTCTTACTCGGACTTCCCGGCGCCGGCAAAGGCACGCAGGCGCAGTTTCTCATGGACAAGTTCGGCATCCCGCAGATCTCGACCGGCGACATGCTGCGCAGCGCGATCAAGGCCGGCACGCCGCTCGGTCTCGAGGCGAAGCGGTACATGGACCGCGGCGCCCTCGTTCCGGACCACATCGTCATCGACCTCGTGCGCGCCCGCGTGCGTGAGCCGGATTGCGTGAAAGGCTTCATCATGGACGGGTTCCCGCGCACGCTGCCCCAGGCCGAGGCGCTGCGCGAGGCCGGCATCGACATCGACTACGTGATCGAGATCGAAGTCGGGGACCAGGAGATCCTGCGCCGCATGAGCGGACGCCGCGTGCACCCCGGGTCCGGGCGCACGTATCACATCGACTACAAGCCGCCGAAGGTGCCGGGCAAGGACGACGTGACGGGCGAGCCGCTGGTGCAGCGGCCGGACGACAACGAGGAGACGGTGAAGAAGCGCATCGCGACCTACCACGCGCAGACCAAGCCGCTCGTCAACTACTATCTCAACTGGGCCGCAAGCGGCGATCCGCGCGCACCCAAATACGTCAACATCTATGGCAAGGGGTCGGTGGAGCACATCCGCGACAAGATCTGCGCGGCCCTTGCGACCAGGCAGCCGTAGCGACCTCGCGCCGCACGTCCGCCCGTCCTATAGGGCACGCGGCGCGAGTGCGGTAAAATGCGCCTTTCCCGTTTTCCGACCCCGCATCCCTGTGGCACTGCGCAACGCCCTGTACGCCCAATCCGGCGGCGTCACCGCCGTGATCAATGCCTCCGCGTGCGGCGTGATCGAGACCGCGCGCAAGTACCGTAACCGCATCGGCAAGGTCTACGCGGGCCGCGACGGCATCATCGGGGTGCTGACGGAGGACCTGATCGACACGACGCACGAGACGCCGGCCGCGATTCGCGCGCTGCGCCATACGCCCGCGGGTGCGTTCGGATCGTGCCGCTACAAGCTGAAGGGACTCGAAGAGAACCGCGCCCAGTACGAGCGCCTGATGGAAGTCTTCAGGGCGCACAACATCGGCTACTTCCTCTACAACGGCGGCAACGACTCGGCCGATACCACGTGGAAGGTGTCGCAGCTCGCCGGCCAACTCGGTTATCCGCTCGCCTGCATCGGCATCCCGAAGACCGTGGACAACGATCTCGTCGGCACCGACAACTGTCCCGGCTTCGGATCGGTCGCGAAGTACGTGGCGACGAGCATGCGCGAGACCGGGTTCGACGTCGCTTCCATGGCGCGCACCTCCACCCGTGTCTTCGTGCTCGAGGTGATGGGCCGCCATGCCGGCTGGATCACGGCTGCGTGCGGTCTCGCGGCCGAGAAGGAGGGCGACGCACCGCACATCCTGCTCTTTCCCGAGCGGGCGTTCGAGCCGGAGCCGTTCCTCGCGCGCGTCGAGGCGGTCGTCAAGGCGCATGGCTATTGCACGATCGCCGTATCGGAGGGCCTGAAGGACAAGGACGGCAAGTTTCTCTCCGAGTCGGGCGTGCGCGACGCCTTCGGCCATGCACAGCTGGGCGGTGTTGCACCGCGCATCGCCGCGCTCGTGCGCAACCGCTTCGGCTACCGCTGTCATTGGGCAGTCGCGGATTACCTCCAGCGCGCCGCGCGCCACATCGCCTCCAAGGTGGATGTCGAGCAGGCCTATGCCGTTGGCAAGGCGGCGGTCGAACTCGCGATCAAGGGGCGCAATGCCGTCATGCCGGTCATCGTGCGCACATCGAACCGTCCCTATCGCTGGGAAATCGGCACGGCGGAGCTGAAGGACATCGCGAACCGCGAGAAGATGGTGCCGCCGGAGTTCATCAGCGACGACGGCTTCCACATCACCGCGCGCTGCCGCCGTTATCTGGCGCCGCTCATCGTGGGCGAGGATCCGCCCCCGTTCAAGGACGGCCTTCCGGTGTACGTGAGACTCAGGAACCGGCCGGTGCGCAGGAAGCTCAAGACCGAATTTTCGGTCTGAGCATCGAGCGATGACGGCGGAATGGGCGCGGGAAGGCGCCGCGACGCAGGACGCTATAATGCGGGCTCGCTTCGAGCGCTCGCTCGACCCCGAGCATAAACGAAGTTCACAGGCAAAACGGCCAGCCGCGGACAGAATGGCCGGCACACAACGGGAGTGATCATGTCATACGGGTTGCTATTCGCCCTTCTTTGCGCCGTCGCGGGACTCGCGTACGGGCTTTACTCGATCAAGTGGATCCTGGCGCAGCCCAGCGGCAACGACCGGATGCGCGAGATTGCGAGCGCGATCCAGACCGGCGCGGCCGCCTATCTGTGGCGCCAGTACAAGACGATCGCAATCGTCGGCATCGCGCTGTTCCTGGTGATCGGGCTGGGCCTTCAGTCGTGGTCGACGGCCTTCGGCTTCCTGATCGGCGCGGTGCTCTCCGGCGCGGCCGGCGTGATCGGCATGAACGTTTCCGTGCGTTCCAACGTGCGTACCGCGGAAGCCGCGCGCAAAGGCATCAACCCTGCCCTCGACGTGGCGTTTCGCGGCGGTGCCGTCACCGGGATGCTGGTGGTGGGCCTGGGTCTCCTCGGCGTGACGCTCTTCTTCTGGGCCCTCGTGGGGAGCGCGCCGCACGGCGCGGCGATCAAGGACATCGCGCACCCGCTGATCGGGCTCGCTTTCGGCGGCTCGCTCATCTCCATCTTCGCGCGGCTGGGCGGCGGCATCTTCACCAAGGGCGCCGACGTCGGTGCCGATCTCGTCGGCAAGGTGGAGGCCGGCATTCCTGAGGACGATCCGCGCAATCCCGCCGTCATCGCCGACAACGTCGGCGACAACGTCGGCGACTGCGCCGGCATGGCGGCCGACCTCTTCGAGACCTACGCCGTCACCATCATCGCGACGATGCTGCTCGGCGCGCTGCTGCTGGCGAAGCCGGAAGTGGCGCCGCTCGCGGTCGTGTATCCGCTCGCGCTGGGCGGGGTCTCGATCATCGCCTCGATCATCGGCTGTTTCTTCGTGAAGATCCAGCCCGGGAAAAAGATCATGAGCGCGCTCTACAAGGGCGTGATCGTTTCGGGCGTGCTCGCGACGATCGCGTTCTATCCGGTGACGGTCTGGCTCATGGGCGATATCGGCATGCAGTACCCGGAGTATTCGGTCATCAAGCTCTTCGGCGCGGCGGTGGTGGGCCTGGTGCTGACGGCGCTCATGGTCGTCATCACGGAGTACTACACCGCGACCGAGTTTTCGCCGGTGCGGCACGTCGCCTCCGCTTCCACCACCGGGCACGCGACCAACATCATTGCGGGACTCGGCGTTTCGATGAAGGCGACCGCGCTCCCGGTCATCGCAGTCTGTCTCAGCATCTACGCCGCATACGAGCTCGCCGGCCTCTACGGAATCGCGATCGCCGCGACTTCGATGCTCTCGATGACGGGCATCATCGTCGCGCTCGACGCCTACGGCCCGATCACCGACAACGCCGGAGGCATCGCGGAGATGGCGGATCTGCCGAAGGAGGTCCGCGCCATCACCGATCCGCTCGATGCGGTGGGTAACACCACCAAGGCGGTGACGAAGGGTTATGCGATCGGTTCCGCGGGCCTTGCGGCGCTGGTCCTCTTCGCGGATTACACGCATGCGCTCGAAGCCGCGGGCAAGGCGATCAAGTTCGACCTCTCCGACCCGGCGGTGCTGATCGGTCTTTTCATCGGCGGGCTCGTGCCCTACCTCTTCGGCGCGATGGCGATGGAAGCGGTCGGGCGTGCCGCAGGCTCGGTCGTGGTCGAAGTGCGACGCCAGTTCAGGGAGATCGCGGGCATCATGGAAGGCCGCGCCAAGCCCGACTATTCCCGCGCGGTGGACATGCTGACGCGCGCGGCGATCAAGGAGATGATCGTGCCGTCGCTCCTGCCGGTGCTGATCCCGATCGTGGTCGCGGTCGTCATGAACCTTCTGATGGGGCCCGGTGCAGGGATCAAGGCGCTGGGTGGCGTGCTCGTCGGTACCATCGTGACGGGACTGTTCGTCGCGATCTCGATGACGACCGGCGGCGGCGCGTGGGACAACGCCAAGAAGTACATCGAGGATGGCAACCACGGCGGCAAGGGGTCCGACGCGCACAAGGCGGCGGTGACCGGCGACACGGTGGGCGATCCCTACAAGGATACGGCGGGCCCGGCGGTCAACCCGCTGATCAAGATCATCAACATCGTGGCGCTGCTGATCGTGCCGCTGCTGTAGGGACGGCATGAAATACGTCTTCGAAGACCGCAGGGTCGTCTGCAAGGGCGATTACTGGATCGCCCCGGATGCGATCGTGATCGGTTCGGTGGTGCTCGAGCACAATGCGAGCGTGTGGTTCGGCTGCATCGTGCGCGCCGACAACGACGTGATCACGATCGGGGAGAATTCCCAGCTTCAGGACGGCTGCGTGCTGCACGTCGATCCCGGCTACCCGATCACGATCGGGCGCAACGTGAGCGTCGGCCACATGGCGATGCTGCACGGCTGCACCATCGGCGACGGCAGCCTGATCGGCATCAAGAGCGTGATACTCAACGGCGCGAAAGTCGGCCGCAATTGCCTGATCGGCGCCAATGCGCTCATCGCCGAAGGCAAGGAGATTCCGGACGGATCGCTCGTGATGGGCTCGCCGGGGAAGGTGGTGCGTGAGCTCACGCCCGAGGAAATCAAGCGCATCAACAGCGCGTCCGACCACTACGCCGCCAAGTTCAAGCGCTATCGCGCGACCTTCCGTCCCGACGGCGACTAACCTAGCCGAAGAGGCCGCCCACCCGCGCGCCGGCGACGCGGTTCACGATGAAGAGGCTCACCGCGCAGAGCGCGATCAGGATCACGCCCAGCGCCGCGGCCTGCCCGTGCGAGCCCGCGATGTAGTAAGTGAAGATCCCGATCGGGATCATCTCCCAGCCGCCCAGCGTGAGGAAGAGCGTGGCGGACGCCTCCTGGATCGACATGATGAAGGAGAAGAGCGCGCCTACCAGTATCCCCTTCCACACGAGCGGCACGGTGATGTCCCAGAACGTGCGGAGCTTCGTCGCGCCGACGTTCTCCGCCGCCTCCTCCATCGACTTGTGCACGAGGAGCAGCGACGAGTAGCTGCCGCGCACGGTATAAGGCAGCCGCCGCACCGCGAGCACCAGCGGCAGCACGAACCAGGTGCTGGTGAGCGCGAGGTCGATCCACGGCAGCGGATAGTGGAAAGCGCGGATGTAGGCGATGCCGATCGCCGTCCCGGGAATGGCGAGGATCAACGTCGTCAGCGCGTCCATCGCGCCGCGCCCGAGGGTGCGCGTGCGGCTCATGATCCACGCCATCGGCACTCCGACCGCGAGGCAGATCAGCACGGCGAGCCCCGAGAACATCAGCGAGTTCACGATGAACTTCGGCGTCTCGATGCTCACCTGCCGGAAGTAATCGAGCGTGTAGTGCACGGGGAACGGGGTCAATGCCCAGCCTTTGCCGACAGCGGCGAGCACGACGCCGAGCTGCGGAACGGCGGAGATCACCAGCAGCAGCACGAGAAAGCCGACCGCGAGCCAGCGCTTCACGGGGGAGAGGCGCTGCCGTTCGACCCGCGAATATGCGAGCGAGCTGTAGTCCTTGATCGCGACGTAGTGGCGGGCGACGAGCACGAAGACGACGGCGAGCAGCACCAGCAGCGCCGAGATCACGATCCCCATGCGGAAGATGCGCCGGTCCACGAACTGCACGATGTTGAGATACGCCTGCACCGCCAGCAGATCCTGCACGCCGACCACGAGCGGCGTCACGAAATCGGCGAAGGTCCAGATGAAGACCAGCAGCGCGCCCGAGACGTAGCCCGGCGTCATGAGCGGGAGCGTCACATCGCGAAAGCGCCGCCAGCCCTTCGCCCCCATGCCCTGCGCCGCCTCCTCCAGCGAGGGATCGACCTTCGACAGCGAATCGAGGATGCTCAACGTCATGAGCGGAAAGAGATGGACCGTCTCCACCAGCAGCACGCCGTGCATGCCGTACATGAAATTGATCGGCCGCAGCATGTCGAACGTGTCCATGAGGAACACGTTCACCATGCCGGCGCGGCCCAGGATGAAGACGAAGCCGAGCACGCCGACGAGCGGCGGCAGGATGAGCGGCAGCATGGTGAGGTAGGCGAAGAGATTGCGCCCGGGGAAATCGTAACGAATGATGAGAAACGCCACGGCAATGCCGATCACGGAGGTCGTTATGACGGCGCCGATCCCGAGCAGCAGCGAGTTCCACAGCGAGCGCAGATAGAAGCGGTCGGTGAAGAATTCGTAGAAATTCGCGAGCGTGAACGCGCCCGCTTCGTTGGTGAACGCGTCATAGAAGATGCGCGTCAGCGGGTACACCACGAAGAGAATCAGGAAGACCCAGATCAGCACGAAGCCGACGCCGGCGCTCACCGGCGGCCGCACGGAACCGATGCGGGCGGTTGCGGTCCGGGCGACCATCATGCGTCGTCCGCCGGGATGGCGAGCGTGCTGCCGACGGGGCAGCTCAGCGCAACCGGCGTGCCGGCCGGCATCTGCTCGTGGCGCCACGGATCGCCGATATCGAACTTGAAGGTCACGCCGCCGCCGAGATCGACATCGTAACGCAGCGTGTTCCCCATGTACGCAGCGAAGGCGATCGCACCCCGGAAGCGGTTGCGCACGCCGTCCACCCGCTCGCCGAGCTCGATGTTCTCCGGCCGGATGCAGAGCACGCAGCGCTCGCCGACGGCGAGCGGCTCGTTCCGGATCGCGAGAAGCTCCCCGAGCGCAGTCTCCGCCCTGAGCGAACCCTCGGGACCTTCCACCGAGCGCACCGTCCCCTCGATCAGATTGTTGACGCCGATGAAGTCGGCGACGAAGCGTGTCGTCGGTCGCTCGTAGAGCGCCTTGGGGGGACCCACCTGCGAGAGCCGTCCCTGATTGAACACCGCGATGCGGTCCGAAAGCGTGAGCGCCTCCTCCTGGTCGTGCGTGACGTAAATCGTCGTGATCCCGAGCTCCTTCTGGAGCTTGCGGATCTCGGCGCGCACCTGCACGCGGATCTTGGCATCCAGGTTCGAGAGCGGCTCGTCGAGCAGCAGGATGTGCGGATTCAGGACGAGCGCGCGCGCGAGCGCGACCCGCTGCTGCTGGCCGCCGGAGAGCTGCCCGGGATAGCGTGCGTCAAGGCCGGTGAGGCCGACTTTTTCGAGCACGGCCGCGACGCGCTGCGCGATTTCCGCCGACGGCAGCTTACGCAGCTTGAGGCCGTACGCGACGTTCTGCCCGACCGTCATGTGCGGCCACAGCGCATAGTTCTGGAACACCATGCCGATGCCGCGTTCGTGCGGCGGCACGGCATTGACGACCCGTTCGCCGAAGCGGATTTCCCCTTCGTCCGGGGCGTAGAAACCGGCGATGAGCCTGAGCAGCGTGGTCTTGCCGCAGCCCGAGGGCCCGAGCAGCGTGAAGAGCTCGCCCTCCTCGATCGCCAGGCTCGCGGCGTTGACCGCGGCGAGCGCACCGAACCGCTTCGTGAGGTTCGCGATGGTGATGCGCAACGCGATGCCGCCTAGCGCTTCAACTGGTCAGCCACCGCCTCGATCTCCTTGCGGAACCGCGCGTTGACCTCTTCATAGCGCTTCTGCGCGAGATCGTCGTCGTAAATGTTGGTGACCTCGACGTCGAAATAGGAGCGGATCCCGCCGGTGAATTCGACCGCCATTTCGGCCTGCGAGCCGTGCTTGCCCTGCACCTTGTACTTGGGCGTGATCGGGAACACCCCGCGCTCCATCGCGACGCGCTGCCCGCGTTCGGAGAGCATGAACTCGATGAACGCCTGCGCCGCCTTGGGGTTCCTTGCGCCCGCCAGTATGCCGATCGGCTCGGGTGTGATCCAGGCGGTCTTGGGCGCGACGAACTTGATGTCGTAGCCCGCGAGCCGGTCCTCGAACGCCATGTAGCTCGGGACGGCGAAACCGGCCGCGAACTCGCCGCGCGCGACGACGGAGGGCACGTCGCGGCTGCGCGCGGTGAAGATGCCGGTGTTCCCCGCGAGCCGCTTCAGCCACTCCCAGCCTTTCGCATCGCCGTCGCGCTGCAGGATGACCTCATAGGTCGCGTGGCTGCTGGAGGAGCGCGTCGGCGCGCATTGCGCGACATTGCCTTTAAGCTTGGGATGCAGCAGATCGTCCCAGTCCTTCGGCGGCGGCACGCCCAGACGCGCGAGGAGCTTGGGATGATAGACGAGCCCATAGGGCTCGAGCACGGTGCCGATCCAGAAGCCCTTGGGATCCTTGAGCGGAATGGGGCGCGGCTTGCCGATGCTCGGCGGGATCGCATCGACCACATCCTTCGGCAGGTTCAGGCGCGCGAGCAGCTTCTGCTCCGCGAGCTTGTCGAAGAGCGCGCTCTCCCCGCCCCAGAAGATGTCGGCGTCGGGACGGCCCTTCCACTCGACGATGCGGCCGTAGGCGACCGGCGTGCCGGCCGCGAGCGCGCTCGTCTTGACGTTGATGTTCCACCGCTCCTTCGCGTACTTCGCGAACTCGGCCAGCGCCGGATCGGTGAGCGTCCGCGCGACCGGCGTGATCAGCACGAGCTCGCTTTCGATCGCCTGCGCCGCGACCGGGCCGGAAACGATGGACAGGGAAAAGAGCGCCGCACCCAGCAGTGTAATCCGCCTCATGGTCATCTCCATTGATGCGGGCCTCGGCCCGCGTGCCTGCTGCAACCCGATGCAGCTTCGTTCTGTGCGTGGCTTCAGCTCCGTCCCCCGCGCGCCGCCACGCGCTCGAAATGGTAAGGGCGCGCCAGCAAACGCGCAATCGCGTCGTCGATGTCGCCGTCATGATTGAGCACGGCGTCCACCGCCCGCACGATCGGCATGTCCACGCCGTGGCGCCCGGCGAGCGCCGCGACTGACGCGGCGGAGTGGACGCCCTCCTGCACCGTCACCCGCTCGCGCAGTATATCGTCGAGCCTCCGCCCCTCGCCCAGCGCCACGCCGAGCGAGGTATTGCGGGAGCCCACGCTGTTGCATGAGAGACTCAAATCACCCGCGCCGGCGAGCCCCATGAAGGTTTCGAGCCGGGCGCCCAGCGCGACCCCGAGCCGCGTCATCTCGGCGAGGCCGCGCGCGAAGAGCGTTGCGCGGGTGCTGTCGCCCAACTTCCTTCCCATGACGACGCCGCACGCGATGGCGATCACGTTCTTGAGCGCGCCGCCCACCAGCACGCCCGTCACGTCGTCCGTGAGATACGTGCGAAATCGCGGCGAACCGATCAGCCCCGCAAGCTGCCCTCCCAGCGCGAGATCGCCGCACGCGAGGCTGACACCCACCGGACGATCCACGGCGATGTCGTGCGCAAACGAAGGCCCGGAGAGCGCCGCGAGCGCCACCCCCGGCAGCGACTCGGCGATCACCTGCGACATCAGCGCGCAGGTTCCGCGCTCGATGCCTTTGGAGCACGTCACGACCGGCGTGCCGATCGCATAGTGGGCTTTAAGCGCCGTCATCATCGCGCGCATGTGCTGTGCCGGCGGCGCCAGCAGCAGGAGATCGGCCTCCGCCGCGTGGCCGAGATCCCCCGTCGCCCTCACGCCGTGCGGCAGGCGGATGCCGGGAAGAAAGAGCGGATTCGAATCGCTTTCATTGATCGCGGCGACCACGTCCGGCTCGCGCGCCCACACGCGCACCTCGTGCCCCGCCCGCCGCATGACGCAGGCGAGCGCCGTGCCGAACGCACCGCCGCCGATGATCCCGATGAGCGCCATCTCTCCCTTTCAGACGCCGGCCTCCCGCCACGCGCCGGCAACGCTACCCGCTCTCCGCCGCCCAGTTCTTCGCGCGGTCGAGCGCCTTGTGCCAGCCGGCCATCAGCGCCTCGGCGCGGCCGCGATCCATTCCCGGCTCGAATGCGCGATCGACCTGCCACTGCGCGGCGATCTCGGCATCGTCCTGCCAGTAACCCACGGCGAGGCCGGCGAGATAGGCGGCCCCCAGCGCGGTGGTTTCCGTGATGCGTGGTCGTACCACCGGCACACCGAGCAGATCCGCCTGGAACTGCATCAGCAGGTCGTTGCGCGCGGCGCCACCGTCGACGCGCAACTCGACGAGGCGGATCGCGGCGTCGCGCTCCATCGCATGCAGCACGTCGGCGCTCTGATAGGCGATGCTCTCCAACGCCGCACGCGCGATGTGTCCGGCGCTGGCGCCGCGCGTGAGCCCATGGATCATGCCGCGCGCATAGGGATCCCAATGCGGACTGCCGACGCCGGTAAAGGCGGGCACCATGTATACGCCGCCGTTGTCCGCGACGCTTGCGGCAAGCGCTTCGATCTCCGCAGACGAGCGGATGAGGCCGAGCCCGTCGCGCAACCACTGCACCACCGCGCCCGCTATGAAAACGCTGCCTTCGAGCGCATACTGCGGTCGATCCCCGGTCTGGCAGGCGGCAGTGGTAAGGAGGCGGTTGTTCGATACGACGGGCCGTTCGCCGGTGTGCATCAGCATGAAGCAGCCGGTACCGTAGGTGTTCTTCACCGTGCCCGGAACGACACAGCGCTGGCCGAACAGCGCCGCCTGCTGGTCGCCCGCGATGCCGGCGATCGGTATGCGCGCGGCGAAGAGCTCGCCGGCGGTCTTCGCGACGATGGCACTGGAGGGGCAGATTTCCGGCAACACGCCGCGCGGCACGCCGAAGAGATCGAGCATCTCATCGTCCCACGCGCCGCGGTGGATGTTGTAGAGCAGCGTGCGCGAGGCATTGCTGGGATCGGTCAGATGCGCCCCGCCCGACAGCTTCCAGACGAGCCAGCTGTCCACCGTGCCGAAGGCCAGCTCTCCGCGCTGCGCCTTGACGCGCGCACCGGGCACGTTGTCGAGCAGCCACTTGAGCTTGGTTCCCGAGAAATAGGCATCCACGACGAGGCCGGTTCGCTCCGCGATCACTGCCTCACGGCCCGCGGCCTTCAACGCGTCGCAGCAGCCCGCGGTGCGCCGGTCCTGCCACACGATCGCGTTGTAGATCGGCACCCCGGTCGCGCGATCCCACACGATCGCAGTCTCGCGTTGATTGGTGATGCCGATCGCCGCGATGTCGCGCGCCTGAAGTCCGGCGCGGGCGAGCGCCTCGGCGGTGACCGCAAGCTGCGCCGCCCAGATCTCATTCGGGTCGTGCTCGACCCATCCCGGCTGCGGAAAGATCTGGGTGAATTCCTTCTGCGCGACAGCGCGCACCCTACCCGCGCGATCGAACACGATGGCGCGTGCGCTGGTGGTGCCTTCGTCGAGCGCGAGGATGAAGCTCATGCCGTGAACGACGCGTGAATCCCGGTGGCGGCGTACGGCGAACGATAGCACGCCCGCTCGCCTCCGCGCACCGCCCGCCACTCTTACACTGTCCGGGCTGCATGAATTGGTTTATGCTGTCCGCGCGCCGCTACCGAGAATCGACAAACGGGGAGACAGTCGATGGCCTTCTATGCGTTTTACGTGGTCGCGATCACCATCCTGGTCCTGCACTTCACCGGCTGGCTCAAGCGCAACAATCTCGAGTGGGTCGTGCTCGTGCTCGCGGTCGCCACTTTCCCCGCAGTCATTTTCCTGAGATAGGCCGTCACTTCGCGAGCACGCTGACGCCGCTTGCGAAAAGCATCAGCGCGAGCAGCTTCGAGAACGTCTCGTGGCTGATGCGGTTTGCGATGCGCTCGCCGAGATGCGTGCCGGCCCACACCAGCGGCAGCATCACCGCCGCGAAGATGAGCGTCGACAACGTGTAGTAGCCCGAGAGCGCGTAGCCCGCGAGCCGGGCGATCATTTCGAAGAACCACAGCACCGCGACCGTCGCCCGAAACTGCACCGTGCCGATGCCGCGCATGTGCATGTAGATCACGACCAGCGTTCCGCCGCCGCCGCCGAACATCGTATCGCCCGCGGCACCGAGAAAGCCGACCGGCGCCGCCCAGCGCTTCGAGCAGCGCACCTGCGGCATGCCGAAATACTGGACGGCCAGGATGTAGGCGGCGAAGCCCATGATGAAGAACGCGAGGAGCTTGAGCAGCACGGCGCTGTCGAGATGCTTGAAGAGCAGCGCGCCGGCGACAACCCCCAGCATCGTCACCGGGATCAGGATCCTGAGCTCGTCCCACACCACCTCGTTACGGTCGCGTATGGAGAGAAAGATGAAGAGAATGAACGCGAGGAGCCCCATCATCGGCACCGCGGCATGGATCGGGATCACGAAGACGAGGAGCGGGATCGCCACCATCCCGGCGCCGAACCCCGAGGTGCCGCGCACGACGAATGCGCCGAGCACGATCAGCGCCGAGACGAGCACCTGGAAAGCGCTGTATTCGAACGCCGTGCCGAGCGCTTCCACGAAACTCGTCACGCGCCGGCCGCAACGCGGCCGGTGACGGGGTACTTGGGATCGGTATAGCCGGGCGTCGAGCCGTGCCCCGGCGCGACGAGGCTGTCCACGAGCGCTTCGTCTTCCGCATCGATGCGATGGGTCAGCGCGCCGAGATACTCGCGCCACTGCTCGAGGGTGCGTGGGCCCGCCAGCACGGAGGTTACAGTCGCGTTGCCGAGCACCCAGTTGAGCGCAAACTGCGCCGGTGTCATGCCCTTCGTTTCGGCGTGACGCCTGAGCACCTGCGCGATCTCGAGCGACTCCCGGCGCATCTCCGTCTGCATGAAACGCGGCTCGCCCCGCCCGCCCCGCGAGTCCGCGGGCGGCGCCGCGTCCGGCGGATACTTGCCGGTCAGCACCCCGCGCGCGAGCGGGCTGTAGGGCACGACGCCGATTCCGTAGTGGCGGCACGCGGGTAGCTGTTCGACCTCCGCGAGACGGTAGAGCGCGTTGTAGTACGGCTGGTGCACGATCGGCCGCGGCACGCCGAGCGCGCGACAGCGCTCCGCGACTTCCGCAATGCGCCAGCCGGCGATGTTGGAGAGGCCGAAATAGCGCACCTTGCCGGCCCGAATGAGCTCGTGCATCGTCGCGAGCGATTCTTCGAGCGGCGTGTCGCGGTCATCGCGGTGAAAGTAATAGACGTCGATGTAATCGGTGCCGAGCCGCTTCAGGCTCGCCTCCACCGCCTGCAGCATCCACTTGCGGCCGGCACCACCGGAATTCGGATCGTCCGCCGCCGTCCTGCTCCCGAACTTCGTCGCGATCACCCAGCGGTCGCGCTCCGCCGCGACGAACTTGCCGACGATGCGCTCGGATTCGCCTTCGCCGTAGGCGTCGGCCGTGTCGATGAAATTGACACCGGCTTCGCGTGCCGCCTGCAGGATCAGCGATGCGACTTTCTCATCGGTGCGCTCGCCGAACATCATGGCACCGAGGCAGATGCGCGAGACCTTGAGCCCGCTCGCGCCGAGCGTCCGATACTCCATGGCTTTCCTCCCTGAACCGGGCGTCAATGCGCCGCGACATTCTGGCGCACCGCGCTGCCCGTGGCGAGCAGCAGCGCACCGCTCGCCGCGATCAGGGCAAGCGCGCCGAAGGTCAACGCGTAGCTTCCGACGAGGCCGTACGTCGCCGCAAACAGCGACGGGCCGACCAGTATGCCGGCAAAATTCCAGACCATCGCGCCGCTCGTCGCGACGCTCACCTGTCCGCGCGGACTGCAACGCGCGACTTCGGCCATGAATACGCCGTTCCAGCCGACAGCAGTGGCTCCGAATACCATGAAGACGAGCGCGGTGTACGCGCCCGGCGTACCGGCCGCGATAAAGCTCGTGAGCACGCAGCAGAGCGTCGTGAGTCCGCTGACCTTGACAAGTACGCGCATCCCGCTCCCCGTGTGGTCGGCATACCAGCCCCACAGCACGCGCCCTGCCACACCGCTCACGTTGACGAGCGAAAGCATGACGCCGGCCGCGACCAGGCTGTAGCCCGCCTCCTTCACCAGCATCGTCACCGCGAAGGAGCCGAGGCAGAGCTGCACGAAGGAGAGAAAAAACGACGCCGCGGCAAGCCGCCGCAAACCCGCGTGCCGCCACGTGAGGCTGAGACCGGCGAGCGCGCTCTGCCGCGCGGCAGCCTGCGGATTGCGGTCGTCGTCCCAGCGCGCGCGCCTGGGCTCCAGCGCCGCGAGCGTCACCAATACCACCGCCAGCACGAGCAGGATCGCCCAGCGCCAGCCGAAGGCGACCGTGATCGGCGGTGCCGCGAGCGCCATCAGCGTCCAGCCCACCGGTACGCCCGTCTGCTTCAGCGAAAAGACCAGGTTGCGCCGCTGCGGCGGGCAGAAGCGGAACAGCAGATGCGCCGAAGCCGGAACCAGTATGGCGAGCGCCGTGCCGAACAATATCGACGTCGCTGCGAGCGCCCACAGACTCGAGGTGAGCGCCGCTGCCAGACCCAGCGCACTCAGCGCGAGTCCGACCTGTGTCGCGCGGCACCCGCCCCAGCGTGCGATCGAAGCAGAGAGGAGCGGTGCGGCGAGCATCGCCGAACCGTAGGTCAAGCTCACCTGGTAGCCGATCCACACCGGCGAGACGCCCATTTCCGTCGCGAGCTGCGGGGCGACCACGGGAAACACGGCAACGCCCATGATCGAAGCCACCTGCGCCACCATGGTGGCGACGACGACGGAGAAGACGCTCGGCTGGCCGGGTGTGGATGACGTGCCGGGGAGATTCACTGACGCGCCGGAAACGGGACGAGCCGGCATTATAGCCGCGCGGCCGGAACCCTGATATCGCGTTGACATGTCACCAGGCGATTCCTAGAATTTCATTCCCTCTTTTCGCCCGCGGCGTCATGGGCAAGACCATACCGCTCCTCACCGATCGCGCCTACGAGCGCATCAAGCACGACATCATCTGCTGCGCGATCGCGCCGGGCACGGAGGTGTCGGAAGCGCAGCTCTGCGCGCACTACAAGCTCGGCAAGGCGCCGGTGCGCATGGCATTGACGCGGCTCGCGCACGAGGGGCTCGTGCGCGCGATTCCGCGCCGCGGCTACATGGTAACCGCCGTGACGCTGAAGGACATCCAGGACATGTTCGAGCTGCGGCTCATGCTCGAGCCCGCAGCCGCGCGCATGGCGGCGGGCCGGGTCCAGGCTCAGCGCCTGCGCGCGCTGGACGAAGCGTGCCGCGCCGGCTACCAGTCGGGCGACGCGAAGAGCATCTCACGCTTCATCGACGCGACCAAGGCGTTTCACGTGGCGATCGCCCAGGCCACCGGAAACCTGAGGCTCGCGTGCGCCGTCGAGGAGCTGCTCGACGAGATGACGCGTCTGCTGCACCTGGGGCTCGGGCTGCGCAACCGCTCGCAGGAGATGCAGCACGAGCAGCGCGCGCTGGTGAAGGCGCTGCTGCGCGGCGACGGCGCTACCGCGGAACGCCTCTCGCGCGAACAGATCGAGGCGACGCGCAACATGGTCCTCTCGGCGATTCTGACTTCGAGCTCGGTCGTTAACCTTGCCATCACCACGGCGGGCGGCCGGGCCGGCATCTGAGGAGAATGCAATGAAAGCAGTAGTGCTGCGGGAACACGGCGGCCTCGACAGGCTCGAGTACGTCCCCGACTTCCCCGATCCGGTGGCGGTTGAAGGACATGTCGTCATTCGCGTGCGCGCGACGTCGTTCAACTATCACGACATCTTCACCGTGCGCGGCATGCCGGGCATCAAGGTCCCCATGCCGATGATCATCGGGCTCGACATGGCGGGCGAGATCCTCGAAGTCGGCCCCGGCGTCACCGGCTGGAAACCGGGCGATCGCGTGCTCGTCAACCCGCTCAATCGCCAGAAGGGCCTGATGGGCGAGATGATGCACGGCGGGCTCGCCGAAAAATGCCTGGTCGCGGCGCATCAGTTGATCCGCATGCCCGACGGCGTCACGTTCGAGGACGCGGCGTCCCTCCCCGTCGCGTATGGTACCGCCCACCGCATGATCGTCACGCACGACACCATCCGGAAAGGCGAGAAGGTGCTGGTGCTCGGCGCGAGCGGCGGCGTGGGCACGGGCTCGGTGCTGCTCGCCAAGTTGCGCGGGGCGGAAGTCATCGCCTGCGCGAGCAGCGCCGACAAGCTGGCGCGTCTGAAGGAACTCGGGGCGGATCACGTCCTCAACTACAAGGAAGTGGACTTCTCCAGGTGGGTGGTGGAGAAATTCGGCAAGCCGCAGCGGCGCAGCTACGAGGGCGGCGTGGACGTCGTCGTCAACTTCACCGGCGGTGACACCTGGGCGCCGACGCTGCGCTGCGTCAGGCGCGGCGGCAAGATCCTCGTGTGCGGCGCGACCGCGGGGTACGATCCGAAGGAAGACCTGCGCTACATCTGGAGCTTCGAGTTGAAGGTGATCGGCTCGAACAGTTTCTACGACGACAACCTCACCGCGCTCATGGATCTCATCCAGCGCGGAGCGCTCAAGCCCGTGGTCGATGTGACGCTGCCGCTCGAGCGCGCCGTCGAAGGCCTGAGGCTGATCGAGAACCGCGAAGTCTTCGGCAAAGTCGTCGTGACGCCCTGACCGATGGTCATACCCTATCCGGAGCCGCGCGGCTATCCCGGAAATCTCGGGCTGCTCTTCGCGGAGCACGCGCAGGAGGCGGGGGCTGCGATCGTGGATCTCCGCGCGGCCGATGCGCCGCGCGAGGTGAGCTACCGCGAGCTCGATGCGCTCTGCAACGCCTTTGCGCGCGGGCTCGTGCGCGCCGGCCTGAAGGCCGGCGATCGCATCGGCATACTGTCTCTGAACCGCGTGGAATTCGTGGTGGCATTGCTGGGCGCGATGCGCTGCGCGGTGGTTCCGGTGCCGATCAACGTCAAGCTCGCCGCCGACACCGTGGCCTTCATACTGAAGGATGCCGGCGCACGGCTCGTCATCGCGGAGGCGGCGCTGCGCCGGCTGTGCCCGCCCGACCTATCGGTGATCGAGCTCGATGCCGACTTCGACGCATTTCTCGATCCGGGCGCTTACACCGCGGTCGAGCCCGAGCCCGATACGATCGCGATCCAGCCCTACACTTCGGGGTCGACCGGCCGACCCAAAGGCGTGCTCCTCACACATTACGGCCAGAACTGGAGCCGGCGCGTGCTCGCCCACACGCGCGGCACCACGGAAAAGGACGTGATCCTCGTCGCCGCGCCGCTCTATCACAAGAACGCGCTCAATGCGATAAAGCAGGGCCTGACGGCCGGCGCGATGCTGCCGCTGCTGCCGCAGTTCAATGTCGAGCGCTACATCGAGGCGATCGGGCGCTATCGCTGCACCGTGATCTCCGGCGTGCCGACGATGATGTCGATGGTGCTCGCGCGGCGCGATCTCCTCGGGAAGACCGACGTCTCTTCGGTGCGAACGATCATGATGGGTTCGGCGCCCTCCTCGCCGCAGCTCCTGCGCGAGATCAAGAAACACTTTCCGAACGCGGAGCCGCTCGTGGTATACGGCGTGACGGAAGGCGGGCCGGTTCCCCTCGGTCCTCATCCGGACGGTAAACCGCGGCCGTTGGGCTCGATCGGCGTCCCCTATCGCGGCACGTACGCGAAGCTGGTCGGCGGCCCGGGCCCTGACGAGGGTGAGCTCGCGGTCAGGAATCCGGGCATACTCGCGGGCTACCACAATCTTCCCGAAGAAACGGCGAAGCGCATCCGCGACGGCTGGTACCATACCGGCGACGTCTGCCGGCGCGATGCCGAGGGCTTCTATTACTTCGTCGGCCGCACGGACGACATGTTCGTCTCCGGCGGAGAGAACATCTTTCCGATCGAAGTCGAATCGCTGCTCGAGCGGCACCCCGCCGTGCACCAGGCCTGCGTGATGCCCTTCGCTCATGAGCTCAAGGGACGGGTGCCGTACGCCTTCGTCGTGCTGCGCAAGGGCGCCTCGGCATCCGAGGAGGAGCTGAAGCAGTTTGCGCTGGCGCATGGCCCGGCCTACCAGCATCCGCGCCGCGTCTTCTTCCTCGATCATCTCCCGCTCGCGGGAACGAACAAGATCGATCAGGCGTTGCTGAGGACGTGGGTCGCGGAAGGCGCAGCGCACGAAACACCACGGTCGGATTCACAATCAGACGAGGAACAGGTATGGCGGAAGAACGGCTCACGGTAGAACAACTGCAGCAGCTCATCACCCGCGGCCCCTTCAACCGGTGGCTCAACTTCACCGTCACGAAAGTGGACGAGGAAGGGATCGAAGTCAGGGCGGCCTGGCGCGAGGAATGGGTCGTCAATCCCGAGCGCCGCTACACGCACGGCGGCATTCTCGCCTCGATCGTGGACGTGGCGGCCGACTACGCCATCGCAGCCCGGCTCGGCCGGCCGGTGCCGACCATCGACGTGCGCGTGGACTACCACAAGGCCGCCATGCCCGGCGATCTCACGGCGCGCGCCCGCGTGGTGCGCATGGGAAGCCAGTACTCGACCGCGGAGGCGAGCGTTTACGACCAGGAGGGCGCGCTGGTCGCGAGCGGGCGCGGCACCTACTTCACCGCCCCGCCGAAGTGACGTGACGCACCGATGATGATCACCTGCGCCCGCACCGGTCCCGTCCTCATGCCGTCGGGACGCGCCCCGGACTGATCATCCTCGCGCCATAGCGCCCCAAGCCTGCACAAGAACAATATGCCCACCATCCTCGAAGACCGCATCCACGCGCGCGCCCCGGGGAGCGCGTGGCGTGCCGGCCTGGTCGTGCAGCGCATCGCGCTCGTCGCGGCGATCGTCGGCGTATGGTGGCTCGTCTCGCTGACGATGCCGCATTACGTGCTGCCCGGGCCGCCGCGCGTCTGGGAAAGCCTGAAGGCGATCTCCGCGAGCGGCGACCTGTGGGTGAATCTCGGCATCACGCTGGGGCGGGTGGCGACCGGCTTCGTGCTCGCGACGCTCATCGGGCTTCCGCTCGGCATCCTGTTCGGGGCGAACCGCCGACTCGGCGACTTTTTCGAGCCGATCATCCCGGTGATGAATACCGTGTCCTCGGCGATCTGGGCGATCTTCGCGATCATCTGGTTCGGCATCTCGAATGCGACGACCATCTTCGTCGTCTTCATGACCGCGATGCCGCTCATCATCACCAACGTGTGGCAGGGCACGCGCACCGTGAACGCCGACTTCATCGAGCTTGCGCACACGCTGCGCATGCCGAGCCACAAGATCATGGTGAAGATCTATCTGCCCACCATCCTTCCGCATTTCTTCGCCGGCGCGCGGCTCGCCTTCGGCTTCGGCTGGCGCGTGTCTCTGGTCGCGGAAACACTGGGATCGTCGAGCGGTGTAGGATATCGGCTGCGCCAGGCGGCGGACCTGATCCAGACCGACCAGGTCTTCGCGTGGACTCTGACGCTCGTCGTGCTGATGGCGGTGATCGAGATGGGCGTCCTGCGACCGCTCGAGAATTACCTGTTCCGCTGGAAAAAAGAAGCTGAAAAGTCATGACGCCCGCGAGAAAGCACACGGCTGAGGCCCAAATGCCGCAACGGCTGATCGTCGCGATCACCGGCGCGACCGGCTCGATTTACGGCATCCGCATGCTCGAAGTACTGCGCGAGATCGGCGGCTGGGAGAGCCACCTCATCGTGTCCGACGCGGGCGCGCTGAACGCGTGGCAGGATCATCGGCTCGCGCGCAAGGACATCGCGAAGCTCGCGGACGTCGTGCACAACGTGCGGGACGTGGGCGCCACGATCGCGAGCGGATCGTTCATCACGCAGGGCATGGTGATCGCACCGTGCTCGATGAAGACGCTGGCCGGCGTCGCACACGCGTTTTCCGACAACCTCATCACGCGTGCAGCCGATGTCGTGCTGAAGGAGCGGCGCCTGCTCGTTCTGCTGCCGCGCGAGGCGCCGCTCAATCTCGCGCATTTGCGCAACATGGTCGCCGTCACCGAGATGGGGGGCGTCATCTTTCCGCCGGTCCCTGCCTTCTACAGCCATGCCCGCTCGATCGACGCCATGGTCGATCACACGGTCGGGCGCGTGCTCGATCTGTTCGGCGTGGCGCACGGCCGCGTCAAGCGCTGGGCGGGCATGAAGAGCGGTGCGGTGGAGACGGAATAGACGATGCCCGATCACGCGATGCATTCCACCGGCGCCGCAACGGAAAACTTCCGCCAGTTTCTGGAGCGCTTGCGCAGCGTCGGCGAGCTGCAAGACATCCGGCAGCCGGTCGACATCCGCCACGTTGCCACCCTCGTCGATCAGTCGGACAAGGCGCTGCTCTTCCATCAGGTGATCGGCTACGACATGCCGGTCGTGTCGGGCATCATCCGCTCGCGCGAGCGCGCAATTCTGTCGATGGGCTGCGAGCGGTATTCCGAAATCGAGGAGAAGCTCCAGCGCGGCATCGATCGCCCCATCCCGCCGCGCTACGTGGAGAGCGCGCCCAGCAAGCAGGTGATCAGAGTCGATGAAGAGGTCGATCTCTACAGCCTGCCGATCCCGATGTCCTCGATCTACGACGGCGGACCCATGATCACCGCGGGCGTGACCATCGCCAGGGATCCGGAGTACGGTGTCAACTCCGGCATCTACCGCTTCATGGTGAAGGAAAGAAACCTCACCGGCATCGATATCGTGACGCCGAACAACATGCGGCTCTTCGCGCAGCGCGCGTTCGAAGCGGGCCGGCCGTGCCCGATCTCGATCTCGATCGGCACGCATCCCTTCGAGATCATGGGCTCGGGCTTCCGCGCGCCGCTCGGCGTGGACGAGATGGCGGTGGCGGGCGGGATCCGCGGCGCGCCGGTCGAGCTCGCGATGTGCGAGACGATCGATCTGCCGTGCATCGCCGACGCGGAGATCGTGCTCGAAGCCGAGATCCTGCCCACCGGCTGGGTGTACCCCGAGGGCCGCTTCGGTGAGTTCACGCGGCTCATGGGCGGGCTGCACTGGAACCCGCTGGTGAGGGTCAAGGCGATGACCATGCGGCGCGACGCGATCTATTACGCGCTGCACATGCCGTGGGAGAACACCTGGCTCGCGGCGCCGACGCGCTACCAGGCGATCCGCCGCGCGCTCAAGACCGCGGGCGTGCAGGTGAAGGACATCAATGTCACGCTCGGGGGCTGCGCGTTCTGGCACGCGGTCATCTCGATCCGCAAGCAGGCGGGGGAAGGCAAGAACGCGCTGCTCGCGGCGCTGTCCGTCATGGACCTGAAGCATGTCGTGGTGGTGGACGACGACATCGACGTCTTCGATCCGACCGATGTCGAATGGGCGATTGCGACGCGGGTCCAGGCCGACCGCGATGTCTTCATCATCCCCGGTGCGCGCGCGAAGCCGCTCGACCCGAGCCTTCCCGTCACGCCACCGGGGGTCGTGCCCACCGGCGCCAAGGTGGGCATCGACGCGACGATCGGCGAAGGCATCCCGCGCGAGCGCTTCGAACGCATCGCCTACGCGTACGCCGACCGGGCGAAGATCGCCGATTATCTTTCCGGCCGGAGCGATGACGCGCCCCGGGACGGCAGCGCGACGCCGGAGCGGGTGGCGGCGCTCGCGGAAAGAATTCACAGGCTGATCGAGACGGAGCCCCGCTATTACCAGGACATCGCCGCCCACTTTTCCGAGTACGAATTCCAGGCGGTCGCGCGCGCGCTCGGCAAACTTCACGAAGAGCAGAAGCTCTGGCAGGACGCGCGCGGTCGCTTGTGCCTGCGCGGCTCCGCCTTCGCGGCCAGGCCGCCCGCGAATTCCTGATCGGGACCGACGATGGACACCGACGCGCGCGAGCGCACGCATTCTTCCACGGCCACCGCGCCGGCGATCGAAGTCCACGGCCTCAGCAAGTGGTTCCAGAGCGACGGTGGCACGCTCATGGTGCTGCAGGACATCGAGCTCAAGGTACGGCCGCGCTCGATCCTCGCCATCCTCGGCGCCTCGGGCTGCGGCAAGTCCACGCTGCTCAACATCATCTCCGGCATCCTCAAGCCGAGCCGCGGCCACGTCACTTTCGGCGGCGTGCCGTCCGACCGGTTCACCGACTGGCGTTCGATCAGCTACATGTTCCAGGACGACCGTCTGCTGCCGTGGCGCACCGCGCTCGCCAACGTGGAGTTCGCGCTCGAAGCGGGTGACATGCCGCGTCGCGAGCGGCTCGAGCGCGCGCGCGACGCACTGCAGCTCGTGGACCTGAGCGAATTCGAGGATGCGTTCCCCTATCAGCTCTCGGGTGGAATGAGAAGCCGCGTCGCGCTGGCGCGGAGCCTCGTGACGGAGCCGACGACGCTCCTCATGGACGAGCCGTTCTCGCGGCTCGACGCCCAGACGCGCAGCCTGATGCACGCGGAGCTCCTGCGGATCTACGGCATGAAGCACATGACGGTGGTCTTCGTCACTCACGACGTCGAGGAAGCGACGGTGCTCGCCGACGAGATCGCCGTCATGTCGCCGCGCCCGGGACGGGTGCGCGAAATCGTCCCGATCGATCTGCCGCGCCCGCGCGATCCTACCCGTCCGGAAGTGACGGCGTACATTCAGCGCCTGCGCGCGCTCATCTGAGCCGTCCGGTTTTGCGAACTCGGGCGCACGTGTTAACTTTCACCGTTTCCTGTTGAGGAGAAGAACCGTGACTCACTCGCTCGCCGCCCGCATCGCGGGATTCGGCCTCGCCCTCGCCCTCGCGCTGCCCGCCGCCTCGTGGGCACAGAAGATGAAAGTCGGGTACTGGACCAGCGGCTTCAGTCTGGGCTTCGGCGCGGTGATGGAGGAGATGAAATTCGCGGAGAAGGAGGGGCTCGACGTCGAATGGGTCAAGTTCGCCGAAGTGAACGGGCCCACGCGCGCGATCGTGCCGCGCGCCATCGATCTCGCCTTCGCCGCGCCGTCCACCGCCTCCATGAACATCGCGGCCGACGGCGTGCCGGTGCGCATCGTGCTCGCGACCCAGATCGCGGAATCGCAGCTCGTCGTGCTCGCGGACTCCCCCATCAAGTCGGTCGCGGAATTCAAGGGCAGGAAGATCGGCATGTCGCCGGCGGGAAGCGCCACTCACGCCATCGCGGCGGCGATCCTCGAGCACAATTTCGGGCTGAAGCCGGGGAGCTACAGTGTCGCACCGGGCAACGAGTCGCGCCTCGCGCAGTTCCTCGTCCAGAAGGAAATCGACGCGGCCTCGATCCGCTCGGTGACCATCGCCCAGATGCAGGAAACGAAGCTGCGGCGGCTGGCGAGCGTGGTGGACGAGTGGAAGAGGCTCACCAAGTCGAACGCGGCACCGATCCTGGGCGTCACCATCGTGCACAGCGACTACGTGGCCAAGAATCCCGAGGCGGTCGCGAAATTCATCGCCGCCATGCGCAAGGGCCTCGAGTTCGGATCCCGGGACAAGGCAAAAGTCGCCGAGATCCTGCAGAAGTCGGCGAACATGAAGCCCGAGGACGCGCGTGCCTACGCCGAGCAGTGGGACGGCGCCTACATGGCTTCGCTGGAAGCGGCGGACATCGCCTCGCTCAAGCGCATGCACGAGATCCTGCTCGCGAGCGGAACCGCCAAGAAGCCGGTCCCGGACAGCGCTTTCCTGGCCGAACCCTACCAGCGCTCGAAGGCGATCAGGTAATTGCCCGTCCAGCTCCACATCGAGAACGCGCGCGGCAAAGCGAGCATCTTCCACATCACGCCCGGGCGCTGGAAGGCGGCGTGCAAGCGTCATCGGGCGCTCGCGCGCCGCCTGCGCGTCACCTTCGGCTGGGACGGGGATAACGCGCGCGGACTCTCCGCGGCCGAGATCATGATCGGCGTTCCGCACGAGCGTGAGGCGCTCGCCGTGCGGGCGCCGCGGCTCCGCTGGCTGCACGCCACGTCCGCCGGGATCGACGGCTATCTCCCGCTCGACTGGCTGCCGCGCGGGGTCGCCTTCACCAACAACCGCGGCGCACACGGGGCGAAGGCCGAGGAGTACATGCGCATGGCCTATACGCTGCTTCACACGCGCATGCCGGAGATCATCGCAAACCAGCGCGCCCACCGCTGGGTGCAGCTCTTCTCTCCCGCGCTCGCGGGCCGCACGGCGCTCGTCATCGGGCTCGGCGACCTCGGAGAAGCCGCGGCGCGCGCGGCGAAACAGCTCAGGCTGCGCGTGATCGGCGTGCGGCGGACCGTGCGCAAGTCACGCCATGTCGATGAAGTGCATCCGTACTCCGGACTCGACAAGCTGCTGCCCGCCGCGGACTTCGTCGTGCTCGCGGTGCCGCTCACGCCCGAGACGCACAATCTGTTCAGTCGCGCGCGACTTGCGCGATTGAAACCCGGCGCGGGGGTCATCAACATCTCGCGCGCGCCGGTGGCCGATCATGCCGCGCTCGTCGAGAAGCTCGGGAAAGGCGAGCTTGCGGGCGCCATCCTGGATGTCGTCGAGCCGGAGCCGCTTCCGCCGGACTCGCCGCTGTGGGACGTGCCGAACCTCATCATCACGCCGCACGTTTCGTGCGACGACAGCGAGCGCTACATCGACATCTCGCTCGATCTGTGGTTCGAGAACCTCGCACGCTACCTCGCGGGGAAACCGCTCATCCGCCGCGTCAAGCCGCGGCTCGGCTATTGAAAGACATGCGTCCTCACGAATTTCAGGCTCCCCCCCGCGGGACGGTCAATCTCGATCACGTCGGGTATTACGTGCCGCGGATGGACGCCGCCGCGGATATGCTGGAGCGGCTCGGCTTCACGCTGACGCCCTTTTCGGCGCACGTCCATCGGCTCGCTTCCGATGCTCCCCTGCAGTCCGCGGGCACGGGCAACCGCTGCGTGATGTTCAGAACGGGATATCTCGAAATCGTAACGCCGACGGGCGATACGTCCATGGCCGAGCAGCTCCGCATCGCAATGGATCGCTACGTCGGCCTCCACCTCATCGCATTCGGCACCGCGGCCCCCGATCTCGACCATGCGCGGCTCACGGAGGCGGGCTATGCGCCGCTTGCGCCCGTTGCGCTGCAGCGCGAGATCGACACGCCCGAGGGCACGGACACGGTGCGGTTCACCGTGGTGCGCGTGCCGCCGGGCGTCATGCCGGAGGGGCGCATCCAGTTTTGCCGGCAGGACACGCCGCAGCTTATCTGGCAGGAGCGCTGGCTCGACCACCGCAATCAGGCGGAAGGACTGACGGGCGCGCTTCTCTGCGTCGACGATCCGCGGGCGGTCGCGGAGCGCTATGGCCGCTTCTGCGGCATCCCTCCGCGCGGCATGGACGGCGGATGGCGGATCGAGACCGCACGCGGCGCCCTGACGATCTTCGACCCCGCGGCGTGCCGGCGGACTTTCGGCGTGCCGCCGCCCACGCTGCCGTGGATCGCCGGCCCTGTGCTCACAACGCGCAGCATGGAGGCTGCGCGCGCGGGTTGCGCAGCGGCGGGCGTGCCCATGCGCGACCTCGCCGGCGACCGGCTCCTGATCGAGCTTCCCCCGCAGGTGGGCGGCCTGCTCGTGTTTGAAGACGGGACCCGTCGGCCGATGGCGCTCGCGTAGCGCAGTGGGATTTGGCGACAGCGCGTCACGCGCTGTACGATTCCCATTCTGGAGCGGGACATGGAACGAGCCGAAACGAAACGCAACGACGGGCACGCGTATCGCCACATCTTCGTGCGTCCCGTCGCGGGCGCGCTCGGCGCCGAAATCGAAGGCGTGGACCTCGCGCAGGCGCTGCCCGCTGCGGTAGTCGCGGAAATCCGGCACGCGTTTCTCGAACATCTGGTGGTGTTTTTCCATAACCAGAAGCTCACACCCGTGCAACAGCTCGAGTTCGCGCGGCGCTTCGGCGAGCCGATGGAATATCCACAGCTGAAAGGCCTGCCGGAGTGCCCGCTCGTCACGCCGGTCGTCAAGCTCGAGCACGAGCGGGTGAATTTCGGCGGCGTCTGGCACAGCGACACTGCCTATCTCGAGCGCCCGCCGATGGCGAGCATGCTCTACGCGGTGGAAATTCCGCCGTATGGCGGGGACACGCTCTTTGCCAACCAGTATCTCGCCTACGAGACGCTTTCCGAGGGACTGCGCCACGCGCTTCAGGGCCTGCGCGCCGTCAACACCTCGACCAAGGCCGATGTGTCGAAAACCCGCGAGGATCGGCTGCGCGAAGCGGGTGCGGAGCTGAAGGCGCTCGCCGGCATACACCCCGTCGTGCGCACACATCCCGAGACCGGACGCAAGGCGCTCTACGTCAACTCCGGCCATACCGCGCACTTCGAAAACTGGACCGAAGCGGAGAGCCGGCCGCTGCTCGAGTATCTCTTCGCCCACCAGGTGCGACCCGAGTTCACCTGCCGCTTCCGCTGGGCGCCGGGCTCGCTCGCCTTCTGGGACAATCGCTGCACGCAGCACAACCCGGTCAACGACTACCACGGCTTTCGCCGCGTCATGCACCGGGTGACGCTCGCAGGCGACTTCCCCCGCTGAAAATCTTCGCGGCGCGCTTCTACCCGCTTGCGTGATGCGCACCGGGCGCACGTGCGCGCGCCGGCCGGTGCTCCTTCAATTGCGTGCGGTAGAGCCAGCGCCGCACCGCGAGCGTCGCGACGATCATGAAGATCGCGACGGCACTCACGATCCAGTAATTGATGCGCGCCGGATCCCTGAGCGCGGTCTGGATCTGGTCGCCGAAGATGGTCGCGGTGAGGGTGCCCGGCAGCATGCCGAGGAACGTGCCGACCATGAGATGCCAGGCCTTGATGCGGATCGCGCCGGCCACGAGGCTCTCGACGGCAAACGGCGCGAGCGGCACGAAGCGCACGGCGGTGACGGCGAGCAGCCCGCGCTGGCGCAGCACCTCGCTCACGCGGTTGAGCTTGTCGCCGGCAATCCGGCGCACCGTGTCGCGGTCGAGATAGCGTCCGACCCAGTAGGCCGCGAGCGCGGCGAGCAGGACACCCGTCATCGCCAGGACGAAGCCTTGCCACGCGCCGAACGCCACGACGGCAAAGAGCGTAATGAGCGGCCGCGGGAACATCACGATCGACGCAGGCGTGTAAGCGAGCAGGACCGCGAACGGCGCCCACCAGCGTCCCGAGAAATCCTCGGCGAGCTGCACCACCCGTTCGGCGGTGAGATATTGATCGAGCGGCGTCCAGTGCCAGATCGCCGTCAGCCCGGCGATGACGATCGCCGCTGCGGCGATCTTCCCCCACGGGATGCCTGCCTCGTCCGGTGTCGTCAGCTCCGGTGTAAATTCGTCGATCAGCCGCTCAAGCGAGACCGGACGCTCGGGATCGGCCACCGCCGCCATGTCGATCACCGCGTCGGGCCAATCGGGCACATCCTCGAGCGTCCTCAGCGTGCGCTGCTCGTTATGGAGCGTCGCGATGGCACCCTGCATCGATCCCGTACGCTCGATCTCCTCCGCCACCGTCGCGGGCGCGACGCCGAGATGCTCGCCGATGAGGCGATGGCGGAAGTCCGCGATCGGGCCGGCGATGCGCGGCTCGCCGCACGCTTCCGCCGTGAGATCGCACTCGACGTCGAGCCCCATCGAGCGGTTGGAGAGATTGGCCGAGCCCACCCGCAGCCACTCGTCGTCCACGATCATCACTTTCGAATGCACGTCGATACAGGTGCCCTCCTCCAGGCCGCGGATGTCGGGGTAGTAGACGTGGAAGCGGCTTTCGTGGTCGACCGCGCGCAGCTCCCTGATGAGCCGCGTGCGCAGCACGTGCATCGTGCTCTCCTCGAGCCAGCCGTGGCTCAGGAGCCGCAGCACGAGGACGATCTCCGGCCCATTCCTTTCGGCGAGCCGCGCAGCGAGCGCGTCGCCTACCTTCTTCGCGGTGAAGTACTGATTCTCGATGTAGATGCGCCGTCGCGCGCGAGCGATCATGTCGAGATAGAGCGCCTCGACTTCGCGCACCTCGGCGCGATCGTCGGCCTTGGGCGCGGTACGCGAGATGCCGATGCGCACGTCGCTCATGTCGATCCGCATGCCGTCGGGCCACGGATCGCTGCCGGCCGGCACCGGGGGGATCGATTCTCCGGTCGCGCGCAGCCAGCGTGCGCGGGCGATCTCCCCGAGCGTGCGTGCGGCCTCGCCGTCCACCGCGCACATGACGTCGTGGAAGGGCGGATACGGCGCTGCCCGCGAAGTGCGCCGCGGATCGTTCGCACGATGCTCGCAGGTGTCCCAGTGGCGGTCCGCGAGATCGAGCCCGCCGCAAAACGCGAGCGCATCGTCGACCACCACGATCTTCTGGTGCTGCGAGCCGCCGATCGGATGGGTGTTGTCGTAGCGGATGTGCACGCGCCGGCGCGGCTTCCAGCCGAATCCGTAGATCGGCGGAAACTCGCGGTCCATGCCGAACACCATCGGGTAATCCCAATCGAGAACGTGCACGTGCAGCGACCGCCTGCGGCGCACGAGCCGGTTGAGAAAAGCGCCCAGCTCGGACGGCGGGCCGCCCGGGTCCCAGTGAAGCCGGATGCGACTGTCGAAATCCCAGGCGAGGATGACGATCGAATGGCGCGCCCGCTCGGCCGCCCGATAGAAAGCTCGGAAGTACTGCTCGGCATCGACCAGCAGCGCGAGGCGGTCGGCATGCGCGACGGCGGTACAGTTGCGTCCCGGCTCGAAGATGCTGGAAGCGACAGGTGTGGACAACGGACCGTCCCCGTGGAAAAAAAGCGCGCTGTTCGCGCGCCTTTTCCGTCCATTGTCGGGACGCGGCGCTCGCGCGCGCTTCGATTGTGTCCGGCGCGCGCGAGCCGCGATGCGCCGCCCGGTGAACGGGCGGATGGTCCATCCGGACCAGCGGCGAGAGCCGCTTACTTGAGCTGCACGCCGGCTGCCTTGATGACCTTCGTGTACTTGTCGAGCTCGCTCTTCATCAGCTTGGCGAGCTCCGCCGGCGTCGTGGTGACCGGGTCGGCACCGTTACGCTCGAACTGTCCTTTCATTTCCGGTGCGTTCGCGATCGCGGTGAGCTCGGCGTAAAGCTTCTTCACGACCGGCTCGGGCAGTCCGCGCGGGCCGAAGAAGCCGAGCCAGAGCGACACTTCAAACCCCGGGTATCCCGATTCCGCGACGGTCAGCACGTCCGGCAGTGCCGACGAGCGCTTCAGCGTGCCGACCGCGATCGGCCGCACGCGCCCTGCCTTGGCGTGTGGCAGCACCGCCGGCATGCTGCCGAAAAGCGCCTGCACCTGGCCGCCCATCACCGCCGTGCCTGCAGGGCCGTTGCCCTTGTAGGGGATATGCACGATGTCGATATCCGCCGCCTGCTTGAGCATCTCCATCGCGAGCTGCGTCGTCGTTCCGGCGCCCGCGGAGGCGTAGTTGAGCTTGCCGGGCTGCGACTTCACGAGCGCGACGAACTCCTTCAGCGACTTCGCCGGGACGCTCGGATGCAGCACCAGGAGATAGGGCGTGCTCGCCACCAGCGTGATCGGCGTGAAGTCCTTCACTGGATCGTACTTGACGTTGGGATAGATCGAAGGCGCGATCACGTGCGTGCTGGTCGTGCCCATGGTGAGCGTGTAACCGTCGGCCAGCGCTTTTGCCGCGAGCTCGGTGCCGAGCGTGCCCCCTGCTCCGCCGCGGTTGTCGACGATCACCTGCTGTCCGATCCGCTCCGCGAGCCTCTGCCCCACGAGGCGCGCGATGATGTCGGTGGAGCCGCCCGGATCGAACGCGACGATCAGCCGGATGGGCTTGTTGGGATAGGACTGCGCCCCGTCCTTGGCACGTGCCTGGGCCCACGCTTCGCCGGCAGCGATGCCGAGTGTCGCGGTGAGGCATGCCACCGCCATCGATCGAGTAAGTCTTGTCATATTGTTCTGTACCTCCGTGAACGGGCGCCCGGCGGCGGGATTGCCGCGTGCCCCTGTCAGGGCGCGTATTCTACGCCAAGGCGCGAAAAAAAAAGAAAGCCGCGCACAGCGCGGCTTTCCCTCCTCCGGTTGCCTTCGCAGTCGCTCTTTAAGTGCCTTCCTCCACCAGCACCTCCTCGCGCTTCTTCCTGATGTTGGGCAGGATCATGATGACGAGCAGGATCGCCGTCGCTATGAGGAACCCGGCGCTGATGGGGCGGGTGAGGAAAACGGTCGGATCGCCGCGCGAAATCAGCAGCGCCCGCCGCAGGTTTTCTTCCATGAGCGGACCCAGCACGAAGGCGAGGATCAGGGGCGCCGGCTCGCACTTGAGCTTGAGGAAGACATAACCCAGCAGCCCGAAGAACACCGTCATGTAGATGTCCAGGTCCAGATTGTTCACGCTGTAAACCCCGATCGCCATGAAGGTGAGGATCGACGGGAAGAGCCAGCGGTACGGAACCGACAGCACCTTCACCCACAGCCCGACCAGCGGCAGATTGAGAATGACCAGCATGGCGTTGCCGATCCACATGCTCGCGATCAGCCCCCAGAAGAGCTCGGGCCGCTGCGTCATCACCTGCGGGCCGGGGGCGATGCCCTGGATCGTCAGCGCGCCGAGCATGAGCGCCATCGTCCCGCTGCCCGGAATGCCCAGCGTCAAGGTGGGAATGAAGGCGCATTGCGCGGCAGCATTATTGGCGGACTCCGGCCCCGCCACGCCTTGGATCGCGCCCTTGCCGAAGATCGATGGATCCTTCGCCAACTTCTTTTCGAGGGCATAGGTCGAAAACGCGCTGATCGTCGGCCCCGCGCCCGGCAGCGTTCCGAAAAACGCTCCGACGGCGGTGCCGCGGAGAATGGGGCCGACCGACAGCTTGAGATCCCGCAGCGTCGGATAGAGGTGCTCGACTTTCTTCGTGAGGAGATCGCGGCTCGCCATGTCCTGCCCCTTCTCGAGATTCGACAGAATTTCACCGAATCCGAAGAGACCCATGGCCACCACAACGAAGCTGATGCCGTCTGCAAGGCCCGACATGCCGAACGTGAAGCGCGACATGCCCGAGTTCACGTCCGTGCCAACGATGCCGAAGATGAGACCCAGGAAGATCATCGCGATCGACTTGAGCATCGATCCCGACGCGAGCACGGACGCCGCGATCAAGCCCATTACCATCAGCGAGAAGTACTCCGGCGCACCGAACTTGAGCGCCATCTCCGCGAGCGGCGGACCGAACAGCGCGATCAGGATCGTTCCGACGGTGCCCGCGAAGAACGAACCGATCGCGGCGATCGCCAGCGCCGGTCCCGCGCGCCCCTGCTTCGCCATCTGGTGCCCGTCGATGCACGTCACCACCGACGCCGACTCGCCCGGAAGGTTTACCAGGATCGACGTGGTCGAGCCGCCGTACTGCGTGCCGTAGTAGATGCCGGCGAGCATGATGAGCGCACCGACCGGCGGCAGGTTGAAGGTCGCCGGCAGGAGCATCGCAATGGCCGCGAGCGGGCCGATGCCGGGAAGCACCCCCACCAGCGTGCCTACGAACACGCCGATGAAGCAGTACATCAGGTTCTGCAGCGAAACCGCAGTCGAGAAACCGAGCGCGAGATTCGGAAAAAGTTGGGCTAGGCTTTCCATGTTATCTCCACCAGAACAGGGGGAACGGCAGCTCCAGCCCTTTGATGAACAACGCCCAGCAGCCAACGATCAGAATGACGGCGAGGATGCTGACTTCCTTGAACTTGAATTCCTTGCCTGCCAGCGCGCTGACGAAAATCATGACCACCAGAGACGGTATGAACCCGATGTGGTCGATGCCCCACGCGAAAGTGCAGAAGGCGACGCTCAACAGCACCATCGGTCGCCACGCGAACTTGCCGACCTTCTCGCCCGTGACCCTGAATGAGATTGCCGCAATGATCGCGCCGAGCAGAACCATGATGGCACCGATCCACGTGGGAAAATATCCCGGCCCCATGCGCATGGCGGAACCCATGGGATAGTCCCGTGAAATGACGATGGCGAGGATACCGAAGCCGATGAACATGATCCCGGCCCAGAAATCCTCCTGGCTTTTGATTTTTAGCTGCACGATGTTTCTCTCCTGTCAATCGCTCCGCACCGCGGCTGCTGGAGGTGCGGTGCGCTGTTCTCCCCCCCCAACCGGTGCGTCGTCGGCGCAACGCGCGTCATGGCTCGCCCTCGGGAAGGCTGTCGCTGGTTATTGAAGCGGCATATGGCGGTTTTAGGCCGGCCGTACGTAAATTCACGTATTCCGGCGTCGGGCTCTAGTGTAGGTTCTCTTGCTCCTCCCTGATAAGTCCGTATTTTGGAAATCGCACTTTACAGAAAAGGGTTATTTGCTGGCAACCCCGGCGCGCTTATTGCATTGCACAAACCAGGGCGCGGCTCGAATCGCAGCTTACTCCGCCTTCACCGCCCCGGACTTGATCAGCGCGGTGAGCCGACCGGCTTCGCGCTGGATAAAGGCCTGGAATTCCTCCGCCGTGCCGCCCGCCACTTCGAGCCCGAGCTGATCGAGACGCTTGCGCACGTCGGGGGTCTGGAGCGCCTTGTTCACCTCGGCGTTGATTTTGTTCACGATCGCGCGCGGCGTCCCGGCCGGCGCGGCGGCACCGAACCACACGATCGCCTCGGCATTGCGGATCCCCTGCTCGGCGAGCGTAGGCACGTCCGGAAGGACAGCCTGCCGCTTGCTTCCCGCGCTCGCCAGCACTTTGACGCGTCCCGCCTTGATGTGCGCCTCGCCGGTGACCGTCGTGGTGTACATGAGATTGATCTGGCCCGCGACGACGTCGGTCAGCGCGGGGGCAGCCCCCTTGTACGGCACATGTACCACGTTCGTGCCGGTGGCGGCCTGGAACAGCGCGAGCCCGATATGGAGGCTGCTGCCGTTGCCCGACGAGCCCCAGTTCACCTTGCCGGGATGGGCCCTGGCGTACTCCACCAATTCCTTCGCATTGCCTGGCGGGAATTTCGGATTCGCGACGATGATGAGCGGCGCATAGCCGATGAAGACGATCGGCGCGAAATCCCCGATCTTGTACGGGGTGTCCTTGCGCATGAGCGGATTGTTGACGTTGGGGCCGGGGTTCGCGAGGAGCAGCGTATAGCCATCGGGCGTCGCTTTTGCGACCGCCTCCGCGCCAAGCGAGCCGCCCGCGCCGGGACGGTTGTCGACGACGAACTGCTGGCCCCACGCGTCGGTCAGTTTCTGGCCGATCAGTCGGGCGATGATGTCGTTCGATGCCCCGGGCGGGAACGGCACCACCCAGCGCACCGGCCGCGACGGATAGCCGGCCGCCGCATCCTTCGCTGCGGCCTGCGTCGTGAGCGGCAAGGCGAAGCTTACCGCCAGCGCCGCCAGTGCCGCCGCATATCCCAACGTTCGTTCGCGCATGCTCTCCTCCTTCTGATTCTGCAGATCTATTCGAGCCAGCCGCTCGCCCGGGTGCGCGTGAGCACGCCATCGACGATCTCCGGCGCGCGTCCGATGTAGCTCGCGGGATCGAGCAGTGACTCGAGTTCGCGTTCGTCGAGCGCCGCCCGCACCTGCGCATTCTGCATGAGCGCGCGCTCGAAGCGCTCGCCGTGAGCCAGCCCGTGCATGGCCGCTTCGTACACCAGCTCGTGCGCCGATTGCTTGCCCACCTTGTCCGAGAGCGCGAACATGACGCGCTCGGAGAGCAGGAAACCGCCGAGGAGATCCAGGTTCGCGCGCATTTTCCCGACGTTCACTTCGAGGCCGTCGAGCACGCCCTTCATCATCGCAAGGAGCCCGCCCATCATGAGGCACGATTCGGGGAGCGCCTTCCACTCGCCGCGCCACGCCGAACCGTCGCGCTCGTGCTCGAACACCATGCACTCGAGCATGAAGGCCGCGTTGTAGCGGAGTCCCCGGCTCACTGCGACCGCGGCCTCGCACGTGGACGGATTGCGCTTGTGCGGCATGGTCGATGAGCCGACCTTGCCCTCGGTGAAGGGCTCCGCCAGTTCGTCGATCTCGTTGTGCTGCAGGATGACGATCTCGTTCGCGATCTTCCCCAACGTGCCGCCGATGAGCGCAAGCGTGGACACGTACTCGGCAAACCGGTCGCGCGCGGGTTGCCAATTGATGTCGGCGACCCCGAGCCCGAGCCGCGTCATGAGGCGCGCCTCGAGCTCGGCCGCACGCGGTCCATACGAGGCCTGCGTGCCGACGGCGCCCACCATGCCGCCCACGAACATGCGCGGCTCGAGCTCGCGCATGCGCTCGTAGTGGCGCCCCATTTCGGAGAGCCACACCGCGCACTTGTGACCGAAGGTGATCGGGAGCGCCTGCACGCCGTGCGAGCGTCCCACCATCGGCGTCGCGCGGTGGGCGTCCGCCAGCCGATAGAGCGCGCGGCCGATCGCCTTCATGTCGCGCAGGTAGAGCGCGTGCGCGTCCTTCACCTGCAGCACCGTCGCGGTGTCGAGCACATCCTGGGTCGTCGGGCCGAAATGGATGTACTCGCCGTGCGCCGGCTCGCACAGCGCCTGCACCGCCTTCAGCGCCGGCACCAGGGGATGCTTGATCTGCCGGATGGCGGCCGCGATGGCTTCGATATCGACGTTCTCCACGCGCGCGTGAGCCGCGATGTCGCGCGCCGCTTCCTCGGGAATGATGCCGAGCGCGGCCTGCTCGAGCGCGAGCGCCGCTTCGTAGTCGTACCACTTCTGCACGCGATTGCGATCGCTGAACACCGCGCGCAGCTCGTCGGTGCTCCACAAGTGCATGAGCAGCGCGTCGTCGAATACGCCGGAGGCCATGGTACCGTCCTTCTTCAGGTACGCTCGAGGATGTGCAGCCCGCGCACGCGGTCGAGGAGATAGATCAACCCGCGCTCGTCCACCGTCACGTCGTTGCTCTGCACGCGCGTCGAGCCGGGCGGCGGATCGGGCAGGAAGTGCGCCACCTCCCGCGGCGCGTGCGGCCGCGAGATGTCGACGATGCGCAGCCCATGCGCGAACCACGCGACCGGGATCTCGGTGCCGGTCACCTTCTCGCACGGCTGGTGGCATCCGGTCATGTACGGCTGCTCTTCGGGCGGGATGTCGTCGAGCTGGAACGTCGCGACCGGCACGGGGTGCCGCTCGTCGGTGATGTCGACGATCCACAGGAATGCCGCGGGATACGGCGGACAGCCTTCGAGGCGGATCACGTCCTCGTCGGACACCACCATGAAATCGCGGTTGTCGATCTGGAACGGAATGCGCAGACACGTGTGGGTCGGCCACGGAAACGGCGGGCTCCAGTCGAGATGCGACACGAGCTTCGGCTTCGACAGGTCTTCGATATCGAGGATGACGCAGCCGCCGTGCCAGTAGCTGGTGTAGAGGCGGTTGCCGTAGCGCAGCGGGTGATGGCACTTGTGCGCCGCGCCCTTCCAGGAAGGCGCTTCCCCGCCCGCCGTCCACTGGCCCGGCATCCACCAGCGCCCCACTTCCTCGGGTCGCGCCGGGTCCTTGAGGTCGAGGATCATCACGATGTTGCCGATGTAGCCGTCCCAGGTGGGCGAGATGTAGGCGTAGCGGCCGTCGAAGTCGAAGCGGTGCACGCCGCGCGCATAGCTCGGCCCGGGCGTGTCGGTCGTCTTCCACAGCGTGATGAGCCGGGGTTTCGCCGGATTCGACACGTCGTAGATGCCGAGCCCGCCCTGAAAGTCGTCCGGCGGTGTCTCGCCCTTGCGCACGCGCTCGCCGAGCACCTCGCGATTGGTCAGCATGATGTCGCCCGCGACCCGCACCTTGTGCGAATGCGTGCCGGGCGGCATGGAAATTTCCGCAAGCGGCCTGGGATGCCGCGGATCGGACACGTCGATGATCAGCGTGCCGTGCGGATTGCGCATGTTGCCGACATACGCGATATTGCGTTCGACCACGACCTGCCCGCCGCCCGCGCAATCGTGCCAGACGAGCGGCTCGAAGCCGTGCCGCGGGGCCGTCTCCCGGCGCACCGCACCGCCCTGCCGGGTATCGACGTAAGCGATTTCGCGTATCCCCTTTGCGCTGCTCATTGCATGATGCTCCCGGTGTGTCTGCGATGCGCGGCCCGCGCCCGCGTCATTCGATCCTGATGTCCGCCTCTCGCACGACCTTCGCCCACTTGTCGCGCTCGCTCGATATGAACGCGCCGAATTCGTGCGGCGCATTGCCGACCGGAACGGTGCTCATCGCAAGCAGCCGCTCCCGCACTTCCGGCACCTTCAGCACGCGCACGATTTCGTGATTCAGGCGCGCTATGAGGTCCTTGGGCGTCCTTGCCGGTGCGAGCCAGCCGAACCAGCCGATCACTTCGAAGCCGGGATAACCTGACTCCGCGATCGTCGGCAGCTCCGGGGCGACCGGCGAGCGCTCGAGGCTCGTGATCGCGAGCGCGCGCACCTTGCCCGCCTTCACCTGCGGTGTCGCCGCGAGCGCGATGCTGAAGAGCGCCTGCACCTGCCCGGCCACGAGCTCGGCGAGTGCCGGCCCTCCGCCCCTGTACGGCACATGCACCATGGGAGTTCCCGATGAGAGCCGGAACAGCTCGAGCGCGAGGTGCCCGGAGGTGCCGTTGCCGGCCGAAGCGAAGGTGAGTCCGCCGCGCGTTTTCCCGCCGAGCGCGACAAGCTCCGGCACCGACTTTGCCGCGACGCCCGGATGCACGACGAGGATATTGGGCACCGACACGCCGTGTGTGATGGGCGCGAAGTCCTTGACGGGATCGTACGGCACTTTGCGATAAAGGCTCGGGTTGATGGCAACGCCGGCGGCGACGAGGACGAATGTGTATCCGTCGGGTGCCGCGCGCGCGGCCATTTCGTACGCGATGATGCCGTTCGCGCCGGGCCGATTGTCGATGACCACCGTCTGGCCGAGCGCACCCCCCAGGCGCGGCCCGACAAGACGCGCCAGCGTGTCGGCCGGCCCGCCTGGCGGCACTGCAACGATCATGCGCACCGGCCGACTGGGGTATGGGTCGGCCGCGATCGCCGTCCCGTAAGCGATCGCGCAGAAGGTGAGTGTCACGGCGCTCAACATGAGCCCGCTTCCTCTCTTGCTGGAAATGCTGTGGATGATCATCGCAAGCGCCGGACGGTATCGTGCAGCGAAACCGGAGCGGCGAGTTTAGCAGCAATCCGCGCTTCCTCGTGAACGGCACGCCTCGTTGGGAGGCCTCTTCTCCGATGCTATGATCTTCGGCACTGTCCGCATATGGAGCACGACGATGACGGCCCCGCCTTCGAAAGTCTGCACGCTCCCGGAGCTCGCTTCCCGCATCGCGCACGGCACGGCGCTCGGCGTGGGCGGCGTCTTCCTCCATCGCGGGCCGTTTGCGCTCGTGCGCGAGCTCGTGCGCCAGGGGACGCGCGATCTCGAGTTCATCAAGCCTTCTCCCGGATACGACCTCGATCTCCTGTGCCGCGCGGGCGCGGTCCGCAGGGTGCGTGCCGGCATCGTCGCGATGGAAGGCAGCTTCGGGCTCGCCCCGTGGTACCGGCGTGCGATCGAGAAGAAGGAGGCGGCGCTCGAAGAGCACGCCTGAATGACGCTCGTCGCGGGGCTGCGTGCAGCCGCCTATGGGATACCGTTCCAGCCGGTCGCGGGAGTCCACGGGAGCGACCTCGCGCAGCTGAACGGCTGGAAGTCGATCGCCGATCCGTACGGCTCGGGGCGCGAAGTCTATCTCATACCGCCGATCGCCCCCGATGTCGTCGTCATCCATGCCAACGAAGCCGATGCCCAAGGAAATGCGCGCGTGCTCGGCTCGCCGTTCTGGGATCACCCGCTGACGCGCGCCGCGAAACGCGTGCTCGTCACCGCCGAGCGCCTCGTGTCGAGTGCCGCGCTCGCCGCGCAGCCCGAGTTGACGCTCGTGCCGGGATTCATGGTGGAAGCCGTCGCCATCGTTCCGGGCGGGGCGTGGCCCGGCTCCATGCATCCCGACTACGGCATCGACTACGCCGCCGTGGAGTGCTACATGGAGGATATTCCCGGTGGGCTCGAGGCACATCTCGCCGCGGCGCCCGAAGCGCGGGCCGCGCCTGTCTCGTGAGCGGCGATACGATGCAGGCCTGGTCGGCTCTTTCCTATCTCGTGGTGAATCTCGCGCGCGAGATCCGTCCCGGCGAGGTCGTCTTCAGCGGCGTCAATTCGACGCTTCCCATGCTCGCTTGCCTGCTCGCGAAGCGCACCTACGATTTTCACTACACCTACATCAACGTCGCCGGCGGCGTCGAGCCCCGGCCGAAACGCGTGCCGCATTCGAGCAGCGATCCGGCGCTCGTCGAGGGCTCTCCGGCCATCTTCGCCAACGAAGATTTCTACGATCTCTGCACGCGCGGCGGCATCGACTTGGTCTTTCTCGGCTGCGCGCAGATCGACGGCGCAGGCCGCACCAACGTGTCCACCATCGGCCCGTGGGCGAATCCCAGAGTGCGATTGCCGGGCGGCGGCGGCGCGGCGGTGATGATGCCGACCGCGAAACGCGTTGCCACGTGGCGCACGGAGCACTCGCCGCGAACGCTGGTGGAAAAACTCGATTTCGTCACCGCGGCGGGGAATCTCGAAACGCTTGTCACGCCGTATGCCGTGTTCCGGCGCCGCGCGGGCCGTCTCGCACTCGAATCGTGGAACGGCGAAATCACGCTCGGGGAAATCGTCCGGCGCACCGGCTTCGCGTTCGATGCGACACACGCGCAGCCGACGCGCCCCCCGAGCGAGCGCGAGCTCGAAGCGCTGCGCGCCCTCGACCCGCGCGGCGAGTTCGCTGCGGAAGTCGGCGGCTGATACGCAAGCGCGACGCCGGCCGGCCGGTTAAAATCAGTCCTCATTCACGCCTCGGAGTTTTTCCAGATGAATATCGGTTTCGTCGGGCTGGGCGCCATGGGCCAGGGCATCGTGCCACGCCTGATCGCCGCGGGCCACACGGTGACCGGGTGGAATCGCAGCGAAGCCAAGGCGGCGCCGCTGATCAGGCTCGGCATGCGCTCGGCGTCCACGCCGCGTGAGGTGGCGAGTCGCTCCGAGATCGTGTTTTCCATCGTCACCGATGCGGCTGCGGTGCGCGCCGTCGCGCTCGGCGACGAAGGCATCATCGCGGGGCTGCCGAAAAACGGCGTCTACCTCGACATGAGCACCATCTCGCCCGACGCAAGCCGTGCCATTTCATCCGCATTCGCGCAAGCGGGGCTCACCATGCTGGACGCGCCGATTTCCGGCAGCCCGGTGACGCTGGCGCAGGGCAAGGCGTCGATCATGGTGGGCGGCGATCGCGCCGCGTTCGAGCGCGTGAAACCGGTGCTGCTCGCGATCGGCGCAAAGGCGAGCTACATCGGCGCGAGCGGACTCGCGGTGCAGATGAAGCTTGCCATCAATCTCGTCCTGATGGTCGAGGTGATCGCCTTCGGTGAGGGCATCGCGCTCGCCGAGAAAGGAGGCGTCGCGCGCGAGGTCGCGGTCGATGCGATGCTGGGGAGCGTCGTCGCTTCTCCGGTACTCGGTTACCGCGGCCCCTTCATACTCGAGGGCAACATGCCGAAAGAGCCGCTCGCCGACGTGAACCTGCAGCAGAAGGACATGACGCTCGTGCTCGAGCTTGCGCGCAAGTCCGGCGCCGCCACGCCGCTCGCCGCGGCCGCGAACGAAATGATGAACGCCTGTCGCGGGCTCGGCCTCGACCACCACGATTTCGTGATCGCACACGAGGTTTATCGCCGACTCGGAGGACTCAGCCAGTGAAACCGGATTCGTACACGACCCTCAAGCCCTTCCGCACCAATTTGAAGGATGTGCCGAAAGTCGGCGGCCTCAGGGAAAAGGACGGCTGGGTCAACATGCAGGTGCAGTTCCTGATCGATCAGAAGACCGCCAACTCCGACAAGCTCCTCGTGGGCTGGACGGTGCTCCCGCCGGGCGCGCAGCACGACCGTCACCGCCACTTCAACTGCGACGAGTTCTGGATCGTCGTCAAGGGGCGCGGCGTGATGTACACCGACGAGGGCGAACAACCTTCGGTCGAAGGCGATGTCGTCTTCACGCCGCGCGGCCATTGGCACGGCTTCAAGAATACCTCCGACGGGGACGTCGTGCTGGTGTGGGGCTGGAGCGGCGCCGGCTCGCTCGAAGCCGCGGGCTACGAATCGGTCGAAGGCGGCCGCACTTACTGAGCCGCATGGCGCCGATCGAAGACGCCCGCGTGGCGCGCGGCCTGCGCGCGCAGCTCGATCTGCGCCGGCAACGGCTCGCTGCGGGCGAACGACCGATCGGATGGAAGATCGGGTTCGGCGCGCCGGCGGCGATGGCGCGCCTCGGTCTCAAGACGCCTCTCATCGGTTTTCTCACCGATCGCGCGCGGCTGCGTCCCGGCGCCGAGGTTGCGCTCGCGAACTGGATCAAGCCCGCCGCGGAGCCGGAGATCGCGGTCTACATGGGCGATGACCTCGACGGCGGGGCAACGCGCGCGGAGGCGATCGCGGCGATCGTGGGCATCGGGCCCGCCATCGAGCTCGCCGACGTGGACCCCCCGCCCGACGATGTCGAAGCGATTCTCGCCGGCAACATCTATCAGCGCCATGTCGTGTTCGGGCGCTGCGATGCATCGCGCGCCGGGGCCCGCCTCGACGGGCTGCTTGCGCGCGTCCTGCGCAACGGCGTGGAAATCGCGTGCCCCGCCGATCCCCAGGAGCTCACCGGCGAGTTCATCGATCTCGTGCGTCACGTCGCGGACACGCTCGCCGCGTGCGGTGAACGGCTGTGCGCCGCGGACGCCATCATCACCGGGTCGATCGTGCCGCCGCTCTGGGTCGAGCCGGGGGAGGAACTCGTCTTCGCGCTCGATCCCGTCGAGACGATTTCGGTCCGATTCGCGCCCCGTCCTGCCGCATGAGCGCTTTCCCGGAGAGCCGTTTCGCTCACGCGAGCATCGCGCAGTACGCCGCACGGTTGAGAAGCGGTGAACTGTCGGCGCTCGAAGCGACCGAAGCGCTGCTGCGCCGCATCGACGCGCTCAATCCCAAGCTCGGGGCCTACACCTTCGTCGCGGCCGAATATGCGAGAGCGCAGGCGAGAGACATCGATGCGCGGCTGCGGGCGCGCGCGGACAGCGGACCGCTCATGGGCGTGCCGGTCGCGGTGAAGGATCTCTACCAGGTCGACGGGCTTCCGCTCACCGCGGGCTCGCAGCTCGACGTTTCGCACATCGTGCGCTCGGAAGGGCCGCTCGCGCGCACGCTGAAGCGCGCCGGCGCGATCATCCTCGGCAAGACCTGGACCAGCGAGTTTGCATTGGGCGGTATCAATTTCATCCGGCGCGTGCCGTGGAATCCATGCGACGCCGAAACGCACCGCACGCCCGGCGGATCGAGCGGCGGCTCCGCGGTCGCCATGGCAGCCGGGTTGTGTACCTTCGCGCTCGGCACCGATACCGGCGGCTCGGTGCGCATGCCGGCTGCACTCTGCGGCGTCTTCGGTCACAAGTTTTCCGCGAGCGCGTTTCCGCTCGAAGGCATCTTTCCGCTCTCGCCCACCCTCGACAGCCCCGGCGTGTTCACGAAGGACGCGCGCGACGCGATCGTCGTATGGGAAGCGCTCGGAGGAACGCGCGTTGAGAGAGAGCTCCCGCTGCGCGAGCTGCGCTTCGCGCGTCCGACACCGCTCTTTTACGACGATCTCGATGCCGAAGTGGAGCGGGCGGTGGAACGCGCGCTCGAGCGCCTGCAGCGGGCGGGCGCCCGGGTCGAGCACCTCGACGTGCCCGAAGTCCTCGAGTTCGAGGCGCTCTTCGGCCGCATCGTGCCTGCCGAGCTGATCGGGATCCTCGGCCGCGAGCGCGTGCGCGCGGATTTCGAGCGGCTGGATCCCGTGACGAAAGCGCGGTTTACCGCTGCCCTCGCCGCGTCGTCGGCTGATTCACGCGTTCGGGCCGATCTGGAAGCTTTGCGCCAACGGGTGCACGCCCGCATCGCGGGCTACGATGCATGGCTCACGCCCACCGCCCCGCTCGTGCCGACACCGCTCGAAGGCTACAAGAGCGTCGAGGCGGCGCTCGAGTGGAATCGGCGCGCGCTGCGCAACACGCGCCCCGGCAACGTCTTCAATCAGTGCGGCGTATCGCTTCCTCTGCCGGGCACCGCGCTTCCGGTCGGACTGCAGATCGTCTGCGCGGCCGGCGCAGACGCGAAGCTCCTCGGCATCGCGCGCGTCGTGGAAAGCGCACTCAGCTCCCCGGAATGATGCCGGGCTCCATCGCGCAGCAGTAGTCGGCGATGTCGCCGGGCTTGCATTTCCAGACGCGATCCATGAACCGGCTCGCGAAGCAGTGCTTGAGCGCCTGGCGCAGCGGACGCAGCCGGAACGGATAGCCGAACACGTAGGGGTGGATCGAGAGATTGCAGACGAGCGGGTGCTTTTCGCTCTGCTCCACCATCTCCTCGAACTGATCGACGAGCATGTCGCAGAACTCCCGCCCCGTATGCTGGCGGTGGATGACCTGCGGAGAATCGTTGAGTTCGACCGGATACGGCACCGAGAGCAGCGGCCCCGACCGCGTGCGCATCCAGATCGGCTGGTCGTCGCAGGGCCAGTCCATGACGTAGGTGTAGCCCGCCTCCTTGAGGAGGTCCGGTGTCCATGGATTTTCGTACGCCCCGGCGCCCATCCAGCCCTTCGGTCCGCGCCCCTCGTTGCGAGCGAACGTCTCCGTCACCTCACGGATCACGCGCGCCTCGTCGTGCTCCCAGCGAAAATCGTGCAGGTTTTCGGAGTTGGTGCGGCCGTGCCCGACGATCTCGTCGCCGCGGCGCCGGATGCGCTCGAAGATCTGCGGCGCATAGTCGTAGAGCAGGCTGTTGGTGTTGTGCGCGAGCGGCATCCCGAGCTCGTCCGCGAGATCGAAGAGGCGCCAGATGCCGATGCGATTGCCGTAGTCGCGCCACGCGTAGTTGCGCTGCGTCTGGGGCTCGCCGTGCTTCGCGTTGTCGTGGCCGCGTCCCTTGCCGAACGCGAAGCATTCGATGTTGGTGGTGATGCAGAAGGCGAGGCGCTTGCCGCCCGGCCAGTGATAGTCCCTGCGCTCGGTGATCGGCGAATAGTCGTAACGGGTGTGGCGCGGCAGCATGTCGGTCTCCCTGAAAAACGTGGCGCGTCACGTTACCACAGCGCCGACACGCACGATCAGGCCTGCACGATCTCGTAGCCGAGCACCGCCGCGCAGCGCAGGAGCAGCGGCCATGCCGCTGCCTGGTGTTGACGCGACGAATAAACGAAGTAGAGCGCCTCACCAGGAATGACCGCCGTGCTCAGGCAAGCGGTCTCGGAACCGGGATCGTCTCCGAAGTAGACGTAGATCGCGCCGCGCTGCGCCTTCCTGAGCCGCTGGACGTAGGCTTCGTCGATCGGGACGAGTCCCATTTCCCCGATGCGCTCGAGCTGGCGGATGATGCCGTACACGTGGCGGCGACCATCCTCCTCATCGACTTCGACGTAGGGAAATTCCGCCTCGAGCCGCGCGACGACGACCCTGGGGCTCAGATAGCGCTCGCCATCCCGGACGCATAAACGATGTGCCATGTCCTGCTATGCTGAGATTTTCTCCTCCGGCTCCGCAGCTTCGCGCAATGCGCGCTTCCCTTCGCTGCGGTCAGGCCCTAGTATATATCCGACCGCGCGGCATGGCGTCGCGCCGCACCCGACATGAACGACGAGCTCACGCGGAAGCACGAAGGCCACGTCACGCATCTCACGCTCAATCGCCCGCAGAAGGCGAATGCGCTTTCCGCCTCGCTGGTCGAAGCGCTCCTGAACGCCGTCGAGTACGCCTATACCGACGGCACCCGCCTGATGCTGATCGACGGCGCGGGGCCGCATTTCTGCGCCGGCTTCGACTTCACTGACTACCAGACCGCGAGCGAAGGCGAGCTCGCGCTGCGGTTCCTGCGCATCGAGACGCTGCTGCAGCACGTCCATCATGCCCCGTTCGAGACGCTCGTCTTCGCGCACGGCCGCGTGTTCGGCGCCGGCGCCGACCTCGTCTGCGCCTGCGGCGTGCGCGTCGCCGCGCCGGGCACGACGTTCCGGCTGCCCGGACTGCGCTTCGGCCTGGTGCTCGGCACGCGCCGGCTCGCGCACCGGATCGGCGGGGATCACGCGCGCGGCATTCTCGCGGCGAGCCGGACGTTCGACGCCGCCGAAGCGCACGAGCTCCGGTTCCTCACGCATCTCGTGCCGCAGGCCGAGTGGCCGGCGTTCGCAGCTCGCATGCGCGCGGAGTGCGAGTTGCTCGCGCCCGGGGCCGCCGCCGCGCTGCATCGCCAGACCATCGTCGATACCCGGGCGGATGACATGGCGGCGCTCGCGGCATCGGTGAGCGTGCCGGGGCTCAAGGAGCGGATGCGCCGTTTTCGCGAAGCCAACCCCTGAACCGCACCTGTATCAACCCGCTGTTTCGAGGAGCGCATGAGCAGCACCCTGCCTGCAACGATGGACGTGATCGAGATGACCGGACCCGGCGGCCCCGAAGTGCTCAAGCTCGCCCGGCGTCCGGTGCCGGTGGTAAAGCCGAACGAAGTGCTGATCGAAGTGGAGGCGGCCGGCGTCAACGGGCCCGATCTCATGCAGCGCAAGGGGCTCTATCCCGCGCCGCCGGGCGCATCCGACCTGCTCGGCCTGGAAGTGTCGGGGGAAGTCGTCGCGGCCGGCGCGGAGGTGCGGCGCTGGAAGCCCGGCGATCGCGTGACCGCGCTTACGAACGGGGGCGGCTATGCGCAATACTGCCCGGTCGATGCGGAGCATTGCCTGCCGATTCCGGGCGGCGTATCGGTGCGCGATGCCGCCGGGCTGCCCGAGACCTATTTCACGGTCTGGAGCAATCTTTTCATCGGAGTGGGCCTCAAGGCCGGCGAGACGCTGCTCGTGCACGGCGGCGCCGGCGGCATCGGAACCACCGCGATCCAGCTCGGCAAGGCGTTCGGATGCAAGGTCATCGCGACCGACAGCCCGGACGCCCGCTGCGCGATCTGCCGCGAGCTCGGCGCCGACCGCGTGATCGACTATCGACAGCAGGATTTCGTCGAGGAAGTGCGCAAGGAAGGCGGCGCCAACGTGATCCTCGACATCGTCGGCGGGGCGAACGTCGAGCGCAATTTCAAGGCCGCCGCGCACGATGCGCGCATCGTCCAGCTCGCCTTCGCGCTGGGCTCCAGGGTCGACATCAATCTGATGCCGCTCATGCTGAAGCGGCTGGTTTACACCGGCTCGACGCTGCGCACGCGGCCGCGCGAGTTCAAGGCCCGCACCGCGCGCGAGCTGGAAGAAAAAGTGTGGCCGGAAATCGCACGCGGCCGCATCCGGGTCGTCACCCAGCATACTTTTCCGCTCGGTGAGGCCGCCGCAGCGCACGCGCTGATGGAGTCGAGCCGGCACACCGGGAAGATCCTGCTGCTTGTCAAGCAGACGGCATAAGCCTTTCTTTGCCGCAGCGAAAGGCCCATCCTATAATCCGGGAAATACGGAGGGAGGAGAAGAAGCGCCGGTGATGTCTGCAGGGCCGCCACGAGCTGAAAGCATGCCGCTCTCCGGCAGGCTCGCCCATCATCGGCCGTACTTCGGTCTCTTTTCCCTTTCTTTCCTCTCCGCCCGCCGCCTTTCATGCATCCGCTGACCGTTTATACCAAGACCGCCAAGGGCGTTCTCGAGACGCGGAGCAAGACCGGCAGGCTCTCGCGCGAGCTCAATCGCGTCTTTCTCATGGTGGACGGCAAGTCCACGGTTTCCGAGATCTTCGCGCGGGACGGCGGCTTCGACGAGGCGAAGCTCCACGAGGCGCTCTCGAAGCTCGAGGCCGACGGCTACATCAAGGTTTTCTCCGCGCCGACCGAAGCGCCGAGGCCGCAGGTCGCTGAAACGCTGGGACCCGAGCCGGAAGACGACGGCGAGCTCGATTTCACCTCTCCCGATGTCGTCGCGCGCCTGAATCAGGAAGCTGCAGCGCGCGCGAAGGCCGAGGCCGAAGCGAAAGCGCGCGCCGAAGCGGCGGCGCAGGCGCTCGCGCAGGCCAAAGCCAAGCAGGAAGCGGAGGCGCGCGCCCGGGCCATCGCCGAAACGCGGATGCGCGCCGAAGCCGAAGCGAAGGCCAAGGCGGAGGCTCAGGCGCGCGCGGCGGCGGAGGCCCGCGCCAAAGCGGAGGCCGAAGCGCGTGCCGCGGCGAACGCCAATGCACGGGCGGAAGCCGAAGCGCGGGTGCGCGCCGCCATGGAAGCGAAGGCGCGCGCCGATGCCGAGGCACGGGCACGCGCCGACGCGGAAGCGCGCGCGAAACAGGAAGCGGAAGCGAAGGAAGCCGCGGAAGCACGGGCACGGCAGGAGGCCGAAGCGCGCGCCAAAGCGGAGGTCGAAGCCCGGGCTCACGCCGAAGCGGAAGCGCGCGCACGTACGGCGCTCGAGGCGCAGATGAAGGCAATGGCCGACGCACTGGCCGCGGCCGAGGCACGCGCCAAGGAGGAAGCCGAAGCGCGCAGCCGCATGGAAGCCGAGATCCGCGCGCGCGAGGAAGCGGAGCGCAAGGCGCGCGAAGAGGCCGAAGCCCGCGCGCGCGCCGCCGAGGAAGCGATCGCGCAGGCGCGCGCCATGGCAGAAGAGGCGGCGCGGGCGAAGTCCGAAGCGGAAGCCGCCGCGCTCGAGCAGGTGAAGGCCGGCGCGGACGAAGCCGCCCGCGCGCGCGTCGACGCGGCGATGAAGGCGCTGGAGGAAGCAAAGTTCCGCGCCAGGCTCGAAAGCGAAGCACGCGCAGCGGCCGAGGCAAAGGCGCAACAGGAAGCCGAAGCGCGCGAACGCGAGGAAGCGCAGCGCAAAATCCGCGAGGAAGCGCAGCGCCGCGAGCGCGAGGAAGAAGACGCGCGCGTCCGCGCACAGATCCGCGAGCTGCAGGAGCAGTCGCGGCGCGCGCGCGAGGAGGCCGAGGCGAGCGCCGAAGCGGAGCGCAAGGCGCGCGAGGAGGCCGAGGCGCGCATCGAAGCGGAGCGCAAGGCGCGCGAGGAGGCGGTTCGCCGCGCGCAGGAAGAGGCCGAGCGCAAGGCGCGCGAAGAGGCCGAAGCCGCCATCGAAGCCGAGCGGCGCGCGCGAGAGGAAGCCGAGGCGCAGCGCGAGGCGGCGGAAGCGCTACGCGAAGCGGAGCGCAAGAACCGCGAGCAGGCGGTGCGGCGCGCGCAGGAGGAGGCCGAGCGCAAGGCGCGCGAGGAAGCGGAAGCGGCGATCGAGGCCGAGCGGCGCGCGCGCGAAGAAGCCGAATCGAAAGTCGAAACCGAGCGCAAGGCGCGCGAGGAAGCGGAGCGCAAGGCGCGCGAGGAAGTCGCGGCGATGCTCGAGGCCGGCCGCAAGGCGCGCGAGGAAGCGGAAGCGCGCCTCGAAGCCGAGCGGCGCGCGCGCGAGGAAGCGGAGCGCAGGGCACGCGAAGAGCTTGCCGCGAAGGTCGAAGCCGAGCGCAGGGCGCGCGAGGCCGCGGAGCGGCAGGCCGAAGCCGCACGGCGCGCGCGGGAGGAAGCCGAGCGCCGCGCGCAGGAAGCGGCCGCAAGCGACAGCGAGGCGGCGCGGAAGGCACGCGCCGAAGCGGAAGCGGCGGCGCGCACAGCCGAGGCCGCCGTGGCGCAGGCGCAGGCCATGGCGCAGGCTGCCGCCAAGGCGAAGGCGGAGGCCGAAGCCCGCGCGGAGGCTGAGCGGCAGGCGCGCGCCCAGGCCGAGGAGCGGGCCAAGCAGGAAGCGGTCGCGCGCGTGGTGCAGGAGCAGCAACTGCGTGCCCGCTCGGAAGAAGAAGTGCAGGCCCGCGTCGCCGAAGAGCTCAAGGCGAGAGCGCGGGCGGAGATGGAGGCCGATGCGCGCTATCGCGCGGAGATCGAGGCGCGCGCGCGCGCCGCCGCGGCCGAACGGGCGAAGCGCGCCGAAGAGGAGGCGGCCGAGCAGCCGCTCCGGAAGCCGCCTAGCAAGCGGTTGAGCCCGCTCCACGCGGCAGCGGCCGGATTAGGGGTGCTCCTCGTCGTTGCGGTCGGGCTGCTGCACGTCGTGCCGTTGAGCGGCTCCATCCCTGCCGCGCAGGAAGCGCTCTCCCGGCGTCTGGGGCAGCCGGTGCGCATCGGAAACCTGCGCTATGCCCTCTTCCCGTCTCCTCAGCTTACGCTGGAGCGGGTCACGTTCGGGCCAGCGCAGGACGGGAAGGCCGATGCCGTCGTGGTCTACGCCTGGCCGCACACGCTGCTCGGAAGCGAGAAGGCGTTCGACACGGTGGAAGTGAATGGCGTCACGCTGAGCTCCGACGCACTCGCAGCGGCCGGCGCATGGCTCAAGCCACGGCAGGGCGAAACCTCGTTCACGGTGCGCCGGGTCCGGATCAACCGCGTGCGCGTCGCGCCGAGCGAAGTGGAGCTGCCGGTGCTGAATGCCGACCTCACGCTCGGCCGCGATGGCGCCCTCCAGAACGTGATCGTCACCGACGGCAAGGCGCGCGCGAGCTTCGCGCCCAAGGATCGCACCTGGCAGATGACGTTCAACGCGAGCAGCTGGGCGCCCCCCGTCGGCCCGGCTCTGCAGTTCGATGATCTCGCGCTCGCCGCCGTTATCGACGGCAATCAGGCGTCCGTCACCAAGATCGAGGCGCGCGTCGGCAGGGCAACCGTCAAGGGCGTGGCCAAGGCGAGCTGGGGCAACAACGTACGGGTGGTGGGCGAACTCAACGTGAGCAACGGCGACCTCGGCCAGCTCCTCACGAGCTTCACGCGCGACTTTTCCGCCAGCGGCACGCTGAGTGCGAACATGACGTTCGCACTGCAGGGGCGCACGCTCCCGGCGCTCTTCGCGCAGCCGCGCATCGAAGCGAGCTTCAACGTCGAAAAAGGCGTCCTCAACAACGTCGACCTGGTGCGCGCGATCCAGTCGCCCTCGCGCGACGGCGTGCGCGGCGGCAAGACCAGCTTCGAAGTGCTGGCTGGAACGCTCGAAATCAGCGGCAACCGCTACTCCTACCGGCAGTTGCGCCTGAGCTCCGGCCCGATGAACGCGAACGGAAACGTCGAGCTCGCGCCGGACGGCGATCTTTCGGGGCGCATCAACGCCGAGCTCGGGACGAAATCCGTCGTCGTCGCCCGCGGCGCGCTCAACGTCTCGGGAAACCTCAAGGCCCCGCTGCTCCGCCCGTAAAAAAGCCCGCGCATCGCGCGGGCTTCGGAACCGCGAGTTCGCGGCTCAGACGGCGAGACCGGGATTGTGCCGCTCCGCCGCCCTGAGCGCCGCGATCCGCTCGTCGAGCGGCGGGTGCGACATGAAGAGCCGCGTCAGCCCGTGAGCGACGTTGCCGGAAATGCCGAAAGCGCGCATCTGGTCGGGCAACGTGCTCTGCTCGTGGTTGATCTTCAGCCGCTCGAGCGCCGCGATCATCTTCTCGCGCCCGGCCAGCCGCGCTCCGCCGGCATCCGCCCGGAATTCGCGCTGCCGGCTGAACCACATGACGATGATGCTCGCGAGTATGCCGAGCACGAGCTGCGCGACGATCACCGTGACGTAGAAAGCCGGACCATACCCGCGCTCCACCTTGAACACCAGGCGGTCCACCAGATGCCCGATGATGCGCGAGAAAAAGATCACGAAGGTATTCACCACGCCCTGGATCAGCGCGAGCGTCACCATGTCGCCGTTCGCGACGTGGCTTACCTCGTGGCCCAGCACCGCTTCGGCTTCTTCCTGGCTCATGTTGTTGAGGAGCCCGGTGCTCACCGCCACGAGCGCGTTGTCCTTGTTCCAGCCGGTGGCGAACGCGTTGACCTCGGGCGCGTCGTAGATCGCGACTTCAGGCATGCCGATGCCGGCCTTCTGGGCCTGGCGCTTCACCGTGTCGACAAGCCAGCGCTCGGTCATGTTGGACGGCACCTCGATCACGTGCGCGCCCGTCATCATCTTCGCGCTCCACTTCGACATCAGCAGCGAAATGAAGGAGCCCCCGAAGCCCATCACCGCGGCAAGGATGAGCAGCGCGTTGAAGTTGATGCCCACGCCCTGCTCGTCCAGCATCCGGTCCACGCCCAGGAGCTGCAGCGTGATGCTCAGCACGAGTACGATGGCCAGGTTCGTGGCCAGATACAGAACGATGCGTTTCATGGATTCCCGTCCCTCGGTTGATAATCCCTTGCCTTAGATATAGGCGAGACCCCGGCGGTTCAATATCGCTCGGCGCGGCATTGTATCCCAATGCCCGGGGCGGCGGCCGCGCGACCCAAAATCTTCCGTTTTGATAGATTTTCCATTAGGATGCGGCTGACATGCGGGGCGAGGTGCCACGACAAAGCCATAATAAAGAGGCCCTTACGAAAAACAACGGCACAGGACGTCCGAATGAATTTCATCGCATCGGCTCAGGGAGAAGATGGGCGCTGACGGACGGCTGGATCTCAGGGCCGTGCCCGACGCGGAAACGACGCCCCGCAGCGCCTTCCTCACCTCCGTGGGCAGGGAGCGCTCGCGGCTGAAGACGTTTTTCGCGTCGCGGCTCGTATTCGATCCGGATCTCTCGGCGGAGGAACTGCGCGGTTTTTCACGCACCGTGCGGGAGATCGAGTGGCTGCTGCTCGTCCTCGTGCTGCTCTATCACGCCGTGCTCACGCCGGACGACGAGAGCGCAGATGCGATCGCAATGGCGCTCTTCCTCTTCGGCGCCTTCGTGCTCTCGTTCCACTACCTCAACTTCTACCGCCGGGAATCGCACTGGAAGCTCGCGATCGAGACCTGGGTGATGATCGTCTTCATCACCTGGATCCTGATGTACACCGGCCGGCTCGAAAGCCCGCTCCTCAACCTCTACCTCCTCGTCGTCATCGCGAGCGCGCTCATGCTCGGCAAATCGACGACGTTCCTCCAGATGGTGTTGATCGCCGCCTGCTATCTGTGGCTCGGTTATCCCGAGCGGAACCTGGCGCTCGCCGTCACCTCCTATGTGACGACCCTCACTGCGCAGCTCGCGCCGCTGGTGCTGGTGGGCTACATCACCACCATGCTCGCGAACGACATCCGGCGCGCTCTGATCGAGATCAAGTCGCTCTCGGAGACCGACGTGCTGACCGGCCTCTACAACATGCGCGCGTTTGCCGTGCTGTCCGAGAACATCGCGCGCCAGGCCGAGCGCTATTCCCGCCCCTTCGCGATACTGATGATCGACTCCGACAGCCTGAAGGCGATCAACGACCAGTACGGGCACGAGGCGGGCAACCGGCTGCTCAAGCTCACGACGCGCTGTATCCAGGACGAGCTGCGGCAGTCAGACCTCGTGGCGCGCTTCGGGGGCGACGAGTTCGTCGTGCTGCTTCCGGAGACGCCGTGCGCCGGGGCGGTTCAGGTGGCCGAAAAGATACTGAAGGCGATCCAGACCACGCCATTGCCGGTGCGCGGGCAGAACGTCCCGATCAGCGCGAGCATCGGCGTCGCCTGCTATCCCGAGCACGGCGGGAGCGTCGAGGCGATCAAGGAAAAGGCGGACAAGGCGATGTACGTCAGCAAGGCGTCCGGCAAGAATCGCGTCACGCTCTACGGTTACCGGGCCGACGATCGTCCGGCGGTGGCCGCAGGCGCCTGATCCGCGCGTCAGCGCCGCCTTCTCCCCGTCCGGAAGTAATCCCGATTGTCGTAATAGGACGCGCGCGCGTTTTCGGCGCACCACCCCGGGATGCCGAGTATCGGCACCGGAGCGAGATCACGCGGCGTTTTCAGTCCCGCGCCGTCCTGCAGTAACGCCGCCGCGAGCGCGTCGGCGCGCGCGATCTGGACGTCAAACGGCGCATCGAGGAACGCGTGCTCCACCTCGAACAGCAAGCCGCGTGCGGTGATGCCGGCGAACGGCGCGAGCGCCTTCTCGTAGATCGCGTGCCCGAAGAGATAGAAGCGCATGTCGTTGACGACCCGCGTGCGCTCCTGCCAGAACAGCCTTTTCCACTGGAAGCTCTCGAGCAGGCGCAGCAGCGCCGGATCGCGCGCGACGACGATGACGCCGCCCTCGTCGAACAGGGTGAGCGCGTCCTGCAACTTGCCACGGTTCGGCGCGCCGGCTGCGCGCTGCTCGAGCAGCGCGCGGTAGTGCCGGGCGTTGAGCGCCGCCTTGGCGCGCGGGAAGGTCATCCAGACGAGCGCGTTCATGAGGTCGTGCCAGTTGCGACCGCGAACCTGGACTTCGCCACGGAGATGGATGCGCGGCTCGTAGCCGTCCTCGAAAATCGCGGTCCTGGGCGCCTGCGGCACGAACGAGATGCGGGCGCCGCTCTGCGTTCGTGCCTCCACCGGGCATTGGGCGAGCGCGCGTCGAAGATCGTCGAGCGTCGGCCAGTCGGGTGTGCACAGCGAGCGTTGCGCGCTCGCCCGCAGCGGCTCAAAGAGCGGCGAGCGCTCGAGAAAATCGCGATTCCAGGCTGTCTTCATGCACGGTTAGTATAAGATTGCGCACTTCCCGGGCAGTCCCGCAGGTTCACTGCGATGGCAGAAAAAATCGATTGCGCGGTGATCGGAGCCGGCGTCGTTGGGCTCGCGATCGCGCGCCGGCTCGCGCTCGACGGCCGCGAGGTCGTGATCCTCGAAGCCGAAGAGGCGTTCGGCACGCACACCAGCTCGCGCAACTCCGAAGTGATCCACGCCGGCATCTACTATCCGACCGGCTCGCTCAAGGCGCGGCTCTGCGTCTCCGGGAAATTCGCGCTCTACCGCTATTGCGCCGAGCACGCCGTGAGCCACCGCCGCATCGGCAAGCTCGTCGTGGCGACCGACGAAGTCGAGATCGCCGGTCTCGACCAGTACCGCGCGCAGGCCGAAATCAACGGCGTCACGGATCTGCGGCTGCTCGATGCGCGCGCAGTCGCCGAGCTCGAGCCCGAGGTGCGCGGTGTCGCCGGGTTTCTCTCGCCGTCCACCGGCATCGTGGACAGCCACGGGCTCATGCTCGCCTATCTGGGAGACGCGGAGGCGCACGGCGCCGCGCTTGCGCTCGCGAGCCCGGTGACCGGCGGCGCGGTCGCAGTGGACAGCATCATGCTCGAAGCAGGTGACCGCGAAGAGATGCGCGTCGTCTGCCGCACCGTGGTGAACTCCGCCGGATTTCATGCACAGGCGGTGGCGCGCTCCATCGCCGGCATTCCGCCGGCGACGATTCCGCCGACCTATTATGCGATCGGCCACTACTACACGCTCACCGGCAGAGCACCGTTCAGCCGCCTGGTCTATCCGGTCGCGCGGCAGGACTGGCTCGGCGTGCACGTCACGATCGATCTCGGCGGCCAGGTGAAGTTCGGTCCGGACTTCGCCTGGATCGACCGCATCGACTACCGCTTCGATGCCAGCCGCGAAGCCGCGTTCTATCAGGCGATCCGCCGCTATTACCCGGGGCTGAGGGACGGGGCGCTGCAGCCCGGCTACACCGGCATCCGGCCCAGGATCGCCGGCCCCGGCGCTCCCGCGGCGGACTTCGTGATCCAGGGGCCGAGTGAACATGGCGTAAGCGGCCTCGTCAATCTCTACGGCATCGAATCGCCGGGACTCACGGCATCGCTCGCCATCGCGGATTACGTCGCAGCGCTGCTGCGGGGCTAGCGCGCGGCTACTTTCGGGGCGCGTGACGCTCCAGAAATTCGCCCAGGGCCCGCACCCATTGCTCCCGCATGAACACGAAGGCGTCGTTGTGGCCGCCGCGCAGCACGAGGAATTCCTTGGGTCCGCGCGCTTCCTTGTAGAGGCGCTCGCCGTGCGTGTAAGGCACGATGTCGTCTTCCCGGCTGTGTATGACGAGCACTGGCGCCTTCACCTCTTTGAGATGCGCGAGGTTGTCATAACGGAAGCGGCTGATCAGGCGCACCGGAAGGAACCAGTAGACCTGCGCGCCGAGGTCGGGCACCGAAGTGAACGTCGAGTGCAGGACGAGCGCCCGCGGGGTGTGGCGCGCCGCAAGCCACGAGGCGACCGCACCGCCCAGCGATTCGCCGAACAGCACGATATCGTGCGGGGCGACGCCACGGCGTTCGGTGACGTGCCGCCACGCGGCGGCGGCATCGCGATAAGTGCCCGCCTCGGACGGCGTGCCGGAACTCCTGCCGTAGCCGCGGTAGTCGATGATGAAGCTCGCGTAACCGAGACGCCGGAACATCGCGAGATAATCGAGCCGGTGCGAGATGTTGCCGGCATTGCCGTGGAAGATCAGCACCGTGCCGCGCGCCTCGGGTGCCGGCACCCACCATCCGATGACGCGCTCCCCGTCCTCGGTCGCGATCCCGACCTCTTCGTACGCGAGACCGTGGGCCTGCGGCGTCGCGCTGACTTCGCGCCCGATGTGCGGGTAATAGACGAGATGGGACTGGAAGAGAAAGACGAGGCCGACGACGCAGCCGTAGATGACGGCGATCGGCAGCATGATGTCGAATACCGCTCTCACGGGTGCAATTCGAGCGGCGGCTCGTCGAGCAGCGCCGCCTGCTCGCGCAGCGCGAGCACGTGGTCCTGCCAGTAGCGCTGCGTATTGAAGAACGGGAAATTCGCCGGGAACGCGGGATCGTCCCAGCGCCGCGCGAGCCATCCCGCGTAATGCACCATGCGCAGCGTGCGCAGCGCCTCGACGAGCACGAGCTCCGCGGGATCGAAGTCGTAGAACTCGCGGTAGCCCGAGATGAGCGCGGAAAGCTGTTCCTCCATGGCGCGGCGATCGCCCGACAGGCACATCCACAGGTCCTGCACCGCGGGGCCCGTGCGCGCGTCGTCCAGGTCGACGAAGTGCGGTCCCGCTTCGGTCCAGAGTATGTTACCCGCGTGGCAGTCGCCGTGCAGGCGCAGCAGCCGCACGGAACCCGCGCGCGCCTCACACCGCGCCACGCGCTCGAGCACGTCTTCCACCACGCTGCGATACGCGGCGCGCAGATCGGAGGGAACGAAACCGCTCTCCAGGACGAAGCGCGACGGCTCGTGCCCGAAGGTCTCGAGGTCGAGCCGCGGCCGATGAACGAAGGGCTGCGTTGCGCCCACCGCATGGATGCGCGCGATGAAACGCCCAAGCCACCGCAGCGTTTCCCGATCTTCGAGCTCGGGACTGCGGCCGGGCGTGCGCGGATACACCGCGAAGCGGTAGCCGCCGTGCGCGTGCAGCGTGCGCCCGTCGTGCTCGAGCGGCGCGACGACGGGAATTTCGCGGGCGGCGAGCTCCAGCGCAAACGCGTGCTCCTCGATGATCGCCGCGTCGGACCAGCGCTCCGGCCGATAGAACTTGGCGACGAGCGGCGTGCCCTCCTCGAGATACACGAGATACACGCGGTTCTCGTAGCTGTTCAACGCGAGCTGCCGCCCGTCGCAGCGATAGCCGCAGCTCTCGACCGCGTCGAGCACGCAGTCCGGCGTGAGCTCGTCATACGGGTGTGCCATGGCACGCTCAATGCGCACGATCGCCCGTTCCCGCGTCACCGCCGCGCAGAAAAAGCCGCCCGGAGCCCATACGTTCCGGCAACACTTTCGGAATGACGCGCAGATCGTCCACGCGGCAGGCCTGCAACAGCTCGGCGATGACGGCCTCGATGCGCTGCAAGTCGTCGAACGGATGGAGCGGCCAGCGAAACCCTTCGAGGAGCGCAGCGTCGAACACGGAGCTCATGCTGACTCTGACCTCCGCGCCGGCCGCCCCTTCGTGCGCGGATACGATGGCGGTCGGCTCGCCCGCCGCCGCGCGAAGCTCGCGCAGCGTATTGCTGACGAAGAGGTGGAAGGCCGCTTCGATTTCCGCCTGGCGTCCCGCGAGCGGTGCGCGCAGCAGGCCGACCGGCGGCCGCGGCAGGGCGAGGAGATCGACCGCGGGGCACGCGAGTTCCTGCATCAGCAGCTTCGCGAGGGGAATGCCCCACGCGCCGATGTTGGAGGCGGTCTCGACGATGCTCGGCGCGTCGCGGGGCGAAATCCCGGCGCCGACGATGAACCGCACGTGCACCTGCTCGCGGCCGCGTTCGACGCGAATCTCCTGCGGCGCAAGCTCACGCGGCGGCCCCGACCACTCGCGCGACCAGCGAAGAACCGCGCTCGGCTCGATCGCATCGAGCGCGGTGCGCGCGCACAAGGCGTTGCTCAAGCCGACGTTACGTGCGGCGCCGAGCGCGCCGTGCTTTTCCAGCGCTTCGCGGATTGCGTCCGGGTGCGCGAGCGTGCCGGTCACGACCGCGGGCTGCCGGCCGGCCACCACGAGCACGATCGGAAAGGCGAAGAGGCGCACCCCCACTTCATGCTCGGACGCCGCTTCGTCGTCCTCCACGGCGCGGCATACCGCGTCCCACAGGCCGGAAGCCGCGGCGGCGGACGGCATGCGACGCAGCGCGTCCCGGATCTCGCCATCGCGCCCCCCCTCCAGTCTTTCTCTTGCCCAGAGAAGCAGCGCGCGGCGCGCGGCGGTGTCACCCGCCGCCGTCTGCTGCACGAGGCGAGCGAGTGCATCATCCCGGGAAAGGGACGAATACCGTCTCGGGTCCGGCAGCGCAGGCATCACGAGCAGGCGCGTCAGTCGATCCGCGCGCCGGACTCCTTCACCACCCTCCCCCACTTGGCGTAGTCGGCCCTGACGACGCGGGCAAACGCCTCCGCTGTTCCGCCGACCGCATCGGCGCCGCTCGCGTTCAACCTTTTCGTGAGTTCCGGTGACTTGAGCGCTGCGTTGAGCGCGGCGTTTACGCGCGAGACGATCGGCTTCGGCGTTCCCGCGGGCGCGAAGATGCCGAACCAGTTGATCACTTCGTATCCGGGCACGGTCTCGGCGATCGCCGGCAGCTCCGGAAAAGCCTCGGAGCGCTTCGGGCTGGTGACGGCGAGCCCGCGCAGCCGTCCCGCTTTCACCTGCGGCGCGAGCGGCACGGCACTCGCGATCGTGACGCTCACCTGGCCCGAGACGAGATCGGTGATGAGCGGGCCCGTGCCCTTGTAGGGAATGTGCGTCATGCGCACGCCGGCCATCGTCTTGAAGAGCTCCATCGCGAGGTGGCTCGAGGAGCCGCCGCCCGCCGAAGCGTAATTGAGCGCTCCCGGCCTGGCCTGTGCCTGCGCGATCAGGTCCTTCACCGACTTCACCGGCAATGCCGGCGCGCACGCCATCATGAGCGGTACGCTCACGAACTGGATCACCGGCGCAAAATCCCTGATGGGGTCGTAATTCACCTTGCGGTAGAGATGCGGATTGATGACGTGCGGAATCGAAGAGAAGAGCAGCGTGTAACCGTCCGGTGCACCGCGCGTCGCGATCTCGGTGGCGATGAGCCCGCCCGCGCCGCCGCGGTTGTCCACCACGACCTGCTGGCCCAGCGCATCGCCCAGGTGCTGCGCCGCGATGCGCCCGAGAATATCGGCCGCGCCGCCCGGCGGAAAGCCGACGATGAGCCGGATCGGACGATCCGGATAAGACTGCGCCGTGACGCCCGCAGAAAGAATCGCTGCGACGAGCGCGAAAAGCGACAGCACGGCGCGCTTCATCAATCCACCCGGGCGCCGGAGGCCTTGACCGCTTTCCCCCACTTCTCGATCTCGGATTTGACGAACGCCGTGAACTGCTCGGGCGTGTCGCCGACGAACTCCGCGCCTTCCGCGCTCATGCGCTTGCGCAATTCCGGCGAGGCGATGGCGCGGCCGGCCTCGGCGTGGAGCTTCACGATGATGTCGCGCGGTGTCGCCGTCGGGACCGCCATGCCGAACCACGAGCCGGTCTCGAAGCCCTTGAGGCCCTGCTCGTCGAGGGTCGCGATGTCCGGCGCGGCACCGACCCGCTTGAGACTGGTCACGGCGAGCGCGCGCAGCCGGCTGCTCCTCGCATGCGGCAGCGTAGAGACCATCGCGCCGAAATAGACCTCGATGTGACCCGCCACGACGTCGGCGATGGCCGGGGTGGCGCCCTTGTATGGGACGTGGATCATCTTGACCCCCGCCATGGTCTTGAAGATCTCGCCGGCGAGATGATGCGGGCTGCCGATGCCGGTCGAGCCGTGACGCAGCTCGTTGGGGCGCGCCTTCGCGAGCGCGACGAGTTCCTTCGCATTTTTCACCGGCACCGACGGATGCACCACCAGAATGCCCGGAACCTTGGCGAAGTTCATGATGTAGGCGAAGTCGCGGAGCGGATCGTAGGTGAGCTTCGGATACAGCGTCGGGTTGATCGCGTTCGCGACGGTCGGCATGAACAGCGTGTAACCGTCCGGCGGCGACTTCGCGGCGATTTCGGTGCCGATGTTGGTGCCCGCGCCGGGGCGATTCTCCACGATCACCTGCTGCCCCCAGGCCTCGGTGAGCTTCTGCCCGACGGCGCGCGCCAGCATATCGGCGGTGCCGCCCGGGGTGTAGCCGACGATGTAGCGGATCGGCTTCACCGGATAGTTCGCCGCGCCCTGAGCGGCCGTACCCGCCGCAAACGCCATCCCTGCCGCGGCCAGCGCGCCGCACACGATTCCTGTCAGTAACCTCACCACAGCTCCCCGTCTACCAGCCGAGTACGTACGCGGGACGCCGCGGATCGGCGCCGCCGTGCAACACGCCCTGCCTGTGATCCGAAACGATGGTGCACACCGCACCCGCGAGCCAGGTCGTGTCGTCCCACCAATGTACTTCGTGGCCGCGGCCCGCGAGCTCTTCACCCACTGCCTTGTCGATGCGCGCTTCGAGATAGAGCCGTCCCGGGAAATACGGATGCGGCTCGAACGAGCCGGGATAGCTGTAGTTCGCAAAGCGCGGCGCCTCGACCGCATCCTGCGGCGCCATTCCGAACACGTTGATGTTGAGAAAAACCTGCAGCATCGCCTGCGTCTGCACATCGCCGCCCGGCGTGCCGAACGGCATGTAGGCGCGTCCATTGCGCAGCGCGAGCGCGGGATTGGGTGTGAGCCGCGGACGCTTGCCGGGTGCGACGCACGACGGATGATCGGGATCGGCCCACGACTGCGTGCCGCGCCCGGAGCAGAGTATTCCCACGCCCGGAATGATCGGCGTCTTGTCCGACCCGTCGCTCGGCGTGCACGAGAACGCGTTGCCATCCTTGTCGATGACGCACAGATACGACGTGTCCCCCGGTCCCGGCGCGTCCGCCGGCTGCGGTTCGGGCATCCAGCGATTCGGCACTTCGGTCAAGGTCCGCGGATCACCGGCGGGTGGCATGCCGGGCCACGCTTTCTCGACGCTCAGGAGCGAGCGGCGCCACGCCGCGTACTTCTCCGACATGAGGCCGGTGATCGGCACCTTGACGAACTTCGGGTCGCCGAAATGGTTGTGGCGGTCGGAGAACGCGAGCTTGAGTGCTTCGGTAACGACATGGATGTAGTCGGCGGAGTTGTGGCCCATCGCCTTCAGGTCGTAGCCCTTCAGGATGTTGAGCGCCATCGGGAGCGCCGGCCCCTGCGACCACGGCCCGCACGCGTGAAGCTCGATGCCGTCGAAGCGCGTGCGCACGGTGGGCTCGAAGTTGATCGAGAAACCGGCGAAGTCCTCATAGCGCATGGGCCCGCCTTCCCTCTCGATGAATTTCGTCACCGCGCGCGCGACCTCGCCCTTGTAGAACGCATCGCGCGCCGCCTTGAGCCCGGCCTGCCGGCCCTTGCGCCGCGCCACGCGCCGCTCTTCATCGGCGAGATACTGAAGTGTGCGGCCGAGATCCGCCTGCACGAAAAGCTCACCCGGTTCCGGCGCGCGGCCCTTGGGGAGAAACACTTTGCGGCTCGAAGGCCAGCGCTCGTACGCGTCGCGGTTGTCCTTGATGAACTGCGACATCAGCGGATACATCGGGAAGCCGTCGCGCGCAAAGCGCGTCGCGGCCGCCGCCGCTTCGCCGAAGCTCATCGTGCCGAAGCGCGCGAGCGCCGTGATCCACGCGTCCGGCGCGGCGGGCACCACGCAACGCTCCACGCCGGGCGGGATCTTGCCGCCGTGGCGGCGCACGAAATAGTCGGAGGTGACGGCTTTCGGCCACACGCCGAGGCCGTCGATGCAGTGCACCTTGCGGTCCCGCGCGGTGTAGATGATCTGCGGCGCCACGCCGCCGAAGTTCACCTTGTCGGTCTGCACGACACCGATCGCGATCCCCGCCGCGACGCCGGCGTCGATCGCATTGCCGCCGGCTTCCAGAATCTGGAATCCGGCGTGCGCCGCAAGATAATGCCCGGCGGAAATGAGGTGCCGGGTGCCCATGATGGTCATGCGGCCAGTCGACATGGCGCGCCTCCAGGAATGCGATGCGTCGAGCGGACAGTCAAGACCGCCCGATTTTAGCGTGTTATCGCATCCGGCCACAGCTTCCGCGCAAATCCGCGCTTCCAGCATGCGCACCGGTGCGGTGTAGTATCATTCGCGGGCCAAAACCAGACTGGAGGGAACGCCCATGTCATCCGCACGGACGCGCTGCCCGGCGCGCCTGATCGCGCTTCTCGTCCTCGCGGCGGGCGCGAGCGCGTTGCACGCGCAGAACTACCCCACGCGCGCCGTGCGCATGATCATTCCGTTCGCGCCGGGCGGCAACACCGACATCATCGGCCGGGTCTTCGCGCCGAAGATGGCCGAGGCGCTCGGCCAGCAGATCATCATCGACAACCGCGGCGGCGCGGGGAGCACCATCGGCACCGAGCTCGCGGCGAAGTCCCCGCCCGACGGCTACACCATCCTCATGGTTTCGGCCGCGCATACGATCAATCCCGCGATGGCGAAGAAGCTGCCTTACGATTCGGTGAAGGACTTTGCGCCGGTCGGGATCATCGCCGATGTGCCGACCGCGTTCGTCGTCCATCCTTCGCTGCCCGCGAAGAACGTGAAGGAGTTTCTCGCGATCGCGCGCGCGAAGCCCGGCGAAATCTTCTATTCGACGGCGGGGCGCGGCACGGTGGGGCACCTCGCCGCGGAACTGCTGAATTCGGTCGCGAAAATCAAGCTGACCGCGGTGCACTACAAGGGCACGGGCCCCTCGATGATCGATCTCGTGGCAGGGCACGTCCAGATGCAGTTTCCCAGTATGCCGGCCGCGGTACAGTACACCCGCCCCGGGAAGCTGCGCATGATCGCGCAAACCGGCGAGACGCGCTCGAGCGCCGCACCGGACGTGCCGACGATGCAGGAACAGGGACTGAAAGGATTTGTCGTATCGAGTGGGTTCGCGATGTTCGCGCCGGCCGGAACGCCGAAGCCGATCATCGACCGGCTCAATGCCGCGCTGGTGAAGGCGCTCAACGACCCGGGCGTCAAGAACACGCTGGCACAGCAGGGCGCCGAGGTGGTGGCGAGCACGCCGGCGGCGCACGACAAGTTCAACCGCGCGGAGATCGCGAAGTGGATCAAGGTCGCGCGCGAAGCGGGGATACAGCCGGAATGAAACCGAGAGACGATTTACCGGGCGCCCGGCACGCGGTGCCCTTCGAGTGGCAGTTTCCCTATCCTTCGCAGCGGATGCCGACTCTCGCGCGCAACATCGTCGCGACTTCCCAGCCGCTCGCCGCGCAGGCGGGCCTCCGGATGATGATGAAGGGCGGGAACGCGGCGGACGCGGTGCTCGCGACGGCGATCGCGCTCACCGTGCTCGAGCCGACCAGCAACGGGATCGGCAGCGATGCCTTCTGCATCCTGTGGGACGGCACGCGCTTTCACGGGTTGAACGCCTCGGGCCGCGCGCCTGCCGGCTGGGCGCCCGCGCGCTTCAAGGACCTGAAGCAGATGCCGCAGCGCGGCTGGGAATCGGTCACCGTTCCGGGCGCGGTCTCGGCGTGGGTCGAGCTTTCGCAGAAATTCGGAAAGCTGCCTTTCGCGGACCTCTTCGAGCCCGCGATCAAGTACGCGCAGGAGGGCTATCTGGTCTCCCCGACCATCGCGCGGCTGTGGGCGAATCAGGTGCCCGAGCTCCGGTCGCAGCCCGGCTTCGAGGAGGCCTTCATGCCCCGCGGGCGCGCGCCGGAACCGGGCGAGAAATTCACCTTCCCGGCGCAGGCGCGCACTTTGAAGCAGATCGCCGAGTCGAAGGGCGAAGCCTTCTATAAGGGCGAGCTCGCCGAGAAGATCGCCGCGCACGCACGCCAGTGCGGCGCCGCGCTCACCCTCGAGGATCTCGCCTCACATACGAACGACTGGGTCGATCCGATCGCGATCGACTATCGCGGATATCGGGTCATGGAGCTCCCGCCCAACGGCCAGGGCATCGCGGCGCTGATGGCGCTCGGCATCCTCGAGAATTTCGACGTCGCCCGCTTTGCGGTGGACTCGGCGGACAGCCTGCATCTGCAGATCGAGGCGATGAAGCTCGCCTTCGCCGACGTTCACGAGTACGTGTCCGATCCCGCCACGATGCGGGTGAAGCCGGAGGCGCTCCTCGACAAGAGTTATCTCAAGACGCGCGCGGCGCTGATCGATGTCAGGAAAGCGCGCGATCCGCAGTTCGGCAAACCCGCGGCAAGCGGCACTGTGTACCTCACCGCCGCGGACGAAAACGGCATGATGGTCTCCTACATCCAGTCCAACTACTCCGGCTTCGGATCGGGTGTTGTCGTGCCGGGCACCGGCATCAGCCTGCAGAACCGTGGCTACGGGTTCAGCCTGCGGCCCGGCCACGCCAACCTCGTCGGCCCGCGCAAGCGCCCTTTCCACACCATCATTCCCGGATTCCTCGCGAAGAACGGCAAGCCGCTCATGAGCTTCGGCGTCATGGGCGGATCGATGCAGGCGCAGGGCCACACGCAGGTCGTGCTGCGCATGGTCGACTACCACCAGAATCCGCAGGCTGCCGCCGACGCCCCGCGCTGGCGCGTCGATACCGGGCTCACCGTCAACGTCGAATCCGCGGTCCCGGCGGATGCGGTGGCCGAGCTCAGGGCCCGCGGTCACGGCATCCAGCAGGCGAGCTGGTGGTCCACCGACTTCGGCCGCGCGCAGTTGATCTACAAGCTCGAAGACGGGTACTTCGGCGCCTCCGAGCGGCGCACCGACGGCCAGGCGGTCGGCTACTAGCGCGCCCCCGAACCGCCGGAGACGGAATTCGATGTAATATTCGTCGCAGCAAGCGGCAGCCGCGAATCTGCCGATACCAAAGGAGGAAAGGCTCATGTCCAGACGTGTACTCGCCTTCGCTGCCGGCGTGATGGCGGCGTGGAGCCTCGCCGCATCGGCGCAGGTCAAGGAATTGCCGTGGGGCACTTCGGCGGTCGGCTCGGCCGGCCACAAGGCGCTGGTCGTGCTCGCGGAGGTGCTGAACCGCGAGATGCCGAAATACCGCGTCACCGTTCAGCCGACGCCGGGCGCCATCGTGAGCGTGAAAGGCTACGCCACCGGCCAGTTCGAAGGCTATTACGGCGCCGACATCGCGTTCTACGAGATGGCGAACGACATCAAGCGCTTCAAGGGCTTCAAGGCGAGCATGAAGCGCCAGCCGGTGCAGTCGTTCTGGGCCTTCACCGTCGAAATGGGCATCGCGGTCCACAAACGCGACCGCGGCAAGCTCAAGAGCTGGCGCGATCTGAGCGGAAAGGCGCTCTTCACCGGGCTGCCGCCGTGGGACACGCGCGCCCAGCTCGAGCGCATCTTCGAAGCGCTCGGCATCAAGTACGAATATCGCCAGGTCGATCTCTCGGCCGCCGGATCGCTGCTCGAGAGCGGGCGCATCGACGGATTCGGCCTCTACACCAACGGTGAAGCGTCGGTACCGCCGTGGATCGCCGAAGCTTCGCTCGCGACCGACTGGGCCGCGCTCAATCCGAGCCCCGACGAAGTAGCGAAACTGAGGAAGGCCGGCTTCGCGGTCCTCGAACAGAAGCCGCAGGTATTCAACCGCGACATCCACGCCGACAAGGCGATTCTGTTCCCCTTCTACTACGGCTTCCACGTCGGACTCGAAGTCCCCGAAGACGATGTCTATCAGATGCTCAAAGTGATCGAGAAGAACGTCGGCGATCTCACCAAGGCGGACAAGAGCTACTCGCAGATCGAGAAGAACATGGCCGACTTCCAGCGCCGCGGCGTCATGGCCTCCGTCGATTTCGTGCCCATCCATCCCGGCCTCGCGAAATACATGCGCGAGAAGGGCGTCTGGGACGCGAAGTGGGACGCGCGCATCGCGAAGAAATAGGCGCGCCGGAACGACAAACGAAGGCCGGGCACGGCGCCCGGCCTTCACGCCCCCGAATGCGATGACGACTGCTGCGGAAATGGCACGGCCGCGCCTCGTACTCGAGGTGCTCTACTACGTAACCGCGGCGTTCTTCTTCCTTTACCTCTTCATCTATTTCTGGACCAGCGAAGGCGGGCCGGTGCTGCTCGCGCTGACGCTCGTTCCGGTCACGTTCATCCTTTTCGTGCTCGACGCGCTGCGCAAGGACGAGCTGTATCCGAAGCTGCCGGTGGTAGCGAATTACGCCATCGCGGCTGTCTACATCGCGATATCGATCGCCGTTGCGGTGTACATGCACCTCGAGTACGAGGAGATCGGCACGGTACGCGCGGGCGTGTGGAGCAGGACCGATCTCGTGATGGGCGCGCTGATGACCGTCCTCGTCATGGAGTACGGGCGCAAGCGCCACCTCGCGCTGTTCATCCTGAACATCGTGCTGATCCTCTACGCGGTCTACGGCGCCGTCGTCCCCGGAATGTTCTTCCACCCGGGGCTGTCGTGGGAGCGCGTGGTGAGCGCGATGAGCGTCGAGATGTCCACCGGGGTGTTCTCCAGTCTGCCCCAGCTCGCGCTCACGCTGATCGGCTCCTTCATCCTCGTGCTCGCGATGCTGCGCGCCTTCGGCTGCATCGAGTCGATCCTGCGCGCGTCCAAGCAGATCGCGGTCAAGTCGCCCCACGCGCTCCCGCAGTCCGCGGTCATAGGCTCGATGGCGGTGGGCACGGTGAGCGGGAGCGGCGCCGCCAACGCGATCACGGTCGGCTCCGCCACCATTCCGGCGATGATCGGCGCGGGCATGCCGCGCGTCAGCGCGGCGGCGATCGAGACCGCCTCCTCGCTCGGTGGTCAGCTCATGCCGCCCGTCATGGGCATCGCCGCGTTTCTCATGGCGGAGTTTCTGGGGCGCAGCTACTTCGACGTGGTCGCACGCGGTTACGCACCGGCGATCATCTACTACATCGGCGTGAGCGTGTCGGTTTATCTCCTCTCGACGCGCCATCGCGCGCGGCTCGACACCGTGACGGCGCTGCCGATGCGCGGCGTGGACTGGGCCAACATCGCCGCGTTCGTTGTCGTCGTCGGCGGACTGATCGCGCTGATGGGCATACTGCACCTCGCGCCCATGTTCGCGGCGCTCTACGTGTTCGTCGCCGTGGCGGTCGTGCTGCTGCTCGGCCATGCCATCGCCATCGTGCGCTCCGCGGAGGAATCGTGGGGCGCCCTGGCAAAGGCGCTGGGACGGCTCGTGGACTACTTCGCGGAGATGACGTCCGATCTCACGCTGCTGCTTGCCACCCTTTCGATCATGACCGGTGCGCTGGTCATCACCGGCGTGCCGACCAAGATCGGCTCGATCCTGATCGCGATGGCGGGGGTCAATCTCGCCGCGATGGTGCTCCTCGCGTTCGTCTTCGGTGCGCTGCTCGGAACGGGGCTGCCGCCCGCCCCCACCTACATCATCACCGCGCTCGTGATCGCGCCGCCGATGATCCGGGTCGGCGTCGATCCGTGGGTCGTGCACTTCTTCGCCTTCTTCCTGGCGGTGTGGGGTGAGCTGACACCGCCGACCTCGGTCGCCGCGGCCGTGACTTCGAAGATCGCGGAGGCGCCGTTCATGAGGACGCTGTTCGCGGCGATCGCGGTGTGCGTATCGCTCTTCGTGCTGATGGCGGGCGTCTTCACCCGTCCCGAGCTCGTGGTCGAGCCCGGCCTCGCGCAGCTCGGCGCAGCGGCGCTCGTCCTCACCGCCACCGTCGGCGTCACGTTCAGCATCCAGGCACGCTTCACCGACCGCCGCGCGCTTGACGTTGTGCTACGCCTCGTGCTCGCGGCGTTCGCGTTCATCGTGCTGCTCCATCCGAACCGTCAGCTCGCGCTCGCCGCCTGCATTCCGGTCGCGCTCTACGTCATATACTGGGTCGCGCGGCGCAGAAGCGTGCTGGTGAAAGCGCCCGCCGGCGCGGGGTGACCCGCAGCAGCCCCATGCCGTCCTGCACCATCCGGCTTGCCGCGCCTCCCGACGCGGAAGCGATCAACGACATCCAGAACTACTACGTCGCCAACTCGACCGCCACCTTCATGACGGAGGCGGTGACGCTGCAGCAGCGTCTCAAGTGGCTCGAGAACCGCGCACCGGCGCACCCGGCCACCGTCGCCGAGATGGACGGCACGATCGTCGGATGGGGCGCGCTCGACACGTTCCGCAGCCGGGCCGCGTATCGACATACGACCGAATTCTCGGTGTACGTCCACCCCGAGCGCCACCGGCGCGGCATCGGCCGTGCGATCGTGCTCGATCTCGTCGAGCGCGCGCGCGCGCTGGGACATCACGCAATCGTCGGCGGCTGCTGCAGCGAATCGACGGCGGTGATCGCACTGCTGGAAACGCTCGGCTTCGCGCGCGTCGCGCACTTTCCCGAGGTGGGCTGGAAGTTCGGGCGCTGGCTCGACGTCGTCTTCCTGCAGCGCCTGCTCTGACCCGCCCTCACGTTTGCAGCGTTGGCGAACGGTCTTCCTCGACCAGCGCCTTCAGCGTCTTCGAGCGGAACTCGCGGCGATACAGGACATAGACCACCCATGCGGTCGCGACGACCATCAGCCACGGGTGCAGGAACCAGGCGAGCGCCGCGAGCGCGAAATAGTAGGCGCGCAGCCCGTTGTTGAAGTTCACACCCGCCGACGAGGTAATGCGCGCGATGCGGTTGATGTGCGGCGCGTGCTGCTCGGGATCACCCTGCGGCGGCTTGGGCGCCGCACCGACGAGGATCGAACAGAATCCCAACTGCCGTATGCCCCACGAGAACTTGAAGAAGGCATAGACGAAGATCACGACCAGCAGCAGGATCTTGATCTCGATCACGCGCTGCGTGCCTTTCACGGTGAAGGGCAGTCCCGACACCACATCGAGCGCCTGTTGCACGTAGCCCATCAACGCGACCAGCGCGCCGAGGATCAGCATGGTGGTCGAAGCGAAGAACTGCGAGCTGCGGGTGAGATTGCGCATGATGTTCACATCCACCATGCGGTTGTCGCGCTCGATCATGCGCACCATCCACAGCCGCCGATAGCCGTCCATGCTGGTGTGGAGGCTCGGCGCTTTCCGGCCGTGCCATGTCGCGAACGTGGCATAGCCGACCCATGCCACGGCAAAGAACAGGAACGCCACGACGTCGAGCCAGCTGACGGCGAGTTCCGTGAAGAACCGCGTGCTCATCATACGCACCTCCCGCGCAAACGCTTCTTCTTCTAGACGAACAGCGTCAGCACGCCAGTATAGCCATAGAGCCGGTTGTGCGAGATCTCGCCGTTGCAGAAGAAGCCCACCAACGGGAAGTCACCGAGGCCCTCGCGGATCATCTTGAGCTCGCGCGAGTCGGGCCCGAAGAGGCTCGCGCCGCGACCGAGGCAGGAGAAATACACGCCGCCGCGCGGCTGCGTGAACAACCCCTTGCGGATGCTCTCCAGCATCCGCGTCATATCCTCGCGCGCGGTCGCGTTGTCGCGGCGGCAGAACATGATGCTGCCGCCGGGCTCGACGATGTCGCCGATCGCCACGAGCTTGTGCGAGGTATCGATGCCGACCAGGTTGCGCACGAGATAGTCGCCGGTGTCGCTGCCGGGGACCGGCAGTCCGGCGAAGATCTGCCCCCCGACGCGGTTCAGCTCCCGCGCGAGCCCTTCCCCGATATCGGCCTTGAAGACATCGAGCGCGGGCTGCCCGTCCAGCGTCACGATCACGTTGCGCTGGCACGCCGTAATGCCGTGCTTGGGGCCGATCGGCGAGCATCCCTGCGTGAGCCGCGTGGCGACCGCCACCGCGTCGGAAAAGCTCACGCCCGAGACCCCGCCTTCCACGATACCGTCGGCGATCTGTATGTTCTGCCGGCGCGAGCTCACCAGTCCGCCCACCAGAAAGCCGCTTTCGACACGCTCCGCGAGCCGCGCGACGAGCTCCGGAATCTCGCGATTGCCGGGATCGGCGTGCACCACCGCGAAATTCGCCGGCACGTTGCCGCACTTGATCGCCGCGCGATCGACCTGTTCCGCGCGCGAGATCGAGGAAAAGACGCGAAACGTTCCGGGCTCGAAGTCGGCGACCATGACCGCGATCGCGGGCTCGTCGAGGTACTCCTGGCCGGTCGCGCACACGCCGATGCCGACCGCGCCGGTCCAGTGCGCGATCCCGGTCTCACCCTTGAACCGGTCGAGGATGTCCGCCGCATGGTCGGCAAGGAGATCGGTGATGTAGAGAAACCCGAGCGTCGCCTCGCCCGAACCAAGCTGTGCGAGGCAGGATGCCGCCGCCTCCCGCCAGTCGGGCGCGCTTGCGTGGCCGTAACGAAACGTGGGCATGGCGATTCCGGGGAAGAACGGACGGCAAAATCGTAGCACGCGCCGTCCCGCTCTCGCCAACGCTGCATGCATCCGCGTGTGCGCTACGCCGGGCTCCGCCCAGGAGTCAGGCCGCCCGCTATAATCGTCGTCACCTCTTTCACTGGAGGCAGGCATGACCGGTCCGCTTACCGCCACGGTTACCGACGCGCCGCTCCTCGAGCGCAGCGACGAGAACGGCATCGCGACGCTTCGGCTCAATCGCCCTCACCAGTACAACGCGCTCTCGCTCGCTCTCATCCGGGACCTCGAAACGGCGCTCGCCGCCATCGCGACCGATGAATCGGTGCGCGCGGTCGTCCTCGCCGGCGCCGGCAGGGCGTTCTGCGCCGGCCACGATCTCAAGGAGCTGCGCGCGCATGCCGATCCCGGTTTTGCGCGCGAGGTCTTCGAGCGTTGCGCGCGCATCATGATCGCGCTCACGAAGCTGCCGCAGCCCGTGATCGCGCGGGTGCACGGTGTCGCGTTCGCGGCGGGCTGCCAGCTCGTCGCTCAATGCGATCTCGCCGTCGCCTCCACCGAAGCGCAATTCGCCACGTCGGGCATCAAATTCGGGCTTTTCTGCAATACGCCGGGCGTGGGGCTCGCGCGCAATGTCTCGCGCAAGCATGCCATGGAAATGCTGCTCACGGGGGAGCCCATCGATGCGCCCACCGCCCTCACCCGCGGGCTCGTGAATCGGGTGGTGGCGCCGGACGAGCTCGATCACGAAATCGCCAAGCTCACGCGCGCGATCCTGGACAAGACGCCGGTCGCCGTCGCCGCCGGCAAGCGTGCCTTTTATCAGCAGGTCGAACTCGGGCTCGAGGAAGCGTACCGCATCGCGACGGACGCGATGGTCTGCAATCTCATGACCGAGGACGCGGCCGAAGGCATCGATGCGTTTTCCGAGAAGCGCCGCCCACAGTGGAAAAACCGCTGAAAGGAGCCGCCGCATGAAGCGGATCGCAGCGTGGCTACTCTTGAGCACCCCGGCGGCGGCGATGGCGGGCGGTTCCAATTACGGCATCACGCCCGGCGCGCATCCCAATCTCGCGGGCAAGGTGCAGGAATGGCCGGTGCCCACGCCACGCTTTGCGCGCGATCCCGCGCCCGCGCCCGACGGCAGCATCTACATCGCCGTCATGAGCGGCAACAAGGTCGCGCGCTTCGATCCGAAGACGCAGCAGTTCCGGGAATGGGACCTGCCGCCCGGACATCGCCCTCACGGCGTGCTCGTGGACCGGCAGGGCATCGTGTGGACCACCGGCAACGGCAATGGCACGATCGGCCGGCTCGATCCGGCCAGCGGAAAAATCACCGAGTTCAGGACGCCTTCGGGCGGCGGCGGTCCGCACACGCTCATCATCACCGACGACGGCTCGACGATCTGGTTCACGATGCAGAGCGGGAACAAGGTCGCAAGCCTCGACACCCGGACCGGCGCAATCCGGGAGTATCCCACTTCCGGCGGTCCGTACGGCCTGTCGCTCGACAAGGCAGGCCACGTGTGGTTCTGCCGCATGGGCGACAACAAGCTCGGCCGGCTCGACCCGAAGAGCGGGAAGATGAGCGAGATCGACATGGGCGCGGGCTCACGTCCCCGCCGCATCGCCACCGCGCCGGACGGCATGCTGTGGGTGACGCTCTACGGCAACGGCAAGCTCGCGCAAGTCGATCCGGTCGCGATGAAGGTCGTCAGGCACTACACGCTGCCGGGCGGCGATGCCGGTCCCTATGCGGTGACCGTGGACGGCGGCGGCCTGATCTGGGCGAACGAGATCAACACCGACACGGTCGTGCGGCTCGATCCCCGCAGCGGGGAAATGCGCGTCGTGAAGCTGCCCTCCTCCAACGTCGGCATCCGCAAGATGGTCACGGATGCGCGCGGGAAGCTGTGGTACATGGGCTCGCTCAACGGCCGGCTGGGCGTCGTGGAATAAACGTGTGCCCGCGTCGGGCGCACCATGGCAAAGGGGAGGACCATGGAACTGACCTACGGCATCCTCGCGGCGGTCGTCGTCATCGTCGCGGTGCTCCTCTTCCGGCGCAAGGACGAAAAGATCGTTTTGAGCGCCTCCCTCAGGCAGCGCGAAACGTCGGACGATGCGCTCGCCGCCGAGGTGCAGTTGCTGCTCGCCCAGGGAAAGCGGGACGACGCGATCAGGCTCGTCACTGAACGCGGCGTGCCGCGGGAAGCGGCCACCCGCGTCGTGGACGCGGTCGCGAAGGTCGGCTCGCTGGGAAATGTGGAAATCTCGGTCACCACAAAGACCCTTACGCTATCGCCCGAGGACACGGCCGAAGTGACGAAACTCCTGAGAGCGGGGCAGAAGATCGAGGCCGTCAAAGTGATCCGCGAAAGGACCGGACTGGGCCTCAAGGAAGCGAAGGACATCGCCGACCAGTTGGGGGCATAAGCCGCTCCCCGTAATGGGAGCGCACGAGGGGAGACGCTCATGGAAAGACCGTTTGCGCTGATCGGACTCGCGTTGGTCATCAGTGGCATCGCGCTGCTTCTCTACATCGGTTACAACGTTTTCGTGGCGATCGCGTCGCCCGCCGACGTGCCGATCGTCAAGTATGCGCTCGCGCATCTCGGCCCGGGAGACAGGGTCCTCTATGGCCACGCCGGGAGCGATACCTTCGAGGTGAACGTCTCCGAGTCGGGTCGCACGCTGGCGGTGCTGTTCCTCGGGATCGTGCTGCTGTGGATCGTGGTGGGGATTGCCAAGGCGATCATCGCCGCCGGGACGCAGCTCATCCGTTTTGGTTCGAGCTTCGCGCGAGACGAGGCGCCGGCGGGAGCGCAGGCGGTGTCGGCGGTGAAGCGCGAATAGACCACCCCGCTTCGCATGGCGAGGCACCCTCCTCCTCGGAAGAGGCGAGTTTTTTCACCACCCCGCCGACAGAGTCGGCACCCCTCCTCGTCGGAGGAGGGGAATCTTTTCACTACCCCGCCGACAGAGTCGGCACCCCTCCTCGTCGGAGGAGGGGATTTTTTTACTTGGCGCCGAGGGCGAGCATGAGCTGGTTCAGCCGCTTGACGAATCCTGCCGGGTCATCGAGCGTGCCGCCCTCCGCGAGCAGCGCCTGGTCGAAAATAATCTGCGCGAGATCGCTGAAACGCTGCTCGTCCGACTCGGCCTTCAACCGCTGCACCAGCGCGTGGTTGGGATTCAATTCCAGGATCGGCTTCGACTGCGGTGACTTCTGGCCGGCCGCCTTGAGCAGCCGCTGCAAATGCGCGCTCAGATCGTGTTCGTCCGCGACGAGGCACGCCGGCGACTCGGTGAGGCGCAGCGTCACCCGCACATCCTTCACCCGCTCGCCGAGGGACTTCTTCACGCGCTCGGTGAGGTCCTTGTACTCGCCCGCCTGCTGCTCTTCCTGCTTCTTCTCGGCTTCGTCCTCGAGCTTGCCCAGTTCGAGCCGACCTTTCGCCACCGACTGCAGCGGCTTGCCTTCGAACTCGGTGAGATGCGCCGCCACCCACTCGTCCACGCGGTCGTGCAGGAGGAGCACCTCGACCCCCTTCTTGCGGAAGATCTCGAGATGCGGGCTGTTCTTCGCCGCGGCGAAGCTGTCCGCCGTCACGTAATAGATCTTCTCCTGCCCCTCCTTCATGCGCGAGACGTAATCGGCGAGCGACACGTCCTCGTCTTCGGTGTCCTTGTGGGTGGACGCGAAGCGCAGGAGCTTCGCGATGCGCTCGCGGTTGGCGTGATCCTCGCCCACGCCTTCCTTGAGCACCCGCCCGAACTCCTTCCAGAACGTTGCATACTTCTCGTTCTGGTTCTCCGCGAGGTCTTCCAGCAGCGACAGCACGCGCTTCACCGATCCGGCGCGGATCATCTCGACATCCTTCGACTCCTGCAGGATCTCGCGCGAGACGTTGAGCGGCAGGTCGTTCGAGTCAATCACGCCGCGCACGAACCGCATGTAAGCGGGCATGAGGTGCTCGGCATCGTCCATGATGAAGACGCGCCGCACGTAGAGCTTGATGCCGCGCCGGTGCTCGCGGTCCCAGAGGTCGAAGGGGGCGTGCGCCGGGATGTAGAGGAGCTGCGTGTATTCCTTGGTGCCCTCGACCTTGTTGTGGGTGTACGCGAGCGGCGCCTCGAAGTCGTGCGCGACGTGCTTGTAGAACTCATGGTACTGCTCTTCGGTGATCTCGGACTTGGGACGCGCCCACAGCGCGCTCGCCTGGTTGACGGTCTCGTCCTTGCCGGTCGTCCTGTAGACGCGGTTGTCCTTGTCCCATTCCTCCTCCTTCATCATGATCGGCAGCGTGATGTGGTCGGAGTACTTGCGGATGATCTCCCGGATGCGGAAGCCGCTCAGGAGATCGTCCTCGCCCTCCCGGAGGTGAAGCGTGACGTCGGTCCCGCGCGCCGCCCGCTCGATCGTCTCGACGGTGTATTGGCCGCTGCCGTCGGACTCCCAGCGCACGCCGTGCTCCTTGCCGAGCCCCGCGCGGCGCGTCTCCAGCGTGACCCTGTCTGCGACGATGAAGGAAGAGTAGAAGCCCACACCGAACTGCCCGATCAGATGCGCGTCCTTCGCCTGATCGCCGGTGAGCCGGTCGAAGAATTCGCGCGTGCCGGACTTGGCGATCGTGCCGATGTGCTCGATCACCTCCTGGCGCGACATGCCGATGCCGTTGTCCGAGACGGTGAGGGTGCGTGCCTTCGGGTCGAAGCTCACGCGGATCTTCAGATCCGCATCGTCCTCGAACAGCGCCTTGTCGGTGAGCGCCTCGAAGCGCAGCTTGTCGCAGGCGTCCGAGGCGTTGGAAATCAGCTCTCGCAGGAAGATCTCCTTGTTGCTGTACAAGGAGTGGATCATCAGGTTGAGAAGCTGCTTCACCTCGGCCTGGAAGCCGAGCGTCTCGCGCGTTGGCATGTCACCCATGGTGTACTCCCTTGGTTTTCCGCGCCGGCGTAGCCGCCCGCCGGCGGCTTTTCCGGACCGAGACATGATTGGGCCGCGGCGGCCGATTTTCAAGCCGCGGTACGTCGCTTGGCGGCCGGGCGCGGGGAACGGTAACATTGTGCCGTCGCATCGTCACTCAGAACACCTACAAACAGGAGGGATCGTGTCCACACTGCGGATCTTCTCGCGCCTCGCGCTCGCTGCCTGCCTGAGCGCCCTCGCCTTCGCCGCGCACGCCCAGCAGCAGCTGACCATCATCACCTCGTTCCCCAAGGACTTGACCGAGGTCTACAAGAAGGCGTTCGAGACCCGCAATCCGGGCGTCAAGGTAGAGGTGCTCAATCGCGGCACCTCGGCGGCGATCGCCTTCGTGCGCGAGGCGCGCGCCGGCACGCGGCCCGACGTCTTCTGGGCTTCCGCCCCCGACGCCTTCGAAGTGCTCGCCAAGGAAAACCTGCTGGAGAAATTCAACGGCGCCAACCCCGCCGTGCCGGCGAAGATCGGCCACTACCCGATCAACGATCCGGAGGGCTACTACTACGGGCAGGCGCTCGCCGGTTACGGGCTCATGTACAACACGCGCTACCTCAAGGCGAACAAGGTGCCGCCGCCGCGCGAATGGGCCGATCTCGTCAAGCCCGAGTATTTCGGGCACGTCGCGATCTCGGCGCCTTCACGCTCGGGGACGACCCACCTCACCATCGAAACCATCCTGCAGGGCGAGGGCTGGGAGAAGGGCTGGCAGCAGATCCTGCAATTCTCGGGCAACTGTGCCGCGATCACCGAGAGAAGCTTCGGCGTCCCCGACGGGGTCAACAACGGCCAGTTCGGAATCGGCATCGTGATCGATTTCTTCGGGTTGTCGGCGAAAGCGTCCGGGTTCCCGGTCGAATTCGTCTATCCCTCCGTCACCGCCATCGTGCCGGCCAACATCGGGCTCGTCGCCGGCGGGCGCAACAGCGAGCTGGGCAGGAAATTCATCGCCTTCACCCTTTCCGAAGAGGGCCAGATGCTGCTGCTGGAGCCGCGCATCAGCCGGTTGCCGGTGCTGCCTGCGGTGTACAAGAAGGCGCCCGCAGGATATCCGAATCCCTACAGCGGCAAGATCCAGGCGAAGGTGAAGTTCGATTCCGACCTCTCGCGCTCGCGCTATTACCTCGTGAACAGCCTCTACGACCATACGATCACCTTCCGCCACAAGGAACTCACGGCGGCAACCAGGGCGATCCACGAAGCGGCCGCGAGGCTCGCGAAGAAGCCGAATGCGCAGGCGAAGAAGCTGCTGGATGAGGCGCGCGAGTATGCGTTCAAGCCCCTCGTCAGCACGGAAAAGGCGGCGGACAAGGACTTCCTCGCGCTCTACAGCACGACCAAGCGCGACGCGTTGCGCACCAAGGAGGTCACCGCGCTCGAGGAGTACTGGGGCCGCGAAGCGCGCAAGAACTACGCGCGGGCGGAGGAGCTCGCCAGGCAGGCCGCCGCGCTCGTCAAGTGACCGATGCGACGCATCGGTCATCCCGGCGAACACCGGGATCCAGAAAAACTGGTATGGGCGGTCGGCGTATCATCATTCCGTCGAAAAAGCACACCGTCACTCCGGTCAAGGAGCGCGCCTTCATCCGGATAAGAAAGCGCACCGTCATTCCGGTGAAAACCCGTCCCGTCATTCCGGTGAAAACCGGAATCCAGTTCGCGCCCGGACCCCGGCTTTCTCCGGGGAGACGATCGATTGGCCTTTCGCCAGCAGGACCAGCAGGCCCAATCGGTAAGCGTTTGCGCTGCACATGAGCAGCCGCTTCACGCCTGCCCAGCTCGCGGTCGCGCTGCTGATCGCAGCGTTCCTCGTGCTGTTTCTCATCGTGCCGGTGCTGACGGTCGTCTACGTCGCGTTCGCCGACGGCACCGGCGGCTTCACGCTCTCGCATTTCGCCTCGTTCTTCCACATTTCGCTCATGCGCGAATCGTTCCGGAACAGCCTCTACGTCGCGTTCTGGAGCGTGGTCTTCGCGTCCCTCATCGCCGTGCCGCTCGCCTACTTCACGGCACGCTTCGAGTTCCGCGGCGCGGCGCTGATCCAGACGCTGGGCGTGCTGCCGCTCATCATGCCGCCCTTCGTCGGCGCGGTGGCGATGCAGCTCATCTTCGGCCGCAGCGGAACGGTCAACCTGCTGCTCGGGGAGTGGTTCGGCTTCACGCTGCCGATCATGGATGGCCTGAACGGCGTGATCTTCGTCGAGGCGCTCCATTACTTTCCGTTCATCCTCATGAATCTGGTGGTGGCGCTGAACAACATCGACAGCTCCATGGAGGAATCGGCGCAGAACCTGGGCTCGTCGGGGTTCCGGCTCTTCCGCCGCATCGTGTTCCCGCTCGCCATGCCCGGCTTCATCGCCGGTGCGGCCCTGGTCTTCATCAAGGTCTTCGACGATCTCGGCACCCCGCTCGTCCTCAATCAGACCAACATGCTGGCGCCGCAGGCATATCTGAGGATCACCACCATCGGCATCGAGGACCCGATCGGCTACGTCGCGAGCGTCATCATGGTGGCGTTCTCGCTCTTTGCGCTGTGGGCCTCGACCTGGGTCATGCGCGACAAGGAGTACGCGACCCTCCAGCGCGGTTACGGCGGTCTCGCGAAGCGCAGACTTGGCCGCGGCCAGTCGGTGCTCGCCTACGCGTGGATCCTCCTCGTGCTCGCAATCGTGCTCGCGCCGCACCTCGGCATCCTGCTGCTCTCGATCGCCAAGGTGTGGAGCTTCAGCGTCGTGCCGGACAGCTACACGCTGGAGCACTATGCGACGGTGTTCCAGGATTCGCCGCGCATGATCTGGAATACCGTGTTCTACTGCGGCGTCGCGGCGCTGATCGACGTCGTCATCGCCACAGCGATCGCTTATATCCTGCTGCGCACGCGCATACCGGGCCGCCAGGCGCTCGACTTCACCGTCACCATGGCGCTCGCGATTCCCGGTGTCGTGCTCGCGATCGGATATCTGCGCACCTTCCGCGACATCGAGATCCCGTTCACGGGCGAGCTGCTGACGACTTCCTGGGCGCTGCTTATCATCGCCTACGCCGTGCGCCGCCTGCCCTATGCGCTGCGCTCGTGCGTGGCGGCGCTGCAGCAGATGCACGTCTCGCTCGAGGAAGCCGCGGAAAATCTCGGCGCCACCAAGGGCCGCACCATCCGCCGCATCGTCGTGCCGCTCATGGCGGGCGGCATCGCGGCAGGGCTCATCGTGAGCTTCATGACCGCGGCGGTGGAGCTCTCGGCGACGCTCATGCTGGTGACAGCCCAACACGATGCCCCGATGTCGTACGGCATATATCTCTACATGCAGAGCGCGGCGGGACGCGGGCCGGGCGCGGCGCTCGGCGTGCTCGCCGTCCTGATCGTCGCCGCGGGCACCTACGCTTCGCACCGCGTGATTGCGCGCCGCGGCACGCGCGAGGCGCAGGGCGGCATCGCCAAAGTGCAGGAAATCCAGACCGCGGGGGCCTGATGGAAGCGCTGCGCAAAGTCAAAGTCGAAGTCCGCAACGTGTCGCTCGCGTACGGCGCAACCAAGGTGCTGCACGACGTGAGCGTAACGATCGAGCCCGGAGAATTCTTCGCGCTGCTGGGGCCCTCGGGATCGGGCAAATCGACGCTGCTGCGCCTCATCGCCGGCTTCAACCAGGCGCAGTCCGGGCAGATCCTCATCGGCGGGGAGGACCTGTCCCGCGTGCCGCCGTGGAAGCGCGACATCGGCATGGTGTTCCAGAACTACGCGCTGTGGCCGCACATGAGCGTCGCGGAAAACGTCGCGTTCGGCCTGGAGGAACGCAGGCTTCCGCGCGATGTCGTGCGCGCCAGGGTGGCGGCGGCGCTCGAGCTGGTGGGCCTGAAAGACTACGCCGAGCGCCGCCCGGGCCAGCTCTCCGGCGGCCAGCAGCAGCGCGTCGCGCTCGCCCGCACCATCGCGATCGAGCCGAAAGTGCTGCTGCTCGACGAGCCGCTCTCCAATCTCGACGCGAAACTGCGCGTTCACATGCGCGCGGAACTCCTCTCGCTGCAGCGCAAGCTCGGCATCACCACCATCTTCGTCACGCACGACCAGGAAGAGGCGCTCTCCATCTCCGATCGCGTCGCGGTGCTCGATCACGGCGTCATCCAGCAGATCGGCACGCCGATGGAGCTTTACGACCACCCTGCGAACCGCTTCATCGCCGACTTCGTGGGAACGATCAATCTGATCCGCGGTCGCGTGGAGCCGAACGGGGATCGCGCGCGCTTCGAATCCCCGCTGCTTGGACGGATCGAGCTCCGCGTCCCGGTGACCGGGGCGGCGGACGCCGAGATCGCGATCCGCCCGCACGCGCTTGTCCTCGCCGCCGCGGACCATCCGGGCGATGCCGGCCGCGTCTGGGTCGAAGGTGTGGTCGCGGAGCGCGAGTTTCTCGGCGAATTCGTGCGCTATACCGTGAAGGTCGGCGATGCCGAGCTCATCGCCGATGCGCCTCACTTCATCGGCGGGGCGAGCCGCCCGCCCGGCGCCCGCGTGAAGATCGGTATCGATCCGGCGCAGGTTAAGCTGCTGAGCTGAGTCCCCGGAAGGAATTGGCGGGCGAAGTTCTACTGCCCGACCACGCGCAGGCTACGTGTCTTGCAGCCGTAGCCTAAAAGTTACAAGCCCCGCTTCGCCTCCGAGCCTCCCGCCGGGGCCGCCTCAGCGGCTCGCCGTCGCAACGGACTTGCGCGCAAACCACATGAGCGGAAGTCCCAGCAGCAGCACGCCGATGCCGAGCTGCGCTCCGATGCTGCCGGGATCCTTCGACATCGCGTAGTTCGCGCTCGACCAGAGCATGTAGGCGCACATGAGGCAGAAGAGGATCGGTGTCAACGGATAGAGCGGCACGCGGAACGGCTCGGCGTTGATCGGCTGCTGCCGCCGCAGGATGAAGAGCGACACACCGGTCAGCAGGAAGAAGAGCCAGAACGCGGGCGCGGTGTACGCCACCATCGTCTCGAAGCCGTCCGGGGTGAAGGAGGCGAGAAACACCAGCAGCAGCGCGATCGCCCCCTGCACGAGCAGCGCGTTCACCGGCGTGTTGGAGCGTTCCTTCCACACGCCGAGGGCCGAGAATATCGGGTAATCACGCCCGACCGCGTAGTTGGTGCGCGCCCCGGTGAACACCGTCGCATTGAGGGTCGAGAGCGACGCCGCGATGACGATGAGGGACAGCACCACCACTCCCGCCCCACCCAGCGTCGCCTTCATGAGATCCGCCGCGACCGCCTGCGACGCCTTCATGCCGTCGAGCCCCAGCACGTTGAGATAGGCGAGGTTGAGCAGCACGTAAATTACCGTCACCGTGACGAGCCCCAGCACCAGCGCGCGCACGATATTGCGCCGCGCATCGCGGATCTCGGCGGTGAGATACGCCGCCTCGTTCCAGCCGCCGTAAGTGAGCAGGATGAAGATCAGCGCGAGCTGCGAAAAAAGCGGGCCCGACGTGACGCTCGATGGCGCAGCCGCCGGTGCCGCCTTGCCGCCCACCAAGAACCCGGCGACGATGACCATCAGGATCGCACAGACGAGCGCGATCGTGACGAGGTTCTGCAGCAGGCGGCTCTCGCGGGAACCGACCACGTTGAGGGCGGTAATCGCGACCACCGCGAGTGCGGCGTAGATGACCGGGCTCTTCGCGCCGAGAGACCAGAGCTGCGTCGCGTAATCGCCGAAGACGAACGCGATCGCCGCGATCGCACCGGTCTGCACGACGCTCATGCGCGCCCAGGCGAAGAGAAACGCGAGCCGGCCGCCGAAGGCCCGATTGAGGAAATAGTATTCGCCGCCGGCATGGGGAAAGGCGCTTCCCAGCTCGGCATAGCACAGCGCGCCCACCAGCGAGATGATGCCGCCGGCGATCCACAGCGCGATGAACACTTCGGCGCTGGAGACGCTGCCGGCGACGATCGACGGCGCCTTGAAGATGCCGGCGCCGATGACGATGCCGATGATCATCGTGCTCGCGTCGAGCACGCCGAAGGTCGGCCGCGGCGCGGCCGAAGCGGACTGCTGTGCCGCGGTGCTCATTGCGTCACGCTTAAACGCGTCTCGACTGCGGAGAGCCGCATCTCGCCGCGCTTCTTCAACTGCGCCGTCCACTTCAGCGGCTTCTGGCCGGCGATCGTCACCGTGCCCTCGATCCGGTCCTGCTTCACCACGCCCTGGAAACGGTGCTTGACCAGCCCGCTGCCCACCGGCGCGTCGACCTCGAAGCTCACGCGCTCGCCGCGCACGTTGAAGATCGGCAGCCGCGCATCCTTCCCGTCCACGCGCAGATCGCCGCTCACGCGCTGGAAGCTCTGATCGAAATCGAACTCGTAGATGACGCCGCGCCCGCCGGTATAGATCAGCGACTCCCAGCGGCCGGCGATGGTCGCCGGCACGACCCAGAAGAACACGTAGCTCTTGCCCGGGTCGCCCACTTTCTTTTCCGGAACGATGAGGGTCTTCTCTTCGTCGGGCTGCCATTCGCCCATGTCGTAGTCGTGCGCGACCACCCGCGTGCCGGGCTTGAGCGCGAGGATCCTGGGACGCAGCCGCTCGTTCATCTCCGGCAGCAGATACGTCGTGATCACCGTCGCGCGCGAGAGATCCGTTTCGAACAGGTTCTGCTCGATGAATTCCACGCGGTCGGCGACGCCTTCGCGTTTCGCGTTGCTGCGGGCCTGCTTGAGAAGATAGGTGTCGAGATCGACGCCCAGCCCGCGCGCGCCGAATTTCTTCGCCGCGGTGATCACGATACGCCCGTCTCCCGAGCCGAGATCGATCACGAAATCGTTCGGCGAGACTTTCGCCATCTTCAGCATCTCATCGACCGCCACCTGCGGCGTCGGCACGTAGACCACGTCACCCTTGCCTTCCTGCGCGCCCGTCGCCGGCGGCAGCAACACGAGCGCCGCCATCGTCATCCATCGTGCAGTTCTCATCTCCACTCCTGTGCAGTAATTGAATCCCTCTCAGCGGACGATCGCGCTCACCTGCATCGTGCCGCGCGCGGTGCGCGTCGCATGCCAGTCGTGGCGGCCGCCCTCCCGCGCCATCGCTGTTCCCCGTATCGCATCCCCGTCGATGCGTCCCGCAAATTCGTGCTGCACGGCGCGCCCTTCGACGTCGGTCACGAACGTGAAGCGCACCGCCTCGCCGCGAACCCGGCCGCCGCCCCAGCGCGCCGCACGGCCCGCGACGGTGCCTTCGCCCTCCAGCATCTGGAAGCGCTGCCGGAGTGTCACGACATCCTCCGCCGCGGCTCCCGGCATGCGCCAGCGCCATCTGCCGGAAGCGTCCGCCGGGACGATCCACAGAAACACATCGCTCGACGGCGCGCCGTAGGGCTTGTCCGGCACCGGCACTCTCACCCGCTCGTCCGGCTGCCAGTCATCCATGTCGAATTCATGCGACACGACCCGGGTTCCCGGCTTCAGTTCCTGCAGCAGCCGCGGCCGCAGCGCCATGTTGACCTGCGGAAAAAGATACATCGTCACCACGTTCGCCTGGCTGATGTCCGTGATGAACAGATTGCGGAGCGCAAACGTCACCTTGTCGCTCACGCCCTGCCGGCGCGCCTCGCGCTGCGCTTCCGCGACGAGCGCGCTGTCGATGTCCACGCCGAGCCCACGCGTTCCGTATTTCTTCGCGGCGGTGATGACGATGCGTCCATCCCCCGAACCGAGGTCGATGAGATAGTCCTTCGGCCCGACCTGCGCCATGCCGAGCATGACCTCCACCACTTTCGCCGGCGTCGGCACATAGGGCACGTCCGCCCCTTGCGCGAGTGCGCCGCCCACGATCGCGATGAGCAGCGCGCCACCCGCCATCGCCCTCGCGCGTCGGGATGCCGAGGCCATCAATGGACCTTCTCGGCGCGCCACGGGATGCGTGTCTCGCTCGCGCCGACCCCGCGCCGGATCTCGCCCTCGATGGCGTTGCCCGCGATGCGGCCGTCGAAATAGAGGCTCGCCTCGTCGTCGCGGTCGGCCGCGTCCACCAGCACGAAGCTCAGGCGATCTCCGGAGAGCTTCGCTTCCCACATCTGGTTCACCGCGCCGTCGATGCGGGCGAGGCCGCTCACTTCCTGGAATTTCTGATGAAATTCCACTTCGACGGTGCGCGGCCCGGCCGGCAGCGTTACACGCGAGCGCCACCGACCGGCCACTTTCGCGGGCACGATCCACAGGAACACGTTCTTGCGGATCGTCGTCAGCTGGTCCGGCTTCCAGTCATCGAGATCGAAATCGTGCGCGACGATACGCGTGCCGGGCCTGAGATCGAGGAGACGCGGGCGCAGCCTGCGATTGACGCTCGGCAGCAGGTACATCGTGATCACGCTCGCGGGCGTGAGGTCGGTCTTGAAGAGGTCCTGCCGCAGAAACTTGACCCGGTCCTCGACGCCCGCCTGGCGGGCGCTCTCCTCGCTCTGGAAGATGAGATTTTCGTTCAGCTCGACGCCGAGCGCGCGCGCCCCGAATTTCCTGGCGGCGGTGATGGCGATGCGACCGTCGCCGGATCCGAGATCCATGACGAAGTCATTGGGACCGACTCTGGCAACGCGCAGCATTTCGTCGACTACGACCTGCGGCGTCGGGACAAACGGCACATCGGGAACGATTTCCGCGCCCATCGCGGGCTGGAGCAGCATGAGCGCGCAGATCGCCGCCGCCCATTTCATCGTTCCGCTCATGAGCCCTCCGCGATCGGCAGCACGCGCTCGGCCCGCCAGCGCCGCTCGGTCAGCGCCGATCCGATGCCCGAACGCACCGTGCCGCTCATTACAAGGCTGTCGGCGCGCCCCTCGAAGTGGTAGCTGCGCCCATCGTCCACGATCGCGAAGCGGATGCGGTCGCCAGCGAGCTTCGCTTCGAACAAGGGCAGATAGCCACCCGGCACCCGCGCGCCGCCGCTCACGCGCTGGTACTCCTGCTTCAGCTCGAATTCGTAGGTGCGCGCGCCATCCCTCAGGTCCGCCGTGAGCCGCCAGCGCCCCGCCACCTGCGCCGGCACGATATAGAGCAGGATCGTCTTGGAGATCGTGACCTGCCGATCCGGCAGCCAGTCCTTGAAGCCGAAATCGTGCGCGACGATGCGCGTCCCCGGTTTGAGCTCCGCAAGCAGCTTCGGCTTCAGCCGCTCGATGAGCGGTGTCAGCAGGTACATGGTGACGACCGTCGCCTTCGATACGTCGGCCTTAAGCACGTCCTGCGCGATGAAGCGCACGCGGTCGGCCACACCCGCCTGCTCCGCATTCCTGCGCGCGGTCTCGACCAGCTCGGGATCGATTTCGATCCCGATGCCCTGCGCGCCGAAGTAGCGCGCCGCGGCGATGACGATGCGGCCGTCTCCGGAGCCCAGATCCATCACGACGTCGCTTGCACGCACCTCGGCGAGGCGCAGCATTTCCTCGACGGCGACTTCGGTCGAGGGGACGTACGGAACGGCTATTTCAGTCGCTGCGCCGACGGCGGGCGCACATACAAAACACAGCCACCACGCCGCGAGGATGCGGATGCGGGCCGCGGCGTCGCGTCCTACCATGGATTGGCGGGCGGTGGCGGCGGCTTGAGTGCAAAATGCGCCGGCTCGACCGCCTCGATGAGCGCCGCCTTCCAGTGAGCCTCGCGCTCGTCGCCGCCGCGCGCGATGCGCACCTTGCCTTCGATGCGGTCCTTGGCGACGCGCCCGGAATACGCGTAGCGCACCATCGCATCGCCCTCGCGCGCGCTCGCACGGATCGCGATCTCGGTGCCGGTGAGCCGCGCCTCCTCGATCTTCGCCTCGCGCCCGTCGATCGTGAGCTTGCCGTCGATCTTCTGGAACATCTGGCTGAGCGTAAGCTCGTGCTCGCCGTTTCCGCCGTTGCTCGCGAGCTGCCAGCGCCACCTGCCGGACACCTGGGCCGGCACGACCCAGTAGAACACCTTGCTCTTGAAGTCGCGCCCCACCGGCTTGTCCGGCGCGTCCATCTCGAAGGCGAGATCGGGCGGCCACTCGCCCATGTCGTAGTCGTGCGATACGACGCGCGTGCCGGGCCGGAGCGTCGAAAGCAGCTTCGGCCGCACCATCAGGTTCACTTCGGGCAGGAGATAGATCGTGACGACCGTCGCCCGGCGGATATCCGTCTTGTAGAGGTCGCGCTCGTAGAACACGGCGCGGTCCGAAACGCCCGCCTGCGCCGCCCGCCGGTTCGCGAGTTGTACGAGTCGGCGGTCGAGGTCCACGCCGAATCCGCGCGCGCCGTACTTCTTCGCGGCAGTGATGATCATCCGCCCATCGCCCGAGCCGAGATCGATCACGTAGTCCTTCGAGCTGACTTTGGCGACTTCGAGCATCTTGTCGACGACGTTCTGCGGTGTCACCACGTACGGCGTGTCGCCATAGTCCTGCGACATCGCGGCGGGCGCCATGCCGAGCGTCGCGGCCAAGAGCAGAACGCGCGTGAATTGCGAGCGCCCCGTTACAGCTATCCTCTGATTCATCGAGTCGTGATCTACCCCGTCAGCGGGCCGTGCGCCGCGCCGACCATTCGTGCTGGCTTTGTATTTTCGCGCCCGAGAGGCGCGCCGTGCCGGAAATGCTGTCGCCGTCCACCGTTCCGGAGAATTCATGCTTCACCGGCGTGCCGTCCACCGGCGCGGTGAAGGCAAAGCTCAATTGGTCACCACGCAGCCGCGGATTCTGGAGCGGTGTATCGCGCCCGCCGGCCCTCACGCTGCCCGAAACGGCCTGGAATTTCTGCGAGAGCGCGATCTGGTACGGCCGCGGCTTGCCGGCCAGCGGCAATTCCCATTGCCACGTACCGCCCGCCTTCGCCGGGATCACCCAGAAGTAAATATCGCTCTGCCCGCCGGAGCCGCCGTACTTTTCCTTCGCCTCCATCTGCACGTGGGCGTCGGGCTTCCAGTCCTCCATCGAGAAATCGTGCGACACGATGCGCGTGCCGGGCTTCAGATCGAGGAGCCTGGGCCGCAGCTCCATGTTGACGCGCGGCAGAAGATACATCGTGATGACCGTCGCCTCGCTCAGGTCGGTCTCGAAGAGGTCGCGCTGGTAAAACGCGACTTTGTCGGCGACGCCGGCCCGCTTCGCGTTTTCGTTCGCCTCGCGGATGCGCTCGGGATTGATGTCGACGCCGAAGCCGCGGGTGCCGTACTTCTTCGCCGCCGTGATGACGATGCGCCCGTCGCCGGAGCCGAGATCGATCAGGTAGTCATTCGGCGTCACCTTCGCGATCTCGAGCATGCGCTCGACCACCTCCTGCGGCGTGGGAACGTAGGGCACGCGCGGGGACTGCGCTTGCGCCGGAGAAAACGTCCCTGCGGAAATCAGAACCGCGGCCGCGCGCGCCATCGCGCCGGCGACCTTCAGCATCTGCTGCACCTGCGCACTCCTTTTCCAGAGACTCGGCCTGCTCCCCGGAGCGCCGCCCGGAAGCCTCGGGCACAACGATCTTTGTGTTAGATTCGCGGGCACGCCAGACGGCGCCCGTTGAAGCGCGGCATTATACCCGAACGACCATGCTCTACATCGTCATCTTCATCTCCGGCGGCGCGATCCTCGCGCTCGAGCTGCTCGCCTCGCGCATCATGACGCCCTACTTCGGTGTCAGCCTCTACATCTGGACCGGCATCCTGTCGATCACGCTGGTCTCGCTCGCACTCGGCTACTGGGCGGGCGGGCGTTTTGCCGGGGGCCCGGGCGGCCGGCCGGTGGCGGAGCTGACGCAGCGCTACGCGATGATGCCGGCGATCGCCGCGCTCTCGATCGTCGCGGCCTGCCTCGCGTATCCGCACCTCTTCTCGCCGCTTGCGGGATGGAGCCTGATCTTCGGCGCCTTCGCGGCGTGCCTGATCCTGCTCTTTCTGCCGCTCGTTGCGACCTCCGCGATGAATCCGCTGCTCGTCGCGATCGCGCTGCAGTCGGGCGGCCACCGCAGCGCCGACGCCGGCGCCGGCCGTGTCTTCTTCGTGAGCACCATCGGCTCGGTCGCCGGCGTGCTCGCGACCGCATTCCTGATGACGCCTTACCTCAGCAACTTCGCCGCGGCACTGGTGGTGGCGCTGACGCTCGCGGCGCTTTCGCTCGCCCTCGCGATGGCCCCCTCGGTGCGCCTCAAGTCGCGCCCGCAAGTCGTAGCAAGCGCGATCGTCGCGGCGGCGGCTTCGCTGTTGCTGCTGTGGCAGGCGGACGCCTACACGGGCCGCCTGCAGAGCGCGGCTTACGCCGGCAGGATGTGGCAAGTGGAGGCGAGCGCAAATTCGCTGTTCGGCACGGTGAAGATCCTGAAAAGCCGGCCGGAGACGGACGGCGGCGAGTTCCTCCGCATCTACTTCCAGGACGGTCTCACCCAGAACACCGTGGATTCGAACGGCCGGTCGATGTCGTTTTACACCTATGCGCTCGAAGCACTCGCGCGCGCCTATCGCCCCGACATGCAAAGCGCGCTCGTGCTCGGCCTCGGTGCCGGCATCGTGCCGATGCAGTTCGCGCGAAGCGGCATCCCGGTCGATGTGGTCGAAATCGACCCGGCGTCACTCAACGTCGCGCAGCGCTTCTTCGGCTTCGATCCGGCGCGCGCTCGTGTCCACCAGGCCGATGCCCGGGCTTTCGTTCGCGATTGTCCCCGGCGTTACGACGTGGTGGTGGTCGATCTCTTCCACGGCGACGGCACGCCGGATTATCTCGTGACACGCGAGTTCTTCCGCGATCTCAGGCGTTGCCTGACCGAAGAAGGCGTCGCGGTGTTCAACACCTTCGCCGATCTCGAACGGGCGGCGGCCTACGCGCATCTTCTCGTCACGCTCCACTCCGAGCTTCCGGCAATCGCCCTCTACCGGCCGGACTGGCGGGCCGTGCAACTGAACAGCTTCCTGGTCGCTTCATCGCGCGCGCTGCCGCGCCCGGAGAGGGTCACGCTCGACGACGTGCCGGCGCATCACGCCGACACGCTGTGGAACATGCTGGCGAATCCGCGCCCGGTGGACGAAAAGGCGATGGCGGGCGGCCGCATCGTCACCGATGCGCTCAACACCGCCGCGCTCGACTTCGCCGCGACCCGGCTCGCCTTCCGCCGCTCGGTGGTCGAGGCGATGCCGCCCGCCCTGCTGATGAATTAGCTGCCGACCCGCGCGGCGGTCCAGCGCGCGGTGCCTTTGCCGGTGCCGAGCTGCACCTTTCCCTCCATCGCGTTGCCGCTCACGCGGCCGTAGAAGACGTGGCGGCCGGGGCCGGTGCTGAAGGCGAAGCGGATTTCCTCGCCGCGCAGTTGCGGCAGCTCGATCTTCGTGCGCTTGCCGCCCATGAGTGCCGCGCCCTCGATGTTCTGGAAGCGCTGCTTCAATTCGACCTCGTACTCCGCAGCCGCCGCACCATCGATTTTGACGCGCCACTTGCCGGCGACCTTCGCCGGCACCACCCACAGATAAATGGTCGCGCGCGGGACGCCGTTCACCTTCTCCTTCTCCGGCACATCGAAGCTCACGTAATCGTCGGGACGCCAGCCATCGCCGAAATGGTAATCGTGCGAGACCACGCGCGTGCCCGGCTTCAGCTCGGTGAAAATCTTCGTTTCGAGCTGGCTCATCATGGACGGCAGGAGATACAGCGTCAGCACCGAGGCGCGGCTCAGGTCGGCCTTGAACACGTCCTGCACCTGGAACGAAACGCGGTCGGCGATGCCCAGCCGCTGCGCCGAGTCGTTGCTCATTTTCACGAGCTGCGGGTCGATGTCGATGCCGAGCCCGCGCGCCTTGTGCTGCTTGGCCGCCGTCAGCACGATGATCCCGTCGCCGGAGCCGAGATCCATCACGAAATCATTCGCGTTCACGCGTGCCATGCGCAGCATCTCGTCCACCACCACCTGCGGCGTCGGGACGTACGGCCCGCCGGTGCGCTCCGGATCCTTGTTCGGGTCCTGTCCGCACGCGGGCGCGCTCGCCAGGACCACCGCCAGCGCGCACAGCGCACGCCTCGTTCGGTTCACCCTCTCCATTGCTTTCCCTCTTGGCTATTTCGGTTTTACGAATTTGAGCACGAACTCGTCGTTCGGCACCTTGGGCTTGAACACCGAGGCGTCCCGGGGATCCGCGGGATTGCGCAGGAAGAGCGCCTCTTCCACCAGCCTGAATCCGGCCGCCTGCACTTCCTCCCGCACCACCGCCTCGTCGATCCGGTGCAGACTCTTCGCATCCGCGGTGCCGGTCCCCGGGCGCGCCGAATGGTCCGCGACGATGTACACGCCACCCGGCTTGAGCGCGTTGTAGACGGCACGATTCATCTTCGCCCGGTCGGTCCCGAACCACGCCGTGTCGTGATAGACGAAGTTGAACGTCACGAGATCGAGGTTGCGCACCTCGGGCGGCACCGGATCGTCGAACTCGCGCACGAGGTGCACGACGCGCGCCATCACCGCCTTCTTCATGCGCTCGTCGAAGCGGCCGCGCACGAATTTCTCGAGCACGAAGGGACTGTTCTGGGCGTAGACGATTCCGGACGGCCCCACCACTCGTGCCAGCAGCTCGGTGTTGTAGCCGCCGCCCGCGCCGAGATCGAGGACGCGCATGCCCGGCATCACCCCATAGAACTCGAGCAGCTTCTCCGGCTGGCGGCGCTGGTCGATGACGCGATCGGCGTCGCTGCGGTCGCGGTCGTGCACGATCCAGAAATACGGCGGCGGGGGCGGCTCGGTCGCACACGCGCCGAGAAGCGCGAGCAGCGCGATCGCGGCATAGCGCAGGGTGCGCATGGGGGTCCTCTCTCCGGCGCAGACTGGGGGCGCCGCGGCGCTATCTTAAACGAAGCGCGAGCGGCGCGTGCTGGCGCATGGCGCGCCACTCCGCGCGCCCCGCAGACGAAGCCATCGTCCCGTGGATCGCATCGCCCTCCACCGTTCCGGTGAACTCCCGGCGATAGCCGTCTGGCCCGGGCAGATAAAAGCGGATCTGCGCGCCCTCGAGCTTGCCCTCCTCGATTTTCATGGTGCGCTCGCCCACGCTCGCTGCGCCTTTGACCCGCTGGAAAGTCTGCCGGAACGAGAACACATAGCGCTCGCCGCGCTCGCCCTCGACGATGGCGCTCCAGCGCCCGTCCACCCTGGCCGGAACGATCCAGAGAAACACGGTGGACTGGAAGGCGCCGCTCGTGCCGTACTTTTCCGGTATGTCGAGCGTATAGGTCCGGTCCGGCGCCCAGTCGTTGAAGCGGAAATCGTGCGACACCACGCGCGCGCCGGGCTTCATCTCGCGCAGGATCCGGTCGCGGAGCTGGTGCATGAGATCGGGCAGGAGATAGAGCGTGAGCACCGACGCGTCTGCGATCCGCGCCTTCAACGCATCCCGGGCCTCGAAGCGGACGAGCCTGTCCAGGCCGCGCCGCTTCGCTTCCGCGTTGCTCTGCTGCACGAGTTCCGGATCGATCTCGATGCCCCGGCCGCGCGCGCCAAACCGGCTCGCGGCGGTGAGTACGATGCGCCCGTCGCCCGAGCCGAGGTCGATCACGAAATCGTCGTGCGTGACGCCCGCAACGTCGAGCATCTCATCGACCACCGCCTGGGGCGTGGGCACGTACGGCCCACCCGTGCGCGCGATCTCCGCCGCCGATGTCGCGCCCGCAAAAGCCCATAGGACCCCCAGGAAAAAGTACGCGACGAAGCTGGCCCGCATGCGATGCGGCAAGACAGATGACCTGATCTTCAATGCTCCCCGCGTGACCGGCAAATTGTAGAAGCGCCTGTAATTCCTGCCCGCGCAAGACGCGCGAGGATCACGGCGACGCCAATGTGCTGCGCCGCCATCTTAGCAAACAGCCGCCGCGCTCAGGCGAGCGCGGCCCGGACTAGAAGATGAGATCGAAGACGCCGATGACGACGAGGAGGCCGATGATGAAAATCGCGACGACGATCCACAGGAGCGCCTTAGCCAAGGTTGCCTCCGGCTCTGAGAGGGAAATGACGGCGTGATGGCATGCAGAAAGCATGCCACCGGCGCCTCAGCTTTCCTGCTGCTCCAGGCCGACGTTCTTGCGCCAGTCGCGCCCCTTGCGGAATACGACCGGCTTCAGCGCGAAGAGAAAGAGGACGACGCCGAGCGCGAACATGGTCGTCGCGATCGGACGCTCGAGGAAAATGCCGTAGTCGCCCGCGCTCATCGCGAGCGACTGGCGCAGCGACAGCTCCAGCATCGGCGCGAGCACGAGGCCAAGGGCGACCGGCGCGAGATCGTATTCGAGCTTGCGCAGCACGTAGCCGACGCCGCCCATGATCAGCATGATCCAGACGTCGATCATGCTGTTCGCGACCGAATACGTGCCCAGTATGCAGAACGCGAGGATACAGGGATAGAGATAAGAATACGGGATGCGCAGGAGATTCACGAAAAGACCGACTAGCGGGAGGTTCAGGATCAGCAGCACGACGTTGCCGACGTACATGCTCGCGACGAAGCCCCAGAAGAGTTCCGGCTGCTGGCTGATGAGCAGCGGACCGGGTGATATGCCGTGCACCATGATCGCCGCGATCATCACCGCCGTCACCGGGCTCGTCGGGATGCCGAGCGCCATCATCGGCACGAAGGCGCCGGTCGCGGCCGCGTTGTTCGCGGACTCCGGGCCGGCGACGCCTTCGATCGCGCCCTTGCCGAAGCGCTCCGGCTCACGCGCGAGGCGGCGCTCGATGCCGTAGGAGACGAACGACGAAATGATGTGGGCCGACCCCGGAATGATGCCGATCAGGAATCCGAGCAGGCTGCCGCGCAGGATGGGCCCGGTGGAGAGCCGGAATTCCTCGCGCGAAGGCACGAGATCGCGCAGACGCGGATTCTGCACCGCCGGCGCGGCGTTCTGTCCCGCGGAAAGCAGGATCTCGGAAATTCCGAAGAGCCCGACCGCCACCGGCACGATGCCCACACCGTCGCCCAGCTCCACGATGTCGAAATTGAAGCGCGTGTAGCCGCTCATCACGTCGATGCCGATCATGCCGAGGAGCAGCCCGAGCGCGGCGGAAGCGAGCGTCTTGATGGTCGAGCCACCGCTCATGTAGGCGAGAATGAAAAGCCCCATGACGAGGAGCGCGGTGTATTCCGGCGGCCCGAAACGCAGCGCGAACGCGGCGAGCGTCGGCGCAAGCAGCATGAGCCCGATCACGCCCACCGTGCCGGCGACGAACGATCCGATCGCGGCGATGGCGAGCGCAGGCCCCGCGCGGCCCTTCTTCGTCATCTCGTAGCCATCGATGCACGTCATCACCGAGGCGGCTTCGCCGGGGATGCGCACGAGGATCGAAGTCGTCGAACCGCCGTACATCGCGCCGTAATAGACCCCCGCGAGCAGCACGACCGCGACGATCGGGTTCAGTCCGAAGGTGGCCGGAAGCAGCAGGCTGATGCCCGCGAGCGGCCCGAGGCCCGGCATCATGCCCACCAGCGTGCCGATGATGCAGCCCGCGAAGGCATAGACGAGGATCGACGGGTCGAGCGCGACCGAGAAGCCGAGCAGGAGATTCTGCAGCGTGGAATCGGGCATGGACGCTCAGAATCCCCAGGGACTGCGCGGCAGCGGCACGCTCAAGAGCGTGCCCACCACGTAGTAGGAGATCAATCCGAAGCCGATCGCGACGAGCGCCACCATGAGCGGCGGGCGGCGCTCCATCACGCCCAGAAAGAAGACGAGCATCGCGATCACGGTGAGGCGGTAGCCGATGCGCTCCAGAGCGAAAGCCGCGACGCCGCAAGCGAGGAGAATCGCGAGTCCGCGGCCCGCCTCCGGCCATCGGATATCACCGAGCGCGCGCGATTTCCCGCCGAAAAGCGCGATCAGGAGCCCCATCGCGCCGAGAAACGCGGCGATGAGCAACGGGACATAACCGGGACCGGGCTCCTGCAGGCTGCCGACGGGATAGACGCGATTTTCCCAGGCGACATAGGCGGCGAGCGCGACGAGCATCAGGCCCGAGACCTGATCGCTGCGCAGGCGCCATCCGCGGCGCAGCGCTTCGCCCTCGCGCGGGATTTCGGCTTCGGCCATGGCCGCGACCGCTCGCCGGAGAGTGCGCTACTTCTTCTCTTCCGGTTTCGGCGCGGGCTTCGTCTCGACGCGTCCCACGACTTTCACGGCCGCGGCGAGGCGCTTCGCGTCCGCCTCCCAGTACTTGCGGAATTCCGGCGCGTCCATGTACGAGATCGGCGAATTCACCTTGTCCATCTGCGCCTTGAAGTCCGGGTCCTGCACCGCCTGGCGCACCGCCTCGCGCAGCACCTTCATCACCGGCTCTGGTGTCGCCGCGGGGGCGAAGAGGCCCGCCCAGATGTAGTACTCGACGTCGTAGCCGAGTTCCTTGAAGGTCGGCACGTCGGGAAACGACGGGTGGCGCTTGGTGCCCCAGTTCGCGAGTGCGCGCAGTTTTCCGCCCTGCACGTGCCCGGAGATCGCGGCCGGCCCGCCCGCGGTAACGTCAACGTGGCCGCCGAGGAGCGCGTTGAGCGCCGGCCCGCCTCCGGTGGTCGGGACGTGACGCATCTTGATGCCGGCGGCATGCATGAACATCTCCATGGGCATGTGCAGCGCGCCATAGACACCGGACGAGGAGAACGAGAGCTGCCCCTGCTTCTTCTTCGCGTCGGCCACGAAATCCTTGGCGCTCTTCCACGGGCTTTCCGTGCGCACCGTGAGGAAGGTGGGGTCGGCGGAGATGAGCGCGATCGGCGCGAACTGACTGAGCGAGTACGCGGGCTTGCGATCGAAGAGCTCGTCGGCGGCGGGGATCACCGAAATGCTCGAGAGCGCCATGAGAATCGTGTAGCCGTCGGGCTTGGCGTTGGCGACGGCTGCATTGCCCACCGCGCCGCCTGCGCCCGGACGGTTGGTCACAGCGATCGGCACCTTGAGCACCTTCTCCAGCGCCGCGGCGGTCGGCCTGCCGGTGATGTCGGCCACCCCGCCAGGCGGGAACGGCACGATCATCGTGATGGCGTGCGAGGGAAACTTGTCCTGCGCGATCGCAAGCCCGGACGCGAGCGCAAGCGATGCGGCGATGAAGGGGGTTCTGGCTCTCATGGCTTTCTCCTCTGGTATGTCGGTGTCGTAATGACGCTACTGTCGCCCTGCTCTCAGGCCACGGGATTCTCGAGCGTGCCGATCGGCTCGATGGTGATTGCCACCACGTCGCCTTTCCCGAGATAGCGCGGCGGATTGAAGCCGATGCCCACGCCGGCGCAGGTGCCCGTCGCGATGAGATCGCCCGGCTCGAGCGTCATCACCCGCGAGAGCGTCTCGATCAGTGTCGGGATATCGAAGATCAACTGGCTCACCGAGGCGTTCTGCCGCACTTCTCCGTTAACGCGCGTGACGAGCTGCAGTTTCGTGACATCGCCTATCTCGCCCGCGGTCACGATGCACGGCCCCATCGGGCAGTAGCCGTCGAGGCTCTTGCCGAGAAACCACTGTCGATGCCGGTTCTGGAGCGTGCGCGCGGTCGCGTCGTTGACGATGGTGTAGCCGTAGACGTGATCGTAGGCCTTTTCCTTCGGGATGTTGCGCCCGCCCTCGCCGATCACCGCCGTGAGCTCGCCTTCGTAATCGGTGGAATTCGTGTAGTCGTTGGCGGACGGAATCGGTTCTCCCGGGCCGATCACCGAGTTCGGCCACTTGGTGAATATGATCGGCACTTCCGGTATCGCTTCCTTGCCGCTCGCATCCACGCCGCTCGAGTGGAATTCCTCGGCGTGGTCGTAGTAGTTCTTGCCCACGCACAGGATGTTCTTCGCGGGGCGCGGGATCGGCGCCAGCAGCTTCACGCTCGCCATGGGAATGCGGCCTTCGCCGCTGCGCACGGCACGCCGCGCGCGCTGCAGGCCTTTCCTGCCGAGCGCGACGAACGCGTTCATGTCGCGGGGGAGCCGCGTGGTGGCGGCGAGATCGACGATTTCATCCGTCGCCGCATCGTGCACGCCGATACGCGTGCGGTTGCCTTCGGTGAATGTGACGAGACGCATCTTCCTCTGCTTCCTGCTCTTGCCTTTCGTTCAGACGACGGCCCTTCCCGCGGGTTTCCGTTTGGGGGCCTTCACTTTCGGCCTTCCTTGAGCCGTCGTTTCCGTTGGATTTCCTTTGGGGGCTTCCGTATTCGCTTTTTACTGATCGGGACGGGCGCCGGAAATCTTCACGATCTTCGCCCACTTGGCGATGTCGTCGTGCAGGTATTTCTCGAATTCGGCGATCGTCATGATGAGCGGCGTGGCGCCCTGCTTCGCCCACGCTTCGCGCACGTCCGGGCGGCTCATGACCTTGCCGATCTCGGCGTTGAGCCGCTCGAGCACGGGCCGGGGCGTGCCGGCGGGCGCCATGATGCCGAGCCAGATGGTGGATTCGTAGCCTTTCACGCCCGCTTCGGCGATCGTCGGCACCTCCGGCATGACGCTCGAACGCTTCGCGCCGCTCGTGCCGAGCGCGCGCACCTTCCCCGAGCGCGCGATCGGCGCCATCGTCGTGATGGCATCGATCATCAGCTCGGTCTGCCCGCTCATGACGCTGGTGCGCGCTTCCCCGCTGCCCTTGTGCGGCACGTGCACGATATCGACGCCCGCAAGCGCCTTGAAGAGCTCGCCCGCCATGTGATACGGCGTGCCGTTGCCCGATGACGCGTAGTTGAGCCCGCGCGGCTTCGACTTCGCGAGCGCGACCAGCTCCTTCACCGACTTCACCGGCAGCGACGGATGCACGACGAGCAGGAGATCCGAGTAGTTGATCGGTGCGATCGGCACGAAGTCCTTCATCAGGGTGAACGGCTTCTTCGGGATGAGCGACTCGTTCACCGTATGCGTGTTCGACATTACGAGCAGGGTGTAGCCGTCCGGGGCCGCTTTGGCGACGAGATCGGTGCCGATGATCGAGCCCGCGCCCGGCCGGTTCTCGACCACGAACGGCTGACCGAGCGTGCTCTGCATCTGCTGCCCGAGATAGCGGGCGTAGATGTCGGCGGGCCCGCCCGCGCCGAACGGCACGATGACGCGGATCGGCTTCGCGGGATACGCCTGCGCCACAGCCGCCGTTGGGGAAAGCGCCGCCGCCGACAGGAACACGGCGATCGTTGCAGAAAGAACGGGCCTCAGCATGCTTCCTCCTCTTGAATATGACCGGCACGATGCGCGCTCGGCCGTTGCGGGCGCTATTGTATCCGAACGCCTCATCCGTCTCGTGAAACCGCATATCGCGCCGGCATACCTCGCGTAGTCTACACTGCGCGGCATGCTCGCCCGGCTCGTCAAGGTCGAACGCTTCGAAGTACCCGCGCTCGCGTGGTCCTTCGCCTATTTCTTCTGTCTGCTGAGCGCCTACTACATCCTGCGCCCGGTGCGCGACGAGATGGGCATCCAGGGCGGCGTGCAGAACCTGCCGTGGCTGTTCACCGCGACCTTCTTCACGATGCTCGCGGCGGTGCCGCTCTTCGGCTGGATCACCGCGCGCTATCCCCGGCGGGTCGTGCTTCCGGCCGTATACGGCTTCTTCATCGCGAACCTCGCCCTGTTCTTCTTCGCGTTCCAGGTGGACGAACTGCGTCCGTACGTCGCCCGCGTCTTCTTCGTCTGGGTAAGCGTATTCAACCTTTTCGTCGTGTCCGTCTTCTGGAGCTTCATGGTGGACCTCTTCAGCGACGAGCAGGGAAAGCGCCTCTTCGGCTTCATCGCAGCGGGCGGCACGAGCGGCGCGATCGCCGGACCGGCGCTCACGACCGGACTCGCGACGACTCTGGGCCCGGTCAACCTGCTGTGGGTGTCGGCGGCGCTGCTTGCGCTCGCGGTCCTCTGCATTCACCGTCTCACCGCGTGGTCCCATGGGCGCGGAGCGGCGCCAAGCCCGCATGCGCGCGGGGCGGCCGAGGAGGGCTCGCTCGGTGGCAGCGTCTGGGGCGGCATCGTGCACCTCGTGCGCTCGCCCTATCTTCTCGGCATCTGCTTCTACCTCTTCTGCTACACCGCGCTCTCGACCCTGCTCTACGTCGAGATGGCACGTCTCGTCTCGGTGGAATTCGCGTCGCCCCGCGAGCGCACGCAGCTCTTCGCGACGCTCGATCTCGTCGTCAACGTCATCACCCTCGCGCTGCAGGTCGCGGCGACCGGCCGCATGCTGTCGCGCATCGGCGTCACCGCGACGCTCGCGCTGCTTCCCGCGTTCGCGGCCCTCGGTTTCATCGTACTCGGCGCCGCGCCCACCCTCACCGTCCTCGCGGGGTTCGGCGTCCTGCGCCGCGCCGGTGAATTCGCGCTCTCCAAGCCCGCGCGCGAAGTGCTCTTCACGGTGGTTGCACGCGAGGCGAAGTACAAGGCGAAGAACGTGATCGATACCGTGGTGTATCGCGGCGGCGACGTGCTCGCGAGCTGGCTCGTCGCACTGCTCCGCGGGCTGGGACTGGGCCTTTCCGCACTGTCGTTCGCCGCCGTACCGCTCGCGCTCGCGTGGCTCGGTGCCGCCGTCTGGCTGGGACGCCGCTACGAAGCCGCGCGCCGCGCCTAAGACATCCCGTGTTCCGGATTGTTCCGCGCCCGGAACATCGAATCCCGATACAACTTTGCCGCGCCTCAGGCTGTCGAATTACTGGTAGTCGTTTCAATCCGTTCGGCACCTTTCAGGAGTATGCCCATGCAACCGGCGACACCATGCAGCGCCTGGATCGCGGCTGCTGCGATCGCGATGCTCGTTGCGGGATGTGAACCGAAAACGCCCAGGACCGATGCCCCGATCGCCTGGGCCGCACCGGTCCCGGCAAGCCGCTCCGCACCCGACGCGTCGGTCCGGCAGCAGCAACTGCCCGACTTCTCTGCGCTGGTGGAGGAAGTGGGTCCGGCGGTCGTCAACATCCGCGCCGTCACCGATGGCGATGCCAACGTGCAGGACGGCGGCGCCGGCGTCCCGAAGGACGATCCGCTCTACGAATTCTTCCGCCGCTTCGGCGTACCGGACGCGCGCCGCGAGCCGACGCAGGGGATGGGCTCGGGCCTCATCGTGACGCCCGACGGCTACATCCTCACCAACGCGCATGTGGTGCAGGATGCGCAGGACGTGACGGTCAAGCTCGCCGACCGCCGTGAATTCAAGGCGAAGATCGTCGGCGCGGACCGCCGCAGCGACATCGCCGTGCTCAAGATCGATGCAGCCGATCTGCCGACGGTGAAGATCGGCGACCCGGCGCAGACGCGCGCGGGCGAATGGGTGGCGGCGATCGGCTCGCCGTTCGGGCTCGAGAACAGCGTGACCTCCGGCATCGTGAGCGCGACGGCGCGCTCGCTGCCCGACAGCGGCTACGTGCCCTTCATCCAGACCGACGTCGCGGTGAATCCGGGAAGCTCCGGCGGCCCGCTCCTCAACATGCGCGGCGAAGTGATCGGCATCAATTCGCAGATCTACAGCCGCACCGGCGGCTACATGGGGCTCTCCTTCGCGATCCCGATCGACGTCGCGAAGAAAGTGGAGAAGGATCTCATCCGGCACGGCAAGGTGAGCCGCGGCAAGCTCGGCGTCGGCATCCAGGACGTCAATCAGGGGCTCGCGAAGAGCTTCGGACTCGACCAGCCGGCTGGCGTGATCGTGAACGGCGTCGAGCCGGGCGGTCCCGCTGCGCAGTCGGGCATCCGGCCCGGTGACATCATTCTCAGGTTCGGCGGCAGGGAGGTCGGCCGTCCCAACGACCTTCCCGCGCTCGTCGCCGAAACGGCGCCCGGCACCAGGATCGACGTCGAAGTGTGGCGCAAGGGCGGCCGCAAGACCGTGCGCGTGACGGTGGGCGAGCTTCCCGATGAAGGTGCCACGCTCACGAAGAAAGCGACGAGCGCGCCGCAGAACGGCGATGCCGCGGGGCTCGTCGTGCGGCCGCTCACGCCCGAAGAGCGGGAAGCAACGCGCAGCGAAGGCGGCCTGATGGTGGAAAGCGCCGCCGGCCCCGCGGCACGTGCGGGCATTCAGCCCGGCGACGTCATCGTCGGCGTCAACGACCGCACCGTGAGCGACCTGCGCGAATGGCGCGAAGCAATGAACCAGTCGGGGGACACCGTCGCGCTGCTCGTCCAGCGCGACGCGAAGCGCGTGTACGTCCCCGTCACGCCGGGCTGATCGCCTGCCGATCGCACTGAGCGGAGCGGAACGCGCAGTCGCGGTTTGAACGCTATAGCCTGACCGGCACGCCGCGCGTGAGCGACTGGATCACCGCCTCGAACGTCGAGACGGTCGTCAGCATTTCATCCGGCGTGATGGGATAAGGCGCCCGTCCCGCGGCCGCATCAGCGAATGCCTCCAGCTCGGCGCGGATCGAATCGAGCGGCTCGAAGCGCTGCGTCTCCGTCTTACGGCCCTTGAGCCGCAGGACGAGCTCGGCCTCCCCCAGCGCTTCCGCATTGCCCGCGTCTCCGAAGACGTGCACGCGCCAGTAGATCGGTGTTGCACGCACCGCACCCAGTGTGCCGGTCATGCCGTTCGCGAACTTGAACAGCGCGCTCACCGTATCGAGCGGGTCGGGCGAAGGCTTGGTTGAGACGAATTGCGCCGTCACTTCGCGCGCCGGTCCCGCGAGCGTGCTGAAGACATCGAGCAGATGGATGCCGGTGCCGGTCATGCCTGCGCCCGGCGTCTCGCGCGGATCGGCACGCCATTCGGAGAAGTGCATGCTCGAATTCTCGTTGCTGTAATGGCCTTCGATGTGCAGCACCTTCCCGAGCACGCCGCTTCTCACGGTGCGGATGAGCGCCTGCGTGGAGGGCCAGAAGCGCTTGTTCTGACCCACGCCGAGCGGCACACCGGCGCGCTTCGTCGCCGTGATCGCCCGCTCCGCGTCGGCGCGTGTGAGCGAGAGCGGCTTCTCGCAGAAGACCGGCTTGCCGGCCGCCGCCACGCGCACGATCTGCTCGGCGTGCAGGGAATGCGGCGTCGCGAGCACGACGGCCTCGACGCGCGGGTCCGCGAGCGCTTCCTCGAGGTCGGTGGTGAGGCGAAAGCCATGCTTCGAGGCGAACTCGCGCACCGTGTCCGGTTCCTTGCTGACACCGTGCACGAAGCGGATGCGCTCGCTCTTGTCCTGGACCGCATTGACGAGATTCTTGCCCCACCAGCCGATCCCTACGATTGCCGCGTTCAGCATTTGGTCCTCTTAGCTTGCGACGAGCATCCGGAGCGCGGGCTCGACGATGTCGTCTGCGATTTTCTTCAACTCTTCAGGCGTGCGGTTCTGGATCGGGTGCGGCACGTACAGCACTGCCGGCTCGAAACCGAGCGCCTTCGACTGCGCTTCGAGCGCGTTGCGGAATTCGGCGGTGATCACCGAAATCCCGGGCACGCCCCGCCCGTCCAGCGTCATCAGGTCGTGCAAACTGCACGACGTGCACGACCCTCAGTCCGAGAGCGCGATCAGGACGACGTCCGCCTCCTCCGCCACCCGGTCGATCACTTCCGGCGGCGCGACCTTGGCGTTGGTCGGCTTCGCATAGCGCCTCACTTTCAACTTGCGCTCGGCAAAGCGCGCTTCCACCTGATCCAGGAATTCGTCGCTGCGGGTCTTGCCGATATCGAAGAGCGCGATGGTAAGGCCGTCGAGCGACTTCGGCGGTTTCGTTCGCGCACGCCTGAGCGGTGCCGTTTCGGCGGTCGGATCGCGCAGCCACAGTTCTGTCGTCATGCTCGCACCTCCTTGGTGACGGGTTGCAGTTCCTCGCGTTTGCGCCCGGCGAGCCAGCCGGGAAGGATTGCGGAAAAGAGCCCGGCCGAGCCGCCGGCGCGCACGACCATCAGCCCGTCCTCGAAAAATTTCGGAACCTGCTCGTTCGCGCGGCTCGCCGGAATGCCTTCGCCCACGCCGTCCGCGCCGGCGACGAGCTCGCTTCCGGGACGGATCGTCGCTTCATGGAGCGCGCGCTCGATGCGCCGGCGATCCCAGCCCGCCTCGCGGTAGATCGCATAGTGCTCGGGTGACAACACGAGAACGGCGCGCGCCGATTGCACGAGCTTGGGATGACCGATCTTCACGAGCGACATGCCGAGCGAGCGCGTGAGCGCCTCGGGCGTGCGCGACTTCTGATCCACGAAGGCTTCGACGGCGTGCCCCTGGAACAGCGTCACCGTCGAAGCCCCGCGCGGGAAGCCGCGCGCGACGGAGAGCGGCTCCCACTCCGGATCCGACTCGTCCTCCGCAAAACAGCACGTAAATTTGCTCGGTGCGCCGAGCGTCGAGCGATCCGCTTCCCCGGGTCGCCCGCCCCCCACGTTCTGCACGATCAGGTTGAGCGCGCGACCGATGGTCGCGTTGGCGCGGTTGCCTTGGCCGAGCGCGTTCAGGCCCGAGTTCATGCCGATCCTTTTCGCGATCGGGCCGTTGACGATGACGATCGGCGAGGAAAAATAGGTCGTCGCGAGCACGCCGTGCAGGGTGAACACCGGCTCGAGCGCCGCTTCGAGCGCGGCGAGCAGCACCGGCATGTATTCGGGCCGGCAGCCCGCGAGCACCGCGTTGATCGCGACCTTCTCGACGGTGCACTCGGCGAGATACGGGGGAATGCGTCCGATCACCTCATTCGGAGCACGCGTCGTGCCCTTGAGCATGCGCAGGATGCGCTCGTCGGTGGGCGGCGTGACCGGCAGTCCGTCGCTCCAGCCCCGCGCGAAGCAGACTTCCATCGGATCGTCGTGCTCGCCGTACTCGATCCTGCGCGAGGCGAGCTGCGTTGCTGCGCTGTATTTCGCTTCCAGCTTCTCGGCCACCCCGGGCTCGAGCGTGAGCGAGCCTCATCCCGGCCGGAACGCCGGGAGGTTCGCGCCGAGATCCGCCACGCCGGTAAGGCGCCGCCAGCCTTCGCGGTCCCAGCCCACCACGCGCTCGGTTTCGCGCCCGCCGGAGTAGCGGATGAGCGTGGGCGTCGCCTCGATGTTGTTCCGCCACGAATGTTCGAGCGCGCGATCGTCCACGACGCGCGCGACGCCGGAGGGAAACGCCGGATCGTCCTGCGAGACCACGCTGAAGTCAGGGAACGCGCGCGCCAGCTCGCGCATCTCGTTCTCGATCAGCGTGCAGGTGGGACACGCGCGCTTCACGAACGCGACCAGACCATCGGCGAACATGCGGGCTTGCTCCGGCGGGCGGTTAGGAGCGTCCGATTCTAACGCCAGTCGCGGCCCCGTGATAAGCTTCGCCCGCATGATGGTCCGCAAGGATGCACGCGCCGCCGCGGGCGTCGACCGCCCCGACCTCTCCCGCCGGCGCGCCCTCAAGCTCTTCGCAGGAGGTGTGCTCGCGATGTCCCCCGCCGCTTCCCCGGCCGCCGCATCCGGCGGTCTCCTGACGCGCCCGATACCGAGAAGCGGCGAAGCGCTGCCGGTCGTGGGGCTCGGAACATGGCAGACGTTCGACGTCGGCCCGAATGCGCCCGAGCGCGCGGAATTGAAGGAAGTGCTGCGGCGACTCGTCGAGTGCGGCGCGAGCGTCGTGGATTCCTCCCCCATGTACGGCGCAGCCGAGCGGGTCGTGGGTGACCTCGCCGCCGACCTCGGATTGCATTCGAAGCTCTTCATCGCGACGAAGGTGTGGACGAGCGGTCGCGAGGCGGGCATCCGGCAGATGGAAAACTCGTTTCGGCTGCTGCGCACCGAGCGCATCGATCTCATGCAGATCCACAACCTGCTCGATCTCGCGACGCACACGAAGACGCTGCACGAATGGAAGAAAGCGGGACGCATCCGCTATCTGGGCATCACGCACTACCATGAAGGCGCGCACCGCGAGCTCGAGCGGCTGGTGAAGACGCGCGAATACGACTTCGTGCAGCTCAATTACTCGATGAGCGAGCGCGAGGCGGAAGACCGCCTGCTGCCGGCCTGTGCGGACAGCGGCACCGCGGTGCTCGTCAATCGCCCCTTCGCGCACGCGAGCCTGTTCGGGCGTGTCAAAGGAAAGCCCCTCCCGCCGTGGGCGGCCGAGTTCGATTGCACGAGCTGGGCGCAGTTCTTCCTGAAGTATCTGCTCGGTCATCCGGCGGTCACCTGCGTGATCCCGGGGACGCGCCGCACCGCGCACCTGGAGGACAATCTCAAGGCCGGCATGGGCCGCCTTCCGGACGCGGCGATGCGCAGGCGCATGGTCGAGCACCTCGAACGGCTGTAAGTATCATCGCGCGAGCATCACTGAACCTTCCGGGATCTGCGCGTTACAAACGAAGTATGGCTGACTATCTGAATCGCCTTGCGCGGATCGGCGCCCTGATCCTCTGTCTCGCCCTGCTCTCGGGCTGCAGCATGATGCGGCTGGGTTACGGGCATCTCGATACCTATGCCGCGTGGAAGGCGAGCCAGTACTTCGACCTCGACGCGCAGCAGAAAGACGAATTTCAGCGCCGCTTCGACGCGCTGCACGAGTGGCACCGCCATCAGGAACTGCCCGATTACGCGGCCTTCCTCGCGACGGCGCGTGCGCGGCTCGACGGGTCGCTCCGCCCGCAGGACGTGGACTGGTTCGTCGACGGCGTGCGGGCGCGTTACGCCCGCCTCGTCAACCGCGCGCTCGACGACGCCGTTGCGCTGCTCTATACCCTCACGCCGGCACAGCTCGAGGCGCTCAGGCGGCAGTGGGACAAGGACAACCGCCGGTTCGCGCGCGAATACCGTCTCGCCGGCAGCGTGGAGGACGTCAAGCGCGCCCGCGCGCGGCGCACGATCGAGCAGATCCGCGAGTGGGTGGGTCCGCTCACGCGCGAGCAGGAGCACGTCGTCGTCGCCGCGACGGATGCGATGCCGATGGTCGAAAAGTTGCGTTACGAGGACCGCGTGCGCCGGCAGCGCGAGTTTCTGCGGCTCATGGAGCAGCGCGGGGAAGACCGCAAGGCGTTTTCCGAAAAGCTGAGGAAGTGGCTCATCGAGTGGGACAAAGGCCGCAATCCCGAATACGAGCGGCTCGCACGCATCGTTTACGCGCGGCGCGTGCAACTCGTGATCGAGCTCGGGCATGCTCTCGAACCGCATCAGCGGGCCCTCGCGCTCGGCAAGCTCCACGACTACATAGAGGATTTCACGCGGCTGGCGCAGCGCCCGCACAGCCGCGCCGCAGTGAATTAGTGTGCTGTCCCGTAAGTCAATGAGTCGTCATTCCGGCGGAAGCCGGAATCCAGAGTGCTGTACTGGATGCCGGTTCTCACCGGCATGACGGCCTGTACTTAAGCTGGCTGTTAACGGGACCCCGTCCGCTTGCTGCGCGGTCGCCGAAGCCGGGAGCTGCGCTGCTACAATAGCGCGGCACATTTTCTCCCGCGCCTGCATGCCCGCATACACGCGTCCGATCGCTTCGAAGCTGCCGAACGTGGGCACCACGATCTTCACGGTGATGTCGCGGCTCGCCGCCGAGCACGACGCGATCAACCTCTCGCAGGGCTTTCCCGATTTCGATTGCGCGCCCGAGCTGCGCACGCTGGTGACCAAGTACATGAACGCCGGCTTGAACCAGTATCCGCCGATGGCGGGCGTACCGGCGCTGCGCGAAGCGGTCGCGGAGAAGGCAGAGGCGCTCTACGGCGCGCGCTACGACCCCGAGCACGAAGTGACGATCGTCCCCGGCGCGACCTACGGCATCTTCACCGCGGTCGCGACGTGGATACGGCCGGGCGACGAAGTGGTCCTGTTCGAGCCGGCGTACGACAGCTACGCGCCCGCCGTCGAAGTCGCGGGTGGAAAGTGCGTGTACGTGCAGCTCCGCTTTCCCGACTACAGCATCGACTGGGACGAAGTGCGGCGGGCGATCACGCCGAGGACGCGCATGATGCTCATCAACACGCCGAACAACCCGACGGCCAGCGTCTTTTCGGCGGAGGATCTGCGCGTGCTGGAGAGCATGTTGCGCGCGACCGATATCGTGATCGTCAGCGATGAAGTCTACGAGCACATCGTGTTCGACGGACACCGGCACCAGAGTGTGGCGCGCTTTCCCGGGCTCGCCGAGCGCAGCTTCGTGGTCTCGTCCTTCGGCAAGACCTATCACATCACCGGCTGGAAGACGGGCTACGTGATGGCGCCGCGCGAGCTGATGGGGGAATTCCGCAAGGTGCATCAGTTCAACGCCTTCGTGACCAACGGGCCGGTGCAGCACGCGCTCGCCGAGTACATGAAGAACCGCGACGCCTATCTCTCGCTCGCGGCGTTCTATCAGAGGAAGCGCGATTTCTTCCTCGAAGGCGTCAAAGCCTCGCGCTTCGTGCCGCTTCCGTCGCGGGGAACGTTCTTCCAGAACCTGCGCTACGACGCGATCAGCGACGAGAAGGATACCGAGCTCGCGATTCGGCTCACCACGGAGCGGGGTGTCGCCTCGATACCCGTATCCGTCTTCTACCGTGAGCCGCCGCCGCACAAAGTCCTTCGCTTCTGTTTCGCCAAGTCGGACGAGACGCTCGCGCGGGGCGCCGACATCCTCTGCCGGATTTGAGATTACCTATAATGTTCGCTCACCGACAAAGTTACACGACGAGCCGTGGTGAAACGCGGATGTTCACGAGGAGATAGCGCATGCCGGATAACGACGTCGCTGTAGTGGTCGGCGCAGGCCCGGGGCTGGGCGCGGCGCTCGCGCGGCGCTTCATCGGCTCCGGGATGCGCGTCGCGATTGCGCGGCGCGATGCCTCGGCGCTCACCGCGCTGCTCGCCGAACTCGGGGAAAGCGCCAGGGGCTACGCCTGCGATGCGACCGACGAGCGCGCCGTCGCCGACCTCTTCGCTTCAGTCACGCGAGATTTTGGAATACCGCGCCTTGTGGTCTTCAACGCCGGCGGATTCGTCCGCAAGGGCCTGCTCGACACCAGCCGCGAGGAGTTCGAGCGCTGCTGGCGGACGGGCTGCCTCGGCGGGTTTCTCGTCGGGCGCGAAGCGGCGCGTGCAATGCTCGCCGTGCCGCAGAGCCGCCATCGCGGCACGATCATCTTCACCGGCGCGACCGCTTCACTGCGCGGCGGCGCCAATTTCCACAATCTGGCGGTTCCCAAGTTCGCCCTGCGCGCGCTCTCCCAGAGCATGGCGCGCGAATTCCAGCCGCAAGGCATACACGTCGCGCATGTGATCATCGACGGCCAGATCGAGAGCGATCGCCCGGGCCGCAGGGTGGCCGAGCGCGGGGTGGATGCGGTGCTGAGCCCTGACGCGATCGCCGAAACCTACTACCAGATTCACCTTCAGCCACCGAGCGCGTGGACGCTCGAGCTGGACCTCCGGCCCTACGTCGAGAAGTTCTGAAACGCGGTAATATGCAGTAAGCACGGCTCCTCGCAGCGACCGAGAATTCCCGACAAAGTAAGCCATCTCATCAGCGCAACTCACAGGGTACCTGCGATCGTCGCCGCTCTCCTCACGGTGCTATCGTTCGGCGCCTGGTTAATGTTCTGAAAGGCGCCTCGCGGAAGGACAATGGACGCGGATTCAGACAAGAAGCGGGACATGAAGGCGCTCTTCAACCGGACCGCGCCCGTCTATGGTCGCACCGGGCCGAACGTCTTCGCGCACTTTGGCGAGCGGCTCGTCGAGCTTGCCGGTATCGCCCCCGGCTCCACCGTGCTCGACGTGGGCACCGGTCGCGGCGCCGTGCTCTTCCCCGCCGCGCGCCGCGCGGGACTCCAGGGCCGCATCATAGGCATCGATCTTGCCGAGGGCATGTTGCGCGAAACGGCGCGCGAGATCTCCGACGGCGCGTGGAGAAACGTCGAGCTCCGCGAAATGGATGCGGAGACGCTCGACTTTCCCGACGCTTCGTTCGATTACGTGTTGTGCGGTCTGTCGCTGTGGTTCTTTCCGAGGCCGCACACTGCATTGAAGGAATTCTTTCGCGTTCTCAAGGCGGATGGAAAGGTCGCGCTCAGCACGTGGGAAAAAGAAAGCCCATTTCCGGGCTGGCACGTGCGGATGCTGCGCCAGTATCTTCCACCGGAGGTGGCACAGGCGCCGCAGCCGTCGCGCTTCGAAACGCGCGATGAACTCGAAGCGGCCCTCACTCGAGCAGGTTTCCGGCCACTGCGCTTCGTCAGCGAAAGCAAGGTGTTCGTATACCGCGACGACGAGCTGTGGTGGGAATCGCTGTGGTCACACGGCATGAGGCGCTTCCTCGAAAAGATGGACGATGCAACCCTCCGGACGGTGAAAACCGACCTTCTCGACAAGGTGAGCGTGTTCCGCGAATCCGACGGCGTCCATACCCGCTTCGGAACGCTGAATGCCGTGGCAGAAAAACCGCGCTGAAATCCTATTCCGGATTGAGACGTGCTGCCTTGAAGGCGCGCGCCATGGCGGCCGGCAACAGCTTTCGGACGTCATCACGGGATCGCATCTGCGCCTTGCCGCATGACGTGCAGTTGTAAAACTGCGTCGCGAGCTGCACCCTGAAAGGCGGCAGATTTTCGAGTGTCACGTCGAAATCGAAGCTCTCCTCGCGCCCCGCGGCTTCGAGCGCGGCACCGCATGCGCTGCACTGGTAGTGCTTGAAAATGAGGCCGCTCTTCTTTCCGGCCGGGAGAGTATCGATGTCGGTTCCCGCTATGCGATCGAGGAGCAGGATGGGGAACTGCGGCATCGCGAAGCGGCGATGCGTGTTGGGACAGACCATTGCCGGAAGCTGGATCAGCGTGACTTTGAGCGCACCTTCCTCGCCGCACACCGGATCGATCGGATGCAATGCCATCTCGGCCTTGCACACCTTGCATGCCATGGCTGCGGTGCCCATCGCGCTTCTCCTCGGTGGAGGGAGCGCTTCTTGTTTGTTCCGTGAGCGCTCCACATCGGCATTATGGCACCACTGCGCCCGGCGAGGGATGGCTTTTCTTCTACAGCACCCCGGAGAGGCCTCCGTCGACCTGGATGCAGCAGCCCGTCACGTAGCTCGCCGCGTCGGAGGCGAGAAACGCGATCACGTTCGCCACTTCCTCCGCCTCCCCCATGCGTCCCAGCGGCACCGTCTTTCCAGTCTGCGCGTAGTGCTCCTCCACGCTGATCTTCAATCGCGCCGCGCGCCGCTCCTGCTGCTTCGACTTGATCTTGCCCACGGCGACGGCATTTACGAGGATGTTGTCGGCGGCATACTCCTTGGAGAGCGCCTTGACGAGCGCGAGCCCGGCGGCCCGGGTGATGGTCGTGGGAAACGAGCCCGCGAACGGCTGGCGCGCGCCGATCATGTTGAGATTGATGATGCGTCCCCCGCCCTGCTTCTTCATGTGCGGGATCGCGGCGCGCGCGGTCCAGATGTGCGCGAAGACCTTCACGTCCAGGTCCTGTTGCCATGCCTTGTCGTCCACCGCCTCGAATGGCGACTGCCCGGTCGCACCGGCGTTGTTCACGAGTATGTCGATGCGTCCGTAGCGCTTCACGGTCTCGTCGATGAAGCGCGCCATGTCATCCGCCTTGGTCGCATCCGCCACCATCGGCAGCACGTCGGCGTCCATGCGCTTCAGTTCTTCGGCGAAGGCATTAAGGATCTCGGCGCGCCGCGCGCACAACGCGACCTTGACACCTTCCTGCACCAGACGCAGCACCGTCGCGCGCCCGATGCCTTCGCTGCCGCCGGTGACCGCGGCGACCTTGCCCCGCAATCCGAGCTCCATGCCTCCTCCGTTCGCTGGGAAAAGCGCGATTGTGACACAATACCCGCGACGCCATGATCATCGCCATTCCAGACGACTACCACGGGCTCGTATCGAGGCTCGACTGCTTTGCAACGCTCGCGGCGCACGAGGTGCGCATCTTCCGCGACGCTGCGCCGCCGATCGAAACGCTCGTCTCCAATTTGCGCGACGCGGAGGTCATCGTGCCGATCCGCGAGCGCACGCGCTTCACTCGCCAGCTGATCGCACAGCTCCCGCGCTTGAAGCAGATCAGCCAGACCGGCCGCAGCGTGCGCCACATCGATGTCAAGGCATGCACCGAGCGCGGTATCGTCGTCACCGCGGGGACACAGGCCTCGCCCTACACCGTGGCCGAGCACACCTGGGCACTCATCCTGGCGATGTTGCGCCGCATACCGGAAGAGACCGCACTGATGAAGCGCGGGCTGTGGCGCGGTTCCTTCAGCATCGGGCTCCACGGCCGCACCCTCGGCGTCTTCGGGCTCGGCAAGATCGGGACACCCGTCGCGGCGACCGGCGCGAGCTTCGGCATGAAAATCCTCGTGTGGGGCCGCGAAGGCTCGCTCGCCGCGGCGCGCCGTGCGGGGTACCGCCTCGCCGAAAGCCAGGCGCAGCTCTTCGAGCAATCGGACGTGCTCGCCGTGTGCGTGCGGCTCACGCCCGAGACGCGCGGCATCGTGACTGCCGGAGACCTCGCGCGCATGAAGCCGGATGCGCTCCTCGTCAACACGGCGCGCGCGGAGATCATCGCGCCGGGCGCTCTCGTGGAGGGCTTGCGCAATGGCCGGCCGGGATTTGCCGCGGTCGATGTCTACGAGAACGAGCCGGTACTGAACGGCGAGCATCCGCTGCTCAAGCTCGACAACGCGCTCTGCACGCCGCACAGCGCATGGATCGAGAAGGAGACCTACGAGCTCTATTTCGGGGAAGCGTTCCGCAACGTGGTCGCGTTCGCGTGCGGCGAGCCGGCCAACATCGTGAACCCCGAAGCGCTCGCACGCCGCTGAAGGCGCTAAAATCCGTGCTTCACCCCCGGTAACCGACATGCCCAAACTTTTCGACGACGAATTGAATGAAGCGATGCAGCAGCTCTTCGATGAAACCATCGAAGCGCTCCAACTCGCGAAGGTGAGCCCCGATCTCGACGATCTCTCTGCGACTTTCGCGGTCGCCTTCCTCAAGCTCGGGCTCGCGACCGGCTTCGTCGAGCAGAAACACCCGGGATTCGCCAAGGAAGTCGAGGAAAAGCGCCAGCGCGTCATCGCTGCGCTCACCCAGAAACATTGAAAAACGAGAACGAAGGCCCGTTAAGAAAGCCCGTCAAGAACAGCGAGACGTCACGCCGCACAAACCGCATGAAACTGCCCGTTTATCTGGACAACGCCGCGACGACGCCGGTGGACCCGCGCGTCGTGGAAAGGATGGTGCCCTACCTCGCCGAGCATTTCGGCAATCCCGCGAGCACGCACGCCTATGGCCGCAAGGCGCGGGACGTCGTCGAAGAGGCGCGCGGGCACGTGGCGGCACTCGTCGGCGCGAAGCCGCACGAGATCGTCTGGACTTCGGGCGCGACCGAATCCGACAATCTGGCGCTCAAGGGCGCAGTCTACGGACGGAAGGCACGCGGGCGCCACTGCATCACGATTCAGACCGAGCACAAGGCGGTGCTCGACACGATGCGCGAGCTGGAGCGCAACGGCTTCGAAGTCACGTATCTCGCACCGCTGCCGAACGGCCTCGTCGATCCTGCCGCGTTCGAGTCAGCGCTCCGGGCCGACACGATCCTCGCCTCGGTGATGCTCGTCAACAACGAAATCGGCGTCATCCAGGACGTCGCCGCGATCGGTGCGCTGTGCCGTGCGCGCGGCATCGTGTTTCACGTCGATGCGGCGCAGGCAACCGGCAAGGTGCCGATTGACGTCGCGACGATGCCGATCGACTTGATGTCCCTCACCGCGCACAAGAGCTACGGCCCCAAGGGCATCGGCGCGCTCTACGTGAGCAGCGATTCCCGCATTCGCATCGAAGCGCAGATGCACGGCGGCGGCCACGAGCGGGGCCTCCGGTCGGGGACGCTCGCGCCGCATCAGATCGTCGGGATGGGCGAGTGCTTCCGCATCGCGCGCGAGGAGATGGCAGCCGAAGTGCCGCGCATGCGGGCGCTCCGCGACCGGCTGCTCGGGGGCCTCGCCGGCATCCCGGAAGTGCGCGTGAACGGCGACATGACGCGGCGCATCGCGCACAACCTCAACGTGAGCCTCGCGCTCGAGAACTGCGATGCGCTCGTCACGTCCCTCACCGACATCGCGGTGTCCTCGACGTCCGCGTGCTCCTCGGGAAGCGCGATGCCCTCGCACGTGCTGCAGGCCCTGGGTGCCGACGATCTCGCGGCCGGCAATTCGATCCGCTTCACCGTGGGACGCTTCAACACCGAGGAAGAAATCGATTACGCGATTTCGTATCTGCGCGGCAAGATCGAGGACTGCCGCGCCGGGCGGCTGCGGGCCGCGTGAGCGCCGCGATGCCGCTCGATTACGTTCCCCTCGTCACGCCGCCGCAGGCGCAGGAAGAGCCCGCCCTGTGGATCGCGTTCCAGGGTGGTGAAATCGTAGTAATGTCCAACGAGGACAAACCGGCGATGCCATGCTGTGTCGCGCTCGCCGAGCACGGGCTCGTCGCCGAGCGCAGCCTCTACCTGGGGCTCTATCGCGGACAGCACTGCTACGCCGCCGCGATCGGGGAATCGGCCGCGCTCCCCGCGGGCTGGCAGCTGCTCGGCCTGCGCGAGCTCTTCGGCCTGGTGGAAGAGCCGCTCGCCGCACTTTCGGGCCGCGCGCTCCAGTACCTGCAGTGGGACCGCGACCATCAGTACTGCAGCCGCTGCGCCACGCCGCTCCAATCGCGCGACAACGAGCGCGCACGCTTCTGCCCCGCGTGCGGGCTTACGAGCTATCCGCCGGTCTCCCCCGCCATCATGGCGCTCGTCACGCGCGGGCGGGAGCTGCTGCTCCTGAGGAAACCCGCGTGGCCGCCCGGGCGCTATTCCGCGGTCGCGGGATTCGTCGAGCCCGGGGAGACGCTGGAAGACGCGGTGAGACGCGAAACGCGCGAGGAAGTCGGCGTGGAAGTCGGGAACATCCGCTACTTCGGCAGCCAGCCGTGGCCTTTCCCGCACTCGCTGATGGTCGCGTTCACGGCGGAGTACGCGGGCGGCGACGTGCGCCCCGACGGCGAGGAAATCGTCGAAGCGCAGTGGTTCGAGGCATCCGCCCTGCCCAAGCTTCCGCCGTCGGTCAGCATCTCGCGGCGCATGATCGACACGGTGGCTGGCCGTCTTGCCGCGGGCCGGCCCGCACACGGCTGACAACAACATACGGACTCCGATCGATGACTTTACGACTCGAACACCTCGTGCAGAACTGGAACGTTCGCAAGCCCGTCGCGCGCAGCCGCGGCGGGATCGTCGCCACCCAGAACCGGATCGCGGGCGAAGTCGGCGCGCGCGTGCTCGCGGCGGGCGGCAACGCCGTCGATGCCGCCGTTGCGACCGGATTCGCGCTCGCCGCGGTGGAGCCGTGGAACAGCGGGCTCGGCGGCATCGGCTTCATGCTGGTGTACCTCGCGAAGGAAAATCGCGTGCACGTCGTCGACTTCGGCCCGATCTCGCCGCGCGCGCTCGATCCCGCCGATTATCCGCTGGTGGGCGGCGGCGTCACGACGCGCGATCTCTTCACGTGGCCGACAGTGAAAGAGGACCGCAACGTGCACGGGCCGCTGTCCATCGCGGTGCCCGGACACCCCGACGGGCTCGGCCTCGTGCTGGAAAAGTTCGGCACGCTCTCTTTCTCCGAAGTACTGGCGCCCGCCATCGCCCTCGCCGAGCGCGGCATCGCGGTGGACTGGTATCTGACGCTCAAGGTCGCCACGATGGCGCGCGAGCTCGCGCGCTACGAGTCCACCCGGGCGGTGTGGCTGCCGAGCGGATTTCCGCCGGTCACGCCCGCCGGCGCGCCGCTCGAGCGCCTGATCCTCAAGGGGCTCGCGGACACGATGCGGCGCCTTGCGAAAGGCGGCCGGCGCGAATATTACGAAGGCGGCCTCGCGCGCGACATCGCGGAGGATATCCGGCGGCTCGGCGGCAACCTGAGCGTCGAGGACCTGAAACAGTATCGCGCGCGGCTCGTGGACCCGATCGAGTGTGCGTATCGCGGCGCGCAGTTCGCGCTCGCGCCGGGGCTCACCGCCGGGCCCAGCATGCAGCGCGCCCTGAAGGCGCTCGCGGAAACGAAGATGACCGCAGGTGGTCCGAACGCCGATGCGTTCATCGCCTACGCCCGCATCCTGCGCGACACCTACGCCGATCGCCTCGCCTGGATGGGCGAGACGAGCGATCACCGCGATCCCTCCACCACGACGCACCTCAACGTGGTCGATCGCGAAGGCAACATGGTCGCGCTCACGCAGACGCTGCTCTCCGTGTTCGGCTCGAAGCTCGTGCTGCCGACGACCGGCATCCTGATGAACAACGGCATCATGTGGTTCGATCCGCGGCCAGGCACTCCGAATTCGCTCGCGCCCGGCAAACGTCCCCTCACCAACATGTGCCCGCTGATCGTACGCCGCGACGGCAAGCCGTGGTTCGCGATCGGCGCTTCCGGCGGACGCAAGATCTTTCCGGCCGTGTTCCAGATTGCTTCATTCCTGATCGATCACGGCAAGACGCTCGAAGACGCGTTCCACCATCCGCGCATCGACGCGAGCGGCGGCGACACGGTGAGCGTCGATCCGCGCCTGCCCAAGCCGGTGCTGGACGCGCTGGCCAGGGAATTTCCGGTGGTTCCGACCGAGCTTGTGGTCTATCCCACGAACTACGCCTGCCCGAGCGCGGTATACCGCGATCCTGCGAGCGGCGAGCACTACGGCGTGAGCGACGTCATGTCGCCGTGGTCGGGCGCGGTGAGCGAGGACATGGTCTCGACGTAGAAGGCGCGGACGACAGGAACGATCCGAGGGGAAACCGATGAACCGTCCGCGCCTGCTCGTTGCGTTGCTCGCCGCCAGCACCGCGCTCTCCGCCGCGGCTGCCACGACGGAATATCCCATGCGCCCGGTACGCCTCGTCGTGCCCTTCGCCGCCGGCGGCCCGATGGACATCATGTCGCGCGCGCTCGGCGAGCGTCTCACCACCCGTCTCGGACAGCAGATCGTGGTGGACAACCGCGGAGGCGCGGGCGGCAGCATCGGCGCGGAAATCGTCGCGCGCTCGGCGCCGGACGGCCATACGCTCCTCACCGGCCACATCGGCACGCACGCGATCAACGTGAGCCTCTATCCCAAGCTGGGCTACGATCCCGTGAAGGACTTTGCGCCGATCTCACTCATCGCGACGCTGCCGCTGGGGCTCTTCGTCAACGTGTCGGTGCCCGCAAACTCGGTATCGGAGCTGATCGCGCTTGCGAAAGCAAAGCCCGGGCAGATCAATTTCGCGTCCGCGGGCAGCGGCGGCCCGACGCACATGGCGGGCGAAATGCTCAAGGCGATGGCCGCCGTCGACATCGTGCACGTGCCGTACAAGGGCAACGCCGCGGGGCTCACCGATCTTGTCGCCGGACGCGTGCAGATGATGTTCAGCAATCTGCTCACCGCCATGCCGCACGTAAAGGCGGGAAAACTGCGTGCCGTCGCGATCTCGACCGCCCAACGCTCGCCGCAGGCGCCCGATCTTCCCACGATCGCGGAGTCGGGCGTGCCCGGATACGACTTCACGCCGTGGTACGGCATCTTCGCGCCGGGCGGGACCCCCCGCCCCGTCGTGATGAAGTTGAACCGCGAGATCGACACGATCCTCAACGCGCCCGATCTCAAGGAGCGCTTTCGCACGCAGGGGATCGATCTCGTGACGAGCACGCCGGAGGCGTTTTCTGCCTTGATCCGGAAGGACATCCCGAAGTGGCGCGAGATCGTGAAGAAATCCGGTGCCCGCGTCGGCTGACCGGCGGGTGAAGCAACAGCACCGTTCGCCCTGAGCCCTTCGAGGTTGCTCAGGACAGACTGGTCGAAGGGCGAAACAAAGCACCGTTCGCCCTGAGCCAAGTAAGCCCCGGTAGGGGCAAGGCGTAATGAAGAAACAGGGGGGCTTTGGTATAAAGCGGGATGCCATGCTGGCGAAGACCGAATACGCACTGGTGCTTTGGGCCCGTTCTCTGAGCCT